>ENA-OUQC01000009-OUQC01000009.1-human-gut-metagenome-genome-assembly--contig:-NODE-9-length-238429-cov-20.443702_pt1 | contig 238429 bp, 204 predicted proteins | sample MGYA00237942_ERZ548815 | MGnify/ENA primary metagenome ERZ548815 (study PRJEB26490, sample SAMN05194722) | human gut metagenome | biome: terrestrial biome; feature: human-associated habitat...
AGGTAAGCGCTCATATTCTCTATCCCAAGCTGCGCCATCCTCGCCTTTATCAAGCCGAGTTCTCTTTCGTCCACGAAAAATTTGACCTGTATCGGTCGCTTACGATTCCTGTTGTCTGGCATTACTTTGATCCTCTGTATCGTCTCCGACCAATTCAGCCATTGCATCAATAATATTCTCAGGCGTCGGAAGTAGGAGCGGTGTTCTCTTGGCAATCACAGTCTCAAAATGCGGATTCAGAAAATCACGCACAACACATTCTTGTTCGCTTGATTTTTGGAGATTTTCAAACAATGTTTTAAATTCCTTTTGTTTGACTTCATTTAGCCGAGAAATCAAACTGTCGATTTCTCCTTCATCAAGCAGATATTCCCCTATCATTAAAGACACATAGGCGTTAAACATTCTACCGAAAGTTTCTACATCATCCTCATGCAGAATATCCCCAGCAACCTTAACAACCTTTGCGCCTACAGCTCCGCCGACAAAACCACCGGCTATTCCAACCACAGTGCCAACACCGGGAGCAACAGCAGTTCCTGCCGTTCCTGCAACCTTAGCCGCAACAACGCCGGCAGCAATCGCACCACCTGCACCTGCGGCAATAGAACCTGCAAGGACGCTCATGTTCTTTGCATACTGCGCACCTGATATTTTGCGAGAAGCAACATTATATGTTTCAGGAATAGAAAAAACCGCAAAAGAGAGAACAGATGTTATGGCATTGCTCCTCAAAATTTTGGCAAGATGTTTGGATGCTGCTGCACCGTAGATAGCACCTTTCCCAGAAAGCGCGCGAATGCCATTTACAATTGTTGCGGATGCTTGATAGCCCAATTTGCCAACGACATACTGGCTTGGTACTAGCAAGGAATTAGCTAGTCCAGTTCGAGCAACTTGTGAAACGACCATGTGCTGAATAAAGGAAATGCCAAATACCTGCAATCCAGCGGAAGCTCCCGCTTGAATGGCTTGCGTTATATCTCCTGTTTTTCTCCAAGCCAGAAACACAGTAGCCACAAACGTGATTCCTAAAGCACAAGAGCAGGTTACAACACCAGTTAAGGCATCGTAAGAAAGGGATTCTATTGTTCCTGGTTTGGTTAAATTGACTGCCTGCTGATATGTTAATCTGCCTTTACGAACGATATTTACAGCTTCATTTGGATCGGTAACTCCCGGTACTTTTCCGTTCTCTATTTTTCTTCTAAAGCCTTCTACCACCTTCTCATATTGGTCTTTTGGCACTTCAAGTTGCATGGGTTTTCCATCGCTCATATAGCGGTACTGCCCAGTTTCCGGATTAAAACAGGCTTCGAGAGAGCCACGTGCAGAGTTATAGTATTTTGTCTGGATGAAAATATCCCCTATTTGTCGGTCAGATCCATCTTTGGCATTGTCACGTCCGACTACTTTTGCGTCGAAGCCATGCAGCTTATCTAATATAGTGATAGCTTCTTCCGCCATCTCTCCATGTCCTGCGGGAGTGTTAATGTTGGATTTTTGCTCTGCAAAAATCGCAATTTGTGAAGATTCAACCGCTGCTCCAGCCGCAACACTCGTCTTAATCGTTTCTTCTTTGAGATTAGAATCTACTTCACCCAAATCCGAAGATACTGTGTCCTTGTATGCAACCTGTGCGGTCTGATTTCGGCAAACTTCAACAAAAGCTTTTGAACATTGAGGTTCGACCAGCAAAGCCTTGTTCTCGATCTCAGATTCACCAACAAACCAACTCGCATCAAAATCACTCCAACTGTAAAAGAGTAAAATCGATTTTCCACTATGATATTGCGCTTGATGTTGTAAATAAGCCTGTTGTTCATCTCCATCTAAATCATCGAATGCAAAATTGCTGCTACCGATTTTGCCGTCGAGTATCGACATATTGGTTCTGATAAACACACCTTTATTCGTAACGGCAATACCACTTGGTCGAAGGTCAAATTCAGCATCTGCCCAAAGTATCACTTGTTCGCGTGGAATAGGAAATGTATGTTTGATTTGATTTATTTTTCTTGCTGTAAGTGCAATTGGTGAATCTCCAAGAGCATAGATAAATGTCTCTGCTTTGGTGCCATTTAGTGGGAGTATCGCTGTAGTAATTTCTTCTTTTTGTGCTTTTTCGGCAGAGGCCTTCTTTTCGTTTCTTACCATATTTACCTTTTCGACAATCGAAGCAACGGAGGTTCTGGTATTTTCTGCAATTCCAGAAGCGACATTTGAAACTATCTGTGTAGTATTTTTTGTTAGCGACTTTGCTTTCTCAAAGAAATCGTTTGCTTTTCGCTCTTGCTCCATCCTCAATGCCCTCAATTCTGGTATAGCGTCTCGGTGTGTACACACTAATTATACATGATTTATATGACAATTTCAATCAGTACGGGACATTTTTCTGGGAAAACACATAACTTTTTTGCCTCTTAATTTCATCCTGTTTTCTGCGAATAAAATCAATGCTGTACTATCCGGTGAAAATATATGCCGTCAAGAATAATGACTTCACCATCGAACGTTTCTTTGATTCGTGTAACCGGTATGTTGAAATGTGACTATTCCCGTGTCCCCATTCTATTCCATGCGGATAAATGAAGTCTGATATGCTCGCTTTTGAACAATGCCCCACAGAGAGAAAAATAAGTAATTTTCAACCCTTAGATGTACAAAAACAGGCGGCACCCAACCGAAGCTGAGTGCCGCCTGTTCTGTTGTCCAATCCTGCTTAGCAGATGCCGATTTTGTAGTTTCCTCAAATTACTGTCTTATCGGCACACGGCAAACTCCCCCCCTCTTTTTCTGTCCTTCGAGTGCCGCAGCTGTCCTCCGCATTCGATGCGGCCGGCGTGCTATTCCTGTCCTTGCAGCGGCAAAAGTGTCAGCAGCCTGCTGGGCTTTTGGGGTGCTTTACTCCTGCGCTCGGAACGCACGCGCTCATACAAAGCCTTGTCCGTGATGATCTCGAAGGGGTCGATTTCGAGTTCTGCCGCCGTCTTTTCAAGAAACGCGGCAAACACATCGTAATAATCGCCCTTGGCTCCGGTCTCATGTGCAAGAGCGGGCAGAAGTTCTTCGTGCAGCGCACGCAGTGAGCACGTTCCTTCCGCATTCTTTATAAGCTCCGCGAGCAACTCATATGCCTCGTCCTCGGTCAGCGTGCGATCGATATAATACGTTTTTCCATACAGGCCGTACAACACCCGTTTTGCATCAAAGTAGCCGAGTTTCAAATTCTCGGCGCTCTGCTCGCCGGAAAAATTCAGCACGGGTCCAAGTTCCGCATACGGTGCAATGGTCGTGACGCTCACATCCTTCGGGATCTTGACGCGTTTTTCAACGCCGACGCCATAGATTCGGATCACAATGAGATCCTTGTAGCCGCGGCTGACGAGCGAATCAATCGGCACAACGTCCTGCACGCCGCCGTCGGTATAGCGCTTACCGCCGAGTTTCTCGTGCTTGAATGCAGGGAAGTACGCGGAAGCCAGCAGCATATCGTGCAGCTCTCCCTCCGGAAGCGCCTTTGCATCAAGATCCAGTTCCTTATGATCGGTGATGGAATACGTGACAATATAAAAGTTGACGTCAGACGTCCTGACCTTCTTCTCATCGATGACCTCTTCTAAGAGCTTTCGAAGAGGCTCGACGTCGAAACCGCCGTCACGGATGATCTCTCCTGCGCGTTTCAAAACGGTTTTGAGTTCGCTGAGCCCCCGCACTTCCCCCTTCATCACGCGCTCCATGCGCTCGTCGTCCACGTTCATGACCTGAGAGAAACGGATATTCTTCCAAAGCCGCTCCGCGTTCTCCAAATCGTGCATCGCCATGAGCGCGCCGTTCAAGGCGCCCACGGACGAACCGGACACTGCGTCGTATCGAACGCCGGCCTCTTCCAGTGCTTTCCATGCGCCGACTTCATATCCGCCGCGCGCGCCGCCTCCCTCAAGGGCGATCGCATAGCGCTTACTGAGATCCAGTTTCAATTCCATCGTCGTTTCTCCTTCCGTGCGTTGGGTCAGTCTTTGTTCTCTGCGGTTTGCTCCGCATTCCGCTGCGCCGCTTCCGCGGCCTTCGCGTCCTTATTCTCGCCGAGCAGACGGCGTTTTAACTCCTGCATGGCTTCCGCATAGCGCTCGGAACGAATATCGGGGAAGGCTTTGAGCAGTCGCCGCTCGCCGAAGCCCGGCTTATGCTCGCGCAGTGCTGCGCGGAACGCTTCGTTGCGTTTTTTGACTGCGATCGTTCCCTCGGCAAGACTCTCTCCGACGCTGTCGGATACGACACGCAGCCGTTCCGCCGCTTCGTCCAGCTTACGCAGCCGCCGATTCAGCTTCAGTACGCACAAAACGGTCACAACAAGATCCGCGAGCAACACCGCATAAAGCACGGCGAGCAAGATCACGGTCAGCTTGACCGGAATCAGCGACACGAGCTTTGCAACGAGCGGGTGCGCTACATCGATGACAAGCACGCAGGCCAGTCCCCACAGCAGCGAAAACAGCAGGCAGACATAGCCGCCGATATTCAGCGGGCGCTTTGAATAGTCCCACCAGCGATGGTGGAAGCATTTCTCCATCAAATAACCGGCGACGAGCTCAATGGCCGAGGTCAGCAGCATGGATCCGAGGAACAGCGCAAGAAGGTTTTCCTTGATCGGATAGAGCACGAATACAACAAGGCAAACGCCGAATCCGTATACAGGACAGACCGGACCGTTCAGGAAGCCGCGGTTTACAAATTTGCCATGCATAGCGGCTGCAAAGACGACCTCACAGCACCAGCCCAGGAACGCATAGATCAGAAAAAAGCAAAGATACTCTCGAAAACTCCACATTTGCATACGCCTCCGCATCTATTTTACAAAATTTGCCTTACTCTTGCAACGGACAGTTTTTCCTGTTCGTGAAAACGAAAGCGCGGCTCCCGATCCGTAACCGAAAGCCGCGCGGCGCTCACACACTCCGTTCAGTTCTTCCATTTCTCCGCCAGATCCGTCCGCTCCCACGGGAGCTCCGCCGCATTCTCCCCGAAATGGCCATAGGCCGCAGTCTTTGCATAGATCGGACGGCGCAGGCCGAAACGCTCGATGATCCCGGCAGGCCGGAGATCGACCGTTTCCTCGATCCGGTTCCGTATCGTCGAAACCGGCAGTGCCTCCGTTCCGAAGGTATCGATGCGCAGCGAAACCGGCTCCGCCACGCCGATAGCATACGCAAGCTGGATCTCACAACGTCTGGCGAGTCCTGCTGCAACAACGTTCTTAGCGAGGTAGCGCGCCATATACGCCGCGCTGCGATCGACCTTGGACGGGTCTTTCCCGGAAAACGCGCCGCCGCCGTGGCGTGCATAGCCGCCGTAGGTGTCAACGATGATCTTCCGTCCTGTCAGTCCGGAATCGCCCGCGGGGCCGCCAATCACAAATCTGCCGGTCGGATTGATGTACAGTTTTGTCGTTTCATCGATCATGCGCGGCGGCAAGATGTGACAAATGACCTTCTCTGTAATGTCTTTCCGCAGCGTATCCATGTCCACGTCCGCTTCGTGCTGGCTCGAAACGACGACCGAGGTGATCCGCCGCGGCGTCTCGTCCTCATATACGATGGAGACCTGCGCCTTGCCGTCCGGCAGCAGATATGGGATCTCTCCGCTTTCCCGCACTTGCTGCAGCCGGCGCGTCAGGCGGTGTGCAAGCGCGATGGGCAGCGGCATGTAATCCGCCGTGTCATTGCAGGCGTACCCGAACATCATGCCCTGATCGCCCGCGCCGCTGTCCGCGGTCTGCTCGCGGTCAATGCCCATGGCGATGTCCGGCGACTGCGCATGCACGTCCACCATGATCTCACAGCTTTCTGCATCAAAGCCATGACCAGGCCTTGTATAGCCGACGTCGCGGATCGTATCGCGTGCGATCGCTTCATAATCGACTGCTGCGTTTGCAGTGATCTCGCCCATGATATGGACTTTGTCCGTTATTGCCGTGACCTCGCAGGCAACATGTGCCGCCGGGTCTTTTGCAAGAATTGCATCCAAAATGCGATCGGCGATCTGGTCGCAGACCTTGTCGGGGTGACCTGCTGTAACGGATTCAGAGGAAAAATAGGTTTTCATCGTGTGTTTGCGCTCCTTTTGTAATTTCGCACCGACAGTCGCGGAGTTCCCGTTTCTTTCCGTTTCCCGTGACCGGCGCCCACTTTCCCGCTGCGATTTCGCATTTGTGGCCTGCTTCTGCGCGGTTGCCCAATGCGTGAGGTCTGTCGGATGCGTACCGGACTGTTCCCACTATTCTATTTTACCCGACGTGAATGGATTGTCAAGCACGGTCCCCGCATTCCCCTGTCCGTGCCGCACGGTGAATGCCACAAACCTCCGAGCAGCTTACGGCAGCAGCGCTGCAAATATCCCCATCTAAGGCCATAAAAGCAGCGGCGCTTCCTCGATACCGTTGAACGTGATTTTGAAGAAACGCAGTATTTTTGCACGCCGCTCTCCTTGCATTCGGTTCTCGCGGTCCGCCGTTATTTCTGTCTGCATTCACTGCGGACGCAGCTCAAAGATTTTCTTGTCGATTATTTGTTGAAATCCTGTTGACAAGCGGGGGCAAGTATGATTCAATATGACTGCTTCGGTTTAGTGACTGTAAACTCACGGTTTAGAAAGGGATGACTCGATGGAGATCGGCGACAAGATCAAGCGGCTTCGTTTGCAGCGCGGTCTGACGCAGGAGGAGCTCGCGGCCCGCACCGAGCTTTCAAAGGGATTCATTTCCCAGTTGGAGCGCGATCTGACCTCCCCTTCCATTGCCACGCTCATGGACATTCTTGAAGCGCTCGGCACGGACGTTTCCGATTTCTTCCGCGATACGGGAGACGAAAAGGTCGTTTATGGCCGCGAGGACATGTTTGAAAAGGAGCAGGATGACGGCGTCGTCATTCGCTGGCTCGTCACGAATGCACAGAAAAATGCGCTCGAGCCGATCCTCGTTACGCTGCCCGCGGGCATTTCGACCGTTGCGGACGACCCGCATGAGGGTGAAGAATTCGGATATGTGCTTTCGGGGTCCGTCACGCTGTATCTCGGCGAGAAGAAATACCGGATCCACCGCGGCGACAGTTTTTGCTTCCGTCCCACCGCAGTGCATTTTCTGCAAAACACCGGAAAGCGCGAGGCGCTCGTTCTCTGGGTGTCCACGCCGCCTTCTTTTTAACGATACGAATTAGGGAAAGAGAGGAATTCGTTTATGACAGACCGACATCTCATCGAGCTCATCGATGTATCAAAGGAGTATGCGGGAGACGTTGCGCTCGAGCATGTCAATCTTTATATCAAGGACGGCGAGTTCCTGACCCTTCTCGGCCCGTCCGGTTGCGGCAAGACGACCATGCTGCGTCTTATTGCCGGTTTTATCCAACCGACTTCCGGCCGCATCGAAATGGACGGCGTTGATATTGCAAACGTGCCGCCCTATAAGCGTAAGATCAACACGGTGTTCCAAAAGTACGCCCTGTTCCCGCATCTCAATGTGTTCGACAATATCGCCTTTGGTCTCAAAATCAAGAAGATGGACAAGGCGCTCATCAGGGAGAAGGTCGAGGCCATGCTGGAGCTTGTGAACCTGCGCGGCTACGGCGAGCGCTGGATCGATCAGCTCTCCGGCGGCCAGCAGCAGCGCGTCGCAATCGCGCGCGCGCTTGTCAACGAACCGCAGGTCCTTCTGCTTGATGAACCGCTCGGCGCGCTGGATCTGAAGCTGCGCCAGGAAATGCAGGTCGAGCTGAAGCGTATGCAGCAGCGGCTCGGCATCACCTTTATTTACGTCACGCACGATCAAGAGGAAGCGCTCACCATGAGCGACACCATCGTCGTGCTGAAGGACGGCGAGATCCAGCAGATCGGCACGCCGACCGACATTTATAACGAGCCGAAAAACCCCTTCGTCGCTGATTTCATCGGTGAGAGCAACATCATACCCGGCATCATGCTGCAGGATTATCGTGTGCGCATCAACAACCTGACCTACGACTGCGTGGATGCGGGCTTTAAGAAAAACGTCGAGGTGGACGTCGTGATCCGCCCCGAGGACATCGACATCATTCCGCCGGAAAAAGCGCGCATTCAGGGCGTCGTTCAGTCGGTCGTCTTCATGGGCGTTCACTATGAGGTCGACGTGGACTGCGGCGGCTACGAATGGATCGTTCATACGACGGACTATGTCGCGGTCGGCGAGACCGTCGGTATCGACATCCCACCGGACGCCATTCATGTCATGAAGAAAACGCGCTCCATGAACATTTTCGACGGTATCGCCTATCCGGACGACCGGCTCGTCACGATCGATGAAACGGACTTCCCCGCAGAGATACCCGCCTCGTTCAACGAAAAAGATGAACTGCTTGTCGAGATCGCGCCAAAGGACGTGCAGCTCCTTGCACCGCAGGATGAAGGCACGCAAGTCACCGGGTTTGTAAAGGCCTGTATGTTCCTCGGCACGCACTACGAAGTCACGGTGGACTGCGGCGAAAACGACTGGATCGCGTTCTCGGATGAATTCATGGAGGACGGCGAGCAGGTCGGCATTCGTGTCCCCGCGGACTGCATTCGGCTTTCCGCCCAGTCGGCAGACTGAGGAGGCAAGTCATGAAACGTAAGCACTTTGCTTATCCCTATATCGTTTGGATGGTGCTGTTCATCGTCGTTCCGATGGTGTTCATTCTGTACTATGCCGTGAATGTGGACGGAACGTTTACGCTGCGCAAGTTCATCGAAACGCTCTCCGACCCGCAGAAATGGCAGGTGCTTTGGCTGAGCGTCAAGATGGCGTTTGTCACGACGCTCATCTGTCTGCTGCTCGGCTACCCCATCGCGTACATTCTCTCCAATATGCGCAAGACCGTTGCGGGTTTTATCTCCGTGCTATTCTTTGTGCCGATGTGGATGAACTTCGTTCTCCGCACCTACGCATGGCAGGCAATCCTCGAGTACGCGATCCCGAACCTGTTCGGCTGGAACTCAAAAACGCTTACCGGCACGGTCGGCGCGGTATTGATGGTGCTCGTGTACAACTTCATCCCGTTCATGGTCATGCCGCTGTACAACACGCTTGCAAAGCTCGATAAGAGTTTGCTGGAGGCGGCGCGCGATCTCGGCGCAAACGGCATTATGACCTTTTTCCGCGTTGTGCTCCCGTTGTCGGTCCCCGGTATCGTCTCCGGCATCACGATGGTCTTTATCCCGGCCATCACCGCGTTCACTGTCCCCGCTCTCATCGGGAACGGAAATTACAATCTCTACGGCAATGAGATCGAGCTTGCGTTCAAACAGCTCTCCGGGCAGGGCGACTATGCGGTCGGCAGTACGCTTTCGCTGATCCTGCTCGTCTGCGTCCTTGTCAGCACGATCATCATGAACCACGTGGATCAGGATCAAAAGGAAGGAGGAAATCTGCTGTGAAACGTTTTTCACGGTCGCTCAAGTACGTTTATCTCGGCCTGATGCTGCTGTTTTTGTATCTGCCGATCCTGTACCTGATCGTGTTCTCCTTCAATGATTTTTCCGTCGGCCGCCGGATCTCCTACGCAAACCTCGGCCGCTGGAACGGCTTCTCGCTGGCGAATTACACGACCATCTTCCAGGGCGAGGCCGGAAGCGCGTTGCTGCTCTCACTGGAAATCGCGCTCATTTCGAGTATTATTGCAACGGTGATTGGCACGGCCGCCGCCATCGGCATTCACTCGATGAAGAAGCGTCCGCGCAGCATCATTCTGAATTTGTCGCAGCTCCCGATGGTCAACCCCGATCTCGTGACGGGCATTACGTTCATGATGCTGTTTGCATTTGTCAACAGTCTGCTCGCCAAATTGAGTCTGCATCAGATCAGCGACATCATAAAGCTGCTCATTGCGCATATTTCGTTCAGCATCCCCTATGTTATCTTCTCGGTGATGCCGCGTCTGCGCCAGAGCTCCAATCTGCTCTATGAGGCCGCGATGGATCTCGGCTGTTCGCCCATGCAGGCGCTGCTGAAGGCGGTCATTCCGGATATCCTGCCGGGCATCAGTTCCGGCTTTACCATGGCGCTCACAATGTCGCTCGACGATTTTGTGGTCAGCTACTTTGTCTCCGATCTTCGGAGCACGCTGTCGGTCTACATTTACTCCGCAGCGCGCGGTGCAAAGGGTGTCAACCCCGCGCTTGCCACCGTCATCTTCATTCCGCTCGTGACGCTGCTGCTGATCGTCAATTTCCGGCGCATCCGCAAGGAACACGAGGATGAGATCCAAAATAAGAAAGTGAAAATGAAGTAAAGGAGCCTATTGCGATGAAACGTTTACTTGTCTTTGTTCTCTGCTTCGCTATGCTTGCCGTCCTCGGCTGCGGTGAAAAGGCTGCGGATGACAGTGCAGTGTTTGCCGACGGCGATCAGTATGAGCAGATCGGCGGCGAGCTGAACATTTTGAATTGGGGCGAATACATCGACCCGGCGCTGATCGAGCTGTTTGAAAAAGAAACGGGCGTCACCGTCAACTATGTGGAAATGACGAGCAATGAGGAAATGCTGATCAAGCTTCGTTCCTCCGACTGCGTTTACGACATGTGTTTCCCCTCGGAATACATCATTGAGCAGCTGATTGCAAACGACATGCTGCTGCCGCTCGATATGGAAAAGATTCCGAACGCAAAGAACATCGCCGAGGACAAGCTCGCGATCACCGACACCTTTGATCCCGGCAACACCTACTCCCTGCCCTACATGTGGGGCACGGTCGGCATTCTCTACAACACCACGATAGTCGAAGAGCCTGTCACCAGCTGGAAGATCCTCTGGGATGAGAAATACGCAGGACAGATCTGGATGTACGACAGCGTTCGCGACTCCATCGGCATCACGCTGAAAATGCTGGGCTACGATCTCAATACGCGCAGTGCGGACGAGGTTGCGGAGGCGCGCGACATGCTGATCGCGCAGAAGCCGCTGCGCAAGGGCTTCGGCACGGACAACATGCGCTCCTCCATGGTCAACGGCAAGGCGGCCATGGCCGTGATTTACTCCGGGGACGCTTTCTGCTGCATCGACGAGAATCCCGATCTTGCCTATGCCGTTCCGGATGAGGGCAGCAATGTCTGGTTTGACAATGTAGTCATTCCGAAAACCGCAAAGAACGTCGAGGCCGCGCACGCATTCATCAACTTCCTGAACGATGCAAGCATTGCGGCGCGCAATACGGAGTATATCTTTTACTCCACGCCGAACGCAGGCGCAATGGCGCTGCTCGACGACTATTTCACGGACAACGAAACCTACAATCCTCCCGCCGATGTACTCGCACGCTGCACGGTCTTCCATGATCTCGGCGATTTCATCGAGGTCTTTAACGACGCTTGGACAAAGGTCAAGGGCGCGTGACACTAAATGTTCCCCTTCCCCGCCGTCTCCCTGCGGCGGGGCTTCTTTTTTGCTTCGGATCGGTCGTCGTGCAGCAGCTTCTTGATGAGAGGCCGGACAATATGGTATACTGAAGGTCAAGAAAGACTTGGAGGTACCACATATGTTCAAGAAACAGGATGGGAGTTTCTCCGTCGGCAAGCTCATCGGTGTGCTTGCGCTTGTGAGCGTGGTCGTGATCGCAGCGAGCGCATGCTTTACGTCCGTTCCAGCGGGACATACGGGGGTCGTGCTGACCTTTGGCCGCGTTGAGGACAACGTTCTGCAGGAAGGTCTGCACTTCAAGCTGCCGTTCATGCAGCGGGTCATGATCGTTGACAACCGCATCGTAAAGCTTGACGTGTCGACCGAAGCCTTTTCCAGGGATCTCCAAACCATCAACACGAACGTGGCCGTCAACTACCATATCTCCAAAGAAGAAAGCTCTAAGCTGTACAAAAACGTTGGTCTCGGTTACGAGGACGTCCTCATCACGCCCGCAGTCAACGAGGTTCTGAAGGCCGTTACCGCAAAATATACCGCGGTCGAGCTTGTCAGCTCGCGTTCGGAGGTCAGCGTCCTGCTCGACGACGGGCTGAATGAAAAGCTGAACGGCTACGGCATCTACATCAACGAGCTGAACATCATCAACTGGGACTTCTCTGAGGAGTACATCAACGCCATCGAGGCCAAGCAGGTCGCAGAACAGAACCTGATCAAGACCCGTACCGAGCAGGAGCAGGCGCTTGTCATCGCAAACACCGAGGCAGAGAAGCGCGTCATCGCAGCGGAGGCTGAGGCAAACGAGATCAAGTTGCTGGCCGAGGCAAACGCAGAAAGCAACCGCATCATCACGGAATCGCTCTCCGGCGAATTGCTCAAGTATCAGACCATTCAGCGTTGGAACGGTGAACTGCCGCGCGTGACCGGCGGCTCGACCACCCCCATGCTGGATGTTTCCGAAATGCTGAAATAACAACAGGAGGCCGTCTCTGTGATCGATTTTCAAAATGCTGCGTTTCTCAATTTGCGTCCCGTTCCGCTCAGTGAGGCGGAGAACGCGCTTGCTCCATTGCTCCTGAACGGAGAATTGATCATTGGCGCGTACCGAACTGTGCGCGACATGGTGATCTTCACGGATAAGCGCATCGTGTCCATCAATGTGCAGGGGATCACAGGCAAAAAGAAGGACTACACATCGTTGCCGTATACCAACATTCAATGCTGGTCCGTGGAAACGGCGGGTGTGCTGGATCTGGATTCCGAGCTGGATCTGTGGTTTTCCGGCTTAGGCCGCGTCCGATTCGAGTTTCGCGGAAGCGTGGATATCCGCGCGATCTCTCAGACTATCGCCGGTTACGTCCTGCGGTAAACGGAGCATGACACAGAAAAAGAGAGCCGAGATACCATTCTCGACCCTCTCTTTATACTGTTTCGCAGCTTATGATTCGACAAACCTGACAAGCGGCTCGATCGCTTTCCTGACACTCCCCTCGCGGAAGGGGTTCGACAGGTGCGCCGCTTCCAGAAGGTCAAGGTAACGAAGGCTTCCGCCAAGGCAGCACAGGCGATAGTAATCCGCCCATGCGGCTTCACGATCCTGCTGCATCTTACCGTAGAACTCAAACGCCGCCATAGATGCGAGCGTATAGTCCACATAATAGAACGGATACATAAAGATGTGGAGCTTCTGGAAGAAGAATGCGCCCTTTTCAAAGATCTCTGCACCATCATAGTCTCGGGTGGGCAAATACTTCTGCTCCAGCTCATGCCAGACCGCTTTCCGCTCGTCCGGCGTCATGTCGGGCTTTTCATAGACGCGGTGCTGGAACTCATCGACGCACACACCATAGGGCACAAAGGTCAACGCTTCCGAAGTATGAAGCTTTTTATACTTCATCTGTTGGTCGCCAAAGAAACGATCCATCCAGGGATAGGCGAAAAACTCCATGCTCATGGAATGGATCTCCGCTGCTTCGGAAGACGGGAACCCATACTCCGGCACAGTTTGAAGTTTGTTGGTCGTGTAAGCCTGGAACGCGTGTCCCGCCTCATGCGTCAAGACATCTACGTCGTCGCTCGTCCCGTTAAAGTTCGAAAAGATGAACGGAAAATCATAGTCCGGCAGCATCGTGCAATAGCCGCCCGCCGCTTTGCCGGGCTTTGTTTCGAGATCCATCAGTTCATGCTCGCGCATGAAACGGAAATACTCCCCCGTCTCCTTGGAAAGCGCATCGTACATTGCGCCGGCCTGTTCGACCATAAACGCACGGTCACCGATCGGCGTAGCATTCCCGTCCGGATACTGAAAGTTCTCGTCGTAACAGCGGAGCTTATCCACCCCGATTCGCTTGGCCTGCTGTTCGCGAAGGCGTGTGCAAACGGGAACCAGCTCGCGCCGTACCTGCTCGCGGAATGAGGCAACATCGGTCTGATCGTATCCCTGGCGTCCCATCTGGAGATAGCCGAGCGGGATGAAATTGTCAAAGCCGAGTTTCTTTCCCTTTTCATCACGGATATGAACGAGCTTGTCATAGATCGTGTCAAACTTGGCCTCGTTCTCAGCAAAGAAGCCCGCATAGGCGCGATAGCCCTTCCTGCGCGTCTCGCGGTCCGGCGAACGCATGAGCTTTTCCAACCCGGAAAGATTATAGGTCTCGCCATCCAGCTGTACCTCGGCAGAGGCAACGAGCTTCTGATATTCGCTCGTCAGCTTGTTTTCTTCGATCATGAGCGGAACGAGCGCTTCACAGAAGGACTTGGTTTGGATCTCCGCAAGAGCAAACAACTGTGTGCCGAATTCTTTTTCGAGCTCCGGGCGGTAGGGCGAGGCGAGGAGCGTCTCATAATACTTCATCGTAAGCGGCGACATTGTTGGGCTTTCCGTATCGAAAAACTCCTGCTCCGCTTCATAGAACGCATCCCGCGTATCGATCGTATGTCGGATCTCAACAATGGTCGCAAGCGTCATGAAATGCTTCATGAGTTTGCCTGATTCCTGGATTGCGGCCTTTGCTTCCGCGCAGCTTTGCGCTGAAGCGAGCCTTTCGGTGCTATCCGCGAACGCTTTCTTCAGTGCTTCCAAATCCGGACGTTCATAGGGGATCTCTTTGAATGTCATGCTTCTGTCCTCCTGTCGTTGCAAACTATCGTCTGAGAATAGATCGAATGTTCTGCGCTGCTTTCTCCGAAAACACGGAAGGCGCAGTCCGTGTGGGCCGCGCCATTCCGCTTTGTTCCTTTACGGTTACATTTCGTTCAGTTTCTTGTAGTAGTCGATCTTGTCCTCGGCTTCCTTCTCGGCACGCGCGAAGAGCTTGTCGGCGACTTCGGGGAACTGCTTCTTGAGCGATGCGTAGCGCACTTCTCCCATGATGAAGTCCTGGAAGCTCGCCTTCGGATCCTTGGAATCCAGGCTGAAGGGATTCTTGCCTTCTGCTGCGAGATCCGGGTTGTACCGATACAGCGGCCAGTAACCGGCCTCGACTGCCTTCTTCGCTTCGAGCTGGCTGTGGCCCATGTTGATGCCATGATTGATGCAGGGCGCGTAAGCGATGATGAGGGACGGTCCCTTGTACGCTTCCGCTTCCGTGACAGCCTTCATGAGCTGCGCCGGGTTTGCACCCATGCAGACCTTCGCAACATAGACATAGCCATAGCTCATTGCCATGAGGCCGAGATCCTTCTTCTTCGTGCGCTTACCGGCTGCTGCAAACTTCGCAACAGGGCCGGTGGGGGTCGCCTTGCTGGCCTGACCGCCCGTGTTGGAATACACCTCGGTATCCACGACGAGCACATTAACGTCCTCATCCTGTGCGAGCACATGGTCGAGTCCGCCGTAGCCGATGTCATAAGCCCAACCGTCGCCGCCGAAGATCCAGACGGACTGCTTTGTCAGCAGATCCTTGTTTGCAATGACCTCGCGCGCAAGCGTGCAGGCGTCACAGGGGCACTTCTTGCCATTGGCAAGCCACGCTGCCTCGTACTCGGTGCCGGTCAGATCGACATCGATGCCCTCTTCGCAGGCCTTCAGGAGCTTTTCGCCCGCGAGGCGGGAGCCCTCAGCGTCGTTCATCTTCTCGAGCCATTCTGCGCCCGCAGCCTTGATGTCTGCATCGCACCAATCGACGGCGATGAGCGCCTTCACGGTGTCAGCAAGCTTTTCTCTGCGCTGCTTCGTTGCAAGGTTCATGCCGAAGCCGAACTCAGCGTTATCCTCGAACAAGGAGTTGGCCCATGCGGGACCCTGTCCCTTCTCATTCACGGTATACGGGCAAGTCGGCGCGCTGCCGCCATAGATGGACGAGCAGCCCGTAGCGTTTGCGATGACCATGCGATCGCCGTACAGCTGGGTAAGAAGCTTGACGTACGGAGTCTCGCCGCAGCCTGCGCACGCGCCGGAGAACTCGAACAGCGGCTGGAGGAACTGGCTGCCCTTCACGGTCTTGGTGTTCAGCTTGACGTCCTTCTTGGACAGGGTCAGCGCATACTCCCAATTCTTCTCCTCGGTCTTTGCAGACTCGGTCATCGGGATCATCTTGAGCGCTTTCTCCTTTGCGGGGCAGACGTCCACGCAGTTGCCGCAGCCCGTGCAATCGAGCGGCGAAATCTGCATACGGAACTCATAGCCCTCAAAGCCGGTCGCTTTCTTCGTCACAAAGCTCTCGGGCGCTGCGGCCTTCTCCTCTGCGCTCACGAGATACGGACGGATCGTTGCATGCGGGCAAACGAGCGAGCACTGATTGCACTGGATGCAGTTCTCAGGGATCCACGCGGGAACATCGACGGCGATGCCGCGCTTTTCGTACTTGGTGGTGCCGGTGGGAACCGTGCCGTCAGCGGACAGCGCGGAAACGGGCAGCTTGTCGCCTTCCTGCGCAAGGATCGGATGGATGAAGTCCGTGAAATACGGATCGTCCGTCACATGGATCGGGGTCGCGCCCTCGGTCGTGGTTGCCCAAGATTCCGGATACTTGATCTCCTCGATCGCGTTCATGCCGGCTTCGATCGCGGCGTAGTTCTTCTGAACGACCTCGTCGCCCTTCTTGCCGTAAGACTTCTTTGCGGCGGCCTTCATGTACTCAAGCGCTTCCTCTGCGGGGATCACGTTCGCGAGCTTGAAGAAGGCAGACTGCATGATCGTATTGATGCGGCCGCCCATGCCGACTTCACGCGCCAGTTTGATCGCGTTGATGTTATAGAACTTGAGATGGTTCTTCGCAATCGCGTTCCTCATGTGCGCGGGAAGCTCCTTCTCCATCTCTTCGAGCGTCCAGGGGCTGTTCAGCAGGAACGTTCCGCCCTCCTTAATGCCCTCCGCAACGGCATAACGGGTCACATAGGACGGGTTATGGCAGGCTGCAAAGTCCGCTGCGTCGATGAGATACGGGCTCTGGATCGGCGTCTTGCCAAAGCGCAGATGCGACACGGTGAAGCCGCCGGACTTCTTGGAATCATAGGCGAAATAGCCCTGCGCGTACAGCTTCGTATGGTCGCCGATGATCTTGATGCTGTTCTTGTTTGCACCGACCGTTCCGTCGGAACCGAGGCCGAAGAATTTGCAGGCGATGGTGCCCTCGGGCGCCGCATTGACCTGCTTGGTGACCTTGAGCGACAGATGCGTCACATCATCCTCGATGCCAACGGTGAAGTGATTCTTGAGCTCGCCCGCAAGGTTCTCGTACACGGCGTTGACCATGGACGGCGTGAACTCCTTGGAGCCGAGGCCGTAACGGCCGCCGACGACCTTGATGTCACTTCTGCCTGCTTCAACGAGCGCGTTGATCACATCCTGATACAGCGGCTCGCCGAGGGAGCCGGGCTCCTTCGTGCGGTCGAGAACCGCGATGCGCTTGCAGCTCTTGGGCAACGCTTCGACGAACTTCTCCGCAGCAAACGGACGATACAGGCGGACTTTCAAAAGGCCCAGCTTCTGTCCCTGTGCGTTCAGATAGTTGATGGTCTCTTCGCAGACATCCGCGCCGCTGCCCATGACAACGATGACGTTCTCTGCATCCGCAGCGCCAACATAATCAAAGAGATGATAGTGACGTCCCGTGATCTTGCCGACCTCGTCCATGTAATGCTGGACGATCCCCGGGATGGCGTTATAGTACTTGTTCGCGGCTTCGCGGCCCTGGAAGTAGATGTCGGGGTTCTGTGCTGTGCCGCCCTGATGCGGGTGCTCCGGGTTCAGTGCGCGGGCACGGAAGGCGGCCACGGCATCGCGGTCGAGGAGCTTATCCATATCTTCATAGTCGATGAGCTCGATCTTCTGAACCTCATGGGAGGTACGGAAACCGTCAAAGAAGTGGAGGAACGGAACGGAGCCTTTGATCGCGGAAAGATGCGAAACAAGTGCAAGGTCCATGACTTCCTGCACGGACGCGGAAGCCAGCATGGCAAAACCGGTCTGGCGGCAGCTCATGACGTCGCTGTGATCGCCAAAGATCGACAGGGCATGCGCCGCGAGCGCACGGGCGCTGACATGGAACACGCCGGGCAAGAGCTCGCCGGAGATCTTATACATATTCGGGATCATCAGCAGCAGGCCCTGCGACGCCGTAAAGGTCGTCGTAAGCGCGCCGGCTTTCAGCGAGCCGTGGACTGCGCCCGCAGCACCGCCTTCAGACTGCATCTCCGCGATACGGACTTCCTGTCCGAACAGATTTTTGCGGCCGTTTGCCGCCCAATCGTCCGCGACCTCCGCCATCGGCGAGGAAGGCGTGATGGGATAAATCGCCGCTACATCGGAAAATGCATATGCAACATGCGATGCAGCGGTGTTGCCATCGATGGTCATGGTTTTTGCCATTGTTTTTCGTTCCTCCTGATCTGGAATTAGTTGAACCACGCCGAGCCGTTCCGAATTTGTTCGAAATGACCCGGCTCCTTCAACATATTATTATAATCCCGCGTTTTGCCGCTGTCAATCAAAGCGCATAAGAACATTTCCGTACCGATCCAGCAGCAATGCCGGATCATCTTTTTTTGTGCTCCACGGTTTCTTTTCCCCGTTCCATTCGAAATCGCCGCCCTTTCCTTCGCCGGATACGGATACGCTCTCACCGGATCGCAGGCGCGTTCCCTCGGGAAAGCGGAACAGTTCTCCGCCGCGCATGGAAAACAGCATGCAGCCGGAAATGTCCGCGTCTGCGCCGTTGTTTTGAATGGTGACGATTTGATCCTGCCGATCCACGGCCTTGATGCAAAGCTCCAGTCCCGTCTCTTCCCTCGCCGGCTGGCTAATCCGGAGTTCTCCGTCCGCGGACACCGTCATCAGAAGCCCGACATCGGTTTCATCCGTCACATACACCCGTGCGTTTGGGAGCGCGGCGATCACACGTGCGTTCGCGGAATTTTTATCCACGAGGCGGTCCGTCGTGATCACTGCGAAGTCCGGACTGACGGCGCGTCCGAACGCATCGCTCGTCGCATCCGGATTGCCGTGGTTGCCGACCTTGAGCACATCCGCCTTGAGATCCGCGCCTGCGTCCAGAAGACTCTGCTCCTCCGGGAACTGCATATCCCCTGTAAACAGGAAGGTCTTCCCCGCCACGGCAAGGCGCAGCACCAGCGAATTGTCATTGTCATCCTCGGCGTTATAGATGAGCGGCCCGATCACCTCAAAGGCCAGGTCGTTTCCGAGTTCGACCGTATCCCCGGCTTTGAGCGTTGTTACGGGGATGCCCGCCTTTTCAGCGCGCTGATCGATCTTATTCTTCCCGTTTTGCTTATCCATCGAGATCTCCGCGCGGTAAACCCGATCGATCGAATACTCCCGTGCGAGCACCTGAAAGCCTCCGGTGTGGTCTCCGTGCGTATGCGTAAGGAAAACACCGTCGAGCCGCTCAACGTCCATACATTGCAGCGCCGACAAAAGTCTCCAGATCGAAACGTCTTCTCCGGTATCGATCAGATAGTTTGCCGTACCGATCTGTATCAGCGCTGCGTCTGCGCGGCCAACATTTACAAAAAGGACTCTGCAAACAGCGTCGTCCGCTTTATGCGTCGGTTCTGCCGCTGCGCTTCCGGACGGTTCCTCCGTTCTCTCCGGCTGTAGCACGGTCTCCGGCATATGCTCCGGATCTTTTTGGCTTCTATCGCAACCAAGCGTCCCGCACAAAAGCACCAGACAGAGCAGCAGGATAAGCATGATCATGCGGTTCGGTTTCCTTTTCAAAGGCAGTCCCTCCCATTCCTCAGCGTGCAGGCGGTCTCAGAGCGCAATGCTGACATTGCATCCAACACGACCCCCGTCCTTGCCGCAGGCTTGCGGCATAAGCAAATTCTGTGCTCATCTTATCCCGTGCTCCGACCTTTCGACAAGGGCTCATGTCGACTTGTTACAGGAAGTTCAAATTCGCTCCGCCCCTGATTTTGATTACCTGCACGCCTTTGCTCCTGCGCCGGGCAGCGGCGTGAGCGTTCTCTGCCATATCCCCCGGAAAGCGCTCGCCGCAAAACCTGTTCCGCCGGTAGCTATCCCGACCGTTTTCATGCTATACTGTCAACGGGAGGGATGGCTTGATGGAATGCTTGTCCAAGCGCAGACTGCTCTGGACGCTGTTTTACAACATGCTCTACATCAGCGCTTTTACATTCGGAGGCGGCTTTGTTATCGTGACGCTCATGAAGCGCCGCTTTGTTGATGGCCTGCACTGGCTCACCGAGGAGGAAATGCTGGACTTTACTGCGCTTGCCGAGTCTTCACCCGGCGCGATCGCGGTCAATGCGGCGATCCTTGTCGGGAGAAAGCTCTGCGGTTTTCCCGGGATGCTCGCCGCAGTTTTCGGAACCATTCTGCCGCCTATGATCATTCTTATCCTGGTCTCGCTCTGCTATTCTGCCTTTCTTTCAAACAAATATGTTGCCGCCGTGCTCCGCGGGATGCAGGCGGGCGTCGCCGCCTTGATGTTTGACGTGGTCTGCGGGCTGGGCGGCAGCGTACTGTGTAAACGGTGCGCGATACACATTGTTCTGATGTTCGCCGCATTCATCGCAGTGCTGTTCTTTAAGGTCAACGTGATCTGCCTTCTTCTTGCTGCGGCCGTCGTCGGTGTATGCCTCGCACTTTTCGAGCGGAAAAGGGGGCAGGGCGCATGAACTGTTTTCGTCTTTTTTTGTGTTTCCTGCAAGTCGGTCTGTTCAGTGTCGGCGGCGGATATGCAGCCATCCCGCTGATCGAAAGCGGCGTTGTCGATGCGAACGGCTGGCTGACGATGCAGGAATTTGCAAACCTTGTGACGATCGCAGAAATGACGCCAGGCCCGATCGCGATCAACGCTGCTACATTTGTCGGGATGCGCATCGCCGGCTTGCCCGGCGCACTTACGGCGACCTTTGGCTGCATCCTTCCCTCCTGCATCATTGTTTCTCTTCTCTCGCGGCTATATCACCGGCAGCGTGAGAACGCCCTGTTTCAGCATGTGCTGTCCTCCATGCGTCCCGTGATCGTTGCGCTCATTGCCTCTGCCGCCGTTTCGATCTTTTGGACAGCGGTCTCTTCGACGTCCGCTATTTCCTTCGACCGGATCCGCTGGTTTGATCTTGTGCTCGTCATTACAGCCTTTCTCGTTCTCCGAATAAAGCGGTGGAATCCGATCCTTGTGATGGCGCTCTGCGGCGTCGCGGAGCTTGGATTTCAGATGCTCGTCGGAGGACCGGCATGAAAGCAAAAACCTCCCGCACTTTGATCCGTGCGGGAGGCTTTTTTAGTGGTTCAAGTGATTAGAGCGTAACGGCCGTGCCGCTCTTGCCAACGATCGCATCCTTTGCATTCTCAAGAGAAGCGATGATGGTCTTATGACCGCTCTTTGCAAAGGAAATGGCCGCCTGTACTTTGGGCAGCATGCTGCCGGGCGCAAAATGACCTTCTTTGCAATACTGCTCGGCTTCCGCCACGGTCATGTGCTCGAGCGACTTCTGATCCGGCTTGCCCCAATTGATGGCGACGCGGTCAACGGCGGTCAGAATGATGAGCATGTCCGCATCGATGAGCTCTGCAAGCTTTGCAGAGGCAAAGTCTTTGTCGATAACGGCGGGCGTTCCGACGAGTTTGCCGTCCTTCTCGATGACCGGGATGCCGCCGCCGCCGACGGTGATGACCACATGGCCCGCGGAGATCAGAGACTTGACCGCTTCCTTTTCGATCACGTCAACGGGCTTCGGAGAGGGAACGACCTGGCGATAGCCGCGGCCTGCGTCCTCGACCATGGTGTAGCCCTTCTCCTCGCGGATCTTGTCGGCCTGTTCCCTGGTATAGAACGCGCCGATCGGCTTCGACGGCTTCTGGAAGGCGGGATCCTTCTCGTCTACGAGCACCTGCGTCACGACCGTTGCAACGCACTTGTTGATGCCGCGCTTCTGCATTTCGTTATGAATACCGTTTTGCAGATGGTAACCGATGTAGCCTTGGCTCATCGCGCCGCACTCGGGGAAGGGCATGGCCGCCTTGATGGCACCTGCTTCCGCAGCGGTGGACATGCCGAGGTTGATCATGCCGACCTGCGGTCCATTGCCGTGTGCGATAACGACGTCGTTTCCCTGCTCGATGAGATCAACGATCGAGGTTGCCGTTCCGGTGATGAGCTTCAACTGTTCTTCCGGGGTATTTCCGAGCGCATTGCCGCCCAGTGCGATCACGATTTTTGCCATAAATTGCTTTCTTCCTTTAATAATTGATATGGTGGTACTACAAGTATATCACACAATTTGTAATGTTGCATCACAATTATTGTATTTCTTGAAAAACACACCCATCTTTTTTGCTGCCGTGCTTATTCCTCCGGCATCGGAATATATAACGTTGCGACAAGGAGCGCATGATCCGTCGCCTGGGTTTCCTGCGTATCCACCATGTGCACATCCGATGCGATAAGGCCGTCCGAATACAGGATATTATCAATGATCTTCGGCCGCGCGCCCGTTCCGAACGTGCTCTGATCCATATTCGCAAAGTGGATATCCGGCATGTAGCGTGCAAGCCTCGGCGGCGAGCAGTTGAAATCACCCGTCACGGTATAGAGATCGACGCCCGTTGCCGCAAGCGTATAGGCCAAAGAGGCGATGTTCACGGACTTCTGATACATTTTTGACGCGCACAGATGCGTGTTGAACACATACACGGCGCCTTCATTCAGCAGCACGCGCGCGTATCCCAAGGCGCGCGGTTCCTTGCCGTATACGACGTCCAGCTTCCAAGCGTCCGCGTCAATGATCGGATAGCGCGAAAGGATCGCCGTACCAAACTGTCCTTCGTCGTAGTCCGTCGCAGGGCAAAAGGCATAATACGGGTATCCTGCGGCTTTTGCAAGCTCTTTTGTCCAGTCCTTGCCGTTCCCGCGCACCGTATTCTTGTCGATCTCCTGTATGCCCACGATATCCAGGGCCTCCTGCTGCAGGAGCGCCGCGATCCGTCCAAGACGCGCAGCGGTTCGAACGCCGTGCACGTTCAGCGTACCGATCCGGTAGCGGATCACGCCGGTCTGGTGCAGGTCTTTCTGCTCAATCTCGATATTCTCAGCCGGAAGATACCCCGCCATGCCCTGAAACAGGATCTGAACGTATCCGTCCTCTTCGCCTAGCACAGCATATTGCTCACCCGTGTGCGCCGTTCCGTAATTCTTTCCGGCGCCTTTTTTCTTGCGCACATAAACGCCGCGTTCTTCCGCCTGAACCGTGCCGAGCAGAACCTCGTCCGCCTGTTCCACAAGCGGCGCGCCCGTCGGAGACGGATACGGTGTCGCCCATTCGGGCGTCGGTTCGGGCGTACTGCCCGCGAGCGTTTCTTCCGGCGGATCCGTCGGAATCGGCACAAAAGTGATCTTTGGCGTTACCGTTGGAATACAATCGTTTACGGAGGGCGTTCTCGTCGGCGCAGGCGTTGCAGTCGGTGCGGGCGTGTTTGGAAGCGCCGTCGCGGTCTGCTCTTCCGTCTGCGGCGACTCTCGCACGAATGCGCAGCCGCAGCACAGGAAAACAGCCATCAACAGGCACGCCCGACGCAAGCACCGATACCAACGATCCCACATACTGCTCTTCTTTTTCCTCCGATCTCTCTGCTCGTATCTATTCTATCATCAACCGGCAGAATTGCAACCGTCCAGATTTTGACGATGCAGGAAAACATAAGATTCGCGGCCGCTTGATTTGCGCCGGCAGGATCGCATTCTCCCCGAAGCTTCGATAGCTTTCGGCGCGAGGCGTTCCGCTTCGCGGTCTTTGCGAAGAGATCTTGACTTCCACCGTTCTGTCGGCTATACTGTTTTTGGGAGAGCGAAGGCGGGCAATTTTCGTTCTCCCAACCGCTTGCCGCCGACGCTCATGCGTCGGCGGCTTGTTTTATTCGCGAGGAGCCGTTTTGTTTTCGTCGTTTCTCCTGTCGTTTTTAAGTGGGTGCGTCTTTCGTTTCCGATATGCGCTGTTTTTCGCCGCCAAAAGCAGAAACGGGGGCAAGAATTTGCCCCCTCGACCGAGCTGTCGCTTACTCGTCGTCATCATCGTCGTCATTGTCGTCAATGGCTTCCGCATTCGCTTTCTGCATTGCTTCTATTATACGCTCCATGTGTTTTGCCATATTGTCTTTGTCCAGCTCCGCGATGATCCGCAATGCCTCCAGCATTGCAAGCGTTTGTGCCGTGTCTATTCCACCGTTCTTTCCCATGGTTCCCTTCTCCCTCCTTTATGCATAGAGTATACTCTCTCTTGGTGCAGGAAGGCAAGCGCGGGGAATTGCCGCCGCATCGCTCAATATACAACTAGTACATCCCTCATGTAAAAACGCTGTCGTATGTGTTACATATGACAGCGATCATACTGCTTTCGGCAAAATCAACAATCCATTCAGGGAACGGCGCTCCGTGCCTCCGGAACGCCGCCCCTGTTCTTTCTTACAAAACCAGTCGATCGCTGACCTCGTCACTGCCCGCGCTCTCCGAAAAGCGTTCCAAGAGGGCTTCAACGGTCAGTTTTTTCTTCTCTTCGCCGGATACATCGACCGCGACACGCCCATCGTGCATCATGATCAGGCGATTGCCGTAACGAATCGCATCCCGCATATTATGCGTTACCATAAGAGAGGTCAAGCCGTGCTCCTCGATGATCTGCTCGGACAATTCGAGCACCTTTCTCGCCGTTTTGGGATCGAGCGCGGCTGTATGTTCGTCCAGAAGCAAGAGCTTCGGCTTTTGCAGCGTTGCCATGAGCAATGTCAACGCCTGCCGCTGACCGCCGGACAGAAGCTTGACCTTGGTGGAAAGACGATCCTCCAGGCCGAGGTCCAGTCGCCGCAGCTGCTCTTTGAACATCTCGCGTTCCTTCTGCGTGATGCCCCATCGCAAGCCGCGCTTTTGCCCGCGGCGCAGCGCAAGCGCAAGGTTCTCTTCGATCCACATGTTACCGGCAGTTCCCATCATGGGATCTTGGAACACGCGGCCAAGCAGCTTTGCCCTGCGGTGCTCCGGCATATGCGTCACGTTCTGTCCATCGATCCAGATCTCGCCGGAAGTGGGCGCATACGCGCCGCTCACGCAGTTCAGCAGCGTTGATTTTCCGGCGCCGTTGCCGCCGATGACCGTCACAAATTCGCCGGGCGCGAGGTGCAGATCCACGCCCGCTAGCGCCGTTTTTTCATTGACCGTACCCGCATGGAATACGATCTTCACTGCTTTCATTTCGAGCATTGCCGTGCCTCCTCCCTTGCGGCCTTTCGCGCCTGTGCTTTCTGTTTGAGCGTAGGCAGGGACAGTGCGACCGCCACAGTCAGTGCCGTAAAGAGTTTCAGATCATTTGCGGGCATTCCGAGTTTCAGGACCAATGCGATGATAAGGCGGTAGCAGATCGCGCCGAATACCAGCGAACGCAGCGACTGTGAAAAGGTCTTTTTCCCAAACAGCACCTCGCCGATGATGAGAGAGGCCAGCCCGATCACAATGGATCCCGTTCCCATCTGGATGTCCGCAAAGGTCTGGCTTTGTGCGATCAAACCGCCGGACAGGGCGACAAGGCCATTGCTGAGCACGAGTCCCAGTATCTTCATAGCGTCGGTGTTCACTCCCTGTGCGCGCGCCATACGGGCATTGTCGCCCGTCGCACGGACTGCGCAGCCGATCTCCGTGCCGAAGAACCAGTAAACGAACCCGAGTACCGCCAGAACGAACAGCAATCCCACCGCAATCATGGAAAGATTGCGCGAAAGCCCAAGTGCGCCGAATCCGTCAAACACGGTCGGCATACGCAGCAGGGAGACGTTTGCCTTGCCCATGATGCGCAGGTTGATCGACCAGAGCGCGATCATGGTCAAAATGCCGGACAGCAGCGCCGGAATATGCAGCGCGGTGTGCAGCAGCCCCGTCGCAAGGCCGGCGAGCATCCCGCCGAGCGCTGCAAGCACCAGTGCAAGCAGCGGATGAATGCCAGCCGCAATGCACACGGCCGCGATGGCAGCCCCCATGGTGAGGCTGCCTTCTACGGTCAGATCCGCAATGTCCAGCACACGGTAGCTGATGTAAACGCCGCAGGTCATAAGCGTCCAGAGCAGTCCTAACGCCACCGCGCCCAAGAATTCATTCCACATGAGACGGTACCTCTCTCATCAGCCGCGCAGTTTATTCCGCATATTGCGCAAGTTCATCGGGGATCTTCAGTCCGATGGTCTCCGCTGTCGCCGCATTGATCCTGTAATCAAACTCCGTCAGGCTCTCGATGGGCATTTCCGCAATGTTCGTGCCCTCTTTCAGAATGCGCACCGCCATGAGTCCCGTCTGGTGGCCAAGGTTGTAGTAGTTGATGCCGAGCGTCGCAAGACCGCCGTTGTCAACCATGCCGGATTCGCCGCAGATGACCGGGATCTTCGCTTCGTTTGCAACGCCTGCGACAACGGGCATGGACGATGCGAGCGTGTTGTCCGTCGGAATGTAGATGGCGTCGCACTTGCCGACGAGGGTCTGCATCGCCTGCTGCACATCATTGGTGGAAGTCACCGTGATCTCTTCATAGCCAAGTCCCAGCGCTTCGATCTCCGCCTTTGCGATACCGGCCTGCAGCACCGAATTGTCCTCGCCGCCATTGTAGATGCAGCCGATGGTCTTGGTATCGGGTGCAAGCTGCACGATCAATGCGATCTGCTCCTTGATGGGGTTCATATCCGTCGTGCCGGAAACATTGCCGCCAGGCGCCGCATTGCTGTTGACGAGCTTTGCGCTCTCATAATCCGTAACGGCGGTCGCAAGGATCGGGATCTCCGTCGTTTTGCCTGCCATAGCTTGTGCGGCAGGCGTTGCGATCGCAAGAATCAAATCGACCTTCTCGCCGAGGAAGCGCTCACCGATTGTGGAAAGATTCGATTGGTCGCCCTGTGCGTTTTGCAGGTCGATCTCGACCGTTTCACCGTCAACAAAGCCGTTTTCGGCAAGCGCCGCAATGAATCCCTCGCACGCGCTGTCCAGCGCCGCGTGCTCCGCAAGCTGCACGATGCCGACGCGCGGCAGTCGATCCTTTTCTCCCGCATCCACCGCGGGGGCGGTCGTGCAGCCGGCGAGCGCCGCAACAAGTAGCAGCGCCGTAAGCACCGAAATCAACTTTTTGCCTGTCTTTTTCATGTTGTTTTTCCTCCGTTTCTCTTGTCAGGTGCAAAAAAAGTCCTTTCCCGACGATTCGGAAAAGGACGGACGCACCGTGTTACCACCTTTTTTCCCCGCCGCCTCACGGCCTGCGGGCTCAGCAAGCAATCCAACAATCGCTCTGCGCTGTAACGGGCGCCCCCGGATCGGCTTACTGAGCGATTTTCGCGCCGTTCTGCCCATCGACTCGCCGAATGTAATTCCTCTACGGCCCCGCTGCTTTTGTTTCACCCCGTTCAAAAGCTCTCTGCCAGCTCACAGACCGTTCGTACTTGTTTCGGGTCAACGTCATTTTTGATTTTCTGTATTGTAGTATATCATATATCATTTGTCAAGCGCATTTTCTCTTTTTTTGAAAAAAATCGCGCGAACCGAACAGTTCACGCGATTCTATTCGAGTTTGTCGTTTTGCCGTGTCAGATCCTCGCCACACCGGTGTCCCTCGCCGCTTTTGCAACAGCCGCGGCGACTGTCTGCCCAACGCGCGGGTCAAACGCCTTGGGAATGATATACTCCGCTGAAAGCTCTTCCTCGGTAATCAGGCCCGCAAGCGCCCGCGCTGCCGCGATCTTCATCGCATCATTGATATCGCGCGCGCGTACATCGAACGTCCCGCGGAAGATGCCCGGAAACGCCAGAACATTGTTGATCTGATTGGGATAGTCGCTGCGACCGGTCGCAATCACTTTTGCACCGCCCGCTTTCGCATCGTCCGGGAAGATCTCCGGCGTGGGGTTCGCGCAGGCAAACACGATCGCATCGCGATTCATGGTGCGCACCATCTCCGTCGTGACCATGCCCGGTGCGGAAACGCCGATAAATACATCCGCGCCGACCAGCATATCCGCAAGGCTGCCCGTTCTCTTTTCACGATTGGTCAAAAGCGCCATCTCGTCTTTAATGGGATTCATGCCCTCGCTGCGGCCCTCGTAGATCGCGCCCTTGCGGTCGCAAAGCGTAATATTGCGGAACCCGTCCGAAAGCAGGAGCTTCGTAATGCTGATCGCGGCCGCGCCCGCGCCATTGATAACGACGCGCACGTCCTCCTTCGTTTTCCCTACGACCTTCAGCGCATTGGTCAGGCCCGCGAGCGTGATGACCGCCGTTCCGTGCTGATCGTCATGGAAGATCGGAATGTCGCATTTTTCCTTCAATTTCTTTTCGATCTCAAAACAGCGCGGCGCGGCGATATCCTCAAGGTTTACGCCGCCGAAGCTGCCGGAGATCAGGTAAATCGTGTTCACGATCTCGTCCACATCCTTGGACTTGATGCAGAGCGGAAAAGCATCCACGCCGCCGAAGGACTTGAACAGCACGCACTTGCCTTCCATAACGGGCATTCCCGCCTCGGGGCCGATATCGCCGAGACCCAGCACCGCCGTGCCGTCCGTTACAACAAGGCAGAGATTCCAGCGGCGTGTCAGCTCATAGGAGCGGTCAACATCCTTCTGGATTGCAATGCAGGGCGCCGCGACGCCCGGCGTGTAAGCAAGCGACAGATCCTCTTTTGTTTTTACAGGTACGGTCGCTACTACCTCGATTTTCCCCTTCCACTCTTCATGTTTCTTCAGCGATTCTTTTGCGTAATCCATAGCGTTTCTCCTTACTTTTCAAAGGGAAAGGTATAGGGGAGCTTCAGCTCGTCGCGCACGGCGATCAGCTCTTTCTGGATCGCTTCGCCGACAGGTACCCCCTTATCCTTTCGCTCCTGCCAGGCGATGTACTCCTTTTCGCCAGCGGTGTAGATGCGTTCCGCGCCCGGCGCCTTTTCCGACGCGCGCAGTCCGCGGCAAATGCCGCCCACAGTCTTTTTAAATGTATCGGCGCCCATAAAGAACTCCGGGTTGATAACAAAGAAGAAGTGACCGAGATGATACATGCGGTTATTTCCGTTCTCATCCTTGCCGCTGAGCGCTTTCATGAACGGACCGCCCGTCAGTGCTGCCGAGAGGATCTCAACAACGGTCGTAAAGCCGTATCCCTTGTAGCCGCCGGTCTCTTCACCCATTCCGCCGAGCGGGAGCAGGGCGCAGTTGCCTCTGCGCATCTCCTTCAGAATCTCAGCGGATTCCGTCATCGTCTTGCCGTCCTTCGTGACGACAAGCCCGGCGGGCGTCGGTTTCCCGCTTCTTGCGTAGTACTCGATCTTTCCGTTTTGAATGGTCGAAGTCGCGCAGTCAAGGTTAAACGGAAACGCCTCGTCCGTCGGCATGGTGAAAGTCAGCGGGTTTGTACCCATCATCGGCTCCACGCCGAAGGTCGGCGCAACGGACGGCCGCGCGTTCGTGCCGGTGATACCGATCATCCCCGCCTTTTCTGCCATCATTGTCCAATAACCCGCGATGCCGTAATGTGTGGAGTTGCAGATCGCGCCGCCTGCCATGCCGTAGGTCTTTGCCTTTTCGATCAGCATTTCCATCATGCGATGGCTCGCGACCATGCCCATGCCGTCGTGCGCGTCCATTACCACGGTCGTCGGCGTCTCTTTCAAGATCTCGATCTCCGTCACGGGTTTCAGCGTTCCGTTGATGATCCGGTCGATGTAGATGGGCTTGAATCGGTTGCAGCCATGGCTCTCAATGCCGCGGCGGTCGCTTTCAAGCAGCACATCCGCACAGATGGCCGCATCCTCTCTCGGTACGCCGTAACCGGCAAACGCATCGGTCAAAAAAGCGTTCATCAATTCCCAGGATACATAAGGTCTTGTTTCGGTCATTCGCCTGTTCTCCTTTTGTGAAGTCTTGCGCGCGGCAGAATATCCGGGCGCAGAAGACATCGTTTCATTCTGTTTTTATTGTATACGAGCGAAATGGAAAATACAAGCTTCCGTCCATTTACAGCGTTTTCAGGCGATCATTAAGCTTTTCGTAGATCACTCGCATACAAGGTTCTGTGCAGCGTTCGACCGCATCCGCAAGCGGCATCCAGAGCACGCCGCTGTTTTCGTCGGGCTTGCAGCGCAGCCGCTCCCGCTCGTCCGCTTCAATGAGATAGGTACAGTTGAGGTGAAGATGGGAAGAGACAAACGTTCCGCGCTTGACGTGTCCGTTCACGGTCAAAATCTCAAGCGAATAGATCCGATCCAGCAAAAGCTTCCCGCCGCAAATGCCGGTCTCCTCTTTCGCCTCCCGCAGTGCGACCGCGGCGAGATTGCCGTCGCCGTCCGCATGACCGCCCGTCCAGCTCCAGGAATCGTAAATATTGTGATATGCCATGAGCACGCGATCCCGCGCGCTGTTCACGATCCAGGCGGAAGCAGTAAAATGGCAGAGCGGATTTTCCCGCGTCAGCACGTCGTCAAACCTGTCAAGATAAACAAGCATCAGTCCGCGGTCGGCCTGTTCCTGCGCGCATTGCGGCTTGTACGCCGCAATCTGTTCTCTGAGTTCCATATGTTTTCCCCGATATGGCAGAGCGGATGCAGTCGCCCCGCATCCGCCCTTGAAATATACCCTCTGTTCAACCGATCGTTTCAAGCGCCGCTTTTGCGACGTTCTCCGGCGTCATGCCGAACTCACGGAAGAGAACCCCCGCGGGTGCGGATGCACCGAAATGATTGATCGACACGACCTTGCCGTCAAGCCCTGTATACTTATGCCAGCCGTAATCGCTCGCAGCCTCCACGGCGACGCGGGCGCGCACCGCTTTCGGAAGCACAGACTCACGGTATGCCGCATCCTGCATATCAAACAGGTTCGTACAGGGCATGGAGACCACGCGTGCATGTACGCCCTTGTCCGCAAGAATCTTTGCCGCTTCCATCACGGTCTCGACCTCGGAACCGGAGGCCATGAGGATCACGTCGGGCTTGCCGTTTTCGGCATCGCAAAGGATGTAGCCGCCCTTGCCGGCTTCACGGCCCGTTTCCGCAAGCTGCGGCAGGTTCTGACGCGAAAGCGCCATGACGGCAGGCATCTTATGCGAAAGAGCCGCAAGATAGCAGGCGGACGTCTCCCGCATGTCCGCAGGACGGAACACGAGCGTATCCGGCGTTGCACGAAGGCTGGCGAGCTGCTCGATCGGCTGGTGCGTCGGTCCGTCCTCTCCCACGCCGATGCTGTCATGCGTGAGCACATAGGTAACGGGAAGCTTCATGAGCGCAGCAAGACGAAGCGCAGGCTTCAGATAATCCGCGAACACAAGGAACGTTGCGCAGTATGGACGCAGGCCGCCATAGAGCGCGATGCCGTTGCAGGCCGCAGCCATGGCGAACTCACGGATGCCGAAATGAATATTCTTGCCCTCCCGATGCTCCGGGGAATAGAAGGCTTCTCCCTTGAGCTCCGTCTTGTTGGACGGCGCAAGATCCGCGCTGCCGCCGAACAGGTTCGGAAGGTATGCGTTCAGTTGATTCAGGATCGCGCCGCTCGTTGCGCGAGTCGCCATGGGCTTGTCCGCCGCAAAGAGGCTCTCGTCGTTCAAAAGCGTCTCCGGCAGCTTATCGCTGTGATATTCCTGCCAAAGCTTGTACAGCTCCGGATACGCGGTCTTGTAGCGGTCGAACATCTCGTTATACTCTGCTTCCGCCTTTTCAAAGCCGGGCAGGAAAGAAGCGTATGTTGCGCGAACATCCTCCGGCACGACGAAAGCGTCCTCCGTCCAGCCGTAGAATTCCTTCATCTTCACGATATTTTCCTCGCCGAGCGGCTCGCCGTGCGCAGAGGTCTTGCCCTCTTTTGCGGTGCCGTGCGCGATGTTCGTATGCACGATGATCAGCGACGGTGTATCCGTTCTCTTTGCGTGCTCGAGCGCTGCCGTGACCGCATCGATGTCCTCGCCGCTTGCGACCTGCTGCACATCCCAGCCGTAAGCTTCATAGCGTTTCTGAACATTCTCTGTGAGCGCAATATCCGTGCTGCCCTCGATCGTGATGCGGTTGCTGTCATAGAGCGCGATCAGCTTGCCGAGCTTCATCGTGCCGGCCATTGCTGCGGCTTCCGCCTGGACGCCCTCCATCATGCAGCCGTCGCCCATAAGCACATAGGTGTAGTTATCGACGACCGCGTACCCCTCGCGATTGAAAATGGCCGCAAGATGGCTCTCCGCCATTGCCATGCCGACCGCCGTCGCGATACCCTGGCCCAAAGGACCGCTCGTGTTTTCCACGCCCACCGTGTGACCGAATTCCGGATGTCCCGGCGTTTTGCTTCCCCACTGACGGAACTGCTTGAGATCCTCGATAGTGAGCGGGTAGCCGAACAGATGCAGCAGCGAATATTCAAGCGCGGAAGCATGCCCTGCGCTCAGCACAAAGCGGTCGCGCGCCTGCCACGCCGGATCTTTCGGATTATGCTTCATCTGCTTCCACAGCGCATACGCCATGGGCGCGGAGCCGATCGCCATGCCGGGATGCCCGCTGTTGGCCTTCTGCACCGCCTCGACGGCAAGCATACGAATCGCGGTGATCGCTCTCTTATCAGCACTTGTCAAACGTTCTACTACCTCCATCCTTCTATTCAGCGCCATACCTGCAAACAATGCCTGCCGCGGCGGCCGGCGAATGATACCCGTTTCTTCGGCGGTCGTCAAAAGCGTCTTTCCCGACCGTCCCGGTACAGCTAATCTTATCATGTTTCCCCTCGCCTGACAAGCGGAACAACGCGTTGGCGGGCGCATGAAGCAGACGGCGCGTCAACGTTCGTTTTCATCGATGTTCTCCACGGCTTTCATGCGGCCGGTCAGACGATCGAGATTTTCTACGGTGCGACGATCCATGAAATGCTCGATCTTTTCGACCTGTTCCAGCTCGTCCGCCGTGCCGTTCAGCGTGCAGAAAAATGCTTGCAGCACCCGGTGACGATACAGCAGATACCGGCCGGCCTCCTTTCCGCGTGCGGTCAGCTTCAAAAAGCCGTAGCGTTCGTAATCCAAATATCCCGCATCCCGAAGATTGGAGGCCATTTTGGAGGCGGACGACGGCTTAACATGAAGCATTCGCGCGAGCTCACTGATCCGCACGACGCGCCCCTCGTCCTCCATTCTCGCGATCATTTCAAGATAGTCCTCCATGGCCGCGCTCGGCTGCTCCGTCTCGATCCTTTCATATCCCTTCATCGTATAAAACCCGCTTCGCTCTTGCGTTGTAACCAGCCTCCCTCTTTGGAACCGTTTTTTTCCGGATTTAATAGTATATGACACCGGGAAACAGAGTTTCCCGCAACGAATATTGTTTCGAGGTGCCAACATCATGAATAACCAACGCTGTCTCTCTGACATACGTCCCGGCGAAAAAGCGACCGTTTCAGCACTGCGCACGGAAGGCAGTATGCGGCGCCGGCTTCTCGATATCGGTCTGATCGAAAACACCGACGTGGAGTGCCTCGGACGCAGCCCGGCCGGGGATCCCTCCGCATATCTGATACGCGGCGCGGTCATCGCCATTCGCGCTGCGGACTGCCGCGGCATTCTCATTGCACCGTAAACAGGAGGAAACGTCTATGGGACTTACCATGCAGTCCGTCGGTTCCGGCGCGCTGGACGCCGGTCTCAGTATTCAGCGTCAAGCCCCCTCCGACCGCGTCGTCGCTGTTGCGGGGAACCCAAATGTCGGCAAAAGTACCGTGTTCAACGCATTGACAGGGATGAACCAACACACGGGAAACTGGCCGGGAAAGACCGTCACAAACGCACAGGGCGTGTTCTGTACGGCGGCGCGGCGCTACATTCTTGTGGACATCCCCGGCACATATTCCCTCATGGCGCACTCACAGGAGGAAGAGATCGCGCGCGACTTTCTCTGTTTCGGCGCGCCGGATGCGGTCGTGGTCGTTTGTGACGCAACCTGTCTTGAGCGCAATCTCAACCTCGTCCTGCAGGTGCTTGAGATCACAAAGCGTGTGATTGTCTGCGTCAATCTGATGGACGAAGCGGAACGCAGGCGTATTCGGATCGACTTTGAAACGCTTTCCGCGAGACTCGGCGTTCCCGTGATCGGCGTGACCGCGCAAAAACGGCCGACACTTGCGCCGCTTGAGTCCGCGTTGGATGCGCTCTGCGCGGAGACATCGCCGTCGGCGTCGGTCTCGGAATCCCAGCCGCCGGTCCTTTATGCGCCGCCCATTGAAGCCGCGGTTTCTTTTGTTTCCCACGCGCTGAGGACGTACCTTCCCGCGTCGTGCGGGCTTTCGCTTCGATTTGTTTCGCTCAAGCTTCTCGAAGGAGATGCGTCGCTGCTTCGTTCTCTTTCCGATGCGCTCGGAGAGGACCTGCTCAAGGTAAAGCGTATCGCGGAGGCCGTTGCACGGGCGAACGAACTGCTCGCGGCGCACGATCTCGCCGCCGATGCTTTCAAAGACGCTGTCGTTGCGTCCATCGTACACTATGCGGAGGAGCTTGCCGCCGCAGCGGTGTCCTGTCAAAGCAGCCGCCGCGCGGCGTTTGACCGCAACATGGATCGCATCCTGACAGGCCGCGCTGCCGGATACCCGGTGATGCTGCTTCTGCTTGCGCTCGTGTTCTTTCTCACGATCAGCGGTGCGAACTACCCCTCCGCGCTTCTCTCAAAGGCGCTGTTTACTGTCCAAGACTGGCTGAGCGCGCTGTTTTTCCGGCTCAACGCGCCCGACTGGCTGCACGGCGCGCTGGTACTCGGCGTCTATCGGGTGCTCGCCTGGATCGTGTCCGTTATGCTGCCGCCCATGGCAATCTTTTTCCCGCTCTTTACGCTGCTGGAGGACATCGGCTACCTCCCGCGCGTCGCCTACAATCTCGACAAGCCGTTTCAGCGCTGCCACGCGTGCGGCAAGCAGGCGCTGACCACCTGCATGGTTTCCTGAAGAATGCGGTTATCCTATGGTATAGTCCTTCTGCGATGGTTCCGTCTGAAACCGATAGCAGATTCTGACGGTCTGTCGTCTCACCCGTCCAAGCGTGCTCTGCTCGTAGACTCCCTGTTCGATCTCGATGCGTTCGATCAGCTGAAACAGCAGTGCAGGCGTCAACTCCGGGCCATCTATGATCCGCCGGAGCATGCCTTCCAGTTTTTCACGCGAGGCCCACTCCGCTTTCTCTTCTGCCTCGCCGCGCGATTCAGCCGTTCTAATGCGCCTTTCCAATGCTTCCGATTCCTTCCCATACTTGAGCAGGAGATCGTTCATTCGTGTATCGCACAGCCGTCCTGCGGCATGATCCTCATACAGCTTTTCAATGATGCTTTCGATCAGCCGAAGCCTGTTTCGCAGCGAAAGCAACGCACTCGCGTGCTCCTTCTTCTGCGTTCGGCCTTCCCATGCGCGCCACACGGTTCCAAGAATCGCTTCCCGCTCTTCATCACCCATACAAAGCTGCTCCTTCAGCGACCTTTGCACAAGTTCATACAGCGCATTATAGTCAATAAAATGATTGCTGCATTCCCCTCGTCCATAGAGCTTATATCCTCCGCAGGTCAAGTTTGCAGGCGATCCCTTCTTCCGCGTGCCTGTGGCCGACATGCATCGTCCGCAGTCGGCGCACTTTGCAATGCCCGAGAACAGGTTCCTAAACGCGCCCTTCTTTTTGCAGTGTCTTGCCGCGGAATGCCTGCGGACAAGTTCAAAGGTATCCTGATCCACAAGCGCCTCATGCGTATTCTCGACAACAACCCATTCGTCGTCCGGTCTGCGGATCGTCGCACGGCTCTTAAAGGAGACTTTCGAGGTTTTGCCCTGCACGGTATTTCCAAGGTACACGGCATTGCGCAACATTTTAGCGATCGTCGCGGCCGTCCACTCCTGTCGCTTGGAGCAGCGTCTTGCATCCAGTCCATCATGCGTCATACAGCGATAGACAGCGGGCGGCGGTATTCCCTGTCCATTGAGCGTGCGTGCGATCTCTGACGGCGGCGTGCCGTTTGCCGCCAGTTGAAATATCTTCTTTACGATCTCTCCGGAGCAAGGGTCAACGACCAGATGATTGTTATCCGATATGTCCTTCTGATACCCATACGGTGCAAAGGCTGCAATATACGCGCCGTCCCGCATTTTTGTCAGGAACGCGGAACGGATCTTTCGGGAAGTGTCGCGGGCGTACATTTCATTGATGACGTTTTTAAACGGCGCGACGTCCGTATATGGGGAATCCGAGTCATACCCATCGTTGACGGCGATGCAGCGGACGCCCTTTCCCGGGAAATACAGCTCCGTGTACTGTCCCGTCATGATATAATCGCGTCCCAAGCGCGACAGATCTTTGGTGATCACGAGATCGATCTTCTTTGCCTCGATGTCTGCGATCAGCCGCCGAAACCCCGGCCTGTCAAAATTCGTGCCGCTCCAGCCGTCATCCACATACTCTTCAACAACGGGATAGCCGTTGTCCGCGGCATAGTCCTGAAGCATTCGTCGCTGCGTTGCGATACTCGCACTCTCGCCCCCCCCATCATCATCCCTGGACAGGCGCATATACAGTGCCGCTCTGTAGGTTGCATTTTCTCTCATGTTCCTTCCTCATAAGCCGAATCGCCGCCTGTATGATCCGTACAGGGACACGGCGGTCCCGCCAAAAGCCAGTCGGTCAAAAGCTCCTCCAAAAGCTGTTCGAGCGGCACATTCGATACGGATTCCGTTATAACGGAATAGACATCCAGCGCTGTCAGCTTTATCACCCTCTCAAAGAATTCTTACGCGCAGAAACAGAAATTTTGCCTGTCCGCGCCAGAGTCCGGCAATGCGCCGTCCGCTTTTTATGGGGGCGCCGCAACGGACCGCCTACCCGCGCGAAATTGCTTGGAAGCGGTGAAAAACCGGCAAAGGCGCTCCCGCCTCGGAACGCGTGTCTCCCTGTTTACACTAAATTCACAGCTATATTCGCCGTCTTATGATAAAATGCATTGGTAACCTTTTGCGGCGCGCGCATAGGTATCAATGGGAGGCATTGCAATGAAAGTCATTTTTCAGTTGATCGGATTTCTGGTGGTCATTCTGCTGCTGTTGACCGCCGTGTTGTTCTATCTGGACAGCAAGGGGCTTTTGAGCGGCGACCTCGGCAGCCTCATTCATGCCCTGCACCAGCTGTATCTGGAGGCGCGCGACGTTACGCTTGCATTCCTACAGCGCAGCGGGATCGCCGACGATGCCGCCGATCTTCTGGATGAAGGTGCGGACAGGCTTCGGGGGCAGACTGCAACGGACTCGCCCACGATCATTGAGATGGCAACGCCGGAATTTGTCAACACGCCGCTGCCTGAGACGACAACGGTACCCGGTGTGATCCGCACCACCGTCCCCGCCATTATCGAAACGCCGCTGCCCGGCATGCCATGATCTGTTTTGAGCCCAAATGCAAACGGCCCTCCGCCTGCACAATTGCAAGAGGAGGGTCGTATTTATTCTCGGAATAGGATCAATCGCAATCGAAAATCGCTTTTTGTTCGATTCGTTCGCCGTACTGCGCCTTCCACCGATGATGCATTTCGGAATCGTCGTAAAGCGGGAGCGCCTCGGGTCGCATTGTAAGCCGGATCATAAGGTCATAGCGGTTCGGCCGCTCCGAGCAGCAGGGGATCACCTGCACGTTTTCCACGCCGCTGATCTCCGTAGATGCAGAAAACAATTCGCGTATCTCCGGAAGCAGTCTGGTGCGATCCTGCCGGTCTTTGAACTTAACGATGATGTAATGGTCCATTTCGTTCTCCTTGCAATTCACCTATTACATGTATTTTAGCATATGGTAAACAGGTAAATCCACAATAATCACTTCAATTCCGGTCATGTGTTTTGTGATGCACAAGCAGTGATATAAGTATTCACGACTCGCATTACTGTGCTTTCAAGCAAATCAGACGGTGTACATGTGATTTCTCCTGCAATGCATCGCATAGCTTCTTCCGGGAAATACTGATGCATTAAGCCAATAGGAATGTTGACGTCACTCAGATTTTTGATAAGTCTTTCAATTGCGCTCTCAACTTCTGTTTCGCCGAGATAGTAGCGTGCTCGATCCGACAGGCTATATTGACGTGCCAAGCGCCTCTCATCTTCACTGCCATGATAGTGGCGCTGCCAGTTCTCCGGGTGCTCCAACATCACCCTTTCCAACTCTGCAGGGACATTCGCCCTTGATTCGACAGAGATCATTTCAGCCTCTATTGATGATAAAGCGAATAATCCCTCTCTGAGTGCGAACGTTAACGCAGGCCCAACCTTGAGAATTGCAATTCCGTCCTTAACCATAGAGTTCAAGCTCGCCTGAGGCTGATAATCCGTAGAGTGTCCTTCAAACACAATCTGGGGATACTCCTTCAGTACGGCCGTTAGCCTCTCGGTATTTTTACTATTGTAACATGAAACAGCATTATCTCCAAATTCCACGCCAATCTGCGCAACAATTGCAATCACATATTTCCATGCTTCTTCCAAACCTTCGGCAGCAAAAGCTTCTTGATAAGCAAGGATTGTGCTTAAGCAGTCCTCCGGACTCGTTATATGAATACTCTGCTGTCCATCCGTTGTTCCGCCCGGAATTGGTACTTCGCTTCCGATCACATATACTGGGTGTACAGCGTTTGTGCCATATGCCTTCACAAAGGCCTGATACCCTTTCTCTGCAGCTTTGCATAGTCTTGCGCCGCGTCTCGCGACCACTTTTTGATCCAACGGACCTTCCGGGTCATCTGCGAGTCTCATGCTAGTGTCCAAATGCAGCTTTGCAAATCCTGCAGCGGCATAATCATACACGAGTTCTTCAGCTTTTTGCATCGCGGTCACTTCGGGTTCCCGGGAAAAGGCCAGTGGGCCCAAATGGTCGCCTCCTAAAACCAATCGTTCAATTGGGAACTTCACCTCGTCCGCAATGTGTTCCACAAATTTCACAAACTCTTTTGGTCTCATTCCGGTGTAACCGCCGAACTGATTTACTTGATTAGCTGTTGCTTCAATCAATGTCAAGCGATTATGTTTTGCTGCATCCCGAAGTATCGCTGCGAGAACGCGGCGATTGGCCGTGCAGTAAGCTGGAATTCCAAGGACATGTCCAGCGCCACAGTCCGAAAGCACGCTTTGAATCGGATTCATGTTATTTTTCCCTCACAACATCTTCTCTGACATTTTCTGCGCGATGGTCTCTCTCGAAATGGCCCCTTCCATCGGTCCGAAAGCAGCAGTATTCAACGAAGCGGCTGCACTCGCCATCTTTGCAGACTCCTCTGTCGATTTCCCCTCAATCAGGCCGCAAAGAAATGCACCGTCGAAGCAGTCGCCTGCTCCTGTCGCATCCTTTACTACGGTCGGGTACACTCCAAAGCATTCAACATGTTCTCTTGTATATACAGTACAGCCTTTCGATCCGTTTTTTAGTGTAATTACCTCTAAAATGGGATTCTTAAAACACTTTTCAACCGCTGTTTCAACACTGTCCTCACCTGTTATCATCAAAAGCTCCGCGACGCCCGGTTCAAAGACGCTACATGCCCGCATGACTTCCTCGACCAGTTCCATACATTTCTTGTCTCCAAGTAATTCTACACGAATATTGGGATCGAAAGAAATCTTTGCGCCTATACCGCGCATCAAGTGCATCGTTTTTACGATCTCTGCGCCGAATTCAGCAGATGCCATCAGCGAGCAACCCATAACATGAAAATACTCAACCTTACCCAGTGTTTTTGCATTCATAGGTGCTTTTGCTTTTGTAGCCGGAGAATCAGAAAAATGGAAAATATATTTACGTGAGCCATTCACAAAATACGTCACAAAAGCAACTCCTGTCGATTCTCCCGCAGTCTGTATTACATGTGAAATATCTACCCCGTCTTTCTCCAGACGCTCCAGCAAGCATTTTCCAAAATCATCCTTGCCAACCCCCCCAATAATGCCTGCGCTGTGTCCAAGCCTTGCCACCGTATCAATAAAAATTGCGGGCGCTCCACTCGGATAAGGCCCGTAAAACAGGCCTTTCTCATATAGTTCCATTCCTACCTCGGGACGCATAATCTCACAGAGCATTTCGCCCATTGTCCAAATCTCAGCCATTTTGATCTCTCCCATTCAATATAATTGAGGCAGTTCCTCACAAGAACCGCCCCCCATTTCTCATTCTTTAGCAAAACTGTTTCTTAAAAAAACGAGCGATTCACGGATCATTTCATCCATCTCCTCTGTTGTGGCACCATTCGATAAGTCGCGCCAAACCTTGACATCGTGTGCGACCGCTCCTCCAGCCAGCATAAATGGTTCCATAACAACGTTTCCATCAAAGCCGATCTCATGCAGCGTCGCACCAATCTGCCTCCATGGCAAGCTGCCCATGCCGGGCAGTTTCCTGTTCGCTTCACCCACATGGATGTGTCCGAGATAGGGCGCAGCAGTTCGAAATGCATCACAGATATTATCTTCTTCAATATTCATATGAAATGTATCCATGAGCAGTTTTACCCGTTTCTTTCCGACCTCTTCGCAAAACTTTACGCCTTCTGCCGCCGTATTTAAAACCAAAGTCTCAAAACGGTTCACCACCTCGAGGCAGATGTCGATACCAACGCTATCTGCGAACTCTCCCATCTGCTTAACACTCTTTACGCCGCGTTCCCAAATTGCCTCTTTGTCCAAATCGGAGAAATCATTCGGCCAATAGGTATATGTGACACCAACAAGCGATCTGGAATCGATCTCACCCATTTTTTTCATTATGTCACAAAGATATACGATAGCGCGCTTTCTTACCTGTGTATCAGATGAAGCGACGTCGAATTCTTTTCTAGGACCAATATTGGAAGTGATCAACAGCCCCAAATCATTTGTCACGGCCTTAAGCTCTTTCAGCTGCGCATCGCTCATATCCAGCAGATGACCCGCTCCGATCTCAATAATATCAAAGCCCAGCATTTTGAGTTTCTTCGCAACAGCAGGGTAATCGCACGACCACTCATTACCCCAATAAGAATAAAGCGTTCCGAATTTCATATATCTCTCTCCTTGTATTCTTCTATTCAAAGTCCTATACGGTTAGACAAAATATCCTGTTTCCCTTAAGTATTTGATTTCGGCTTTTGCATACGTATGCCACAGCTCCGTAGTAGTATGCGGCTCAATTGTACACCAGCCGTTATAGCCGTTTTCATGTAAAGCTTGAAGCAACCCGGTTATATTCAACGCACCCGTACCAAGTGCTGGATAGAATATTCTTGATCCACGGTTTGCGCCCGTCATCTCTCCACCAAGGCTCTGCGCACCATGGCCGAATTCCGGATGCCAAATACATCCGTCCTTGATATGAACATAAGCGATATCCGTTTTCAAAAGGTTGTAGGCATATGGGAAGCCTTCAAAAGAAGCTTGATAATAATTGATTGCATCAAAGTTTGTTCGGTAATGCTTCGAACCCATGCTGTGCACAATATGCTGCATTTCGGCCGGGTCACGGGTCGAATCGTGCGCTTCGTTTTCCAGTACTAGAATAACGCCCAGTGTCTCTGCCCGTTCGATTGCCGGTGTAAGGATTCGTTTTAGGCGATCTATGTTCGCCTTGGCATCCATAGACATATAATAAAGATAGTGATTGACATATTTTGCGCCAAGCATAGCAGCCACTTCAACAGCCCTGCATAGTTCCTGTGAAAACAATGATTCGTCTTCTGAAAGGCTGCGATCAAAACCTGCCCCAAAGGCTACACAAGCCACTTCGACGCCCTTTTTCTGCAAAATTCTCTCTGCCTTTACCACATCTCGATCTCTATATAACCGATGCACGGCGCATTCAGACCCTGGTATGTTTTCCGGCCAAAGTTCAATCGCATCTGTGCCATAATTGCGAATATAAGTAGCGATCTCATTGAGATCATACTCCCTGCCCGGTATTTCACCGGAAACTGCGATTCTCATAGCTCCCCCTGAGTCTCGTTGTGCCGCCCGTCACCGACAAAAGAAAACGGGCGGCACATGTCCACAATTCGTAGAAAAACAGCTTACTTTAGATACTGATCGACATTGGAAATATCGACCAACTGGCAGGGAATGACATATTCGGATTCAACTGTACCGCCAGCCAGCAGGGTATTTACACACTCAAACGCCTGGACGATTTCTGCGTGTGCATCAACGTAAATGGTAGCTGTCATCTCGCCCCCTTTGATGGCCTTTAGTCCTTCTTCCGTTGCATCAAGGCCATACAATTTGATTTTTCCGACATTATCCGTAGATTTCAGAACAGGCAGAACACCCAGAGCCATACCGTCATTGTTACAGACGATAGCATCAATCTTCTGGCCAGAAGCAATCCAGTTCTCCGCAAGGGGCGCAGCATCCGTAGCTCCCCAATTTCCCTCACCTTCAAAGATCACCTTGACATTAGGGTAATTGGGAAGAATGTCATCATAGCCGCCACAAATCTGATTCGTTGTGTCTTGACCGATTGTTCCTGTAATAATTGCAATATTTCCGGTACCGTTCAGGTCATCAACACACTTTTGCATTTTCAGCGCGCCGCCATTGTGGACGTCAACGCGAATTGCTGTGGTGATTAGATCCGTTGCAGAAACAGCATTGTGGATCGTGATAACAGGGATGCCTTCGTCATGCGCCATCTGAAGACCTGCCGTCAGGCCATCATACGAGCAGGGCTCAAGGAAAATAGCTACGGCGCCCTGCGTAATAGCGCTCTCAATCTGAGAAAGCTGTACGGTAGGATCCGTATTTGCGTCAAGAAGCATGACTTCATAGCCCATTGATTCGCCAACAGATTTGAAGCTGTTTCCCATTCCGACGATAAAAGCATTCTGTTGATTGGAGATGGTCATAACAACAAGTTTCTTCTCGGCGGTGTCCGATTCGGCCGCTGGTTCTGCTGCTACAGGCTGTTCTGCAGCAACCGGCTCCCCAGCCGGCTGTTTCTCAGCCGCACAGCCTGCAAGCAAAACGGTCGCAAGTGAAATCGCGAGAAGGATGCAAAGAATCTTCTTTATAGTTTTTTCCTCCTTTTATTCAAACCCTTTCTGCGGGCTTGTTTCTTATTTGTTCTTCAGTCTGCTCTTGATATCCAACAAAACTGCCAACACAATGATTGCGCCTTGGACGATTTGTTTGTAGAATGGCGAAATGCCTAAAATGTCAAACCCATTCTGAATGATAATGAGTATGAATGCCCCGACCAACGTTCCGCTAATATCTCCAGATCCACCCGTCATGCTCACGCCGCCGATAACGGCAGCCGCAATTGCATCCATTTCATAGGCATCAGCCGTCGTTGCATTACCGGATGTAATCCTTGATGCCATCAGCATGCCGCATAGTCCTGCAAGCAGGCCGCATATCATATATACAGACATTGTATGTGTTTTAACATCTATGCCGGATAGTCTGGCAGCATCTTGGTTGCCCCCAATCGCATAGATGCGTCGACCATATACGGTACTTTTCAGAACAATCCAACTGACAATAAAGATAGCCACCATATAATAGACTAAATTCGGCACATCCATAAACTTACCGCTTGCAACATTTGCAAATTCACGAGTTAGACCGAAAATCGGCACACCGCCCGTGAAGACTTTTGCCGCACCGCGAGCAATATTCATCATACCAAGTGTCATAATAAATGGTGGAAGCCCGACATATGCGATGCCGACACCATTGATTGTTCCGCATATCAGGCCGACCAACAATGCAACCGCGAAGCAAGCAATCAACGGATAACCCCGTTCTTCAACGCCCACATAAGCCGCAAATACACTTGCAAGCGCCGTAACGGATCCAACAGACAAATCAATTCCTCCGGTCAACAATACAAAGGTCATGCCAAAGGCCAAAATAGAAGTGATCGATGCCTGCTTAAAGATGTTTAAGAAGTTCTTAGTTGTCAGGAATGATGAAGAGGCATTTGAAAGGATGACTACCAGCAGCAGCAACGCCCAGAGAATCCCTGTCTTGCGAAGTGTTTTTGCAATTGATTGCCACTTGTGCTTCTGTTCCATAAGCTTAGTCATGGTTCTGACCTCCTTCTCCAACCTCTCCACTAGATGCAAGCATCATGATGTTTTCTTGTGTTAGCTCGCTCTTTTCCAGTGCCCCCGCAAATCGCTTATCATGCAGAACGATCATGCGATCGCATAACCCGATCATTTCCGGCAACTCCGAAGATATCAGAATTACTCCCTTTCCCTGCGCTGTCAGATCATTAATCAGCTTGTAAATCTCGGCTTTTGCGCCCACATCAATACCGCGTGTTGGCTCATCGAATATAAATACTTCTATGTCCTCGGCCAGCCATTTGGCTAACACGACCTTCTGTTGATTGCCTCCTGACAGCGAACCGACGATCTGTTTGGGGGAGCTCACTTTAACATTGAGCCTATTTGTCATTCTTTTTGCTATTTCATCTGCCTTATGGAACTGAAAGAACCCTGCTTTAGTCAGCTTTTTCTCGATGATTGAAACAATGTTGTCTCGTGTGCTGGCCATTAAGTTCAATCCATAGCGTTTCCGATCTTCGCTGATAAGTGCGATCTTATTCGCAATCGCTTGTCTTGGAGACCGAATATTGATTTTCTTCCCGTTAAGATAAACCTCGCCAGACTGTGGGCGACGTTCACCAAATATCGTCATTACAACTTCTGTACGCCCTGCCCCAATCAATCCACCTATTCCAAGGCGCTCACCGCGACGTAAATCAAAAGAAATATCATAAAACTCCCGATCACGAGTAAGGTTTCGAACAGACAGAATCACATCGCCGGGAACGGCGCAGCACTCGGGATAAACATCGGCTATTTCGCGTCCCACCATCATCTTGACTAGTTTCTGGTGCGTCATGTTCAGAATACTGTCCGTCCCAATCAATGCACCATCACGAAGAACAGTAACTCGATTGCTGATTTCAAACAATTCTTCCATCTTATGCGAAATATAGATGATGCCAATACCTTGCGAACATAATTTTCTAATGGCATCGAACAGTTTCCGCACTTCCGATTCTGTAATTGCGGAAGTCGGCTCATCCATGATAATAATCCGTGCGCCTCTTGAGATGGTCTTTGCAATCTCAACCATCTGCATCTCTGAAACGGAAAGCTCTCGCATTTTCTTCTGTGGGGCTATATCCAAACCAATTCCCTTCAGAATTTCTGCAGCCTTTCGTTCCTGTTCTCGTCGATGGACGAACCCAAACTTCTCCAGCTCCCGACCGACAAAAATGTTATCTGCGACTGTCATATCGAGAATCGGTACAAGCTCCTGGTGGATCATCGCAATTCCGTTGCTCAGTGCCTTTGCCGGGGAGTCTATCTCAATCTCCTTGCCTCCGATATAAATCTTCCCGGCGTCTGCACGATAGACCCCCATCAGTATTTTCATCAAAGTGCTCTTGCCCGCACCGTTCTCGCCGATCAGACTGTGCACTTCGCCTGCACGCAGATCAAAATCCACATTGTTCAACACGACATTTCCGCTGAACGATTTGGTCATTCCCTGCATTCTCAGGATCTCTTGCATCGTCGTCCTCCGTCTGCCAATTTCACTATTTGGTGTCCCCCAATATAGCTCATTCATTTCTGAAATCAGGAACAGCCACTTCTTTCCCACCGTTCATACAAGACTCGTGAGCACAAATGCCGGCAGCCGTTACTTCCGCAGAACGATAGACATCTACATACGGTTCGCGGCCTTCCACGATTGCATTTATGAACTCATTGCAGAGATGCGGATGCGATCCGCCATGACCAGCACCTTGAACAAAGGAAGGTTGGTTCGGATCATTGATTGCCTGGCGGCGGGTAAACTTTTGAATCTCTTTCGGTAGAAGCTCAGCCGTATCCGGTGCATGGAATTTCTCGTAATCATCTATTCCGTAAAAAATCGTATGTCCTTCGTCTACAGTAGTCTCCCACTCAAATGATTTTTTCGAACCATAAACATCAAAACATTCACGCACCTGTCGTGTTGTTTCAAACAGGCAGCGGTGCGCTTCCGCAATAACGTCGGAATCTTTGAGGCGAAAAGTCGCCGTCTGCACCGCATACGGGCAACCATAGTGCTCAGCTTTATCCTCAGAAAGTCTTCCACTACCAAGGCAGCGAACCGATTCGGCTCGGGTTCCGACCAGATCGAGAATCGGGGAAAGCACATGCGTACCATACAGGAACGGCGGAAATCCTCTCCAATAGTCGCCCCATCCTTCGAGCGACATATTCTGCATATGATCACCTTGAATATACTGAATACGGCCCAATTCTCCACGATCCCGCATTTTACGAACATACAAGTATTCGCGTGTATACAGTGAAGTCTCCATCATCATATAGATTCTTCCGGATCTCTTCTTTGCATCAATAATTCTGCGAATATCTTCCAGCGTCGTTGCCATCGGAACCGTACAGGCTGTGTGTTTCCCTTCTTCAAGTGCCTTCAGCGTCTGATTCGTGTGCTCAGCGATAGGGGTCACAATATGGATTGCATCAAGTTCCTTCAACGCTATCATGTCATCATAGTCGGTAAAGCGGTACGACTCCGGAATGCCAAATTCCTCCCCAACCGCTTTCAGCGTGGCTGGATTACGTGTACAGATCGCGATTTTATCGACCAGAGGATGTTCTTTATATATGGCCAAAAACTCTTTGCCAAATGCCAAGCCGACTATACCAATATTGACCTTTTTCATTCTTTCGTCTCCTGTTCTTTTTGAATTTTTATGCTTCTGGTGTTTCTCGCATTGATTCAACTATATCTTTGATTCACACGCAGGACTGCTTTGGTTCGATTATAGTGATCTTCTTTTGTTCTACGATCTATGTCAATATTCGTGCACGTGCACGGTTCTGTTGATTTCATTATAACATTCAAACGACGCTTGTCAATACCTTTCTGTTCTGTTTTATTATATTGCTCATTTCAGTTCCAGATATCTATAGCAAACGCTTGCAGAAAATACCAGTGAATGATTGCAAATTGGCGATTCATATGGTATTATAATATAGACTAAGTGTAAATTAATAAAGAAACACATCATAAAATGGGGGGGTGGAGTAATTGCGTCCAACAGTCAAAACCATTGCTGAGCTGTCGGGCGTTTCACGCGGTACAGTAGATCGGGTACTAAATAACCGTCCTGGTGTCAAACCGGCTGTACGTGCACGTGTACAACAAATTGCCGATATGCTGGATTACCAACCAAACTTAATCGGAAAAGCACTCGTGAATATGAATGATCCGCTTCGTATCGGCGTAATCTTAACACCAGAATACAATCCTTTTGTCTCTGATATCCAAAAGGGACTTCTGGCCGCATATGAAGAATACCGGCATTTCGGATTGGAGCTGGATATTCGCATGCTGCATACGCTCGATCCTGAAGAGCAGATTTCCCTACTAGACCAATTAGCCGAGAGCGGTGTCAAAGCAATCGGTCTGATTCCTCTTGACAATTCCAACGTTTGTGCAAAGCTGAATTCACTTTCGCAACTTGGTATCTCAATCATTACGTTTAATTCACAGATTAGCGGCGTAGAACAGCTTTGTTTTATCGGACAAGACCATATTAAAGGCGGGGCTTGCGCAGGCGGTTTGATGGGACGCATTCTATTGCCCCACAGCGAAATTGCAGTAATCATCAGTTCTGAAACGCTTGCTTGTCATCGCGATCGCTTGCAAGGTTTCCGTCAAAGAATATTGACGCGTTATCCGACACTCAAGATTGTCGACGTTGTTGAAAACCAAGATCGAAGCGATTTGGCTTATGAACGAGCCCTTGACTTGATCGGGCGCTTTCCCAATCTTTCCGGTATTTATATCACCGGCGGCGGTGTTATCGGACTCGGTCGCGCATTACAAGTAACAAATACCAACGGAAAAATTCGCGTTGTTTCTCATGATTTTGTTGCTGGAACCGTAGAACTGTTAAAGAATGGTACGCTAGACTTCGCAATCGGCCAAAACCCACAGCAGCAGGGCTATCAAGTAGTCAACTTGTTTTTTAATTATCTTGTTAAGCATCAGCTTCCACCTGCTTTTGTCGAAATCTCTGTTGAAGTTGCAACGGAAGACTCCCTCCGCGACGATCAGGAGTAATAATGATATAGCAAATGCCCATGGTCAAATTACTCATAAGGTCATGGCCATATGCTCTGAATTAATATATTCTATTTCGTTATAGCGTGCTACACAACGTTTCAGTCACTCAGGTATAAATCCGTCATAGATAATTGTATTGTTTTAATAATGCTCTCCTTCGTAACTATTTGCGTTTCTTCTTCTCTTTTTTCTGGTGTTTTTCGATCTTCTCCGCTTTCGGCTCGATGATCTCATACGGCGCGTCCTGCTGGCCGGTCAACACGTCATTTTGGTTTTGCAGGCCCACGTCCTCCGAGTACACGACGCCCGGAGAACTCGGCCCCAGTGCAATGGCATTGCTGACGTAGCGTTTGAGCGTAAAGTGGAAACTCGTGCCTTTTCCAACGACGCTCTGCACCGTGATCTGTTCGCCCAGATTATCGATGATCTGCTTAGCAATCGACAATCCAAGCCCCGTTCCACCCTCTTTGCGCGATTTATCGACCTTATAAAACCTTTCAAACAGGTGCGGGAGCTCCTCCGCCGCAATGCCGCAGCCTGTATCCGTTACGGAAACAACGATCCGCTCCCCCGCTTCGGCAGAAAGCGTGATGCTGCCGCCCTCCGGAGTATACCGCATTGCATTGTCGATCAGGATGACAAGGATCTGCTCAACGCGGTCCCGATCCGTCATGGCATACGGGACATTTTCCGCTTTCAATTCCAGCCGGATCCCGTGCTGCGCCGCTTCCACCTTATAGTTCTGCTGCATTTCTTCGAGCAGTTCCTGAAGGTTCACGGCCGACACTTCCATATATTCGCTGCCGGACTGCAGTCTCGACAGCTGCAGCAGATCGGTAATAAGCCTCGACATCCGCAGCACTTCGTGCATCATGATATCGTAATACCGCTTCTGCGTCTCCGCATCCTTGACCATGCCGTCGGAAAGCGGTTCCAGCAAACCTCGCACAGCGGTCAGCGGCGTGCGAAGCTCATGGCTGACATTCGCAACGTAATCTCTGCGCGTCTGCTCCAAGCGTTCAAACTCCGTCACGTCCTTGAACAGCCCCACTGCGCCTATGCATTCTCCGTTCTCGGCCAGCACGGGGACGATCGAGATCCAAAGCGCTCGATTGCCCGGCAGAGAATAGCTCAGCGTTTTCGACTTCTGCGTCTCCAGAACGCTGTCAAACTCGTGCCACACCTTTTCGTCCGGGACAAGATCCATCGGCGTATGCACATCCACTGCGCCAAACATGTCCATAAGCGCCGGATTGTAATGCGTAAGGCATCCGAGACGGTCGATCGCAGCCACGCCGTCGGTAAAGCTCGTGAGCAGCTGGTTGAGCTGCCGTTTTTCGTTTTGCAGCTGGTAGATCGTTTGGGACAGGTTATCGCACAGCGTATTCAGTGCGCGCGCCAAAATGCCGGTCTCGCCGGAGGACGTTTCGTCCGCGCGCACCTCGAAATTGCCTTTGGACATTTCGATCGCAACGTTCGCCATTTCTGTCAGCGGCCGAGAAATGCTGTTCGTTCCGACAACGGTCAGCAGCATGAACGCAGGCAGCACCAGTACAACCGTAAACATGAGCGCATCGCTGAGCTGCTGAAACGCGGTTTGGATCCTGCTGATCTGCTTGATGATAAAAATGCCGCCTGTTACGACGCCTTCCGCATCGCGGATCGGAACGCCGACGCTGATGGCGATCTCCTTGTTGGAGAGCATCAGACTGTCGTTCTTTACCGTTTCGCCTCGGAGAACATTTTGAATTTCGGCATCAAAATAAACGCCGAAATCCTGCACTTCTACGGCGCTCCCAACATTTCTGACGATCAGCGTTTTGCCGAGCTGGTCGGCAATCAGGATGGCGGACTCGCTCGCAAGCGTCTGTTTCTCGATCAAGCGATTGAACGCGGGCTCATCGAGTGCCCCGTTCTTATACTCCTCGTAGATCTGCCGCGTGATCTCCGCTTCCGGTTCGAGATTGTCCATCTCAATGGAGATATAGGTATTCCTGCCTACATATGTATACGCTGCAAGCGAAACGATGTTCGCCAGCAGCAGTATCAAAATAGATGCGATCAATACCCGCCAAAAGAATACGCTGCGCATGGCACGTCACTCGGTTTCAAATTTATAGCCGACGCCGTAGATCGTTTTGATGCTCCAGCCAAGCCCCGTCGAGTCAAGCTTTGCGCGGATGCGTTTGATATGCGTATCTACCGTGCGCGTCTCTCCCGCAAAATCGTAGCCCCACACTTTGGAAAGCAGCTGCTCTCTTGTAAAGACCTGTCCGGGATTAGCCGCCAGCATGTGCAGGATCTCGATCTCCTTCGGCGTGCAGATCACGGGCTCGCCGCGAAGCGTTACCGTATAGCTCTTCAGATCGATCGTGAGTCCGTTGTAAGTGATCACGGAAGAATCGCTCTTCGGCTGCTCCGATGTGCGGCGCAGGACCGCTTTGATGCGTGCCACCACCTCGCGCGGGCTGAACGGCTTCACGATATAGTCGTCCGCGCCGAGCTCCAGACCGACGATGCAGTCGATCTCCTCGCCTTTTGCGGTCAACATCAAAATGGGCAGCTGCGAGGATTTGCGGATCTCGCGGCAGACCTCGATACCGGTCATCTTCGGCATCATAATGTCAAGCACGCACAGCACGACATCGGGCGATAGATTCTGAAGCGCCGCTTCGCCGTCGAACACATCCACCGTTTCAAAGCCTTCCGCCTTGAGGTAGATGCCAAGGGACTCGTGTACGATCTGATCGTCGTCCGCAATGAGTATTTTCTGGGCCATTTTCTGCTCCTCCGTGTATACGTTCAGTCGGTTTCTCGACGGAAACCGCCAGTCATCACCATTATTTCGTATTATACCATACCCGTTGCCGTCGAAAAGACGATTTTTTCCGCTTTCACCAAATGTTCACGGAGTTTTTCCGCATCCCGTTCCATGACCGGCACAAGCGCGGGATTATAAATACCGCTTGCGGGATGGTACAACGGAAATAGCGTGACCGCCCAGCCTTCCCACTTCACAGGAAGGGGCTTCCCATGCACCGCGCCGACAGTCTGCGCTTCAATGCCAAGCAGGAGCAGCAGCGCCAACAGCGGCGTATTGCCGAGCGTCACGATCACACGCGGACGGATCGACCGGATCTCTTCCCGAAGGAGCGGCAGCGATGCCTCGATCTCTTTTCGCGACGGCGTGCGATTCCGTGTTGATCGTTCGCCGCGAACGATCGGGCGATACTTCACGGCATTTGTCACATAGAGGTCGACGCGGGGGATCCCGGTCATCTGCAGCAGCGCGTCGAGCTGCTTTCCCGCTTTGCCGACAAACGGAACTGCCTGTTTCGTCTCCTCCGCGCCCGGCGCTTCACCTACGAGCATGACCGGCGAATCAACTGCACCCGCGCCAAACACCGGGGCGGCGTACTCGCCGTTCGGCTGATCCTTCGGCGCAAGCAGGAGCAGTCGCGCGCGTTCCTTCGCGATCGCCCGTTCCAGTTCGAACTGCTTCCTGCACATGGCTAATTCCCGAGCGGATATGCCTGCGAGATCGCATTGTAATCCCGCGACAGCGTGCTGACGAGCGGCTCGATCTGTGAATACTCATAGCCGGAGAGCACATATTCCAGCTGTTGGATATCGGCTTCGAGCGTCGTGCGCGAGGCTGCGTCGATGCTTCCGATTTCTGCAAGATAAGCGCGAACGGTCGCAATAAGCTCTTCCGCCTGCGCTTTCAGTTCAAACACACTGAGCGAACCGTCCGCATGGACGGTGCAGGTCGGAACGCCGGCCAAATACTCCTCAATCGGCGCATCGGAACGGATCGCATTGGGCAGAGCCTTCATCAGGTATTCATCGTCAAACTGTGCAAACTGCGAATCGCTCCGAATCAGGATCATGCTCGTCTTTGTGACGCGATCCTCTGGGCAAAACTGCGTCGCAAGGCTTCCGGAATCCGAACAGATGGCGACCGTCAGGTGCATGTCGCACTCGGCCGTCGGCGCGCTGGCTGCATGGAACCAGTCCGTGACGGGCTTGTGTGCCTCGTCGTCCTTGCACGCATCGGTCGCGAGCAGGCCGGAAACGGAACATACCGTCTTTTTCACCAATCCGAGCGACGTCGGATCCGCGTCGATGATGGCGCCGTTTGCAAGCCCCTCGTGAATCGGCTCCATGAACGCTTTCCAGAGCGGCGCCGCGTAACCGCCGCCGGACGCGCCGTTTTTCAGTTTGTTCGCCGGATAATCATGTCCGACGAACACGGAGGCAACATAATAAGGCGTCATCCCGGCGAAATAGACGCTCGCATAGTCCGAGTTCGTTCCGGTTTTCCCCGCGACCGTCATGCCGTCGATCTTTGCCTTGGTGCCGGTCCCCGACTTTACGGCGTCCGTCAGCATATCGACGAGGAGATACGCCGTGCTCTCCTTATAGACGCGATTAGACTTACGGATCTGATCTGCATCCAGCACAACGTTTCCGTCGCCGTCGATCACCTTTGTAAAGGACAAAGGCTCCAGATACACGCCCTCGTTCGCGATCGCACCGTAGGCCGCGGCCATTTGGATCGGCGTGAGGCCGGAGGTTCCGAGCGCGAGACCCGGACCGTCTACATTGATCTTTGACATGTTTGCGCCGAGCAGTGCAAGGTAGCGCGCTCCCACGGCGGGCGTCACATAATCCATGAGCGTGCGTGCGGCGACAACGTTCAGCGAGGACATGATGCCGCGGCGCATAGTCACCGGGCCGTAACGGGATTTCAATCCACCCGACGGATATCCGCTCGGCGTGTCCCAGCCTTGGATCCGGCCGTCCATATTCGGAATGATCGTGGCGGGCGACAGGCCCATATCGAGCGCCGGCCCGTAGACCGACAACGGCTTAATCGACGATCCGACCTCCGTATAGCTCTGGTATGCGCGGTTCAGACTCTTTCGCATGGTCGGTTCGTCTCGTCCTCCGACGATAGCGCGGAGCTCGCCGGTATGATGATCTAACACGACCGCCGCAGCCTGCGGCTGTACGGTCTCAATGACGGTCCCGTCGCTCTTCGTCTCAATGCTCAGGGCTTTGCTGCTGTCCGCGAGCGTCGGATAATGATCCCATGCGGAAAGCGTATTCTGCACGGTGTTCTGAATGGCGGGATCGACCGTCGTATAAATGTGATACCCGCCCGTGCGGAGCTCGTTTTCCACGGCGTTACGGTTCGCAGACGTATCGGGAAGTCCGCGCTGCTCCAGAAGATGCGTAATGACATCGTGTATCGCGTACTCCACAAAGTACGCCATATCGTACATCTGCTTCTGCTCGCTGACCTCGAGGATCTTTACCTGCTCCCGCAGCGCGCTTTCATATTGCTCCTTGGTAATATAGCCGGCCTGATACATGCGCTCCAGCACCTGATCGGTACGGTTGTTCGTGATCTCCATTTTATCACGAACATACATGTTTCTGCGCGGATCATACGAATAGGGCGCCTGCGGGAGACCCGCGAGCATTGCGCATTCCCGCACGGTGAGTTCGGAAAGCTCTTTGCCGAAATAATCCTTGGCTGCGGTCTTTACGCCGTAATTCGACTGGCCAAGGTAAATGTCGTTCAGGTACGCTTCCAGGATCTCGTCTTTTCCGATCATCTTTTCCAGTTCGAGCGCAAGGTACGCTTCCTGGATCTTGCGCTTATAGTTGCGCTGCGAGCCGAGAATCTTGTTCTTGATGAGCTGCTGCGTGATCGTGCTGCCGCCGGAGGAATTGGAATTGCCGAGGATCTCGAGTGCGGCGGAAAACAGGCGCTTGAAATCCACGCCCTGATGCTTGTAAAAACGGACGTCCTCCACAGCGATGAACGCATTCTGGAGCATATCAGGAATGTCCTCGATGTCCACCCAGTCGCGGTATTCGACGTCCGCGATAGAGGTCATGAGTTTCCCGTCTTTATCGTACAAAAACGAGGTGCGATCCGAGATCGTGAGCTGCGCGACGTCGAGCGTCGGCGCGGTATCGATATATGCCTTGCCGATACCGAACGCAAGTCCCAGCCCCGCAAAGCAGAGCACGACAAACGCAACGATGAGCAGTTTCAACGAGGTGAACAGCACGGCAAGGGCAAACGGACGGTTCCGTTTCTTCTTCTGAAACAAACCCGCTGCCGATCCCTCTGCACCGAAGCGCACGAGGCCTTTTTCCTGCGTCTTTTTTTCGGAATCCGCCGTCCGGATAAACCGATCTTTCAGCCGCGAGAAAAAACCGTTTCCTTCCGCCATGCAGCGCAACCTCCAAAGCTCCTCCGCGCCGACGATGCGGCCATACCGAGGAATAGAATTCAAAACATTATAGCATATTGCTTCTTTGCTGTGTGCTTTTCCGCTAAAAATTCATAGTTTTGCCCTAATGCCTAAAAATAGTTCTTTACAAACCGGCGTTCATGCACTATAATACATTCTGTTCGGGGCTTTAGCTCAGCTGGCTAGAGTGCCACACTGGCAGTGTGGAAGTCAGGGGTTCGAATCCCCTAAGCTCCACCAAAACAACAAAAAAGTGGCTTATCAAGCCGCTTTTTTGTTGTTTTTCCCATAGTTAGTGGGGGAAACGGTCTATATTTTTCCGTTTTTGAATTGCAAATTCGATAATTTTCATGCAATTTCCTGCAAATAAGAACCTCGTGGACACGAAAATGGACACGGAGGAAAGGCTCAACACTTTTTCCCGCCATGTCTGTACGATCTGCTCTCGTTGTATTTCATCTTGCGTTCCATGATTCCTTCAATGTCAACGCCAATTTTAGAAAGGTAGTCGAGAATGCGGATGATGCAATCAACCATCTCGACGGCAATTCCCTCCGGCTTTTCTGAACGATAAACGCATTTGTCCTCATGCCCGTACATTTTGCAATCCGTCTCGTCTTTCGGCTGACAATCAGTGCGCTCTCCGAAAATCTCGTTGCGCATATACGCAATGCAATGAAAAGAATCATTGACAACAGGGCAATGCTTATGCAGCGAGTACATTTGAAATTACAATCCGATATGGCAGATGTTGATCGCTATCCCGGAGATGAAGACCTTACAAAGTCTCTTGAAACTATGGATTACAGCGAACCTAACGGCATAACCAGAGATAACTATTTTTGGCGTCTGTTTCAGATAGCATTTTTGTTGATGAGCATTGAGTCAATCACAAATGATTCTGCCTGTTACAGAGATGTTGTGGATTTGATTTGGTTTCCTACTGGCGGCGGAAAAACAGAAGCATATCTCGGGTTGACCGCGTTTACTATATTCTACAGGCGTCTTGCGCATCTTCCCGATTCGGATGGGACAACTGTTATTATGCACTATACCTTGCGACTGCTGGCTGCACAGCAATTTACAAGGGCATCTACCGATATGCTCTGCATTCTCCGCCAGCGATTCCATTGAAGCGGCAGATCCCGGTGGCTTCGGGGCAGTGCTTGCCGTCGATTCCATTCCCTGCCGCTTTCTTCTCCACACTGTATTCTCAGTCGTCAAAAACCTCGATGATCTCCTCCGGGAACAGCTCTTTCGCCTGCTTCTCAAGGGATTTCGATACCGAAAGATGCTCCAGCGGCAGACCCGCGATCGGTGAGAGATCTGTCACATTCGTTCCAACTATCGCCAAATGTCGCAGGTTTGTCAGTCCCGAGAGCGGCTTTAGATCCCTGACCTGTGTTTCCGAAATATCCAAGTATTGCAGGTGTTCAAGGCGTGAAAGCGGCGAAATATTCGATACTCGCGTACCCCAAAGCGAGATCCACTCCAGATTCTTCATGTTCGGGAACGGCGTCAAGTCCTTAACCTCCGTTCCGCTGAGGTCCAGATGCGTCAACTGCTCAAACCTGCCCAGTAGCGCTGTGTCCGAAAAGGAACAGGCCGCCACTGTCAGCTCCTTCATCGATCTCAGCGACCGCTCTGACCGCAGTGCGGAAAAGTTCTTCGTATTCGGGCACACCCAGAGCACCAATCTGTCCAGCTGCTTTTCATCGAGAACACTCGCAAGATTGTGCAGATTCGGGCAATCATAGAGTTCGAGGGTCTTCAGATTCTTAAGCCCTTGCAGCACTTCAAAGCTCTCCACATCAGTCGAAAAGATCGTAAGATCGGTAAGCTGCGGCACTTGTGCAAGAAATGCGATGCTCTCCGGCGCAACCAGCCACAATTTTCTCAGGCTCTGCAGCTGCATAAGACTTCTTGCGTTTTGCACACTTGTATTAGTGATCACCAATGAATCAATGCCCGCAAAGTTATCCGTCACGGTCTGCATGTCTACCGGGGCACAGGAAACAAAGCCCAGATGGGTCAGCTCGGTGTTCTTCTCGTCCGCCGCTTTGTCTCCGAGCGTACAGAAATACATATCCAGATTTAACAGAGCGGATACGTTCCGGAACGAGGACAGATCCACGTCCTCCGAATTACAGATACTCAACTCGCAAAGCCGATTGCAATATTCCAAGTCGGACAGATCCAAGCCCGGCTCGCAGTACGACAGACAGAGCCGTTCCAGAGACTTGAAATGCCGGAGATCTTTCAATTTGCTCGCATTGACGTTTCCACTGTCCGCGAGCCACGCAGTAACTTCCGCATCGACGCTAAAGTAATCATAGTAGCAGTCGTATGAAAAATTGACATTCTCCCCGAGCAGAGAAAGCTCTGTAATCCCTGCCAGATCATCCTCTGTGACCGCGTTCTTCCCGAGGTATTCCTGTACCGCACGCTCCAGCGCCGGATCCTCCCACTTGATCGTTTCATTCTTGGAGGCCTTCGGGTTGGCGGCAGCCGCACCGCCCGTATACGAGCTGTTCTTGAACATGCTGGGCCCGACAAGGAGCAGGAACAAAATAAATCCCGCTACGGCTCCGACAAACACCCAATTCGTGTGCTTTTTCTCTCCGTACTGTTGTGACGTGCCGTATTGTTGTGACGCGACTTTCTCAACCGGCGTTGTGTTTCCATATTCGTGCGTCGATGCGTCCCGTTCTTTTCCGCAGACAATACAGCACTCCGCATCGCCCGCGTTTTCCGTTTCGCAGGCCGCGCACGTCCAAGGCGCATGCGCCGCGTCAACCGTGCTTGCCGCTTCATATGTCTCCGGCTCCATATCCTTCTGCTTTCCGCACATGATGCAGAACCGAGCGTCGTCCTCGTTCGGCGCGCCGCAATTTTTGCAATTCCAATGCATTCGTTTTTCTACCATCCTTTTCTATCCCAGGTGCCGATTTCCATAGCATCCGCAGATGCGCCCGGAACGCAAGCCTTCGCTTCCCCGCGTCAAATCTCCGTCGGTGCAGAAAACAGTTCGTCCCGCGCGGCCGCATCCCTGCTCTTTCCCTCCGGCTTCGCAGACTCTTTTCTCTTCAGGCGCGACCTCTTCCTGCCGCAGCGCAGGCAGACCTCCGTTGTTTCCGGGTTTTGCGCATGGCATTCCGGATTGCTGCACTGCCACTGTCTCTTCTGCTCCATCGTCGACCCAGTCCGCTCCTGCTCTTCGCCCGGGACCGCCCTTCTGCGGGGGGTGTTTCCGCTCAGGAGGGCATAGACCTCCTCCATGGAAAGGCGCTCCTCCGGATTCGTCCGAAGCATCCCTTCGATTGCTTCACGGAGATCCGAAACGGAATTCAGCATGGGATGCAGTATCAGCGTTCCGCCGTTGAGCAGGGCTTCATAAGCGTAGTCATAGCCTGCGTCAAAGCGCGGCAGTTCGCCGGTATAGTAGGCATGGAACATCAGTCCCAATGCAAACACATCCGCCTTTCTTGTAATAGAGCCCTCCTCTTTTGCGATCGCGACCGCACCTTCCGGCGAAAGATAAACGTCCCCCGTCAGCTCGTTCGACGGCTCCGTCTCCAGAAAGCTTTCGCCAAAGTCGATCAGCTTTGCAAGCATGTTCCCATTCTCTTTCTGCTTGACGAGCACGTTTTCCGGCTTCAAGTCGCCGTGTACAATGCCCTTGCGATGCAGCGACAAAATGGAGTAGGCAAGCACCTTGATGAACAGCATCTTTTGCGCATACGGCAGCGCCGCGATCCGTTTGGGATTGCTTTCTTTCCCCTCCACTTTCCGCGTTGTCAGATAGAACTTGGTCTTATCAAAAAAGAAGTCCTCGATCTTGACGATGTTTCCCGTCGCGCTCTCGTTCACGGCCGCATATACGCGCCGTTTTTTCTGCTCGAACCGCTCGCAGGCCTTTCTTTTTCGCTCGATCAGCGCAGGAGACATGCCGCTCGACGGGCTTGGCAGCACCGGCTTTACAAACACTTTGATGAAGTACTGCTTCCCGCCCTTTTCCGCGAACGACCACATGGACGTTCCCGCGCCCTTTGTCGTCCATGGCTGTATCAGCCGGTATCCGCCGTGTTCCTCCAGCGGCAGCGTCTCTTTCTTTTTGGCTCCTACTGGCATTGCGATCCCAATTCTCCCTCGCTGTTACTTGGCGTAATACTGTTCACGATAGTTCTTCCAAAGCGCACGCATCCCCTCGCGGTCGCCATCCGCAATGAGACGGCGTATCGGCTCTCCGTAGTCCCTGCGATAGCGTTCCATTCGCCGCGCATAACGGCGTTTCAGATCAAAAAACGTTTCTCCCTCCTGCGTGAACGCCGCAAGCTGCAGCGAATAGTCATCCGATGCAATCTGTCCCAATCGTTCGCTCAGGCTGTCCATCCACTCTGCGGGCGTGTTCGCCGCTTCCAACGTTTCCAGCAGCGCGCCTTCAAACAGGATCGGCGAGGGAAAATACGCAAAGCAGCCGTCCGTTGCAGTCAGAAGCATACACGATCCGCGCAGCTCCACGCGCTTCGTATTGATATGATACATCCCGCTTGCGCTGACGGCATTGGACATGATCCCGTCGTCCGTCAGATTATCCTCCGCATCCGCGCCGCCCGTCACATCGTCTGCGCTGAGCTGCCGCAGCCCCTCCGGCAAAAGCGCATACACGCGCGAATCCCCCGCCCACATCGCGAGCGCGGACACGCGATCCGGCTGTGCTACAGGCTCGGCAAGCAGCAGCGCAAGCGTTGTCGGAAGCACCGCGGACAGTTTGCTCTTAATTCGTGAGCGCTGGTCCCCGAGCGCCGCGCAGACGTCGGCAAGGCGCGTGTCAATGCAGGCCTTCAGGCACGATGCAGCCTCGTCGTCCCCAATGCTGGCCACGCCGTCTTGCGCGATGCCGCTTTGGTCAAAAAATGTCTTGAGCGCTTCCGCCACCTCGTGCGAAGCGATGCGCGCGCCTTTGCACGTCTCTCCGGCGACCTCATACCGCTGTGCGCCGGAGCCGCCGCAGCCGTCCATGCAGGCGATGAGCGCCGTCCGTTCGCCAACAAGGGAACAGACGGCATCCTCCCCCTTTCCGGGGATCGCATCCACGATCAGTCCCGTGAGCAGTGACACATTCAACATGTCTGTGCCTCCGTCAATACTGATTTCCGGCGTTGCTCACCACGGAGTTGACGATCGTCTCCATAATCTCGTTGTAGTCAAGCTCGCCGCAGCCGCCGCCTGCGATCGACGGAAAATGCACCACGTTTTCCCAGTTGTCGGAAATCGTCTTCCAATACGGCTCGTCCGGTGCAAACAGGACCAGTCGCTCCGCTTGATAGTCCATATGCGCGCCCTGCGCCTCCGGCTCCTGCGCCCACCAGTTGGAAAGCTCCTCAAAGGAACGCGGCATACCGTTCGGATAGTTGGGTGCAGCCGCACCGTAACCGAGCCCATGCGTCGGCGCGTCCGTCCATACCACAATGATCTGACGTTTTTTCGTACTGCCGTCACGGTTCCACTTGGATCGGATCGCGTAGGCAAGCGCTTCCAGACCGTCCTCCGGATCATCGCCGCCGCCGAAGGGCTCGATGCTCTTCACGGCGCGCTCAAACATGGCGTTATCCTCAGGCAGTCTGAAAAAATCCGTTGTCAGCATGGCGTTTTCCTTGTCATGCAGGTAATCGCGGAACGCGACGACGCGGATACGCAGGCTGTTGAGCATCTTGGATTTCTCCTCCATTCTGCGCTGCAAATCGCCATGGAACCGCAGAGCGTTCGATTTCACCATGTTGAGCGCGCCTTTCATGCTGCCCGTTGCATCGATGCAGAACACGAGGTCGACATCATAGGTCATTTTGTAATCATTCGACATTTTTCTCTTTCCTTTCTCTTGATCCATATTTCGATTCATCAGCAAGTCGGATCGCGGCCGCATAGGCCTCCTGATATCCGTCGCTTTTGCTCCCTTTACTTCACGACAAGTCGTCCGGCGGGCGAAACAGCGGATCGCTCGAGACGGCGTCTTCCATAGGCGCTCCTTCCGTCGGAAGTGATTTTCGCTTGAGGCGGCTGCGTCCCGGTTCTGCCGATACATCCACGCCGGGTCGCATATCAGGCCGGGACGATTTCCGTTTGAGACCGCTGCTTCCCGGTTCTGCCGATACACCCGCGCCGGGTCGCATATCAGGCCGGGAGAATTTCCGTTTGAGACCGCTGCTTCCCGGTTCTGCCGATGTGCCGATATCGTGCGGCGCAACAGGCGGATGCTCCGTCGCAGTCCGTTCAAATTCAGGCCGCGGCTCCGGCTCGCGCCCCTTGCTGTGGCTCCATTCCCCGCTCACCCGCGTCTCCGGCAGTGTTCCGTACCGATCCCTGCCGCAGGCGGCGCAATACGGCGTTTCGTTGTATTTGCCGCATGTTTCGCAGTGCCAGCCCGACCCGTCCGCTTCTTTTCTGCGTCCTCTTGTCGAGCAAGCAATAATCACGGCAGCGGCCACGATTACCAGGACAGCCAAAACGCCGAGTACCGGGTATAGGTTTTTGTTCCTCCATGGCTTCCCCGCCGGCCGCACGGCAGCGCTCGGGTTCCCCTCCGGCTTCTCTGCCGGCACATCTGTTTCCGCGCCGGGCTGGATCTTCGGCGACGGCGTTGATCCCGGCTTCTGTGTCGACTTTGGCGTCGGCTTTTGTGTCGGCTTTGGCGTCGACTTTTGTGTCGGCGTCGGCGTCGGCGTTGGCGTCGGCTTTGGTGTCGGCTTCGGTGTCGGCTTGGGCGTCGGCGTGCTGATCTCCTCGCCGCACACGGCCACGACGCCGTTCTCCGTCCACAGTGCGAAGGGGATCTCTGCGTATTGCAGGTAGTTTATCACGCGATCCAGACCGACGTATCCGTCGATGTACATGCCGGCCGCGCAGCCGTCCTCCGTCGTCATCAGCACGTTCGCCGGTTCGAAATACGCAGGCGGTTCCAGATCCGTTTCGATCCGCGTCACATACACATCCGGATCCGGCGTGCAGAAAAGGATGCTTCCCTCCAGCGGTTCCAGGGTTTCGCGCCACTCCTCCGACATGCCGTTGTACCGTGGAAGAGAAAACATGGTGACGCTCTCCCCCGTGCGCAGGGCGCTCGCAGGCTTCAAAACGAGCGGGATTGCATCGGAGATCGGCTCCATCAGGCGGCAGATCGCAAAATCCGTTTCCGGAACATCGCAGACGAACTCCATCTCACAGACAGCGGCATCGCCGCCCATCTCCTCCGGCGTCTCGCGGAACTCAAAGTAGGCAAAGCCGAAATAGTCGTCGCCCCGCTCCGGCATGGTTTCAAACAACCGATCCACACTCGCCCTGTCCGTCACGATGTACTGCACGAGTTCGCCGGGTATGCCGATGAAAAAGCCGCTTCCCGATGCACCGTCGCAATAGTGGTCATTGAAGGCGATCACACCGTCTCTGCACTCCCACGCGCCGTCCGCCCGTGCCCCCGCAAGCGGAAAAGCCGTTAGGAGGAAAATGAGCAGCAGCGCGGCCATTCGTTTTGCAGTTCGCTTCATGTTTCCGCCCTTCTGTCCACTATTTGCTGCATTACAGGCTGTCCGGCGTATGGAACAGCGAATCTCTCGGCGGCGTCTTCGTTTCCTCGCCCGTTCTGTCTCTCGTGTTCTTCAGACCCGATCCGCCTCCCGAGTACCTCTCGTACGATCCGCCCCCCGAGTGCCTCTCGCCCAATCCGCCTCCCGAGGTCTCGTTATTTTTGAAGTTGACATCGTCAGGAACCACATTCGTACGAACGCTTTCGCCGATGATCTCGGAATAGTACCCGGCACGGGTCGCCATATTGTACGGCGTAACATAGCAGAAGCCCAGAATGCCGCCCGTCATATAATTCAGCAGATTCCAGCCGATAAAGCTGAGATCCAGCACAAACAGATCCATCTTATGACCATCCGTCAGCCGCATCGACTGCTTCAGGGCCTGTTTTGCCGTCAGTTCCGGATGATCGTACAGGATATACGGAACGAACGAATAGCTATATGCTTTGACGATCCCGATGATCGGAAGCAGATTCCAAAGGAACGTCCACAGCAGCTGCCAGCTCAGGCCGGCAAGGTAACGGCTGTATTCCCGGAAGCAGAGGAAGATGTCATTTGTTTCAAACGTTTTCTGCCGATAGACCAGCAGTCCGACAATGCGCTGTCCGCCGATCAAAAGCTGGATGACGAAAACGGTGGTCATCGGCACCATAAGTACGCCGAGCAGAGGCATGAATACGGAAAGCATCCCCGCCAGGCCACTGACCAAAATCGTCAGCAGCCATGCCAAGCATAAGGCTTTGATCGCCGTACTGCACTGCAGCGCGAGCCCGATCTTTGCGTCGCGCTTGATCAGTCCGCGCGGGCGGGTCGGCGCAGGCAAGAGCGCTCCGGCATACCCACGCGGCCGTCCCTCTCCCATGCCCGGCCGTACTTTTCCGCAATTCGTACAAAAGCTTCCTTCATTCCGCTGCCCGCAACTACATACCCACATTGTTCCTTCTCCTTTTCTTCTATCAAATCTCTATCTTTCCGTTCGTTTTCGGTGCTTCACAATGCCTGTGGCCGGAACATGAGATTGTCCATCGCCTTCAGCGCTTCAATGTATTTGACAGTGCAAAGCACCTCGGCCGCCGCCGACAGGATGATCAAAAACGGCACAGCCGTTGGTAACATGCTGCCAAACCAGATGACGGCGCTGTAGATCGCGATTGCCCCCGCGCTCACCGCAGACATGGTAACTGGCAGGTTGCGCTTGGTTACGGTCTGCTTCATCAGCAGGAACGGAATCGGCAGAAGCGCGAAGCAGAGCAGCACGATAGAGCAGATCTGTTCAATGCTGCCGTTGACGCCCGCCATGTTGTTATAGACCGTATACTGACTCGTATAGGCCGCAGCGGCGTAGGGCAACAAAAACAGGACGAACAGCATCGCCGCAATGCAGGTAATCGCAAGACCGCGCATCATATTTGCTCTCGTTTCCAGCGCTTTGTACTCGGCCTGAACCCCCGTCTTTGGCGCCGTGGTCACAGTCCCTGCCGCACTGCCTTTCGGCTTTCCGCAGTTTTTGCAGAAGCGTGCGTCGTTTCCGTTTTGCATACCGCAAACGCAGCGCCAGCCCATCTCCCTCGGCGGCTCCTGTACGCTGCGCGCCGCTCCGCAGTTTTTGCAGAAGCGCGCGTCATCTTCATTGCGTGTGCCGCAGGTGCAGCGCCAGCCCGTCTCTCCCGTCGGTTCCTGTACGCCGCGCGCCGCTCCGCAGGTTTTGTCGGCGTTTATGCCGCCCGTCCAGCCGGGTGCAGGCCGCTGCGCGCCGCAAACCAGGCAGGTCTTTGTTTCCTCAGCGTTTTCCGTTTCACAATTCGGACAGTTCCACATGAATCCTCTCCCTCCCAATCTCACGATCTGTTTGCTTGCATCCTGGGCAAATTGCCCGCATCATTCCTCTGTTAGCGGATCGACGTCCGCTTCGCCGTTCGACGTTTCCTCGTCCTGTCCCGGCGTCGGCTCCAGCGCCGGCTCCAGCGCCGGCTTTGGCGTCGACTCGGGCGTCGGCTCCGGCGTCGGCTCCGGCGTCGGCTCCGGTGTCGGCTCCGGCGTCGGCTTTGGCAGCAGGTTTTCTTTCAGCGCCTCCAGCAGCTCATTTTCGATCTTTGTGCGTTCGTTCATTTCATCCCCTATCCGCTTGCTCAGCTCCGGCACATCGACAGACAGCTTGTCCGTCTCCTGTTTAACAGAACGCAGGTTGGCCACAAGCACGAAGCTTATGACTACAAGCAGCAGGCAAAGCACCAGCGATACGATCGACACGCAGAGCACACGCTTTGTCTTTCCGTACGATCTCGCTTCCCACATTCGAAGAAACTCGACCTCTGACGCAAGTTCGCGGATCCTCTGCGTCTGGCTGTTCACCGCGTTTTGCAGCGCTTCCGTTCCGCTGCCGCGCTGCTCCCCTTTCAGAAACGAAAGCGGAGGCGCCGCTTCCAGATCGCTCATCTTTTCGTAGGGCAGGCGCGTCCCGCAATGGCCGCAGACCCTGTCGCCCCTGTTTACGTTTCTCCCGCAATTCGGGCACAGCATATGAACTCCTTTCCGCTGCATAAACAGCAAAGACATCTGTATTTCAACAAGACCATCATAACGGAAGTGAAATCATTGTGATAAAAATGTGTCGAATCGACATGAATTTCTGTTGAATCGACAGAAATACGCTCAATACTCGACGAGATTGCTGTCCGCGAATTTCAAAAACGCGGCTCTTACCTGCGTCTGATATGCTCTGCCTATCGGAATCCGTTCCTGGCTCGTCAGCAGCAGATATGCGGAACGAAAGCCCTCGATCTTCTGCATGTTGACAAATATACTCTTATGGCAGCGCACGAACGGGTTCTTTTGAAAGGGGCTCAGGATCTGCTGTACGGAAAACGAGGTTTCGATCTCTGCCTTTTTCCCCATGTTCGTTTCATAGCAGATCTTCGTTTTCCGCTGTACGCGTTCAAGATAGAAAACGTTTCGGAGCGGGATATAGCGTTTTTCATGGTCTACGTTCACATAGATCACGCGCCTGTCTTTTTCCAAAAGATTCTTGACCGCCTTCTGCACCGCATCGATCAGCAGCAGCGGCACATGTTTCTTTGAAAGCGCGCAAACGTGTTCGACCCGGTATACCTCAGGTATGAGCAGATCGCTTTGCTGGATAAAAATAATCTGACAGTCGGCTAGGTGGAATTTGATCTGATACGCCGCGTTAATGCCTTCGCTGGGCCGCTCGCCGCAGACAACGATGAGAATGTCAAAGCTGTCTCCGCCGCTTTCGATATCCTCCACCATGAATTGCAGATCTTCATAAAATGTGATCGTCGAGCCTGCGACGTCCCTGATCTGACGCAGCAGCCCCTCCAGATATCGGCTGTATTCTGTTGGCTCATATACAGCGAGCTTCATGATCACCTGCAGAAAAGAATTTGTTCTATTTCATTCTGCACGTTCTCGCGTCAGGAATTCAAGTGCCGACGGCGCGTATCGCTCGAACGTTTATGTAGCCTTTCGACACAGATGTGTCAAATTGCGTCAAAAGCACTCTTTTACGGAAATCAGCAGCCGCGGCGGGCGACTCCGTCCGCCAGCGCAGCGCGGCGAACAGCCGCACAGAATCGGTTTGCGATACTGCTTGACTGCTCCGCGGGTCGATGCGGTATAATGCTTGATAAGAGAATGCAGCAGGGGGATTCAGTTTTGAAAAAAAACGTTTTGATCATCAGCGCGAGTTTTCGCAGGCAGAGCAATTCCGCCGCACTGGCGGACGCTTTTCGACGCGGCGCGGAATCGGCCGGGCATTCAACGGAGCTTGTATCGCTCTCCAGTCGCACAATCGCGTTCTGCAGAGGGTGTCTTGCCTGTCAGTCGCTTGGCCGCTGCGTCATTGACGACGATGCAAACGCCATCGCGGACAAGGTGAAAAATGCCGATGTCGTTGTCTTTGCCACGCCGATCTATTACTATGAAATGAGCGGGCAGCTGAAAACGCTTTTGGATCGCTGCAACCCGATCTATGCCGGGGATTACAGCTTCCGTGATATTTATTTTCTCTCAACCGCTGCGGATGATGCGCCGGACGCCGATGCGCGCGCGATCCAAGGGCTGCAGGGCTGGATCTGCTGCTTTGACAAATGCAGGCTTGCCGGCACTGTGTTTGCGGGCGGCGTGAATGACCCGGGCGACATTGCCGGGCATCCCGCCTTGAAAACGGCGTTCGATCTCGGCGCCGCGATCTGAGGCAAGCATCTCTTTCGATTGGATATACGCCTCGGGCATTTCGCTGCGCCGCTCGGCGCGCGAGACGTTCCAGGCGTTCTTTGAGTCAACAGAATGGAAAACCTTTATGACGCGCTGCTTTCCTTGCGGCGCATTCCAAACGCATATGAGAATTGGCGCGACTACCGTGCATCGCTCACAGCGTATATCACCAGGCAAGCGCCGCCGGGCGCGACCGCGGTCCTGGTCGGCGCGGGGGAATGCAACGATCTCGATCTGCAGCGGCTTGCGGCGCACTTTTCGCAACTGACCCTTCTGGATCTCAATGCAGACGCCATGCGGGAAGGGCTGAAGCGTCAAGACGCCGGCTCGGCGAAGATTCGATTGGTGGAAGCCGACCTTCTCGGCGTCACGCCAGATATTTATCGCGAAACCGCGGACACGCTCCTAGAGGCGCTCAAAACAAGTCTGCGTGTCGGCGGAGCTCGACCGGATGCCTTTGCGGATCTGTTTCTCGCGCGCATGAAACAGGCAATGTCGCGCAGGCGGCCTGCCGAACTGGACAAGCTTGGCATTCCTGCGGACTATGTGGTCTGCTGCGGGGTACATTCCCAGCTGCTCGCCATTTTTCCGCAGATGCTCAGAGTATACCGACGCTATCTCGACTTTGATCCCGTCCCCGTTCTCCGCAGGATCAGCGAGCTGAACGGCGCGATCGCTTCCGAATGCACGGCACAGCTGCTCGCTCTTGCGGGGCACGGTCTGTTCCTCGGTCTTGAAGAGCAGCGTGTCGGCGTTGAGGGCGGCGTTGAGGGCGCGGCGCAGGCCATCGCGGACGTCGTGCGGCGCGGGATCCCTGTCTTGTCTGAAACACGGCTGCTCTGGCCGTTCGACCCGCAGAAGGAAAAGGCCTATCAAATGCGCATTCTCTTGCTGCCCGCGGGATGAGCCGCGGCTTCACGCTTGCGTTACTGCGCCGTTTTCCATGTTCGTTCCATAATATCGGAAACGGAAAGAATCGATCGCGTAACGAGCAGATTGATATTATTAGGAAGAAGCCAAACCGATTGATTCCGTGTTGGCTCTGAAGGGACGTAAATCAAAGGCAGCGATTTGTAAGCGGCATCTGAGGAAGGATTGCCTCATGCTTTTCCGCTTTGCGATGCCGCCGGTATTGCGCCCCCCGCAGCAAGCTGAGCAAGCCGTCGTTTTCTATTATACGCAAAACGGCTTTGTCATACTGTGGCCGAGCACAGTCCTACAATTCTGCGTGTCTCCGTCGCCCTGCGCCTTGATTCTGCACGGAGCGATTGTCTTGTACACAAACGTTGCGAATATCGTCACAACTATATCTCCTTATGTTTTCGGATGATGGTAAAATAAAAAAAGGATTAAAGTTTGCGTTCTTTGAACGTCGGCTTTTGGTCAGGCAGCAGAAGCTCTGTTTTCAACCACCTATCGTCCACTTGTCTGGATAAATCATCAATTGGGGATAACATTATGAAGAGGATTTGTTTCGTTCTGATTGTCCTACTGCTCGCTTTCGTTTTGATTCCTGCTTCGGCGCTCGCAGATGTGTCCGCCGACTATGGCTGGTATTCGGAAACGAAAACCGTCTATACGCTTTCCTGCGCTGCCGATCTCGTCGGCTTTGCAAACATTGCAAACGGCACCGCAGAGGGCATCGCCAAGACCGACTTTGCCGGCAAGACGATAAAGCTTGCAGCCGACATTGACCTTGGCGGAATGCTCTGGACGCCGATCAAATCATTTAAGGGCGAATTTAACGGAAATAACAAGACAATAAGCAACTTTGAAATTGTTGTTGGCGGTAATAATATTCGAGGCGGCTTCTTTAACGGCATCGAAGCAGGCGGTGTAGAAACAGATGCTGATGGCAACATAATTAAGGTAATCGAACGTGTACATGATCTGACCCTTAAAGGCGTTAAGGCTACCGTGAATGCCGTGAATGATCCCACAAAAGAAGGACGCTTTGGCACCCTTGCTAACTATATAGAGGGCGTTGTAAACCGCGTTACCGTTGAGGACGTAGAAGTCACGACGACCGACCCAAAGGCTTGGGTAGGCGGTATGTGCGCATTTATGTCATGGCCATGGATGAACGATTGTACTGTTAAGAATCTTGTGGTCAACGCCGAGAAGGGCGCGGCATTTATAGCAGGATTCTCGCCTATCCTGCAAAAAAATTCAAATATGGTATTCGATAATTGCGATGTTAATGGTTTTAAGGTAATAGTCAACGGTGAAGGCGAGGGCTGCGGCGTTGGCGGATTTGCCGGGCAGACGCAGAGGGGCTGGGAAAACCCCAAAATGACGAACTGCGATGTAACGGGAATTGACATTACCGCTTTCGGCAAAGTAGAGATAGGCGGCTTTATCGCATGGCCCGGTGCGCATACCATAGCTGAAAACTGTACGACCAAAGGAAAAATAGACGCTTCCGGTGTGACTGGAGATTATGGTGTGGGCGGCTTTTTCGGCAATCTCGGCTGGAACCACAATCTCGGGAAAACGGGGCATCAAATCATAAACTGTACGGCAAATGTCGATATAATTACCGGCGGCGCTCCCGCCGGCGGATTTATCGGCGCGGCGATGAACTCCAACAACAGAAGCATGTATGCTTCCTTTGATAACTGCACGGCAAAGGGCAACGTCACGAACAGCAATGGTGCGGCAGGCGGCTTTGCGGGCAAAGCGGATCGCGGCGACTATACCGGCTGCAAGGCGACCGGCGACGTTACGGGTACTGTCGCGGGCGGTTTCTTCGGACAAGTTGTCGATACCACCCCGGCCTATGACGGCAGATTCCCCGAGGGCACGATCGGTTATCCTCCGGACCAGATTACGCTGGACAGCTGCAGGTCCGAAGGCTTTGTGCTCGCCTCCGAAAAAGCGGGCGGCCTGATCGGCGAGGTATGCGATAAGGTCGCGAACACCGCGGCAACGGACGGCAAGCTCATTGTGAAGGGCAGCGCGGCTTCCCCCGTTGTTGCCGGAACCAAGCCGAACACCGTCTTGGCGATGCTGCTGAACAAAACGGACAATCACAAAGACCTGGATCTGAGCGGCAACACCGATTCCAAAATACAGGTTTTGCCCAAGGATGACGGCACAAAGCTCTCCGTCGAAAACGGCGTGATCTCGGTTCCCGCAGATGCGATGCTGACTATCAACGGAGCAGATCAGGCGTTCGTATTCGGCGGTCTCATCAAGCGCAACGCCGATGTTGTCGTCTACGATAAGCCCATGGATGAGCCGATCCCGCCCACAGGCGATACGTCGAAGCCCCTGCTGTGGGCAACGCTGATCTTCATCGCATCGGCCGGCCTTGCCATCAATACGGTGCTGCGCCGTAAACTGCGTGAAGAGTAAGCGCACCGCCGCCTAGGCGGAGCAATCTCACTGAAAAGCACTCGCACGTCTTGCGATCCGGCGATACGGAGCCGTCCGCTCTGCGCCCCATCCGAACGTGCGAGTGTTTTTTTGTTCCCGAATCGCTCTTTCTCCGCGGTGATCATTCCGACTTGATGTCTGCGCTTCTGTCTGCTCGGCTGCATTTTGACCGGTGATTTCGAGCGCTGCGCCGTCCAAGGGCGGGCAGCTCCGCTGTCTGCGCCCCCCCGTTATTCCGGTCTGTCACCCGGCTTCCGCAGTTTTATAAAATTCTTGCTTGCCAAGAAGGGAAAACTTGGCGATAATAATAAGATATACGAAAGATAAGGTAGGCGATTTTTGATGCTGCTTTTAAAAAACGGTATCGTTCATACCATGAACGGTGATCCCTTCGTTGGCGACGTACTCATCCGGGACGGAAAGATCCACGCCGCCGCGGCGCGGCTGGAAGCGCCCGAGGCCGAAGTGATCGATGTTTCCGGCCGTCATGTGATCCCCGGTATCATTGACGCGCACTGCCACATCGGCATGTGGGAAGACGGCATGGGACGTGAGGGCGCGGACGGAAACGAAGTCTCGAATCCTATCACGCCGGAACTGCGCGCGATCGACGGTCTGAATCCGTACGATCCCTGCTTTGATGAGGCGGTCGCCGCCGGTATCACCACGGTCGTGACCGGTCCGGGTTCCGCGAACGTCATCGGCGGCCAGTTTGCCGCGCTCAAGACATATGGCCGGACCATCGAGGATCGTTTGATCAAGGCTCCCGTCGCCATGAAGGGTGCGCTCGGCGAAAACCCAAAGCGCGTATACGGCGACAAAAAGGCCGCGCCCTATACCCGCATGGCCATCGCCTCGCTTTTCCGCAAGGCTCTTACGGATGCGCAGGAGTATGCAAAGTCGATCGAGGACGCCGAAGCGAACGGCACAAAGCCGCCTGCCAAAAACCTCGGTCTTGAGGCGCTGCTGCCCGTGCTCTCCGGCGACCTGCCCATGAAGATCCATGCGCACCGCGCGGACGACATTCTGACCGCACTGCGGCTCGCACGGGAATTCCATATTCGCATTTCGCTCGACCACTGCACAGAGGGGCATCTCATTGCGGACGTTCTGACGGAGCAGGCGGCTGCGCAGGGCATTCCCGTGATTCTTGGCCCCCTCCTCTCCGAGCGTTCCAAAATCGAGCTGCGCAACAAGACCTATCATGCGCCGAAGCTCCTGCACGACGCGGGCATCCCCTTCGCCCTCATGACGGATCATCCGGTCATTCCGATCCAGTACCTGCCCGTCTGCGCGGGCCTTATGGTACGCGAGGGGCTCCATGAAGAAACGGCGCTTGCCAGTATCACGAAAAACGCCGCGGCAGCCGTATGGCTTTCCGATCGCATCGGACAGATTGCGCCCGGTTTTGACGCGGACATCGCCGTATACAGCGGGCATCCGTTTGATTACCGCGCGGTCTGCGAATTCACCATCATCAACGGCAGCGTCGTTTATCGCAGAGCGTAAGGCCGGTGTTCCCGGAACGGCCACGCAATTGAAAAAGGAGGTGGCGTCATGCTGCGCGCAACCAACACAGAGATCCAACTGAATAACATTGCTCACAATATTTCCGTGATCAAGGCGCTGCAAAAGCCCGGAACGAAATACCTCGCTGTCGTCAAGGCCAACGCATACGGTCACGGCATCGAAGAGGTCGCCCGCTTTGTACAAAAGCACGGCGCGGATTACCTTGGCGTTGCCATTGCCGAGGAGGGCGCACGTCTTCGCGCCGCAGGCGTCACGATTCCGATCCTGATCCTCGGCGCTTCCATGGATACGCATCTTTCGTGCATCGTTGAAAACGATCTGATCCCGACGGTCTTTTCGACACATACGCTGCAAGAGCTGCAAAACACGGCGGCGCGTCTCGGAAAGCTCTGCCGGTTCCACTTCAAGATCGACACCGGTATGAACCGCATCGGGTTCAAACGCACCGAGGACTTCCGCGAAGCGCTGCGTCTTTTGCCGGATTGCCCGAATCTCGTCTTTGACGGTATGTTCACGCATTTTGCCGTTTCGGAGCTTGCGGATCACAGTTTCACGCTTGAGCAGGGCAAACGGTTCCTGGAATATGCGAACATTGCGCACGAGGCCGGATACACCCCGCTGCTCCATGCGGCCAACAGCGGCGCCGCTTTGGCGCTGCCCGAACTGCAGTTCGATATGGTGCGCGGCGGAATCGCCATGTATGGCTACCACCCGATCGGTCACCCGGTGGAGACGTTTGACCTGCGGCCCGCGCTCAGCTGGAAAACAAACATCGTTCACATTAAACAGATCGAAGCCGGTGAAAGCGTCAGTTATGGGCGCAGGTTTATTGCCGAAAAGCCGACGCTGGTCGCTACGCTTCCGGTCGGCTACGGTGATGGATATAAACGCAGCCTCACCGGCCGCGCGGAGGTGCTCATCCACGGAAAGCGCGCGCCGCTGCTCGGGACGGTCTGCATGGACCAGGTCATGTGCGATGTGACCGATATAGAAAACGTACAGATCGGCGACGAGGTCGTTCTGCTTGGCGCACAGGGGAACGACGCCATTACCGCCGATGAGATCGCAGACTGGGCGGATACGATCAGCTATGAGATCCTTTTGAGCATCAGCGACCGTGTTCCGAGAATCTACCTGCGATAAAACCAAACTGCAACGAAAAAGCAGTCGGGCAAAACCGGCTGCTTTTCTCTATGGCAAAAACGTTTTCAATTCTCCCGTTTTCCGTCCCGGAACAACTGTCCGAGCGTCTCCTGAATCGCATTGGTCACATCGCCTGCAAGGAGCATTCTTGTTTCCAACAGTTTCAGCGCGGTATCCGCCGATGCTCCAAGCAGGTACGCCGCAGCGCAGGCCGCGTCCATGGGCGGCAGTCCCTGCGCAAGAAGCGCAGTCAGGATGCCCGTGAGCGTATCGCCGCTCCCACCTTTCGCAAGACCCGGATTTCCGCTTGTGTTCAGCACGATACGCCGTCCGTCCGAGATACAGCTTGTCGCGCCTTTGAGCAAAACAACGCAGTGCCACCTGCGTGCAGCGTTCCATGCGTACTCCATGGGCGCGTTCTGGATAGCGCGGACGCTCTCTCCCGTCAGCCGCGCCATCTCCCCCGGATGCGGCGTCAGGATCACGCTTTCATGCAGGCTTCCAAACAGCTCTTTGTGCGTCGAAAGTGCATTCAATGCGTCCGCGTCAAGCACAAGCGGGGTTTTCGTTTCCATCGCCGCCGCAAGCAGGCTCGGATCCTCGATCTCCCCCATGCCGCTGCCCACGCCGATGGCCTGGCGGTCTTTCAGAAGCAGCTTGGCTGCCGCACAGCTCTCGCGATCCCACGTCCCGGTGCTTCCGACCGGCGAGCACATCGCCTCCGGCAGGCAGGAAAACGCAGGTTTAACGAGACGCGGCACCGCCGCCGTCAGAAGTCCCGCGCCTGTGCGAAGCGCCGCCGCGGACGCAAGCAGCGCGGCTCCCGTGTATTGTTCGCTGCCGACGAGAAGCAGCGCACGCCCGTTTCGTCCCTTGTGACTGTCGAGCGGCCGCGGCGGCAGCAATGCGGCAACGTCCTCCTTCTCCTGCAAATATAGGGTCGTTTCCACACCGGGAACATGCTCCGAAAGCGGATGCAGGCAGACGTTTCCTGCGTATTCTCTTCCCGGAAACAGCAGCAGACCGGGCTTATAGTTTTGAAACGTTACCGTTTCGTCCGCTCTGACCGCTGCGCCCTGCACCTCGCCTGTCGCACCGTCCACACCGGATGGAATATCGACGGAAAGAATATACGCACCGCAGGCATTGACCGCCTGCACGCTCGTTTCCGCATCACCGCTGAGCGGTCTGGACAGCCCCGTCCCAAACAAAGCGTCCACCACGAGCCCCGGTTTTTCCGAAAGGCCGGTCGTAATGTCGGTAAACCGGCAGCCCGCAGTCTTGGCGCGGTTCAGGTTTATCCGCGCATCCCCACCATATGTTTCTTCTTCCGCAAGCAGTGCGGCGCTGACGTCAACGCCGTCCTCATGCAGCAGCCGCAGAACGGCCAACCCATCCCCGCCGTTGTTGCCGCATCCGCACACAATGAGCACCTTTCGGTTCTCCAACGCGGCCAGCCGCAAAAGCACGCGCTCTGCGACGCCCTGCGCGGCGCGCTCCATCAGCTCGATCCCGGGAATACCGTATTCCTCGGTCAAGCAGTTGTCGATCTCTCGCATCTGCCTTGGTTCATACACTCTTTGCATGTGATCCCTCCAATATGACTTCCGCCATGGCCAACCCGCCGTCATGTGCAATGCTGACAAAGGCATTCTCGACCCCAAGCGTCTCCGCGCGGTTCTTCGCCGCGCCATGCAGCTCGAGCGACGGAGCGCCGGATGCGTCGTGCAGGATCTCGACCGCATCGGGGCCAAATCCGGAAAACCCGCTGCCCAGCGCTTTTGCCGCAGCCTCCTTTGCCGCAAACATTCCCGCATAACTCTGTGCAGGAATGGACCGCGACGCGGCATAGGCGCGCTCCCGCTCCGTAAAGACCCGACAGAGAAAACGCTGTTTTTCCGACGCTTTTTGCATCCGGTCGACCTGCACGATGTCAACGCCGATGCCGATCACCATATCTCTGTTTCCTCCGCGTCTCCGTCCTCCGCGGACGCCGTGAGCGAAAGCTCCGCCATGGCGTTTTTCACAGTTTCATATGAGAAGCCGCGCGCAAGAACGCGCTTGGTCACGCGCTGCTCGCGTTCTTCCCGCGGCAGTGATGCAAACTGCTCTGCATACTTCTTCGCGACTTCCAGTGCATTCGCCCGTTCCGTCTCATCGGTGATCGTCGAAAGCGCCTCGTCGATCACCTCACGCGGCAGCTCGTGCGCATACAGCTGCTCGCGAAGATGCCGCCGGCTCACGGGCTTTGTCCGCAGCCGTGAGGCGACAAATTCCTCCGCAAAAGCAGTGTCATTCACAAGTCCCAGTTCCGCCAGCCGATCGATCACCTGCATGATCTCGTACTCGCCGTACTGCTTTTCGTCCAGATAGCGCTCCACTTCCCGAACCGTCCGCGCACGGTACCCAAGATATCCGAGCGCTGCATCCATGGGGGATTTCCCCGATTGTTTGCGTTTTTCTTTCATGTCAATACTATATCACAACCAAAGCGGTCTGTGTTCGGTCTTTTTTATAAAGGCTTTGACCGAGCCGCGCCGGAATCGGAAACAAGCGATGAACAAATTGTAACAAATCCCATTTTGGATGGGAATACGTTGTGAATTGTTGCATAATGAAGATATTGCAATCGAGCTGAAGGGGGTTATGTTTTGGCTAAGCGTCGCGAAAACAAGAGAATATCCGTGCTGCCGGACGATTCGCCGGATATTTCGGAAATCGGCCTGGTTTTGGAGAACGAACCGCTTTTTAAAAAGCGCCGCCAGCGCGGCGTTCGTCCCGGCATCATCATCGTTGCCGCTCTCATCGCCGTGCTGTTGATCGTCGGCGGTGTATATCTCTATGTTTCCGAACAGGCGCGCGCTGCGGAAGAACGGGCGGCCATCGCCCTGGCGGAGGAGGAGGCGCTTCGCAGGCAGCAGGAGGAGGATCAGGCCAAATATGACGCGATCATGCATTCCGGAAAGTATCTTCCCGGTGTCACCGTGGAGGGCGTTTCCATTGGCGGCATGACCCGTGCGGAGGCTGCGTCCGCTTTGCAGAGTCTGATCGATGAGCGGACCCCGAAGGGCAGTCTGACGCTGAGCTATGACGGAAAGACCTACCAGTTCGACTTGTCAACGCTGGTGGCGACAAGCAATCTCGACGTCGTTTTGAATGATGCCGGCAAACTCGCACAATCAAACGATATGCAGACCGCGCTCTCGCAGGCGGAGGACGTCGAAAAAAACGGGAAGAACTATACGCTGACCACACAGTACGATTTCAACACCGTGACGGAGTATGTAAAAGGGCTTGCCGCGGAGCTGAACCAATCGGTCAAAAACGCCTCCATCGGAACTGTGGACACCGTTAATCACACCGTTACGATGAGCGACGCCGTCCCCGGCGTTACGGTGAAGGAGACGGAGCTGGTCTCCGCCATGACGAACGCAATCCTGACGAACAACCATGCTCCGATCGCCATTCCCGCAGAAACGGTCGAGCCGGAGGTCAAGGGCGAACATCTCCAAATGATCGAGATCACCGCCGAAACAAGCTTCAAGGGAAGTACGAGCAACCGCATTTTCAACATCAAAAAGGGTGCGGACCTCATCAACGGGAAGGTTCTCGCGCCGGACGAGGTGTTTTCGACCAACGATACGCTCGGCGTCCGCACCTACAGCAACGGCTGGAAGGAAGCAAACGCCTATGTGAGCGGCACAACGGATCTCCAGGCTGGCGGCGGTGTATGCCAGCTTTCCTCAACGCTCTACAACGCCGTGGTCAAGGCGGATCTTGAGGTCGTATATCGCAGAAACCATTCCATGCCCGTCTCCTATATTTCGAAGGGTCTGGATGCGACCATCAACTCGGTCGGCAACATCATCGACTTCAAATTCAAAAACAACACCGGCAGCGATCTGGTCATCTTTGCCTGGACGTCCGGAAAATCCGTATACTTCAAGATCATTCGCTGCGCATTCAATACGACGGAGTATGATGAGATCCGGCTGTCGGCGGAGAAAGTTTCGACGGTCTATCCCGATGGCGAAATGGTCGTCACGCTGGATCCGACGCTTGCGCCCGGCACGGAAGTGATCGACGTTCCGACATCGAACGGTTCGGTCTATCAGTCCTACAAGCACTATTACAAGAACGGGCAGAAAGTCCGCACGGAGAAGCTGGCGCAATCCACCTACCGTGCGTTCGCCGGTTCCAAACGTGTCGGTCCCGAGCTTATCGTTACGCCGACGCCTGATCTTCCCGTCATTACGCCCGAACCCATCACAACGCCCGATCCGATTATCGTGACGCCGGAACCCAATCCCGGCCCCATCATCATCGATCCGGCCGCATAACTCCGTCAACATGCAAATAAGTCCCGTGCGATTGATCGCGCGGGGCTTTTGTTTTCGGCATTCTCCCACCGTGTAATGTCAAACGAGAACGCTCGCAATTCTTCTGATACCGTACAAGGCAACCGTTTTCTGTTCCGGCGGTTTGGGCGCACAGTGTCATCGGTCCGCAAACGGCCGCGGCCGATGTGAATCTTTTGCAGGAATGGCGTTTTATTCCTCTGTATCCTGCTGCCGATCATAGCGTTCGCGGAGCATCGCGATCAGCTCCAGACCCTCCTTCTGTACGGGCGTCTGCTCCGTTCCCATGCAGGCGGAACAGGTCCAAAAGCAGTTGGGGCAGATGCAGCGGCTCTCCAGTCCCCGCTCGTCCTGCACCATATAAACCCCGCAATTTTGACAACTGCACCGCATAATGACGCTCCCTTCGATCAATACAAATTCAAGCTGTATCTATTGTAAGCGGCAGAGCGGCCGGAATCAAGAGGCTTACATCGGTAATTTCATCTCCGCATCATGCGCCGCCCGCGCATTTCCCGTTCGAAGAATGGTTTGCGCATTGTCTTTTCACCGCATTCCGAGAACGCCTATCCACCTGCATGGGCTTTGGCTGCAATGCCGCAGGCGTGGTCGGCTGCCGCATCATTGACTCGCCCCGAGAACGGCTCATCGCCATCCTTACAAACTGCTTTGTCCCCTGCAACGGTCGGTTTCCGGCGCTTATCGCGCTCATCACCATGTTTTTTGCTGCCGAAAGCGGCGGCCTCCTTTCTTCCGCAGTCTCCGCTGCGGCGCTCACAGGCATCATTCTTCTCGGTGTGCTGATGACCTTCCTCGCCTCGCGCCTGCTCTCCGCGACCGTTCTGAAGGGCGTTGCTTCCTCGTTCACGCTTGAGCTCCCGCCCTATCGCAAGCCGCAGATCGGTAAGATCATTGTCCGTTCCGTCGTTGATCGCACGCTGTTCGTGCTCGGCCGCGCCGCCGCGGTCGCCGCGCCCGCGGGGCTTGTCATCTGGCTCATGGCGAACTTGACCGTCGGAGACGTCAGTCTGCTCTCCCACTGCGCCTCCTTTCTTGATCCCTTTGCACGCTGCTTCGGGCTGGACGGCGTGATTCTCATGGCGTTTCTGCTCGGCTCTCCTGCCAACGAGATCGTACTGCCGATCATTCTGATGGCGTACATGTGCGAAGGCACGCTTTCTGAGATCGGCGACCTTTTCGCGTTTCATTCTCTGCTATCCGCCAACGGCTGGACCTGGATCACGGCGGTCAACGTGATGCTGTTCTCGCTCATGCACTGGCCCTGCACGACGACGCTGCTCACCATCCGAAAGGAGACCGGCAGTCTCAAATGGACGCTGCTGGCTGTTCTTCTGCCGACAGTCTTCGGTCTTGCCGCCTGCTTCCTTTTTACAACGGTCACAAGGCTGTTCTGCTGAGCGGCCGCATAAACCCGCACTTTGTTCTGGCATCCTCCGGGGCGGTATGATATGATATGGAAAATGCGTACTGCTCTGGAGGTGCTCTCTTGGAAAAGATCGATATTGGCGCATGGGATCGGAAGGAGCTCTTCGATTTCTTCAGCAGCGTTTCCGGTCCGTTCTACATGGTCACCTTCCGGCAGGATGTGACGAAGCTCTGCCGCTATGCAAAAGCGCGCGGTCTTTCGTTCTACTATGCGCTGGTCTACCTCTGCACACAGGCGGTCAACAGCGTTCCTGCATTTCAGTATACGATCCGAGACGACGGCGTTTATCGTCTGGAGCGGCGTATGCCGAGCTTTACGGACCTGAAAAAGGGAAGCGAGCTCTTCCACATCGTTACGATGCCTTGCGAGGGTTCTATCGAGACCTTCTGTCAAGCTGCAAGGGATCGAAGCGCAGCGCAGGATTGTTTCTTCGATCCAAATGCGGAAAGAGACCACCTCATATACTTTTCCTGTCTGCCCTGGATCGACCTGACGGCGCTCACCAACGAGCGCGACCTATCCGCGCCGCAAGCAAAGGACGACTCCGTCCCGCGCATCGCATGGGGCAGGTTCACCCCGTCGGGCGACGATCGGTCGGAGCTGGGCATCTCCGTCGAGGTCAACCATCGCCTGATCGACGGTGTACACATCGGCATGTTTGCAAAAGCGCTCTCCCGCCTGATCGATGCGCTTGCATAAATCCGTTCTGTCAAAATGAAAAACGCGCAGCGGTTCCGATTTTGGGTCAGCGTTGCGCGTGATTCTTTTCTTTGCGGGTGCACCCTCAATTGTCCCCCGCAGCAGGTTCGACAGGCTGCGCTTTCCTCCATGGCCCATTCCAATAGAACGCCAAAGACAGACACATGGAGATCGCCCATCCGATGGGAAACGCGATCCAGATGCCGCGCGTTCCGAGGCTCGATGCAAAGAGCTTTGCAAGCCCCACTCGCAGGACAAGGTCGATCAATGTCGTGAGCATAAAGCGCTTCATCAGCCCCGAACCGCGCAAAACGCCGTCCGCAACGAGCTTTGCGGAGACGAGGAAATATCCGGGCGCAACGATACGTAAAAGCTCAACGCCCGTTGCCATGGCTTTTCCTGTGGGATCATCCAGAAACAGCCGCAGAAGGTATTGCCCGGCAAAGGCATACAAAAACGCGAACGGGATGCAGATCAGCCACACCAGTTTGAATCCGGCGCGGAACCCGCCGTGAACACGATCCGGCCGATTTGCGCCGAGGTTTTGCGCCGTGAAATTGGAAATGCCGTTGCCGAGCGTCACAAGCGACGTTACGACAAGATTGTTCAGCTTGATCGAGGCCGAGTATCCGGCGATCACGCTTGCGCCAAAGCCGTTGATCACACGCTGCAGCAAGATGTTGCCGACAGAAACAAAGCTCTGCTGCAATGTGCTCGGAATCGCGATCCGCGCGATCTGCAAAAGCAGGCCGAACGAAAATACCGGCGCTTTTTCCGAACGAATCGTGCGAAGGCGCGCAAGCATAAACGAAACCGCAAGCACGCAGCTTACGCCCTGACAAAGGAACGTTGCCCAAGCGACGCCCGCAACACCCATTTGAAACGCGGTCACGAACAGCACGTCCATGCCGATGTTGGCCAGCGACGAAGCCACAAGGAAATAGAACGGCGTTTTTGAGTCGCCCATTGCTGAAAAAATACCCGTCGAAACGTTGTATAAAAACAGAAACGGCAGACCGGCAATGTAGATATCCAGATAGAGCGCGGAATCCGCGAGGATCTCCTGCGGCGTATCGATGGCGACAAGCAGCGTTCTGCTGAGCAGGAAGCCCGCTGCCATGAGCAGCAGGCACAATGCAGAGCTCGCGATGAGCGAGGTGTACACCGCGGTTTTTACGTCGCGGTATGCTTTTGCGCCGAACAGGCGCGCCACCACAACGGAAGTGCCGATGTTGCAGCCGAAGGCAAACGCGATGAACAGCAGCGTGACCTCATAGCTGTTTCCGACCGCCGCGAGCGCATTCTCGCCGACAAACTTGCCCGCGACAAAGCTGTCCGCGACATTATAAATCTGCTGAAAGATCACGCTGCCGAATAACGGCAGACAAAACCTCCACAGTACCCGTTTCGGTTCCCCTACGGTCAAATCCTGATTCATATTTCTGCTCCTGCACATATCTGCGCGTTTCTCTATTGATCCGCCACGGGCTATTGTAATACGTTCCGTCGGCAAGTGCAAGCGTTCGGAGCCCCGCTGCAGCCTCTGCGGATCCGAGACTTATAACAAGCCTTCTTCGAGCGTTTTCGTATAGCGGATCGTCAGGAACAGCGTTGCCGCAAACGTAATGGCATCCGTGATCGGCATGGCGATCCAAAGCCCGGTCGCCTTGAAGATCAGCGGCAGCAAAAGGATCAGACCGCCGCTGATCACAAGCCCGCGCGCAACGGCAAGCCAAAGCGCCGCCCGCGCACGCATGATCGACTGGAAATAGTACGCGGAATAAATGTTAAACGGAAGCAACAGAAACGACGTCGCATAGATCCGAATGATCGTGGGGGCAATCTCTAATACGCCCGGCGTCGCATCCATAAATATCCGCACGATCTGTTCCGGAAACGCCATGGAAACGCCCGTCCAAAACAGTGAAAACACAATGACGGAGCGAATTGCACACGTCTGTGTCTGCCGGATCCTGTCCCACTTGCGCGCGCCGAAATTGATCGAAAAGAGCGGCTGCGCGGCTTGTCCGACGCTGTAAGCGGAGCACTGCGCGCAGGTCCCGACATACACGATCACGCCGTAGACCGCCAGCGCATCAGTCCCTGCATACCGCACGATACCGCGGTTGAGCAGCGCCGTCACGATGCCCATGGCAAGGTCTGCGAAAAAAGCCGAAAATCCCGTCTCGATCATGCGCCCGACGGTGCCGGAAAGCTGTCGGATCGGAACAAGCCGCAGCGTGTTTTTCCTTTTGAAAAAATGCGTCAGCATGATGGCCAGCGTCAACGCACTGCCGATCGCCGTTGCGAGGCCGGCACCGAACAAGCCCATGTCCAGCACAAACGTAAAGTAACAATCGCCGAACACATTGAACAGGCCGCCGATGAGCACTGCCGCCGTCGCAAGGCCCGGATCGTTGTCATTGCGCAGAAAAGCCGCGACGACCTGTCCCAGCATATAGCAAGGCACGGCAAAGCGCACGGGTCGGAAGTAATCCAGCGCGAGCGTCAGCAGTTCGCCTTCTGCGCCGAGCGTCCGGAAAATCGCACCATCAAAGCAAAGGAGCACCGTCATAATCAGCGCCGAGAGCGTGCCGGTCACATACAGCGCGGATGTAAAATACCGGTTCTCCGTGCCGGGCACATTGTCCTTTTCCCCGCGGAGCATACCAAAGTGTACAGAACCGCCGATGCCGAACAGCATTCCCAGGCTGAAAATGATGTTCCAAACAGGCGAAATCAGTGCAAGCGCCGCCGTGCCGCTCGGCCCCTGATACTGTCCGACGACGATCATATCAACAAACGAATAGATCGTACTGATAAACGAGCTGCCAAATGCCGCCGCAAGATACCTGCGATATGTCTTTCGCACATCATCCCGAAGCAGATCCATGTTTCCTCTCATCCTTTCTCCGAAGCAAAACAAAAGCGCCCGGTCCTTCCGAGCGCACTCGACATCTTCTCGACTGCTTGGCTGCGGCCAAGTGTCCTCCGATGATCTACTTTGTTTTCCGCTGCAAAACGTTTCCGTATTTGCCAGATGAAAGTCTATCACATCTTTCATTTTGCGTCAAGGGATCCTATCGGTAGATGCGCACCCGTCCCGAAAACACCCGCGCGATCGTCTCCGCAAGTCCGCTGCTGCCGCCGGACAGGTCGTATACCGTGAGCCGCGATGGCGCCATGCCGACGAGGAGACTCAAAATGCCCTCCTCGGAACAATCCACATATTCGATGCAGGCGTCGGATTCATCCGTCAGCGTGCAGCTGCCGTCCGGGTGCAGGCAGATTGACAGTTCGCCGGCGCTCTCTTCCTGCGGGCTGAGCGCGCGCAAAAGTGCCATAAGCTCCTTGTACTCCCGGCACAGCATTTGATCCGCGGCCGCGCGCTCCACGCAGAGCTGCCAGTCCGCGAGCTGTCCCTGCATCCGAAAGCGCAGATATCCCTCGACATTGATGCACTCTTCCGCCAGGAGGTATTGCAGAAGCTGCGCGCGCACGGGTTCCAGCTTTTCCGAACCGCGCGCGCTTTCCAGCGCGTCCGTCAGGATCTCCTGCTTCTGCTGCAGCGAATACGGGAGCACATCCGTCATACGCGCAAGCTCGAAGTATTGCAGATCCCGGCAGAGCAGCAGCGCGAGCGCTTCCGAAAGCGCAGGCAGCGCCGCCTCGTCCGGCACGCAGATCGTGGCCGCGTTTCCCGTCTGCTCCAGCACGCAGTCCGCGCCGCATTGTTCCAGCCGCCTTGCCAGCAGGCGCCCGAGGTCCACATCATATTGTTCCGTATGTATGGTGCGTGTCACCATGCCGCTTATCCCTCGTTTCCTTCCCGATCCCGCAGACACGTTTCCCTTTCGCGCCCGCCGCCTGTATCATCTTATGCGCAAACGCTCCGATTTGGCATTAGTATCCCCGCCAAGCCGAAAATCTCCCATGGAAGGTTTCGGAAACTTCTTTCCCGCCGTCCCTTGATCACGCTTGACAAAGCAGATGTCTCTGATTATACTATCAACATACTATTTTGGTTGGTAAATGGAGGAAGGAAATGCAGCCGCTTCCGGGATTTCGATGTTGCGCGTGCCCTTTTGCAGCAAACCGCATAAAACGCATAATAGAATGAGAAAGGAACCATCGCAATGTCGAACATCTATACTTCCGCCGATCAGTTGATCGGGAAAACGCCTCTGCTCGCCCTCAAGCATTTGGAGGCCGCATATTCTCTCAAAGCAACCCTCATCGCAAAGCTCGAGTACTTCAATCCGGCCGGTTCCGTCAAGGATCGCATCGCAAAAGCGATGATCGATAAAGCGGAGGCAGCCGGGCTCTTGAAGCCGGGTTCCGTGATTATCGAGCCGACCAGCGGCAATACCGGCATCGGCCTTGCCTCCGTGGCAGCCGCGCGCGGATACCACATCATCATCGTTATGACCGATACCATGAGCGTGGAGCGCAGGCAGCTGATGCGCGCATACGGCGCGGAGCTCGTTTTGACCGAAGGAGCGAAAGGCATGAAAGGCGCGATCGAGGCGGCGAAAGCCCTCGCTGCGGAGACCCCGAACAGTTTTGTCCCCGGACAATTCGAAAATCCGGCAAACCCGGAGATTCACTTTGCAACCACAGGCCCGGAGATTTTTGCGGATACGGACGGCCGCGTGGACTATTTCGTAGCGGGCGTCGGCACGGGCGGCACGATCACCGGCGTTGGCCGCTACTTGAAATCAAAGCTGCCCTCCGTGCGGATCGTAGCCGTTGAACCTAAGGATTCCGCCGTTTTGTCCACCGGTGTTTCCGGTGCGCACAAGATTCAGGGCATAGGCGCAGGGTTTGTTCCGCCCGTACTGGACACCGCCGTATATGACGAAGTGATCCCCGTTCGGAACGAAGATGCGTTTGCCATCGGGCGCGAGATCGGCCGTCGCGAAGGGATCCTCGTCGGTATCTCCTCCGGCGCTGCGGTTTGGGCCGCCATTGAGATCGCCAAACGACCGGAGGCTGCGGGAAAGAACATCGTCGTTTTGCTTCCGGACACGGGCGACAGATATTTGTCCACGCCGATGTTTGCGGAGTGACCGCGTCCCCCGGTTTCCGGAATCCCTGTCATTTTACGCAGCGGCCCGCATACTTGGAATCAAGTATGCGGGCCGTTCAGCGTATATCGTTTTTATTCCCTGCGTGCAGAGCATTCCCGTGCGATCGGTTGCAACAGATCGGAAAGCCGAATACCGGAAAAGTACTCTCTTGTCAACGCGTCATATGCTTTCCATACCGGCAGTGTTCTGCACTCTGCCGCTCGAGCGCAGGGCGCCGCATTCTCTTGCAGGCAGGCCACCGACGCAAGATCGCCCTCTGCGCAGCGCAGGATCTCAAACAGCGTATACTGCTCGGGCTCACGCGTCAGCCGGTATCCGCCGCCCTTCCCATGCAGGCCGGAAATCAGGCCCGCATCCCTGAGTGCAGGCAAGATCCGTTCAACATATTTCAGCGACATCCCCTGCCGTTTCACGACTTCTTTCATCGGAATATATCCCGCATCGCGATGCTCCGCCAGATCCAGCAGAATACGAACCGCATATCGACCCTTCGTAGAGATCATGCTCCGTCTCCCTTCGTTTATAGAGTATTGATTATACCACCTCTTCGGTAGGCAAATCAAATGCCGTCCGCGTTTTACTGCCACAAAAGAGACAATATTCTCCACAAAGCAAACAAAGAAACACTATCATCCGTTCAAAATCACGGGGTATGCTATCTACAGACAATGAAACTGATCGAAAGGAGTTTTCGATATGGAATACAACGATTGGTATGAACGGTATCAAAAATACCAGGCACAGCAAAACCCGCAGCCGAAAAAAAAGAAAGGCGTCAGCATCGCTGCGCTGGTCGCGGCGGTCCTTGTTGCCGCGCTGGTCGCGGGCGTCGCAGGCGGGTTTGTGACAAGCGCATATCTCGGCAAGACGCAGGCCTCCGCTCTGCCGGAACAGCAGCAGGCCGCTCTCCCGGAAAACTCGGATCCACAGCCGGAGAAAAAGCCCTCTGTTCTGACGGAAGCGCCCGCATCCTCACAGGGGAGTTCGCTGCTGCAAAACGGAACCGGCGCCGGATATACAAAAGCACAGATCGTCGAGATCGCCGCTCCCTCGGTCGTCGGCATTGACGTCACGATCCCGAACACGAATTCCGGCTACAACTTTGGCTGGGGCTTCAACTTCGGCGACGGCTCCGCGCAGGAGACGACGGGCGCGGGCAGCGGCGTCATCATCACGAGCGACGGATACATCGTCACCTGCAACCATGTCGTTGACGGCGCTTCCTCCATTAAGGTCACGCTTAATGATGACACGCAGTATGACGCGACGCTGGTCGGCACGGACGAGCGCAACGATCTTGCCATTATCAAGATCGAGGCCTCGGGCCTGACGCCCGCCACACTCGGCGATTCCGACATGCTCACCGTCGGCGAGGACGTCATCGCCATCGGCAATCACTTGGGCGAGCTGCGCGGAACGGCGACCGGCGGCATGATCAGTGCATTGAATCGCGAGGTCAACGTGCAGGGAACCGAAATGGCGCTGCTTCAGCATGACGCAGCAGTCAGTCCGGGCAGCAGCGGCGGCGGTCTGTTCAACAGCAGCGGTTCGCTCATCGGCATCGTGAACGCAAAGGCCAGTTCGAGCAATGCGGAGGGGCTCGGCTTTGCGATCCCGGTCAACAGTGTAAAACAGATCATTGACGACCTGATCAATTATGGCTACGTCAAGGGTCGTGCCTATCTCGGCGTTTACACGCAGAACGTTACGCTGCACTCCGACCGCGGCGGATGGGGCGGCTACTTCGGCGGCTCCGGCACGAGCTGCGTACAGATTGCACAGGTCATGGCAGGCGGTGCTGCGGATCAGGCCGGTATGCAGGCAAACGATCTCATTCTCGCTGTGGACGGTACGGAAATTACTTCAAACGACAAACTTTCCTCCGTCATCGGCGCATACAATGCCGGAGACTCGGCTACAATAACGATACAACGGAACGGCAAGCAAATGGAGCTCACCGTCACCTTCGGAGAGTACACTCCGGACAACTCCTGACCTCGGTCATTCCGTCCTGATGGACGTTTTGACATACGGCACATGAAACTGCCATGTGCTACCCCCAACCATCCTTGTGTACGCAGCGCTGTCCATCCCCCCCGGACAGCGCTGCAACCTTTTGGGGGAGAGCATGCACAAACAGAAAGAGCATCTGCGGGATATTCCACCCTGCGGATGCTTTCTTGTTTCGGCATTCATTCCGTGCTTTACGACGGCAGTTCATGCGGTTTTCGCTGCACGACGCAGCATACGCCCCGTGCTATTCGCGATAGGCGGCAAGGATCTCTCCGAAATAGACCGTATGGGGATCGCCGTCCGGCGTCGCCTGATTGTCTCCATAATAACGTCTGCGATAGTCGGCATCCATATGCTCGAGTTCGCTTTCCGTTTTGAACACGACGCGGCACTCAAACTGCAGCGAACAACCGGCAAGCCCGTCCTCGCCGCCGGCCGCTGCCGGAAGCAGCGAAAGCCCCAGTTCCTTCATTTTATCCGTATCCCGCCCCGAACGTTTTCCGCAAAAAGCAAGCTCTTCCTTCATGGTGTCCGCTTTCGGCACGCTGACGGTAAACCGCCCCGTTTTCTCAATGAGGCTGTGACTATACCTGCTCTTACGGACAAACACCGTGCAGATCGGTTTTCCCCATACGACACCGAATTGACACCAGCCGATCGTCATCGGGTTCCCCTGCACCATGAGAAAGGCCCCCTTGGGCATTTGCGTTTCCGCTTCCTGAAACAACGCTTTGTAATCGCAGCTCTGCATGAATCCTGTGCTCCTTTTCCATTTTGTATACAATTAAATTTTAGCACGCTGTCTGCACCCCTGTAAAGTGCGTGAAAATCAGCTTCTATCGCAAAAGAAATCCACAAAACCGCTTGACAAAAAACATATGAGCGGTTTATCATATGAATCGTAAAACATATGAATGATATTTCATATGAACGGAGGTGCATCTATTTTGACGCGCTGCGGCCAACACAGTCACGAAGCCATTCTCGACAAAGTAAGGCACGACCTTCCGACCGACGAGCTGCTGTTCGATCTTTCAGATCTGTTCCGGATCTTTGGCGACACGACGCGCATTAAGATCCTGTTCTCACTCTTCGAATCGGAAATGTGCGTTTGCGCTATCGCGGAGCTGCTCGGCATGACACAATCGGCCATCTCGCACCAGCTCAAAACATTGAAGAACGCAAACCTTGTCGGCAACCGGCGCGAGGGAAAAACGATTTACTACTACTTGTCAGACGACCATGTGCGAGCGATCATCGCGCAGGGCTTTGAACACTTGATTGAAGAAAGGAATGAGACAAAATGAAGAAGGTATTTCGCATTGAGGATCTCGACTGTGCATACTGCGCGGCAAAGGTAGAAGACGGCATTCGGAAGATCGACGGTGTAAAGGAAGTGCACCTTAGCTTCATGACGCAGAAGCTCACCATCGAGGCGGACGACGACGTGTTCGACGAGGTCATGCGCGAAGCCGTCAAGGTCGCGAAGAAGGTCGAGCCGGACTGCCGGATCGTTCTGTAAGGCCATGAGCAGAAAGCAAAAGCGGGCGCTCGCCCGCATTCTCGTTGCCGCGGCGTTGACGATCACGTTTGCCCTTCTCCCGCTGACCGGCATCTGGCGTTTCATCGTGTTTGTGGTTCCATACCTGATCTCCGGCTACGATGTACTCCTGAGCGCCGCGCGCAGCATTCTGCGCGGTCAGGTTTTTAACGAAAAATTTCTCATGTCGATCGCCACGATCGGCGCGTTCTCCATCGGCGAATATGCTGAAGCTGCCGGCGTCATGATCTTCTATCAGATTGGAGAACTCTTCCAGAGCATCGCCGTCGGAAAGAGCCGCAAGTCCATCGCGCAGCTCATGGACATTCGCCCGGATTACGCGGTTGTTGTCCGGAACGGCGTCGAAACGACCGTCGATCCCTCCGAGGTCGCGCTCGGGGAAACGATCGTCGTGCGCCCCGGAGAACGCATTCCTCTGGACGGTGAGATCACCGACGGCAAAACCTCGGTCAACACCTCTGCACTGACGGGCGAGAGTCTGCCCGTTGACAGATGCGCAGGCGACAAGGTCATCAGCGGTTCGATCAATCTTTCCGGTGTGATCCGTGTCCGGGTCGAAAGCGTCTTTGCCGAGAGCACGGTACAGAAAATTCTGGAGCTCGTGGAAAACGCTTCCGAGAAAAAAGCGCACGTTGAGGGATTCATCACCCGCTTTGCGCGTTGGTACACGCCGTGCGTTGTCGTCGGCGCAGTTCTTCTCGCTTTCATCCCGCCGCTGTTCTTCCACGGCGTTTGGGTCGAGTGGGTGCGGCGCGCGCTGATCTTTCTCATGGTTTCCTGTCCCTGCGCGCTGGTCGTGTCCGTTCCGCTCTCCTTCTTCGGCGGCATCGGCGGCGCGTCTCGTGAAGGCATCCTGATCAAAGGTGCAAACGACCTTGAAACGCTCGCGGGCATCGATACCGTTGTGTTCGATAAGACAGGGACGCTCACAAAGGGCAGCTTTGCCGTCACCGCCATTCATCCGACCGGCATCACGGAGGCGGAGCTGCTCGACATTGCGGCCGCCGCAGAAAGCTACTCGACGCATCCGGTCGGTGAATCCATCGTTGCGGCGCACAAGGGGCATATCGATACCTCCTGCATCGCGTCCGTCACGGAAATCGCCGGTCATGGGCTCTGCGCAGTCATCAGCGGCCGTACCTTCTATGTCGGCAACGGTGCGCTCATGGAGCAAGCGGGCGCCGCTTGGCATGAGTGCCATCAGACGGGAACGATCATCCATATTGCGGAGAACGACACCTACCTCGGTCACATCGTCATCAGCGACGAAGTCAAGCCGGACGCAGCCGAAACCATACGGTCGCTTCGCAAGCTGGGCATCAAGCGCACGGTCATGCTGACGGGCGACGCTCCGGCAGTTGCCGCGAAGGTTGCGGAAGAGACGGGTGTGGACGAATTCTACGCTTCGCTTCTGCCTGCGGACAAAGTCTCGCGCGTGGAATCGCTCCTTGCAAACGGAGCGCGTCTCGCCTTTGTGGGCGACGGCATCAACGATGCGCCCGTATTGACGCGTGCAGACGTCGGCGTCGCCATGGGCGCGCTGGGCAGCGACGCGGCGATCGAATCCGCAGACGTCGTGCTCATGGACGACAAGCCCTCGAAGCTCCCGCTCGCAATCGCAATCGCGCGGCGTACTGTTCGGATTGTCCGCGAGAACATCACGTTCGCGCTTGCGGTCAAAATCGGCATTCTGGTCTTGACCGCATTTGGCCTCACAAACGTTTGGATCGCGATGTTCGGCGACGTCGGTGTTCTGGTCATCGCAATCCTGAACGCCATACGCGCCATGTTCCGCGTCAAGCAGTGAGCCTGACCCGCCGCATAAAGAATCCCCCGGATCATTCTCGAACTGAGCCGGGGGATTTCCTATTCTGTTCTATCAGTCTGCAAGTTCCGCCACCGGTATGCCAAGTTCCGCAGCCTGCTGCCGCATCAGTCGCCTGCGTACGATCAGCGTCAGCACGAAGTGGACCAACGCCGTCAATCCCCAAGAGACCGGATAGGAAAGATACACCGTTTCGATCACGGGATCCAGCGGGAAAATGAGCCATATCCAAATCACGCGCAGCAGGCAGGAGCCGATCAGCGACACGACCGTCGAGGTGATCGACCGGCCAAGCCCGCGCAGAAAACCGGATCCCGTTTCCATAAAGGCGAGAAGGAAGTAACACGACAGCATAATGAAGCAGCGTATCATCGCCGTTTCGACCGCAAGTTCGCTCGTGATATACAGTCCGATGATCTGCCGTCGCAGCAGCAGGATGAGCGCTGCGCCAAAAACGGCGATCGTTGCCGTAACAAAATAACAGTTGCGCATGACCGAGCCGATCCGCTTATACTTCCGTGCACCGTAATGCTGGCTTGTAAACGTCACAGCCGCCTGGGAGACGGAATTCGTCGCCGTATACAGGAAGCCCTCAATGCTCGAACCCGCGGCATGTCCGTCGATGATCTCCGAGCCGCCGGGGCAGGTCGAATTATTGATCCCGATGATCGTGGACTGGATCAGCATATTGGAAAGCGAAAACAGCGCGCCCTGCACGCCCGCGGGAAGCCCGTCATGGATGATCTCGCCAAGCGCAGACTTATCCACATGCAGCCGTCGAAGCGAAAGGTGGCACCAACCGGTGTCGTTGCGCAGGCGTATGGCCAGCAGAACCACGGAAACGGCATTGGAGATCACCGTTGCGATGGCCACGCCGTCCACCGACATGCCGAAGCACAGCACGAAAAGGAGATTCAACACTACGTTCAGCAACCCGGTACAGGTCAAAATGAACAGCGGCGTGCGGGTATCCCCCTGCGCGCGCAGGATCGAGATCATGAAATTAGCAAGCGCCAGAAACGGCGTTCCGATAAAATAAATCGTCGTATACAGCGACGCAAGATCAAGAATATGTCCCTCGTCGCCCATTGCTTCGAGAACCGGACGGCTGATAAACAGGCCGATCGCCGCACAGACGAGCCCCGAAACCAAGGCAACGATGAGCGAGGTGTGCACGGCATGCGACGTGGCCGTGCGGTCGCCGCGGCCGATGTTCCGTGCAACGACGACGCTCGTTCCGACCGCAAAGCCGGAAAACACATTCAGAACAAGATTGATCATGGCATTCGTCGTTCCGATCGCACCGATCGCGCCGTCTACGCCGGAAAGGCCGACAATAATCATATCTGCGGCCGAATAGCAGGTTTGCAGCAGATTGGTCAGCATGAGCGGCAGAGCGAATGCAAAAATTTTGCCGAGCAGCGGCCCTTCAAGCATATTCATTTCCCCGGTCTGCATCCGTATCTTTCGCATCATAATCGTTCTTTCCTCCAGCGTAATGATAGATTTTACTGTATTCCGCAGGAATTGTCAACATCATGGATCGCCTGCGAAAACGGGCGATAAAAACGCCCGGACATTCTCTTTGTCCGGGCATTCCCGCCTTTCGGCTGCGCTTCGTCCACGCTCATTTCTCACCGTCGCTGCAGCGCGTCGATAGGCGTCATGCGGCTTGCTTTGCTTGCCGGGTAGCTCCCAAAGATCACGCCGATCAAGACGCAGAACAGCAGCGCGCCCACAGCGGCGCTCCACTCAAGCCGTACATTGAGATTCGCGATCAGACCAAACGCCCGCAAGCCGAGCGCGGATACACCGAGCCCGATCAAGCCGCCGAGGATCGACAGCGTACAGGCTTCGATCAGGAATTGCGACATGATATCCGCTCTGCGCGCGCCGATGGCCTTGCGTATGCCGATCTCACGCGTTCGTTCCGCAACGGATACGAGCATGATGTTCATAATACCGATCCCGCCGACGAGCAGGGAGATCGCCGCAATACCGCCCAGCATAAGCGAGACTTTGCTCATTACGCTGTCCAGCGTATCCAGCAATGCCGACATATTCAATACGCTGTACGCGTCCTCATCGCCAGTCTTTGCATAAAGAAACGCTTCCGTCATGGATTGCGCGAGCGCTACGTCATTCGACGAAGCGGCCTGTATGTAGCAGGTCGAAACGGATGCGGAATCCGAGATGCGCTGCGCCGTTGTGAGCGGGATAAGCACGCGCGCATCGAGCGATCCGGTAAAATCCGTGCCGCTCTCCTCCAACAGGCCAACGACCGTGAAGGTGCGGTTGCTCATCTGAAATGTCTTTCCGATCACGTCATAGCTTTCAAACAGTTCCTCCGCGATCTCGGTGCCGATCACCGCGACATTCGTGCGCCATTCCAGATCCGTGGGCTGGATCCCGCGGCCCGCTTGCAGCGCAAGATCGGCAATTTCCTGGTACTCCGCCGTTACGCCGATGCCGGAAGCGGAAACGTATTCCGAGCCGCTGCGTGCCGTGCCGTTGACGGCCAGATACGGAGCTACGCCCTTGATCGCGTCATACTGCGTCAATTCCATGTAATCGTCGCTCTTAAGCTTGACATCGTCATCCGTCACCATGACTGTAAGCAGGTCGGAACCCATAGAGGAGATAGCGTCCGTGATCGATGAGGTCGTACTCTCCGCGATCGACATCAGCATGACCACGCTCACAACGCCGATGATAATGCCGAGCATCGTAAGAAACGAACGCATTTTGTTTGCAAGCGTTGAACGCACGGCAAGCTTCAGGGTATTAAAGAACATCGTCATAAGCCTGACGGCACCTCCTCACGCGTTTCATACAACCAGCCGTCGTGAACATAGACCGTGCGTCCGGCCATGTCGGCCACCTCCTGATTGTGTGTGATCAAGACGATGGTATGGTCCCGCTCTGCAAGGTCGCAGATCAGCCGCATGATCTCCGTACCGGAGCGGCTGTCCAGATTTCCCGTCGGCTCGTCCGCAAGAATGACCTGCGCACCGGAGGCAAGCGCCCGCGCGATCGCCACGCGCTGCTGCTGCCCGCCGGACAGCTGCGACGGCCGATGCTGCATTCGTTTGCCGAGCCCGACCAGCGTCAAGGCGTCCTGCGCGCGCTCCCGGCGTTCACGTTCGCCGACCTTTTGGTAAATCATGGGAAGTTCTACGTTTTCAAGCGCGCTCATCTGATCGAGCAGATTGAATTGCTGAAAGACGAATCCGATCTTTTCGCTCCGAATGCGAGAGAGTTCCCGGTCATTGCAGTCCGCAATATTGACGCCGTCCAGGATATATGTTCCCGCATCCGGCAGATCCAGGCATCCCATCACATTCATCAGCGTCGTTTTCCCCGAACCGGACGGGCCGCAGATCGCCACAAATTCGTGTGGCCGCACATGCAGCGACACATCCGCCAGCGCGTGGACAGCTTCATCGCCCACATAGTAGATTTTTGAGATATGTTGTAGTTGCAGCATGGCGAGCATTCCTCAGTTTCTCGGACGCTGTCCGTTTTCAGGCCGTTCCCCGCCAAAGTCTCTGCCTTCAAAACCGCCGTCGGACGCAATAAACCCGCCGCCCGGCATCTCGCCGACCGTCATGCCGGGAAACTGCACCGCGTCGCTGTCGGGCGTATAAACCGCCGTGGTCTCCAGCATTCTCTCATACAGCAGATCGCCTGCGCTGAGGCCCTCGGCCGTAATCACGAGGTATGTGCCGTCCGACATGCCCGTTGTGACGGAGACATGTTCAAGATTCGCTTCGTCGACCTGCTCTGCCGGAACGCGCTCGCCTTCGAGGGCGGTCTCCGGCGCGCGCAGCACGTAGGCCTGTCCGTTTTCATACCGTACTGCACCGACGGGAACGATCAGGCTCGTTCCGCTCGTCGCCGTCGTGATCTCGGCGGAAGCGCTCATACCGGGGTATGCGCCCGCGATCGGCTCTGTCGTGATCGTGGCGGTATAGGTCGTAACATAGCTGCCGCTTCCCGCATAGGACAGATTCGTGACCCTACCGGAAAAGCTCTGCCCTTCCAAAGCATCCAGCGTGATCTCGACCGCCTGCCCGAGCTGCACGGAGGCAAGATCCAGTTCGTCGATCGAAAGCTGCAATGTATACCCGTCCGTTCTGGTAAACACGCAGAGCGCGTCCCCTTCGGCCACTTCATCACCCGCCTGCACGGAGAGCTCGGCAAGAATACCGTCAAAGTCCGATGTGATCGTGAGCGCGTCTTCCAGCGTTTCGATCTGCTTTCGGAGTTCCGTTTCCTTTGCTTTGCGCGTTTCATAAGCGCTTGTCGGCGCACCGGCTCTCAGTGTAAACAGCTTCTCGCCCTTTGCAACCTTTTGGTTCTCCGTCACGAGCACGGCATCAATGCATCCCGCATCTGCGCGCACGATCACATGATCGGAGACTTCAATCCTGCCGCTGCCAAGCGCTTCGCCCTCCGCCGTCTCCGCAGAGGCCGGCGTGCCGCAGGCATACCCTGCATCCTCAAACAGGATGTCCGCTTTTCCGTCGGAAACGGAAACGACCGTCGCTTTGGTCTTCGTGCCGTCCACATCTACAATGACTTCCCGATATGCGGTCAAACCCTCCGAGGCGTCAATCGTGAGTTTCATTTTTCCATCGGTCGCGATCACGCAGAGATACCCAAAACTCTCCGCGGCATCGCCCGCCGCCGCAAGAATATCCTTAACGATCCCCGCTCTCGGCGCGGTCACGTTCAGGTTTGTTCTATCATGCGTCGTTCCGGCAAGCTGGTTCTGCACCGCAGCAAGCTGTACATACAGCGTATCCAATTCCGATTTGATCGTTTCGCTCGTCAGCCGCAGTACGGGTTCGCCGGCCGCCACCGTTTCGCCCGGTGCTTTGAGTACGGCCTCCACTCTTCCGTCCCCTGCCGCGGTCGCCGTCGTTTGTTCCAGTGCAGACAGTGTGCCGCTGCCGCTGATGGTCGTCTTGATCTCGCCTTCAGAGACCGCGACCGCGCGAAATTCCTCGACACTCACATCCGATTCGCCCTTTGACAGGCCTGTATACAGCAGGATTACGGCAATGACAACGGCCATCGCGGCAACGCCGGACACGATCCAGCTGCGGATCCGTTTTTGTCTGCGCTTTTTCTCTCTCGCCGCGATGAAGGCGTTATCGTTTTGTTCCATAAAAGCCAAACCTCCTTCTTGAGTTCGCCACCTATCTTAACCAAAATCTATGGCAGAAACAAGGCGCGAGGCTGTTGAGAATATGGAGCTTTACGTCAGATCCCGCTGCGATTATGGTATAATGGAATTCGTCTTTGGAGGTGGAGCGATGTATCCCGAAACAGAACGGTTATATATGAGAAAACTGGCGCCGTCGGATCACGATGCGCTTTGTGCGATCCTGCAGGACGAAGCAACGATGTATGCCTATGCGGGCGCTTTCTGCGACGCAGAGGTCCGGGAATGGCTCGACCGCCAGCTTGCGCGGTATAGAAAATGCGGATTCGGGTAATGGGCCGTCGTTTTGAAAGAATCCGACGAGCTGATCGGGCAGTGCGGGCGCACCATGCAGCCGTGGAAGGATACGGAGGTGTTGGAGACCGGCTATCTGTTTAATCGAAGGTTTGCAATGCGACCGAGGCGGCCGCCGCCTGCAAGCAATACGCATTTGAAGTTCTGAACGCCAAAGAGGTGTGCTCTATCATCCGCGACATGAATCTTCCGTCGCAAAACGTTGCAAGGCGAATCGGCATGACTCCCGTGGATTCCTGGATAAAACACTACCGCGGCATCGACATGCCGCACGACCGTTTCGTTGTCACGCGCTGACACGCCGTTCGCTTGCCGGCCAAGGCGCCGCGTTTCTGCGGGCAGCCCCGGCATATGCGGGGCTATTCATGAGACTGGGGTTTGCTTTTTTGTCACAATTCCTGTATCATGTACGGGTAACACTTTGGGAGGGATGAGCAAATATGCGAAAAGACGGAAAGCGAGTCAAAAACGCGGAACCGATGTATGCAATCGTGCCGTATATTCTGGAGAAACGGTACGACGCCATGAATATGATCGAGTTGGACTTCCCCGTCGCGCCCATGCAGGAGTATCTGAACCGCAAGCGCAAGGAAGGCTACGAAATGTCGCATCTCGGCATCGTGATCGCGGCGTATCTGCGGGCGGCCGCGGAATACCCCATGCTGAACCGTTTCATCATGAACAAGCGGATCTATGCGCGCAACGAGTTCACGGTCGGCATGGTCGTTCTGAAGCCCGGCCAGGGCGAAGGCACGATGTCAAAGATGTACTTTGACGTTTCGAACACCATCTATGACGTTCACCGCATCATGAACGAGTACATTGAGGCAAACCGCCAAACGGGAGACAACAACGCGACCGACGACATCATGCGCAAGCTCCTTGCCATTCCTGGACTATGCAACCTCGGCGTAGGTCTGTTCAAGCTGCTCGATAAGTACGGTCTGCTTCCGCGCAAGGTCATCGAAGCCAGTCCGTTCCATATCAGTCTTGGTATCACGAACCTTGCGAGCATCCGCACGAACCACATTTATCATCACGTTTACGAATTCGGCACAACGAGCGTATTCGTCTCCATGGGCAATCTGCGTGAGGTCCCGGTCCGCAAGCACGGCGAAGTCGTATTCGAGCGCTGCATCCCCATGGGCATCGTTATGGACGAACGTATCTGCTCCGGCAGCTATTTTGCAAAGGTCTGCCAGCGTCTCAAGCAGTACCTCGCAAATCCCGCTCTGCTTGAAGCGCCCCCCGCCGTCATCAACCGCGATTTCTGAGCTGCTGCAAACGCAAGCCGGAGCTGTTCTGTTCATGTGCAGCTCCGGCTTTTCTTTGTTTCAATGCCCGCGATGTTTCTCTTTCCGTTTTTGCTGGCGCAGCAGAAACAGTCGTTCCTGCTCCTGCTCCCGCTCTTCACGGTTTCTGATCTTTCGCTCTATCTTCCCCTGCTCCTGTTGGAGCTTAAGCGCTTGCTGCGCTTTTGTGCCGAGTCCCCGAGCCTCCGTTTGACGCTCGGCGGCACGCTTCATGCGTTTAGGGTTTATGCGCCGTGTCTCCTGCACTTCCGTTTCAAGCGAAGGACTGAATCGCAATTTGTAAACATCTTGCAAGAGCCATGCCTGCACCTCCGCATCCCGCGGTTCAGCACCAAACACGACCTTTGCCGCCTCATAGCGTCCGCCGCATTCCCGTTCGTACAATCCGATCCAAAATGGGTCGGCAAACAAGACCGTGAGTTTCACCGCGGCCTGCTCCATCTTCCGTTTCCTCCTTATCTCTAAAAACCTTGCAGAGAGCGGACAACCAAGGAGGCAGGTTACTGACGGCATTCGCCGCGTCCGGACTACCAACCGGACTGTGTTTTTCTCTTTGCAGGGCAATCATACCACACCGTATCCTCGTGCGGCAAGCGCGATCACGCCTGCGCATTGCCCAATCTAAAACGCCGAGGCAGGATGAATTCCCGCTCGGCGCAGATCACATCAAATTCCGTTCACTGTATTTTACAGCACCTTGGACAAGAAGGTTTTCAGACGTTCGTTTTGGGGATGATCAAAGAGTTCCTTCGGCGTATTCCGCTCCTTGATCTCTCCCTCATCCATGAACAGCACGCGACTTGCCACCTCACGGGCAAATCCCATCTCATGCGTCACGATAACCATGGTCATGCCCGCCTCCGCAAGCTCGCGAATGAGATCCAGCACCTCGCCCACCATCTCCGGGTCAAGCGCAGAGGTCGGCTCGTCAAACAGCATCACTTCCGGGTTCATAGCGAGCGCCCGTACGATTGCGATCCGCTGCTTTTGGCCGCCGGACAACGTTGCGGGATACGCCTTGGCCTTATCTGCGAGTCCGATACGCTCGAGCAGTTCCATTGCTTTCGCTTCCGCCGCGGGCTTGTCCATGCGCTTGAGCTGCACCGGCGCCAGCATAATATTGTCCAGGATCGTCAGGTGCGGAAACAAATTGAAATGCTGAAACACCATGCCCATGCGCTGCCGCACCGCGTTGATGTCCGCGCCCTTATTGCTGATGCAGTCGCCTTCAAACCAGATCTCACCGCTCGTGGGGCGTTCAAGCAGGTTCAGACAGCGCAGAAATGTGCTCTTTCCGCTGCCGGAGGGGCCGATAATCGCCACCTTTTCGCCGCGCTGTATGGTTTCGGAGACGCCTTTGAGCACCTCGATAGAATGAAAGGATTTCACAAGATTTTTAGTTTCGATCACTGCGCGCCAGCCTCCTCTCAATGGATTTTTGAACCTGCGTCAAGCCGATGACGATGATGAGATACACGATCGCAACTACGACGAGCGGAACGATATTGAACACGCGCGTCTTGATGGAATTTGCGGCCATGGTCATGTCGCGCACCGCAATGTAGCCAGCGACCGACGTCTCCTTGACCAGAGCGATAAACTCGTTGAACAGCGCGGGCAGGATATTCTTGATCGCCTGCGGCAAAACGATGAGCCGCATCGTCTTACCCTCGGAAAGCCCAAGCGACCGTCCCGCCTCCGTCTGCCCGATGTCTACGGATTTGATCCCACTGCGGATGATCTCCGAAACATACGCGCCGGAGTTGATGCCAAAGCCTACAAAGCAGGCAAACGTCCCCTTTGTCCAGACGGTAATGCTGTAGATAATGAGCAGCTGAAGGATGATCGGCGTTCCGCGAATGACCGTAGTGTAAAAATCGCAGATTGCTGCACCGATCCTCCAGCCGATCCCGTGCCGGATCGCGGCATAGTACTTAACGATGGCGATGAGCGTACCGATCGCAAGCCCGATCGCGCAAGCGACCAGAGCGATCGTGATCGTGTTGCCGAGACCTTCAAGGTAGATGAGGTATCTGCCCTTGGCGATCACCGCGTTGTAGAGCTGTTCCCAAAATGACTGCATGTTTGCCGATCCCTTTCTCCCAAGTATACAGACCGCAATTCTGCCGAGACGCTTCCGCGCCCCGGCAGAACGGTTTTATGCCTGTTATTTCGATCAATACGTATCTGCGTCGAACGACGCCATGTGCAGATCAAACTGCTGATCGATCGTTCCGTTCTCCATGTTCTCCTTCAACACTTCGTTGATGAGCGCGAGGAAGTCCTCCTGTCCCTTTGCAACGCCGAGGGCTATGTCCTCTTCGGAAATCAGGCCGAGCAGCTCGATCTTATCCGCATTCTGCTTGACGATGTATTCCGCAGGCAGCACATCGATGATCGCCGCGTCCGCATTGCCGGAGACAACTGCCTGTCCCGCTTCTACCATGCCTTTGAACGGCAGGACCTCTGCGCCTTCCACGTTCTCCGTGGCGTATGCGTCGCCCGTAGTGCCGAGCTGCACCGCGATCTTCTTTCCGGCAAGATCGTCAAACGATTTGATATCCGAGCCGACGGGAATGATCACCTGAAGCCCCATTTTGATATACGTATCGGAGAAATCAATGGAGAGTTTTTTCTCATCCGTTGCCGTCATGCCCGCGGCGATCATGTCGCCCTTGCCGCCGACCAATGCTTCAACGAGAAGATCAAAGTCCATGTCTACGATCTCCAGCTCAACGCCGATCTGATCCGCGATGAGCTTCGCAATGTCGGCATCCACGCCGACGACCTCGCCGTCGTCCCCGATATACTCAAAGGGCGGGAAGGTCGCATTCGTCAACACGACGAGCTTTCCGGCCTCTTTGATCTTATCGATCGTAGGCGTAGCGGAATCGGCAGAAACATCGGACGCGGGTTTCGAGGCCGAGCAGGCGGCAAACGATGCGAGCATTGCAATCGCCAGCAGTACAGCAAACAGTTTTTTCATCTTGGTATCCTCCCATAACAATTCTCTTTGGTTCCGTGGGAGGCTTGCTCCCTGCCGAACTTGTGAGGTCATTATACTCTGTAAATTTATACATGTCAATAGCATATTTCACATATTTTATACAAAATTACACGAAAATTGTGTATATTCGATGTATATTTCGTGCATTGTTCTTTCTGGGCATATGTAAAAACGTCCCGGACGGCAAAGCCGTCCGGGACGTTGATTCTCACGCCGTGATCGCCTTATGCTTCCGGCTCGATCAGGCCGTAATTTCCGTCTTTTCGGCGATACAAAACATTGATCTGCTCCGTGGCTGCATTTTGAAAAACATAAAAGGAATGCCCGAGCAATTCGATTTGCAGCATGGCCTCCTCCTCGCTCATTGGCTTAATATTGAACCGCTTGACACGAACGATGCGCGGTCCTTCCTCTTCGTCATAGTCTTCAAACGCTTCGGCGTACACCGGTTCGTCAAATTTAAAAGCGCCGGAACGCAGGCTCTTTTCGAGTCTGGTACGGTGACGCAGGATCTGCTTTTCGAGTTTATCGAGGACGTTGTCCACAGAGGCGTACATATCGCCCGTAATCTCCTCGGCGCGAATGATACCGCCTTCATACGGGATCGTGACCTCGGCGATATGGCGGTTCCGCTCAACGGAAAGTGTGACCTGCGCCTCCGTGTCCTGCGGGAAATATCGTTCAAGCTTTGCGACCTTCTTTTCTACCATGTCGCGAAGGTAGTCGGAGATTTCCAGGTTCTTTCCAAAGATGGCAATACGCATAGTGTTCTCTCCTTTTGGGCACAAGATTTGAAATGACTGTTTCGGATAGGTTCTGCTGTGCCTCGCTTTTATATTCGCCCCTGGGTGGCCTTTTCCCTGCTTTTTTGCGGACGTGAATCCGGCATTCACGGATTGCTAATTCCTTCGTAACAGGAATTTCACTTTTCTACCATTGTCAGGACAAAGCCGTATAGTATCTTATCATCAGAGCAAGGAACAAGGAACGATACCCCCCAATATTACCTCCCATCCCATCCCAAGGAAAAGCGCCTCCGAAAACCCGGAGGCGCTTTTCTTTGCGCAGCGGCGCGCAACGCATACGAAGCCGCTCATTTTCCCATCAGCTTCAACAGCGCTTTGACGTCCGGACCGCCGCTGCCGTTGTTCCCGCCGTTTGCATTGCCAAGCAGCTGCATAAGCTGCACCAGCGTCTCCATATCGGGCACGTTCTGTTTCTGCTGCGGGCACGACGGCGGAGGCGGCGGACACGGCGGCTTTTCCGGTTCTTGAGGCATCGGAACGCAAAGCCGTGCCGCGATCTCTCGAAGCATCCCATCCGGCAATACCGGTCTCAGTCCTGTAAGGTAACATGCGGCGCCCTCTTTGCCGCGCTGTTCGAGGATATACCTTCCAAGCAGCACCGCGTGACCGATCGGCGTATCCTGTCCGCACGCCTGCTGCTCCGCAGGCCGTTTGGGAAACTCTCCCGCCGAGTATCGTTGCATACGCATTCCCCCCTATCACTGTATCCTATGCGGGCGGCACGTTTTTCGGAACCGGTGCATAAGATAGTTTCTGAGGTGATACGGCATGAAACGGCAGCTTCGGGATTTCGGAATAGAAGGCAGCCCCGCGCCGCAAACGGAGGAAGAGACCGTGCAGTCGCTTTACGACGCTTACCAAGGCAAAAGCGAGGCGGAACTCATGCGGGCGCTGTCCGGCATGAGTGCAGAAGAAAAGGCGCAGCTATCCGCCTTTCAAGCGGAGCTTGCGCCCATGCTTTCCGCTGCGCAGCGGGAAAAACTGTCTGCGATCCTCCGCGCGCTCAATATGTGAGCGGCGGACGGTAATGCTCGAAGATGATCGCGTCATACTGTTGTGTCAGCTTGTCGTGATCGTCTTCGGGCCGCGCTGTCCACGCAACACGCATGGCCCCCATCGCTTCCGACAGGCGGACAAGCAGCGGCTTTTTCCCGACGCGATAGGCGATGAACTGCGGATGCGTCAAGCAGTTCATGAGCAGGCGGCTCGCCACAAACGACAGATGCCACGGCAAGCCCTTGATCGAATATCGCATCTGTTCGGAAAGCTGTCCGCGCAGTACCTCCGGCGCGTTCCGATAAAACCAACGCACGATATGCGGGTCGAAGCTCTCAACGCAGTATGCCCCGCCATATGTCAGCAGCGTCTCGCGCGTCAAACGGCACAACGTCCCGACATCGCCGCCGGTCTTGAGCTCAACGATCATCGGAATGCGTCCAGCGATCGTATCAAGCACCTCGGAGAATAACGGTATCGTATGCTCTGTCCCGAATAGGCGCATCTGCTGCAGTTCCTCAAAAGAATACGCATCGACCCGTGCGTCAACGCCGCAGGCCCGCAGCAGCGTGTCGTCATGAAACACCACGATCTGCTTGTCCCGCGTGAGCTGCACGTCGAGCTCCACGCCGTATCCGGCTTCCGCCGCCGCACGGAACGCGGCAAGCGAATTCTCCGGAACGGTCTGATCCTTCTCATATAAACCGCGATGCGCGAACGTACGGTGCTCAAACAGCGCTCTCTGCGCGTCCGTACTGCGTCCGGGCCTGACCGCCAAAACGATGAGGAGCAAAATCAAAACGATCAGTACAAGAAGCAACCACATAAACGCATCCCTCCAATGCTTGTTATTATACGCCGAATGCGGTAAGATGTATAGAAGCAAGACAAATCCCGCAAGCTCTTTACTGACATCGAAGGAGTATGGCCGCATGAAACTCAATTATAAAAGAACGATCTTTGTTGGATTCGCCTTTTTCCTGATCTGCACCTTTTGGCAGGCTTACGACACCATCATTCCGAAGATCCTTGTTGATCAGTTCGGCATGTCGCAGGCAGGCTCCGGCGTGGTCATGGCACTGGACAACATTCTCGCGCTGTTCATGCTTCCGCTGTTCGGCGCGATATCCGACCGCTGTACAAGCCGACGCGGCCGTCGAACGCCCTTCATTATTATTGGTACGATCGTCGCTTCCGTGATGCTCGTTGTTCTGTCCTTTGTGGACAACAAACAGCTTTCCAACATTGCGGACGTTTCCGTCATTGACGATCCCACTTCGCTCGCCGCGCTGTACGAGGCGGAGCAGGACAACGCCCTCAAAACGCCGGACGGTACGGAGTTCGTTCTCAGCGAACGCTTTACCTCCGAAGAATTTTCCGCGATTCGGAGCCAGATCGAGCAAAACGGCAAGCTCGTCACGAACCCGGATTATACGAACTACGTCGTTCCCGCGCGTCAGAACTATGCCTGGCAATGTACGGCCAAAGCGCCCGGAACCCTCGTTCTATTCCTCTGCATCCTGCTCGTCATTCTCATTGCAATGGCGATCTTCCGTTCGCCGGCCGTTGCGCTCATGCCGGATGTGACGATCAAGCCTCTGCGCAGCAAGGCAAATGCCGTCATCAATCTCATGGGTACGGCGGGCGGCATCATCGTTCTGGCGCTCGGTATGGTATTCGCGACCGGCAGCATCAAGAACTCGCTCATGAGCTATACCAAGTTCTTCTCCATTGTGGCGGGTATCATGCTCGCGGCGCTCGGCGTATTTCTGTGGCAGGTCAATGAGCCGAAGTTTGCAGCCGAAATGGAAGCGGAAAGCAAGAAATACCACATCGATGAAACGCCCGGAGACGAAGCCGCAAAAGAAACCCGCAAGCTCTCCCGCGGCGAATTGGCTTCTCTTCTGCTCATTCTCGCCTCCGTTGTGTTCTGGTTCATGGGATACAACGCCGTAACGTCGAAATACTCGGTCTATGCGGGCAAAGTGCTGTCGCTCGACTATAACAGCACGCTTATGATCGCAAACGTTGCGGCGATCATTTCCTATCTGCCGGTCGGCCTTGTCGCAAGCAGGATCGGTCGTAAAAAGACCATTCTTGCGGGTATCGTCATGCTGGCGTCCGCCTTCTTTGTGGCGTCCTTCCTGCGCGAGGGCAGCAGCGCGCTGCTCATGAACTGCATGTTCGCGCTCGCGGGCATCGGCTGGGCGACGATCAACGTGAACAGCTTCCCGATGGTGGTCGAGCTGTCCCGCGGCGGTGACGTCGGCAAGTACACCGGCTTCTACTATACCGCCAGCATGGCGGCACAGACCGTCACGCCCTGGTTTTCCGGCATGTTTATGGACAGGATCGGTCTTACGACGCTCTTCCCCTATGCCACAATCTTTGTCGCGCTCGCATTTGTGACCATTCTCTTTGTGCGTCACGGCGACAGCCGCCCGGCGCAGGTCGAGAGCCAGCTTGAGGCTTTTGCGGACAACGACTGATCCGCCGCCTCCCGCTGCAGGCGGCAAGGGCGCAGTCCGGCTTTTTAAGCGAATGCTACATATATCGGCTTTACTGGTACGCCTATTTCTTCCAAAGACAGCAGCACTCGTGAGGTATTCGGAGATTATATCGACATCTACGATTTGAAACAGATACCTTTGAACCGGATACTTTGGATATTACATTCTTACACAGAGGAGTGATTGGTGTTTCAATGGTTGGATATGTTCTGTAAAGCGAGGTGTGATTGAATGGACGATAACGAAATCAAAAAGCGGCTTGCCAGTCGTGCTGCTGAATATATGATGTCCAAGGACGATGAAGAAGATACCGAAGCTCCGTCGGATACTTCTTCTGCCGGTAATGTTATTGTGTTTCCTGATTTTGAAAAGCTGAAAAATGAAGTCGAGAAAATGCGTACCGAATTATCAATGCTTTTGCTTGAACGGGATGAACTTCAGTTCGTTATCTGCAAAAACATCGAAACGGAATATATGCTTAATCTCGGAAGCATAGAGTATAAGGCTTATGAAGCCCAGTGTACGGCTTTACGACTGAAAAGAAAAATCGAGTTGATTCAGGCGAAAAAGAACCGACAGGAAAAAGTTATCATCTCTGCCATTGAGGAAGTTCTTGATAATGAATTTGCCGAGTATCAGAAGCAACTTGATGAACAGATAAACAAGATGAATGACGCTTTGAAGCGAAGCAAGGCGGAGGTCTTAACTGATGAGGAAAATAAAGAACTGAAAAAGCTCTACCGTAAAATCGTAAAGGCTTTGCACCCTGATTTTAACCCCGATGTTTCCGAAGCTCAGGTAAATTTGTTTGATAATGCCGTACAAGCATATAAAAACGGAGACTTGGGAACTTTGAGGATTATCGGAGAAATGGTGGGTAACAGTCCTTTGCCTGAGCAGCATAAGGACGCTTTAACTCAGCTTTCCGAAGAAAAAGACCGTTTACAAAACTTGTTGAAAGCAATAAGAGACAGCATTGAGGAGATTAAATCGGAGTATCCGTATACAATGAAAGAAATCCTCGAAGATAAGGAGAAAACTGAGCAAAAGAAACAAGAGCTTGAAAGTATCCTCAGTCAGTACACTGAACTTATCTCGATTTATCAGGCGAAAATCGAAGAAATGATGAGGTGAGATTATGGGCGATTTAGTGAAATCCGGCGCCGGTGGACTTATGGGATTGCTTCACGGCAATAATGGAGAACTTACCATACCAAAGCCGTTTGAAAAAGATATTTTTCTTTTTGACACCTATGTTGCAGGAACTACGCATATTGAGGGTATTGAAGAATTAGAGCCGCACTTGAATACAGACGATAGGCTTGAATTTTTCAGAGAACCGGATAATCAGTATGACAAGCAGGCTATTGTTATAAAAACAGTTGATGGAGTAAAAATCGGGTATGTACCAAGACAGGATAATGTGATATTTGCCCGACTGATGGACGCCGGAAAGCTCCTTTTCGGAAAAATTACTTCAAAGGAAAAGAAAGGCTCGTGGGTAAAGATTTATATTAAGGTTTTCTTGCACGAGTAATGTTGAGGAGAAATAGTAAAACCTGCCGTTTCTTTTGACTTTTTCTCTTGACTTTTCCGCGGGGTCTGGTATACTGTTGAAGTCAAGCAGAAGCCACCCGCTTCTCACCTGCCAGCGATTGCTGCTCGGCATGGTTGCAATCACCGATAGCGTATCATGTGTTTGTTTGGTTTGTGGGTGCAAAGTGCTTGCGCCCACTATTTTTTATGGAGGTGTTCGGCCATAGCGCAGCAGGACTTGATGATCAACGAGGAGATTCGCGATCCCGAAGTTCGACTGATCGACGAAAACGGCAATCAGCTCGGTATCGTTAACATCCGCGACGCACAGCACCTTGCCGACGAGAGAAGTCTGGACCTTGTCAAGATCTCTCCGAACAGCAATCCGCCGGTCTGCAAGCTGATGGATTACGGCAAGTACCGCTTTGAAATGGCAAAGCGCGAGAAGGAACAACGCAAGAATCAAAAAACCATTGAAGTCAAGGAGACACGCCTCTCCGCCACGATCGATCTCCACGACATGGAAGTCAAGGCGAAGGCAACGAGAAAATTCCTGCAGGATGGCAACAAGGTCAAGGTTTCCATCCGCTTCCGCGGCCGCCAGATCACCCACGGGGATATCGGCCTCGACGTCATGGACCAGTTTTTCAACATGGTCGCCGACTGCGCCGTCAAGGAGCGCCCGCCCAAGCAGGAAGGCCGCAACATGTTCATGGTGCTGGCACCGAAGAATTGACAGAGTAACACAACACAAGTAGGAGGAACCACACATGCCTAAACTGAAGTCTCATCGTGGCGCTGCAAAACGCTTCTCCACGACCAAGTCCGGCAAGATCAAGCGCGCCAAGGCGTACAAGAGCCATATCCTGACCAAGAAATCCACCAAGCGTCTGCGTGGCCTGCGTCAGACCGGCTACATTGCCGAGTGCGAAGAAAAGAAGATTCGCAAGCTGATCCCGTATAGCTAAGGAGGAAACGAACAATGGCCAGAATTAAAAGAGCAGTCAACGCCGCCAAGAAGCGTCGCAAAGTATTTAAGCTCGCCAAGGGCTACTATGGTGCAAAGAGCAAGCAGTATCGCGCAGCCTCCCAGCAGGTCATGCGTTCCATGGCCTACGCATTTGTCGGCCGCAAGAACAAAAAGCGTGAGTACCGCCGTCTGTGGATCGCCCGTATCAACGCGGGTGCGCGTCTGTGCGGCACCACCTACAGCCGCCTGATCAACGGTCTGAAGCTCGCGGGCGTCGAGATCAACCGCAAGGTTCTCTCCGATCTCGCCATCACCGACATGAACGCTTTCAAAGAGCTGGTCGATGTCGCAATGAAGGCTCGCGCATAAGCACAAATCACCCGCTGCGGCTTTGTTGCCCCGAGAGGGGCAAACAACTGCATACGGGAATCCCCCCGACAGGTCATCATGTTTACGATGCCTGCCGGGGTTCTTTTTTTGACTGCGGCGTTTTCTCATTCCGCTGTTCCCGCGCGCAGCCGATACCGTTGCAACAGTTCTCCACGAATCGCCGCAGATCAGCGATCGTACCGGCGCCGAAGGATGCGGCGTTCTTCCACTGCCTTGAAAAATCGGATTGCCATTTCAACACGATGCCTATTTGCTTTTCCGCCTTTTGGTGCGGTTGGGATTCCCCAGCTCTCGTGATTCTAAGAAGCCGTCCGAAAGCGGCATTGCAAGCGCATGACTACTTCTTCAAAAGCGAGAACAGTCCTCTCTTTACGTATGTCTCCGTGCAGATCTCTCCCGCCTTATAGCCGGTGGCGTCGATGGCGGCGCGCAGGGCTTTTTCGTCCAGCGGCTCTTTCGAGAGAATCACGGTCTCCCCCTTGGAATGCGAGGAGGAAACCTTCTCGACAGGAAATGCGCCGCGAATCGTGTCGTTGATGTGTGCCTCGCACATGGAGCAGGCCATGCCGGAGACCTTTACCGTTGTTTGAATCATTTGTATTCCTTCTTTCTCTTGCTCTTTCCGTTAACCAATATGCCAATCAACAGCCCGCTTTTTGCCGAGGCTGCACCTCTCCTATCATAGCGAGAAGACCGCCGAACATCCAGACATTTCCCACGCTGATCCACGCACAGGAAATGGCGTTCACCCACGGCAGGTTGCCGAACGCAGTTAGAAGCATTGCCGCTGCCATACCAACCGGCAGAGAAAACACCCAGCACCATCTCGGATAAGTCGTCAGCCCCTTTGCAAACGCTCTGATCTGCGTGATCTCCAAAACGGCGAAGAATATCCAGAACAGCGCAAACGCCGGCAGGATAAAGTATGCAGCATATTTCCAGACAAGCTCCGATGCAACGCCATGCTTTGCCAAGAACACCATGGCGCATACCGGCACATGAAAGCCGCAGCCGCCGAAAATCATATAGCCGATAATGCCTGCGCGGTAACGGTGGGCGTATGCGGGCGCACGTTCTGCCATCAGCCGATAGATACCGAAATAGCACATCCCTTCGGCCGTGATACCGAAAAGGCCAAGCAGCGCCGCAGCAACAATCCCTTCGTCGGACGTGTTGATATACGCAGACAGCATCCGAGGAAGCCCTGTCAGCGTTTCATCCTCTACGCCCCATCCGAGCAGCATATCCCCAATTAAGGTCAAAATCGCGCTGAACAATCCAACGCACAGCAAATGCCGAACACGCGGTAGATCGAGCCGGCGGGATATGCCGATATCGTTGTAACTTATTTGTGCTTTCTTCTTCATATTCTTTCACTATTTGTCGGCGTTTTGGTTTTCTTTTGTAACCGCAGTCACAGTATGGCCCGCCGGAGGCGAGCGTGTACTGCCGCACAAAATCCGTCACGCCGCCTGCCTCGCTCATGGTGTAGTCCAAATGACACATGGCGGGCGTCAGATCATATAGGCCAAGTTCCTTCATCAGAGTGCAGATACCGCACTTGTAAAACCTGCCCTCATAACCGCTGCCGTCAGTGTATTCAAAATAATCCATATTCCATGAATACGGGTTGCGGTCCGCAGATCTCATGGCGGCAGTGGCCTTCATCCCGGCAATGTCCTTTTCGGTGTACTTGTGCTTCCCGCTCTTGCGGCAGAACCACTGCATGGGCTTTGTCATCATGGCCTCGGCATAATAGTCCGTCAGCCGCTCTACGTCCGGCCGCTGTGGCATGGAGAGAACGAATGCACCCAGCATGGCGCAGTTGACAATGTTCATCCGGAAACGATCCCCCTTTTCAAACGTCGGGAGCCGCGCGATGATCTCCTTGTACTGGGCCTTTGCCTTTCGGGCGACGTTCTTTGACGTCTGTTCGCCGTAACCGAATACGGCGGTCAGCTGTTTTCGGAAGGACGATGAAAACAATGCCCACATTCCCCATGGCATTCCCATATACTTCATTGTTCCGCTCCCTTCAACTCGCCGTTTTTCTTCATTTCCCGCAGCAAGACCAGGCCAAGTCCCAGTACCAGCAGGTGCCCGGCGGATTCCGTACCATGGTCAAGCTGATCGAGCGGCCACGGCAAAAGGGCGAACAGATTCCCTACGATCCCGGCGAAGACCATAGGGTTGCAAAGGGACGCCAGTATCCGCTGCCATGTGTTTTTGAGCGGGAGCATTCGCTTCCAGATCAGCACAAGCATCACCGCAGTGAGCAATACATCGCAGAGGAGATAGGCGGCCAGCATAGGAGCGGCGTTTCAAAAAAAGACCCTGTTGGCAATGTCAGCCGCCGCCCCGACATCGCCGTACTTCTCAAAGGTGAACTTGAAGACCAGCGCCACATTCATGAACATGGCGTGGACATACGCCCAGCAGCCCGTGCCGGTAAGATAAGCCGTCCGGAACGCCTTGATCCACTTTTGCTATTTCGGCGCGGTACAGTGCAGTTTCAAGAGCTTGTACATCTGATGAAAGCCAATATAGTACAGCGCCGTGCCGAGGACGCCGCAGAGGATGCTGACCACCATGCGCCAAACGTCCATATCCAGATAAGCAATGCGCACCACCAAACCGATAGAATCGGTGCTTTGGCCCTTGCCTGTCCATGTATACAGAAAATCGCCGATCACATAGAGCAGGCAGCCGATCATTCCGAGTGTCAGCGCGCGTTTTTCTCCATTTGTTTTCATATGTTCCCTCCGAATCCGATCCTTACGATCTGCATTTTCAACTTGTTATCGCCGACATTGGCGGGAAGGCAGAAATAGCCGCCGATGGACGGGGCTTTCAGAGCATGTCCCCCCTGCATATCGCCTCTGCTTGCGGCCCGCAGACGAGCGGCCCGCGGAGGCGGCTTGTTTTTACGCCCGAGACCGCAAAATACACGCCCACATTCTCGATCTTTGCGCCCTTGAGCCATGTTTTCGCGACATCTTCACCGCTGTTCGGTTCGCCGCAATAAACGCCGGTGCGACGTTTTCTTTCAGCGCCTTTCGGATCTCAGCAAGGGCTTTCTCCGGCTTTGACGCAAGATGCGGGGCGTTGAGCATGATCTCCACATCAGAGGAACGCTCCGCGTGGGACAGGAAAAACATGTCCCGCACAGAAATGCGGCGATGTTCTCGGCGATACGTCCCGTGCCGGTCGCCAACTCCAACACCGTTTTGTGCCGCACCACCGAGTGCAGCAGCTCATATGTGCTTTCGTAGACCGTTCGTTCTATTTGCATAAGCTTTGCGCTCTGTCCCAAAGTCCTTGCATTCGCGCTTTCTCCTCCTTTTACATTCTGTTGCGTCCGCTATCCCCTCTTCACAAGCGTATGGTTAGACGAAACTAACCGTCGCCCCGTGGAAAAGCCGCATTTCTGCGGCCTCGGATTTATTCAAATAATTTCCTGCAAGCTCCGTGTACCAGGGTTTCCAGCACCTGCGGGTACAGCGCTCCGATCTGTGTCTTATGCGAGACCGTCAGGATCAGTCCGCGCACCGCCGCAGCCGCCAAGGAAGCGCCGCCTTTGGGCGCAAGGTCATACTTCTCCAACAGTTCTCGAATGTGCGTTTCATCATCGTGATAATGCTCCATTTTGACGTTCTCCGGCAGTCTCTGCAATAGCAGCTTTGCGTCATTTTCAATAAAGACCATATCTCCGGTCTCGGACAGCCGCTTGCAAACGGCGAGGATCGCCTTTGCCGCACGCTCCGACGGTGGGAGCCCGCCGTCATCGCTCATGACCCGGTCAGCCACGCCAAACAGCTCGGAATGGATGCCCTCCAGAACTGCAAAAAACAGCATTTCCTTGGATTCATAAAATTTATAAAACGAGCCTTTCGCTATGCCGACGGCTCTTGTCAGCTGCTCTACAGACGTTTTCTTCATCCCAAGCGTAACCGCACAGCGTCTTGTTTCCTGCAGCAGTGCGTGTTGAAGCTGTTCGAATTCAAAATCGGTAAAAGCCAAATCCGCACCGCCTCCTTCCAATGAAACATGACCGGTTTGGTTCGTTTGGTCATATTGTATCATGCTTCCCTTGTTTTTGCAAGATACGGAAGAGCACAGCGTTCCTTCCTATAATAACTGCCGAATGTTCGTCGGCAGGCGACGATTCTCCATCGTCCGCTGCCGTCCCGGCACATAGAGCGGACAGTTTTTCCCCCTGTATCCGCAGTAGAAGCGCACTGTTCTTCCTGCGCAGCTTTGCAATCCGCCGGCAGGCTGTCAAAGTGCGTACCCACAATACGCCCGATGGCAGCGCTGATTTCCCGTTTTCCGAGGCTGCGTTTCTTCTGCGCTCATTGTTTGAAGTACACGGGATAGCATCGGTCAAAGCGATACCCGAGGCGCTCCGCAAGGCGCAGCGATGTGAGATTTGCAGCGTCCCAGCTTGGATACAGTCCGCGCGAAAGGCAGGCAAGGATCAGACGTGCAGCGCAGGCTGTTGCAAGTCCATGCCGCCGGTGATCAGGCCGCGTATCGATCTCGACCTCGATTCCGCCGGGGAATACCGCATAAGAGGATGCGCCCGCAACCAATTCGCCCCGAAAGAGTGCTGCGATCCCAAGCCCGCGCTTCATATAGTCTTTCGTATTCTCAAACAAGGAAAGAAAATCCTGCGACCACGGCTGCCCCAGTGCGATTTCGGCAAGGTGCTCATCGAACATACAAAACGTATACCCTGGTTCGGCAGAATCTGCCATGCGCAGCAATTTTGCTTTGTCGAACACATTCGGCTCCTTTTTCAGTGCATACCGCTCTCCGCGCCGGACGCCGGCGCCCCATGCGGCTTCGATGGCACGCGACCATGTCTTGGTCATCGGTGTGATAATCTCTGCCGCTGCGGTTTTGGCAAACGCTATGCTCGGTTCCCCTACGAAAAAACAAAAATCGCCGAGCACAGCCTGCGCAGCCGTCGGATCCGCCGCACGGTTTGTATAGATCTTTCCCATCGTGCCTGATACGCAGGCGCGTATCATCGTATCTTCCGCGCCCGCAAACAGCGCCGCACCGTTTCTTTCCATGTGCTCCGCTCCCCCCTTCTTTTTTCCTACGCCCCCTATTGTACCAGCGTCATCCACGGAATCCAAGCGTCTGTTTTTTCGAATGATTTCATTTGCACTTGCCGCCGCTTTCCTGTATGATAGTCAGGAAGAAGCATTTTTGCCTCTCACCCTATCGCAAAGGACGTGTCACGTTGTATGGCGGTTGTTATCACTGCGCGCAGCAATGAGCGCATCAAACAGGCGCGCGCGCTTTTGCAGGCAAAAGAACGCAGAACGCGCGGCCTGCACCTCATCGAGGGCGAAAAACTGCTCATCGAGGCTGTCTCTTCCGGATGCACGCCGGAAGAGGTGTTTCTTGAGGACGGGTATTCCCTGCCGCCGGAGCTGCCCCACGATCTTCCGGTGCAGCTTGTCAGTCGAAGCGTGCTGGAATCGCTGACCGTCAGCGCCACTCCCCAGCACGTTGCCGCCGTGGTACGCACGCCCGATCTCACGCCGCCCGTCATATACCCGGATGGACTCGCCGTCGTACTGGACTGCGTACAGGATCCGGGCAATGTGGGAACGATCCTTCGCACGGCCGATGCGCTCGGCGCGTCCTGCGTCCTGCTCGGCGCCGGATCTGCGGATGCGTTCTCCGGCAAAACACTGCGCGCCGCAATGGGCTCGAGCTATCATCTCCCGCTCTATACGGGCGATGCGGCGGCCGAACTGCGACGCATGCGCGAGCAGGGCTTTCTCTGCATCGCGGGGCATCTGCGCGGAAGTGAATCGCTTCCTCCGCTTAAGACCAAAACCGCGCTCGTCATCGGAAGCGAGGGGAATGGCGTTTCCAACGAGGTGGCCGCGCTCTGCGCGCTATACCGTCTGCCCATGCGCGGACGTGCGGAATCGCTGAATGCCGCGGTCGCAGCCGCGCTGCTGCTCTATGAACTTTCTAACCGGCTCTATGGAGGGATCGCATAATGAAACAGGTTTTGATCGTTGTCGACATGCAGAACGACTTTGTTTCCGGCGCGCTGGGTTCCGACGCAGCTCGGGCCATCGAACCCGCCGTCGTGGAGAAAATCCTTGGCTTTGACGGTCCGATTTACTTTACGCTCGACACGCATGAGCAGGATTATTCCCAAACGCAGGAAGGCAAGCGCCTGCCCGTCCCGCACTGCATCGCAGGCACGGAGGGCTGGACGCCGACCGCCGCGGTTTGGATGGCGCTCATGGAAAAGAACATGGCTGATGAAGCACACATGGTCGTTAAGGGGACATTTGGCGCAAAGGATCTTCCGCTCCGACTGTACGAGGATCTGGGGGAGGATATCGACGAGGTCACGCTCATCGGGCTTTGCACGGACATCTGTGTCATCAGCAACGCTTTGCTGCTCAAGGCATTCTTTCCGGAGGCGCGCATTGTCGTAGACAGCCGCTGCTGTGCGGGCGTTACGCCGGAGAGCCACGAGACGGCGCTTTCCGCCATGCGTACCTGCCAGATTGACACGATCTGAAAACAGCGCCGCCGTATGAAGGAGGTCCCCATGCTGTACGATAAACAGCAGATCGCCGCCAGCATTATGCGCTGGAAGGGCTTTTTGAGCAGCTTTTCTCTGCCCGCCTGGGATGAGCTCCCGGAATTTGATCTATATATGGATCAGGTGATCGTGATGCTCAACAGGTACCTCAGTTATTTTATATATGAAGGCAATGATGAAAAGCTCATTACCGCCTCCATGGTCAATAACTATGTAAAAATGAAGCTGATCCCGCCCCCGGTCAAGAAAAAATACGGGCGGCCGCATTTGGCATGCCTTATGATGGTCTGCACACTCAAGCAGACCCTCAGTATGGCGGTCGTTAAAAAGCTGTTGCCACGCGGCGACGACGAGGCGATCCGGCGCGGCTATGAGCAATTCGTTGCCGCGCACCGGGAGCTTTCCGCATTTTTTGTGGAGCAGGTACGGGAAAACGCAACCGCACTCTACGACCCAAAGCTGACCACCGACAAAGATATTCACGAAATGATCATGCGCGCGGCTGTCACCTCCTGCTTTGCAAAGCTTCTGGCCGGGAAAACCCTCGCGCTCCAAATTCCGGATACGCCGCAAAAGGGGACAAAATAACACGTCTCGCGCCGCAGCGTTCGCTTATACGCCAAAACGAAAAAGATCGCATGCAATCATGCGATCTTTATTTGGTGTCAAATGTTTCAGACGCTGCGAACGACCTTGCCGGAACGGAGGCAACGGGTGCAAACATTCATCTTCTGCGGCCGGCCGTCAATGACGACGTGAACGCTCTGGATGTTGGGCGCCCAGCCACGCTTGGTCTTGCGGTTGGAGTGGCTCACGAGGTTACCCGACATGACACCCTTCTTGCAGACTTCACAATACTTACCCATAAAAGTCCACCTCCTTTGAAAACTCGAACAGCAGTATTCTATCATATAGCGCGGGGTAATGCAAGACTATTTTTCAGCAAAACACAAGGATTTTTGCCTCACACGAGATTCGGGAACCCATTCTGGCGCAAAGCCTCGTACAGCACGATCGCAACGGAGTTTGAAAGATTGAGCGAACGCTGGTCTCTCCCCATCGGAATGCGGATCGCATCGTCTGCGCGCCGCGTCAGCAGCGCTGTCCCAAGGCCCGCGGTCTCTTTCCCGAACACGAGAAAGTCTCCGTCACGGAAGGCAACGTCCGTATAGCAGCGCGTCGCATGGGTCGACGCAAGGAAAAACCTTGCATCCGGATAAGCGCGTTCCACCGCCTCAAAGCTGTCGTGTTCGAACAGCGTCAGATCCTTCCAATAATCCAGTCCTGCACGCTTGACATGCTTTTCATCGATCGAAAAGCCGAGCGGATGGACCAGATGCAGCGCAGCGCCCGTCACGGCGCAGGTTCGCGAAATATTGCCGGTGTTCTGCGGGATCTCCGGCTCCACAAGTACAATATGAAACATGCTATCAGTATATCACATTGTGCCGCATTCGTAAAATCTCCTTTGCGGATTGAAACCATCGCAACTTTTGTGTATACTGTAAGGGTATATCATGTTGTTGGTATACGGCATCGGATAAATTACCGAAACATTGAATTTGAGGTAGGCCATGAGCGATACATTCCGGGACTATTCGCATACGCAGCGCATTCCGAAAGCCGGCGGCAATGCGGGCGCTTCGCGCAGCGACGGTTCCTTTCACTATTCCATTCCTTCCGCCTCTTCGCACGGCAATGCAGGCGCAAATGCTTCGCGTTCCCGCGCCTCCTCCGGCAATAAGGCAAAGAGCGGATCCCGCGGCAGCGTCGCCAAAAATGCAGGCACGCGCGAGCTGGAGTTTCCTTCCGCCGTCACACATCGCCGTCCCTCCGCAGACGCATATTCCTACCGCGACGGTTCCCGCTCCGACAGCAGACGCGGCGGATCTTCTTCCGGCGGTTCGCACGGCTCCCGTTCGGGTTCCGCGGCAAAACGCCGCAAGAAAAAGCAGGAACGCGCCATTGCGATCGGGTTCCTGTTTCTTGTGCTTCTGCTCGGCACGACCATTTTGGTCGTCGTCCGCAGCTGCCGGCCAAGCGAACCTGTCGTTCTCGATCCCGCAACGGATACATTCCGCGACGGTGTCAGCATCGACGGCTTCTCCGTCACGGGAATGACGATCGACCAAGCACGCACCGTCATTGAACCGGCGATCGACCAGAAGATCGCAAGTATCTGCATTACGCTTGCAGGTGAAGGCTTCTCTGAGACCATTACGGGCGAGCAGATGAACGCTTCTTCCGATCTCGAACAGATCCTGTCGAGCGCGCTTATCGGCGGTGAAAACGGAAACTATGCGACAAAGCTGTCGCTGGACTACACCGCGCTTGCGTCACGCATCTCCGAGATCAATGCGTCGCTTTCCTACGGCGCGACGGACGCGACGTTCACATTGGAAGTGAACGACAAGGGCAAGCCGCAGCTGAACTACATTGAAGGCCGCGCGGGCATGGGGCTTGATGTACAGGCGACGCAGGCGCTGGTGCAGCAGGCGCTGGAAGCAGGAAACTACACTGCGACCATTACGCCTGCACTCACGACCGTACAGCCGAACGTCACTGTCGCCGATCTGAAATCGCAGATTTCGGAAATCGGACGTTTTAGCACCGAATACGGCACGAAACTGCCGAGCGACCGATCCGAGGAGGATCGCATGGTCATTCAAAACCGTGCTTTCAACATTGATAAGTGTGCGGCTCTCATCAACGGGCAGGTCATTCAGCCCGGCAGCACCTGGAGCTTTAACAAAACGGTCGGCGACCGCAACGAAAAGAACGGCTGGAAGAAGGCAAAGGGCATCTACGGCGGCGAATCGTTTACCATGCAGTACGGCGGCGGCGTATGCCAGGTGAGCACAACGCTCTATGGTGCGCTGCTCCGCGCCGGGCTTCCCTTCGAGGAGTTCACGCGCCGCGAGCACTCCATTCCCTCGACCTATGTGCCGCTCGGTCTCGACGCAACGGTGGACTCCGGCCATATCGACTTTAAGTTCAAGAATACGACCGAGTATCCGCTTTACATCTTTGCGTACACGTCGGTCAACAAAAACCGCACGCGCTACAGCTATCTGACCGTCGTTGTCTACGGGCAGGCTCTGCCCGAGGGCGTTACCTATGAGCCCCGCTCCGTCACCGTGGAAACGATTGAGCCCGGCGAACCGATCATTACCTACGACAAAAAGCAAACCACGGATTACAATGTTGTGACCGTGGAAGCGCGGGACGGATATGTTGTTGACGTCTATCTCGACAAGTTCGTAAACGGCAAACTGGAGTCTTCTCAGCTGCTCTATGAGGATCGCTACGAGCCAAAGACGGAAAAGCGCACCATCGGCACGCTGTCGCCGGTTACGGAGATGCCCGGAGTGCTTGTAACGCCCGCACCGAACACGGACGAGCTGCCGTAAGCGGCGCAGCACATAAACATCCCGGAGAGGGTCGCTCCTCCCGGGATGTTGTTTTTTCCGTGCGTTCGGCTCTAATGCATGTCCACAGGCTTCATGCGGCTCCGCTTCCAAAAGATCCGCCTGATCAGCAGCAGGACTTCGACGCCGAGCGCTCCGCCCAAGCAGTCGATCAGCACGTCGGCAAGCATTGCATTCCGTCCGGGTACAAACAGCTGATGCAGCTCGTCTGTGCTCGCCAGCAGCGCCGTCAACAGCATGGCGCGCAAGCCGGGGCGCCTTGCCTTCATCGCTTCGACCGTCGTCAGCGCCACCATTGCAAAGAGGGCGAACTCCGTCATATGCGCAAGTTTCCGCACCCAACACTCTACAGCAAAATACTGTGCTTTCGAGGGCGTCCGAAACAGCAGTTCTGCGATCCTTGTTGAGATCCCGTTGCTCGAGACCTCCGAATTTGTGCCTGACTGTGCGCTGAAGCCCCAGATGACCCCGATCCAGAGTGCAAGTAGCAGCAAGAGCAGCGGGCGCTCCCAAACTTTTCTGCATGTCAAACGTTTCATTCCCGTAGTATAGCACATGCAGACACTTTGTGCTACCATCCTGCTGCTTGCGGCGGTCACGTTTTCTTTTCGCACACGCTTTGTACAATTCCGGCGTTTGGGGCGTGCGCTTGTGCTGCCGCTGCGCGGGAACACCGATTCCTCGGACGGCGTCTCTCCCTTCGAAGCGGCTTCGACCTCTCTCGCCGCAACGATTGGCACCGGAAACATCGCCGGCGTTGCCGGAGCTCTGCTGCTTGGCGGCCCCGGCGCTCTGCTGTGGCTCTGGGTCAGCGCGCTGCTCGGGATGAGCCTAAAATATGCGGAGATCGTCATTGCGATGCGGTACAGACGCCGCGGAAACGACGGTGTTTGGCGCGGTGGGCCGATGTACTGCATCTCTTACGGACTCCCGAAACGCTATTCGATCCTTGCGATTTTATTCTCGCTTTGCGGCATGCTTGTTGCGCTCGGTATGGGGAACCTTGTGCAGGTCAACACGGTCGCGGAATCGGCAGAAGCGCTGTATACTGTGCTTTCCGGACGCACGGGGCCGCAGTCGCTACTCTATGTACGACTAACCGCAGGCATACTGGCAGCCGCCCTGCTTGCGCTCGTACTCTCCGGCGGCGCGCTCCGCGTCGGACGTGCAGCGTCGCTGCTGGTTCCCGTCATGAGCCTTCTCTATCTTGTGTTCTGCTTCGTGATCCTTCTTGCTCGCGCGCCCGCGCTTCCCGGTGTATTTCGTTTGATCTTTGAAAGCGCTTTTTCGCCGCAGGCGGCTCTTGGGGGTACGGCAGGGATCGGTTTTTTGACGACGTTTCGTGTCGGGCTTTCCCGAGGTGTATTCTCACATGAAGCCGGGCTCGGGACCTCGGCCATCGCGCACAGCGGCGCAGAGGGAATATCACCACAGGATCAGGGCTTATTCGGCGTGTTTGAGGTGTTCTTTGACGCGCTTCTCTGCACACTGACGGGGCTCACCGTGCTCGTTTCCGGGATCACGATGCCTTACGGCGATGCCAGTCTCAACAGTACGCTCGTGATCAACGCCTTTTCAACGCGGTTTTCTCCGGCAATAGCCGCTGTGTTTGTCGCCGTCTCGCTCCTGCTCTTTGCCTTTACAAGCATGACGACCTTTGCGCTTTATGGCGCGCGATGCGCAGAGTATTTATTCGGTTCACAACATGTACAGAAGATCTACTATGCCGTTTTCCTGCTCGTCACGATACTCGGTGCGCTTTTGCCGCGCTCTGCCGCATGGGAAATCGGTGAACTGCTAAATGCGGCAATGAGTATCCCGAATCTCACCGCGATGGCACTGCTTGTGCGACGCGTACCGCAGCTCAAAGACGCGCTGCAAAAGTAGCCGCACCGCGCTTCTGCTGCGATCTTTGCGCAGTTTCTTCGGATCAGTCCGCCGAGCACAGGCCGTCGGTGCCGGGAGACATCTCACAGGTTCCGTCCTTCTTAACCCTTGATCCGGCTTTCTAACTGACAAATTAGAAAAGATTCGCGTACCGTCTACCGTCCGGCGCAAATACATGCGCGTCAGCACATAGAATGCCGCGCCGCTCGACACGCCATGCCTGACGCCGGATCGCCGCGGTCAGCACAAATGAGCTCTTCTTCAAGGACGCGCGCATTCGATCCATGTCGGAACACGAACGGTCAAAGTGAAAACCGATAACAGCTTCTCTGCATTCGCCCACATGGCCGCTCCAAAAACCGTTCGGTTTGCACCCTTCCCCTTCTGTCGAAATACAAATAAAGAGACAGACAAGCGTCTGCCTCTTTGTGTCTTGATGATACGACTTACTCCTCGGTCTTGAAAGCGGAGAAGAGGTCTGCCAGAGACGTCGTGGTGGACTGCACCGGCGGCAGTTCATACTCGCCATCCTCGCTGCTGCGGCGACGACGATCGTTGTTGCGCTCGCGGCGCTCGCCGTTGTCGGACGAGGCGCTGCTGCGCTCACGGGACTGACGCTGTGCGTTGCCTGCGGCCTGCTGCTCACGCTCGCGGGCGCGCTGCTCCTGACGCTCCTGATACTGACGATCGCGCTCTGCACGCTCTGCGGCGATCTGCTCCGCGATCTCCGGGTTCTCCTCAAGCAGCGCCTCTCTGCGGCTCAGGCTGATGCGCTTGGCTTCCGGGTTGACCTCGAGCACCTTGCAACGGACGATGTCGCCGACCTTCAGCTCATCCTCGACCTTCGCGATGCGGCGAACACCGACCTGCGAAATGTGGATGAGACCGTCGATCGTGGACTCCAGCGCGACGAAAGCGCCGAAGGGAACGATGCGGACGACTTTGCCCTCAACGATGGAACCGACAGGATACTTCTGATCCGCATAGGTCCAGGGCTTCGGCTGAAGCTGCTTATAACCGAGCGACACGCGCTCTTTCTCTGCATCAACATTCAGGATGAGGACTTCGATCTCCTGGCCGATGGACAGCACGTCGGAGGGATGCTTCACGCGGCCCCACGCAACGTCGGTCACATGCACGAGACCGTCGATGCCGCCGATGTCAACAAACGCACCGAAATCCGTGATGCGGCGAACAACGCCCTTCACCTTGCTGCCGACAACCAGCTCCGCCCACTTGGCGCGCTTTGCCTCGGCCTGCTCCGCAAGCAGAACCTGCTTCTGAGAAGCCACGATACGCTTACGCTGTTTGTCTACTTCAAGAACCTTGAGCTTCATGGGCTTGCCAACGAACTCGTTCAGATTCTCGGTATACTTGATGGAAACCTGAGATGCCGGCACGAAAGCGCGAATGCCGTTGATGTCCGCAATGAGGCCGCCCTTGACGACTTCCTTGCCGACTGCCTCAAAGATCTTGCCCTCGACTTCGCCTTCGCCCATGAGCTGATCCCAGATCTTCTTGCTTTCTACGTTCTTGCGCGAGAGGAGCACGTTGCCCTCGCCGTCGTTGACCTTGAGAACCTCGACTTCAATCTCGTCGCCCTCTTTGAACAGATCTGCGGGATTCACGTCTGCGTCGCTCGAAAACTCATTCTTCGGAATGATGCCGTCGGACTTGTAGCCGACATTCACGAAGACTTCGCCGTCCACGATCTGCAGCACGGTGCCCGTAATCAGCTGACCGTTGTGAATACGGGTCAGGGTCTTCTCAAAGGCCTCCGCGAAATCGGACGTCTCGTCGGCTGCCGCAGACTTTGCGGGCTGTTCTTCGGCGGGTTCTACCGCTGCGGTTGCTTCTGCCACGATGGCTTCCTCATTCTCGGCGGGTTTCGCTGCGACGATCTCCTCGGCGGGAGCTTCCGCTTCGATGGTTTCAATCGTCGTCTTTTCCAGTTCGCTCATTACTTGTATAACCTCCCTAATCATCCGGTCCGGCGTCGATGCGCCCGCAACAATTCCTATTATATCATCGGATTGCAAATTATCAAGAAAAAATTTGCCGATATTCTCTATGGTTTTTGTATGTTCACATTTCTTTTTGCAAATTTCCTCCAAACGGACGGTATTTGCACTCATTTTTGAGCCGATCACAAAAATTTTCGTGCATTTTTCCGCAAGGAGCGCGGCCTCGTTTTGCCGCTGTCTCGTCGTATCGCAGATGGTATCGTATACCGTCAGGTCGGATACGCGCCGTTCAAGCGCATGTACGATCCCCTCGTACTGTTCCCGCGACAGCGTTGTCTGCGCGACGATACACGCCCTTGCCGTTTTCGGTGCGTTCTCCGCATCCGCCGCGGTTTCGAGTACGCGCGCTCTGTCGCCTGCATGTCCCTGTATGCCGACGACCTCCGGGTGGTTTGCTTTGCCCGCGATATAGACCGTCATCCCCGTCTCCGCGGCGCTTGAAACCAGTTTGTGGATGCGGCGCACGAACGGGCAGGTCGCGTCCACCGTTCTGATGCCCCGTGCCGCGCATTCGGCATACAGTCGGGGCGGTGCGCCGTGCGCCCGAATGATGAGCGTGTCGCCAGCACGGAGCCCTTCGGTCGTTTCCACGGGTCGAACGCCCTTCTCCTTCAGCGCTTCCACGACCGTTTCGTTGTGGATGATATTTCCATAGGAATACACCGCGCTTTCTCCCGCCTCGGCTTCTTTCAGCGCCATATCCACGGCCCTTTTTACACCGAAGCAAAATCCGCTGTGTTTCCCGACAAGGATCCGCATGCTTCAAGCCTCCATCTGCAATTTGAGCTGCTGGAGCTTGTCCGCGATCGCCTGCGTCACTACATCCAATGGCTTTCCCCGATGCTCTGCTGCAATGGCCTTGGCGTCCATGAGTGCGCCGACCACCATGTTGATACGGAACTTGCGATATGTGCGCGGATCGGAATAGATCGGAATGATCGGCGCTCCGGTCTTGAGCGCAAGGAACGCCGCGCCCTTTTCGAGCGTATCGAGCTCGCCCGTGACCGATCTGCGACCCTCCGGGAATATACCGAACACCTTGCCGCGTTCGAGCAGATGCATCGCCTGCTTCAGCGAGGCCATATCCGCCTGCTTGCGATTGACAGGAAACGTGAACAGCAGTCTTTGCAGAATGAAGCGCGGGACTCTCTTTTCAAACAACTCCTTTTTCGCCATGAAGTGGATGATGCGCGGGCTGACGATCGCAAGCAGGATCGGATCGCCGAGCGACCAATGGTTGCTCACGATGATCGCGCTGCCGCGACAGAACAGGTGCTGAAAGCCTTTGACCTTCGGACGCATCAAAAGCCACACGAACGGTGCGAGAAAAATCTTTCCGAACCAATACAGCATGGTGCTTACTCCTTCTCCTTTTCACGGATCAGGCGGAGCATTTGCTCCGTCACCTCATCGATCGTGAGCGACGAGGAATCGATCAGCACGGCGTCCTCCGCACGTCGAAGAGGCATATAGTCGCGCTCCATATCGTTTTTATCGCGCGCCGCGATCTCACGTTCGATCTCCTCCAGCGTTTTATCCGTTCCGCCGCGCCGCAGCAGTTGCTGATATCGCCGCCGCGCCCGTTCCTCTACGCTGGCTGTTAGATAAAACTTGTACGGCGTGTCCGGCAAAACGTTTGTCGTAATGTCCCTTCCATCCATGACCACGTCGTTTTCTTCCGCAACGCGGCGCTGCAGCTCCGTAAGCTTCCTGCGCACAGCCATATGCAATCCGACCATCGACGCGCCCATGGAAATACTGTTTGTGCGCAGCTGACCCGTGACATCCTCTCCGGACAAATACACATGCTGCACGCCCGCATCGTCATACCGTACCGCAATATTCGCGTCCGGCAAAATGCGCTCCATGGCTTCTCCATCGCCCGGGTCAACGCCCGCACGCTCCGCAAGCAGCGCCACAGCGCGATACATTGCGCCCGTATCCAGATACCGTGCGCCGAGCTTGTCCGCAAGCGCTCGTGCGATCGTGCTTTTGCCCGCACCCGCGGGACCGTCGATCGCGATATTCAAATGCTGCTTACTCACCGATGCTCCTCCCTGCCAATGCGCCCGTTGACCATGCGATCTGCAGATTATAACCGCCGGTCAGCGCATCCACATCCAGCACCTCTCCGGCAAAATAGAGTCCCCGCATTACTTTTGATTCCATCGTAGAGCTTGAGACCTCCGACACCTTCACGCCGCCCCGCGTGATCACCGCCTCTTCGATCGGCCTTGTTCCGCGGACGGTCAGCGGCAAACGTTTCAGCGTTTCAACGAGCCGGCGCCGAGCTTCTTTTGAAAAAACGCTGACCGGCATGGCCGGATCGATCTTTGCAAGTTCCAGAACGGTACGCAGCAGTCGTTCCGGAAGCAATGAATGCAGCGCGCCCAGGACATTCTTCTGTTTGTTCTCATCGAGTTCCCGCAGGAGCCGCGCATTGAGCTGCGCTTCATCCAGCGCAGGTTTTAGATCGATGGCAAGTGCAAGCCCCGCCGGTTCGTCCGCTACGATGGACGACAGCGTCAGTACGAGAGGTCCGGAAATGCCGAAATGCGTCAAAAGCAGTTCGCCCTGCTGGTCGAACACCTTTTTCTTGCCGCGCCTTGCCGAAAGACCGACGTTTTTGAGCGTCAGCCCCGAAAGCGCAAACGGCCAGTCCTCCTCCGTTATAAAAGAAATAAGCGATGGCTTGCCCGGCAGCACGGTATGCCCCGCCTGCGCCGCAAAGCGGTAGCCGTCGCCCGTGGAGCCCGTCTGCGGGTAACTGAGCCCGCCTGTCGCCACAACGACCGCCTCCGCGGGAAGAAACGCACCGCCTGTCCGCACGCCCGTTACGGCGCCGTCCGCATAACAGACCGCACTGACTGCCGTATTCAGGCGAACATCAACGCCGGAATCTCTAACGTATCGTTCCAATGCGCGCAGAATGTCGCTCGACTTATCCGACGCAGGAAACACCCTGCCCCCCCGTTCCGTTTTGAGCGGCACGCCGAGCGATTCGATAAGCCGCTGGACGGCCTGATTATCAAACGCCGCAAACGCGCTGTACAAAAATCTCGGGTTGTGGGTGACAGCAGCGAAAAACGCATCGCGCTCCGCGCAGTTGGTCACATTGCAGCGGCCTTTGCCCGTAATGTAAAGCTTTTTGCCGAGTTTTTCATTCCTTTCAAGCAGGGTGACCGCGTGGCCCGCGCGCGCCGCTTCCGCAGCCGCGATCATGCCGGCGGCTCCCCCGCCCACAACGCAGACTCTCACGGCTCCACCCCCGTGCTCTGCGGGTCAGTCATGTAAACGCCCTCCGCGCTCCAGATCTGTTCCAGCTGTGTCAGATGTTGATATGCTTCGTCCTGCCGTGCCAACCCGATGGCTGCAATGATTGCATTGATGAGCGACAGCGGCGCGACAAGCGAATCTGCAAAGGACGCCATGTCGCTGCGTGCGCAAAGCGTAAAGTCCGCAAAGGCTGCCGACGGCGACGTCGGAAGGTCGGTCAGGGAAATGACCGTCGCGCCCTGCGCCTTCGCATAGCGCATGGCGTCGATCGTTCGCACGCTGTACCGCGGAAAGCTGATACCGAAGCAAACATCCTCCGGCCCCAAACGCACCATGCGCTCATATATATCCTGCACCGCGCCGTTGACAAACATAACGTTATCGCAGACAAAGTCCAGATAATACGTCAAAAACTGTGCGAGCGACATGGCGCTGCGGATACCGAGCACATAGATCCTGCGCGCATGAAGGATCGCATTGATCGCGCCGCGAAAGCTGTCGTTGTCGATCATTTCGATCGTAGCGCGGATGTTATTCATGTCCGAGGTGAGCACCGTGCGCAGCATCTCGTCCTGCGGGATCGAGGCTGCAAGGCGGATTCTCTGTACGCTCGTCAGCCTGTGGCGGATGAGTTCCTGCAAGGCCTCCTGCAGGGCCGGATACCCGTCCAGGCCGAGCGAGTATGCAAAGCGCACGACCGTGGATTCGCTGACGCCCACGGTATCGCCGAGCTTTGCCGCGGTCATGAACGCCGCTTCGTCATAGGAATGCACAATGTAATCCGCGATGCGCTTCTGGCCTTTGGAAAACAGGCTTCGATTATCCTCGATGATCTTCAGAAGCCCTTCCATTGCTCTGTACCCTCCAATTCGCTCTTGACGCTGTCCATGCGGCTGTAACAGGTCAGATCATAGCCGAGCGGCGTCACGGTGACATAGCCCCGGCTCGCCCAATACTCGTCAATGTCTGCCGTCCCCACGTTTGTAATACGTTCCCGCGGCGACCAGTAGTATTTCCCGCCGCGCGGATCCAACCGCTCGATGTACGGCAGCGCATATTCCTCCACGCAGATCGGGGCACACTTAATGCCGCGCAGCTCCTCCATCGGAAGATCCGGCACGTTGACGTTCAGGAGCGTTCCAAACGGCAGTGGATGCGCCGCAAGATAGTCCGCCATAAACACGGCGATCCTTGCCGACGTGTCCATATACTTTGGACGAAACTCGAGGCACGACATGGCGATCGCCTGGTATCCCAAAAGCGCCGCTTCATGTGCGGCCGCAACCGTGCCGGAATACAGCACATCCGTGCCAAGGTTCTGTCCGAGATTGATGCCGGAAATGACCATGTCCGGTTTGTCAAACAAATTGCCGAGGCCAAGGCGCACGCAGTCCACAGGCGTTCCCGTGACCTCATATGCCGGCACGCCGGGCAGCCCCGGAAGCGGATACGGATTTGCGCGCAACGGTGTGAACAGCGTCATGGCACGGCTCACAGCGCTCTGCTGCGTCGCGGGCGCGGAGACAAAGACCTCGTGATGCTCGGACAGCGCCCTTGCAAGCGCGCGGATCCCCTCGGCAGAAATGCCGTCGTCATTGCTCAATAATAATTTCATGCAGGAACTCCATCAAAATGTTTCAATGTAGTATACCATTTTCCGGGAAATATGAAAAGAGATGCAGGAAGATTTCACATTTCCTGCAAATAGAGCCCAGATATTGTGTTTCACCGAACCGTTCTCCACTATCCCTGTCACAAGAAAGGGGACGTTTCCCTTTACACGGGCAGCAAAATACTCCCGATGCGATAGATCAATGCGGCAAGAAGAAACGCTGTCCCCGTCTGGTAGATCACCATGAGCAGTGTCAGCCGCGCACTGTGCAGTTCGCGCCGCATGGTCGCGACGGCCGCCGCGCAGGGCGGATACAGCAGCACGAACACTAAGAAGCAATAGGCGGAAAGCGGCGTAAACAGGCCCGCTATCGCTGCGGGCAGGGCGCTCCCCGCCACGCCGAGAAACAGCGTCAGCGCCGCGCTCACCGCCTCCTTTGCGACAAGTCCCGTCAGAAGGGCTACGGCGGCCTGCCACGAGGCGAAGCCCAGCGGTCCGAACAGCGGTGCAAGCCGTACGCCAAACAGGCCGAGCAGACTGGTCTCCGTTTGTTCCGTGAGCGTGAGGTTCCCATCAAAATGCGTCAGCGTCCAAAGCAGCACGCTCATACAGAGGATGACCGTCCCGGCCCGCGAAACGAAATGCCACACCCGCTCGCCGACATGCAGAAACGTTGTCTTGAGCGACGGCGCGCGGTATGGCGGCAGTTCCAGCACAAAGGGTGCACGGTTTTCCGAAAAGACCGTTTGTCGGAACAAAAGGCCCGTAAGCACGCCCATCACAAGTCCGAGCAGATACAGGCTCAGCACGATCAGTCCGCGGTGCTTCGAGAAGAACGCGCCCGCAAGCAGTCCGTAGACCGGCAGCTTTGCAGAGCAGGAAACAAAGGGAAGCAACAGGATGGTCATGCGCCGTTCACCCTCGTTTTCCATCGTGCGCGCCGCGAGCGTTGCCGGCACTGTACAGCCGAAGCCCATGAGTACGGGAATGAATGCTTTCCCGGACAGTCCGAATCGTTTCAACGCACGATCCATTAAAAAAGCCGCCCGTGCGAGATACCCACTGTCCTCCAGCAGCGAAAGAAAGAAAAACAGCAGCGCGATCTGCGGCAAAAACGTCAGCACGCTGCCCACGCCGCCGAGTACGCCCTCCGTCAACAGCGATGCGAGCCACGCAGGTGCTCCCGCGTTTGCAAGCCATGTCCCTGCCGCTCCCATCACCGCGTCGCCCGCAAGGCTCTCGATCGCAGTGGAAAGAAACGCCCCCAGCGTATCGAACGTCAAAAGGAAAATCAATGACATGAGCGCAAAGAACAGCGGGAGCCCGATGACCTTATGCGTCAGCACCGCATCGATACGCTCCGTCGCGCTGCGCCCGTGGGACGACGGTCTGAAAACGCAGGCACGACAGACCGCAGTGATGGCCCGGTAGCGTGCATCCGCAAATACCGCCGCCACATCCATTTCCGTATTGGAAAACGCATTGCGCGCTGCCGTGACCGCCAAGCGTTCACCGGGCAGCATTGCCAGGCGCGCTTCGACCCCGGCAGTTCCCAGCAGCAGCTGCTCCGCCGCCCATGCGGTCGGAATACCGTTTCGCTCCGCCGCCGCGCCGATCGCTCGTTCCATCTCCGCATACCGTCGTTCCGCTTCGCCGTTCAGCGGGCAGCGAAGCGGCGCTTCTTTCCACCGGCCGTTTTGCACACAGTCGAGCACGCGTGCAAGGCAGTCTGTCAGCGCTTCCAGCCCCTGTCCCGTCCGGGCGCTGACGGGAACGACCGGCAGGCCGAGCCGTCCAGCAAGGCGCGCGCAGTCGATCCGGAGGCCCTGTGACGCCGCTTCATCCATCATGTTCAATGCGAGCACGGCGGGACTTCCGAGCGAAGCGATCTGCAGCGTCAGATACAGGTTCCGCTCCAAGTTTACCGCGTCCGCAACGATGAGCACGGCATCCGCCTGCCCGCTGAGCAGATACTCCCGTGCGACCGTTTCCTCCGTGGAGTTTGCGGTAAGCGAATACACGCCCGGAAGATCCACGAGCGTCAGATCGTACCTGCCCGCGGAGGCCCGCCCCTCCTTGCGTTCCACGGTCACGCCGGGCCAATTGCCCACGGTTTCCCGCGCCCCTGTCAATGCGTTGAACAGCGTTGTCTTGCCGCAGTTCGGATTGCCTGCGATCGCGAGGCGCGCGCCGTTTCTTTCCGTCTGTTCCGAAGGTTCCGCAGAGCCGCAGCCGCCGCATTTCCCGCAGCAGGAAGTCTTTGTATACGCACATCCAAGGGCCTGTTCTGTCAAGCCCTGTGCGAGCGCTCCGTTTTTCGCTATCGGCAGTCCCGTCTCCCGTTCCCGCGCCGCGCCGTCTCCGCTTCGTTCCTGCATGCCCGGCAGTACCGCAATGCTGCGTGCGTCTTCACGGCGAAGCGAAAGCCTGTAACCGCGCAATTCGATCTCGATCGGATCGCCGAGCGGGGCGACCCGTTTGACCGTGACCCGAACGCCCGGCGTCAACCCCATTTCCATAAGCCTTTGCCGCGTTCTGGCATCATGCGCATCGACTCGGAGTACCGTGCCGCCCCTGCCCACGGCGATCTGTTCCAACGACCGCTGCACCCGCATCCGCTCCTCTCTTCAGAAAGCGTATGCGTTACATATAAAAATAGGACGGGCCTTTCCCGTCCATTGTGCTCCGTGTTACATTTCAGCCCATAATAAGGCCGATGATAAAGCCGAGGATCGCGCCGACAAGCACTTGCAGCGGTGTATGCCCTACCAGCTCCTTCAGCTCTTCTTCCGGAAACACGTCCGCATGATAGCTCTTTTCGATAAAACGTGTGATGGAGTTGATCATCTTGGCCTGCTTGCCCGTTTCCAGGCGAACGCCGCGCGCATCGTGCAGCACGATCGCCGTCTGGATCACGCAGAGCGCGAACACCGGCGAGCCGACGCCGTAGTGCAGCAAGGCGGACACGCTGAGGGCGCACACGGTCGCTGCATGGGAACTCGGCATCCCGCCGCTTCCCACAAGCCGTTCAAAACGCCATTCGCGGTACAGAATGAGATAGATGATCGTCTTGATCAGCTGCGCGGCAGCCCAGGCTACGATCGCTGCGATCAGGATCCGATTGGAAAACAGCTCAGATAGAAACTCCCGCATATGTTCTCTCTCCCCTTTGATTCGGTCACATTATAGCACACGTTTTCTTCGGGTCAAGAGCGCGCCGCGTTCGATGCTGCGTTCTTCCGAATCTCGTTGTTATTTTACCGTATCCATGCTAAAATATGAATCGTTCGGGGCGGGTTTGGCCTGTTTCCCCTGAACGGCAGTATTGCAAAAGGAAGTGTTATTGATGTCCGACTCCCGTTCCGAGCTCATGCGGTTTCTCGACGGCGGCGTTTCCCCCGTGCACACCGTCGCCATGGCAAAAGAATTTCTCACTGAGCGCGGTTTTTCCGCGTCGCCGCTCGCAGAACCGTTCTCCGTCCGGCGCGGCGGGCGTTACTATATTGAATCCGGCTCTTTTCTTGCCGCGGTCACGGTAGGAAGCAGGGACATGCTGCGCATTGCCGCCGCGCACACCGACTGGCCCTGTATGCGCATCAAGCCCGATCCGGAACTCGTTGCCGGCGGCTGCTGTCGTCTCAGCGTAGAACCATACGGCGGCGCTATTCTTAACAGCTGGCTCGACCGCCCACTCGGGCTCGCCGGCACCGTGCTTCTGCGCACGGACGACCCGATGCGTCCCGAACAGCGCCTGATCCGCTGGGATGCGCCGCTGCTCGTCATTCCGAACCTCGCCATCCACATGAATCGTGAGGTCAATAAGGGCGTGCCGTACCGGGCAAACGTAGATATGCTGCCCATTTGCCGGACGATGCGCGAAGCCTGTGAAAAAGACGGCTACCTTGTCCGCGAGATTGCCGCGAAGCTCAATGTGCGCCCTCTGGACATCCTTTCGTTCGAACTGTCCGCCTACTGCTATGCACCCTCGGCGCTCGTCGGTTTTCAACAGGATCTGCTCTGCTCGCCGCGGCTCGACAATCTCACCTCCGTTCACGCCTGTCTGCGTGGTCTTGTCGATGCTACGGGCGACACGATCAACATCGCCGTACTGTACGACAGCGAGGAGATCGGCAGCAACACCCGGCGCGGTGCGGACAGCAGTACGCTCACGTTCCTTTTGGAGAAGCTCGCCTGCGGTCTCGGTATGGCACGGGAAACGCTGCTCGACGCCTGCCTCCGCGGCATGCTGCTTTCCTGCGACGCAGCGCACGCACAGCATCCCAACCATCCGGAATTTGCGGATGCGACCTCCGCGCCCGTTCTCGGCCGCGGCGTCGCGCTCAAACGCAGTCCGCGCTATGCGTCCGATGCGGAGACCTGCGCCGTGATCCGGGGGCTCTGCGATGCAAACGACATCCCGCTGCAGACCTATATGAACCGCGCCGATCTTCCCGGCGGCAGCACCGTCGGCTCGATGGTCTCTGCGCTGCTCGCCATGCCCGCGGCAGACGTCGGCGTTCCGATCCTTGCCATGCACTCGGCCTGTGAAACCATGGGCGCTGCAGATCAGGATTCATTCGTGCGTCTCTGCACCGCGTTTTTCTCCGCGAAATAAACGAGCCTCGCCACTGGCAAACGCCCACGGGATCCCGTACAGGCCGACCCGTATAAAATTCCAAATAATGGCGTTCTATGCGCTTGCGTGCATTTTGTGCATCATGCAGTACAAAACGGACAGTTCACATGCGGACCGTCCTTTTTTTGTGGCCGCCCTCCGCCGCATTTGCAGGCGGGATTTCCCGGGCAAATCAAAAACTCCCCGTACATCAGTACTTAGGGAGTTTTCTTTCTGGAGGCGCCACCCGGAATCGAACCGGGGATGAAGGTTTTGCAGACCTCTGCCTTACCGCTTGGCTATGGCGCCATATTCCATTGTTATGCTCGGGCGCGCCGCGATATGCTTTCGCGTTCAATATCCACTGGAAAACCGGCATTACGCCGGTTTTCCAGTGGAGCGGGAAACGGGGCTCGAACCCGCCACCTCAGCCTTGGCAAGGCTGCGCTCTACCAAATGAGCTATTCCCGCAATGGTGCCTCAGAGTGGAGTCGAACCACCGACACAGGGATTTTCAGTCCCTTGCTCTACCAGCTGAGCTACCGAGGCAAAAATGGCGACCCGAAGGGGGCTCGAACCCCTGACCTCCAGCGTGACAGGCTGGCGTACTAACCAACTGTACTACCGGGCCACAATTCCATTTCTGGTGGGAGCAACAGGGCTCGAACCTGTGACCCCTTGCTTGTAAGGCAAGTGCTCTCCCAGCTGAGCTATGCTCCCAACACGCAAACGCGCATTTATGAGTATAGACTAACTTTGCTTTGGTGTCAATGTTTTTTTGTCAGGATTTGTATAGTTCTTCAAATAAACTTTCCATGAGCGTTTCATCCGGCATATAACAGCGCCGCCCGTCGATCAATGCCGAGTCCACCGGGATTGTCCGGCGGCGGATCGCTTCCGTGTCCGTCTTCACCAGGCTTCGATAGAGCGCCCAGCCCGTTTTTTCCTTCAAATTGGTTTTGACCGCCGCTTGCAGGACATTCTTCGCAGCAAGCATCCGCAGCAGCGGCAGTTCGTGCAGTTTCTCAGTCAATGCCTGCAAAATAACGGCAAAGCGCTCTGCGGTCAGCAGGGGATCTTTGCCTGCGCCGTCCAGATACGCCAGCGTTTCCTCTCCCGTCCTCAGCTTTCCGGCGATGAACAGCGAACCAAGCGCGTCGATGCAATCCGCCGCATTCGTTTTCGAAATATAGGCATAGGTCTCATACCGTACCGGAACGACCTCTCCGACTGCCTCGAGCAGTTGTTCTCCTGCATACTCGGACAGCAGCGCGCCGCCAGCCGTCCGGCAATTTCCGGGCAGCGAAAGCAGCGTGGTTCTTTCGTCTGCCGAAACGAGCACGGCGACGCATTCGATGTTTCCCTCTGTATCGGTCATGCCGAATACCAGATCCAGCGCGCCGCAGGAAAACTGCTTTGGAGCCGATTGCACGCCGATCGCCGCTGCCGGCAGTTCTTCCGGCAGTCCTTCCGGCAGGACAGTCCCGTGCGGCAAAGGCGTTCTCTCCGGCTGTTCTTCCGTTGTCTCCGGCGCGACGCTTTCCTTTGGCGGTTCTTGCGTGCGAAGTTCTGCGGGCGACGGTGTGAATACCGCTTGCGCCGCATCGGTCTGCTTGCCCGGCTGCAGTCCTTCCGCGGCTGCCGCCGGCGTTTCCATAGACGCCTCCTCTTTTGTAAACTCTCTGGAGATCGTGCCGAACAGCAGTCTCGCCGCGCCATATGCAAGCAGGACCGTCACAAGGACAAATCCCGCCGTCGCCGCAACGGAAGGCTTTCGTTCCCCCTGCGTCCCCGCATGATCCTGTCGTTTCATTCTGCCGCTCCCTTCAATCATTTTCAGATAGTTTGCGCCTTTTGCATTGCCATATCCGTGAAAACAATATACAATTATCGAGAGGCGGCATTCGTCGAAACGCGCTGCGCCGCCACACGGCCTTTTGCCGGAATACAGAACTGTACGCCGGCGATCACGGAAATGGAGGTACTATTCAATGCCAAAGCCCATGAAACGTCAAAACCTACGCGCATTTACAATGGCCGCTGTACTGTCAGCTCTGATCATTGTCATGACCGTTATTCCGTATACCGGCTACATTTATTATGGCCTGATCGAAATCACAACGCTGCATATCGTCGTTGCGATCGGCGGTGTGCTTCTCGGCTGGAAGTACGGCGCATGGCTCGGGTTCGTTTGGGGCGCGACCTGCGTGATACGCGCATTTACAAATCCGCTGTGGGCGCCGTTTACAAATCCGCTGATCTCTCTTGTTCCGCGTGTCATCGTCGGCGCGGTGGCAGGTTTTGCCGCTGCCGGGCTGCGCAAGGCAAAATGCAAGCCCTATGTCGTCGGTGCGCTGTCTGCCGCCGCGGCAACGCTGACAAACACAGTGCTCGTCTTGTCCGCTCTCAAGCTGTTTTCCGCCATCATCAACGGTAGTCTCATTGAAACGATCTACATGACGCTTATCGGCGTCAACGGCTTGATCGAACTCGGCGCTGCGATCATCATCGTTCCTGCGGTGCTTGCTGCATTGCAGCCGCGTGAGCTCGTGCTCGGCATCGACTTTGGCGCTTCGGCGACAAAGCTCGCCCTCGTCAAAAACGGCCGCTGTCTGCGCACCCTGCGCAAAGAGGACACCGAAAGCCTTGAGGCGGCCATTCAGCGTCTCGGCGCCGAAAATGCCGCCCGCATTGCCATTACGGGCGTCGGATCGGCTTCGGTTCAGGGCGATATTCTGTCGCTTCCCACGAAACACGCGGATGAGTTTGCCTCGCTCTCGCGCGGTGCAAGCCACCTGGCAAAGAAGCCCAATTGCCTCGTCGTCAGCCTTGGTACGGGAACTTCCTTTGTCCGCGTCACACCTTTCCGCTCCTGGCATGTCGGCGGCACCGGGCTCGGCGGCGGCACCATGCAGAGCCTTGCCGCGCGGCTGTGCGGCGTGACCGATATGGACGAATTCTCCCGGCTGGCGCAAAGCGGTGATCTTTCGCATGTCGATCTTCAGCTGAAGGACGTCTGTGCAGGCGTTCTGCCGGATCTTACGCCGACCTCTACGGTTGCAAATCTTGCAAAGACCGGTGCGAACGTTACGCGCGAGGATCTTGCCGCCGGCCTTTGCAATCTCGTGTTTGAAAGCATCGGCGTCATGGCCGCTTTTGCCGTCAAAAAGCGTCTCACCCGCTCCATCGTTCTCGTCGGAACGATCAGCGACTGGCCTGCGGCGGCGCGCAGCCTGGACGAGGTAGCCGCGCTGCATCATGTCCGCTTTATCGTACCGGAGCATGCGCCCTTTGCCGTTGCGATCGGCGCCGCCATGGAGAACTGAACGAACAACCGTGATTTGACTGAAAGGCTTTTTCCGCATGAAACAGTATCAACTGGCTATCCTCGGCTTCGGCACGGTCGGCACCGGCGTATATCGCATTCTAACGGAGAATCACGGCGATCTCATGCACCGTGAGTCGCTCGACCTCTGCGTTTCGCATATTCTGGTTCGCGACATCGAGCGCGCGTCTCTTCTCGGACTTGCGCCCCGAGCCCTGTTTACCACGGACTATGACGACATTCTTTCGGATGCTTCCGTTTCCGTTGTCGTAGAATGCATGGGCGGCGTTGAGCCAGCCCGCAGCTATATTCTGCGCGCGCTGGAGGCCGGGAAAACAGTCGTCACCTCCAACAAGGAGGTCATCAGCAAGTTCTGGTTTGAATTTGAAGCCGCGGCGAAATCGTCGGGCGCGGGCCTGTATTTTGAAGGAACTGTAGGCGGCGGCATTCCCGTTCTCCGCACAATCACGGACTCCATGCAGGCAAACAATCTTACCCGCGTTATGGGGATCATCAACGGCACAACAAATTATATCCTCACGAAAATGAGCGAAGAGGGCAAGGACTTTTCGGACGCGCTTGCTGAGGCGCAGCGGCTTGGGTATGCCGAAGCGGATCCTACCGCCGATATCGAGGCTTTCGACGCGGTTTACAAGCTCTCCATCCTCTCATCCATGGCGTTCCATGCGCACATGCCTGTCGATGTGATCTATCGTGAAGGCATCACAAAGCTCACCAAAGCCGATTTTGAGACAGCGAAGCTCCTCGGTTATGAGATCAAACTCCTTGCCATCGGTAAAAAAACGGGACCCCGCATCGAGGTGCGCGTCCACCCGACCATGATCCGGAAAACACATCCGCTCGCCTCCGTGCGCGGCGTTTTCAACGCGGTCTTTCTGACGGGACACGCAGTCGATGATATTATGCTCTATGGCCGCGGTGCAGGCCGTATGCCTACCGCCTCCGCTGTTGTATCGGATATTGTTTACGCCTGCCATGCGGTCGGACATCACCGCTACATGACATTCCGCAACGATGCCGCCATGAGTCGCGAAATCGATCTTGTACGGGACTTTCGCTGCATCTACTGTGCGCGTATCGAGGTATATGACGAACCCGGCACCATGGCCGCGATCGCGCAGAGCTTTGCCGCGCACGGCGTGTCGCTCAAGGACGTGCTCCAGCTCGGCGAGGCAAACGGCGGGTCTTCCCACATTTCGTTCATGACGCACGAGGCGCATGAGCTCAGCGTGCAGGCCGCGCTCGAGGAGATTCGACGGTTGCCCTGTGTAAAAGCTGTTGAAAGCCTGATCCGTGCGGAAAACTGATTGAAATTGTCGCCGAAAACATGCAAAAAACTCTTGCCAAACCGGCAAGCATTCGCTATAATGGGTTTGTTGCGAATCTGCAACATATTGAAATAGCGATGCTGATGTAGCTCAGTCGGTAGAGCACTTCATTGGTAATGAAGAGGTAGGCAGTTCGAATCTGCTCATCAGCTCCAGCAAAGAGAGCCGCTTGTGCTCTCTTTTGTTTTACGCTTTTCTTCCTGTCGGCGCAGCTTTTCGCGCTGAACGTTCGGCATTTCACCGTCGCATGCCGCCTTCTGCTCACCAAATCACCATCGTATGCCGTCTGCTGCTCCTGTAATCCGTTTGTAAGCAGTTACACGGCTTTCATTGACAGGCCGAAGCGGGATTGGTAAAATAGCAATGGTAGTCTGTCTTGTCGTTTTACGGCAGGATGCGGCTCTGTTCATTCCGTCTCTTCGACACAATTCCGAAACAGAAAGGATCTCACGTACCATCATGCAACTGCTATTGAAGAATGCCCGACTCCGTGGGAAAGAAACTCTGGTCGACATTGCGATTGACAACGGTTTTATCAAGGAAGTAGCGCCGAAAATCGATGTCGCTGCCGAAACCGTGATCGATGCGAACGGCAAACTCGTTTCCCCTGCCTTTATTGATCCGCATATCCATCTGGATAAAGTCAATATCTTTGACTCCTGTGAAAAGAACGCGGCGGGTACGCTCTTCGGCGCGATCGAGATGATCTGGGCGCGCAAAAAGAACTATACGCTCGAAGATATTCTGGAGCGCAGCGAGGATGTTGTCCGCATGGGCATTCAGAACGGTACGCAGACCATGCGCACGCACGTTGACGTTGACACCATCGGCGGTCTCATGCCGATGAAAGGCGTTCTCGCGCTCAAAGAAAAGTACAAAGACGCAATGGACATTCAGGTCATTGCATTCCCGCAGGAGGGCATCCTGAAGGATCCCGGCTGCGACAAGCTCATGTGGGAAGCCATGGAAATGGGCGCAACGATCGTCGGCGGTATGCCTGCGAACGAGAACAGCCCCGAGGATTCCCTTAAGCATGTGAAGCTCTGCTTTGACATTGCGGAAAAATACGATGCAGACATTGACATGCACGTTGACGAAACGCTCGACCCGTTCTATCGAACGCTTGAAATGGTCGCTGACGAGACGGTCAAGCGCGGGTGGCATGGCCGCGTGACTGCGGGTCACACCTGTGCGCTCGGCGCTTATGACAACCACTACGCTGCGTACCTGATCGAAAAGTGCGCCAAAGCGGGCATCCACTTCATCACAAACCCCGTCACGAATCTTATCGTGCAGGGACGCGAATGGGGCCAGCGGCTTGTTCCGCGCGGAACGACCCGCGTCAAAGAGCTGCTCAAGGCGGGCATTACCGTGGCGTTCGGTCAGGACTGCGTAAACGATGCGTTCTATCCCTTCGGCAACGCGGATATGCTTGAGGTCGCAAACATCTCTGCACACACGCTCGCGATGAGCATGCCCGACGAGATCGAGAAGGTGTACGATATGCTCACCGTTGACGGCGCAAAGATTCTGCGTCTCGAAAACTACGGCACGGACGTTGGCTGCCGTGCAAACCTTGTCGTCATCGACGCAGAGGACATTCGTTCCGCGATTCGTCTCCAGCCCGCGAGACTGTATGTGATCCGCGACGGCCGCATCATTGCAACGACCGAGAAGAAGCAGTCGCTGTACATCTGACACGTCTTTTCCGGCGTCACACCACGCCGCGCTCCGGCGCGGAGTGCGGCGACGATACTATGCAAGTGCGATTCACCAATCAAGCAGTCGGCGAAAACACCCGCCGGCTGCTTCCTCTTTTGGGGGCGGCTTGTTCACAAGGAAGCCGCGGTATAGAACCGTCGGCGACTGTTTCTCTGACCCGTATGCGGCTTTTGCGCTTGTACGCGCGGCGAGCGGAACTCACACGCTATACATCACCCGATCCCACACACACGAAGGAAGCCCCTCGAACTTTTCGGATGCGCCGCTGTCTCCGGCGGACGGGGAGCGTCTGCTATCCCGTTGGTATCCCCGGCGCACCACGTCAACGTCATCGTTTCCTGTACGCGGGGGCGCCGTGAAAAGACTTTTGATACGGCTGGTTTCGACGCACGCTTTTTTCGCAAACGTCAATTCCCGTGTTGGCCTCCATGCTGCGAGCAGTACAGAGAACAGGCCCGTACGCACACCGGAAAACGATGCTGCTGTATTGCTGCCGCACACATCGCGCTGTCCAATTTGATGCGCAGCGGCGCAAAAAAGAGGCCGTCCCTCTCGGAACGGCCTCTCTTGATTCAATGGAAAACCGGGCAAGATTTGATTCTTGTTTACGCCTGCTTCTTGTTGTAGACGATCTCTGCGATGAAGTAGCAGATGACGGCTGCGATCATGGCGTTAACAGCAGAGATACCCCAATGCACGAGGTTGCCGACGAGCGCGCCGCCGACGACGCCTGCGATGGAACCCCAGTTGACCGTGCGGAGCTTCACATCGTCGGACATGTAGCGGTCACGATGACGGAAGAAGTCCACAACGATGATGACACCAATCGGGGGCAGGGTCGCGTTCAGGATGGTCAGCCAGTTGCAGAAGTTGTTGTACAGCCAGATTGCGAGCACGATGCTCAGAGCGCCAGCCGCAAGAACCATGGGGCGCTTGCGAACCTTGGTGATGTTGGACAGACCCAGCGCGCCGGTGTACAGGCCGTTGTCGTTCGTCGTCCAGATGTTGGCGCCGAGAACGAAGATCGCCGGAACCATCAGACCCATCTCGGCCATGACGAAGAAGATGTCGTTCTTGCCGGTGAAAGCACCTGCAACGCCGCCGAAGAAGAACATCAGGGTGTTGCCGAGGAAGAACGCGATGATCGTCGTCCAGACAGCGGGCTTGATCTTGGAGAAGCGGACGAAGTTCGGCGTCGCCGAGCCGCCGGAGACGAACGAACCGATGACCAGTGCAATGCCGCCGAAGAGCGTGAGGCCACCGGTGCTCTTTGCGAAGATCGCCGTCATGCCGCCGCCGTCGATGGTCGCCTTGATCATGGCGTAGCCGCCGAGGATCGCGATCAGCGGAACAGAGACCCAAGAAACGATCTCAAGACCCTTCACGCCGAAGTATGCGGAGCAGGTGATGCAGACGCCGATGATGATGACCATCAGCCAGAGCAGACCGTTGCCGGCGTTCGGGAAGAAGACCTCCTTCATCGGGTAGGCGAACATGGCCAAGCCAACGCCGCACCAGCCGATCTGGGTCAGAGAGATCATCAGAGAGGGCAGATAGGAGCCCTTCGTGCCGAATGCACGGTGGCAGAGAAGGTCAAAGTTCAGACCCGTCTTTGCGCCGACATAGCCGAGCACACCGCAGTATGCCGAAAGGACTGCGCCGCCGATGAGGACCGCCAGCAGGAATCCGGTGAAATCCAGACCGTTCGCCAGCTCAACGCCGGTCCACATGCTCGCGGAGAAGAAAGTAAAGCCCAACATGATGACGAACATGGACCAGAAACCTTTGCGGTTCGTTTCGGGAACGCGTTCAAAGGTATAGTCAATGTCGAAATGCTCTTTTTTCACATTTGCTTCCATGAAAAAAGCCTCCCATTCAAAATTTTGGTGAGTTTCGAGTTCCGCCGGTTCATCCATCTATCTATCCTGTAACCGCATTGCGCGGAAAACAGCAAGCTATGTAATTCCGTTTTCTTTTCCGGTTCTTTCGGGATCGTGTTAGGCCGTAATTTTGTGGCACCCGTGTGCCAAACCGATGATTCGAATTGATGTAACCACTTTCAATTTTTATGCAATTATTCTATCCTGCTCCTTCCCCTTTGTCAATGGATTACGGCAAAAAAATGAACGCACAGTGAATTTTGAAGAACGTCTACTAATATATATTTACGTATTCTATGCTTGAATCGGCGCGCGAATTCATGCTATACTTTTTGCATCATTCAGAAATCCAACGGTATTGGCGACGGGGACGAAACATGAATATTCGAAAAGTAGCGGAAATGGCCGGCGTTTCGGTCGCAACGATCTCGCGCGTACTCAATCATCCCGAGCAGGTGCTCCCGGAGACGCGTGAACGCGTGCTTGCTGTGATGCGCGAACAGGACTATACGCCCAACTGGTTCGCAAGGGGGTTGAACCTCGGCAAGTCCAACATCATTTCTCTTCTGATCCCGACCATTGAATCCAGTTTTTATCAGCAGATCACGAGCGGCATTGAGACCATCTCCCGCAGCAAGGGGTACGCCGTGTTTTTCTGCGATACGCACAGTGACGAACAGATTGAGGCCGAATACCTGAAAATGGCCGAAACGCGGCGCATCGATGGCATGATCCTCGTCTGTTCCAAGCTCGGGGGACAGGACGCTGTACCTCTGAGCTGCGACATCCCGCGCGTACACATCGGAAAAAACCGCATTGGCGGCTGCGACACGCTGTGTTATATTGATTTTGAAGAGGGCGCTTACCGGCTGCTCCGGCATCTGCTTTCGCTCGGGCATCGAACGTTCCATCTGATTTTGGATCGTCAGCAGGTGAGCGAGTCCGAACAGATCCGCGACGGACTGCGTCACGCTTTCTGGGAGGCCGGACTGTCATCCGAGCATTTTCAGGAAACGCTTGCGGAATCGACCGTGCAGGGCGGCTATATCGCTGCGCAGCGCATCATGCAAAAAGACGTTCTTCCCAATGCGATCGTTGCGGCAAGTCACGAACAGGCCTTCGGCATCCTCAAGGCGGCGCAGGACAACGGGATCGATATTCCTTCCCGCCTTGCGCTTGCAAGTCTTTCGGATTCGCCGACCTGTTCCATCGTCACGCCGCCGCTGACCGGGCTGGAACTGCCCGCAGCAAAGCTCGGCATGGCAGCCGCGCGAATGCTCTTTGACCGGATCGAGAACCAGGCGCTCGATCTCGGCGTCCCGCAGGAAATGGTGCTTCAGCCGAAAGTGAAGATCCGGCGCTCCTGCGGTAACCAGAAACACATTTACGAGCTGTTTGACTGACATATACTTAAGCGATCGAAAGATATTGAATGGAGGTGCTCTTCCGTGTCATTTCCCGTGCGCTTTATGGGGCTTTCTCTAAAAAACCCGATTCTCGTCGCTTCCGGCCCGTGGTCGCGCGACGGTGCATCCATCCAGCGCAGCATCGACGCGGGCGCTGCGGCTGTCTGTACGGAGACGATCACACTGGAAGCGCATGAACGCATCTGTCCCCGCATCTTTGTCGAGGACGACCGGCTTCTGAACACGACCCTCTACTCCAATTTGCTCATCGAGCAATGGGAATCCGAACTGGAGACCGTCAAAAAGGGCGACAGCAAGCTGATCTGCAGCATCTGGGGCTCTTCGGCCTCCGAACTTGCATACCTTGCATCCCGCGTTGAGCGTATGGGTGCCGACGCCATTGAGATCAGCATCTCTGCGCCGATCGGCTGCCGGAACCAGCACATCGCGAGCCACACGCCGGACATCGAGGCTTTTGTCGGCGCCGTGGTGAAAACCGTTCATATTCCGGTCATGGTCAAGCTCTCCTATGAAGCCGCGGCCTCGCCCGACTTTCTGCGCTCGATCCAAAGCGCGGGCGTTGCCGCCGTCTCCGCCATCGATGCGCTGCGCGGTCTCTGCGGCGTTGATATCGAGACGCAGCGGACCAAGATGGAGACCTTCGGCGGATACTCCGGAGACTGTATCCGTCCGGCCTCGCTCGCGGCGACCGCTGCGATCCGTCAGTATTCGCCGCTGGAGATCTGCAGCACGGGCGGCATTTCCTCTGCAAAAAACGCGCTGGAATTTCTCATGCTCGGCGCAACCTGCGTTCAGCTTGCGTCCGTCATTCAGCTCCACGGCTATCAGGCCATTACGGACGTTTTGAACGATCTGGAAACGTGGATGCGCGGCCACGGCTATTCCGACATCGAGGAGATCCGCGGTGCGGCGCTTGCCGGTCTGCATCCCTACGAGGACATCAATCCCCGACCCCTGCGCGCATCGATGACTGAGGACTGCTGCGACGCCTGCTCGCTTTGCGCGGACAGCTGCCTCTATCACGCGATCTCCCGCGCCCCCGACGGGCGGATCGTCCTCACGCCGTCGAATTGCTCCGGCTGCGGGCTCTGTGCGGAGCGCTGTCCCAAGCAGCTGTTCCGACTCGTTTGGTATTGAACGCGGTTTATCTGCGCTGCGCGTAAACAGTTACAGCGCGATTTCGACAAAGCGGACCGTTTCCTGCCCGTGCAGGAGCGGCCCGTATGTTTTCCAAGTTCCATTTGCATCCATTCACTTCAATTCTCTTCTTGTGACCAAATCGGCACCAAACCGGCCTTGATCTGCAGCTTTCGTTATTCTCAAAAAAGATAATTCGTGGGATGGACAGGACGCATGAAATCGGTTACAATGGATTGCAGAAAGTGCGGGTCTATCACATCTAAATGCACTTAAAACACACTAACGCAAAGTAGACGAAAAAGGAGACGATATTGCCATGCATACCGTAGGTACTTCGGTGGAACGTATCGAAGCGCTCGCAAAGGTAACCGGCAAAGCGGAATTCGGCGACGATATTCGGCTTCCCGGCATGCTGTACTGCAAAGGCGTTCACTCAGAATACGCTCACGCTAAAATCCTTTCCGTCGATACAGAGGCAGCGGCAAATATGCCCGGCGTTGCTTGTGTCGTGACGGCGAAAGACATTCCCGGCGCAAAAATGATCGGCGAGCTATTTATCGATCAATATGTTCTTGCCGACGACATGACGCGGTTCCTGGGCGATGTGATCGCCGTCGTCGCGGCAGATACGCAGCGGCAGGCGGACGAAGCGGCAAAGCTCGTCAAGGTCGAGTATGAACCGCTCCCCGTGCTCGGCGACCCGAAAACCGCGATCGACAACGAGCAGGTCATCAACCCCGACTACCCGAACAACATGTGCGGCGGCGTTCATGCCAAGAAGGGCGATATTGAAAAGAGCCTTGCTGAGTCCGACATCGTTGTTGAGACGCACTACGAGACGCAGTTCGTAGAGCACGCCTACATCGAGCCGGAGGCCGTCACCGCGGTCCCCAGCCCGTACCGTCAGGAAGTCACGATCATGGGTTCGCTTCAGGCGCCGTACAATCTGCGCGAGTCCGTACACCGTGTGCTCAATCTGCCCATTTCGCAGATCATCATCCGTCCTGATACGATCGGCGGTTCCTTCGGCGGAAAGATCGAATGTGCGGAGGCCATGGGTGTGCGCGCGGCGCTCATCGCGCTCAAGACCGGCCGCCCCGTGCGCTACCGTCTCACCCGTGAAGAATCGATCGTCGAGAGCTACAAACGCCACCCAATCACCTTTGATATCAAGCTCGGCGCCGACAAGGAAGGCCACATCAAAGGGCTCAAGTGCTTTGCGCTCGGCGACTGCGGCGCTTACATCAACATGTCGCCTCCGGTCATGTACAAGACCGCGACGCTCGGCCCCGGCCCCTACCGCATGGACAGTCTCGACTATGATGCGGAAGCCGTTATCACAAACAACGTTCACACCGGCTCCATGCGCGGCTTCGGCACACCGCAGGCCATTTTCGCGCTTGAAAACACGCTGGATATTCTGGCCGACAAAATCGGCATCACGCCGCTCGAGATCCGCCGCCGCAATCTGCTCGAAAACGGCGACGTCAGTCCGTGCGGACATAAACTCGATTTCCACGAGGTCAGCATTCGTTCGGTCATGGAAAAGGCCGTTGCGGAGATGGACTACGAGCGCAAATACGCGCAGTACACCGAGGAGAATCGCGACCGCAGCCGCAGAAAACGCCGCGGCATCGGCATTGCGACCTCCATGCGCGGTGCGAGCGTCGGCGCGGACGGCAACGGATTCGACGTCAGCCGCGTGCTGATCGAGGTGCTACCGGATGCGAACGTGCATGTGAACATCGGTCTCACGGAGCTTGGCCAGGGACTTCGCACGGCGCAGGGCGAAATGGCGGCCGAGGGCATGGGCGTTCCGTTTGCCCGCATCACCATGGGCGAGACCGACACTTCCCGCTCCCCCATCACCGGCGCGTGCATCGCTTCGCGCGGAACATTTATGGGCGGCATGGCGATCCGCGATGCCTGCGACCAGATCCACAAGATCATCGCAGACGCCTGTGCGATCGTTTACAAAAAGCCCGTGGATGATATCGTCTTTGAGAATGACCGTGTGCGCTTTGCCGACATGGATATCAGCTTTCCCGAGGCGGTCAAGGCCTGCTACAGTCTGAATAAGACGCCGATGGCGGCCGGCACCTACTCTGTACCGCTGCTCAACTGGGACGGCCACACCGGCGAGCCCTTCTATACTTACACCTACTCCTGCCATATCGCGGAGGTCGAGGTCGATCTGGACTGCGGCACGGTCGAGGTGCTGAAGATGGTCGCCTGTCACGATATGGGCCGCGCCATCAATCCGGAAATGGCCAAAGGTCAGATTTACGGCGGTATGGTCATGGCAGAGGGCATGGCGCTGTTCGAGGATCTCGGCCTTGACAGAAAGACCGCGCGCCTCAAGAACACAAACTTCGAAAACTACATCATCCCGACCGCGATGGACGTGCCGGAGAATGTCCCGCTGCTCGACGAGCATCCGGATCCGCGTTCCGCTTTCGGCGGCCGCTCCCTCGGCGAGCCCGCGACGGAGCCCGGCGTCGGCGCTATCACCTGCGCGATTAACCACGCGCTCAGCAAGCCCGGTTACATCAACACTCTGCCCGCGGATCTGGACAAGGTGTTCTTTGCCGGCCAGGAACTCTTTGACAAGGAGGCGTAAGCAATGAAATACAAGGCCTACTACCGTCCTGATACCCTGTCGGATGCAGAGCGTCTGCTTGCCGAGCTGAACGGCCCCGTCCTTCTTCTCGCAGGCGGCACGGACGTTATGGTCTACGCCCGCGAGGACGACCGTTACGCCGAGCACTCCGTCGTCGATATTTACCATCTTCCCGAGCTTCGCGGCATCACGGAGGAAGGCGATACGATCCGCATCGGCGCAGGCACGACCCATACGGAGATCGAGACCTCCGCGCTGATCCAGTCGCACGCAAACGTACTTGCCATGGCCTGCCGCACGGTCGGTTCCCGCCAGATCCGCGATCATGCAACGATCGCCGGCAACATCTGCAACGCCTCTCCTGCGGCCGACTCTCTGGGGGCGCTCGCAGTGCTAGGCGCGGTGCTCGAGGTGCGGAGAAACGGCGAAACCGTCCTGATCCCGCTGTCCGAAGTTATCGAAAAGCCGTACAGAACAGCGTTGTCCGACCGTGATCTCGTGCTTGCCGTTCGGATCCGGAAGCTCCCTGCTGACGAGGTCACCCATTTCTGGAAGCTCGGCCGCCGCAAGGCGCTCGCCATCTCCCGTATGACCATCGCCACGATCCTGCATCGCGATGAAAACGGCGTTGTCGACGACTTTAACATCACCGTCGGAGCGACGTTCCCGCGTCCCATGACGTTCCCGGATGTCAACGCGCTGCTGCTCGGCAAAAAGCCAGACGCCGCTTCGGTCAAGGCTGTCGCCAAGGCGCTGTCCGATAAGATCCCCGAGATCGCGGGCATCCGCAAGTCCACCACGTTCAAGCAGCCCGTCTGCCGCAACATGACGGAGCGTATTCTGAGCGAACTGCTGTTGGAGGATGAACAATGAAAAAGACAATCTCATTTCGGTTGAATCGAAAAGCGTACACGATCGAGGCGGATCCGTGCGACCGTATGCTCGACGTCCTTCGCAATGACCTTGCCCTCCGCGGCACAAAAGAAGGCTGCGGCGTCGGCGAATGCGGCGCATGTACCGTTGTGGTCAACGGAGTTGCGGTCACGAGCTGTCTCGTTGCCGCCGGCCAAATGCAGGACGCGGACATCATGACCGTCGAGGGACTCAGCGAAACCGAGATCGGCGCGGTACTCCAGCGCTGCTTCATCGATCACGGCGCTGTGCAATGCGGTTTCTGCACGCCCGGCATGCTCATGAGCGCCTATGCGCTGCTCCAGCAGAATCCTGATCCAACGCGTGAGGAGATCAAAGAAGCCATCGCTGGCAATCTTTGCCGCTGCACCGGCTATATCCCCATTGTGAACTCCATTGAAAAGGCCAAGCAGGAGTTGCTGAACAAGAAGCAGTAAGCGCTCCGTTAATCGGGTCGTCTGCAAAAAATCACTGCGCTGCCGCAAACCGTTGCGGCAGCGCAGTTTTTGTTGCGTCCAAGTGTCATGCGATTCTTAGTTTTCATTGTATGCTATGGGAAGCGAATTAACGTTCCCGAAAGGCTCCGACCGTCTTCGGGGTACCATCCCTAAGACATACGATTGCTAAACGGCATATCGTTCCTGCCGAGTTTTCTATGGAAAGAACGGCTTCGAGGCGAAGCAATTTCAGCATAAAACGGCAGTGCAAAACGTCCCGGGCACTCCATGTGTCCGGGGCGTTCGTTCTCGCAGAGCGGGCATTTGCCCGATAAACACCGATTTTAGCCTTGAAAACCTGTCCTGCCCGCCGCTGGTCTATCTTCATCTTTCATCAGAATAACGAATGATATGATACCCATCATTCCAAGCGCGATTTCAATCCCCGAATTCATGCTCGTGAATAGTGCCGAGTGATTCCATTCAATATAGGGCGTCACATTTGCAACGATATCATAAACAAAGTGCAGCAGCATTGGCACAACAAGATTCCTTGACTTTAGATATATGACTGCAAACGCAAACCCGATCGTCCCTGACAAGAAAAATGCAGTTGCATTCCAACCGGTCGCAACATGTGCCAATCCAAAAACAAAGGAACTGATCATTGCATATAATCGTCGGTTCCGGGCAGTTTCAGCCCCGTAAAAATAACCTTCAAGAATCAGAAATCGATAATTCAACTCCTCGTAAAAGCCTGTTGTTATCTGTTGCAGCACAATCCCAGCAAATAACAGGTTTTCCGGAACCCCAACAATTCTCTCGCATCCAGCGCAAACGGTTATTATATAGTACAGTAAATATGCTAAAAAGCTGATTCCCGATAGAATGGCCGTTTTACTTTTACAAAAGCTTAGTATTTCCTTGGCTGTTCTTCCGTACAGCCTATTCGCCGCGACAAGAATACCCACGCCAAAAACAGCACGCAACAGGCTGCTAAACAAATACCATGGAGCTCCAGCCAGAAAACTCCCCGCAATCAACGACAGAATTAGAAAGCCCGCCCCAAAAATGAGAGCCCATGCTATTCCGCTAAATCTTAAATCGAGGAATACTCTTTGCATTTTTCATCTCTTTCAGAATGAGAAAGCCATGGTCTTGCAGCCGACTGTAACGATCGGTCGGCCTTTGAACGATTCTGCTGCACGTTCGGGTCGAGGCGATGCAGGAAAGGTATCCGCGTCTCTTTCGAAAAAGCGAAGCGGAAGCATGCTCTTTCCATATACAATTATTCCGCTTGTTACAGGGCGCCCGGCACGCGCGGCATTCCGCGAAGCGGCGGCAGGACGGCCGGCAAAGCGCCTTATATTCTAGGACGGAGACGTAAAACGAGCTTTCTTTTGCGCACTCGCTTCGTTCTCCGTCCGCTTTCACCTTACAGTACGATCTGCAAAAGCTCCTCAAAATCGTCGATCAGGCAGGTCGCCCCCGCTTCCAGAAGCTGTTTCCTGCTCCGATACCCCCAGGTGCAGGACACGCAGTCCAACCCGGTGTTGCGTGCAAATTCCACATCCACATCGGAATCGCCGACGTAGATCGCGTCCTTTTTCTCAACGCCCAGATAGTTCAGAACAAACTCCAGCGGCTCCGGATCCGGCTTTTTGCGGTATTTCTCCATCATGCCGAGCACCATGCAGAACGTATCGCGCGGGAACAGCGTTTCAATCACGCGAGTCGTGTCTTTATGCGGTTTATTGCTTACGACAGCAAGGCGCACTCCCGCTTTTTTCAAGCGGCTCAATGTCCGCAGCACGCCCTCATAGGGGTGCGAATGATCGCAGCAATGCCGGTAGTAATCCTCCTGGAAATCGCGGTGCAGCTGCTTCCAGCACGTTTCCCTCGCATCGTCCGGCAGTGCGTTTTGGCACATATAGGCCGTGCTGTGACCCACGATCGCCTGCACCTTCCGCTCGGACAGCTTGGGAAATCCGTTCTTCTCGAGCGCCCGATTCAACGATGCGGCAATATCTTCAATCGTATATACGATCGTTCCGTCCAAGTCAAACACACAGAGCTTATACATTTTTTCTCACCTCATAATTCCAATAGCATTCCAAACATACCGGCAAGCGCCAGAAGAATCCCGAACATCGCGCCCGCAGGCATCTCTTCCTTATGAAAGATTCGTGCGCCGAGCAGCGCCACGGGAAATGCCGTGCAGGAGATCGGGAGCAGATAGCTGCTGTCGCCGAGCAGCGCCGCGCGGCTGTCGCAAAGCCATGCGACGCCGATCGCCATACCGGCGAGCACGAGAAAAATCCACCCGTCCGCAGTGATCCTCTTTGCGGAATTCAACGACTTTCCAAGAAGCGCCGCGCACCAAAGCACCACGGTGGAAATCGCTGTCCGCACGGCGTTTGCGACGCTGACGGAAATGACGCTCTCCGGCAAATACAGCATATCGGTCAGCGTTTTTGCTGCGGACGCAAACAGTGCAAGAAAGGCAAACAGCGCCCACTTCCCGTTGCCACCCTTATCCGGTCTGCTCTCAAGCAGAAGCGTACCGAGCAGGAGCAGCAAGATGCAGCACAGCTTCCAAACGCTGAGCGTCGTATGAAACAGCCATACCGAAATACCGAACGCGCCGCAAACATGCAGATTGGTAATCGGTATGACGCGATTGACGTTCCCGTGGATCAGCGCAGCGGACAGACAAAGCCAAACCACGCCCTGCAAGGCGCCCGACAGCACCAGATACAGCAGCATCTCGTTCCCGATCTCTAAGATCTCGCCCGCGCGCGCTTCCATGGCAACAACGCCTGCGGCAAACAGCAGCACGACCGACGAGAACAGCGCCGCACCAAGCGCAGGCGCGGCCTTCTTTATCCCGGTTTTTAAAAAGCTCGGCATCAGCCCCGTCAGAAGCGCCGATACTACCGCATAAACGATCCACTCTGCCATACGCATCCTCTGGTACGTTTCCTGAGCACAGTATACCACATATGGTGGAACGAGGCAATCCGACTTTCCCTCGGGCAATTCCCCTCCCGCGGCTGCGCCGCATGAAACACAGGCGATTTCGTTGCTTTTCTCTCGTACAATCCCTTGCATTCACACAAAATATATGATATAGTACACCCAATGTATGTTTGTATACAATCATACCATAATCCATTGGAGGATATTGCAATGAAAAAACTGTTTGCGTTCCTGCTCGCCATGACGATGCTCTTTGCGTTTGCCGCCTGCACCGCGCCCGCGGCCGAAGTCCCCGCTGTTGACAAGACATCAGGGCAGGAGGAAGACTCTCTGTCCATCTCCTCGCTCGCCCGTTTGATCATGGTCACGGGCGGTGACTCCGGCACTTACTATGCCTTTGGCGGCGTGATCGCGAATGTGCTGAGCAGCACCGTTGACAATCTTGAGATCACGGCGGTCACTTCCGGCGCTTCCGCCGCAAACTGCCGGTCGCTGAACAATGGGGAGGCAGATCTAGCCATTATGCAGAATGACGTCCTGGACTATGCGGTGACCGGCACCGAAACCATGGCCGAGGACGGCGCCATGCCGAAGTTGCGCGCGATCGCCTCGCTGTATCCGGAAGCCGTACAGCTCGTTGCGCTGAAGTCCGCGAACATCCACTCCATTGCCGACCTCAAGGGCAAGCGCGTCTGCGTCGGCGATCAGGGCTCCGGCTCCGAAACGAACGCCAAGCAGGTGCTGGAAGCCTACGGCCTGAGCTACGACGATTTTGACGTACAGTACCTCTCCTTCTCGGAGGCCTCTACCGCCATGCAGAACGGCACCGTGGATGCCGCGTTCGCAACCTCCGCGCTGCCGAACTCGGCCATTCAGGAGCTTTCCAAGATGAAAGAGATTGTGGTCATTCCGATCGACGGCGAAGGCGCGGACAAGCTCATTGAAAAGCACCCCTTCTATGCAAAAACCATCATCCCCGCCGCCACCTACGGCGTCAACGAGGCGGAGACCGTCGCCATGCTTGCTACGCTCGTGTGCAGTGAGGATCTCGACGAGGCGGTGGTCTATCAGATCACGAAGCACCTCTTTGAAGAGCAGCCCGCCATGGCGGCCGGACACGCCCGCGGCGGCGATCTCGACATCAACAAGGCGCTCGACGGCGTGACCGTAGACTTCCACGACGGTGCGCTGCGCTACTACCGCGAACAGGGCGTTATCGATTGAGCATCGGCCGTTCCTTATGACAGAAACGGTAACTTCCGCACGAAAGAAAACCGAGGGGAGCGGCGGAAAGCGCCCGTCTCCCCTCCTGTTTCTCTTCGGGCTGCTCGCGCTGCTGCTGCTTCTCCCAATCGCGGACGGGCTTGTGATCTCTGATTTTCGCAGCGGTGATGTGCTGCTCTGTCTGCCGCTTGCGGACGGCGAGCAGTTCTCCATTCGTTTCACGCACTCGGTCAATCTTTCCGACGTTACGGATCTCATTGCGCGTGACGGTCGGCAGCTCGTGTGCCGTTCTACGCAGTTTTGGTCCTACGGTGCAGGGATTCCCGATCTTGCGGATGAGATCGGCACGACGTTTTCCATGGGGGAGGACGGGTTTGTGCTGTCCGGCATCGATAAGGTGCAGGAGACCATCCCCATCCTGCTGCAAGCCGTGCCCCACCAGCGGCTGCTGTACCGTGGGCGGCAGCTCGACCTGCTGGAACGATTCGGTTCCGGCACGCTGATCGAGCTGCGGGTGCGGCGCGTCTCCATTGCTTCCCTGTTGCTATGTTCCGATATTTCCCCTGCTGTCTAATGCTTTTCCTTCGGAGGTAATCGAACCCATGTCCCTATTTCGTAAAAAAACGTCAGACGCGCAGGCTGTGCCCGAATCTCTGCTGTCGGTCGATACGACCGGCATGAGCGAGGATGAGATCGCGCGGCTCGAGGCGAAAGCCGTACTCGAAAAATATGACAAAGAGTCGGCGTATCGCAACCGTCTTCCCATGCCGCTCGCGCGCATGCTCAGCATCATTTTGATCGTGTATTCGCTGTTTCAGCTCTACACCACGATCTGGACGATCCCGATCCAGATCCTCCGACCCACGCATTTGGCCTTCGCGCTGCTGCTCGTGTTTTTGCTGTATCCTGCAAAGCGCGGCATGCGGAAGGATCAGATCCCGTGGTATGACTTTCTGCTCGGCATCGCCGCCTTTGCTGCAGTGATGTATATCCCCTGCAACTACGGCTATGTGATCAAAAACGTCGGCAATTTCACCCCGTTTGACATTGCCGTCGGCGTTGTCGGCATTCTCCTGCTCATGGAGGCCTGCCGCCGCGTCGTCGGTCTGCCGATCCTCATCATCGTATCGGCATTCCTGCTGTACGCGCTCTTCGGCTACCTCATTCCCGGCACATTCGGCATTCGTCAGATGAAGCTCAAGCAGGTCGTGAACCACATGTACTATACGACCTCCGGCGTATTCGGCACCCCGATCGGCGTTTCCTCAACGTACATCTTCCTGTTTATTCTTTTCGGCGCATTCCTTGAGAAAACGGGTGTGGGCAAGCTGTTCATCGATCTTGCAAACGCCATTGCGGGCCGTCATATCGGCGGTCCGGCAAAGGTCGCCGTCATCGCTTCCGCGCTTGAGGGTACGGTCTCCGGAAGCTCCGTCGCAAACACCGTCGGCTCCGGTTCCTTCACCATTCCGGCAATGAAGCGGCTTGGCTACAAGCCCTCGTTCGCGGGCGCAGTCGAGGCCGCAGCCTCCACGGGCGGGCAGCTCATGCCGCCGATCATGGGCGCAGCTGCGTTTCTGATGGCGGAAAGCACGGGCTTTGCCTACGCCGATGTGGTCAAATCGGCCATCATCCCGGCTGTTCTGTATTTCTCCGGCATTCTGATCTCCGTGCATCACGAGGCGCGCAAAACCGGCCTGCGCGGGATGCCTCCCGAAGAGATCCCGAAGGTGCTCCCCATTCTGAAATCGCAGGGGCATCTGCTCCTTGCGCTTGCGCTCATGATCTACATGCTGGGCAGCAAGGTCACGCCGTCTTATGCAGCGCTCAGCGCCATCCTGACCGCGCTCATGGCCTACAGCATCCGCTGGTGGGCGCTCGTTCCCACCGGCTTTATGATCCTTGCCATGAACGCGGATACGTGGTTCCCCGCTGCGCTCGTTCCCTTTGGCATCAATGTTGTCCCGTTCACGACGTACGCTCTCATAGCGATCGGCATCTGGCTTGTGCTGGCGCTCATCGTGAACTGGAAAAACGGACCTGCGCTCAAGGATAAGCTCGGCTTTGCCCCCATGGATATTGTAGAAGCGCTCGAAAACGGGGCGCGCGGCGTGCTCACTGTCTGCATCGCCTGCGGCATGGCGGGCATGATCGTCGGCACCGTTACTCTGACCGGTCTCGGTCTGAAGCTCGCGACCGGACTTGCGGCGCTCGCCGGGAACAACATCTATCTCATGATGTTCTTTACAATGCTCGCTTCCATCGTGCTGGGCATGGGCGTTCCGACGACGGCCAACTACCTGATCACCTCAACGATCTGCGCGCCCGCGCTCATCTCCATGCTGTGTATGAGAAACGGTCTCGATGCGGCGACGCCTGCGATCATCATGGGGGCGCACCTGTTCGTATTCTATTTCGGCATCATTGCGGACATCACGCCGCCGGTCGCTCTCGCAGCCATGGCTGGCGCGGCGATCGCAAAGGCCGAACCGTTCAAGACCGGCGTCACCGCAACGCGCATCGCGATCGGCGCATTCATCGTCCCCTATATCTTTGTGCTGAACCCGTCCATGCTGCTGATCGACGCCGCGCCGCTGGACATCCTGCTCAACGTGCTGACGGCTCTGCTCGGCATGTATGCGCTCTCCGGCGGTCTGACTGGTTTTGTACAGGACGACTGCACCTGGTATGAGCGGCTCCTGCTCATCGCAGGCGGGCTTTGCATGATCAAGCCCGGCTGGATTACGGACTCCGTCGGCCTTGCGATTACCGCAGCTATCATCGTTTGGCAGACCGTGCGTGTGAAAAAGCGCGGCGTGTCCCCCAAATTGTCCGTCTGACCCGCATTCCGCTGCACCGTCCGGCCGCATCACGAGACCGGACGGTTTTCTTTTGTTGTGCAGGGCTGTGAAACTGATTTCAATACAGAGCGTAACCACGCAGGCCGACAGATCCGCAGGTTCGAGTGGGATCCGCGCATACTTTTTCGGTAAAAGCGCGCGGTCGTCTTGACAAGCCGCCGTATCCCATATTATACTTTTTAAGAACAGTCCGCTTGTGATGTAACCGGTTTCTAACGGATTTGCGCGATACAAAGACAAACCGCCAGGAACGCTTCATCCCTTTCACATTCCAATTGCGGCGTTGATTCGATTCGTTGTTCGATCGTCGTTTTCCCCACAATTATGTTTTTCTTTTCGGCGGCGCAGCCTGCGCTGTCTGATAAAACGGAATCCGATCCGTCATCGTATGAAAATAATACAATGGGAGGAAATCATGAGTTACGACATCCTGATCAAAAACGCAAAGACGCGTAAATGCGCAGAACTCGTCAGCATCGCCATTGAGGGCGGAAAAATCGCTGCGATCGAAAAGGAGCTGCAGGCCGATGCCAAGCAGGTTATCGACGCCAAGGGCGGTTTGGTAACCGAGTCTTTTATCAACGGTCACCTGCATCTTGACAAGGTCTATACGCTCCAGATGGCCGGTGAAGCGGCGCTGAAGGCCTACAACGGCGACGGCATGGGAGGCGCCATGACCAGCATCGAGCGCGCGGCGGACTTCAAGGCCGCATACGACGAGTCCTGGATCATCCCGAATGTGCGCAAAGCCTGCGACCTCGCGGTCAAGTACGGCAACACGCACATCCGCGCGTTTGCAGACGTTGACACCAAGGCGCGTCTCGAAGGCGTCAAGGCACTGCTCAAAGCCCGCGAAGAATACAAGGGCCGCGTTGAGCTGCAGGTCGTCGCTTTCCCGCAGGACGGCGTTGCCCGCGAACCCGGCGCAAAAGAGCTGGTCAAGCAGGCGCTCGACCTCGGTGCGGATGTGGTCGGCGGTATCCCGTGGATTGAGTTCACCAAAGAGGACGAGCAGGATCATGTGGATTCCATGTGCGCCTATGCAAAGGAATATGATAAGCCGATCTCCATGCTGTTGGACGACGTCGGCGACGCGGAAGAGCGCACGCTCGAGATGCTCTGCAAGCAGTCCATCGCCATGGGCTGGCAGGGCCGCGTGACCGCACAGCACTGTCGCGCGATGGAGCTGTATCCTGAGAACTATTTCCGCAAGCTCACGAGTCTGCTCAAGCAGGCGGGCGTCGGCATCGTCTCTGACCCGCACACCGGCCCGCTCGCAGCGCGCGTCAAGGATCTGCTCGCAGCCGGCGTTCCCGTTGCGCTCGGACAGGACGACATTCAGGATGCTTACTATCCCTTCGGCGAGTGCAACATGCTGCAGGTCGCATTCCTTGCAAGCCATCTGCTCCGCATGCTGACGTTTGACGACATGGATCTGCTCTATGACATGATCACGACGACCGCAGCAAAGGTGCTCGGCATTGAGAACCACGAGCTGAAGGTTGGCGGCAACGCAGACATCGTCGTTCTGGACGAGTCCGACGTCTACCACGCGATCTGGTATCACAGAGCGCCGGTCTACGTCATCAAAGACGGCAAAGACATCACGGTAAAAGCATAACCGCATAGACACGAAGGCCGGCCGCACAGGGCCGGCCTTTTATATTCTCGCTCAAACAGCAAAGCGCCGCTTTCGATCGGGATTCCTCCTTGCGGCGACAGTGGCTCCAAGCGGAGCGCCGTCGCGGCCATGGGGCTCTGATTTCCGTACCCTTCCGGAAGTACCGGTCACAATGCTCCTTCGTGCTTTGCTCAGGAACGCCTCGTCCACCACAATCCGTTTTCGTAAAAAATAACCGCCCTGCCATCAACAGGACGGTTGCCCGAAAGGGTAATCACTTAGTCGGCTGATCGTATCGGTCTTGTCTCACTGGCAGTATAGCCGATCGTCGGAGGTGTTGTCAATGGGAAGAACAAGCACCGCTGTTAAGACGCGGTATAACTCGAAGACCTACGACCGCATCGTCGCAAACGTTCCAAAGGCGACAGGCGAAGCGTTCAAAGCAAAATGCAAAGCAGACGGTGTTCCGCAGACGCACAGCTTGAACGCGGCGATAGACGCATATACCCGAGATGCGCTTTCGTTTCACGGGCGGCCGATCCGAACATTTATCGTTTTGGGGGATCCTCCAGACGGTATCCGACCTTATAGATCGTTTTGATGCGGTTTTCAAAATGGAGCTTCTTTCGCAGTTTTTGTATGTGAACGTCCACCGTCCGAGAATCTCCGAGAAAATCCAATCCCCATGCCATGGCAAGCAGCCGTTCCCGCGAAAGGGCAATATTGCGGTTGAGCACGAGCGCTTCAAGCAGCGCAAATTCCTGCGGCGTCAGCTCGACTCTTTCTCCCGATACGGTGACGTCGTACCCTGCAAAATCAATTTCCGTCTCGTCGAGACGATAGCGTTCGTCGGACTTCTTTGTACGGCGCAGCACCGCCTGCACCCGGGCAAGCAGCTCCTCCATTGCAAACGGCTTGATGATGCAGTCGTCCGCGCCCATGTCCAGACCGCGTACCCGGTCATGCAGTCCGTCGCGCGCCGTAAGGCAGATGACGGGCAACTGCTTCCCTGCACGCTCGATGACGGAAAACCCATCGGTTCTGGGCAGCGTCATGTCCAACAGCATCAGATCAAAACGCTGCTCTTTCAGCAGACGCATCGCCTGTTCTCCGCAAAACGCCGCGGTGCATTCATACCCAGCAAGCGTCAAATGATGATATAAACGTTCGGAAACGGTATTCTCGCTCTCAACGATCAGGATCGTGGCCATGCGGTTCTCCCCCCTCCTTGTCGGGTTTTAGTGTATCAGGAAGATATTAGGAAGTTGTTAACCGAAGTCGAACGAATTGTGAAAGCACATTTACATTCCATGCCGCGTCTGTTAAAATTCTACTGAGAGATACTCAAGAAAACTGGAGGGGCTTTCATGAACCGGCGAACTCTGCCTGCGATCTTTCTCGCAGCGCTGCTTCTATTACCGGGCAGCAGATTTGCCCGCGCGGACGAAAGCGATATGGACCGCAGCGTTCTCGCGCCGACATTTGTCGTCATCGACGCTTCCGATCCCGAGACGCTGATCTACGCAAAAAATCCCGACAAGCAGGTCGCGCCCGCAAGTACGACGAAGATCATGACCTGCATTCTTGCGATCGAGCATGCAGAATCCCTTGACGAGATCGTCACCGTTCCGACGGTCGCGACCCGTCTCAAATCGACCAACACACTCATGGGACTGAAAAACGGGGAAGCACTTCCTCTGCGCGACATGCTGTACGGGCTCATGCTGCCGTCCGGCAATGACGCGGCGATCGCCCTCGCCTACCACGTTGCGGGCGATGTGGAGCAGTTTGCGGAGCTGATGAACGCAAAAGCCGCGGAGCTCGGCATGACGGAGACGCACTTTGTCAACGCAAGCGGCGTCTACAAAGGCCAGCATTACTCCACTGCGCGCGATATGGCGCGGCTTGCGGCCTACGCCATGCAGAACGAAACCTTTCGTGAGATCGTCAAAACGGCGGAATACACCGTCCCCGCAAACGAGGTCCGCAAGAACGAACTGCACCTTGTCAATACAAACCGTCTCGTCTCCGATCCGAAGGATTCCAAGTTTTTCTATGAATACGCCGTCGGCATCAAGACCGGTTCCACGGCGAAGGGCGGCAAGTGCCTTGTGGCCGCCGCAGAAAAAGACGGCGTTACGCTCATTGCCGTGCTGCTTGGCGTGACCGAGGGCGGCGACCGCAGTACGCGCATCCGACGCTGTTTTTCGGATGCGAAGATGCTGTTCGAGAACATCTACGAGACGCTGTATACGCCGGTGACGCCGGAAACGCTCGGCCTTGATCTCTACGAACAGCAGATATCGGTCGAAAATTCCCGGCTGACCGATCCCGAAGGTGGAAAGCTGACCCTTTCGGTGCGGTTTGATCCGGACGCGCAATGCCTGCTGCGCGCAGACACCGTCGAAGCGATCCGCTCCGACCCTGCGCAGTTGACTGTTGAAACCGATTTTGCATCGGAATCGGTGACCGCACCGGTGCAGGCGGGCGATGTGCTTGGCACCGTGACCTTTCACTACCGCGGAAAGCTGCTGTATACCGGAGAGCTGACAGCGAGCCGCAGCGTCGAGGCCTACGATCCTGCGGATGCTGCGACGCCCGTCCCCTCCGAAACGCCGCAGCCCGTCGCTTCGCTCGCTGCGCCTCAGCACCTGTCCGCATGGACCCTGCTCGGCCTTGTCGCAGCATCGCTTGTACTGCTGGTACTGCTGATCGTGCTTCTTCTGCGCAGCCGCAGCAAAGCCGCGCGCTCGAAGCGCAGGCGCAAAGGCCGGCGGAAACAGCGTTCCGTCCAAGCGTAACCGTGCAAAAACGGCTGCACCGCGCTTATGCGATACAGCCGCTTTTCATTCTTCCGCCGTGTTTGCACGCTCGGCATCCCGCGTCCGCCCGTCCGCCAATCCAGCTCCGCCCTGCATCCTGTCAAAGCGTGCGCCCCGCGCCCTTATCCGGCATACGGAAGGGAAACGAACAGCTCGTCCACGGAAACGCCGTCCACATACATCATATAATCGACCATGGTGAACTCGATCTTGCCTTCCCGGCCGTCCACGGTCCGGAACAGGCAAAAGCTCTCCTGATCCGTTGCAGTCGGATACAGCTGCGTTCCGGGTTCCAGCGTCCCTTCCACCCAGTCGCCGCCGTCCCGAAAACTCGCCCGGAATGCCTGTCCTACCTCAACCGGCATATACGGGATCAACTCATACAGGCTGTCGGGCTTCGGCGTCATCGTCCCGTTCGAGGACAGATCGTACGACCGAACCGCGCCCCATGTGCCGAGTACATCCACCACAAGGCTCAGCTGCGCAGTCCCGTCCAGATCGATCTCCGTCACGGAACCGTACACTTCGTTCGCAAGGACGGGCTTGCCGTTCTCTACGGAACAGAAACATGTATAGAAGTCGTCCGACATCTCATCCAACACAAACATAACAAGCTCGCTGCCGTCCGAGAACTCCAGCAATTTTGCCTCTTCCAGATAACTGAAGATCTCCACGACCGCAATCTCTTGCCCTGCTGCGGTCAGGTACAGATTGGAGTCCCACTCGTCCAGCGCTCTGACCTCAAAGGTGCAGTCCACGAGTTCTCCCGTCGCTCTGTCGCGCACGGAAAACGTTTCTTCCGGAGAAAGGATCCTCTGCACTCTGACCAACGGTGCGTTCGCGGACGCCACGGTATCTTCCGGCGTCTGTGAAGGCGTCGTGACGGCAGCGGACGGCTCTTCCGGCTGCGTCTTTACGGTGCAGGCCGTCATTGACAGTATAAGCACGGCGACGAGACCAATGGCGAGAATTCTTCTGCCATGAAACTTACAATCATTTGGGTTCATGTTAACGCGTATTGCCTCCGATTCCAAAAAAATCATTCACGCTCTGTTTCAGTATAGCACACTTTTACTCCATTGCAAGCAACGCATACCGTTAGTATAATAAGGACATGAGCAGATTGTATTTTGTCGTTTCCTTGCTGATGCGCCGCACCTCGGCGCTGTTTCTTGCAGTGCTCTGTTCCGGTGCAGTCGGAATGGCGCCGGATGCGGGCAGCTCCGCCTTGCCGGAAACACAGACCGCCGTACTGGACGAAGCGGCGCTTGATGCACTCTCTTACGATTTCCCCGACGTCCCGCGAGACGCTGTCTATGCAAACCATGACGTTTTGGTGATCGTGCCGCACGAGGACGATGAGGTCTGTCTGCTTGGCGGCGTATTTGAGGCATATGTCCGCGCCGGAAGCACAGTCCGCGTCGTCTTTGTAACAAACGGCGACAGCCGCGGCGGCGACAGCGGACAGGTTCGTATCCGTGAAGCTATCGCGGCGCTTTCGATCGTCGGTATTCCGGAAGAAAACGTGATCTTCCTTGGTTACGGCGATCAGTGGCGGCCGAAACGCTCCCACATCTACCATGCGGACAGCGACGAACAGCTGACGTCACACGGCGGGTTTCAGGCCACATACGGCACGCCGTCCCACCCGGCTTATCATAACGGAACGCCCTACACGCGCAGCAATCTGAAAGCGGATCTTCGTTCGGTCATTGAAGAATACAGACCAGATACAATCTTCTGTATCGACTGCGACGGTCACCGGGACCACCGCGCCGTATCGCTGTTCTTTGAGGAAGTCATGGGTGAGATGCTCCGCGACGACGCTTCCTACACGCCCACGGTATTCAAGGGCTTTGGATACAGAAGCGCTTGGTTCGCAAGTCCGGACTTTTACAAGGACAACATTCGCTCCACAAAAAACGCCAGCGATTTTTCCTACTTATGGGAAAACCCCAGCTATCTTTGGGCGGAACGTATTCGTTTCCCCGTTGAAAAGCAGGCGCTCGGCCGTCTCATGTACTCTACAAGCACCTATCAAATGCTTGCGGCGCATGCATCGCAGAATGCCGCGGCACGCGCCGACCGCATTCTGAACGGCGACCGCGTTTTCTGGCTGCGCGAAACGAGTTCGCTCCTCTATCGGGCGGCTTTGTCCGCCTCTTCCGGCGATGCATCCCTGCTAAACGATTTTAAGCGCATCGACATCGAAGACGTCGGCGTCAGCAATGTTACGTTTTCCGGCCATGTCTGGTCTCCGGATGACGAGAATAAGGCCGTTGCGGTCACGCTGGATACTCCGGCTCCGCTTTCCGAGCTGTGGCTCTATGACAATCCGAACCCTTTCTCCAACGTACTGGATGCGGAGATCGCATTCAGCGACGGCAGCGTGATAACGACCGGCCCGCTCGCACCGGGCGGTGATGCGACCGTGGTACGGTTTCCGACAAAGAGCAATATTTCCGGCTTTACCCTGCGGCTGCTGAAGACCGAGGGCGGCGATGCAGGACTGACGGAGCTGGAAGCTTACGCGGAAGCGCCTTCCCATGGTATCCGATTTATCAAATTGAAAAACGCAGCGGATGATTTCGTCTATGACTACTGGGTGGATCCATCCGGAAGCGAGCGTTTCTCTCTCTACACATACCCGGCAGAGCCCGCGGGCGATCTTTCCGCTTCCTATCGGCTCGTCGTTTCCGGCGGCGGAGAAGGGTGCAGCGCGGTCTTTGACGGCGATGGGATCCTCGTCACCTGTGTGCCGGGGAGCAGCTTTACGCTGAAGATTGAAAGCCTTACTGACCCGTCGCTCTTTGATGCGGTGCGCGTCTCGAACCCCTCGTCTTCAAGACGTTTGCTCGTCCGCCGGCTACAGCAGCGCGAAGCTGCCGTTCTCTCCTAAATCTATGCGTTCAGCAGCAGGATCCCGAAATTCAGATAGGCTGCAAACGTGAGCCACAGCACATAGGGCGCCTGCAGAAAGGCTGCGAGCGGGTCAATGTCATAGAATACAAAGCACATCGCGACCACAAGTCCCCAAAGCAAAAGCAGCCAGACAAAGGCCAATCCGAACGCACCGAGGCAGAAAAACAAAATGGGCCAAACAAAGTTGACGGCGAGCTGTAAAACATACAGCGTGAGCGCCGTCTTTCTCTTTTTCGATTCCCCTGCACGCCAGATCCGATATGCGGAAATGCCCATGAGCAAAAATAACACCGTCCATACGATGGGAAAGACCGTGCCGGGCGGCGACAGCGGCGGCCGCTTGATCGCCTGATACCGTTCCATGCTGCCGGAGGTCAACAGCGCGGACAGGCCGCCTACGCCCAAAGCGACGGCTTCGCTCACAAGAAGCGTTTTCCAATGGATCGATTTCCAGTCAAACTTCTTCATGCTTATAGTCTATGTATATGTATCCCGACTTATGCGGACTTGTTTCGATGCGAAAAGAACTTTCCCTTTCGGACGCTGCCATGCAGCGCGGCGCGGTACAAAAAAAGGCGGGACTTGCTCATATCGCGATCCCACCGTTCTTTTCGTTTTGTTTCATGCCGCAGGCCACGGCGCTCCGGCTATCTCTCCAATCCCTTTTTGACCTTCCAGAGCAGTCCCTCATCGAGCAGTACGGTCACATGCGTGCCGTCCGCCTCGTGCGATTCGGAAAGGATCGTGCCGAAAGCGCGCAGCTGCTGCATGGTCTCATAGCGGTCATAGGGAACGGCCAGCTCTACTCGTACACGACTGTGCGAAAGCTGTGTTTCGATGTCCTCGAGCAGTTCCGATACCCCGGCACCCGTCATTGCGCTGATGCGGCAGGCGTCGGGGCGCAGGGTGTTCTCCGTATTCTTGTCGATCTTGTTGAATACCTGGATACAGGGCGTATCCGCCGCGCCGAGCGAGGAAACGACCTCTTCCACGACGCGCATCTGCACGTCATAATATGGGCTGCTGCTGTCGATCACATGCAGCAGCAAATCCGCGTCTCTGACCTCTTCGAGCGTGGAGCGAAACGCCTGCACGAGATCGTGCGGAAGTTTGTTGATAAATCCGACCGTATCCGAGAGCAGGCACTCCGTCCCGTTGGGAAGCGTAATGCGGCGCACGACCGGATCCAGCGTTGCAAAAAGCTGATCCTCCGCCAGAACGTTCGCGCCGGACAGTGCGTTGAGCAGCGTCGATTTCCCCGCGTTCGTATATCCGACGAGCGCAACGACGGGAACCGCATTCTTGCCGCGCTTGACGCGCCGCAGCGCGCGCTGTTTTTCAATCTCGTCGAGCTCCTGCTGCAGCTCAAAGATCCGTCTGCGGATCCTGCGCCGATCGATCTCCAGCTTTTTCTCGCCCGGGCCGCGCATTCCGACGCCAGAGCCGCCCTGTCTCGACAGTGCGCGCCCCATGCCGAGCAGACGCGGCAATCGGTATTGAAGCTGTGCAAGCTCCACTTGCAGCTTGCCCTCGCGGGACTCCGCACGCGATGCAAAAATATCCAGGATCAGCATCGTGCGGTCAATGATGGGAACGCCCAGCACGTCCTCGAGATTGCGCATCTGGATCGCGGACAGCTCGTCGTCAAAAATCACGATGTCGGCTTCGAGCGCGCTGCAAAGCAGGGAAAGATCATCCGCCTTTCCCGTGCCGATGTACGTCGTCTTATCCACGGCGCGCCGCCGCTGCAATTCCCTGCCGACGACCTGCACGCCCGCCGTTTCCGCAAGCTGTGCCAGCTCTTCCAGCGTATCGTAGCCGTCGTTGGACTCGATGCCGCAAAGGATCGCCCGCTCCGGTCGCGCCTTTGTCACCTCGTAGGCCGGAGCAAGAAAGCGGGCGTCGGCGGCGTAGATCTCCTCCATGAGCTGCTTTTGGGGCAGGTGATGCGGCCGCAGCGGGCCGTACAGGATGGTTTGTCTGCGATCGTTCTCCAGCTCCCCCAGATACCCCACATAGATCGTGGTCGGCTGTCCGTCCTCCGAAACCCCGATCGCCGCCATCGCATCCAGTCGCAGGGACGAAAGCGATCCAATGTCCACGTCGGAAAGCAGTCCGCTGCCCCGCGGATGCGTATGGATACAGCGGACGCCCGCGAGCCGGTCGATATTGCGCACGAGACGCAATTCCTCCATGCCTACGGAGCGGTCGTCGCCGATGCGCACATCCTCAACGCTGCCGCTGCGGGAAAGATAGATCAGGATCTCCCGGTTGATGAGCGCGGTAAAGCGCGCCATAGCGTCGCACAGCTCATTCGAGAGGAAAACATCCGGCTGGACGGAAAGCGCATAAAGGCCCTCCATCTCCCGGAGCAGTATTTCGCGGACGCCGTCCGTATTGCCGTTGATCGTTCGTTTCATAGTCTCTATTGTAGCATGCGCCAAATAATTTCACAATTCCCCGGTTGACATTCTTTCCCATGTGCTGTAAAATCGATAAGCGTTTAATTGTTAAACGTTTATTTTGATTTTTGTGGCCAATGGAGGAACGCTATGCATAACCACGCGCTTGGCGGACGGATCATACAATTGAATGTTCTGCGCCGCAATCTGTTTCGTAAAAAGAGTGCCGGATGTGCGCTCTACGACGGTCAGCGCCCCATGATGGAAACGATCGTTTGCCACCCCGGCTGCACCCAGCAGGAGCTCGCGAGTATGCTCTGCATCACGCCCGCTTCGGTCGCGCTGTCCACAAAACGTCTGCAAAAGGCCGGTTTTCTCGAAAAGCGTCGAGACGCAGACAACCAGCGCTGCAACAGGCTGTATGCCACCGAAGCTGCAAAGGCGCTCGTACAGGAACAGCGCCGCGCATTCGACGAGGTGGACGCCGTCACCTTTGCCGGGCTGTCGGAGCAGGATCGTGAAACGCTCCGGCGGCTGCTCGACCACATGATCCAAAATCTCAGCAGCGACGGAGACGTTGAATTCCCGGCGCCGCCCTGCTTCTGGAAGGAGACTGATTAAATGCTGAAAAAGCTCTTACACTATGTGCGGGGCTATGTCAAGACCTCCGTCCTCACGCCCATCGTCGTGATGGCCGAGGTTGTGCTCGAGGTCTTTATCCCGCTCTACATGTCACGCATTATCGACGTCGGCATTCCGAATGCCGATCTGCCCTACGTGCTCAAGATGGGCGGCGTCATGGTGCTTATGGCGCTCGGCGCGCTGCTCTTCGGGGCGCTCGGCGCACGCCTTGCCGTATATTCGAGCAACGGCGCGGCAAAAAACCTGCGCCTTGCGCTCTTTGACAAGATCGAGTCCTTTTCTTTTAAGAACACGGACAAGTTCTCGACCGCTTCGCTCGTAACGCGACTCACGAACGATATTACGAACGTGCAGCAATCCTTTCAAATGATGATCCGGCTGCTTGCGCGTTCGCCGCTCATGCTGATCCTTGCGACGGTGTTCGCAGTCCGCATCAGCCCGGAGCTTTCCGTCATCATCCTGTTGGCGATCCCCATTCTCGGAGGCGCCATGGCGTTCATTTCAAAACTGGCCTTTCCCCGCTTTGAGGCGATGCTGAAAAAATATGACAGCATGAACGCCCGAACGCAGGAGACGCTTGTGGCCATCCGCGTGGTCAAATCCTTTGTCCGCGGCGATTATGAGACCGTGCGCTTCAGCGAAAGCGCTGCGGCGCTGAAAAATGCGCAAAAGCGTGCGGAGAAGCTCTTCGTCATCGCATCGCCCATCATGCAGATCACGATGTACGCCTGCATTCTCGGCGTAATCTGGCTCGGCGGCGGTCATGTGCTGAACGGCGGTCTGCAATCGGGCGCGCTCATCAGCTTCATCACCTATATCACGCAGATCCTCGTTGCGCTCATGATGATCACCATGGCGTTTGTGAACTTTGTGCTCTCCTCCGCTTCGGCCAAGCGCATCTGCGAGGTGCTCGATGAGGTCCCCGCCATCGGCGACGAGCAGGCGGACCCCTCGCTCACGGTGAAGAACGGCAGTATCGAGTTCTCCGACGTATGCTTTTCCTATGCGGACGATCCGAACAATCTGACGCTCGAGCACATCGATCTTTCGATCCGCTCCGGCGAAGTCATCGGCATCATCGGCGGTTCCGGTTCCGGTAAAACCTCGCTCGTTCAGCTGATCCCACGGCTGTACGACGTGCTGTCCGGCAGCGTTCGCGTCGCAGGGCATGACGTTAGGGAATACCCTGTCGAAACGCTTCGCGCCGCTGTCGGCATGGTGCTGCAAAAGAACGTTCTTTTCTCCGGCACGATCGAAGAAAACCTGCGCTGGGGAAACGCCGACGCAACGCAGGCGCAGATCGAGGCCGCCTGCCGCGCGGCCTGTGCGCACGACTTTATCACCCGTTTCCCGGACGGTTATCAGACGGTGCTGGGGCAGGGCGGCGTTAACGTGTCCGGCGGGCAGAAGCAGCGGCTCTGTATCGCCCGCGCGCTGCTCAAGTCGCCGAAGATCCTGATCCTGGACGACTCGACCTCGGCCGTTGACACCGCGACGGACGCGAGCATTCGCGAATCCTTCCGCACGGCGCTGCCGGAAACCACGAAGCTCATCATCGCGCAGCGCATCACGAGCATTATGGATGCAGACCGCATCCTGGTGCTGAACGACGGCAAGATCGATGCTGTTGGCACGCACGAAGAACTGCTCGCGCACAACAAAATCTATCAGGAAGTCTATTATTCTCAACAGAAGGGGGTGGAGTAAATGGCACACGGACCTGCTCGCGGCGTTGCAAAGCCGCGGAACACGATGAAAACGTTCCGTCGTTTGTTCGGTTATCTTTGGCACTATCCGGTGCAGCTCATCATTATTGTCCTGAGCCTGCTGTTCTCCTCCGGGGCGGCCGTGCTCGGCACCTATATGCTGAAGCCGCTCTTCAACAGCATTGCCGCGCTGTTCAATGCGGGTGCAAGCTCCATGCTGCCCATGCTCTCACAGGTACTGACGCTTGCGCTCATCTATGTTCTCGGCGCGCTCGGAACTTTTCTCAGCAACCGCCTGATTCTGAACGTGTCGACCGACATTTTGGAGCGCGTACGCTGTGAAATGTTCACGAACCTTCAAAAGCTCCCGCTGCGTTACTTTGACACCCGCACGCACGGCGAGATCATGAGCCTGTTTTCAAATGATACGGACACGCTCCGCGAAATGCTGAGCCAGGGCATCCCTCAGCTTATCACGAGTCTCATCACGGTGGTCGGCGTAATTGCGATGATGCTGCTGCTCTCCCCTGTGCTGACGCTGATCGTGCTCATAATGTTCGTGCTCATGCTCGTTCTGATCAAACGCATCGGAAGCAAGTCCTCGCGTTATTTCAAACTTCGCCAGGAAGCGCTTGCAAAAACGAACGGCTATATCGAGGAGATGATCGAAGGGCAGCGCGAGGTCAAGGTCTTTTGCCATGAGGACGCCGTGCGCGACGAGTTTTCCGTGCTTTCGGAGAATCTGCGTTCCGCATCGACGAGCGCAATGACCTTCGCCATGATCCTCATGCCCATTATGGGAAATCTCAGCTATGTTCTCTACGCAGCGTCTGCGGCCATCGGCGCAGGCATGACGATCGCGGGCCTTATGGACATCGGTACGATTGCCGCCTTCCTGCAGTATACGCGTCAGTTCACGAATCCGCTCACGCAGATCGCGCAGCAGTTCAACGGCATTCTGAACGCGCTTGCCGGCGCGGAGCGTATCTTCGACCTGATCGATGAAACGCCAGAGACCGACGATGGCAAAGTGACGCTGACATGTGCAAAAAAGCATGTCGACGGTTCTCTTGAGGCCTGCGAGGAATACACGGGCGTGTGGGCTTGGTGCTGCCCGCAGGCGGACGGCTCGAACAAGCTTGTGGAGCTGCTCGGCGACGTGCGGTTTGAGGATGTGACATTTGCCTATGAAGAAGGGCATGACGTGCTAAAGCATGTCACGCTCTATGCAAAACCCGGGCAGAAGATCGCGTTCGTCGGTTCGACCGGCGCGGGCAAGACCACGATCACGAACCTCATCAATCGGTTTTACGATGTACAGCAGGGGCGGATCACTTACGACGGCATCGATGTAAAGGACATCCGAAAGGACGACCTGCGCAGGTCGCTGTCCATGGTCTTGCAGGACACGCATCTGTTTACCGGGACGGTGCGCGAAAACATCCGCTACGGCAATCTGAACGCCACAGATGCGGAGATCGAGCGTGCGGCAAAGCTTGCAAACGCGGATTTCTTTATCCGCCATTTGCCGCAGGGCTATGATACCGTGCTCACTGCGGACGGCGTAAACCTGTCGCAGGGGCAGCGCCAGCTTTTGTCCATTGCGCGCGCCGCGGCCGAAAACGCGCCCGTACTCATTCTGGACGAAGCAACGAGCAGCATCGATACCCGTACCGAGCGGCTCATCGAGCAGGGCATGGATCAGCTCATGGCAGGACGCACGGTCTTTGTCATCGCGCACCGGCTCTCCACCGTGCGAAACGCGGACGCGATCATGGTATTGGAGCACGGCGAAATCATCGAACGCGGCGACCACGACGATCTGCTCACGCAAAAGGGCAAGTACTATCAGCTCTATATGGGGATGTTCGAGCTGAGTTAAGCGAATCCCCGACGGAAAACAAACAGCGGCCTGCTGCGATGTGAGCAGGCCGCTGTATTCTTTTGTGCGCTCTCCTGCGGTGCGGATCAGTCCAATTCGGCGGCCACGCGCTCCGCAAGCGTCCGCAGCGTCTCCCGGCAATGGCGCTTCACCGTCTCGAACGGCTCGCCGCCCGGGCTCGCAGCGTAGACGCGCCGGATACCGGCCGCATACGTTTTCTCGAATCCCTCCCCCGTCACGCCGCAGAGCGCAATGCAGGGAACGCCCGCCGCTTTCGCTCTTCGCGCCACGCCGACGGGAACTTTTCCGTGAGCGCTCTGCGCGTCGATCCGCCCTTCGCCCGTCAGCACATAATCGGCCTGACGGATCGCGTCGTCGATCCCTGCCGCATCCAGGATCAACTCGATGCCGGGCCGCAACATGCCATGCAAAAACGCGGCGACGCCCGCGCCAAGGCCTCCCGCTGCTCCTGCGCCGGGAAGCCCAGAAACATCCATGCAAAGATCCTTCTTTATGCAAAGCGCAAGGTTTTGAAGCCCTGCGTCCAGTCTCTCCCGCATCTCGCCCGCAACGCCCTTTTGCGGGCCAAACACATACGTTGCGCCATTCTCGCCCGTCAACGGATTATCCACGTCGCAGGCCGCAATGACCGGAATCGTCCAAGGCTTTTTCGGCTGTATGATCCGCACAATATCCGACAGATTCTCAGGGATCGCACGCAGCGATTCCCCTGCTGCATTCAGAAATTGATAGCCGAGCGCTGCAGCCATGCCGATGCCGCCGTCATTTGTTGCGCTGCCGCCAAGGCCGAGCAGGATCTTTGTCACGCAGTCTGATTCCATGCGCCGCAGCAGCTGGCCGAGTCCGTATGTGGAGGCATGCAGCGGGTCGCGTTCGCGTCCCATGAGCGGCAGCCCGCAGCAGCTGGCCATCTCGACCGCGCCCGTTCCGTCGGGCAAAGCGGCATAGAATGCTTCCACCGGCCGCTCCAATGGGTCTACGGTCTTATGCGTCACGCACCGGCCGCCATACAGGCGCAGGCAGGTCTCGGTAAACCCCTCCCCGCCGTCCGCAAGAGGGATCGCTCGTATCTGCGATGCCGGGTCATGCCGCAGGAGCGCTGCTTCCACGATCTTCGTGACCTCGTCCGCATCCATCGTCCCCTTGAACGAATCGAATGCAAGAACATACCGTTTCATGCCGTTTTCATCCTCAACTGTGATTCTCCGAAAACGATTATATCATGAAACAGCCGCATTCGGAGAACTTGCGGCAAGAATGTGCGGCCGTAGCTCTCTCCCTGCTTCTTCTACCAAATAAATAAAGGTCTCCGCATGCCGCATTTCCCCTCTTTTCCTTTTAAAATGTTTCTGGTACAATGTCTCTGCTTTGACCGGATACGGCATGAAAAGTGAATTTTTCGTGTTGTTTTCACGCGTTGCAGCGCGAACGGGAACGTTTTCCCCTATAATATGAAAGGCGGCGGCTCCGCCGCTGTTTTCCCGTGCGATGGGAAGAAAGGATATTTCCACCCCATGAAGGATATTGTTATTAAGGGTGCCAGAGAGCACAATCTCAAAAATATAGACCTCGTTGTGCCGCGGGACAAGCTCGTGGTCTTTACGGGTCTGTCCGGCAGCGGCAAATCGAGTCTTGCCTTTGACACGATCTATGCCGAGGGGCAACGGCGTTATGTCGAAAGCCTTTCCTCCTACGCCCGCATGTTCCTCGGACAGATGGAAAAACCCGACCTTGACAGCATCGACGGTCTTTCCCCCGCGATCTCCATCGACCAGAAGAGTACGAGCAACAATCCGCGTTCGACCGTCGGCACGGTGACGGAGATCCACGACTATCTGCGCCTGCTCTACGCGCGCTGCGGCACGCCGCACTGTCCCGTCTGCGGCCGTGTCATCGAGCGTCAAACCATCGATCAGGTGGTCGATCGCGTCATGTCTCTTCCGGATGGATCGCGCATTCAGGTCATGGCGCCCTGCGTCCGCGGCCGCAAGGGCGAGCATCAAAAGGTGTTCGACGAGCTGCGGCGTGAAGGATACGTTCGCGTGCGCGTAGACGGCGAGGTGTATGACCTTTCCGAGGTTCCCGCGCTCGACAAAAAGTTCAAGCATAGCATCGAGGCCGTGATCGACCGTCTCGTGATCAAGAATGATCTCGGCGGCCGTCTTACGGATTCGCTGGAAAACGCGTTTCGCCTTGGCAAAAACCTTGCGATCGTACAGGTCGTGGGCGGCGAGGAGATGCTGTTTTCTCAAAACTATGCCTGCCCCGACTGCGGTGTTGACATGGAAGAGCTTGCGCCGCGTATGTTCTCCTTCAACAACCCCTACGGCGCCTGTCCGACATGCTCCGGTCTCGGCACGCTGAAAAAAATCGATCCTGCGCTGCTCGTTCCCGATCCGTCCCTCTCGCTCGCCCAGGGCGCGATCAACGTGATGGGCTGGAACAGCGGCAGCCACGGAACGATCGCCGCCATGTATTTCAAGGCGCTTTGCGAGCACTTCGGCGTATCGATGGACACGCCCTACCGCGATCTGCCCGAAGCTGTGCGGAAGGCGATCCTCTACGGAACCGGAAAAGAACGTCTGCACATCGCCTATCAGAAGGAATTCGGAAGCGGAACATTTGACGCGCCGTTCGAGGGAATCGCGGTCAACATGACCCGCCGCTATGAAGAGACGAACTCCGATTACAGCAAGCAGGAAATCGAGCAGTACATGTCGGAAACGCCCTGCCCGGATTGCCGCGGCAAACGGCTGAAACGGGAATCTCTCGGCGTTACCGTCGGCGGAAAGAGCATCGCCGAGCTTTCCGACATGCCTGTGCGCAGCATCAAAGCGTTTCTGTCCACGCTGACGCTGACCCCTACGCAGCAGATGATCGCAGGCCAGATCCTGAAGGAGATCGATGCACGGCTGGGCTTTCTCGTCAATGTCGGCCTCGACTATCTGACGCTGTCCCGTGCGGCGAACACGCTCTCCGGCGGCGAGGCGCAGCGCATCCGTCTCGCAACGCAGATCGGCAGCGGCCTCATGGGCGTGCTGTACATTCTTGACGAACCGAGCATCGGTCTGCACCAACGCGATAACGAAAAGCTGCTCTCGACGCTCAAGCGCATGCGCGATCTTGGAAACACGCTCATCGTGGTGGAACACGATGAGGAAACCATACGCGAAGCGGATTATGTGGTGGATATCGGCCCAGGTCCCGGCGTTCATGGCGGTCAAGTGGTGGCCGCAGGAACGCCCGAGGAGGTGGCCGCCGTGCCGGAATCCATCACGGGACAATACCTGTCGGGCAGGAAAAAGATCGAAGTACCAGCCATGCGTCGCAGCGGAAACGGTAAATTTCTCACCGTCCACGGCGCACGAGCCAACAACCTCAAGAATATCGACGTAACGATCCCGCTCGGCACATTCACCTGCGTGACCGGCGTGTCCGGAAGCGGCAAGTCGAGCCTTGTGAACGAGATCATCAAAAAGACGCTCCTGCGCGATCTGAACCGTGCGCGCACGCATCCCGGCGACTCGGACGGCATCGACGGCATCGATGCGCTCGACAAGATCATCGACATCGATCAAAGCCCCATCGGCCGCACGCCGCGCAGCAATCCTGCGACCTACACCGGCTTGTTCGATCTTATCCGCGAAGTCTTTGCCGGCACGCCCGACGCAAAAATGCGCGGCTATACCAACGGTCGTTTCTCCTTCAATGTCAAGGGCGGCCGATGCGAGGCGTGCCGCGGCGACGGCATTTTGAAGATCGAAATGCACTTCCTCCCGGACATTTACGTCCCCTGCGAGGTTTGCGGCGGCAAGCGCTACAATCGCGAGACGCTTGAGGTGCATTACAAGGGCAAGACAATCCACGATGTGCTGGAGATGACCGTTGAGGATGCGCTGGGCTTCTTCTCTGCGCTGCCGAAGATCAAGCGCAAACTGCAAACGCTTTACGACGTCGGGCTCGGCTACGTCAAGCTCGGCCAGCCGTCCACGCAGCTCTCCGGCGGCGAAGCGCAGCGCGTCAAGCTTGCTACAGAGCTTTCTCGCCGCGATACGGGCAGAACGCTATATGTGCTCGACGAGCCGACGACCGGTCTGCACACGGATGACGTCAAACGTCTGCTTGAGATCTTGCAGCGGCTATGCGACGGCGGCAGCTCCGTGCTCGTGATCGAGCATAACCTGGATGTTATCAAGTGCGCGGATTATCTCATCGACCTTGGCCCCGAGGGCGGGGATGCGGGCGGCAGGATCGTCGCGACCGGCACGCCGGAAGAGGTCGCCGCCTGCGAAGCAAGCTACACCGGCCAATTTCTCCGCGGCCCTCTCGGGCTGAAATAAGCGGCGTTCCGCTCCCCGCTCCATCCCCTATCTTGTATGCAAAGGAGGGTTCCGACCCATGTATACCCGCTGGAGGCTCTATATTCTCTGCGTTTTTCTCGCGGCGATCGCCGTATGCCTGATCGGCATCCACCTTCTTCGCAGGCGCGGGATCCGGATCTCGCATGTTCAGGCTGCGCTCTTCATTGTCGGCATAGTGCTCACGCTCGAAACCGGCATCGTTATGAAACTCTCCAATTATAATCTCGGCGTGATCCTGCCTGCGTTCTTCGGCCTGCCGCTCATTGCGCTTGCGTTCCTTCTGCCGCATATGGGGCACGGTTTCCTGCGGTTCCTCAAGTATTTCACGATCGGCTGCTACGCTGTCGCTTTCTGTATTTTCCTCGTTTGCGGCATGAATATGCTCCGTGCGCAGCATAAGGCCGCCGATGTTGATGCGGACGCAGTCATCGTACTCGGCGCTGCCGTACACGGAGACAAGGTCACCTGGGTGTTGGAGAACCGGCTGAACGCCGCGATCGACTTTCTTAATGCGCACCCTGACGCAGTCTGTGTCGTTTCGGGCGGACAGGGCGCAGGCGAATCGGTCACGGAGGCGTCCGCGATGAAAAAATACCTCTTGGCGCACGACGTCGCGGCGGATCGCATCCTCGTGGAGGACAAGGCGACGAACACGGTCGAAAACTTCCGTTATTCCAAGGCGCTCATTGATGCGTCGCTCGGTGCGGACGCTTCTATCGCCTTTGTGACCACGGACTTCCATGTATATCGTGCAAGCCGCGTTGCCGCCGCGCAGGGTATCAACGCAGCGGGGATCCCCGCAAAGGACGTCTGGTATCTGCGACTCAACAATTTCCTGCGGGAATGCGTCGGTATCTGCGTTTATTCACTGACCGGGAGAATCTGACCGGTTATCCAAAAAGGAGTCTTGTTCTGTGCTGAAAGAATTCTGGGATTCGCTGATCTCCACACTGCCAAAGGACATTTTGCAAGCGCTGTTTTCCTTTGTCGTTGCGATCGCCGTTCTGCTCATCGGCCTGCGGCTCATCAAATGGCTGATCGCACACATCAAAAAGACAAAACTGTCCGCGCGTATCGATCCGACCGTGCATACCTTCATTCTCAGCGTTATCTCGATCGGGCTGAAGCTGCTGCTTGTCATTGCGGCTGCCAGCATCATGGGCGTTTCCAATGCGTCGATCGTCGCCGTGCTGGGCAGCGCGGGACTTGCGATCGGGCTTGCATTGCAGGGCAGCCTTGCAAACTTTGCAGGCGGCGTCATGATCCTGCTGTTTCGTCCGTTTCTCGTCGGCGATTTCATCGAATTGAAATCCGGGGAAAGCGGCACCGTCACAAGCATTTCGATCTTCTATACGACGCTGCATACGATCGATAACCACAAGCTCGTCATCCCGAACGGTACCGTATCGAATGCCTCCGTCTCCAACTACTCCGCCATGCAGGAGCGCAGGCTCAGTCTGGATTTTTCCGTGCGCCCGGATACGGATGCCGCACGCATGTCCGGTCTGCTTCGCGGGATCGCGGCTTCACATGATAAGGTGCTGCAGGATCCCCCGCCTTTTGCGCGTCTGACAAAGCTCACGGAGACCGCCGCCGTCTACACGCTGCGAGTCTGGTGCCGCAATGCGGATTATTGGGATGTGAATTATGATCTGCTTGAACATGCCGGCAGGGCGTTGATCGAAAACGGTATTTCCTTCCCCGCCGCCCGCATGGATGTGCGCGTCTGCGGAAATGACGCGTCCTGCCGCAACACCGAACCTACGGGCACCAACGTCTGAAGCGATCGGCAACGGCGTCAAATCGGGCTTTTCCTTTTTGAAAAAGCGTGATATACTGTTATAGCGTAATTCTATATGGGAGGTTTGTATCAATATGAAATCCAGGAAAGAGATCAAAGGGATCGCAAAAGACGCATTCTATCGTCAATACTGGCTTTGCGTCGGAGCGAACGTAATTGTCATGGCGTTGTGCTCCGTTCTCAGCGGTATTTCTCTGGGCGTGGCGGCGTTCATTCTCGTACCCTCGCTCGTGATCGGGCTGAACTTCTTCAGCGTCGCGATGTATCGCGGGGATGCGACCTCGCTCGAGGACATTTTCCGGGAGGGCTTCGACAACTTTGGCCGCAAGCTCGGCGGTTACCTCTGGATGGAACTCTTTATTTATCTGTGGTCGCTGCTGTTCGTGATCCCCGGCATCATCAAAGCGATCTCCTATGCGCTCACGCCCTATATTCTTGCCGACTGTAAGAACGTCAGGGCGACCGATGCGCTGAAGCTCTCCATGCGCATGATGGAAGGGCACAAATGGGAGTACTTCGTTCTGGGCCTCAGCTTCATCGGCTGGATGCTGTTGACGTTCCTGACCGGTGGCCTGCTGTACGTCTTCTATGTCGGGCCTTATATGAACAACACGTTCGCGGGTTACTATGCGGAGCGCAAGGCTGCCGCGCTTGCCGAAGGCACCGTGACCCAGGCGCAGCTTGCAGGCGAAGCACTGTAAGACCGCTGCCGTTTCAACATCATTCCTACAGCCGCGCGGGTCCTTTACGGAAAGCCCGCGCGGCATTATTTTTCCGGTCACCGTTATTCAAATCGCTCCGGCGTAACCGTGGATCGCGTTCATTCCGCGTTTTTCCCACCCGCTCCTTTTTTCGGGTGGGTATTTTTTGCATTCATCGCGTCGTATGCGCCGTTGCTGGCAAGCGATACCAGCGCCGCATTGATCGGTGCGAGCGCCATGCGGGGCAGCGTAAAGCCGCCGGTGAATGCTGTCGCGAGCAGAAGCAGAACGGCCGCGATCCCATAGCTGACAAGCCGTGTCGGGATGCGTTTCAAAATGCCCAGTTCCTTAACGAACTGTGTAATAACACCGGTCGCGAGTGTTGCACCTGCATAGGTCGACAGGCTCTGCCACGTCAATAACTCGTTCATACCATATCTTATGCTGCGCGCACAGCGTCTGTGACGGGCATTTCCGTTCGAGGCGCAAAAATGTCCATCTCGGGCGGTTTCGAACCGTTTTTATGATATTCACATATGCTGCATTATCGGAGGTGTTTTCGGCGATCCGCGCTACAATACTGTCAGGAGGTATCAAAAATGGAATATCAAAGACTGCTCAAAAGGGGAATGACGGGTTCGGACGTGCGCTACATAAAGGATGCGCTGGTCTCGCTCGGCTTTCTCGAAAAATCCACGCACGACACATTCGGAAGTCAAACCGCTGAGGCCGTGCGCGCCTACCAGCGCGCCCGCAGCGATCTCTCCGGCACACCGCTCCTTGCAGACGGTGTGGTCGGTCAAAAGACCTGGGCCGCGATCGTGCGCGATCTTGCAGAGCTGTCCGATGCGCCGGACGTCATCCCCGCAAACATCGGCCCGACGGCCGCACGTGCGATCCACGCGGCGCTTTCCGACATGTCCGGCGCACGCCGCGACATCGTTCTTGCAGCTCTTCCTTTCGCTTTTGACCCTGCCACACGGCGCGACTATCCGTTCTCGCTCTACATTCGCGGCGGCAACCTATACAACACAGATCTTCGCGTGAACATCATCGACAAGGCGCGTATTGAAAGCGGGGCAAAACGACAGCCCGCATATTACAACGCGGGCAGCAAGGAAATGATGCTCAAGGCCGTTCGCGCGCACCCGGAAACGACCGGCGCCGACTGCTCGGGCGGCATTGTCGGGCTGCTTCGCAAACTGAAGCTCGTATCCAGCGGGTTTGACCGCACCGCAAATCAGCTCTGCTCCGAGCGCTATGCAAAGGCCACTGCGAAGTCCGGCCTTCGCCCCGGCGATTTTGTCGGGCGGCCCGCGCACATCGGCCTGTACGTCGGCGGCGGCTATGTCGTTGAGTGGGCGGGCAAGCGCTACGGATGCCAGTTGACCGGGCTTGACCGCCGCATGGTTCACGACTTTGTGGAGCAGCGCGAGCGCAGGCTGTCCGCTTGGACAAAATTCTGCGACCCCAGTTTTTATTGACATACGGCAGCGGGCGCTCCTTCCGGGAATCCGTCTCCGCTCTTGACCTTCTCCGCATGCTTGTCTATAATGCTTACATCCCGCGCGTTTGAAGCAATTGCCTGCTGCACGCCGGAGATTGGTCTATTCTGCCCGAAACTTGATTTGTACTTCGGGCCTCGGAGGCGTTATGCAATACCGGATCGAACCTCATCTGCACACCGTTCACGCAAGCCGCTGCGCCCAGCTGAATGCCAATGCGCTGATAGCAGGTTATCTGGAGGCTGGCTACAGCGCAATCGTCGTCACCGATCACTTTGACCGCAAGGGCTTCTATTATCTCGGCATCGACGTCGCGCATGAACGGTTCCCTCTTGAGTACTTCCTCGCGGGGTATCGGCGCATGAAGGCGCTTGGTGATGCGGCGGGCATCCGCGTGCTTCGCGGGGCGGAGCTGCGCTTTGACGGCGACGGCAACGACTATCTGCTGTACGGCTACTCAGACGCGCTGTTAACGCCTGCGGACGACATCTTTCGCATGGGGATCCGGGCGTTTGCACCGCTTGCGCACGCGGACGGCGCGCTGATCGTTCAGACGCACCCCTTTCGCGGCCTATGTAAGCCGGCGGATCCCGCATTGCTCGACGGCGTAGAGGTGCGCAACGCGAATCCCCGTCACGAAAGCCGCAACGAGCTGGCGCTGGGCTTTGCCCATGCCAATCCCTCACTTTTGCGGCTCTCCGGCTCCGACTGCCACCGAGCCGAGGACATCGGCATGGGCGGAATCTTGGCCGCCACGCTGCCGGAAACCGAGCAAGGGTTCGTTTCGCTGCTGCGAAGCGGGCAGTACACGCTGATCTGAACGCGGCTCTCTCTTCCGAATCTATCCTGCGCGTATCGAAAGCAGACCGGGGGACTTCTTCTCGTTTTTTCGGAAGAAAAGGAACAACGCAGGTCAAGCGAAACAGCATTCCCTTATACGTTGTTGCCTGCTTCACAGACGCACAATACAAAACGGTCGGTTCTCATGCGAACCGACCGTTTTGTTCATGCGAACGGAATGTGCGGTGAAACGGCTGACCCGTCAACTCCTTCGTCACCACATGCCGCTTGTTCCTTTCCCGAAAGAGAAGAAACCGCATCCCGTCTGTTTTCAATCATTTGTTCCCGAGGTTTCTTCTGCGGCGCTGCTCACGCGCCTCGCGCCGCGCGTCCTCTCGGAAATTCTCCATAATCAGGCAAATCGAGGTGATCAATGCAGACACGGCAAGCAGCGCAAAAACCCATTTGCTGAGCTCGCTCGTCATAAACGCCATAACCTCGTTAAAGCGATCGATCACAAAGAATGTTAACGTCATCAGCGAAAGCACGATCGTGATATGAGGAATGATGCGCTTCATTTCCGTACCTCCTTATTCCTGTGCCGCGGCGTCCGTTTTTCCAATGGGTTCCGCGATATAGACAATATCACTGACCTCGCGGCCGCTGCCGATGAGCTTGCTCACAAGCTTTCCATTGTAGGTCATGACCGACGTCTTTCCGCCATCCAGATTGTACGCCGTTTTGCAGCCAAGGTCTTCAAAGATCTGGGCAAGCTGCGGCAGCGTCACGCCGTCGGAATCCTTCGTGCGTCCCTCCACCATGACAAAGCAGTAGTGTCCGGGCTCATAGTACCCGATCGCGCTGCGCGGGTTCTCCCCCCTAACGGTCGATTTGAATTCCTGAATCGCGCTGCCGTCCTCGTCGAGCAGTCCCGGTCCAAAGTACCATAGCTGATAGGGGTCGCGGGCATAGATCGCATCAAGATCGATCTCGTCCGCCTTATACACCTCCATCGCGCCGTCGTAGTACAAAACGCATGCGTCCTGCTTTTTGTTGGGCTTTTCGGCATAGAGCTGGCCGTTTCGGATGGCGAACACACCGGCCTGTATATGCGCATAGAAATGATCGCCGGAAATCGCCACGATCGCTCCGGCCGCGTTGGCCATATCAAGCGTATGCATATACTTCTTGCTGTAATCGTTATACACCGCGGTACGGAGACTCGTAATGTCCTTCACATAAATATCCGCGATGTGCACGATGCTATCGTACATCTCCTCCGTCAGCAGTTCAATGGACACGTTCTCGCTGCGGTAGCCCTGCTCCTCCTGAATGGTCGCCTTAGAGAACTTATCCGCATACTGTCCCATCAAAAGCCCGGTTGGTTCCGGCGTCTCGGCGGGCATCTCGGGACCCTTTGACGGCTCCGCATCCTGCGTAGGCGCAGGCGTTGCCGTATTCTCCGAAACGGACGCATGCGGCTTCGAAATCTGCTGCGGCTGGGGCGGTTTTACGCGCACATGGTGAAAATAGGAAAACACACACAGTGCCGCCCCAAGCAGCAGCAGGTCCACCACAACCATGCGGGCAATCTTTGCTTTCTTACTCAGTTTCATCGTTCATTTCATCCTTCGTTACAAATACAAATTTCCGCTGCATATAAAAGCTGATCGGGTAAACGACCAAGCCTGCAAGAATTTTTGCCCACAGCTCCGGCATCGCGAGCGCCAGCAGGGACAGAATGCCGTAATCCAGCGCAAGGATCCCGACCGCAAGCGCATAGTAGCGCACAATGCTGGAACGGTCCTTTCCCTCAAAGACCAGCTCCTTGTTCAAAAAATAATTGCAAAGCGAGCTGATCACGCGCGCCGCAATCTCCGCAAACAGCTTTCCATAGCCCGGCCACAGCAGCCGCAGCAGACGGAACGCGACCACGTCGGCCAAAAAGGAAGCCGCCGACGACGCGACGAACAGCAGAATCATCTTATAGATGCGCCATGCATCGCGCACGGGATGAAAATGCGACGAAGCGTTGTCCTCGATGTACACCGTATCAATCGTGACCTCGCGGATCGGCACATGATGCCGCGTCGCGTACAGCAGAACGTTGATCTCATATTCGTAGCGGTCGCCCCGCATCGCAAGCATCATCGGAATGCGCTTGACCGAAAACGCGCGCAGGCCGGTCTGCGTGTCAAACACGGGTACGCCCGTTGAGATGCGGAACACAAAGCGCGTGATCGCATTGCCCGCGCGGCTCTTAAACGGAACCTTTCCAGTGAACCGACGCGAGCCGAGCACAAGCGCGGAGGGATTGGCCATCCAGTCTTCGCTGACGCGAACGATGTCCTTGACAAGATGCTGCCCGTCCGCGTCCACGGTTACGACGCCCTCGTTTGCATCAAAATGTGCGCGGATATAACCCAGCGCCGTTTTGAGCGCTGCGCCCTTTCCCCGGTTCGTCTCGTGATACAGTACGGTCGCGCAGGGTTCGAGCGCCAGAAACAGCGGCCGTTTCTCCCGATCGCTTCCGTCGTCAACGATCACGATGGCATACTCCGTCCTCTCGCGAAGCTCCTCCACAAGGCGGATGAGCTTCTCATCCGGCTGGTATGCCGGTATGACAACAACCATGTATGTTTCTCCTCAAATATCTGCCTTCGCCGTATGGTTGCGAAAACGCATGATAACCTTATGGTATCAAATTTACGTATCATTATACTCCAACTCTCCTTCTCTGAAAAGGCTTACATTCTGAACGAAATGTGAACTCTTGCAACCGGATGATATTCCCCGTGGTTTTTGATATATAATGATTATCATAAATGTTTGGACAAACCGAAGGCCGAAAGGATGGTTTCAGGATATGGATGACGTAAAGCGCCGCAACTCCTTCGATCAGCACGGCGCAAAGCGGCAAGCGCCGCAGGGCGAGGAGTTTTACGTTCTCGACGACGTGTTCGACGCGATCAATCACGGGGACGGCGGCGACCCGGCTTCAGGGGAACCGGACGCCGCAGAGGAAAACAGCGGCCTGATGTATGCCGAACCGACGGACGACGGCATTGAGGAACTGGAACCGGAGGAATGTCCGGAGCTGGATTTTTCGCGTCCTCGTAAAAAGCGCAAAAAGGGACGAATCATCCTCGTATCGGTTCTTGCGCTCATCGTAGCGGTTTTCGGCGGCGGTTTCTTTTATCTGCGGTCGTTGATGAACAACCCTGCCTCTCTCTTTCCGCAGCAGGAAGTCCTGACAGTCTCCGGCACATCCTCTCCCGCGCCCGACGCTCCTGCCAGCCCCTCGCCGTCGCCAACGATCGATCCTTATGCCGCGCTTGAGCAGCAGGCGGATCTTTCCATGATGAAAAACATCGTAAACGTCATGCTCATCGGCGTAGACTATGCAGAGGAGCGCGAGACATGGAGCGGAAAGGACGGTCTGAGCGCTGCGCATGCGGACGTAATGATCGTACTGGCCGTCAATTTCGACGAAAACCGCGCCGATCTCATCTCGCTGCCCCGCGATATCTATGCGAAGATCCCCGGCGTGGACGGCATTTACAAGCTCAATGCCTCGCTGGACTGCGGCGGCGGCCGTCTCGCTCCGGACGGCGCGGGCTTCAAAAAGGTCTGCGAAGCGGCGGAGTGGATGCTCGGCGGCATTCCTGTCGATTATTATTACGCAGTGACGATGCCCGCCGTCAAGCAGCTTGTCGACGCCATCGGCGGCGTGGATTTTGACCTTGACGTGACCTTCAAAATGCAGGGACGTTCCTATCAGGAAGGGTTTCAGCATATGGACGGTCAAGCCGTGCTCGACTATCTGCGTGTGCGCAAGGCCGGCACGGGTCTGTCGAAAAACGAAACCGGCGACGCCAACCGTGTGAACCGTCAAAAGAAGATGCTTGTCGCGATTTTCCAGAAGATCAAAGACGCCGGCCTCATGACAAAGATCCCCGACCTGCTGAGCGCCTTCGACGGTCAGCTCTATACGAACTGCACCACGAGCCAGACCGCCGCGCTCGCGCTCTACGGATACAACATGCCCAAGGAAAACATCGGGATGCACTCCATGAGCGGCTCGACAAAGAATCTCTACACCTGGAACTTCTGTTTCCCGAATCCGAAGACCCGGCGGGAGATCATCAAAAGCGTATACGGCGTGGACGTGACGGATTTGCGCGACTGCACAAAAGAGTATGCGACCTATCTGTACTACTCAAAGGTCGCGGAGCAGTCGCTCGACACCTGCAAGGCTCTGACCTCCTATGTTGCGGAGCTCATCGCCGCAGATGATCTGCTGCCGGAGTTTACGCCCGAGCCGACGCTGCCTCCCGACGTCACGCCGGGACCGTCAGATCCCACGCCGATCATCATCGGGCCTGACACTCCGACGCCCGATCCCTCGACCGGGATCGTGGACGATGGCGCGATCGTGGACGGCGCAGGCGGAATGCGCCCGTCGCTGGTCAGCGGGTTCCTGAGCCGCAGCGTACCGTCCGACGACGTTCGCCGCTATTCCGATGAGCAGCGTGCCGTTTATTCCGCTTATCTTGCTGCTTACGATGAGTGTGCAAGTGCGCTGAAAAGCGCAAACGCGCAGGCGAAAAAATACCTGAGCAGCGACGCCGGCGGCATGAGCGACCATGAGATCCGGCTTGAGAACGCCTGCGACGCGCTTCAGTCCGCCGCAGAGCTCGTCGCCTCGACCTTCAACTACGGAAAAACGCTGAAATGGGATATTACCCCGCTTGCCAAGACGAACGAGATCTATGTGGACTTCCGCTGATCCGGCAAAATGCGGCGGCGCTTGTCTGAATCTCGAGCCGTCGGGTATAATAGTACCGTTTGGAGGCAAAAGGGATACGCATGAGCAACAAGAAACAGAATGACCCTTCCCGCCGGGAAGCGGAAACACAACAGACGCGCAAAGCGGACGGAAACGATACGCCGGCCGGGCAGTCCGCCGAGCAGGAAACACAAAGGCCCGCTGCAACGATCGAGGCATTTCTGCCGACGGACTATTTTTCCTCGGATATCGCCGCACAGGCTGCAAAGCGCAGGCGCAGGCTGGCGCTATTTGCGACGATCGTTGTTCTGGTCGCTGCGATCGCAACGGCCGGTCTTGTATATTACCGCCGCCTGCGGCAGAATCCCTCCGACTTTTTTGCAAACGCCCCCAATACGCCTGCGCCGACACCGGCTGCCGCATCGAACAACGCCGCTCCCGCGCCAAACGTCACGTCCACGCCGACGCCCGATCCCTTTTCCGTACTGGAGCAGCCGTCGGAGCTTGTCCTGCCGCAAAATGTGGTCAATGTCATGCTCATCGGCGCAGACTATGCAGAGGAACGCGAGTCCTGGCACGGCAAGGACGGCCTGACCGCAGCGCACGCAGATGTCATGATCGTGCTCGCCATCAATTTTGATGAGAATCGTGCGGATCTCATCTCCCTGCCCCGCGACACCTATACGCTGGTCCCCGGCGTTTCCGGCATTTATAAGCTGAACGCCTCGCTGGACTGCGGCGGCGGCCTGCTTGCGGAAAACGGTGCGGGGTTTCTCAAGGTATGCGAAACAGCCAGTTACCTCCTCGGCGGCATCCCGGTGAACTACTATTATGCCGTCACCATGCCAGCGGTCAAGCAGCTCGTAGATGCGATCGGTGGTGTAGACTTCAATCTCGATATTTCGTTCACGATGCAGGGCCGCACCTATTATGAAGGCCGTCAGCACATGAACGGACAAGCCGTGCTGGACTATCTGCGCGTGCGAAAAGAGGCGTCCGGGTTAAAGCCCAGCGAACGCGGCGACGCGCAGCGCGTCAAACGTCAGAAAAAAATGCTTATCGCCATCTTCAACCAGTTGAAGAAAAAGGACATGATGCTGAAGGTGCCGGATATTCTTTCCGCCTTTGACGGACAACTGTTTACAAACTGCACCGCAAGCCAGACCGCCGCGCTCGCACTCTACGGTTACAACATGCCCAGTGAAAACATTGGGATGCATTCCATGGTCGGTCATATGCGCAGCATGTACTCATGGAATTTCAATTTCATCAACCAGAGCAAGCGGGTGGATCTGATCCGGGAAATCTACGGCGTCGATGTGCCGAAGATCTACGAGATCTCCGAAAGCTATGCCGCAAAGGTGCATCAAAACAAAATCGCAAATCAGTACATCAACACCTGCGGACCGCTGACCAAGTATGTTGCGGCGTTGATTGCGGCGGATGATCTTCTGCCGGAGTTCACCGCTTCCCCAACGCCCTCGCCGGAGACAACGCCGGAAGCGTCCGTCTCTCCTGCGCCGGAAACGCCCGTTCCGACAGCGTCTGCGACGCCGTCACCCGGCACGCCCCCGCCCGATGCGGGGGGAGAAGGCGTTCCCGGAGGCGCCGCGGGGATGCGGTTCGATCTTGCCGACACAGCCGCTGCGCTTTCAACGCACCGGTCGTCCGTCCTGACGGAGGAAACGAGAAAGTACTCTCCGACGCAGCGGAACATCTATCAGAAATACTTGGAGGCATTGGATACCTGCCGCGACCTTCGCGGCGGCGATACGGATAAGCTCGCGAGCGCCTGCACAAAGCTCCGCTCCGCCGCGGAACGCTGCGCGTCGACCTTTGGCTATTCCGGCAAACTGAACTGGACGATCCCGCCGCTTGCGAACACAAACGAAATCTATGTGGATTTCCGATAGCGAGACCCGTCCGGGCCTCCTCGCGCAACAGCGCGCGTCTGCGATGCGACGGCAATTCCGGCGAAAGCTCGGGTTCCGTTTGTAACGGCAGGCAGCTCCATGGTATACTTGTACAAACACAGAGCGCCGCCGCCGCGCGGCCTTGCAGCAATGAGGTGCGGAATTGAACCTTCTTCATATGACCTATGCCGTCGAGGTGGCAAAAACCGGCTCGATCAGCAAAGCCTCCGAGGCCCTGCTGGTTGCTCAGCCCAATCTCAGCCGTTCCATCAAAGAACTGGAGGCCGATCTTGGGATCGTGATCTTCCAGCGCTCCTCCCACGGCATGTCCCTGACTGCGGAGGGCGAGGTTTTTGTCGGTCACGCAAAGCGTCTGCTCGCACAGATCAACGCCGTTGAGAATCTCTATAAAAACGGTCGTGCGGCGCACCAGAAATTTTCCGTTTCCGCCCCTCCCGCCGCCTATCTTTCCGCCGCTTTCGTCCGCTTTGCTGCCGAGACCGGCGCAGTCCCCGGCGAACTGCGTTTCTCCGAAACGATCGCGTCGCAGGTCATCAGCCGCGTTTCGCTCGGGGAAGACAACTTTGGCATCGTGCGCTACGCGCTGCCCTATGGCGAGCATTTCCAGCGCGTATTTGAGGACAAAGACCTAAAGAGTGAGACGATCGCGGAATTCCGCTACGTTCTGCTGCTCTCAAAGGACAGTCCGCTGTCAGACGGCCGCCCGCTCTGGCGCACGGATCTCAGCGAGCTGTTTGAAATCGTAGGAACAGACCCGCTTGCGCCAATGGCGGCCGCGGCAGCCCCCGCCGAGGACAGCTTCCCAACGCGCTCCCGCCGCCACATCGCGGCGGTCGATCCCATCGCGCGGTTTGCCATTCTCCGCGAGCGCAGAGACGCCTTTCTCTGGAGTCTCCCGCTGCCCGCCGAAACGCTTGCGCGGAACGGCCTTGTCAGCAGCGAGTGCGTGGACTGCAAAAAACGCTGTCGCGATGTTCTGATCTATCGCAAGGACTATCACCTGGATGCCGTCGACCAACGCTTTGTCGAGACGCTGCGCCACGCGGGCGCACAGCTTGGCTCCTGTTGACCGCGCACCCTGCTTCGCCGCGCCAAGGCTCGCCCCCGTATATTTCGCAGACCAACCGTCCACACTCCAATCGGTGTCGGGCGGTTTTTTCTTCCGCAGCCGCCGCGCGCCCCCTCCGTCTGCTTCACTCCTTCCGCCTTCATTCACCCTTGCTATATCAATATAAATATATCGATATACTTTTATAGTTATTCGCTTTTCTTCCGGGATATGCTACCATAAGGCCAGATAGAAGGAGCGGCGGCCTGCCGCCGGTCAAAAAATAAGGAGGTCAATTCTATGGCACGTTTTACTCTTCCCCGCGATTTGTATCATGGAAAGGGTGCGCTGGAAGCGCTGAAAACCTTTGAGGGCAAGCGCGCAATGATCTGTGTCGGCGGCGGCAGCATGAAGAAGTTCGGTTTTCTCGATAAGGCGGCCGCCTATCTGAAAGAAGCTGGCATGGAAGTCGAGCTGTTCGAGGGCATCGAGCCGGACCCCTCCGTTGAGACGGTCATGCGCGGCGCGGATGCCATGCTGAAGTTCCAGCCTGATTGGATCATCGCCATGGGCGGCGGTTCCCCGATCGATGCGGCGAAGGCCATGTGGATCAAATACGAATACCCGGAGACCACTTTCGAGGATATGTGCAAGGTATTCGGTCTGCCCAAGCTGCGCAAAAAGGCGCATTTCTGCGCGATCTCTTCGACGTCCGGCACGGCGACCGAGGTCACGGCGTTCTCCATCATCACCGATTACGCCAAGGGGATCAAATATCCGATCGCGGACTTTGAGATCACGCCGGACGTGGCCATTGTTGACCCCGATCTTGCGGAGACCATGCCCAAGAAGCTCGTCGCACACACCGGCATGGACGCTATGACGCACTCGGTCGAGGCCTATGTCTCCACCGCAAACTGCGACTATACCGACCCGCTCGCCATCTTTGCCATCAAAATGATCCAGAAAGATCTTGTGGATTCCTACAACGGCGACATGGCCAAGCGCGACAGTATGCACAACGCGCAGTGCCTTGCCGGCATGGCGTTCTCGAACGCGCTGCTCGGCATCGTACATTCCATGGCGCATAAGACCGGCGCTGCATTCGCAGACTGCGGCGCGCACATCATTCATGGCGCGGCGAACGCCATGTACCTGCCCAAGGTCATCGCCTTCAACGCCAAGGATGCGACCGCAAAGAAGCGCTACGGCGAGATTGCGGACTACATGGGCCTCGGCGGCAAGGATGACGACGAAAAGGTCGCGCTGCTCATCGCCTACCTGCGCAAGATGAACGACGATCTGAACATCCCGCACTGCATCAAGAACTACGGCGCGGACAGCTATCCGACGGAGCAGGGCTTCGTCCCCGAGGACGTGTTCCTTGCACGGCTCCATGACATCGCGGTCAACGCCATCGGCGACGCCTGCACGGGCTCCAACCCGCGGCAGCCCTCCGTTGAGGAGATGGAAAAGCTGCTCAAGTGCTGCTACTACGACACCGAGGTGGATTTCTAAATCCTGCGCCCCCCCTGTTCGGTCGCCGCTGTTGTTCGGAGACTGTGTGCGAAACGCCCTCTGCCGTTCTTTTCCCCGGCAGGGGGCTTTTTTGCGGTGATGCAGGCGGGATGCCGGGCCTGCCCGCTATTGACGAAACACGGAATTCCATGCTAAGATGCTTAGGCTGTCGTAACAAACGAATCCGCAGGCGCCTCAACCATGGCCGAAAAGGCATGGCCGCCCGACGCGGGACCCCGTTCGGCCATTCATGGCGCGCCCCCCCGCTCCATACGGCGCTCAGGGACGGGCGAAACGCTGAAGGAATGCGGCAACGCGGGGAGGCGCGGCCTCCTCTGCAAGCGCGGCAGGAGGCGCGCCGGCTGTTCGGCATATCGGACGCTTTCCCATCAACACGCCCGCAGCGGCGATATTGCTGCGCATTCAAGCCATGCATGCGAATACGAGCCCCATTCAACTGATTGCACTTGACCTTGACGGCACGCTGCTGAATGCAAAAAAGGAGCTTACGCCCGTCTGCCGGCAGGCGCTCGAAAGCGCCGCAGACGCCGGTATTCTGATCGTCCCCGCGACGGGACGTTTCTTCGACGCGATGCCGGAGGCCGTCCGCGCGCTGCCCTTTTTGCGATACGCCATCACGATCAATGGCGCGCAGGCGCTTGATATTCAGCGGGCGCGATCGATTTATCGCGCGGAAATTCCGTGTCGGCAAGCCATTGAAATCATGTCCTATCTTGACGCGTTTCCGGTGATCTACGACTGCTACATGAACGATTGCGGCTGGATGACGCGCAGCTTTCAGCAGCAGGCGGAGACGTTCACGCCCGATCCGTACTCGATCGCGATGATCCGCGAGCTGCGCCGGCCCGTCGATGAGCTGAAACGCTTCCTTGCGGAGCACGGAGCGGATGTACAGAAGATTCAGCTTTTCACACGGGACACGGCGCTGCGCGCAGAGCTGCTCGCACACCTTGCGGAACGCTTTGAAGCGCTCTCCGTTAGTTCCTCCGTGCCGAACAACGTGGAGATCAATAATATCCGCGCGAACAAGGGCGATGCGCTGCAAAAGCTTGCAGCGCATCTCGGTATCCCCATCGCAAATACCATGGCGTTCGGGGACGGGCTCAATGATATTTCCATGATCCGCACCGCTGGGCTTGGGGTCGCCATGGGAAATGCCGTCCCCGAGGTTCTTGCGACCGCGGACGCCGTCACAGCGAGCTGCGATGCGGACGGCGTCGCAGAGGGAATCCTTCGGTACTGCTTCGTCTGAAGTCTTTCCGCCTGCCCCCGCTGTCTTTCCCCATACAACCCGTATAAATGGTATCTGCCGCGGACATTTCAGGCTTTCCTGTTCCAAATACGCTTCCATCTGCCTACGAGGGCAAAGATCCGACAGCGCACAAGGGCTTTCTCCTCAGTCATCACGGTCTTATACAGTTCTTGATATGCCGCTTCATCGATCGGTTCGCCGCCGAACAGCGTTTTTTGCGCGGCCGTGATCGCTCTGCGGAACCGCATCGCCGCTTCGGCTCCGTCGCTTGCCCCGATCGCCGACAGATAGTCGGATGGAGCGAGCGCCGCGACGTCCGGATACCGCAGTTGGAGCAGACGATACATCCGGCGATACAGGTTTGCCGCCGCCCGGTCACGCTCGTTCAGGCGAAACGAGCGCCGCCGTTCAAGCAGGCGCGTCAGGACATACGCCAATAGTGCGACGGCCAGCGCGGCAAGCAGCGCCGCCAACACCACCGCTGCCGCTCCAAGCAGCGGAAGCAGGCGCTCTCCGAGCGTCCGCTCCTCTCCCTCATCGTAGAGATCTTCCTGCATTTCAAGACTTGGATCGTTTTCCGCCGCCGACGTCTGTTCCTTTCGTATCGCCCTGCCGCGGAAGGCGATATCCTCGCGCTCCATACGTTCAAGATAAGCCGGTGCGGTCTCGAGCGGGACAAAGCCGATACCGTCCTGATAAAACTCCGCCCATGCATGCGCGCGGTATCCCGTCAGCGTGTACGGCACATCAGGCAGCATCATTTCCCGATCTTCCGGCGTGATCAAATACCCCTCGACATAACGAGCGGGAATGCCGAAATAGCGCAGGAGCATGACGGTCGCCGCTGCATAATGCACATCGCAGCCGCTTTTCGTCTTTGTCAGAAACTCTTCGATAAAGTCGTCATTCCCGCCCCGCATTGCCGCGGTTTCGCTGTATTCCACGGTCTCATCAAAGAACTCCAGGATCCTTTCCCGGGTCTCGCCGTAATCCGCGTGCGCACCGTTCCCTGCGTCCGTCGGTCCGAGCAATTCATTCAGCAGCGCCGCCGTATCCGCAGGCACCTCAAGAAATTGATCATAGACATAGCGATTGTAATGGCTTTCGCAGACCAGATAGGACGACAGTGCCGGATCCGCGACCGTCTCCCTGCGCAAAAGCAGCCGTGCAAGAGCTGGGTATCGTTTCACCTGATTGGTTGACGCGGTAAGTGTATACGCTGCCTGACCAAACAGGCCAGGTGACGCCAACGTCTGGTCTCCGATCATCGTCTCTTCCAGAAGGCTTGCATCGGCGGCAATCAGTTCATACGGCGCATAAACATATGCTCTGCTGGCGCCGAGGCAGCGGATCCGCAATGTGATCGGCTCCTGTGCCGCAAACGCCGCAGGATCGGCGAGCCGCGCGGCCGCCTGCACCTGCGTTTCTCCGAAGAATCCCGCTTTATGCAGCCAATAAAACAGATCGCTTCCCTCGGACAGGTTTCGGTTCTCTGCCGGAAGAAACCCGTCGCCCGTATAAACGCTTCCGACAAAACCGCGCAGATAGAGCGATTCCGGCTGCGACATTGTTATTTCGAGCATCGGCTCCTGCGAACGTTTCAAACTCCCGACCAGCGAAAAATCGCCGTCCGGCAATCCGCTGCCGGAAGCAGAACCAAAGCGAAACGCCCGGAGGGTTCTGACGCTCTCACTTTTCCATGTCTCGATCCGTTTCGGCGCGGTTTTCGGCAGCATCGGTAGCAACGACCCGCTCAGAAGCAAAAATACCGCGATGCACACGGTCGCCGTTTTGGCGCGTCCGGTCTGCGGCTCGCCTGTTTCCGGCAGCGTGAGCGCCATCACAAAGCATATCGCGCCGGCCAGGAGCAGCGCCGACGGAAGCGTCTCGGACAGCAGTGCAGCGATCACCGGCAGCGCCAGAAGCGGCACGCCCAGCAGCTGCTTTGCTCTCGTTTTAAGCAGTGCGTTTGCAAGCAGTGTCAGCAGCGTAGCGCCAAGCCCCATGACTGCCGCAACGCCGTCCGCATCCGCGCCCGCATGCCGAAGAGATACCCGCGCGGCCGCATTGCCGAATGCCGTGTTCACAGCATCCAGCACAAATAGGACGCCGCCCCAAAGTCGAAACCAGATCAAACCGATTAGGACCCCGACCGCAGCGGCAGCAAGCGGCAGGATCCCTGCCCGCTTGTCGTATTCGGCGGCACACAGAAGAAACACCGTCGCCAATGCAGCGAAAGGCGCTATCGGCTCCACGCCATTCAAAAACAGAACGGAAGCGCTTTCCATGCAGCACGCGGAAAGCAGTCCTGCCGCAATGATCCGCAGCAGCGCCGAAAACCTGCTATTCTCTTGTCGCGTTTCGATCCGGATCGTTTCCATATGGCCGAACCCGTTCCCTTTCTATATACGCAGATACCGAAGCTTTTCAGGCAGGCAATCGAACACTGTCTCCGTCTCCTCCGTCTCTCCCGGAACAAACCGCATGACCTCGCAGTTCTCTCCCGCCTCCGCCGGGCGTTCGATCCGTTGCGGCGAAAACAGCAGCGCACGACCGGAAAACGCTTCCAGGGTTTCCGCGAGCAGACGTTCAAATGCGTATTCGACCTCCGCTCCCCGTGCCGTGCCGAGCAGCTGCAGCTCCATTGCGGTAAAGCTCTCCGTCTCCGTGACTTCCGCCTCGGAAAGCCGCTGTTCCATGGGTTCGAACCATGCGACCGTATGGCGGACTTTTTGTGCGGCCAAAGTCTGCGAAACGGATAGTAACGCTTCTGCCGCCGCATCGACCTTTTCCGGCTCGCCCGCACTCGTCCCGCAATTGCAGAATACAAGCAGGATTCGACGCTCCACCGGCATCGCCATTTCTTTCAGCATCGGCTGATCGTATTTCCCGCTCAGTTTCCAATGTATTCGGTTCAGCGGGTCGCCTTCCCGGTACGCACGGATCCCGAGCAGCTCGCTTGGGTCGCTGCCGACGCGATCCGCAGCATACGCATCGCTCTCGATCTGCTGCATATGCGGCGGTTCCAGTTCAATAAAGAGTTCAAACGTATCCGCAGCAAGCACCCTTCCGCAGTCCGTCCGCACGTCTATCCGTCTTCGAAACAGCCTCAGGGGATCGAACAGTTCTGCCGATTGAATCTGCAAAACCAGTTTTCCGCAATGCACTGCGCTCACCCGAAACCGAAATCTCGTAATGCCGTTCCCGCAATATGTTCCTTCCGAAAGCAGAAGCTCCCTGCTTTCGCCTGTAAACGGATTGTCCGCTTTTCCGTATAGTCTGATCTCCGGCGGCATCGGTGATCTGTGCATCTCTATCTCTGCAACAGCTTCTGTGCGCTCTCCTTTTTGCAGGGTGAACGTTTTTGCTTCCAAAGCGACCCGCACCGCAGGCTTGCCGGCGCAATGCAGCAGCGCCAGGCTTCCGCCGCAAGCCAGCACCCCTGCGAGAAGCAGCGACAGATAGATGCGTTGAAGCGTCGCGCCGTAAAGGACTGCGGCCGTCAGCAGCGCCGCAGCGATGATCAGCCGATTCTTCCACATGTCTGCTTACCGTCCCGCAGTCGGCATCCGTATCCCCTGCAGCACCTCCAGCGCAACGCTCTGCTGCGTATCGCCCGCAGCCTTTGCTTTGGGACTCAGGATCATGCGGTGCGCGGTCACATCGACGTATACCCGCGCGACGTCCTCCGGGATCACATATGTTCGGCCGTCCAGATATGCCCGTGCCTGCGCCATTTTGAGCACGGCCAGCGCGCCTCGGGGGCTTACGCCCATTTGTACCAGCGGATGTGTGCGCGATGCTTCCGCCAGATGCGTGATATACGCAAGGATCGATTCCGCCACCTGCACGCTGACGATCGCCCCCTGCATTTGACGTACCGTTTCGCAGTCAACGATCTGCCGCACATGCTCGAGCGGATTCTCCGCAAGACGGTCGCGCAGGATGCTGACCTGACTTGCAAAGTCCGGATATCCCATCTTGAGGCGGACCATAAACCGGTCGAGCTGTGCCTCCGGGAGCAGCTGCGTTCCCGCCGCGCCGACCGGATTCTGCGTTGCAATGACCAAAAACGGTTCCGGCACGGGATGCGTTACGCCGTCCACCGTGACCTGCTTCTCCTCCATGACCTCCAGCAGCGCGGACTGCGTTTTACTCGACGTTCGGTTGATCTCGTCCGCCAGCAGCAGATTACACATGACAGCGCCGGGCTTGAAGTGCAAAGCGCCGCTGTCTTTCTCATAGACGGAAAACCCGATAATGTCGGAAGGCACTACGTCAGAGGTGAACTGCACCCGGCGGTAGTCGAGCCCCATCGTTCTGCTGAACGCCAGCGCAAGGGTGGTTTTTCCTACGCCCGGCACATCCTCGAGAAGGATATGCCCACCGGAAAGCATCGCAAGCAGCGTCTGCTCCAAAACCTCTTCTTTTCCGACGATAACCTTGCGTACTTCGCCAAGGATCTGTTCGATTTGCTGATTCATCTGCTTTACCACTCCTTTTCGTATGCTTTCCCGTCCATATTGCAGCCGATATCCCTGCCGCGCGCCAAGGTGAATCGAAACCGCAGCCAGTCTCCATCCTGCAAATAGCAGTCGGACAGCGAGCGGCTCACATATTCCCCGTTGATCTCGAACATCCAGCCCGACCAGGCCGTGAAATCAAAAGCGCTCAGGCTGTTTGTATAATAGCTCGGCGTAAGCGTGATCCCGTCGTCGATGATCGCATCCTCAAGTTCGGGCGGGATAGCGTATCCGTCGGTGATCCCCATTTTGATAATATCACTGAGATAAAAGCCCTTTTCAAGCGACCCGTCGTGCCGGTACCCGATCCCCTTCTCCTCGAGCAGGCCGCAGAACGCCCAGACTGCATTCTGCCCGGCAAGGATATCGACCTCCGTCGGCGGAAGAATATACCCAAGTCCCAGCGTTGTCGCCTCAATGCTGATCTTTGCTTTCCCGATCTTTTCCCCATCGGCGGCAGCTGAGCAGTAAATCGTGTAGCGATAGACCGTATAGCGGTCCTCATAGTCCCAGACTGTGATCGTCAGCTCGTTCGCGCCACTGTTCAGATTCAGTCGGTATCCGGTCTTTTGCTCGTCTTCCCAGAGATCCTCCTGCCAGTTTCCGTTCAGTTCTACCTGAATGTGATCGCCGTAAAGCCGTTTGCCTGCGCCGGTACATGCGCTCACTTGCAGCGTCAGGAGCGTGCTTGCAACGGTCGCTCCGTCCCTCACGTTTGTCTTAATGCGGGGCATCGTTTCGTCCGCATTCTCCGCATCGACGACAATATAGTTATGGTAGGAGATGATATAGCTCTCCGTATAGGAAATGCCATCCACATCCGTTGCTTTCAGGCGAATGAGATTGTTCCCGCGCGCAAGCGTACATCGATAGCTGTGATCCGTTCCGGAAACCGTCACGCCGTTGACGACAACGGTCAGCGCCGCGCGCTGCGTGCCGCCCGTCACTCTTGCACGGAACAGAAAATCTGGGTCGTCCACTTCATGTTCAAACAGATCCGTCTCGATGGACAGCGTATCCGGGAGCTCGACCGTGATATGGTACAGCTCCGTTTTCTGCTTGCCGTCCCGGCTTGCCGTGAGCGCGATCTCATTTTCGCCCTCATGCAGACGCGCCGCGTACCGATTGCTGCCGGATTCCGTCAACGTACCGTTGACCAACACGCGAAGCCCCGCCGGCTCACTGCCGAATGCGGCATACGCCGTAAAACCGATGGATCGCTGCTGTACGGTCACTCCATCCTTCAGATCGGTCGTGATGACCAGCTTCGCCGTTTCCACATAGATCGTATATGTCTTGGAAACGCGAAGCTGTCCGCCGTCTTTGCTGCTGTACAGTACGGAGATTCCGACCTTGTTTTCGCCTTCTTCCAGATACAGGCGGCCGGAAAACTGTCCTTCCGCAACGCCGTTGACGCTCACGCTCAGTCGTTCCACCGAAAGCTCCGGAAACTTATGCGTGATCGTCAGATCGATCTCCCGCGTTGCAACCGTTGCGCCGTTGATGAGATTCGTCGTGAAATACACGATGTCCGTGTTGGATACGTCCTCCCCGGTACCGCCGTGCTCCGGATCGTTCTGCGAGGGCTCCTCCCGCTCGTTCGGATCGCTTTCCGTGCTCTTCTCCGGACTCTCCGTTTTCTCCGGCTGCAGTGTTTCCTGCGGCTCTTCCGATCCCTCTGCGGATGATGTTTCTCCCGTTTCCGCGTACTCGGTGATCTGCTGTTCCAGCATATGCGACCGATTCTGCTCCATGGCAAGCAGCGGGTTCTCGGGCTCGGCCATTGGCGTTCTGAACACCAAAAACGCCGCTGCGGCAAGCGCCAGCGCCACCAGTATGCCGATCAGCGTATTCCGTTTTCTGCCTTTACCAAGCATCGTATCCTTGCTCCAAACCGCCGCTCCAAGCGTGCCGTCTCATCTTGTTATTTGTCCGCGTCCCGCATATCATATAGGGCGTTCTTTCCTGCCAGCAGTCTTTCATATGCTGCGATCGCATTGGCCGCCTGCTCCGTGGCCATTGCATCCGCCTCCGTATCCTCCCTGTCGTGAAGATAGCCGTTTTTCGTTCGAAACGTCTCCAACTCTTCCCGCATTTGCGCCGCCTTATCGCGTTCTTCGAGCGCCGCATATGCGATCAGGGTCTGCGAAACCGTCTCGGAATAGCGCATTTCGCCCGCCGCATACACACGTTCCAAATATGCCCCGGCGGCGCAGATCGCAGGCATTGCCCCGCCGTCTTCACGGCAGGGCGCAAGCGCTGTCAGCGCCATCGCCGTAAGATCCGGATCGGAGGCGTCCCCCGGCATCATGCCGTATCCTCCATCCGGATTCTGTGCGGCAAGCAGTGCCGAACGGAGCGCCGTTTTTACCGTCTCCGTGCCGGAATAGTCTCTGGCCGACAGTGCGATCAACGACCAGATGGTTCCGTTCAGGCCCTGCATCCCGTCTCTTTTCACGTCCTTCAGCTGGGAAACGAGATCAAATCCGCGAAAATCCGCTGCGTCCTCCCCGAGCGCCGCAAGCGCAAGCGTCACGCGGGCGGGATCCGTGGCCTTGACTTTGCTCAGCACGCCGTTCTTTTGCACAAGCGTCCGTTCCAGCCGATCAAGATATGCGTCGTAGTAGCTGTGCGGGACAGGCGTATCGCCCCGGGAAAGCGCGATCACCGCCCACTCCCCGCCGATACTGCCGTAGCCTGCTTCCGGCGTTGCCGCAAGCAGGAGCTCCCCCGCGCTCTTTTCTCTGCAAGCAGCAGTGAACAGCAGCAGAAGCACCAGCAACAGCAGCGGAATACGACGTCGTTTCATTCCCAGTCCTCCCCGTGATCTCAGATCCATTTTGCGTAAAGCCGGATCGACTTTCTGACTTCATCCTCGCCAAAGTACCAAGGTTCCGTCAGCGCCGCATCCTTGTACCAGCCGCAGAACACGCGCCCCGCGCGCACCGGGACCGGCAGGTCATCCTCATCGAGCGTGTCGCCGTGCCGCACGCGGATCGCGGCAATCTTTTCACCGCCGTTCGTTTCGAACCGCACGGTATGCTTTCCCCGCAGCAGAAGCAGCAACAGCAGCAACAGTGCTCCCAGGAACAGCAGCAAGCCCCAAACGGGGATACGCGTTCCGAAAACGGCTGTGCCAAGCGCCGCGGCAGCCGCACCAAACAGATCCGCGAAGAAATCACCGATCGCGACAAATATGTTTTTCGGTGCAGCAGTGCCCTCTGCCCATGCGGCATACAGGGTCATGTTCTCGCGAACGGTCATACTCCGGAAATCCCATTCCGAAGTCAGATCAATATCCGAATACCAGCCCGTCAGACGATAGCCCTCCCGCACCGGATCGTCCGGACGCTTGACCGTGTCTCCGATTTTGACGGTCTGCTCCGGGAGCGCGCTGCCGCCGTTCGTTTCAAACCGAACCGTGCATACGTCGGATACGATCAGCGTCAGATCTTCCGCTCCCGCAGCATAACGTTCCGTGCCGTCGCGCAGCGACACCTTGTAGTTTTCATTCTTCAGCACGGTCGCACCGGCCGCGGCGTCCACCTGAATCTGGAACGTGCCGATGATCTGATCGGCATTCCACGTCAATCCATCCGTGAACGACACAAAGTTCATATAGTAGGCCCGATCGCCGTCCCGAAGCGCAATGTCCCGCGTTTCAATACCGGTGTATACGATGGAGCCGTGCGGTACCGGGTGCAGGAATGCATCGTCATAGCGAATCTCGTCCTGCATTGCGAACATCGTATAGACATCCCCGCTGTCGCCGCGCCGCAGCGTCAGGGTCACCGTCACGATCTCGCCGGGCTGCACATGCACCTCATGCGCGCCGTTGACCGACAGATCAAAGGTAAAACTCCGGCTGTTGTCCTCGCCAAGCGCCGTCGCGCTCACGGCGAATGCCAGCAGCAGTGCAAGCAGCGCCGCTATGATCCTTCGTCTCATTCCCATCCTCGTTTCCCTTTTCGGCCCGGCAGTTCCTTTGCTTTGGAGCTGCCGGGCTTGTTTTCTGCTACCGCACTGTTTCGTATGTGCAGATGCGCCGCTCAGTCGCGAACGTTCGATACGATATACGTTGCATCCTGCACGTCGACCATCTTGTCGCCGTTAACGTCCGCGCGCAGGAACTTCTCTCTGGAGACAAGCGCAAAGTCGGAATACCGCGCGTTGTACATGTCATAGACGAGCTGCGCGTCATTCACATCGACCGTCCCCGTGATATTGACATCGCCCGTGTAATCCACCTTGGAAGCCTCCGCCTTTTTGAAGGACAGTTTTTTCAGCACTTCCGCCTTTTCAAGCGTCGTACTCGTAATATCGACCATCGCATATCCCGCGTATTTTTCGGACCAGAAGAACTCCGTGCCCTCATAGACGGGAAGCATGCCTTCGGGCAAGCCCTTCATCACGATCAGCATGACTGCCTTGCCGTCCATCTTGACATATTCGCTGATCTCGATCGTATAGTCCGCGTCCTTCAGCGTCACGACGATATCACCCGTAATATCCTCGCCCTTGATCGAATAACTGCCGTCCTCGTTCAGCTCAGGCGTATAGTCCTTGCCGCCCACGGTCACTTTGTCCACGGTCTTGCCCGGCTCGACCGTGAAGGTGTATTCCGTACCATAGGTCGCCTTCGTCTCGCCGTTCGCGCCCTCGGGCAGCGTGACCCGATAGATGCCGCCGTAATACAATTCGATATCGCCGCTGACCGGTGCGATCTTCCAGCTTCCGTCATCCTCTGTCGCTTCAACCGCCGCGCCGCCGACCGTGATCTTCAGCAGCTTCCACGCCGACGTATCCTTCAATGTGAACGTATAGGCAGCCGCAGTCTTTGCAACGGTATCCGTCTCCTTGACAACGCCGTTCTCATAGACTCTGACCTGATAAATGTTCGAAACGTTCAGTTCCTTTGCAACCGTCACGACGATCTTGCCCGTGACCTTTTCCCCTGCGATGGTGTATTCGCCGTCGGTCTCCGTCACATCGACCGTTTCGCCGTTTACGCTCGCCGTCACGGTATAGGTATAGCGATCGTCACGATTGAGCTTGAAGCTGTAAGCAACGCCGTAGGTTGCTTTCGCGGCGCCGGTCGCATCCGACGCGCCCGCGCCTGCAAAACTGACGTCGAATGTTTTCGCCGCGTACTGGATGGTAACGGTATGATTGTCCGTTACGCCCGCGATCGCGTATACGCCGTCCGCAGCCACAAGCTCCGTCTCACCGTCCATGACCTTTACGACGTCATAGCCCGTCTTTTCGTCTACGGTGAAGGCGGCCGTCTCGCCCTTTTTCACGCTGAGCGCGCTCTTTCCGCCATTGACCGTGCCGCCGGAGAAGTTCACCGTGTAGCTTTGCAGCACCGTGATAACGGCGGTCTTCTTCGCTTCGTCGATCGCAAACGGCTTTGCGTTCTCTCCGATCGCTTCGTCCTGCGTACCGCCCTTTGCGGAAAGGATGGTCACATCGGACTCCCCGCTCGCTTTTGCGGTGAAGCTGAACGTGATCAGCGCGTTCGTATCGCTCGCCAGCTTTTTCGGGCCGACGCCCCTGACTGCAAGCTTCCCGTCGGCTGCATTTACAAAGTACAGCGTAGCGCTGTCCCCACCCGTGAATCCCGTATACTCCAGCTTGTCCGCATCGTAGCTGAGTTCAAAGTCAAACGCGCTGTAGCTATCGTCCGCATTCGCGGATTTTACAAACAGATCGATCGCCGCCGTTTCTCCAACGCCGATCGTCGCGCCGTCGCTCAGTGCAACGCGAAGTCCCTCGGAAACGACCGGAGGTTCCTCTACGGTCACCGTGCAGACCGCGCTTTTTCCGTCCGCCGTTGCGCGGATCTCGGTCTTTCCGGCTGCGACCGCCGTCACAAGGCCGTCTTCGACCGTTGCGACCGTCTCATCGGAACTGCTCCAGACGATCTCCGCCGACGCGCCTGCGGGGGTAAGCGTCGCATTCAGTTTCTCCGTTTCGCCGACAAGCAGTTTGCTCTCCGTCTTGTCAAGCGTAATGGCGTCAAGCTGGATCTTTGGCGTTACGTCCACAAGAATCGCGGGGCCGAACGATCCGCCGATCGTCTTACCGTTCGCGTCATGGCGGCTGAACCCGCCCACGCTGCGAACCGTCTTTGCGTCCGTCGTAACGGCGACGCCCGTGACGGCGAATTTCGTGTCGCTGAGCGTCTGCACCGTCATGCTCGCCGTATCGGAGGACGTGTAAGTAACGCCGCGCGAAGAACTGGGATACAGTGTCGCTGTCTCGGGATCCGCCTTGATCTCAAAGACCTTTGTCTCACCCTCGGCGACCGTGACCTTCCACGTCTTGTTGCCGTTTGCAAAGGTATGGTTTTTCTCAAGTTTTTCGCCGGCCTCGTTATAGAGGTCGAATCCAAGAAAATGCTCCGCACCGGAATACACCGTGAGCGTTGCAAGGATCAACTCCGTTTCGGCGCCGTCCACAAACCCGTTTGCTACGATCTCAACGGTCGCCACGCCCTCGCCGACGACGGTGATCCGACCGTTCGCGACCGTCGCAACGTCTGTGTTGTTCGAGCGCAGAACGATGGTGTTCGCCGCTGTCTCTTCCGCAGTCAGATTGGCGTTCTCATTCTTCAAAACATAAACCGGCTGAAACGTCTCTCCGACGCCCGCAAAGACGGGGCGGTTTTGATCCGTCGTAGAAGTCGTGTAGCGCGTCGATCCCAAACCGCTGAATGAGCTGATGTACAGTTTTCTTGCATACGCCGTGACCTCCACGCCGCAGCTCAGCATGCTGCCGTCCGGCAGCGTTGCCGTGATCGTCCCGCTCGCGCCGACCTTTTTGCCATGCGCATTCACGTTCAAAACGCCGTCCGGATCAGAGCTCAAATGCTGTGCGCTCATGAACACGTTCGACCGGTTCTCGATCGTCCATTGATCTGCGGACACCTCCGCAACGACTTCGCCGTTGTTGACCACTGCCAGCTTGTACTCCTGCTTCCAAGGGCAAAGCGTCGTGTTATTTGCACGGTAATTATTGATCAGCAGCTTCTCGCCGACCGGCACCCACTCTCCTGCATTGTTCTTCAGGCAGATCTTTGCGTTTGCATATGCGGCTTCATCGCTGCCGACCTGCACCTTCGCGGGAACAACGCTGACCGCGATGTCTGACTTTGTCTCGCTCTGGAGCTTGACAACATCAACGCTGACCGTGTAATCGCCCGCCGCGGCATTCTCGTTCACTGTAAACGTCAGTTGGCAGAGCGTGCCGTTTTCGGTCTCATTCTCCGCAGCGGCATATGCAATGTTCACTGTCTTGCTGCTCGCATCCATATACGCGGTGTTTGTGACCGCGCCGGCGAGCAGCAGCTTTTTCGTCGTAATGCCGGTCAGGGTCAGCGCGGCATTGTCATAGGCAATGCGCAGCATCCCGTTTGCAAACCCGGGGTTTTCGGCAAGATCGACATTCAGCGTAAGGCTGTCGCCCGCGTGAACCGCCGCTTCCGGAGACGCGACGGTAATCGTCGCCGTTCCATCCGCCAGGCTGACGGCCGGAAGTACTGTCAGTACCATCAGGAGTGCAAGCACCGCGCTCAAAAACTTTTTCATTGCGTCCTTCCTCCTTTATTGTTCAAACTCGGAGATCATGCCGACCGCATACTGCAAGATCAGCATGGCGTCCGTTGTGTCCGTAACGCCGTCTCCGTTCGTATCGGCGACCTCAGCAGCATCCATGTCCTCCGGCGCTTTTCCGATCGTGAATTGCAGAATATACATCGCATCCGTCGTATCGATCTTGCCGTCGGAGTTTACGTCGCCGAATTTTTTGCCGACCGCCACCCGACAAACGGCAGTCTTGCTTCCGTCGTCGGTCGTGACTGTGATCGTCGCCACGCCGTTCGCCTTTGCGGTCAGATTGCCGAGATGATCCACATGGACGATTGAAAGATCGCTGCTCTTCCACTGACAGGACTTCTGACTCGCATTCTCGGGGAACACGGTCTGATTCAGTTTCAGGGTGTCGCCGACGCGCAGTTCCGTGAGCTTCCGGTCAAGCGTAACGCTCTCTACCGACACGCTTTCACGAACCGTGACATGGCAGGTCGCAGAGAAGCTGTTGCCCGCAGCATCCGTGACCGTGCAGGTGATATCCGTTTCTCCGCCCTGGAAGGTCTTGACCACGCCAATGTCGGAAACATGCGCGACCTCTTCATTGCTGCTCGTCCATTGATACGTCAGTCCGGCCGCGTTCTCAGGCGTGACCGTCGCGATCAGTTTCAGCGGTTCTGCAGGCGCCAGTTCGCAAGACGTCCGATCAAGCGTAACGCCTGTGAGCGGCTCAAGGCTCTCCACCACATGCACGATCGCCGTCGCGGGCGCGTAACGCGCATCGGACGTTCCGAGATTCTGATCCAATCCCATCAGCATGTAGTCTCCGGGCGTCACCTTGCTCTGCTCGAATGTGTAGCGCACGACGCCGGATGCATCGGTCGTACCGATCCAATCGATCTCCTCCGTGCCAGTCGCGTCATACAGTTTTACATCCACATTTTCCAGCGGCTTGCTCTCATAGGAAGAGCCATCCTCGCAGGCAATGGTCTCCGTTTTCAGAACAGAAAACTCGACGCTTGTGCCCGCCTGCACATAATACTCGTCGCGGTCGAAGAATCCGAACGCGCCGCCGTCATTCCAAAAGCTCCAGTCCGTAAACATCGCGACGTCGACCGTCATGCCGTCCTCAAGAAGAATGTAATCGGCGGTCGAGCCCCAACCGGCTGCCTGCAGGGGATACTGGTGATTGATGTAATACATGAGGTTCTCATCATGTCCCCAGAACTGCTGCATATACATCGAACAGCTGGAGCCCGTAATATTCAGGGCTTTCATGCCGCCGGTAATGTCGTTTCCGTTGCAATCCATGACAGCATCCGGCGTTTGATTCAACAGATCGCTCGATCCGTTCATGCACTCGCTGTCGTCCAGCCCGAGGCAGTATTTCTCAAGCATATAAATGTAGAGATGCAGTACTGTCGGCTGCTGGATCACTTCATCGCCGATATAGCCGCCGCCCTCTTCAAACGACGCCGCCTCATATCGGTAGAAATCGCTGAGTCCGTACGACCCGAGATCAAAGTACGGAACCGTAACCTTCACATGGGTGAGCACGGTCTCTCCATCTGCTCCCAGTACCGGCACGCCGTCGTTCGACAATGTAAAATACACGGTCTTTGACGACGGCTGTGTTTCCTCTGCCAGCGCTGCCGACGGGATCAGCAGCAACAACACGAGCAGAAACGCGGTCCATCTTCTTTTCATTATTTAACCCCCTTCAGCTTTGTTTCTATCATAGAAAGGATCATTTTGAGATCCAGTTCATCTACAACGCCGTCCCCGTTGACGTCCGCCGCAAGCAGCTTGTCCGGTTCCAGTCCGCCGGCACTGTACCGTCCCGCAAGAATGTCCATCAGAAGCTGGGCATCGTTGATATCCACCGTACCGGAAGCGTTGACGTCGCCAACGAGCCGATCGCTTCCGGACAGCACGAGAATGCCCTGTTTTTCCGGTTGCTCTTCAGTCGCGGCCGTCTGCTCCGGGTCGCCTGCCTCTGCCGGTTCTTCTTCCGGGAATACTGCGCCGACCCCCTCCGCATCCTGCTGCGGATCGACGCTCGGCTCCGGCGCGGCCGTTTGTTCCGGATAAACCGTCTCCTCCGGATCCTGCGGCTCTCCTCCGTCTTCCTCTGCCGGTACTTCTACTGCCTCCGCATTGGGCGGGCAATCGTCGATTCCCGCGTCCTCCGTCTCCGAAGGATCCGCCGAAAGCTCCGAAAGATCGGAGACAAAGAACAGGAACGGTTCTTTCGATCGTGTCTCGCGGAAGATCATATTCCCCGGGAAAGCACCGCAATTGTTTTCGTTCGCAGGGTCAAACACAACAAACGAACCGTCTCTCTCATACCCCGTGAGCAGAAGGTAATGCCCTTCGCTCGCAAAATGTCCTTCTCCGATATGCACGACGACCGGGAGACCGCGATCCAAAGACTTCTTGACCGTCTCCGCGTCCGTATCCGTCCAGCAGGCAGGCAGACCGTTTTGTCTTGCGAACCGTGACAACACGCGATGCGTCAGCCCGTCGCCCGTATACCATCCTTCCTTTGCCGCCAGATAGAACAGGCTGTAAGGATCCTGCTCCGTATTCCCTGTCAGCATGGCGATGACCATCGCGATGCAGACCGCACCGCAGCCGGAGGTCGCAACGGATTTCTTCTCTCCGTTGACCAAACAGACCGTCTCTGGGTAATCCGCCTGCCAAAGGCGCATGGTGGTCAAGCCGGTTCCCTCTCCGCGCCATCCAATCGTTTCGTCATAGGGGCGCAGAAGGACGCCATCCGGCGCGGGCGTTTCCTCCGTCTCCGCACCTCCGGGCGTCTCCCCGGCTGCCGGGGTTTCTTCCGGCAAAGGCGCAGGCGTAACGGTTATTTCCTCCGTATAGACCGGCACGATCGCCGAGCCTTCGTCCCCCTCCGTTTCGCACACGGCGAATGCGCCGTTCGTCCCGGAAAAAGCCATCGTGCAGACGAGCACGCAGCATACCCTTCGCATGAAACCGCGCTTCATCTCTCCCTCGCCTCCTTTGCTCGATCGTTCGGGCATTGCGGCATCTGCCATGCCGCGTCGGCGTCAGGCGCTTCCGCAGCCGTGCGGCTCAGAGACCCGTCGTACGGGACCAGCCACTCCCACCCGCTGATCGCCCCCGCAGACGCTTTGCGTTTCGCGTCGCTCATGCCGAAATGCGCAACAGGAGAATAGTCGTCCCCGGACTCTGCCGAGTACAGGTCGAGCGACAGGTCGGCATGATACCACTGCTGCTCCAACCGCAGCAGGATCCATGCGTTTTCGTCCGCCGCGTCCTGCAAAGACGCTTCTCCGCCGTCTGCAGCCATGGGCCGGACAAACTCGCCTTCGATCCCCGCTTGCAGCAGCAAATACAGATACGCCGCATTCACGACCTGCTTTTCTGTGATCCCCGCCAGCAGGGCATACAGCGCGCTCGGATAAAACGAGATTCTGGGGCTGTCATCCCGTGGCACTACGCCGGGTGCAGGGCAGATGGTATTCTCTGCAAGGTAGCCGTACAGCCGCGCCGCGGTCTCTCCTTCGGTTTGGTAAAGGTTCACTCGGACGATTCCCTCGACCGTCTCATGCCATTGCCGGATCAAAGCAAGATGATCCTCCTCCGGCAGTGCATAGATCAGATCCACTTGCCCATCCTCTTGCCTGTACTCCAGGTCGGCAAGGACATGCAGCGGGTTCAGCAGCGCATAGACTGCGGCGACTCTTTCAAACGCTTCGTTCTGAACGCCATAGCCCGCGCAAAAGTTCGCGCCCTGCTCCACCGCTTCACAGATCGCGCTGTAGAGCCGACGTTCCGGCTCTGTCATCAGGCTTTCCCAGCGCTCCGTCAACACGATCTCGCGGTATTCCCATTCACCCGGCGATACGAATCCGCCCGACCTCACGTTTTGCCCGTTCTGCACCTCTCCGCGCATACCGTCGTTAAAGACGCTTTCCCCTTCCTTCACGTCGTCGTTTGCGACCCACTTGATCTTCGTTCCCACAACGCCGAACAGTCCGTCGCCGTTCGTCGAAAAGGCGAATGGGCCTACATAATCCACGCCGTGGTCGCCCATGTAAACTGCAGACGCCCCATCCGCACGTGCAACGCCGATCTTCGTATATGCGCTCGCATTGAAGTCCGGAACGGGGATCTTCCACACGCAGGGATAATCGGCGCTCTGTTCCGCCCGCTCACCCGACACAGGATCCACGATCGTGATCCGATACAGCTTCAGCACACGCTTGCTTCCGATCAAAGCGGAAAACGTTTGATAATCCTCTGACGACCTTTCGGCGATGACCTCCACGCGAATGCCCATATCCCACGGAAGTCCGCTCACCGTGATCCCGGTCGCCGCATCCTTGTGCATCGCGTCCGCTGCCGCGCGGCGGTACTGTTCGAGCAGCGCATCCGTCTCCGTGAACAGCGCGCGTTCCTCCTCCGAAAACCCTTGGAGAATCTGCTCGGCTTCCTTTGCGTGACGTACAACGCTTCCCGCATTGTCCGCATTCACCGCGCCGGGCGTGGCTGCTGCGGCTCGGATCGCAGCGATTGCACGTTTCAGTTCTTCTGCACGCGCTTCCAATGCCGCATACTGTTCTTCAAGCTCCTTCAGCCTTGCTTCGGCGGCGAGGAGCTTTTCATAGTTTTTGACCTCTTGTTTCGCAGCGTCCGTCAGTCGGTCGTAGGCCGACCGTGCGCGCACAATGGCATTTTTGCGATCGAGCGTGACCGTACCGATCGCCTCGATGCGCTCCTCCGCAAGCCGTGCGCTCGCTCCGATCTGTTCGAGAAGCCGCGCATACGCTTCTTCGGCGGCTTCCAATACGGCAAGATTCGTCACGAACGGTTTCACGTCCTTGGGCAGCTTGTCGTAAGCGTCACGCGCGCTGTCGATCAGTGCGCCGCTCGTCTCGGTGACCGTACCGATGGACGCGATCCGCTCCATGACCTCAGCGGCGCGTTCGCTCGACTGTCTGATCAGCGATGCATAGATCCTCTGTTTTTCCAGCAGCTCCGGATAACGCGTTACAAATGTTTTCCCCTTCTCCGACAGCGCTTCGTACAAACGGAATGCGTTCTCAAGCGCCGCGGCGCTTTCCCCGGTGATCGTGCCCAGGTTTGCGATCAGCCGGTCGACCCGCGCGGCGTTCTGCCGCTCCGCCTGCAAGAGCAGCGCATATGTCTCTTCCGCCTCCGTCAGGCGGTCAAGATTTGTTACAAGCTCTTTCAACCTCTCGCTGAGCTCGTCATACAGTCCGCGCGCTTCCTCGATCCGATCCCCGCTGTCAGCCGTCACCACACCGATCGCATCGATCTTTTCCTGCGTCTGTTTCAGTGCGTACATGTCTGCGTGCGAAAGCACGATGATCTCCACCGTTGTCTGCGGGCGGTCAAGCGTTTCCGCATCATTGTTGTAGCAGTAATAATTGAAGTACAGCGTAATGTCGGTATCCTGTACGCTGAGCGGTTCCTTCGAATACGAGACAGCCGATGTTACATCGCGCGTGCAGCCGTTTGCAAGGTGCTCCGCTACGCGAAGGCCTTCCGCTTCAAAGCATTCTCCTTCTTCATACAGGGTCTTTACGGGCTGCGCGAGCACTTCGAGCGAAACGACGCGGCTTCCGAGCGCCATCATGTAGCCCGAATCGTTTTTGAAATACAGCGTACCGTATTCATCCACAATGGGACTGCAAAGCGCATACTGCCGCTGTGCGCCGCGCGGTGTAAACAGGACTTCTGCCCGTGTGATCGGCTTGCCGTCATAGATCGACAGCGCTTCCTTTTGCCCCGGCGCGTCCCGGATCACGCACAGGTTGCCTGGCGACATGTTTTCTAGAAAATAAACATAAACAAGCCCCGTCTTTTCATAGGCCTTGGTGAGAAGTCCGCTCGTTTGCGGATATCCCTTTGTCGGGCAGCGGTACGCGATCGAAAAGCTCTTCAGGTCAATGACCGTGATGCTGTGTCCGCCATAGGGCTCAAACTGTGCCGCGCCCGACACGCCGACATAGGCGCGCCCGTTGTATACGACCGGCGTTGAGGTGCTCATGCCCTCGATCGCCTGTCCTCCGCGCAGATCGAGCGTTTTCAGTGAACTGCGGTCAAAGTATCCATCTTCCGATACGGCAACGGAAAAGAACTTTCCGCCCTTGGACGTAAAGTAATACCGCTGCGTTGCCGCATCGTAACAAATGGTGCTTCGGATGTCCGCTCCGAGATGGTCCAGGCAGTCGATGATACGGCCGCTTACCGGCTCGATCGACAAAAGCGCCGCCGTATCCGCGCTGTATCCACTCTGTCCGTCATCCGTTCCCACGATCAAAAAACGGTCGCGTACGCAAGCGCCCGCCCAATAGAACCCGCCGTTTGCAGTATAGACCCAGGATGCGAGCTTCTCCTCGTCCGTTCTTGCGGGGTCCTCGTCTGTTACGGAGATACAGACCCAATTCGCCGTCTCGGTCTCCCCGCGCCAGAAGCCAGTATAGATATAGCCGTTTCGATAGGTGATCGGCGCATTCGGCTGACCGCCGAGCGCATCCTTGTAGATCCAGATCGATTCCAGCGTCGCCGCATTGAACGCCTGGATGACACCGTCCGCAAGTGCGACGAACAGCATCCCCTTCGCATAGGTCGGCGGCGTGATGTTGAACGCCGACTTCTTGACCATCGTGCCGGTCTGCTCGACCTCGCCCGTTGTTGTATTGATCTTAAAGATGTACTGTTTTGCTGTGCAGATGAGATACCCGTCAACGAGGATCGGCGAGCTGACGGCGTCCGCGCCATAGCTGATACCGGCCTGATTTGCCCAATACAGAACGGCGTCCGCGGCGGACACGGGCGTGCGCTGTTCCGTTACGGCGTTGTTATCTTCATTCCCGCGAAAATCGTTCCACTCGGAGGGAATCTCCTCCCGCAGGGTTTCGTTCTTTTCGGCCGTTTTAAGCGAAACGTTCAGCCGCATTGCCGGCATATCCGCAACAAACGTTCCGCTCTCGGCTACGAACCCGTATTTTGACGCCGTATAACAATACGAATCGCCACGCAGCAGATGAAAGCTGCCGTCCGGCTCCGGGTACACGGTCCCGTTCGCGCCCGTCAGCGCAAAAATCAGATCCTCCGGCTCAAAATGTGTCGTAAGGATCGTCTCCGCAAGTTTTGTCACGCGGAGTTCATACCGCGTTTCCAACCGCGTTCCCATATCCGATTCGCGCACGACCGTCAGCTCATGCAGTACATCGGGTTCTGCCGCGACCGTGCAGGAGACAACGCCCGTTTCGTCTGCGGCGAGCTTCTCACCGTCCAGCAGGATCGTTTCCGAGGCAAGCGTCGCCTTCGCACGGAACGTTACCGTTTCCGTGCTGGACGGAACGGCTGCCGCATATACAAACCAACGCCCGTCAAACGCCGGCGTAAAACGCGCGTCAAAGCTCCCGCTCAAGCCGGAAAGGGTCTCCAGCGTCGGAAGCACTCTTGTTTTGATCTCGTAACGCTGAACGGCGAGCTCCCCGTCGAGGTTCGCCTGCGCCGTCAGCACCAACGTGTTTCCGTTTACATAAGCGCGCTGCGCCGTGACAAAGCCCGCCAGCATCTGCGCGCGACCCGGTCTGACCGCACCGGTCTTTTCCGTCGGCGATGCGTTCAGCGGCATATAGCTGTACCGGGCTGTCACACCTTCCTTGAGCGTGGTATGCAAATAGACCGTAGCGCTCGTATCGTAGACCGTCAGCGTATAACGGAATACGCGAACGCCGTCTCTGATCTCCGTGTTTTCATATTCCAGCGCATAGTCCGCGCTTTCCGCGCTCTGCTTCTCCGTAAAATGAAAGGCGGAGATAAGCATATTCGGGAGAACGCGCACCGTAATGAACGGAAGCTGCACACCGTCCGCCAGCCGATAGTCCTCCAGCAGCTTGGCCGCATATCTGTGCTCCGTTTCCGTATCCGTCAGCGCGGCGTCCCCTTCGGCCTCCCAGCGCACATGCAGACGCAGCCGTTCGCCGCCGATCGTCGCGATCAGAACGTCGGGAAGTCCTTCCGGCTCCGTTCCGTAAGGCGTTGTAAAGCTCGTCGGCGTTCCCTCAGGAAGCTCGACCGCGGTGATGACCGGAAGTGTTTCCTCCGAATAAACATGTACCGAGATACGGTCGATCCTTGCGGATTCCGTCAGCTTGCATCCCTTCGGCACTTCCGGAACGGGCAGAAAGCTATAGACGCCCTCCGTCTGCCTGTCGAATCCGTCCTCCGCTTGCCACGCGGTTTTGCATCGCACCGTCAGGCCGCCGGCAGTCAGCAACAGATGGGATGGAAGTCCGGCAGGCGTATTGCCAAGCAGCAGGCTGTACCCGGTCTTTGTCCCGGGCTCCAGCAAGATCGACTCCGCCTCGATCTCTTTGGCGCCGCGCTCGAATGAAAGCGTCGGATAGCCCGCATGATATGACGTGTCGAAATTGATTTGAAAGGGAGCGTCCGTATACGCAAGCCGCAGCGCTGTCGCGTCCAGTTCAACGCCATGTTTTGCGTACGCGGCGCTGCCCGTGAGATACCGACAGTTTTTCACGCCCGAGCCGCTTCCGACGATGGGGCCGAGGTTTGCGCCTTTGCCGAAAACCGTTCCGGCATGATAGCAGGTGTCCGCGGCAATGCAAACGCCTGCCACGCCCCCGACATTCTCATTTCCGATGACGTCGCCCAAGTTGTAGCTACAGCGGACCGTCGAGCTCTGCGTCCCGCCCAGCACGCCGCCGACGGCATGATTCCCGCGCACGGCGCCCGTATTCAAACACTGCTCGACCTTGCCGGCGCTTGCGACGCCGCCCGTCTGTTCGCCGCTCTCCGAGGTATTGACGACGTCCGCATCGTTCCGGCACCGCAAGACAAGACCGCCGCCGTTTCCGCCCATGATCCCGGCAATATAGCTTCCATTGGCCGTCACTGCGCCATAATTCTCGCAATCTGCGACCTCTTTTGCGCGCCCCGCTATCCCCGCGACCGACGAGATGCTGCACTTGCCCTCCTGCCGTGTCGTCACGCTGCCGCGGTTGACGCAGCCGTGCACCGTCGTTGCGTTGCCTGTGATCCCTCCCGCATTTCCGCCTTCAAAACGGGAACGCGTCGAAACATAAATGCCGCTGACCGTAATAACGCCCGCATTTTCGCAGTCCGTAACGTCTGCCGCAGCGCCCGCAACGCCGCCCGCAAACTGGCCGACGCACTGAACGTTCCCTTGATTGTCGCAGTCTTTTATACTTCCCGCGGCGCCGGCAATACCGCCGATATAGCTGTATCCGCTGACCGCGGCGAAATTCCGGCAATGTGTGAGCAGCCCCTCCGCTTCTCCCGCAATACCGCCCACATAGGTCGCTCCAAGTTCATATGACGAATACACGTTTCCGCGGTTGTCGCAATCCTCCGCGGCACTGTTCGTCCCGGCAAGATACCCGACAACGCCGCCCGCATATTTCCCCCCTGCGACGACGCTGCATCCATTCCGCAGCCCGGAAAGGGACGCCTCGCTGTATGCAACAATGCCCGCAACATAGCTGCCGTTTGCCCTGACGGTTCCAAACACCGATAGATCCTGGAGCTTTGCAGATGCGGCCGCATACCCAAACAGTGCCTGATAATCGCCCTCCGCACGGATCGAGAGATCGGAAACGGTGTGTCCATTCCCGCAAAACTCACCGGAAAACGGCGTTTCGCGACTGCCGATCGGCTTCCACTCAATTCCGCTCAGACTGACGTCGCAGAGAAGCGCTGCGCTCTTTACATCCTCGAGGCCTTCCGGCGCGGTTCGCTCTCCGTTTATCAAATCTGCAAACCACAGCAGTTCTCCTCCGTTTGTGATCTGGTAGAATCCGTTTTTGCAGTCCGGCTCCGCCGCTTGTATCACGGGCGCGCTCTCCTGACGGATCGCGTCCTGCAATTCTTTGGCCTTTTCGCGCATCTGCGCACGGCTAAGCGTCGGATAGCTTTCGACCAACGTCAGATACAGCGCGGAAGCGGCTTCGTCCGCCTGCGCAGCAGCGCTCCCTACATATGCCGCCATGCTGCGAATCAGCGCGGTCTCTTCTTCGGAAAGCGCATCCTCGTCCGTCGCGAGCAGCAAGACCTTGGTTTCGGAAGCCGGGCGCGACAAATCGACCGTGCCTGTTTCATTCAGGCATCGGTATGTGCCCTCCACGCCGTCGATCGCCCTGATGCATGCTTCGGACAAGCCCGAAAAGGTATGTCCGTTTACACGCTGCATCGCCTCCGCAAGGCTTTCGCCAAAGCAGAAGCGTATATGCATCGGCGCGATCAAAAGCTGTGTTTTTGTTTTTGCCGCGAGCAGAAAACTGCCTTCTTCGTTTGGATCCGGCGTTGTCGGAATCGGATCTGTATTCTCTTCGACCGGAGTTTCCGTAGGGTACGGCGACGCACTGGCAGACGCTTCATATTGTATTTCCGGCGCATCCACAGACGTCGCGGACAGGCCGTCGTCTTCTGCGGAAGCAACGTCGGAAAACGGTATGCCGGATTCTTCAGCGCCAGGGTTCCCGCCCGCAGCGAACGCGCTGATAGGCAAAAGCATCCAGCAAAGCATCGCGCTTATGACACGAATCAAGCCCCGGCTTGCAGTTTTCATCCGACCCTCCGCTTGTTTTCGGAAACGAATGCAACGCAAGCGCACGCCTCATCAAAAAAATGCCTCTTCCGTTGGTGGGAAGAAGCGATTCTTGACAACAGCGAGGCCATGCCTCCGTTTCATCGCAGCATTTACGCGAGATTACGGGTGCATAGCGATCAAGGCGCTCCGAAAAGCGGCGCTGCCACGCATGATTTCAAATGCGCCTGCCGCTGCACGGATACGCTTGTCCTGCTTGAATAGTCAGCATCCTACTCCCGGAATGTACCATTCCGTTTAAGGCAGGTCTCCTGGCTTACGGTCATCCTACTTCCGCCCCTTCTCGAACGCGCTTTGCGCTCAATGGATCCGGCGGGTTCGTCGCGCTTACAGTAACGGGAGTTGCTGCGGACTCGCACCGCATTCCCTTTTCACCGATGTGAAATCTCACACCGACACCTTAAACCCAGCACAATATATGGTAGTTTATATAACTGCAAAAGTCAATATCTGCGTTCGCGAAATAAGTAATATATTATCTATTTAGCTGCTTTCCCAGCCGCTTTGCACCTGCGTGCGGAGAAGCTGCTTTTGCGATATTCCGTCTTGCCTTGTCAGCCAGCTTGCATGACGCCCGATTCTACAAAGCTCAAACGATTCATTACCGATTGAAAACCGCACAGAAATTTAAGTACCCTCTGAAATTACACAGCTCTCAAACCATCCCTCCACTTGAGGTCTCTCCAGACTTGTTTAAGTACCCTCTGAAATTACACAGCTCTCAAACCTTTACCTCTCTGTATTTATGCCTTTACTGTTTAAGTACCCTCTGAAATTACACAGCTCTCAAACCGTGAAGGTGTCCACAAGACGGCTTACGCGGTTTAAGTACCCTCTGAAATTACACAGCTCTCAAACATAGATGATGACAGAAAGGCGGAATGGGCGGTTTAAGTACCCTCTGAAATTACACAGCTCTCAAACAGTAATGTACTCATTGGTAAGATTCTTTGCGTTTAAGTACCCTCTGAAATTACACAGCTCTCAAACCGTCATTTTGACGTACAAATCAATAGTTTTTGTTTAAGTACCCTCTGAAATTACACAGCTCTCAAACAGGAGTGCATCGATGCCGCCTATGATGCCGTTTAAGTACCCTCTGAAATTACACAGCTCTCAAACGCCGCCTCTGCTGATATAGGCCGGATTAAGTTTAAGTACCCTCTGAAATTACACAGCTCTCAAACCCCCTTCGGGCGTTCCCGCTATTCGCGTTTGTTTAAGTACCCTCTGAAATTACACAGCTCTCAAACATATGGTAATAATAGAAATTGTGCTTTTCAGTTTAAGTACCCTCTGAAATTACACAGCTCTCAAACATGTGCGATATTTTATCATGCTTTTTCAAAGTTTAAGTACCCTCTGAAATTACACAGCTCTCAAACCCACAGAGAAAGAGTGAGCATGAAGATCTCGTTTAAGTACCCTCTGAAATTACACAGCTCTCAAACAAACAAACCCGGCAAAATTACAAGGAGGATGTTTAAGTACCCTCTGAAATTACACAGCTCTCAAACCGTCCGTCATTCCCATTTTTGCGCACAGCTGTTTAAGTACCCTCTGAAATTACACAGCTCTCAAACGTCAACACCTTCTGAATTATCTCTTGACTTGTTTAAGTACCCTCTGAAATTACACAGCTCTCAAACAGCTTGGATTTTTATATGGCATCAAATTTGGTTTAAGTACCCTCTGAAATTACACAGCTCTCAAACCCATGTTACTTACAATTTGTACATAGGTATGTTTAAGTACCCTCTGAAATTACACAGCTCTCAAACTCGGCCTGCGTTTCATATCGCTCCAATAATGTTTAAGTACCCTCTGAAATTACACAGCTCTCAAACTGTCCGCTTGTTGGTATGGCGGGAAAGCGGGTTTAAGTACCCTCTGAAATTACACAGCTCTCAAACCTCAAATTCGAGAAAATGATCCAGCCAATCATCGGTATTTCAAAGGGGACTCTTCCTATTCAGTAGTATACCGCATTTGTAGCGGCCTCGGCAAGATGCTTCTTTTGCTCATATCTCGCACAGATCGGCGTCCACAATATGCCGCTCCTCGTTCGGCACTCTGCTGCGTTCCGCGCTTTCCAACAACAGCACTCTATGATGCCGCAGCGCGGCTTCGTGAGCAAATGCCGTCGTCTCTTCATCCGAAAGATAGCTCCGCAGATTTACGAACAGAAAGAGCTTTTCCCCTTCCAGCTCCGATACCAGATCCATGTACCCGAGAATCGTATCCGCAGAGCCATCCGCCCGTTCCTCTATACTCATGCCTGCCATTTTCAAAAGGTTGCCGACAGTGAGCTTGCCCCTGTCGAAAGCGATCGGATACTCCTCGCAAAGCGTTTCCAGCAGCGACTCCAGATTTGCCAACAGTCTCTGCGTCGTTTCAAGCGTGTCCGGCTCCATGGCGTTCTTCTCCAATCTTGCGATCAGGCGCGTCAGCAGCGACTTTCGATTGCTTGTGATCAAAATCGGGTTCAAGAATACCTCGGCAGCTTTTGCAAAGTCAAGGATGGTATTTTCGGCAGAAAGCACCGCCTCCCCTCTACCGCCCTGCTGCTGGTTCAAAATATCCAGAACCAGCCGGCGAAAGAGTCGCTGATTCTCGATGACCAGCGTGTTCAGCCGATCATCATGCAACGGGATCGGTTCGCATTGAAACGAGTACAAAAGCTTCATAGGATCACCACCCGCTCATCGGTCGAAATCACGTCGCTCTGGTTCTTCCCGACCAAGTATTCGATGGCCGCGAACTGTTTTTCCGTCACCGTCAGCAGCTGAACGATCCCCTTTACAGGCGCGTTCTTTCGGATGATCTCCGATACAGACTTCCCCGCGCCTGCATTCATCAAAAGTCGACAGTATACGGATTCCTGCATCATAAAAAAGCCATTTGTGATCAGCGTTTTGCGGAAAAGCCGATAAGCGCGTCTTTCCTCCGCAGTCTCCGTCGGCAGATCAAAGAAAACGAGCACTCTCATAAAGCGATAACTCATAGCTCCGGAAACTTCACACGTTCAATGTCATCCTCGGACAGCGCGTCAAATACGCTTTTCACATAGATCTTGACCGTATAGAGCAGCGTCTGCATCTTTCCCTCGATCCGCAGCGTTTCCTGGAGAAGTCGAACGATCTCGTGCTTTTCGGCTGCCTCCAGTCTTTCATAGGCCTTGTCCTTGATAAATCGATCCACGATCGGGCGGAACGGTTCCATAAGATCGCAGCTCAGATTAAACTGATTGAATCCGTTGTCATGGAACAAACCGAGCTGTGTCAGGTAACCATTTGCAGAAACCTCCCTGTTCACAACGGAAAGCAGCAAAGAGTACCCGTAATTCAACGCGGCATTGATCGGATGCTCGACCCGTCTGGAAAAGTCCATCCCGAACAAGGCGTTGAAATAGACCTTTGCCGCATGACCCTCGCGATTTGTTGTGTCGGCAAATTCGACCGTTTCCGCATAGGTCAGCAGCTTCTCCGCCGGCTCGTCCAGCGCATACTGCCGGAGCACCTTTGCCTGATTTCGGATTTTTTCCGCGATGATCCTCGTCCACAGCAGCCCCTTTCGCCGTTCGTCCCACGCAATCTGCTCGCGGATCTTTCTGGAGCTGTCGTGGCATCCGCAATACGGCGTGAGTTCGGCGGCGGGCTGCCGCTTTCCATCGCAAAGGATGACGCGGACCTTCTTCTCCGTCAATTCTGCCAACAGCGCGGCCGTGAGCGATACCGCCGTGCTCTCGATCATCAGAATGGCGATCTCGTCAAGAAAGATACGCTTCGTCTCCATGCCCCGGATCACAAGATAGCCCATCTTCAAGTCGAGCTTGCAGCGGCTTGTGATGACGACCGTTCTCCAGCTCATAGCAGCTCCAACAGGTTTACGGACTGCTTTTCGTAGAGCCCCGCTGCGGACTGATCGATGATGCGCACGTCGGAGTAGTATTTTTTCCAGTTGGATACCGCCGAGCTGAGCGTAGAAACCCCCGCTTTGCCCGCGCCGCCGATCAATCTAAGATCCGCTCCCTGTCCGTTCCTGCCGAACAGGCTGACGATCCCGCAAAGAGCCTGCACCTGTTCCTCCGGCGAAAGGCTCTCAAACCTCGCAGTTCCCTTGCGGAGCGTTTCTGCGACGGCAGAAGCGGTGGGGCGCTTTGCGTAAACGGTCGTCTCCAGCTTGTGAAGCAGCACATGGAACAGTGCGTTGTTTTCCTCCGCTGTGATACGGTCATATGCCGCATTCAATACAAGATTCGGGTTCTTTTTCTTCTTGTTCATAAAGGACTCGATCCGTTTTACATAGGTTTCGGTTGCCGGATCAAGCAGCAGCTGCATCAGGGGCGATATCAATAATTGCCTCCCGCCGCCTGATTTTCCCGTCAGACACATCCGAAAGCCGTCGAACGAAAAGACGGTGTTGACCTTGCACTTACGCATGCCAAGCGGATACTCGACAGCATCCACCGGCTTACCGATGATCTTTTCCACCGCTTCTCGCGTGAAGACGTCGCGATATTGGGCGTCCGAATCAAAGCGCTCGGCTGCCATGAGGTCGATGGGGGTGATCAGAATATCCGTTTTCTTTCCGCAGCGATACCGTACAGGCAGGAAGAAAGCGGCCGTCGGTTTTCGATATCCACCGTATCGCTCGACGGGCAATCCATTCTTCCGCGGGATCAGATCCGCACTGCTGTCGGCGCGCAGCGGCTGGAGGTCGAACAACGCGCCCTTTCGGCAAAACGCATACCGTGTCACATGAATATGGTTCTTTCCGACAATACTGCGGATCTGCTCGATCTGCGATTCACCGCGCCAAATCTCGGCCGTTCCGGCGAAAACGGGGCGTTTGAAGAGTTCCTTCGTCTTCAGGCTGTAGCCGTCTTGCAGGCTGAAGAACTTTTTGTTGAACTTTTCATGGTACACGTTGCCCACAACAATGTTGAGATAGGCGTCCTTGGCATGGTGCAGATCGTTAACAGAGCGTACCTTGAGCATTTTAAATTCCTGTCGGAACTCTGACACAAGCCCGGCTTTGACATAGACGATCTCCGTCTCCGGGTAGCGTTCCTTCAGCAGCGTCGCGACCACCTTGGTCGATTGCCGCGTTTCAACAAGCTGTCGGTTGATAAAGCCGCTCAGCTCGTTATCGGAGAACGGCGTCGCACGGATGAGCCGCCGATACTTTTCATCGTTCACAAGGCCGTTGTCATGCAGATGTTTCCAGTAGCCGCACATGTTTTGGCGAATATCCGCCCGAATGGGGTAAACGTCCTCCTTCGCCCTATTCTGCTCCGTCTTGACAAGCACCTTGTTATTGAGAACGCTGTCGTCCTTGACCTTGCTCTGCGGATAGATATGGTCAATGTCGTACAGCTTATTGTTTCCAATGTCGGAAAGCCGAATGGGCTCGCCGCTGTACATACATTTGCCGAGCTGTAAGAAATATAAGAACAGCTTATCGCTTTGCAGACTGTTATCATCGACGGTTTCAAGCAGTTTGAAAAGTTCACGGACCTCCGTCTCCGCGAACTTGCGGTAGTATTCCATGATCTGCTCGCGTCTTGTCTTGGTGCGCTTTCCCTTCTGCTCCTCCGTTGCGCCGCGCGCCATCTCAATAAAGATCTTCTTTGGCGCACAGCCGATCGCTTTGACATATTCCTGCACCATCTCGAGCGTTCGAATGATCGGGCGGCGGACGCTTGGCGATACATACATATCGTCAAAACGGTCGGACAGCGAACGCCGGTTCTCTCGATAGTACCGTTCCGTTTCGGTGCGGATCGTGTCCGCGAAGGTGAAGCGGTCGGACAGCAGCTGCATCAGCGTATTGTTGGTTGTCCACAGAGCGTCCAGGATCGTGAACATCTCGCCCGTTTCCTTGCTGTCGACGCCTTCCATTTCGCAAAGAAAGCGTCGCGACAGCCTACCGAATTCGCGCAGCTTCTGCTTTGCGATGTATTTCACGTCCTCTTCCGGCAGATGCGGAAACTCCCTGCGGATCCAACCTGCCAATCTCTGTCTGTCCTCGGTGGTGGCCATACGCTCGACGATTCGCTCGATCTGATCCGTATTCAGCATTCCCTTTTCTCTGAGCGAGCGGAAAACATGGTGCGTTTTCAGCGATGATTTGATCCCCTCGGCATCGATACCGCTGATCTCATCACCGTTTTGCATATAACCGTTTCTCAAACAGAATTGCTTCAGTGCCTTCACTGTTACGCGGGAACAGCGCAGAAACAGCTCCTTATAGATCGTCTGCTTCTGCTCGACCGTGATCGGAATGCCGTTGATCTTGAGCGGATTGATCTCATTGAGAACGCAGAATTTCTCGTAGTACAGAGAATTTTGCGGCAGAACGTCCTCTGACGGCAAATAGGTGCAGCGGTTCGTCATGCGGCGGATAAATCCGTCCTCGCTCGCATCGAGATCGACGACACGCGTAAAGTTCCACGGGGTGATCTTTTCCGCCTTGCGCTCGATCCATGCCGCCTTGCTGTTTTTGTTCAGCGGTCCGACAAAATACGGAATCCGGAACGTAAAGACGGAGCGGATCTTTGCGGCGCCCGTAATCCCGTCCACATCCTTCTCTCGCAGAACGGGAACATATGCGCAAGCATTCTTGAGAATGGCGTCCAGCTCCACAAGATAGAGTTGGTACGGAATGACTCGATTGTCGCCCTCCCGCTGCTTGGGAAGGAACGAACAAGTCTCGATGCGCAGCATCATGTCGTCGTATTTTTCACGGTCGTCATTCTCAACGGCAAGGTCTTTCAACAGCGTCTTTAAGTAGTTGCAGAAGTTCTCCTTCGTTACACTATTTTTCGGCCGTCGATCCGAGCGGTCCGCATGTCCCGTATAGGACGCATAGTTTCCCGTGACCGCATCACAGAATACTTCTTTATACTTGTCTCTTGACATATATTTACGGATAAAATCCTTCAGCGTCCTAAGATCACGCTCGTGCTGGTGATAGGCCTTGACCTTCGCTTTCGAGATCATTTTCTCTCCGTCGAGGACGTCGTTCAGCACCGCCCAATCGTACAGCGCTTTCAGCCGGATAATCAGCTCGGCATCCGCATCCAACGCTGCGAGGATCGGGGCCATTTGGTCGTCATTCATCGACAGCTCAACAGACTCCAGGTCTTCATAAGCATCCTTTTTGTACGGGAAAATGTCCTTCGGGGCGGCCTTTCCGCCGCAAAGGAGCTTGATCAGATGCTCAACGGAATAAAGTGCAGGCGCATCGGGATCGTCGGGATCGGGCGTCGGATTCACCGGCTTCTTCCCGTCATACAGCAGCTTCATCATCGCCTTTTCCTTGTCTTTTTTCCGCATTTTTTCTTTCAGCAATTTGCCGAAGCTTTCCGCATCGCATTGCCACGGCTTTGTGTCGCCGAACGTCTCCATCAGCGCATCGTAAGCCACGTTAATATTGAAAATCTCGCGGACATTTTCCTCGGAAACCGTGCTTAAAAAGTGACCGCGATGCTTCACGAGCCAAGCGCATGCAAGATAGACAAGGCGCGGATCATGCGGCCTCGGATCCTCCATCAAATCGACGATCAGGTGATGGATCGTCGGATAGACGCTATGGTAATCCTTATCCGTGTAATCATCGCCGCAAAACAGGGAGTACGGCTGATCTACGGATTTATCATCCCGCCATAATGCACTCTCGGCAATACGGCGGTAAAAATCCGGATCGATCGGTGCGATCGCGGGCGCCATGATCTCCTGCACGAGCCGAACGCGCTGCTTTCTGCGTTCCAGTCTGCGGCGGGCGGTTCTGTTCGATCTGCGTCCCGCCTTGGTCTGCGCCGTTTCAAATGTGGCGACGGTCATCATAGGTTCGCCGTGATGCTTCAGCGGATTGTACGCGCAATCCGTTGCAGCAATGCCGACAGAGTCCGTCCCGATATCGAGCCCAACGAAATATTCTTTGTTTACCATATTGACAACCTCCCCAACAGTTGATATTCTTGTAATAGTTCAGTACCCTCTGAACTTACACAGCAAAGTTCAAATAAGAATTTTCGAAATCGTCAGCATTGTCTGACCGCACAGGTGTGCGAATTGAGGCATCTTCGGATGTCTTTTTTTGATTATCTGTGGGTGTGTGGTGTGTTTACTAAAGATTTCTTGAAGTATACCACAATTTGGCGAAAAAGAACAGAGTATTCGGGCGGACTTGCCAAAGATTTCCGTCAGCGCGGACTGGCGTGGAAGCGCCTGTCCCCTTGACTCGTTTTCATTTAACGGGATCTTCCTGATTCACAGCGGACAATCGCCATGTGCGTTTTAAATATCCTGCTCGCATCGCGAACCAAAGCTCGTTTATTTATCGCTATTGTTACAGGCTTTTCCTATGTATGCACCGTCAAAATGGAACATAGCGAAAAAGAATTGCGGGAGTATTGATATGACGATATTCGAGGCTTTTGTAACGGTGCGCAACGAAGCACTGTTCAGCCTTGACCGCAAGAGGATCGAGGCGTATAGAATCAAAAGCTGTTCAAGGTTGACAAAGGAACGCGATCGGAGGTTCCGGTTTTGGTTGCTGCGTTTTATGGATCGCGCCGCGGTGAGGTGCTTGGGTTCATGTGGGACGCGATCGATTTTAATCGCGGGGCACTGACCATCAAGCGAACCGACACAGAGGCAACGATTGACGGCGCCATGAAAAGCATCGATCAAGATTCTGCTAAAACCAAATCGGGCCCGAAAACGCTTCCTTTAGTGGGTAGCTTCCGAGACTACTTTCAAAAGGTAAAAGAGACCCCGGAGCTAAACAAGAAGGTTTGCGGCTGTTGCTATAACTATGCGTACGACGGCTATGTTTTCGTGAACGAGCCGTGAGAGCACATGCGCCCCAACTATTTGACTGAGTACTTCCCTAAGTACATAGCAAAACACGGGATGCCCAAGATGCGGTTTCATGCTCTTCGTCACCCGTATGTCTAGCACACAGTAAATAATATCCAGAAACCCCATGCTATCAAAAATGGCGTGATAGTCTGGGGCTCCTGTTTTTTCCTGTTACACCCGCACGGAGCACTATGCCAGTCACTGTATGGTCGGATTTGGCAAACGCTTAAAATTATTCGGGTCTTATACAGTAGAAGATTTTGGAATTTCTCCATCTTTCAAAGAGGAATATCTCAGAATACTCCAAGTGCTTTTCAGCAATGCGGTGTTCATCTGAATAAGTCCAACAACGGGTTCTGCACCTTTACAGACAATACTCTCTAAAACAGGCGAAGGAATCATGATTTCCGGCACCAGTCTTTTCATTGCGTGATGCCACAAAGAATACCGGGTTTCTAGGAATTTGCATGCAGCCATATGCAGTGTGCGTGGATAATATCCCAAATTTCTTCCGCCCCTATATTCAGACAACTCTTTGGCTGTAGCAGCTATCCAGATGGCGGCTCTTTCCTCTTCGTTGCGAGCTTTCATCAACATTTCAGCAGTTTGAATTGTTCCCTTATTGGTAGGCTTTGTGAAATACAGAAACTGTGTGGGATTCTTTTCAATCAATTGTTTTCTTTCCCGAGCTTCTGTAACTTCAAGCCAATCGTACCCGTAGATGTAACCATCTTGCTTGTATTCTACAAATACCGTTTCGGCGGATACAGGCTCTGTAAGCGCCTTGGGAAAATGATAACCGCACATCCTCCAAAGTTCATTGTCCATGCTTCCGGAGAACTGGTTCTGGGACGCTCATCTGGGTTTGAGCATGTTGTTGCTCTATCACTAATAGGCGCACTCCATAAGAATGCACCTTTGCAAGGGCCCATTATTATGGATTCCCCGTTTGGTAGATTGGACCCTGTCCATAAAGAGAATATTGTAAGGTATTTACCTGATATGGCAGAACAGTCAATGCTGCTCGCTTATATTGGCGAGATCGACGCACAGGTAGCCCATGAAGCTTTAGCTGGTCACTTGTTGCACGAATACCATTTGACACGAGTTACCTCAATGCATACCCACATTGATTAAGGGAGGAAAAAAGAAATGGCAGACGATCTAAAGAATGTCAGGCTCTCACGGCATGCCACAGAAATTGCTGATAGGATTTGTGAATCTGAGTTCTTTGAAGACCGAATTAGCGTAAGCAAATTTGCTCTTGCTTATGCCATTAAGAATCATTTTTCTGAGATAAATCCAGAAGACCTTGACTCCATGTATGATTCTGAAGGGTCAAACTACAATATTGGTTCGATTGATGATGATACGGTGCTTTCTGATATAACCGATGTAGATCTACTTGGATCAGCAGTACATTCTCAATGGCGTTACTTGACCCATTGGGCTTACACATATCAATTGGACGAGGATGTATGTAACTGGTTCATTAAAGTTCTTCAGAGAATGCGAGATTTGGCTAGAGATATAACAATATGAGGCAAAACCATATGTCCAGCAAGTACAGCCCCAGAGACATTGCCTATATCGTTGAGAGCAACCTGTACATTCGAGAAGTCGAAGTAATAAAGGTTGCTGGTGGATTCTGTACTATTAGATTTGTGGACTGTGGCGGCGGGATCAAAGTCAGGGAGAGCAGATTATATCCATCCAGAGAGGCTGCAGAAGCCAGCCTACCGAAAAAAGAAGCACCTAAAAAGTCACACTGGTCGTATTAGAGACATCTCGCACACGAATTACCCATCCCGCACACGTTTACCCCATCTCGCACACGATTTCAAGGTCGGCCGGGATGGGCTTTTTGCTGTAAACGGTCTAAAAACGTCAGAATGAGCATGAATGAAGAGACAGCCCGAACAGGTATTCGTGTGCGAGAAGCTGAAAAATCCCACGGTATAAGGACTTTTTCGAAGGGAAGGGGTGCAAAAAAGAAGGGCCCTAATTGTATCCGAATTAGAGTCCTTCTATGGCGCAACAGATTGATATTGATACAATCTGCCACGGGTGCACGCTGAAACGCTCTCCGTTTCAGCGTGCACCCTTTTGCACCCGTACCTTTTACAGAAAGTGATTTGACTTTTGCGCCTTTCAGAGCTAAGATCGTCCCCTGAAGGAGGTGGTCGTGTGCCCAGAAAGAAGAAACCGACCGTGCTCATGGGTGGCGAAGAACTCCGCATCCAACACTTAACGACAAAAGAGCGTCATGACGCTTATACACGGCTGAGCCACTATCTGCTCTCTGTTCACTATCTGAGGAACTGGCTTGAGCAGGAATTGATCAGTCCTGCCGATTACCGACGTATGGACAAGGTACTGGTCAAGAAATACGGCTTCAGCGATAAAAGCATCTTTCGCCCTGAATGCAGGAGGCTGTTGGAGAGATGAACAAAGCAGAGATTGCAACGGTCGAACGGTTTCGGCGCGAAGGCAAAAGACTGTCAGCCATAGCCCAAGAAACCGGTATTTCAATAAACACTATCAAGTCCCACTGTTTCAGACATGGCTTATCGGGTTCTCGGCCTATTCGGACATGTATGTTTTGCAACACTGAAATCAAAACGAAGGATCACTTCTGCTCGGGCGGCTGCCGGGATGGATGGTACGAAATCCACAGTGTTGATGCACAGGATATATTGCGCCTCTGCAAAGCGTGTGGAAAACCATTTGAGCCCCGTCAGCACAAGCAGGTTTACTGCTCGAAGCAATGCTTCTACAATGACCGTTACCATTCCAAGCAGACCATCACTGAAGATGAAACCCTGCACCAGATGCTGATGTCTATACCACATGAAGCCGCCGTTGCCCTTGTGGGAATGACAATGGAGCTTCTTTTGGCATCAGGCTGGAAAGCCCCCGGCATAGAAGAACCTCTTGATCCGTCAAACATAGCAGATACGCTCTACGCGAAGCTGAGTCGTGGAAGACGATTGCCCAGTCTGGCGAATAGTGCCCGACAGGTGTAGGAATAGAAAACCCCTTCGGCAGCTTCGCGTAGATGAAAACATCCTACAAACCATCCAGCGATTTGACAAAGCGGCGTTCAACGCTATCCTCTGCTGTGCCGTCAGTAAAGACATAATCCTGAATGGCTTTTGTCAGCATGGAATGCTTGGTCGAAGGTCTTACTGCGTTTTTCAGCAGTGAAGATACTGCTGTCATAGCTACCCTCGATCTGGTCGTAGGTAATACGACGCTTTCGACGGTGTCGATCTGGTATTGCTGTTTCTTGAAACGAAATTTTATGGCTTGTGGTTCACCTCCTGTTCCAGCATAAGGAAACGGTCAAAATCGCTTTCATACAGGCGATCCTGAATAATCCGATATTTTTCATATTCCGTCTCCGCATGGAGCTTCGCCTGCTCCGTGCTGATCTTGCCGGGCCCCGTCAGCAGCTCGTTTCCGTTAAACTCCAAAAAGCCGTCCAGACGCTTCGCCCAGTCCTCCATGCTCATGGGAATCTTGCGCTCTGCCTGCAATTGGGCATAGTCCAGATAAAGAGAGACGATGCGCTCCAGATAGTGCATTTCCTGTTCGCTTAAATAGTTCTTGGCCACCGTCACGTCCGCTTTCAGAATCTTACCATCCGGCGCATTCTCCCATGTGGTCAGCCCCATATGCTCCTTGTTGGCATCGGCACGCTCCACGATGAGCTCCGCAGCCGTGTGCCTGTGGACAGCAAAATGCATCTTGTTCTGCACCGTCTGGAAGAACAGGCGGGTCGTTCTGGCGTCCTTATCGTAATCAAACGCCGTTGCGTACAGATCTGTGACCTTCTGATAGAACTTTCGCTCGCTCAGCCGTATCTCCCGAATCTGCTCAAGCTGCCGCTCGAAGTATTCGTCCGTGAACATATGCCCCTTTTTCAGGCGCTCTACGTCCATCGTCCAGCCCTGAATGGTGTGGTCTTTCACGATCTGACCCGCCCATTTACGGAATTGCACGGCACGCTGGTTATTGACCTTGAAGCCGACGGCAATGATAGCCTGCAGATTATAGTGCTTGGTGTTATAGCTCTTTCCATCCGAGGCAGTTATTAAGTATTTCTTAACAACTGCTTCCTCGCGCAGCTCACCATCCTCGAAGACCTTCTTCAAGTGCTGATTGACTGCCGCGACGGACACGTCATACAATGCAGCCATCATCTTCTGCGTCAACCAGATGTTTTCATCCTCGTAGCGCATCTCGAAGCTGACGTCGCTCTCGCCGGTGGCGGCGACAAAGGTCAAATATTCCGCGGCGGAGCTGTGCAGGGCAAGCTCCTTTTTCTTCTGCGTCGCCATTTCACAGCACCTTCCTTACGTTCGAGAGCGAATAGGCCTCAAAAACCTGGTCGAAATTGGCGGACATGCTGTCATCCGCCATGGATGAGTCGCGGAACACGGCGTAATAGAGGTCATCAAACAGCACACCGCTTTCATCTGTTGTCCATGCATAAGGACGCTGATATTCCGGGATGTGGAAATCGAACTCCTGACTGAAGATGCTTAACGGTGGATGTTCTTTTCCGGTAATCTTGCTCATCGTATCTCTCCTTTTGCAGGCTGAGGAAGTAGAAGCCGCATGTTTATTGATGCGCAGCCCCATGCAACTCATTGTAAAGCCGATCCGCCAATGCCTGCTGAATCGCATGATACTTCTTCGCATCGAGGAACAACTGTTGATAGGCTTCCATGTTTTCTTCGTAGGAGGACATGGCAGTATCATCGAAGATTGTGGGGAACAAGCTGCGCTCGTATACCTGCCTGTCATCCGTCTGTGCTGCCTGATGAACATCGGCATCTTTCTTCATCTTGTTGTACAGCGTGTCAACAATGACGCGGTCTGCATCTGTGAATTCACCCATGAACTCTTCGTTGATACGTTCGATGATTTCTTCCAGTGGGCTGAGGCGTTCAGCCTTTTTGCCTGCGCGTTTGGGCTGAGTCGGCTCCCAATGTCCACCTTCACCAGCCTCCAGCTCAATTGCACCTTCAAAGGTCTTTTCAAGGTGGTAGTACTCCAGCTTGACACGGTTATCGAGGTTGAAATCCTCCGTTTTGTCGCTTGGCAGCAGTTTGGCAAGGTAAGAGCAGAGGATAAACTCCTTGTGCAGTTCCTTATCGAACATACGAGTAATCTGGCTGATGTAGTTATACCACTTCACCAGATTGCGAACTTCGCGCCGGAACTGATAGCGTTCCTCCTGATTCAGCTCATTATAGCGATCTGCCACAGGCTTCAGCGCATTAGAAATCTTTGCCTGTGTTCCATTGGCAGTACGCACATCGGAATCGAAGTAAATCGATGTGACCTTTTCGATATCCTCCTGTGTGTAGATCGCCTTTTCGTGCAGGATTCGCTGGGTGGTATAGATGAGGTCAAAGTTGATCTCCTCATCCAAAATGGTGGTCGTATAGAATTGGCTGAATGCCTCCTTGATGCGCTCTACCGGGTTGACGAAATCCAGAATATAGGTATTCGTCTTTCCGGGGTATGTACGGTTGACCCGACTCAGGGTCTGCACTGCCTTCACATCACGCAGTTCCTTATCGACAATCATCGTGTGCAGAAGAGGTTCATCGAAGCCGGTCTGATACTTCTCTGCAACGATCAGCATATCGCCCTCTTCATGGAATACAGCCTTAGTTTGACTCTCACGCACAGGATTGCCAGCGCTATCCACGTTCATGTTGCTCTCGGTATATTCCGGGCTATCCGGAATGTCGGGGTCTTTCAGCGAACCGCTAAAAGCAATCATGATCTCAACATCATCGTAATGATTCTTTTCCAGATACCGCTTGATGGTATGATAATAGCGCACGGCTGCAAGGCGCGAAGCCGTAACAACCATCATCTTACCATGGGCACCGGGGATGCTGTGCTTCGTCACATCGCGGAAGGTTTCAACGATGATCTCTGCTTTTTTGTCCAGATTGTGCGGATGCAGCTCTTCATACCGCCGTATGGTCTTGACTGCTTTTGCGGTAGGCACATCCGGATTGTCCGGGGTGTTCTTGGCGAGCTGATAACACATCTTATAAGTCGTATAATTCGCCAGCACATCCAGAATGAATCCCTCTTCAATGGCCTGACGCATGGAGTAGTTATGGAATGGCACAAAATTACCATTCGGCATAGGCTCACCAAAAATCTCCAAAGTCTTAGCCTTTGGCGTGGCTGTGAAGGCAAAGAAGGACAGGTTTGCATGCCTTCCCTGTGAGAGCATCTCCTGAACGAAGATATCCTTCTTATCGATTTCTTCCTCACTTTTGCCTTCCAGTTCGGCATACTCCTTGAGCGCGTCATTCACATCCGCCAAAGCGCTCTTGAGCTTCAACGCACTTTGGCCTGTCTGGCTGGAGTGTGCCTCGTCTACGATGATAGCATAGTGCTTGCCAACAGCGTCCTGCACCTGATCGTAGATGACAGGAAACTTCTGGATAGTGGATACGATGATGCGCTTGCCATCATTAATGGCATTGCGCAGGTCAGCAGAGCTCTTTTTCTCATCAATCGTTACAACGGAACCGAGCGTGTGGTCGAACCCGCTGACCGTCGCCTGAAGCTGCTGATCCAGTACGCGGCGGTCTGTAACGATGATCACGCTATTGAAAATCGGCTCGTTCGCATCGTTGTGCAGGCTGGCCATTCGGTAGGCAGTCCACGCAATGGAGTTGGATTTGCCGCTGCCTGCGCTGTGCTGGATGAGATAGTTGTGGCCCGCTCCGTTTTTGCGTACATGATCAACCAGCTTGCGCACAACATCCAGCTGATGATAGCGCGGGAAGATCAGCTTTTCTTTGATCTCGATCCGCTGAGAGCCATCTGGATTCTTGCTCTTTTCTTCCTTCTTTTCAAGGCTGATGAATTTCTGGAGAATATCCAGCAGCTTGTCCTTCTGCAGCACCTCGCGCCACAGATAAGCGGTCACGTAATCGCCATCTTCTGAAGGTGGATTGCCCGCACCGCCATCCTTGCCCGCACCGTTGGAGCCTTGGTTGAAGGGCAGGAAGCGCGTCTTTTCGCGGGCAAGCTGCGTGGTCATGGACACATTGTACAGGTCGACCGCAAAGTAAGCGAGGATGCGGCGATTGAAGCCGAAGGACGGCTCCTTCGGGTCGCGGCTGTACTGCCACTGGCGAATCGCGTCGTCAATGGTCTGCCCGGTCAGCTGGTTTTTCAGCTCCAGCGCAACAACGGGAATGCCGTTGATGGCCAGCATCATATCCACCGTGTTGACGTTCGTTTCCGAATAGTGCCATTGGCGCACGCACTGGCAGACATTCTTCTGGTAGTTGGCGATGGAGATCTCATTCAGGGTAGACTCCGGCTTGAAATAGCAGACGGTGAACTGCACGCCGCGATGCTTGAAGCCATGGCGCAGCACATCCAAAAGCCCCTGCTGCTGAACGGCGCTTTCAAAGGCTTTATAGAACTGGCGGATGGGGCTGATCGTACACATGCGTTCAAAACGCTTCCACGCCAGAGGCTGAGATGCCTTGACAAAGTCCGTCAGCGCAACGATATCCAAAGCCATGCCCCGGTATTCCTCGGAGCGAAAGCCGCTGTCGGTGGCTTTCTGCCAGCCGCCTTCTTCGGAAATGAGGAATTCTTCAATCTTGCTCTCAAAGAGCTTTTCTGTCTCGTTCATGCCAAAGACCATCCTTTATCCTTTTCTTAATCTCCCAATAAGCTGCCGTGCAAAGAGCAACGCAATTTGATCAGGCGTGTAGTTTTTGCTTTCAATATACTGGATATCAGATAGTGTTGCATAATGCGAAGTCATGGCTTGTGGCAAGATATTGTATAAAAGTGGTAAGACAAGCTTCTCTCCTTCACTATCTTGTCGATTGAGAAATTCGGAAAGCTCCTTTTCCGTCCACTCGCGTCCAAAGAAATTGTCGGAAACAACAATGATGGCGAATTCCGATTTTGCTACACCTTCCAGAATGCGATCTTTCCACTTATCACCCCACTCCAAAACTTCTTTGTCATAGAAAATGCGAATACCTAGTTGATTCAAAGAAGCATACAGAGTATCAACATATTCCACTTTGTCCTTGTTGGCATGGGATAAAAAGAGATCATACTGCTTTCCGTTATCTTTAACAAGCATAATGCTGTCCTCCTGCCATTCTAAATAGGATGAAAGCAGTCCAATCATTTCGTCCAGTGCGCTGGCAAATTCCTTTTTCCAAATTCGTGCGTTTTCAAAGTCGTGTTTCAGCGGACATGAATCGGGGATATTAGTTATCATTATCTTCATGTCGGCTTTCCATTTATTGAATTTACTCCCGCTTATATATGGTGGAATAGACATGCCAGGAATAGGACGCTGCGTTTCGGTTTCCCGAATATCTTGCGCCTGCTGTAGGAGTTCTTGAACAGTAAAAGCCATATTCACTCCACCTTTCGCTTGCCGGTTACAGTCTCGTAGATGAGCGAGCGTTTGTAGGATTCAAGCTCAGCAATTAGCGATGTTTTTTCTGCTAACATCCTATCAACTTGCGCAACCATTTGATCCAGATGTGTGACTATACTCATTACTTCATCTTCGGGGAATACTGGAAATGGTACATTGCCAAGTTTCTCTTTTGTAAAATGAGGAATAGTTGCTTTGTTGCAAACAAAATCAATATATCCACGTTTTACAAGAGCTTCCAGCAAATAGCGTAAATAACGATTATAACCGAGCCTTCTATTTCTTGCAATCATTATCGAATTTTGAATGTAAATGCCGCTTTCATCCTTATTAACTATTGTACAACCTCCTGCACCAGCACCGCCTTCGACAACAAGCAGATCGCCTTCTTCGACAAGATAACTATCTTTTTCGGATTCAGAATACCACATCTTTTTTATTACTTGACGAGAAATTCCATCAAAATGAACATTTGCTGCACAATAATAGGGCTCTAATGTATAGCTGTCATCAATTTGTGCAGAACAGAGCATTTTGCCAAGAATAATTTGAAAGTGGCGCGCTACTCGGCTAATCTTCGCATGACAAGACACATTGCCTAACCATGCAGAACCGCTATCTTGAAGCTCAGATGTGTGATCAAGCCCTTTTGTTACAGCGTCGAAAATGAACGAAGTTTTCCACGCCTTATATTCCTCAATACTGGCTTTCGCATCCTCGATGGCACCATCAATCAGGGCGCACTGCTCGTCAAGGTATGCAGCGATTGCTTTCTGCTCATTGATGCTTGGTACAGGCAGAAGAAAATGAAGAAACATACTTGAAGGAAGACGCCAACGTCCGAATCCTGCAACACCTTGTCCCATACCATAAAAGACTTTGTTAGAATAGCAGAACTGGAAGATGTACTTATAGTATTCCGAAGAGAACTGTGCCGGATCTGCGTTATAGAACACTCGATAATCAGGGCTTGTTACGCCGGATTCAGTAGCGATATCGACCCAACCAGTTAGTAAGTCCATGTGGTTCATGATGAATTCACCACGGTTCACCAGTTGATACTTGGAATAATCCAAAGCAAACTGACCCTTATCAAGCATATCCTTGGGCTTAATTCCCTTTTGCGTCACAGAAAGAACGGTATAGCCGAGTTTTCCGGCAATTTCTTTTTTTATGGAAAAGGCATATTTCAGCGGAAGGATAGACCAATTCACAGGGAGGCTTCCAAACCATTCTCCTGTATTATCTCTCATTTCATACCCGGCCACTTTGTTCACCACCATTCCCGAACAGCAAATGGAGTTTCTCCATCAGGTTGCGCTCGTGTGCTTCAATACGCTTGGCAATATCTGCCGCCGGTTCAATGGGCGCGTACTCATAGAAGGTACGAGTAAAGGGAATCTCGTACCCGACCTTCGTTTTGCTCTTGTCGATCCAACTGCATGGACGATAGGGCAGCACCTCGCGCCGGAAGTACTTGTCTATATCCTGATCCAGAGGCACATTTTCAGTATCACGCTTGGAGGTATCCGCCACGGGGTTGCCCTTGCGCAGCACGGGTTTTCCATCCTCATCCAACTGAGGGCTTTCGATTGTAATTTTGTTATAGCCAAGGCTCACGGCATCTACGACACGAGTTTTGCAGGAAATGGTGCGACCATTTTCCAGTGTCTTCTCGTAATCATCATCACGATAGTTACCAAATGCTTCAACGATCATGGTATCGCAATCCTTGCTGATATCCACACGCTTGTTGCCGATGGGCTTGCGGCGCGGCTCAAAGCACTTGCTTGCATCGACCAGCAGCACATGTTCCCGGTGGCTCTGCGGCTTGTCCTTCGTCACCAACCATACATAGGTGGCGATGCCGGTGTTGTAGAAGCTGTCGTTGGGCAACTGCACAATGGCATCCAGCCAGTCGTTTTCGATCAGATAGCGGCGAATCTCGCTGGGGCCGGAACCTGCGTCGCCCGTGAACAGGCTGGAGCCGTTCTGGATGATCGCCATATGGCCGTGCTCTTTCAGCTTTGCCACGCCATTGAGCATAAACAGGAGTTGGCCATCGCTCTTGGAAGGCAGACCGGGGCCGAAGCGACCGCCGCTGCCCAGCTTGGCTTCCTTCTCGATATCGGAGGCTTCGCGCTTCCAGTCGATGCCAAAGGGCGGATTGGAGATGATGTAGTCAAACTGCATGTCTCCAAATTTATCGTCGTTAAGGGTGTCGCCAAACTGCATGTTGTCCGGGTTGCCGCCACGGATAAGCATATCAGCCTTGGCGATGCCGTAGGTGAAGGGGTTAATCTCCTGACCGAAGCAGATGATCTGTGCTTCCTTGTCCAGCAGCTTCATGCGTTCTTCCATACAGGTGAGCATCTGGCTGGTGCCCATGGCCATGTCGTATACGGTCATGGCCTGCCCTTCGCGCTTTTCATTTGCGGGATAGCAGGTGAGCAGGTCGCACATCAGATAGATGATGTCACGGCTGGTGAAGTGAGCACCGGCCTCTTCGTCGTAGCTTTCAGAGAAACGTTGGACGAGATTCTCGAAAATATAGCCCATGTCCACGGGAGAGATCTTTTCCGGTTTCATATCGGCATTTTCTGCGCAGAAATCCGAGATCACCTGATAGAGCAGACCGGCATTGGCCATGCGCTCCACCTGCGTGAAGAAATCCATGCGCGCCAGAATGTCTATGATGTTATCGGAAAAACCATTGAGGTATGCTTCAAAATTGACCTTGATGTTATCAGGGTCAGCTTTGAGCTTCTCAAAGGTGTATTCGCTGGTGTTGTAAAAACGGTAGTTGCCAGCCGCTTTGCGCAGAAACACATCCTTGACGGCCAGATGCTGGATGCGCTTGTTGGTTTCAACAATGGCATCGTGATAGGGCAGCAGGCAATCATGGAAACGCTTCACAACGACCATGGGCAGAATGACAAGGCCGTACTCATGGGGCTTGTATGCGCCAAAAAGGGAATTGGCTACATTCCAGATGAGCGCTGCTTTTTCTTGAATGTTAACTCCAACTTGCTGAATCCTCTGATTGATATCCATCGCCGTATCGCTCCTTATGAATCCGTTCGGTAATTGCCTTCATATCCTGAATTAGCACCTCCACCGGGATGCCGATTCTGTACGGTCTGTCGTTGATGGTCTCTATGACCGGTTCGCTCGTAAGCGTCATCCGCGCCCGAAGCACATCATAAATGCACTTGGGCATATTCGCTACTTCATCAATGATGCCTGTTACCGCGCTGATATAGTGCGGGGATGGCTTGCTCTCCATCTGTTGATACTTTTCAAACAGTGGCTCATACAGTTCCAGAATGGTCTTTACGATATCAAACTCCGATAGGGGCTCCAGCGTTTCCCCTGCAGGAGCTTCATCGTCAAGGTAGTCCGACAACTGCTCTATCCATTGCAAGATGGTGTCTGTTGTCCATGGTGCATCCAACCGCGGGAGAAGTTCGTGGTAAGCATTATATGCCGCCCTGAGCCGTGGCCGGGTTTCTAACGCATGCCGGACTCGGCGCGATTCGCCTGCCAACAAGTAGGGCTTGCGCCTTGTCAATACATCGAATCGATGTGGTATTCCGCTGTGCTTGCCTTCTGCGTCAATGATTTCGCAGAAGGCGTTTTTTATGTACCGCAACAGGCATTCATCCGTCATTACGATTTGTGCTTGCGGGAATGTGGTGCTCGACGCGCTGATAAGCTGTTCATCCGCATCCACAAATATTCGTTGGACTTCATTAGCCTCAAACTGGCTGAAAAAAGCCTTGTATGCGTTTTCGCTGGATTCCTCCAGAATGTCGATGAAGTAGACACCTTCATCAGCCACATTCAGGACAACCGGATAGTAATACCCAAAGTAACTGACCATGAATACACTCAAAGTTATCGGTGTTTTGAGCGGCGGTAGTTTTCCTAACCTATGCCGGAATATTCTGCGCATGATGACCCCGACCGAGGTTTTCGAGGCAGGGACACCGTAATAAGCGCACACCTTGCTATATGAATGAGTGAGTGTCCCTTCTGCCAGCAAATCGGAGAGCCTATTGGAATATCGGCATCCCGGTTCAGCGAATGACACATCTTCAGGGAACACACGGTTTTGGCAAGTGCAGCAGCGATGGTAACGTTGATCGAACACAAGATCAATTACCCGTCGATGTTCACCATCAGAGGGGAGAATGTCTTTCAGCTTACGGGCGACGATCTTGGAAACGCGTGTTTTTGTTCCTCCGCATGTTGGGCAGACGGCTTTCTCCTTGGAAAAGTACTGCTGAGTGACCACTCTGTACTGTTGTTCGTCATCTGTCAGGGCGAGAGCATAGAGCTCGGATATATCCAGTTCCTGCGTTTTTTCCGGAGAGATATGGATGCGCTCATATAGCTTTTTCCCCACAGGATATACCTCCCCCACATTAATTATTCATATTATACCACCAAATAATGTACGAAAAACATATCATAAAAAATTTTTCTAAGATGCCACCTGATGCTAGACGAGATGATTTTTTGTTTACTAACTCCGGTGATAGAATGTGATCATGAGGAGGTGAAACCTGCGAAGTCGGTCTACAAGGCTGGCAGTAAAGTCTGCCAGCGAAGAAAAGACAGCCACGCACAGGGGTGAACTCTCTCCCCATCGCGGCTGTCTTTTTGTCCCCGGATTCTTTGTAGGGGGGCGATTCCGGCTTTTTCATCGCTTATTGCTGGAGATTTGCACGATTTTCGTTCAAAACCCACTTCATCTCTCCAAAGGAGTTGAGGAGATCAATTGAAACGCCATCGCAGGCTGGACTTAAAAAGAAGACCAACTACCGTTGACTCCACATTTTTCTATATGGGAGAAAAAGTTCCCTACCCCCTCAAGCACTCCTCCATTTCTCCGTATTGTGTCGGAGCGTAATGGCCCCGTTGCAATAGACACCCGTTTCCCTGTACAGCGCTCCCGCTGACGATTAGCTACCGCCAACGTTGCGCCGGAAGACCTGTGCCATGACCGCAGGAACAGCGGCAGGTGCAGCCCATAAGGGAGCAATCCTTCATTTCGAGGCTGGCCCTATTTAGGTGCGTCTCAAAGTGATGCGACCGCTCCCGCAGATGCAAGAAAGCGTCTGGACGGCTGCATTTTCGCTCCATTCGCTTTCTGTCAATCAGCGATTGAAAACGAAAAGGAGCGATTACCATGGCCAATCAAAAGCGAATTCCCTTCATTCCCAAGCTGTCCCGCGAGTTCAAGCCTATGAGGCATTACCTCTGCGAGACCGACACCTCTGCCAAACTGATCAGCCGGAAAGCGTTTATACGTCAGCTGGCGCAGCAGCCTTGCTCCAAAGGTCAGGTCTTCATCGACTTCGACGACGGCATCGTTTACCTGTTTCCCTTTGATCCGGAACGTGCAGCTCAGTTCACAGTTGCCTACGGTGAATTCGAGACCGAGTACAAGCGCTTCTACCGGGAGCAGGAAGCCATCCGCGCAGGTCGCCGCATGACGGTCGTTCACCTTGACCAGTTCGACGATTCATTTGCTGAAGGCGACGAGATGCAGAGCACATGGCTGATATCGGAAGAAACACCAGAGGACGAGTACTTTGCCAAGGAACACTACATCCTTCACACATCGTCCTTTGATGCCCTGTCCGATTCTGACCGCGATATTCTTACTGGTTTTATCAACGCTGGTTACAATGCCCGCGAGCTTGCCCGGCGTCTGGGAAAAGACCCTTCCGGTGTGCTGAAGCTCGTCAAGCGTGCCGCTGTACGACTTGAAAAGAAAATCGAAGAAAATTCCTGACCCCATGTCCACATTCCGTTCCGGCCTGTCCGAACAGGAAGGTGTAAGGACGCTACAGCGCCGGAACGGAGGTGGAAAAGATGGCCAAGTACAGTCCCAATCAGAGTCAACACAAGGAAGGAGGAAGCACACATGTCCCGCATGAACGAACTGTCAATCGCAATCGACGAGCTTAGGAACGCGGCGGCGGCACTGAACAGTGTGGCGGATTCCTTGACGCAGCTGTTCTCCAGTGAAGAGCCCGCCAAGGAAGAACCGGCACCCAAGCCCATCACCAAAGAGGAAGTCCGTGCCGAACTGGCCGCTAAGAGCGCAGCGGGCTACGGAGTGCAGGTACGCGCACTGCTCAAACGCTACGGTGCGGCACAGCTCTCCGCTGTAAACCCGGACGACTATGCGGATCTGCTTCTTGAGGCACAGGCAATCGGAACCGAGGTTGGCGCGGATGACTAACCACGCTGTCCTTTCAGCATCAGCCAGCCACCGCTGGTTGAACTGCCCGCCTTCGGTCAGGCTGACCGAGCGCATTCCTGACAACGGCAGCATCTACGCCGCCGAGGGCAGCGAAGCTCATGAACTGTGTGAGTACAAGCTCCGGCAGCTGCTGGGCATGGAAGCACACAACCCTCTGGATACCCCCATCGGCCTTCAGTATTACGACGGCACCATGGAGGATGCGGCTACCAGCTATGCGGCCTTCGTGTTGGAACTGTTGGAAGAAATCCGCAAAACAGACTTTTGATGCAGTATGCCGCACGATGCTTTTTGACATCAGCCGCAAGCATGGGGTGCATCTGGAGCAGGGGCCATCCTATGGTGGGCGGGCGTATGTGGAAAAGCAGGATTATATCCTGATGAAGCAAAAAGAAAAACTTGTCCAGCAGGAACTGAAGCTGGAGGAACTGACTCTGAAAATTGAGGATGTGGACAGCCTGATTGATGAGGTGTCCAGCGTTGCTTATGACAAGGCGGTGGAATTGGTAACAGACGAGGTAAAAACCATGACCCATCAGGAAGATATTGATATGATTGAGGATACCAAAGCATGGCTGCAATCCCCGGAGCGAAAAGCGCCGAAAAAGGAACGGGACTATGCGGTGGCAAGGCTGGATGGTGTGGTACGCAGAATCCGAAAAGCAATGCAGTCTACACTGGAAAAAATGAAGGCTATGCTGCTTCATGCGGATAAGAAGAAGGCTGTCACAGAAGAAATCAAGAAACAGGCAAAGCCTTCCATTGTGGAAGCGCTGCGTCGAGGAATGGATGAGCAACGGAAAAAAGACAGTGAAAAGCATACACAGGAGAAACAGAAAAAACAGGATATGGAACTTTGACAGGCATCTGATTTTGAAAGAAATTGGGTGTCTTTTATTTTGGATTGGAGGTACGAAAATTGAATGTATTTGTAGCAGTCAAGCAGTCTGTCACAGCAAGGCAGGCTGCTTTGGTTTATGGAATTTCAGTAGGACGCAACGGGATGGCTTGTTGCCCGTTTCACGATGACAGGCATCCCAGCATGAAGGTGGACAGACGGTTCCATTGTTTTGCCTGTCAGGCAGATGGAGATGTGATTGATTTCACTTCCCGTCTTTTTGGACTAAGCAGTAAAGAAGCTGCCTTAAAGCTGGCAGAGGACTTCTCAATCAGCTTTGACCGCAAAGGCCATGATCCGCCACAAAAGAGAGTGATCAAAAGAAAAATCAGCGAGGAAATGCGATACCGGCAGGCAGAGCAGAAATGCGTTCGGGTGCTGTGCGACTACCTGCGTTTGCTGGAACGATGGAAAGAAGAATATGCGCCCAAACAACCGGAGGATGACTGGAATCCTTTGTTTGTGGAGGCTCTGCACAGGCAGCCATATATCGAATATCTGTTGGATCTTCTTCTGTCTGACAGCATAGAAGAACGAGCTTTTGTAGTTGCTGAGTATGGAAAAGAGGTGAGGAAAATTGAACAGCGAATATCAGAGTTTACCGCCAGCCACCCAGCAGGCTGTGATGAGCGCAGCCGAAGCCATAGCGCCGGAACAGAGCGTTGATGAGGTGCGGCAGAGCCTTTCTGTTACCGACAAGGGAAAAACAGCCAACACCATCGACAACTGCCGGATTGTGTTCTGCTGCGATCCACTCCTGCGAGATGCTATTCGGCTCAATCTCCTGACAGACAGGGTGGACATTGTGCAGGACTTGGGCTGGCGCAGGAATACCAGCGCCCTGACGGATACCGATGTGAAATATCTTCTCCTCTATTTTGAGAGAAATTATGAGCTGACCAGTGAGAAAAAGATCACGGCTGCACTTTCTATCGTAGCAAACGAAAACTGCTACCATCCAATTCAGGATGCGCTGAACAGCCTTGTCTGGGACGGTACACCACGCATCCGATCCTGTCTGCACCATTTTCTTGGTGCTGATGAAAGTGACTATGTGGAAGAAATGCTGAAACATTTCCTGCTGAGTGCTATACGCCGGGTATTTCGTCCCGGTTCCAAATATGAGGAAATGCTTTGTTTGGTGGGCGGTCAGGGTGCCGGAAAGTCCACCTTCTTCCGACTGCTGGCAATCCGAGACGAATGGTTCTCTGATGACTTGAAGAAGTTGGATGACGACCGGGTATTCCAAAAGCTGCAAGGTCACTGGATCATTGAGATGTCAGAGATGCTTGCCACCAGCAGCGCAAAGAGCATTGAAGAAATCCGTTCATTTATTAGCCGACAGAAGGAAACCTACCGGACACCCTATGAATCTCAGCCTAAAGACCGGCTGCGGCAGTGCGTGTTCGGTGGTTCTTCCAACGCACTGGACTTCCTGCCGCTGGATCGAGCCGGGAACCGGCGCTTTCTCCCGATCATGATTTACCCGGAGAATGCAGAGGTTCACATTTTGGAGGATGAGGACGCTTCCAGAGCTTATCTTTTGCAGGTGTGGGCAGAAGCCATGAGTATTTACCGCAGCGGCAAATATTCCATGAAATTTAGCAAAACTATTCAGCACCAACTGGTGGAGGTGCAGAAGGACTTCATGCCGGAGGACACCGAAGCCGGACAGATACAGGGATTTCTGGAACGCTACACCGGAAACATGGTCTGCTCCAAACAACTGTTCAAGGAGGCGCTGGGACACACCTTTGATGAGCCGAAGCGGTGGCAGCTCCACAATATCAATGAGATCATGAACACGGTCGTGACCGGTTGGAAGCCTTTTTCTAACCCACGGATGTTTGCTGGTTATGGCAGACAAAAGGGCTGGGAACGGGACGCTTCCAGCAACGAACTGCCCGGCAACGAAGGTGGATTTGTGGAACTGAGTGAGGAAGAATGCCGCCAGCTGGAACTTCCGAAGGAGTGGATCGCCTGACAGTGACGGTCTGTTGCCGGGATGGTTGCCGGTTGGTTGTCGGGTTCGTTGCTGGTAAATCTATGGTTTTGATATAGAAAAAGTCCGTAAATAAAGGGCTTTTATGATCTATCTATGTTTCCGGCAACGAAAGCAACGAGATTTTATAAGAAAATTTGAAAAGTAAGAATTACAATCCAGACGATTGTTTACAGGTTTTTTGAGGTCTATTGCCGGACTTCGTTGCCAGTATCCTTTGTCTGGCATTTTCTATGGAGGTAGCCTATGGAGAAAAGCAAAAATAAAAAAGTGCAGTTTGTAGTGGTTCGTGAGTTTTCCGGGGACAAAACCATGCAGGAAGCCTTTGAACAGGTAATTGAGCGCCAGACCTGTGAACAGTTTGAAAAATGGCTGGAAAATCACGAAACAGAACAAAAAGCGGCTTAAAGACTATTTGAGTTTGTAACAGGGACATGGTATAATATAATTATCGTGTCCCTGTTCATAGAAGGAGTTTACTATGAGCAGGAAAAAACAAGAAAATCAGAAAATCACAGCTCTCTATTGCCGCATTTCTTTGGATGATGGTGGTGATAACGAGAGCATGAGCATCAGCAATCAAAAAATCATGCTTCGGGACTTTGCAGAGAAAAATGGAATGTTTCAGCATGAGTATTATGTGGATGATGGTTACACAGGTCGCAATTTTAATCGTCCTGCCTTTCAGCGCATGATCGCTGATATTGAAGCTGGTAAAATTGGTTGTGTCATCACAAAAGACCTGTCCAGACTGGGAAGAAATTATATTGAAGCCGGCAGTTATATTGAAATCTTCTTCCCCAAGCACAATGTTCGGTATATCGCCATTACGGATGGAGTGGACAGTCTGACCCGTCGGGAAATGGACATCACGCCCTTTAAGAATATCCTAAATGATATGTATAGCCGAGATATATCCAAGAAGGTTTTGAGTGGTATCACAATCCGTTCCAGACAGGGAAAATTCTGTGGAGGAACACCGCCGTTGGGCTTGATGCGTGATCCGGAGGATAAAGGGCATCTCATCATTGATCCAAAGACAGCACCGATTATCCGCAAGATTTATGACTATGCGCTGGATGGGCTGGGCTGCATGAGAATTTCCAAAAAGCTGATGGAAGAAAAAATCCCCGTCACCCATGTGAAGTCCAACACAGAGCGTCAAGAAAATTATTATTATTGGGCTGGTTCCCGAATCAGCCACATCCTGAGAAATCCCTTTTATAAAGGTGCTCATCTGGTTTTTCGGACGCACCAGAAAGGCATTCGCTCCAACACCTATGACATTGTTCCCCGTGAGGAATGGGAAATCATTGAAAACTGTCATGAAGCCATCGTGTCCCCGGAAGAATGGGATAAGGTTCAGGAGCTGATTGACCGCAGACCACCAATTATGCAGGGAAATGCCTGCCCCTTTTACAACCTGTTCCACGGTATCATTTACTGTGCTACCTGTGGAAAGTCCATGCAGGTGCGGTACGAAAAAGTTGGGAGAACCGGAAAAAACCGTTTTACCGGCGAACAGCGGGAGCCGATTGACAAGTCGTATTACATTTGCCAGACCTACAACAGGTTGGGAAAGAACGCCTGTACCAGCCACAAAATCGAAGCCAGAGATTTATACAACCTTGTGCTGAAAGATATTCAGGAGATGGCAAAGACTGCACTCAAAGATGCGGATGCTTTTTATCAGCGTCTGAGCAGCCGGATGGAACACAGATATATGGCAGATGCCTCTCAGATGCAGAAAGAGCGTGAGCGACTGGAAGCCAGAAACCGTGAAATTGATGAGATGTTTCTGAACCTTTATACCGATAAAGCAAAGGGTATCCTTTCCGAACAGCGGTTTGTGAAGCTGACTGCCACTATGGAACAGGAGCAGGAAGAAAATCAGCGCCGTTTGCAGGAACTGTTGCGAATGCTTCAGCAGTCCGATGCTCAAGAAAGTGAAGTTCGCACCTTTATCCGGGAAATTCGGCAGTATGCTACCATTCAGGAGTTGGATGAAACGGTGTTGAATCGCTTGATCAGCCGGATTCTGGTAGGTGAAGTCAAAAAAGTTGATGGTCAGAAGGTGCAGGAAGTCAGGATTGTTTATAATTTTGTCGGAGAGATAGCGAAATAGTTTATAGCATGAAAGAGTGATTTATATGAAACATTTATTGGTCGGGAATGGTATCAACATTCAGTTTAATTCAACTGATTATACTGCACAACAAATTGTTTTAAGAATATTGAAAAACTGTGACAGAAAGGATTTTCCCTCTCATATAATTGTAGATTTCCCATATCTTTTAAAGAATTATTTGGGGCAACTTTTTTTGGAAGCAAGGGATGTAATTAGAGGGCAGTATGATCGGTATGCCAACTGTTCAGCCGAAAGAGCATCTCTTGTGTCTTTTAGTGAGCAATATGCATCTAAAATTAGAACTCTGCGAATGACAGATATAGGTTTTGAAGATTATTATTTGCTCCATGATCTTTGTTGCCATAAAACTGGAACTGTAAATCCAGATCAATTTTATGTGAGAGAAGCATTGAGAATTTCCTATTTATTTGTTATCTATAACGATGGAAAGGTTAATGAGCTATATCGATTGTACCCAGAAAAGTTTGTTAATTATCTAAGACAGTTTGATTCTATATTCACAACTAATTATGATTCCAATGTCGATTCGGTTGTAGAAAACCCAGTATACCATATACATGGTCAGTTCGATAAACTCGCAGCTGTGTATGATCCCACTTCTTTTCGCAATCAACTTCCGGATGCTCCTATTAAGGAATATGAGGTTGATCCACAATACTTTTATTTGTATTCAAATGCTTTATCGACACATTGTGGTGAATACAAGGAATTTCAGGTTAAACAATATTCCTTGGCTAATTCTGCGATGGAAAAATTGGCAGTTGCATATCTAAAAGATGAGCACATAAAGGCAGATGTTGATAGTTGGACTAAAGATACAAATACAATTACTGCTAATATGGGATATGCAGTACAAATGAAAGCACAACATCCAGAGCTGACCTTTACTGATGATTATCACTTTGAAAAATTGTGTAAGATTACCGGTGAATTGGTGATCTTAGGACTTTCTCCTTGGAATGATTTTCATATATTTGAAACAATAGATAAGTCTAAAATTGACGCTTGTACATTTTACTATTTTTCTGAGGAACAGTGCGAAAAAGTGCGTGGTTTATTACCAATCACGAACCAAAGAGGTGCTTTACACTTTTCTTCTGTACAAGAGTTTTGGAGGACTGTTAGATGAAAATCAAATATGTATTGAAATCAAAGGCGGATTTTCAAAAATGGGTTACGATTGGAAATGTATTTGCTAAAAGTTTATGTCCAGTAAATGAGGTTTTGAAACAATACAACAATTTAACTGCATCACAGAGAATGGCTATAAAAAGACAGTTTTCAGAATATGATGATATTCGTCGGCGAAAGATTCCAAAAGAAGAAAACACCTATGCTTGGGAAATAGGTATAATGGTAGATGCCAATATACTTGCCTGTGAATATGACATTGATCCGCTAACGGTTGTATTATGCATAAATCCAATTTGTAGACCTAATGAGAAAATAATGGTAAAATAACTGCAACATTTAAATAAGCATATCCCTCCTCTTAACCGAGGAGGGATATTTTTTTGCCCATTTTCGAATTCATCACTTGACTTTGTGGCAAAGTACTGATGTCTCAGGACGAGATCGCCGTCATGGACGGAGCCAAGTGTATTTTACAGCTTGATAATGTACAATAAGTTGCGCAAATTGGAAAATGCATAAAAGAAGACATAGCTTGCAGGCTCTGGTAGAATGAAGTTACCACACAAACATTCGAAAGGAGACAGCAAACTATGTCCGAGAAAATTGTACAGCTAAACGAGGAAGTAA
>ENA-OUQC01000010-OUQC01000010.1-human-gut-metagenome-genome-assembly--contig:-NODE-10-length-234174-cov-13.681350_pt1 | contig 234174 bp, 236 predicted proteins | sample MGYA00237942_ERZ548815 | MGnify/ENA primary metagenome ERZ548815 (study PRJEB26490, sample SAMN05194722) | human gut metagenome | biome: terrestrial biome; feature: human-associated habitat...
TCTCCCTCAGTCATTTTTCTGCGAAAAACGACAGCTCCCTCGTCAGAGGGAGCCTGTGTCGGACAGCCGCAAGGGCTGTCCCTACGGTATGATATTAAATTCAATTTGGCAACAGCCGAAAGCAGTAACATATTTGCTAATTCGTTCGGCAGGAGCAAGCCCCTGCCCTACGATAGCATATGTTTTCTAATTTGATAACAGCCGATAGCCGTCATATATACGCTAATTACCACGGCGGCAGCAAGCCACCGACCTACCGTATGGAATATTACGTTCACATTCCATAAATTTAGCCCTTGAAAAATCAAGGGCTTTTGTTTTACGAAATTTTCATATTCAGGCGGAGCTTGTCGCTTATCATTGCGATAAACTCGGAATTGGTGGGCTTACCACGGCTTGACTGGATTGTGTAGCCGAAGTACGACGACAAAACATCAACGTCTCCCCTATCCCACGCAACCTCGATAGCGTGGCGGATTGCTCGCTCAACTCTCGACGGTGTAGTCGAAAATTTCTTTGCAACCGTCGGATAAAGCACCTTTGTTACAGAGTTCATCATTTCGGTATCGTCGATTGAAAGAATTATCGCCTCACGAAGATACTGATAACCCTTTATGTGCGCAGGAACGCCGATTTGGTGCATAATTTCGCTGACCGTTACCTGCAAATCCATAGGATCGCCGAGCTCGTTATGCTGCGTGCTTATCCTCTGCGACTTATCGGACATTCGGCGTATTCTCTCGCCCATTACATTTACATCAAAAGGCTTTCTGAAATAGTAGTCAACCCCTGCCGATAAAATTTCCTGCTCAAAGCGTTGATTGTCAACCCCCGACATAACCATCAAGAGCATATCGTCAAATTTCTTGCTGCCCTTAACCCTTTCAACGACACCGAGTGCGTCTATGTTCGATAAAAACGCATCCATAACAACTGCGTTCGGTTTTTCGCTCTCGATTGTCTCAAGCAGCTTTCTGCCGTCCTTTTTAACAAGCTTAACCTCGCAACCGTAGGAAGCAAGAGCTTTTACACAATTCGCCCCGAATTCGTTTCCTTCTGCTGTCAACACCACTTTAAGATTTCTTTCCATATATTTTACCTCCGTTTTTTGATTTCTGCCATATTTTACCATTTTAGTATAATTTTGGCAATAGCATATTCAGAAATTTACTAAAAGTTTTTGAAACGCTATCAAAAATCGACCAAATGACAGCGAAAGAGTTAATAAGCATTTCAAAGCGTCAATACTATTTGTCAGCATTAAAAAAATTAGGTCGAATAAAGAAACAACCCGAAAAGCAATTTTGCAACTGCCTTTCGGGCGTTCCTTTAGGAAGCTTTTCGAGTTATCTCATCTTCTACGGAATTTGAAATTTTCAGCATATTTTCGGCAAAGATACCGTACCCCTGTAAAGGGTCGTTTACAAACACATGGGTTACTGCTCCGACGAGCATACCGTTTTGAATAATAGGGCTTCCACTCATTCCCTGCACAATACCGCCTGTTTTTTCAATCAATTCGGGATCGGTTATTTTTATAATCATATTCTTGTTGTTCGAGTCATTCTGCAAGAAAACCTTTACTATTTCAATGTCGTAATACTTAGGTCCGTTAATATCCACTGTGGATATTATCTGTGCAGGACCTGCGGTAATCTCCTGCTTTGCGGCAACGGGTATTTCCTGCCCGTTTACAGCTTCATTATAAATGCCGTATATACCACACTCACAGTTGATTTTCAAATCGCCCGTCTTTTTATTTGTGAACACTCCGCACAGCTCTCCCGTAGCACTCGGAGTTCCCTTGTAGCAGCCGCTTATTCTTGCGGACATAGCGTCGCCGTAAAGCAAGGGCATCATCTTTCCCGTATCGACATCGCAAACTGCGTGTCCGAGTCCGCCGAATACGCCTGTGTTCTTGTTATAATAGGTAACTGTGCCTACGCCTGCGGTACTGTCTCTTACCCACAAGCCTGCTTTGTTTCTTCCGTCGCTTTCTGACACGGCAAGAGTTAATGTGGCTTCAAACGGCTTCCCGTTTCTGTCCGCCGTAACTCTGATAGTTTTGTCATTCGTGTTTTGGAAAAACTTTGTAAGCTCATTTACCGTTGTGATTTTCTCGCCGTTTAGGGCGGTTATCACATCTCCCGTTTCAAGTCCTGCTTCCTTGCCGGGATTTCTTGCACCCGACGAGGTTTGAACATCGTCCATACCGACAACGACAGCGCCGTTCGTATAGAGCTTAATGCCGAAAACATCGCCGCCGGGCACAACATACTGCCTTTTTGAAACGGTTACCGAAGAAGATTTGACCGGTATGGTATTGAGAAGCGATATATCGAGAGTATATTCCTTATCCTCACAGCGATCGTCAATAACATTTGATTGCGTATTCGCAGACACATAGTCTTCATTTTGCGTTACGTTTAACGAAAATATCTCGCTGATCATTATTTTTTCGCTTTCGACAAGGTGAATACTGTCGGGTATCGTCTTTTGAGCAAATATAACCATACCGAATATGACAGAGGTTATCATAAGCCCGATTAAGCTTATTATTTTGAAAAAATATTTCATTTTTCACCTCCGCACCTGCGACTTCTTGCCGCTTTTATAATTTGTGATTTATTCGGAAAATTATAAGCGGAAAAAATAAGACTTTTTAGATTATTATGGACAAAATGTAAATCCTAAAATCTAAAAAGTCTTTTTTCGTTAATTATTTAATTTTAATAATGAAACAATTTTTTCAACCGAGCTTTCAACGTTTTCGTTTTCCGTTGAAATTGTAAAATCGGCATATTTTTTGTAAAGCGGAAGTCTTTCCCTCAAAATATCCTCAACGCTCTCGCCCTGCTTTGCGGCTATTCCACGAGTGGTTATATTTGAAAGCCTCTTTTCAAGCACGCTCGGAGAAACGTCAATAAACACCGTAACAGCGTTCTTTTTGAGCTTTTCCATAGCCTTTTCGCCGAACACGGCACTGCCGCCCGTTGAAATAACACTGTTTTCACAGTCCAAAGAAAGCAATGCGTTTTCTTCGATTTCAAGGAAGGCTTTAAGCCCGTCCTTATCTATTATGTCCTGCAAAAGCCTGCCCTCACGCTGCTGAATAACAAGGTCAGTATCGACAAAGCCGACACCGAGAGTCTTTGCAAGGACAACGCCGACGGTGCTTTTGCCCGAAGCCGGCATACCGATTAAAACAATATTTTTCATCAGATTGAAATTTCGTGAGCAATCTTATAAAGGTTGAGGTCGATTGTCTTTTTCATATTCAATGCTTCAAAAATGTCAAAGTCAACGATTTCGTCCTTCTGCATAGCAACAACACGGTTGCCTATGCCCTCTTTAAGAAGCTCAACAGCCTTGTAACCCATCTGACTGCCTGCAACTCTGTCACGAACTGTGGGAGAACCGCCACGCTGAACATGACCGAGGATTGTAGCACGGCTTTCAATTCCCGTAACCTCTTGAATTTTCTTTGCCATTTCATCAACACCGCCGATGCCCTCTGCAACAACGATAATGAAATGTCTCTTACCTGCTTTTTGAGTTCTTCTCATTCTCTCGATAACATCACGCTCAAAGTCGAAATCAACCTCGGGAATAAGAATTGTTGTAGCACCGCAAGCTATACCTGCATTAAGAGCTATGTAGCCTGCACGTCTGCCCATAACCTCAACAACCGAGCAACGGTCGTGAGACTCTGTTGTGTCACGGAGACGGTCAACCATCTCCATAACGGTATTCATAGCTGTATCATAACCGATTGTATAATCGCAGCAAGCAATATCGTTATCGATTGTACCGGGAATGCCGACGCAGGGAATACCTCTGAGTGAAAGATCTCTTGCACCTCTGAAAGAGCCGTCGCCGCCGATAACAACAACGCCCTCCATACCTACTTCCTTACAGGTATTGATAGCCTTCTGAAGTCCCTCTTCAGTTTTGAATTCGGGGCTTCTTGCGGAATAAAGGATTGTACCGCCACGATTTATTATATTAGAAACAGAACGAAGATTCATTTCATACATATCTCCGTACATAAGACCGTTATAACCTCTGCGAATACCCATAACTCTCATACCGTTTTCACAGCCTGAGCGAACAACAGCTCTAACAGCCGCATTCATTCCGGGTGCGTCTCCGCCGCTTGTTAAAACACCTATTGTTTTCATATTATCACCTCATAAATAATCAACATATATAATACACTAAAAGAAAAAATAGTCAAGGCTAACTCGCCCATTTGTCGCAAAATTCATTGAATTACGACATTTGCCTTGCCTAAAATTTCGCTTAGCTTTGAATTTCTCCCATCATTCGGCGAAATCGAAAAATCGGTTTTTACATATTTTCGAGTGTCGCTGAAGAAGAAATAGACGGGAATTTTGCCCTCGCTGCCGTTGAGAACGGCAAGTGCCTGTTGAACTCTCGGGTCACTTTCGGAATTAAAGCGCAGGAAAGCTCCGCTTTTTTTAGCCTTTGGTTCATTCTTAGGACAAGGCTCGAAAAAGTCAGCTATAATTTTTGAGTCCTCGTCGTCACGTATGGAAAGCCTGCCCTTCAGCACCACAATATTTCCGAGCGTGAGCATATTTCCGAAATTTTCATATACCTTCGGGAACACAATAGCCTCTATTGAGCCTGTGACATCTTCAACCGTCACAAAAGCCATTGTGGAGTCGTTTTTGGTAATTTTCTTTTTAACCGAAGAAATTATGCCGAAAGCCTTTACATAAGCTCCGTCCTTATAGAGACTTACCTCATCCCCTGCCGCTTCGAGCAAATCGGAAATGGGGGCAGCTTTTATTCTCTTTGAAAGCTCCGAATACTCCGCCATCGGATGTCCTGAAATATAAAGACCTGTTGTTTCCTTTTCATATCCGAGCATTTCAAGTCGGTCAAATTCCTCCGTGTGGCTTATCTCGGGGGACGAATTATCCCGAACTCCGCCCAAGTCAAAAAGTCCGATTTGACCGTCGATATTTCTGCGTTTTGTCGCCTCAACCGAGGAAATTACCGAGCCGAGATTCAGCATCATTTCCCTGCGGTTTAGCGAGAAGGAGTCAAGCGCACCGCATTTTATCAAGCTTTCAACCGCACGCTTATTGAAATCCTTTGAATACACTCTTTTCACAAAATCGTAAAACGAGGTGTATTTTCCGTTTAAGCAGCGCTCTTTATGGATAGCGTCAATGAAATTTCTGCCGAGATTTTTAACGGCTAAAAGTCCGAATCTTATTTTGCCGAAATCGGTCGTAAATTGAGCCTGCGAGAAATTGACGTCGGGTCGTAAAACCTCAATTCCCATTCTGTTACATTCGGAAATGTACATTGTGACCTTATCCGTCCAATCGATAACACTTGTCATTAAAGCCGCCATAAACTCTGCCGGATAATGACATTTTAGATATGCCGTTTGATATGCGACAAGAGCATAAGCCGCCGAATGAGATTTATTGAAAGCGTAAGAAGCAAACGAAGTCATATCGTCAAAAATACTGTTTGCGGTTTCTTTTGAAATACCATTTTTGCCGCAGCCCTCAATAAAGGTCGTTCTCTCCTTTTCCATAACGTCGTGCTTTTTCTTTGACATTGCACGTCTTACAATATCCGCCCTGCCGAGAGAATAGCCTGCAAGCGAACGGAAAATTTCCATAACCTGCTCCTGATAGACCATACAGCCGTTTGTAACCTCAAGAATAGGTCGAAGCATTTCCGTTTTATATTTAACCCGTTCGGGATTGTGTCTATTTTCAATATATGTGTCAATAGAGTCCATAGGTCCCGGTCGGTACAGCGAAATAACCGCTATAATATCCTCAAGATTATTGGGCTTTAGTCTTGAAAGAACACGGCGAAGTCCCGCAGACTCACATTGGAAAACACCGTATGTGTCGCCGTTTCTGAAAAGGTCATAGGTTTTTTCGTCGTCAAGCGGAATATTTTTAATTGAAAAGGACGGCTCTCTCTCCCTTACAGCCTTAACACAGTCATCAATAACCGTGAGTGTGCGAAGTCCGAGGAAATCCATTTTGAGAAGTCCGAGCTCTTCAATGGTAGTCATTGTATATTGAGTGACAACCGAGTCGTCATTTTTTGCAAGCGGAACATACTCGCTGACAGGCTTATCTGTAATGACAACACCTGCGGCGTGCTTTGATGCGTGCCTCGGCATACCCTCGACAGCCTTTGCCAAATCGACAAGTTCATTTATTTTCGGGTCGGAGTCATACATCTTTTTAAGCTCTGCATTCTTTTTCAAAGCCTTATCGATTGTAATATCAAGCTCACGGGGAATTTGCTTTGATACAGCGTCAACCGTATTGTATGCAATTCCCAACACCCTGCCGACATCTCTTATTGCCGCACGAGCTGCCATAGTACCGAAGGTAACAATCTGCGCAACGTGGTCGGCTCCGTATTTTCTTATTACATAGTCAATAACCTCTTCACGCCGAACATAACAGAAATCGACGTCAATATCGGGCATACTTACCCTTTCGGGATTTAAGAAGCGTTCGAAAATGAGATTATATTTCATCGGGTCAATGCCCGTAATTCCCATACAATATGCGGCGATACTGCCTGCGCCCGAGCCTCTGCCCGGTCCTACGGGAATATCCTTTGATTTTGCATAGTTTATAAAGTCGGCTACGATAAGGAAATAATCCACATAGCCCATATTTTTAATTACCGAAAGCTCATAGTCAAGGCGTTCGATATATTTTTTGTCGGGGTTTTCTCCGTAATTTTTATAGAGCCCCTCATAGCATTTTTCTCTGAAATAGTCAAAATGGTCTCTGCCGTCAGGAACGTCAAAATGCGGAAGCTTAGTTTTATGAAATTCAAATTCGACGTTACATCTGTCTGCGATTATCTGCGTATTTTTTACAGCCTGCGGATAATTCTTGAAAAGCTCAAGCATTTCCGCTTCGTTCTTCAAATAAAAATCATCCGTGCCGAACTCTATTCCCGTTTCCTCGTCAATGGTGTGGTTTGTCTGTATGCAAATAAGCACCTTTTGGGTTTTTGCGTCCTCTTTTTTGACATAATGCACATCATTTGTAGCGACAAGCGGTATCCCCGTCTCCTCGGAAAGCTTTGCGAGCATAGGAATAATCTCAAGCTGTTCCTTCAAGCCGTGATTTTGCATTTCAAGGTAATAATTACCCTGTCCGAAAACGGAATTGTACCAAAGAGCAGTCTGCTTTGCACCGTCATAGTCCCTTGCGACAAGCTTTCTTGCAATTTCTCCGGCAAGGCAGCCCGAAAGCGCAATAATTCCCTCATGGTATTTTTCCAAAAGCTCTTTATCGACTCTCGGCTTGACATAGAAGCCCGAGGTCCACGCTTCCGACACCATTTTGATAAGGTTTTTGTAGCCCGTTTCGTTTTCACACAGCAAAACAAGATGGTGTCTTTCGGAATCTATCGAGTGTACCTTGTCGTGCCTTGAACGAACGGCAACATAGACCTCGCAACCGATTATCGGCTTAATTCCGTGCTTTTTAGCCTCTTTATAGAACTCAATCGCACCGAACATATTACCATGGTCGGTAATTGCGACAGCCGTCTGTCCGTTCGCTTTTGCCGCATCAAACAGCTGCCCGAAACGGCAAGCACCGTCGAGCAAGCTATACTGCGTATGCAAATGTAAATGAACAAACGACATATCGTTTACCTCTTATTCGAGAACTTTTTTATAAAAATCGAAGCAATCAAAGGTCGCAAAATAGTCCTTTGGTGTTTCTGCCCTTCTGATAAGCTCAAAACTGCCGTCGGCTTTAAGTAAAATTTCAGCCGATTTCAATTTACCGTTATAATTATATCCCATTGAGAAGCCGTGCGCACCCGTATCGTGAATATAGATAAGGTCGCCCATATCAATTCTCGGTAACATTCTGTCTATTGCGAATTTATCGTTGTTTTCGCACAATGAGCCTGTAACGTCATACATTTTAACGGGCTCTTCATTCTCCTTGCCGAGTACGGTTATATGATGATAAGCGCCGTACATTGCAGGACGCATAAGGTTAACGGCACAAGCGTCAACGCCGATATACTCCTTATGAGTGTGCTTTACGTTGATTGCTCTTGTTACAAGCGCACCGTAGGGTCCCATCATAAATCTGCCAAGCTCCGTATAGAGTGCGACGTCGCCCATACCGTTAGGTACAAGCACCTCTTCATATACCTTTCTTACGCCCTCTGCAATTTCAAAAATATCGTTGGGCTTCTGGTCGGGACGGTAAGGAATGCCAATTCCGCCCGAAAGGTTTATAAATTTAATATCTGCGCCTGTCTCTTTTTTGAGCTTAACCGCAATTTCAAAAAGAGTTTTTGCAAGCGTCGGATAATACTCGTTTGTAACGGTGTTGCTTGCAAGGAAGGAATGAATACCGAACTCCTTAACGCCCTTTTCCTTCATAATTCTGAAAGCCTCAAAAAGCTGTTCGGTCGTCATACCGTATTTAGCGTCGCCGGGGTTGTCCATTATGTTGTTGGCAATTTTGAAATATCCGCCCGGATTATATCTGCATGACATTTTTTCGGGAAGCTTGCCGAGTGTTTTTTCAACAATATCAATGTGGGTAATATCATCAAGGTTGATTATTGCACCAAGCTCGTTTGCGTATTTGAACTCGTCGGAGGGGGTATCGTTGGAAGAAAACATTATAGCGTCTCCCGTAGCGCCGATAGCCTTTGAGAGCATAAGCTCTGTTTTTGAAGAGCAGTCACAGCCGCAGCCGTATTCACGCAAAATATCAATCAAAAACGGATTGGGCGTTGCTTTTACCGCAAAATATTCACGGAAGCCCTTATTCCACGAAAACGCCTTGTAAAGATTTTCACAATTTTGACGTATTCCCTTTTCATCGTAAATGTGAAAAGGGGTGGGATAAACGCTTGCTATCTCCTCTGCTTTTTCCTTTGTAAGAAACGGTGTTTTTGTCATTATTTTGCCTCCAAACGGGATTCTATTATTGCTTTTATCTTATCAACATTTTCGCCTGTCTGTGACGAAAACGGGATTATATTTTCAGGGTCAACAAAGCTCAATTCCTGTCTTGAATTTTCAACTCTGCTCTTGTATTCGCCCTTGTTGAGCTTATCGCTCTTGGTCATAACCACGATATAATCAATGCCTGCGTGTTCAAGGAACTCCATCATCATAATATCGTCTGCGGTTGCAGGATGGCGCATATCGACAAGCTGAACAACAAGCTTTATATCTCTGCCCGAATTAAAATACTGCTCCATCATATTTGCCCAGCGTGTTTTTTCACTCTTGGCAACCTTTGCATAACCGTAGCCGGGCAAATCGACGATTTTCGCATCATTTCCACAGGAATAGAAGTTAATCGTTATTGTCTTTCCCGGAACAGAACTTACCCTTGCAAGATTTTTACGGTTGAACACCTTGTTTATAAGTGAAGATTTTCCGACATTGGAACGACCCGAAAAAACTATCTCGGGCATTGTCGAAGCAGGAAGCTGCTCAAACGTTCCGTATGCTCTCTCGAACTGTGCTTTTGAATAATCCATATTTTCTCCTTATTGCTGCCACGTATTCAGCTTATTTGCTTTTTCCTTGGGGATAACGGGCTGCTTTTTGTCGTGCTTTTCCGTTTTTTCAATATTCAACGCAAGGCTTAAAACATCCGCTGCATCACTTACGGGAACAAAATCCAAAGCGTCTGTAACAACCTTGTCGAACTGCTTAATATCGGGTAAATTTCTGTCGGGGATAATTACCGTTTTAATGCCCGATTTATATGCCGCCATTGATTTTTCTTTAAGTCCGCCGATGGGAAGAACTCTGCCCGTAAGCGTAACCTCGCCCGTCATTGCTACGCTCGATTTAACCGTATAGTCCGAAAGAGCCGAAACCATAGCCGTAACAATGCCGATACCTGCCGACGGTCCGTCCTTCGGAACTGCGCCCTCTGGAAAATGAAGATGAATATCCTTTGTTTTATAGAAATCGGTGGGAATATTATAATCCTCGGCAACACTTCTGATATAGCTGTATGCCGCCTTTGCCGACTCCTTCATAACGTCGCCGAGCGAACCTGTTAATTCAAGCTTGCCCGTTCCCTCAACGCAAAGAGCCTCAATTTGAAGCATCTCGCCGCCGACGGACGTCCAAGCAAGACCGTTTACAACGCCAACGCTGTCAGCTTTGAGCAAATCGCTGTCGGTATATTTCACAGGCCCTAAAATGTCCTCAAGGTCTTTAATTCCGACCGTGATTTTGCCCTCATAACCCTCAGCCAATTTAACAGCCTGCTTACGCAAAACCTTGGCTATTGTCCTCTCAAGCCGTCTTACGCCTGCCTCTTTCGTGTAGCCGTCGATTATAACCTTGAGCGCATCATCCTTGATTTTAACCTGCGAAGCCTTTAAGCCGTGAGCCTTTAGCTGCTTCGGGATAAGGTGCTTCTTGGCAATTTGGAATTTCTCCTCAAAGGTATAACTGAAAATTTCGATAATTTCCATTCTGTCTCGAAGCGGTGCCGGAATTTCCGAAACGTCATTTGCAGTTGTTACGAAAAGCACCTTGCTCAAGTCAACGGGAATTTCAATGTAATGATCTCTGAACGAATTATTCTGCTCGGGGTCAAGTGCTTCCAAAAGAGCAGCCGACGGATCGCCCTTATAATCGCTTGCAAGCTTGTCGATTTCGTCAAGCAAGATAAGCGGATTCATACTTTTTGAACGCTTCAACGCAGATATTATGTTACCCGGCATTGCACCGATATATGTTTTTCTGTGTCCTCTGATTTCCGCCTCGTCTCTTACGCCGCCCAATGACAAGCGTGCAAAATTTCTGTTCATAGCGTGTGCCAATGATTTTGCGATTGAGGTCTTGCCGACACCGGGAGGGCCTGCAAGACAGATTATCTGCCCTTTAATATCGGGTGCAAGGCTTCTTACGGCAAGCAATTCAAGTATTCTGTCCTTGACCTCCTTGAGCCCGTAATGCTCTCTTTCAAGCACGGCGGAAGCCTTTTTTATATCAAGATTATCTTTTGTATATTTGTTCCACGGAAGCGAAAGCACCTCATCAAGATAGGTTCTTGAAACCGCACTTTCGGGGCTTGACGGCTGAAGTCGTGAAAATCTGTCGCACTCGGTCAAAAGCTTTTCCTCGTCATCCTTTGAAAAACCGATTTTTCTGATTTTTTCCCTGTATGCCTCAGCCTCAGCCTCGGGAGAGTCGTCGCCGTTTAATTCGACGGAAATCGCCCTCAGCTGCTCACGAAGATAGTATTCCCTCTGATTATCGTCCATTTGGTCTTGAACCTTGTCGTTGATCTCGTTTTCAATTCGGAGAATTTCAACCTCCTTTGTGAGAACTACACAAAGCTTTTCAAGTCGCTTGTAGGTATTGCACTCGTCAAGGATTTTCTGCTTATCGTGATATTCAAGCGGAATATTTGACGCAATTAAATCCGCAAGGTCGCCCGAATCGTCGTTCACGGCTATCGAAACCGCAACCTCGGGTGCCAATTTCGCACACAGCGAGGAATATTCGTCAAAAAGCGATTTAACCGCACGAAGCATCGCATCAACTCTGAAGGTGTCAAGTCTTTGCGGTACTTTATCAAAAAGCGGAATGGTATCGGCGGTAAAATACGGTCTGTCGCTTGTGATTTTATCAAGCTTTGCCCTGTATTTTCCCTCAACGACAACACGCAGAGCGTCAGTACCCGGCAAGCGAACAATCTGCTTAACCTCGCAGACCGTGCCGACGGAATAAAGCGTTTTTTCGTTTATCAAATCTTCCTGTATATTCTTTTGAGCTATAAGAAATACGTCCTGCTTTGAAACCATCGCAGACTTTACTGCCGCAATAGATTTCTTTCTGCCGACGTCGAAATGGAGAGTCTCCTTCGGGAAAACCACAAGACCTCTCAAAGCGACCATTGGCATAGAAGCATTTTCGGTATTTTTGAAATCCATATATTCAACTCCGTAAATTTAGATATTATTATTAAAATTATATAATATTTTAGGGGTTACTGCAATAAAAAAACGAAAAAGGTTGTAAAGTTTTGCGTGGTAAAAATTGCTATTTATGTGCAAAAAGGCAATTAACACCCGATTTTAGTTATGAATAGAATGAAAATACAGACTTTGTTAAAATATCTAACAACTTTTATCGATAATTTCGGTTTTTTGAGAAAAAGATTGTTAACTTCTTAACAATTTATTGACTTTTGATATTCAAGTCTGTTATAATGCTAAACGGTTGCCGTTGTGATAAGGCGTTGGATTTTAGACTTGAAAACGACTTGTTCGCATTTTTAACAATCTGTTTAATCTATTTGGCAACTTAAAATAAGTATCTTTTTGCGAATATCGCATATATAATCGGAGGTATATCAATGGCAAGAGTTTATAATTTTTCGGCAGGTCCTTCAATGCTCCCCGAATCGGTTTTAAGAAAAGCGGCAGATGAAATGCTTGATTATCAGGGCAGCGGTCAATCCGTTATGGAAATGAGCCACCGTTCAAAAATTTTTGACGGTATAATCAAGGGTGCAGAGGCTCTTTTGCGTGAGCTTATGAACATTCCCGACAATTACAAGGTGCTTTTCTTGCAGGGCGGCGCTTCAACTCAATTTGCAGCAATCCCTATGAACTTTATGAATAAAAGCGGTAAGGCTGATTACGTTGTATCGGGTCAATGGTCAAACAAGGCATACAAAGAGGCTACAAAATACGGTGATGTTAAAATCGTTGCTTCGTCAAAGGATGAAAATTTCTCCTGCGTACCCGTTATGGATAAAAAGGAATTCCGCCCCGACGCAGACTATTTTTATATCTGTATGAACGAAACTGTACACGGAAATATCATTCGTGAGCTTCCCGACACGGGCGACGTTCCGCTTATCGCAGATATTTCGTCCTGCTTCCTGTCAGAGCCGATTGACGTTACAAAATTCGGTATGCTTTACGGCGGCGCACAGAAAAACGTCGCACCGGCAGGACTTACAATTTGCATTATCCGTGAAGATTTGCTCGGCAATGCAAGAGACTACACTCCGTCAATGCTCGATTACAAGCTTATGGCTGATAACGATTCGCTCTATAACACTCCCCCCTGCTACACAATTTACATTTGCAAGCTTGTGCTTGAATGGCTTAAAGAAAACGGCGGACTTGAGGCTATGAGAGACAGAAACGTAAAAAAAGCTGAACTTCTTTATAACTTCCTTGATAATTCAAAAATGTTCAAAGGCACAGTTGTCAAAAAAGATCGTTCGCTTATGAATGTTCCGTTTGTTACAGAGTCGGAGGAGCTTAACGCTAAATTTGTTAAAGAAGCTACCGACGCAGGTCTTGTAAATCTTAAAGGTCACAGAAGCGTAGGCGGTATGAGAGCTTCGATTTACAACGCAATGCCTTATGAGGGCGTTGAAAAGCTTGTTAAATTTATGGCTGATTTCGAAAAGGCTAATTCATAACAGAGGTAATTGAAATGTATAATGTTTTAACACTTAACAAAATTTCGGAAACAGGAATTAAAAAATTCACTTCCGATTATAAATGCTCGGATGAGATAAAAAATCCCGACGCTATACTTGTCCGTTCCGCTTCAATGCACGAAACGGAGTTTGCACCCGAAACGCTTGCCGTTGCAAGAGCAGGCGCAGGAGTCAACAACATTCCGATTGACGAATGTGCGAAAAAAGGCATTGTTGTTTTCAACACTCCCGGTGCTAACGCAAACGCAGTTAAGGAGCTTGTTCTGTGCGGCCTTTTGCTCTCATCGAGAAAGATTGTTCCCGCAATCGAGTGGGTAAAGACAACGCTTAAAGGTGATGAAAATTTCTCAAAGAGCGTTGAAAAGGGCAAATCAGCCTTTGCAGGTCCTGAAATCAAGGGCAAAAAGCTCGGCGTAATCGGTCTCGGTGCTATCGGCGTACTCGTTGCGAATGCGGCGCAGTCACTCGGTATGGAGGTTTACGGCTATGACCCCTACCTTTCAGTTGATGCGGCTTGGAATCTTTCAAGAAGCGTAAAGCACGTTACGAACATTGACGATATTTTCGCTTCCTGCGATTATATCACGCTTCACGTTCCGCTTACCGACTCCACAAGAGGTGTTATCAACACAATAAGCATTGCAAAGATGAAGGACAGCGTTAGAATTCTTAATTTTGCAAGAGGCGAGCTTGTTGAAACAAGCGATATTATCAGAGCTCTTTCAAGCGGTAAGGTTGCTTCTTATGTTACAGACTTCGGCAACAGTGCATTGCTTGATGCAAACGGTGTTATTGTGCTTCCGCACCTCGGCGCTTCGACTCCCGAATCGGAGGACAACTGTGCCGTTATGGCGGTAAATGAAATTGTCGATTACCTTGAAAACGGTAATATCACAAACTCCGTCAACTTCCCGAGCGTATCCGTCCCGAGAAGCGGTAAAACAAGAATTACCATTCTCCACAAAAATGTTCCGAACGTAATCAGTAATATTTCGGCTTCGGTTGCGAATGAGAATATCAACATTGACAATATGGTAAACAAATCAAGAGGCGAATTTGCCTATACAATGCTTGACACCGACACCGAGGTTTCCGTTGATGCGATAGAAGCCATCAAAGCCCTTGATAATATTATCAGAGTTAGGGTTATTAAGTAATAGGCGTATATACAGAGAAAGAGCAGAACAATTAAGTTCTGCTCTTTCTTATATTTAGTATCATATGAAGTCATTCATATAAGTTATTTATATCTTCAAAATCATCAATTTTATCTAACCAATACATACCAAGCACTTTAGGCCATTTGTTTGTATTATAGATAGTTGTTGCATTTATATTACCCATATGGCAATGAAAGTGTCTAAACTGACCTAAAATTAACGATAATCTGTTATACTCACACCCATCGGGTTTTTCATATAAATCCTCATCACTTAACGAATTTAAATATTCCATTATTTTCTCTTTGATTGTTTCAAAATAATCAATTAACATTTCTCGTGATAATACCTTTTGATTATCATAATCATCAAGACTATTTAAATTTGGTTCATGGAAATCCGGTTCAGTATATACTTCAGGATTGATATACCACTGATCCAAAGAATGTAAAGTATGGTACACATGTTTCCATATTGGCATATCGCATAATATCAAATCCATATCACATGTTTTTAATGTAATCGAAAAATTGTAAAACATCATATTCGTATGTTCAATAACTGTATTTATTAAAACATCATTCATAAATTATCTCCAATCTTATTAAATTTGCATCTTAAAAGTCCGAAAAAACAATCTGTACCAATTGTTAGTGTGTGAAACAAATCGTAAATAACTGAGGAATTTTAACAAACAGCTGTTACTAAACTAAAAAAATATATTGAACCGTAGGGACAACCCTTGCGGTTGTCCGTGAATTTGATTTAATATGTAATTTTTTGCGGACAGGGGCAAGCCCTGTCCCTACGGTCGCATAAATTTTTTCAAATTTGATAACAGCCGTGTATAAATCCTAAAATTTAATTCTACAGCGTAGGGCGGTGGCTTGCTCCGCCGCTAATAAACATCAAATTTTCGTTATCTCTTCAACAGTCAAACGCTTTGCGTTTGACTGCTCACTCTTCAAGAACGATGTTACGCAGTAAATGCGGAATTTTATCGGTAGTCATATATATTTCTCGCTAATCAGCCACTCGATTATTTTTTTTGCCCTGCTTTCGAGCGTCGGAATTTCGTCCTTGCCAAAGAACTTAAGAGTATTGCTTTCTCCGTCAGTGATTTTAAGTTCGCCGCTCACATCATCCGCAAGATAAAGAGCTATAACGGAATAAAGCTCATCTCCGTTTGGATATTTGAAATAAAAATCATTTCCCGAAAACAAATGCAACAATGTAAATCTATCCGCAGTCAGGTTGGTTTCTTCTTTCAGCTCTCTTGCCGCTGTTTCTTCAAGCGTTTCGCCTAACTCGGTCGCTCCGCCGGGTATGCCCCATGTTTTTGTATCAGAGCGGAGATTTAACAATACTTTATCGTCTTTCAACACAACAACTGTCGCACCGACTGCCGCCATTGGTGCATGACCGATATACTTTCTCATTTCACTTATATAACCCATTGACACCTCTCCCGATACGAACTGCGGCTTTTGCCTTTTATTAGAAACACAGTGGCGGTTCTCTGTGTTTTTGTTAGTTATATATCAACCGTAGGGACAACCCTTGCGGTTGTCCGTGAATTTGATTTAATATGTAATTTTTTGCGGACAGGGGCAAGCCCTCGCCCTACCGATTGTGCCTTAAGCCTTCTCTTTTTGCTTGCTTCTGTGCCTGTCTTTTTGTGCTATATCGGAAAAGGTTTTCTTTGCCTCTACCCTGTCAAAATATCTTTTGTATCTAACGCTTACTCTGAAGTTTTTATCACAGTTAGGGCAATAAAATTCAGCTCTGAAGGAGTTGTTTACAAAACCCCATTTTTTCTTCTTAACAACCTTACCACCGCAGGTATCGCAAACGCATTTGAGCTTTGACCTGTCAATGTCGGGATCGTTCAAATCCTTGATAACATAAGGCTTAAAGGAAAGCTTTTTATAAAATGCGGTATCACATTTTCTTATGTATTTTTGAAGCTTTGCGCTGTCATATACTTTCTTTATACACTCGACGGTCATCAAGCTGTCATCAAGTGCACGGTGGTGCGAAAAATCCTCGGGATTTACACCCAGCTTTTCACAAGCCGAGGCAAGTCCTATCTGCTGACCGCTCGGAGCGTCAATAAATGATTGACAGTATTTTTGAGCGTCTGCGTAATTATCGATAAACGGCAAGGCATCGATATTAAAGAAATACTCATAGTTCTTTGAGAAAACCCGTATATCGCCGTCACCCCAAGTTAAAAAGGTGTTTTCCTCGTCGCCGAGCCATTCCGAAAAGCCCTTTACAGCCTCTTCAAACGATATACCCGAAGAAATATCCTCATTTGTAATATGGGTTAAGTCCTTAACTCTGCCTCTTAATTTTTTGCCGATTTGAGGCTTTACAATTACAGAAGCGGAGTCCTTAATATTAAAATTTTCATCAAGCTTTACTGCGCCGATTTCGATTATTTCGTTAAAGAAGCAGCCGAATTTCTTACAGTATGCCGTGTTCCATTCGAGGTCCATTACTACATATTGCAAACGAATATCCCCAATCAATAAAATAACTTTATAAATATATCATATTTTGTCGTTAAATTCAATACTCAACCTTATATTCGATTGACCTTTTAATCGGGATATTATATAATAAATTTATTAAAGTAAAGAGGTGCGATATGAATAACACTGTATGGTTTGACTCCCCTGCAAAATATTGGACGGACGCAATACCGATGGGAAACGGCTTTCTCGGCGGTATGTTTTTCTGCTCGGACAAAACCGACCGCATTGCCTTAAATCACGACACTCTTTGGACAGGCTGTCCGAGATATGTCGAAAAGGACGGAGCGTATGAAGCATACAAAAAGGCTCAGTCTTTAGCGCTTAAAAATGATTTCATTTCGGCTCAAAAGGAGCTTACCGATAGCTTTTTGGCTTGTTGGACGCAGGCTTATCTTCCGCTTGGCGACCTTTATATCGAGCATCCTTTTTCTTTTTCGAGTGCGAAGAATTACAAAAGAACGCTCAATCTTGAAAATGCCGTTCTTGACTGTGAATATGAAAAAAGCGGTGTTAAAATCACAAAAGAAGCTTTCGTTTCCAATCCCTCGGATGTGCTTGTATATAAAATAAATTCATCAAAGGTCATTGATTTTTCCGTTAATTTCAAAAGCAAATTGAGAAGCACCGTTACTTATGAAAATGATACAATTACGCTTGACGGGATTTGTGCGAGCGACTCCGGCTCAAAATTATCAAAATACCCTTGCGCAGAGCTTACATATTCGGAAAAGCCGGAGGAACAGGGCGTTTCCTTTAGGACTGTAATCAAAGTAATTTCAAACGGCACAGTAGTTTCCTCAAGCGACAAAATCAAGGTAAAGGGAAGCACGCAAACAACGGTTTTCCTTTGCACAAAGACTAATTTCAAAGACGGTCTTACCCCTGCTTCAAAAAGCGGTATTGATTATAAGAGCAACTGCGTAAATGCCGTAAATTCCGCTGTTCAAAAAGGCTTTGAGGCGTTAAAGGAAGAGCATATTGCCGATTATTCAAAGTATTATTCAAGAACAGCCTTTACGCTCAATAAAAACAATCAAAATTCATCACTTCCGACAAATGAGCGACTTATCGCTTTCAAAGCCGATAAAACCGACCTCGGACTTTATGAGCTGTTTTGGAATTTCGCAAAGTATCTTACGATTTCTTCCTCGAGAGAAAATTCAAGAGCAACAAATCTTCAGGGCATTTGGAGCGAAAACCTGCGTGCGCCGTGGAATTCGAATTACACGATTAACATAAACACGGAAATGAACTATTGGCCTACGCTCTGCTTCGATATGCCGGAGCTTATGTTTCCGCTTTTCGACCTGATTAAGCTTATAAGCGTTACGGGCGAAAGGACGGCAAAGGAATATTACAACGCAGGCGGCTTTGTCGCTCATCACAACACGGATATTTGGGGCTTTACCGCACCGACTCACGGCGACGCCCAATGGGGATATTGGCAAGGCGGCTCGGGTTGGCTCTGCCACAGTCTTTTTGAGTACTACGAATACACGGGCGACCGAGAATTCCTTTCGGATTTTGCTTTGCCTATACTCAAAAAAGCGTGCGAGTTTTATTCCGATATTTTAACCGACATCGGAGACGGCAAGCTTTCTGTTTGCCCTGCAACATCACCCGAAAACACCTTCAAGTGCAATGAAAAGGCAACTTCTGTCGCAAAAAGCTCGACTATAATGGATACTATCGTGCTTGACTGCTTTGAAAATTATCTCAAAGGCTGCGAAGCGGTAGGCATAAGCGACGATTTTACCGAAAAATTAAAAGAACAGATTAAAAATATAAAGCCGTTCAAGATAGGCTCAAAGGGTCAGCTTCTCGAATGGGACGACGAATACAAAGAGTGTGACAAGCATCACCGTCATGTATCGCATCTTATAGGCTTACATCCGTTTAGCATTATAAACAAAAATGATACACCCGAGCTTTTCGACGCTTGCAAGAAAACGCTTGAAATCAGGGGCGACGCAGGCACGGGCTGGAGTCTTGCTTGGAAAATCAACTTCCACGCTCGTCTTAGGAACGCACAAAAGGCATATGACCTTTTGAATTTGCAGTTGAGTCCTGTGAAATCGAGAAGAAAATCAGGCTTTAACTACGGCGACGGCGGCGGAACATATCCGAACCTCTTTGACGCACATCCACCGTTCCAAATCGACGGAAACTTTGGTGCGGCAAGCGGTATAAATGAAATGCTTGTACAGTCCGACGGCGAAAACATCCATCTGCTCCCTGCTCTTCCGAGCGAATGGAAGGAAGGCAGCGTAAAAGGCTTTAGAGTTAAGGGCAACGCTAAAATCGATTTTTCGTGGAAAGACGGCAGGATAACCGATTACAAATTACACTCAGAAAACGAAAAATTAAAGGTTATAATATAACAATTCCCCACTATGTAAGGCTGAGTGTTCATAAGGCAGTTTTGCTTCAAAACAACATCTTTTTGCACAATAATTCGTTAACCCCCGCAGATATGCGTCAGCATTATCTGTGGGGGTTGCCTTTTCTTGTATCAAAAATATATTATTTTGAAGTGCGTTGCAGTTTCGTAGCTATAAAAATTCTTTTATGCCGAAGCCGAGAAATGAAGCAAGGCTGTCGCCTTGCGAGGCTTTTTGGCAAAAGCATAAGAAATTTTTATGCGAGAAACCAATACTTCCTTATTAACACTCAGCCAATCATAGTGGGGTTACTTTTTGCCGTTTTATATTTTCGTCAGTTTTGTTTTATCGGTTTCACTATATTCCTTGTCGAAATCATAGCCGAAAATATTGTTTTCGGGTGCTAAATCGTGCAAAGGTACAAGCACGAAATCTCTTTGCCTGATAAACTTATGCGGAACTGTCAGCTCGTCCGTTGAAAGTTCGGCATTTTCCAACAAAAGCACGTCAACGTCGATTATCCTCGGTCCGTTTTTGAATTCACGCACCCTGCCGAGAGCCGCCTCAATTCCGAGACACGCACCGAGCAAGGCATTCGGCGAAAGCTCGGTTTCGATGAGAACAGCACAGTTTAAGAACCTGTCCTGCTGCTCATAACCCCACGGCTCTGTTTCATAAACGGAGGATTTTTTTATAATTTTCGTGTTCGGCAAAAGCGACAGCGAAGAATAAACATTTTCTATATTCTTAAGTCTGTTGCCGATATTTGTTCCTATTCCGAGTACAGCTTTCATTTTCTGCTCCTTGTAATTTCAACCGAAACATAATCAAAATCCGCTTTTATCGGTGCGAAAGGCTTTTTAACCTCAACCTTGACCTGTTCGATTTTAGGAAATTCCGAAAGTATTGCGTCGGCAACAGTCTGCGCCGCTTTTTCGAGTAAATCGTACTTTTCAGCCAAGAAAACCCGTCTTGCTGTCTTTATTATTTTCGCATAGCTTACGGTGTCGTCTACGTTATCGCTCACACAAGGCAAATCGAGTGGAAGATAGGCTTTTATGTCGAGGATAAACTCCTGTCCGTCAACCTTTTCCTCGGGATTTACACCGTGATATGCGTAGAGCTTCAAGCCCTGAACTTTAATCTTATCCATATTATCTTACCACCGCATCTGTCATTTTTGCCGCCAAGCAAGCCTCTTTCACGTGATGAACACGAATAAAGTCCGTTCCGCCTGCTATTGCAAGCGTATCTGCTGCAAGCGTTCCGAACACTCTATCGTAACCGTCTGCACCCGTTTCGTTTTTAACAAGGCGTTTACATGAAATAGCCGTCAAAAGTGCTCTTTCAGGGAATTTCAGCTTGTCTATATTCCTTAAAAGCTCTAAATTATCAAAATGAGATTTTCCGAAGCCGAAGCCCATATCAAAGCAGATATTTTCACGGCTTATAGAGTATTCCGCCGCAATTTCCTCCGCCTTATCGAAAAATGCAAGCACATCATTTACAACGCCGCCGCATTTCGAATAGTCAGCCTCTTGAGATGCCGAAGCGTTTCCCGTGTGCATTACAATCCAACCTGCATTGTGTTTTTTGACGACAAGTGCCATTTCCCTATCCATTTTTGAGCTTACATCATTGATAATTTTCGCTCCGTTTTCAAGGCAGTATTCCGCAACCCTCGGGTAAAAAGTATCAACCGACACGGGAACATTAACAGCTGAGGTTACGGCAGGAATGTATTTTTTGATAATTTCAAGCTCTTCATCCTCCGACAAAAGAACACTTCCCGGTCTTGTTGACTGTGCGCCTATATCGATTATATCGGCTCCCTCCTCTTGCATTTTGAGAGCGTGTTCAACCGCCTTTTCAGGGCTGTTCCACTGTCCGCCGTCAAAAAACGAGTCGGGTGTAACGTTTAATATGCCCATTATATATGTTCTCTTGTTAATTTCAAAAGAAAATCCGTTACCTTTGAAATAATATGCCATTATTTACCTCCGAAAAGCAAGGACATAGCCTCTGCTCTTGTCCTCGGGTCTTTTTTCATCATTCCCCTTAATGCCGAGGTTTGAGTTTTAGCGCCTGCCGCCCTTGCGCCACGCATTGTCATACAAAAATGCTCCGCTTCGATAACAACCGCTACGCCCTTTGGCTGCAAATGCTCTTCGAGAAAATCCGCAACCTGTGAGGTAAGTCTTTCTTGAATTTGCGGACGTCTTGCGTAATCGTCAACAATTCTTGCAAGCTTTGAAAGTCCGATAACCTTGCCCTCCGATGGAATATATGCAATATGAGCCTTTCCGACAAACGGCAACAAATGGTGTTCGCACATTGAGTAAAGCGGAATATCACGCACTACTACCATTTCGTCATTGTTACCTTCATTAAAGATTTTCAAGTGCTTTTCGGGATTAGCCTCAAGCCCCGCAAAAATCTCCTCATACATATTTGCAACTCTTTTCGGAGTTTCCAAAAGTCCCTCTCTGTCGGGATCCTCGCCTATTGCGATAAGAATTTCTCTGACCGCATTTTCAATTCTCTGTTTGTCCATAACTCACATACCTTTCTGAGTACAATTACCAAAAATCAAGACAAAACGAACTGCATATAATACATTTCCTTGTTCTCGAAGGTTTGATATTGCGTGAATTTCATATTACCGTTTTTATTCCGCAGCTCAATTGCAATTTCCGAAATGCCGTCCGAGTCAACAAGCTTTTTATAAATCTCTCTATATGACTGCTCACTCACGGCAAAAATTTCAACATAGCTTTTTCCGTTTTTGAAATTATCGGTAATTCCCTTTTCAATCGCCGGTTTAATCGTTTTTCCGTAATTTCCGAACAGCAAGCCTTCCGCCCTCGCATAGTTAAACTCAGTTGCGGTGCAGTCAGTATTCTCAGGCTTTATGTTAAAGTGGTTTGTGGAAATTTGCTTTGTTGTAACATTAAAATAAAGATGAGTTTTTATATCGGGCGAATCGGTCTGGTCATTATCATCCCATGTGACGTCAAGATGGTAATTATTACCGTTAATTTTAACGATATTCCACATATGAGGCTCAATCTCGCCGTTGTCATTTTTAGCGTCGCCTATTGCAAGGAAGTTTTCAACGCCGAGCTTATTGAGCAAAAGCTGCATCGCTCTTGCATAGCCCTCGCATACAGCTTCTCCGCCGACAAGTGCATCATAAGCCGTAGACTTCAAATCATCAGTCAAAACATATTTACAATTTTCACAGATATAATCGTGAACATATTTTTCCTTTTCATAATCAGAAGAAAGTTTGCTCGCTTCGTTTACAACTTTATCAACCTGCGAATTCAACTGACTTGAAAGGTCGTTGCACTCCTGCTGTGAATGTGTGTAGGTTGGCTCAAAATAGCACTTGTTTCCCTCTGTTCTTATCTTGCATTGTGCGGAGTAGCAAATCAAATCCGGATTATCATATGAAACTGCATAATTCAAAGCTGTAAATTCGCTGTCGGTAATCATTGGGATTTCTATTGATTCGGCATGCTTATAGATCTCGGGAACTATAAGGGTGTACGCTACTTTTGCGTTATCGCTCAAATGATTATAATAATATCGCACATTCACTTCATCATCGGTGCAATTATCGTAAATCATTTCCACCTTAGAAAAATCCGTCGGAATAAAGCTTAAAATTTGCTTTCGGTTATTTACAATACAAATAACAAGTATCATAGCAAGCGCAATGCCTATGACCTTTAGTATTTTACGCATTATTTTTCTCCTCTTTCGAATAAACGCCGCCGTCGTTTATTTCCCCCTGAGTGTTGATAAATTCCGCAATTTTATCCTTTTCGCCTGTGTAATCGATTATTGAAATATCGGTTTGCGAGTTATTTACAATGTATTCGAAAAGATTATCCATCGCTCCTATGTGCGAAGCGTTAAAGGCTGTTTTTAAGAAGGAGGAAAATGCCGAAGCTTTTTCCGAATATCCGCAATATTTAAGATATTTCAAAAGCATATCCGCAGATAAGCTTTGTGTGCCTGCATTGAGCGAAAGTCCGCCCATAGTCTTAGGGTCGGTAGACGTCGGCACATCAACGACAATATCCTTGAACTTTGAGGCAAAGCTCTTGAATTGAAGCTCGCCTATCGAAATATATCTGTCCGTCTTAACTCCCGAATAGCTTTCAAAAGCCTTTACAAACGCACCTGCTCCGGATTTTTTGAAATGCTCGGACAAGGTTGCGGTAATTCCGTTGTAGCTGCCCGTAAAGTCGTTTTGAATGGAATTGACGGTAATTGTTTTCTTTTTAATATCGGTTGAAACAAGAAATGAAAACGAAACGTTGTTTTCGGTGTCGTAGCAGATAAGGACAATTTTAGACTGCCCCTCCATAACAACGGGAGAGGTTGTTGACTCTGTTTGAGGCTCTGTTGTCAAATCATCTGATGAAGAAACAAGATTTCCGAAATTAAAGTCAATGGATTTCATAAACATAAGTAAAGAAATGCCTCCGAGAATTACCACGAAAGCCGCAAAAGATATAACAAAGCTCTTAAAACGCTTTGAGTCCTTTTTATCTTTGCTTGAAAAATCAAGTTTTCTGTTTTTTTTCAAGTCCTCACCGTCCTTTACCAAAAAAGCCGATTGCAAGCTATGCAATCGGCTTTCTGTCAATTAACCTTTAGTATTGTTTGTGCCGCCTGTCTTGTTTTTGCTTGAAGATGCCTTCTCGATTATAGGTGCGGTACCGTTTTTAACCGTATCCGTGGTAATTATTACCTTTGACACCTCGTCATCCGAAGGAGTTTCGTACATGATAGGCATCAAGGTTTTCTCCATGATAGCTCTCAAGCCACGAGCACCCGTCCCCTTTTCAAGAGTAAGTTCAGCTATCGCTTCAAGAGCGCCGTCCTGAAATTCAAGCGAAACATTGTCCATTGAGAAAAGTGCTTCATACTGCTTAACAAGAGCGTTTTTCGGCTCTGTAAGTATTCTTACAAGTGCATCCTTATCAAGATTGTCAAGCGAAGTTATGACAGGAACTCTGCCGACAAGCTCCGGAATAAGTCCGAACTTGACAAGGTCTTGCGGTATCACCTGCGAGTAAATCTTGGTCATATCCGTATCGGATTTTGACATAACCTTGCCGCCAAAGCCGAGTGTTGATTTTCCGGTTCTTGATTCGATTACCTTATCTATGCCGTCAAATGCACCGCCGCAAATAAACAAAATATTTGTGGTGTCAATCTGAATAAATTCCTGCTGCGGATGCTTCCTGCCGCCCTGAGGAGGAACGTTTGAAACAGTGCCCTCAAGGATTTTAAGAAGTGCCTGCTGAACACCCTCGCCGCTGACATCACGGGTTATAGAGGGATTTTCGGATTTCCTTGCAATCTTGTCGATTTCGTCAACATAGATAATGCCCTTTTGAGCCTTTTCTATATCGTAATCCGCTGCCTGAATAAGTCTTAAAAGGATATTTTCAACATCCTCACCGACATATCCTGCTTCGGTAAGCGTTGTAGCGTCTGCAATAGCAAACGGAACGTCCAAAATTTTTGCAAGCGTCTGTGCAAGCATCGTTTTACCTACGCCGGTAGGTCCCAAAAGAACAACGTTGCTCTTTTGAATATCAACATCGCTCTTGTGTGAACAGTAAATACGCTTATAGTGATTATAAACGGCAACACTTAAAGTAATCTTCGCCGAATCCTGACCGACAACATACTCATCAAGCTTAGCCTTGATTTCAGCCGGCTTCGGCAACGGCTTTGATTTACTTCTCGCAGAGTTGCTTCTTTTGGCGGAAACATTTGAACTTTTTTCTTCTTCGATTATACCCAAACACAATTCTATACATTCGTCACATATGCATACTCCCGGACCGGCAATAAGCTTCTCAACCTGATCTTGAGTTTTACCGCAAAAGGAGCAACGCATTATCTTACTATTCGTTTCTTTTGCCATTATAGGCCCCCCTCAAAAACTATCTTTTACTGATAACCTTATCAATAAGTCCGTATTCAAGAGCCTCATCGGCAGACATAAAATTATCTCTCTCGGTATCCTGTGCTATAACCTCGATGGGTTTGCCCGTGTTTTCAGCCAAAATCTTATTGAGTTTTGCTTTGGTTTTAAGAATGTGCTTAGCTGTGATTTCGATTTCTGTCGCCTGTCCCTGAGCTCCGCCCGAGGGCTGATGAATCATAATATCGGAATTGGGCAAAGCATATCTCTTACCCTTTGCGCCGGCAGAAAGAAGGAATGCGCCCATGCTTGCTGCCATACCCATACAAATTGTTGAAACATCGCATTTAATATACTGCATTGTGTCATAGATAGCAAAGCCAGCGGTTACAGAACCGCCGGGGCTGTTTATATAGAGGCTGATATCCTTTTCGGGATCCTGAGCCTCAAGATATAAAAGCTGTGCTACGACAAGGCTTGCAGTTGCGTCATTTACCTCGTCTGACAAAACTATAATTCTGTCGTTGAGAAGTCTTGAGAAAATATCGTATGAACGTTCACCACGACTGGTCTGTTCAACTACGTAAGGAACTAATGCCATAAAAACTTACCTCCAAAATGTAATATCTTCCCTTTTCCCTAATAGATTATTGCTTATAAACAAGCCTTTTAATCAAAGATTATTCAGCGTCCTTCTTTGCGGGAGCTTTCTTTGTTGTTTTCTTAGCTGCGGGCTTTTCCTCGTCAGCCTTTTCAGCCTTAGGTGCTGCTGCCTTCTTAGCTGCCGGCTTCTTTTCAGCTGTAAAGCTTGCGTTTTCGATTACGAAATCAACAGCCTTTCTCTGAAGAAGCTCGGGCTTGAGATTGTCAGCCGGAATAGACTTCTTAATCTGGTCAACATCCATATTATATGCTTTTGCATACTGAGCATATTCTTCTTCAAGGTCAGCATCGGAAACTTCAAGGTTTTCCTTTTTGATGATTTCAGCCAAAGCAAGGTCAAGCTTAACCTGCTTTTCTGCCTGCTCCTTATACTGCTCACGGAAGGTCTTTTCGTCAGAGCCTGTGTATTTAAGATAAGTATTAAGGTCAAGTCCCTGCATCTGAAGACGGTAAGCGAAATCCTGAACGTCATCGTCCATCTTCTTTTCAATCATACAATCGGGGATAACAGCTGTTACAAGGTCAGCGAGCTTGTCGAGAACCTCGTTGTTAGCCTCTGCCTCAACCTCGTGCTGCTTCTTATGCTCAAGCTCTTCCTTAACGTTCTTCTTGAGCTCGTCAACTGTATCATATTCACTCACGTCCTTAACGAACTCGTCGTCAAGTGCGGGAACCTCTTTAACTTTAATCTCGTGAAGCTTGATTTTGAAGGTTGCGTCCTTACCTGCAAGCTCTGCATGGTAGTCCTCGGGGAACTTAACGTTTACGTCAAACTCCTCGCCTGCCTTGTGACCGATAATCTGATCCTCAAAGCCGGGGATAAACTGATTTGAGCCGATTGTAAGCTCATAGTTTTCAGCCTTGCCGCCCTCAAAAGCTACGCCGTCAACAAAGCCCTCGAAGTCGATAACTGCAATATCGTTCTTCTTAACCTTTCTCTTTGTTTCAACGGTAACAATTCTTGAATTCTGCTCAAGCATATCGTTAATGTGAGACTTAACGTCCTCAGCAGAAACCTTTGCAGACTTCTTTGTAGCCTTTATACCTTTATATTTGCCGAGCTTAACCTCGGGCATAACGGTAACCTTGAGCTTGATAACAACGCCGTCCTTGCCCATTTCGGGAACTTCAAGGTCGAACGGAGTGTCGATAACCTCAAGCTTAGCCTCTTCAATAGCAGCTGAAACTGCGTCGGGATATACGATTTCAAGAGCGTCCTCATAGAAAACTGCCTCGCCGTACATCTTTTCGATGAAAGCACGGGGTGCCTTACCCTTTCTGAAGCCGGGAACGTTGATTTTCTTTCTCTGCTGAAGGTATGCCTTATTAACAGCGTTCATAAATGTTTCGCCGTCGACAGCAACTTCAAGCTCCCAAACATTCTCTTCAATTTTGTTTGATGATTTAAGACTCATTTAATCTTCCTCCTGAAAATTATACACTATCTTGAGCATTATATCACATAATGTATAAAATTGCTATACTTTTTTATTATTTTGTTAATTTAATAAGTTTCGGGCAGAATTTAAGGTAATCTGCCGACAAAAGCTCGAATTTAATTCCGTCCTTTTCCGAGGTGAACGCAAAATTCACCGCTTGACCGTGCAAATGCCCATAATAGCAATGCTTAATGCCCTCACGGAGCAAGACGTCATATATCGGCTCGCATATCTGCGAAATACTCACGGGCGGATAATGTAAGAACACAAGCGGCTCGCCGGCGAGCTCTTTTCCTGCCTTAACAGAAGCCTCGAGCCTTGCCGCCTCACGCTTCACAACCTTTTCGCTGTGCTGTTGAGTATCGTCAAAAAACCAGCCTCTTGTGCCGCAGATACTGTAATCACCAACACGGTAAGCATTGTTGAAAATGAATTTAATCGTCGAAAAGGAATTTTTCTCCAGAAAGCCGTTCATTTTCGACATCGTGTTCCACCAATAGTCGTGATTGCCCTTTAATATTAACTTTTGACCGGGCAAGGAATTTATAAACGCAAGGTCCTCTACCGCATTTTCAAGCTTCATCGCCCACGAAACGTCGCCGAGTATAACCACGGTGTCCTTGTCGGTAATGAGCCTTTTCCAATTTGCCTCAAGCCGTTCGACGTAATTGTCCCAACCGTGAAAAATATCCATCGGCTTATCCGTTCCGAGCGACAAATGAGTATCGCCGATTGCATATAAAGACATATAATTTTACTCCTAATAAATTAAGAAGCAAAAAGCGGAATAAATCCGCTTTTTCAATATATTAAAGCTGTTTTATATTCCGAGCATATCAAATACGACCTGAGCCATATCCTCTTTATCGGAAACCCTTGTAAATCTCGGTGCTTTTCCTTTAAGGGTTGCAAGCTGAGGCGGTACTGGCTCTTTTGATTTCTCAAACAGCTCTTCAACCATTGAGAATTCGTCCTCGGACTTTATATCGTCGGTTATTGCCGAAAGCACGCTTGCGGAGAACTTATAGGGATTTGCGGTCGAAGCGATAACCGTCGGTGTATCGTCGCCCGTTCTCTTTGTATATTCCTCATAAACGTTTACTGCAACCGCTGTGTGAGTGTCGCAAAGATAATCATATTTTTTGAAAATCTCATTGATTGTAGCCTTTGTGGCATTATCGTCGCAATAGCCTGCGTCAAAGAGGTCCGAAATTTTCTTATAAAGGTCAGAATCAACGCTGTACTTGCCGTCAACGTTCAATTCACGCATATACTCTGCGGTCTTTTCTGCGTCATAGCCCGAAAGGATAAAGAGAAGTCTTTCAAGGTTTGACGAGATAAGAATATCCATTGAGGGAGAAGCTGTGCAATAGAAATCTCTGTTCTTATTATAAGTACCGCTTTTCAGGAAATCGGTAAGAACATTGTTAGAATTTGATGCACAAATAAGCTTTTTAATCGGAACGCCCATTTCCTTTGCGTAATAAGCCGCAAGAATGTTACCGAAGTTGCCCGTGGGAACAACAACGTTCATTTCCTCGCCGAGCTTCAACGAGCCGTTCTCGATCATATCGCAGTAAGCGGATACATAATATACAATCTGCGGAACAAGTCTGCCCCAGTTGATTGAGTTTGCGGACGAGAAAGCAAGGTTATTTTCCTTGAACTTCTTTTCTATTTCCTTATTTGTGAAGATTGCCTTAACACCGCTTTGAGCGTCATCGAAATTGCCTCTAATAGCGCACACACTGACATTATTGCCCTCTTGGGTTGTCATCTGAAGCTTCTGCATCGGGCTTACGCCGTCAACAGGATAGAAAACAAGGATTTCCGTGTTCGGTACATCCTTAAAGCCTTCAAGAGCAGCCTTACCTGTATCGCCCGAAGTAGCAACAAGGATTACGATTTTTGTGTCTTTAAGAGTTTTGCCTGCCGAAACCGTGAGCAAATAGGGAAGCAGCTGCAAAGCCATATCCTTAAATGCACAGGTAGGTCCTCTCCAAAGTTCAAGGATATTTTCCTTATCGTTAAGCTTATAAAGCGGAGCAACCTTATCCGAGGAAAACTTGCCCTTTTTATAAGCGCCGTTTACACACATATCAAGCTCTTCTTCGGTAAAATCCGTAAGAAAAAGCTTCAATACCTCTTTGGCTCTGCCGATATAATCAAGCGTTCCTATTCTCTTAATGTCGCCAAGGCTCAGCGTAGGAATTTCGGTGGGAACAAAAAGTCCGCCCTCCGAGGAGATACCCTTTGCGATAGCCTCCGACGCCGAAACGCCGATTGATTTATCTCTCGTGCTTGTGTAAATCATCTGATACACTCCCTACTTAAAATTCAAAATATTTTATCATACATAAAGCCTTAATTCAATTGGCTTTATAAATTATTTTTTTTCTTCCTGATATGCGTTTTTTATATAATTGAACGAGGAAACCTCGCCGTTTTCCATATACACTTCGGCAACGTCAAATCTCGGCTGCAAATTAAAGCTGTTCTTGGAAAGGAAGAATTTGGAGGTTGCTAAAATCCTTTTGCGCTTTCCGTAGTCAACCGCTTCCTTACCGCTTACGACAAAGCCGACGTCCCTTGTTTTGACTTCAACGAAGGCAATGTAATTTTTATCGCTTGCGATTATGTCGATTTCACCGAATCTGCAACGGTAGTTAGCCGTTATTATCGAATACCCGTTATCACGAAGATACCTGCCTGTATAAAGTTCGCCGTATGCACCTGTCATTGCCCTGTTCATTTTTGCTCTCCGAGAATTTTCTTTAGAAAAGTACGTCTGTGAATATCGCAAACGCCGTATTGAGCAATTTTTTCATAGTGAAGCTTTGTGCCGTAGCCCTTATGCCTTGCAAATTCATATTGCGGATATTTTTCCGCCATTTCAAGCATAAATCTGTCCCTGCTGACCTTAGCAAGCACCGAGGCAGCGGCTATCGACATTGACTTTGCGTCGCCCTTTATGACCGTAACCTCTTCAATATCCGTATGAGGCTTTTGATTACCGTCAATCAACGCAAGGTCGGGTTTTACGGAAAGTGAATCAATCGCTCTTTTCATTGCAAGAAAGGTTGCATTTAATATGTTAATTTCGTCAATTTCCTTTTCGTCGGCACTTGCGATACCGTAAGCCAACGCCTTTTCTTTTATTTCGTCAAAAAGAGCTTCACGCTTTTTTTCTGTCAGCTTTTTAGAGTCGTTAAGCCCTTCGATTACACAGTCCGACGGCAAAATTACCGCCGCCGCATAAACAGGTCCTGCCAAAGGCCCTCTGCCTGCTTCGTCAACTCCGCAAATTATATTAAAGCCTTTTTCTCTGTATTCGTTTTCAATACTGTAATCAACCATCAAATTCTCCGATTGTATCAAGAGTTATTCTGCCAAGCTTACCTGCACGGTATTCATCAAGGAGCATAATCGAAGCTCTGAGCGTGTCAATCTCTCCGCCTCGCATCATCATACCTCTTTTTCTGCCGATAAGTTCAAGTATTTCATAAGCCTCAAGCTCTGAAAAATCATCAATTTTATATCTTTCCGAAAGTCTGTCGGGGTAATCCCTCGAAAGCACCTCCAAAAGTCTGACCGCAAGGGTTTCGGAGTCAAAAACCTCGTCCTTGACAGAGCCTATAAAAGCAAGCCTGTCGCCGATTTTCGGGTCGTCGAACTTCGGCCACAAAACGCCGGGTGTGTCAAGCAGCTCAATGCCGTTTTCAATTACAAACCACTGATTATGACGGGTAACGCCTGCTTTATCGGCAACTTTCGCACGGTTTCTGCCTGCCATTCTGTTAATGAATGAGGATTTGCCCGTATTAGGTATTCCGACAACCATAATTCTAAGCGGTTTGCCAATCATACCCTTAGCCTCGTTTGAAGCGATTTTATCTTTCAAGACCTCTCGCAAAAGAGGTGCGTATTTATTAAGTCCGTTACCGCTTTTACAGTCAACGGCAAGCGCATAAATGCCTTTTTCATTAAAATAATTGAGCCAACGCCTCGTAGCGTTTTCATCTGCGACGTCACACTTATTAAGGAGCACTATAAGAGGCTTATTGCCAATAAGCTCGTTGAGTTCGGGGTTACTGCTTGAAATCGGCATTCTCGCATCTAAAATTTCCGTTACGGCATCAACCGACGGCAAGCATTCCTTGATAAGCCGTCTTGTTTTTGCCATATGCCCCGGAAACCATTGAACATTCTGTTTTATTGAATCGCTCATATCCTCAATCCCTCGTCAAAAGTGAGCTGTCGCCTATTCTGTAAACCGCTTGACCGACAATATATCTTTCGTCAATCATTCCGACTGCTTTGTACCTCGAATCGCCCGATTCGTTACGGTTATCGCCCATAACAAATACGCAGCCCTCGGGTACGGTTACGGGATAAGTAAACGCATCTCCGAGCAATCTCGTTTTTTCCCTGATATACGGCTCATCCAAAACAACGCCGTCAACCGATACTTCGTGAGTATCGCCGTCAATATTTACGGTTTGACCGCCTGTTGCAATTACTCTTTTTACAAGCACCTCGTCATATGCGTTAGGCTGTGAAATGATTACAATGTCGCCGTACTCAACGTCGCTGTCATGTGCGGTGATAATGAGCTGATCGCCATTATGCAGGGTGTTTCTCATAGAGTCGCCGTTTACGGTGGATATTTTGAAGAAAAACGTAAATATTACCGCCACCGCTATAATCGATGTGAGTAATACCGACGCAAAATCATAAATTGCTGCTGCCTGTTTCTGTTTCATTACGCACCTATTTTCCAATGTCCGATGGGGAAAAGTCTGAATTCTGCCGTTCCCAATAAATATCTTGTATCAATAAAGCCAACCGTTGTTGAACGGCTGTCAAATGAGTTGTTTCTGTTGTCTCCCATAACAAATACGCAGCCATCCGGCACAGTCACGGGAAAAGCAACGTCAAACATTCTCTCGGTAGGCTCCGCTATATAAGGTTCGTTGATAAGTTCGCCGTTTATTTTAACCGTTCCCTGTGCAAAGTTTATGTCAACCGTGTCCCCTGCAACTGCTACAACTCTTTTGATAAGCGGCTCATTGAGAGAATTCGGCTGAGTTATAACGACAATGTCGCCACGCTCATAGTTTGTGTTGATTGCCTTAACCGTAAGCCAATCTCCGCTGTTAAGGGTTGGCTTCATAGATTCGCCGTTTACGCCCACAACTCTGAAAAGAAGTGTAAACACGATAGCGATACCCACCAACGCAAACACAAGTGAATCAATCCAGTTATATGCAAATTTCCACGATTTTGAAGTCTCCGAATAAGAGCTTTCAAGCTCGTCAAAGTATATCCTTATATCTTCTGTTTTTCTCAATTTACACACCTACCCTATTATATAGAGTAATTATAATACAAAAGCCTTGAAAATGCAAAGGTTTTCGTAAAAAAATAAGGAACGGAAAAACCGTTCCTTAATGCTTTGCTTAAATTATCTGACAAGCTCTTTAACCTTAGCTGCCTTACCGACTCTGTCACGAAGATAATAAAGCTTGCTTCTGCGAACTCTACCGCTTCTAACGAGCTCAACCTTAGCAACGTTGGGTGAGTTTACGGGGAATACCTTTTCAACGCCTACGCCGTAAGAAACACGACGAACTGTGAATGTCTCCGAAACACCGCTACCCTTGCGAGCAATGATTGTGCCTTCGAAAACCTGAATTCTTTCTCTTTCACCCTCACGGATTTTAACGTGAACCTTAACAACATCACCGATGTTGATGTTCGGGCGCTCTTCTTTAAGCATGCCCTCTGTCATAATTTTCAATGCGTCCATAATGAACCTCCAAAATTGTTTTCAAGCGTTCATTCCGTAAAATACATACGCAGAGGACCGCCCGCTTTAATGTTGCCATTAACTGCCGTTTGCATATAAAAATATATACAAGCGCCGAAATGCTAAAATATAATATCACAAGGTGATGAAAAAAGCAAGTGTTTTTTCAAAATTCAGCAAAATTCCGACATATCTTCAAGATACATCTTTTCTTTTACTGTATCAACTGCTTCGATAAGCTCTTTTACATCAGAAGTTACGGCGTCAAGCAAAAGCGTGGGATTTATATTATTTCTCATTCCCGACGAAAGCACAACGGTCAATTTGACACCGTTTTCGCACTCACAAAGCTCATACGAAGAAATGTCGCCCTTTATATCGATTTGCTTTAAGACTTTTTTTCTGCCCTTCTTGCCCTGCTTCTCAACGATAATCTCACTTGCCGAGATTTTATTTTTTACACTTTCGAGAACTTCTTGTTTATCATTTGTTTCAAGTGTAATTATAAATCTTGCCCATCTGATTTCATCCGCCTTATGAACAGGCTCGGAAGCCGATGTAACAACAATTCCCGTAGGCATTGCGCCGTTGAGCCTTTTGACGATTTCTTCATCGGTCATTTCATCCGTTATACGCACATCAACCGACTCACAAAAGCTCTCCGTACCGAGTGAAAGCGGCAAGGAAAAGGTCATAAACGATCTTGGGTTAAAGCCCTCCGTGTACCAAATTGAAATTCCCGCACGCTTTATCGCTCTTGAAAAACAGCGCATAAGGTCAAGGTGAGAAATATACTTTGCTATATCTTTTTTCTCAAAGAAAATTCTAACGTTTCGCATCGCATTTTCCTCCGTTGAGCCTTGCCGCACCGCAAGCCGCACATTTTTGACGGCAGTTAGGCGTTGTAACGCTCTCGTGTGCCTTTTTATTTTCTTCGATAAGGAAGTCTTTCCTTATGCCGTAATCGAACATATCCCACGGGAGAATTTCATTAAACTCACGCTTACGGTTTGCGTAAAATTCCATAGAAACTCCGCATTCCTTGAATGCTTCTTCCCAAAGGTCAAATCTGAAAAATTCATCCCAGCTGTCAAATTTGCAGCCCTTGCGCCAAGCCGTTTCGATAACGTCACAGAGCTTTCTGTCGCCCCTTGCAAAAACGCCCTCTAACACACTTGTCTGCGATTCGTGATAGGAGACCTGTATCTTATGAGTTTTAACGCTTTCGAGCAAATGCTTCTGCTTTTCCTCAAGCATAGGCTTAGTATCCTGCGGCTCCCATTGGAACGGGGTAAACGGCTTCGGAACAAAGGAAGCAACGCTTATATTGACCGTAACGGACTTGCCCTTAGGTCTGTCGGGATTTTTATAGTATGTATTTACAACCGTCTGAGCAAGGTCTGCTATGCCCTCAATATCCTCAAGCGTTTCGGTGGGCAAACCCATCATAAAGTAAAGCTTAACGGTAGTCCAACCGCCTGCAAACGCTTTTTCGGCAGTTCTTACAACCTCGCCCTCGGTTACATTCTTATTGATAGCGTCACGAAGTCTCTGCGTACCTGCCTCTGGTGCAAAGGTAAGACCGCTGCGACGCACCTTTTTAAGCTCCTCCATAAGCTCGTCGGAGAAGTTATCAACACGAAGCGACGGCAAGGATACATTTATATTTTCTTTCAGCGCCCAATTGAACATTTTCGGAATGAGTTTGTCAATTTCCGTGTAGTCGCTTGTACTCAAGGAGCAAAGGGAAATTTCATCATAACCCGTATTATCACAAAGCGTTTTCGCCTGCTTGTTTATAACGTCGCTTGTTTTTTCTCTGATAGGACGGTAAATAAAGCCTGCCTGACAAAAGCGGCAGCCTCGAATACAGCCTCTGAAAATTTCCGATACGGCTCTGTCGTGAACAACCTCAATAAACGGCACGACAAAATTTTCGGGATAAAACACGGTGTTCAAATCGGAGATAATTCTCTTTTTAACGATTTTCGGTGCATTTTCCCTGTTTACAACCTCTTTGATTGTTCCGTCGTCGTTATAATTTACATCATAAAACGCAGGAACATAAACGCCCTCAAGCTGAGCCGCTTCACGCAGAAATTCAAGCTTTGTAGAGCCTAATTTTTTGTGCTTTTCCAAAAGGTCGATAAGCTCGTTTACAATTTCCTCGCCCTCGCCGGGTGTGAAAATATCAATGAAATCAGCTATCGGCTCGGGGTTGCAAACGCACGGGCCGCCTGCACATATAATCGGCGTCAAACCGGTTCTGTCCTTACTGCGAACGGGCAAGCCTGCCAAATCAAGCATATTTAGCACATTGGTATAGCTCATCTCATACTGCATGGTAAAGCCTATCATATCGAAGTCTTTGATACTGTCGCCGCTTTCAAGTCCGTAAAGCGGAATATCGTTTTCACGCATAAGCTTTTCCATATCTTCCCACGGTGCAAAAACCCTCTCGCACCATGCTTCTTCACGGGCATTTATGAGAGAGTAAAGGATTTTCATACCGAGGTGCGACATACCGATTTCATAGTTGTCGGGAAAACAGAAAGCATACCTGAATTCCACTTTGTCCTTATCTTTAACAACGCTGTTAAACTCGCCGCCTGTATATCGTGCGGGTTTTTGAACATTTTTCAAAAGTTTTTCCAGTTTTTTAGAAAGCATACTTTACCTCTGTCAGTTTAATAGGTAAATCATACAACAAATAAGTAAAAAAAGCAAATGATATGTTGTAATGATGATTGAAGGTTTGATTAAATTCACGGACAGCCGCAAGGGTTGTTCTACGGTTCAATGTATTTTCAAATTTAACAAAAGCTGTTAGTTATCATATTTTTGCAAATTCCCCTTTAAAGCGTAGGGCGGGTGGATATGAAATTCAATTTACTGCGTAGGGCGGGGGCTTGCTCCCGCCGTTAGATTGTTATTGATATATGGCAATTCACGGCTAAAATGATATTAAAATCCACCCACAACCCGTAGGGGCGAACTGTGTTCGCCCGTCAAAAATTTATATGAAAATAAAAATAGGCGAACACAGTTCGCCCCTACGATATAATATAAAAATATAATTATTTGTAACCGTTGATTTGTTGTGATTTAACGGCGGCAGCAAGCCACCGCCCTACCACGTCGTCGTTTGCACCGTATCGTTCGCAACAGCCTTTGGCTGTCTCTCACTCACTATGCAGCTCCTCCTTTTCCGCAAAAATCACGCTCGGCTCGCCTGTTCGGTTGTAAACGCCCTCACGACGGCTCGCTGTCGCTACCAACTTTTGCGGATTGCGGACAGGGGCAAGCCCTGTCCCTACGGTATGATATATAATTCAATCTGTGCGAAGTATCAACTTTTGCAGATTGCGGACAACCGCAAGGGTTGTCCCTACGGTATGATATGCAATTCAATCCGTGCGAAGCACCTGCTTCTTTTCACTCTTCACTTTTCACTCTTCTCTGCCCGTCAGGGCTTACCATTGATACTTTTTCAAATCGACATAGCCGTCGTCGCTTACCTCGACGCCCTCTTGACGAAGCAAGTCGATTTGCATATTCATTCCGCCGAACACAAACGCTTCCGATACTCTGCCGTTTCTGTTTACGACCCTGTGGCATTTTATCGTTGACGGGTCGGGATTTTGGTGCAAGGCATAGCCGACCACCCTCGCCCATCTCGGATTTCCTGCAAGCAAGGCTATTTGACCGTAGGTTGCGACCTTGCCCTTTGGTATTTGCTTTACACATTCGTATATCTTTTCAAACGTAGTCATATCACTTGTACAGCCTTGCGACCGAGCCTCCCACTCTCTCTATTTTCACATCAACCTGTACGTTGTATTCACAGGCTTTCATCACTTCTCCCCAATCGTCAACATTAGCCTTATAATACCTCGGGCAAGTCCTTTTTAACCGCCTGCCGAAGCCGAAAACATCCGCCAACTCATTCATTATACACTCGTTTATACTGTTTTCAACATAATTTTTAATCGTTTGTTCCGCACAACTTCCAATCTCGCTTATTTCCGAAAGCTCCATAACCTGAAAAACATTCTTATTGACCTCGCTTAAATCAAGCGAGCATTTGATTTTAATATCAAAGCAAGGCTTGCCATTCTTGATTTTCGTTTTGATTTTAGTTTTGCTCTTAATGACCTTTGCGGTGATTGTTACACCGTTTTCATCATCAAAGGTTATCTCGCCGTGACCTATTCTGTCATTTGCCCAGAGTATGCCCGTTGCGATTTCGCCATCTGTTTCGTCTATCAACCGTTCGTCCTTGAAAATCGCCGTAGACGTGATTTCTATTGTATCGGTTGTGTCGCCCTTTGTGCATTTTAACACAGGTAAAGCCGCCGAAGCCGTACCGTCGGAGAACGTATTGAGAAGCTCAAACACCCTTGTACTTACTACATTGGCATTGAAATCCGTCGAGCGTATAATCTGCTCCGCACGTCTTGCAGGTACAATGTTTTCGCCGAGCCTTGCAAAGATAATATCCTCTGCCCTTCCGTCGGCAACAGCAACGTAAACTGTCGTTCTGTTCTGCGTTGTGCGCACAAAATCGTCAAGATAGTCCTCTATGCCCTCCTGTGCGAACTCTCTGCCGAAAACAACAATTCTGTTTTGCGAAATAAGCGGATCGCTTCCCGTTATATCGGATAATTTTCCGATAGCCTCGGATACAGATTTACCCTTTACGCAATAGTATTTTACGACCTCGTCGGGTGCACCCGAGGCAGCGGAATTACTTGAAACATCAGTATTTAATGCCTGAACGGAGACGGAAAGCTGTCCGTCAGCCTTGTCTATGCCTATGCCCTGAACTATAAGTCTGTTTTTCAATTCAAGCTTTGAATTGTGCGAGCTGCAGCCGCCGAAAGCTAAAAGAGAAATCAAAAGCAATAAAATTTTCAATAAGATTTTGAGGCTTTTCAACACGTCGTCCTCCGTTTAATTTTTCCGATAAGCATAAGCGTACAAGGGATTAAGACAGCAAACAGAATAAACAGCACCGATTTTTCGCTTACGTTTGAGGTGTAATGAAAATTTTCAATGTTTTGAGACATAAGCATTACCGACGTAAAAATTATTGCACCTGAAAGATAGGAAATTAAGCCCTTGCATTTAAGCTGAAAGCTACGCTGTAAAATATCGTATACGATATAGATTACAAACGCAATTTTTATAAATGCCGAGATTATCCATACGCCCGTCAAAAGCACGTCAAGCCGTTCAATCAAGCCGAATTCCGAGAGCGTTGCCATTGAATGAACAGGGAACATATTGAGAAGTGCGCTGTCGCCCGAGGTGGTAAAAAGCATGAAAAATAAAACCGACACAAATATTGCAAAAAACGACGTCCATATGATAACGCTTTTCTTGACGTTTCCCGTAACCCTCGGCAGCATTACGGAAATTGCGACAGGCTCGGTTGTTCTTATAACCACCGTCCACGCAACCGTCAAAACAGGTCTTGCACCGTCATAAAATATGGGCGAAAGATTGTTTATATCCACTCTTGAAAGCATTGTCAAAAGTACAAGAACAAATGAAGTGATGAGTATCACAAGAGAAATGCTCCCTGCTCTGCCGAGCGCCTCGATACCCTTTGTCGCCGAAAAGCAAACCGCAAAAAGAGTCAAAAGTATGAAAAAGCTTGTGTCCGTTTCGGGAAAGACCGCAGAAGCGACAAACAGATTAAGTCTTAAAAGGGTTGCGTAAGCGTCAATCAGAAAAAATGCGACATAAAACACGCACAGCACCTTTGAAAAGGTCGGAGAAATATCCTGTGCAAGCTCTAAAACGCCCTTGCCGCCGCTGTTTTTGAATAGGTAATACATCGGCAAAAGAAACAAGAGCATTACGGCACTTCCAAGCAAAATAGCAACTATATAATCAAGATTATTGACCTTCATTTCGAAAACAGGCATAAAAGTAAGCGTTGTCAAAAGTCGTGAGAGCAAAAGCAACGAGAAAAACTGCGCTGTGCTGATTTTTTGTACCTTTTCCATTTATTTCTCCATATTCTGTATTCTAAGATCTCTGTCGCCTAATTTTCTCCAATCAAGCCGCATAAAGGTATCCCGCATTGCCGCAGGAGCAAACGGAGCTAAGGGAGAAAGCTCCGACACCTCATAAGGTCCGTCCTTGCACAAGTCAACGAGAAGCACACCGAAGCAAATTACAATTCCGTAAAAGCCGAAAAAGCCGCCGATAACCATTAAAAGAAAGCGCAAAACGGCAACGCTTTGGTAGAGATGCGGAACGACAAAAGAGGTTATTGCGGAAATTGCGACAACTATCAGCATAGGCGCTGCGACAAGTCCTGCGCTGACGGCGGCATCACCGATTACAAGACCGCCTACGATACTCACGGCGTGACCTACGGTCTTTGGCATACGCAAACCCGCCTCTCTGACAATTTCATAAACAAAGTGAATAAATATCGTTTCAAGCATTACAGGGAAAGGCGTTATGCTCTCCTGTATCGCCATATCGTACAGCATTGAAATCGGCAAAACCTCTTGATGAAAGGTGCAAAGCGCAACATAAATCCCCGGTAAAAATACGGCGGTAAAGAAAGAGACATATTTTAACAATCTTATAAATGCAACATAAAACGGACGCATATTATAGTCGTCCATTGTCTGAAAATTCTCTATAAATATATACGGCGCAATCAAGGCAAACGGTGTTCCGTCGGTCAAAATAATAACCCTGCCCTCGTTCATTTCTCCGCAAGCAATATCGGGTCTTTCGGTTGTGCCGAGTGACGAAAAGAAAGAGAATTCGCCGTTTTCCAAAAACGGCCTTAAATAACCCGAGCCTAACACCGTGTCAAGTTTTGCGTTTTTGAGCCTCGATTTGATTTCTTTAACTGTTTTCGGCTTTGCCCTGTCGGACATATAACAGACGCAAACCCTTGTTTTGCTCGTTTCTCCGACTTCAATGACTTCACATTTCAAAACGGGAGAGCGTATCCGTCTTCGCAAAAGTGCGACGTTATCCTTAAAGCTCTCGGTAAATCCCTCGTGTGCGCCCTTTTCCTGAACCTCGGATTGTGCGTCGTCGATGCTTCTCTTAGGGAATCCTTGAACGCCGTAACTCCAGCACAAATCCGCCCCGTCAACAAAGAAAACGACCAAGCCCGACAGAACGTCGGTAATTGCCTTTTCAAGAGTCTGCGTTTCACTTTGGTCAATTCCCGCAACAACATTTGCGCTGATGTAATTAAGCATTTCCCTCGGCTCGGACGGCAATTTTTCAGCGGTCAGTATGGGGCGCATTATCTGTTCTACCACAAGCATATTGTTGCACATACCGTCCGCCATTACAAAACAGACCTTGCTTTTGCCGACATCCGAATATTTATAAATTATGTCAAAGCTGTCGCCGAATTTTTCTTTCAGATATGAAATGTTGTATTGGAGTGAGTCTGAAATCGGCGTTTCGCTGTTGCTACTTTCAACCTTTTCGGTTATTTTATCGAGATTTAATTTTAATTTCTTAAACATATACTTCACCGAAAATATTGTTGCCTTTATCGGCAGGAATATTCTGCACACAAACGCAAAATATATAATCGGTGATATAAATGCTTATAAATTTTGCAAGAACGGTAATTTTGTATATTGTGATTATCGTATCAATGAGAATACTCGGTAAAAGGCAGATTGGAGAACTGCAACCGGCAGAGCTTGTTATTACAATACTTTTGTCGGAAATTCTCGCAATTCCCATGCAGGATACAAGTCTGCCGCTTATGAACACGATCATTCCCGTGCTTTTGCTTGTCGGGTTTGAAATTATTATTTCAATTCTCAATCTAAAAAGCGTTAAATTCCGTTCGGCTATGCAAGGAAATCCGCTTATAGTAATCCGTGAGGGCGTTATCGACCAAAAGCAACTGAAAGAACTGCGTTTTACAACGGATGATCTCTTGGAAGAACTTCGCAAAAAAGATATTTTTGACGTATCGCAGGTTTGGTATGCTATTGTTGAAACAGACGGCACTTTAAGCGTAATGCTAAAGGCTGACGAGGAAAACATTAAAATTAAAGACGTGAATTTGCAAAAGCCCGAAAACGTGTACAAGAGCGTTGTTATCTCCGACGGCTCGCTGATTGAAAAGAACTTCCCCGAATGTAACACGACAAAGGCAAAGGTTGAACGGTTATTGAGAAAAAAGAACTTAACCGTCAAAGATGTACTGCTTATGACAATGGATAAAAACGAAAAATACGAGATAACCGAAAGGGATAAGAATTTATGAAAAGAGTTGTAATTGCAATCGTTTTAATAGCCTTTGTTACGACAATATCGGTTTACAGCTATTTCGACCTTAAAAAGACGGGAAATGAAATAATATCGTCGCTCGAAAAGACTATTGAAACCGCAGAAACAAGCGGTGAAAGCTCGGCTATGGAAAATTTGACCGCTTCGGTTAAAAAATGGGAAAAGGCTCGGGTTCGTTTCGGAATTTACTGCAACCACGATGAAATTGACGGCATTGATATAAATTTCAGAACGCTGAAAAGTAAGGCTGAGCGAAACGCAGATTGCGACATTGTTGAAATTTGCTCGGAAAACATTATACTTTTAGAAAAAATGATAGATGCCGAAAAGCCTAAAATCGAAAATGTGTTTTAACAAAAAAGCGTACCGCAGAAAAATCTGCGATACGCTTTAATTCTATATTTTAACAGTCAACAACGGTATTTTGCCCCTCAACAACGGTTATCATTTCGGGATTGTATCCGTTTTCAAGGATATAACGGTTACAGTCCTCCGCATTTTCGCCCGTTATATACACCGTGTTATCTTTTTCGGAAACCGTTACCTTAAAATACGGTGCGTTTTCCATATCAGCGACAAGTTTTTCGTAAACTTCGTTGATTTCCGATAAAGAAAATTTAACTTCGTTTATTATAATATCAGAATTTCCCGATACACTTTTTATTTTCTCTTTTATGTCGTCCGAAGCGTCCGTCACATTTATCACAAGAAGATTATCCCCGTTGATGTATGCACCGGCATATACTTCAGAAAGATTTTCTTTCCCACTGCTTACGGCGTCAAGTACTTTTCTGTATTCGTCAACACTTCTGCTTTGGCGGAAAACATCGGACTCCCTTGTGCCGGGCAAAGCACCGGCAAACTGCACACATAAAGCGGTAAGAATAAAAGCAAGGCAAAGTGAAAAAGCAAATATTTTCTTTTTCATAATCAACCCCCTCCTGTTTCAATACACAGCCAATACCAAATTGAAAACACCTGTTCATAATTTAATGTGCCTGAATTATAGCTTTGTGTAAGTGTCTTTATTCCCTCTTTTTCAGACCAAAGCAAAATCGGTTCATTTTCTTTATAATTTAAGGTCAAAAAAGAGTATTTTCCGTTCGGGTCGGTAAAGCCTTCGGAAATCATATTTCCGCCGTTTTGTCCGTCTTTTAATATGACCTTAAAAGCGATATTCCCGCTGTATGTGCCGCAATAGATTATATCAAGCTCCTTGCTTTCCATATCGCTTTGAGAATACGAAATATAATCATTTTTAATCTGTTTTTTTACTTTACTTTTCAGACGTTTCGGAGATTTTGGTATAACAGCAGGTGCCGCAAGGTCATAGTAAGAATTGGTTGCGGAAAAATCTTTGGTATAATCGGAGGTTTCGACCGCTTTATCACTCGGCTGCGTGGAAACGGGTTCGTTTGTGTAAAAATGCACAGCTGCCGCAACCGCAATCAAAACAGCAATCGTTGCAACGGCAGAAAGTGCTTTTTTGAAATCAAAAACGCTTGCTTTTTGGTAGTTATACGCTTCTTCAATATATTCGTCGGAAATATCCGTCATAGCCTCGGAAAGCTCTTGAATATTCATTAAAGCACGCCCTCCTTTTTCAAGTATTTTTTCAGCTTTTTTCTTGTCCTCGCCAGCCTTACCGAAACATTTTTCTCGCTCAAATTAACCGAAGCCGCTATTTCCGAATAAGCCTGACAAAACCAATATCTTTTTAAGAATATTACTCTGTCCTCTTTTGATAAGGTCGCAAGAAACTTGTTGATATACTCCGTCAGCTCGCTCTTTTCCGCTTGAATTTCAACGCTGTCGTTTTCGAAAATCACGTTTTCAAGTTCTTCAAGCGAAGCGTCATAATATGAATTTCGCTTTTGCGCCGTATTGCTTTTGTACTTTGTCAAAGAAATGTTGCGAACGATTTTCATTAAATATGTTTTCAGCGGATTGGGTTTATTCGGCGGCACGGTATTCCACACGGCAAGGTATGAATCGTTCACGCACTCCTGAGCATCGCAGTCGTTTTTCAAAATACGGTATGAAAAATTCACACACATTTTTCCGTATTTGTCGGCAAGCTCCTTTATCGCTTCCTGTGAACGGTTGAAAAACAGAGCTATTATTTCATTGTCGCTTATCATACCCTCGCCTCCTTGTCCTCACTAATATACTATATTTTCGTATTAAATTACTACACTTTTTGATAAAAAAATACACACCCATTAAAAATAATGAGTGTGTATTGAAATTATTTGAGCGATTATTTCTTGCCGTTGATTATATCGATAAACTCGGAATACTTAGTGCTTGAATCGCCGCTTGCTTCATCAGAGCTTGTTGAGCTGATGTCATCCATCGGATAGAGCAACGGAGATTCGTCCTTAAAGAAAGAGTTAACAGCCGAAGGTTTACCGCCATTTTCACCAAAGCCTGTTGCGATAACGGTAATAACCATCTCATCGTCTTCCGAATCCTCGGGTTTCAAGTCAACACCGAAGATAATGTTTGCGTTCTCGGCAGCCGCTGAACGAACGATACCTGCTGCGTTGTCGATTTCCTCAAGTCCGACATCCTCGGGAGCCTTAAAGCAGATGATAACACCTGTTGCACCGTCGATTGTTGACTCAAGAAGCGGACTTGTGATAGCAGCCTTAACAGCCTGCTCTGCTCTGTCCTTACCTCTTGCTCTGCCGATACCCATATGAGCATGACCTGCATTTTTCATAACAGCGGTAACGTCTGCGAAGTCAAGGTTGATAAGAGCAGCATTAACGATAAGATCGGAAATGCTTCTTACACCGTCAACAAGTACATCATTTGCAATTTTGAAGCCGTTTGCAAGAGTAATCTTTTCAACAGAAACATTTTTAAGTCTTTCATTGGGGATTATAATAAGGCTGTCCACATTGCCTGCAAGCTCAGCGATACCTGCTTCAGCCTGCTGCATACGGTGCTTGCCCTCAAATGCGAACGGTTTTGTAACGATACCTACTGTAAGAATGTCCTTTGAACGGGCAATCTCTGCGATAACGGGAGCTGCACCTGTACCTGTGCCGCCGCCCATACCTGCGGTAATGAATACCATTTGAGTGTCATTAAGAACCTCTTCGATAGCTTCACGGCTTTCATCTGCTGCCATTCTGCCGATCTCGGGGTTTGCGCCTGCACCTCTGCCCCCTGTGATTTTCTCACCTATCTGAATTTTAGTGGGAGCCTTTGAGAAGCAAAGAGCCTGTTTATCTGTATTAACGGTAATAAGCTCAACACCGTCAATCTGCATTTCTACCATACGGTTGATAGCGTTTCCGCCGCCTCCGCCTACGCCTATAACTTTAATATTAGTAATGTCTTTGAAAGAATTGTCCATTTCAAATTGCATTTTGTAATCCTCCTATATAAATTAGACTTTATTTCACACCTAAGTATAGATTTTAATACCTATTTAGGTTATTGTAACACATTAAGAATATAATATCAACAATTTTTTTAATAAGATTTATGCGGCTTCTCCCTGAGCTTCGGGTTGAGCTGCCACTGTCGGCGCAGCTGTCGTCTGCTCTGTCTTTTCGTTGACAAAAGCCTTGTTTTCAACTGTAAAATCAATGCTTCCCTCGAAGTTAGGTTCGTCGGAATTTAGCTTGTCCAGAGTTGCCTTAATAAAATCCATTTTCTGTTCAAGAGTTGACACCATACCGACTTCAAGGGTTATTCGCATATCGTAAGTGAGAACAACCGAAGAATTTTGCGTGATGTTTATGTCCGTAATTTTCTCAATCTGCTTGCTGTCTATTATGGATTTTATGTCCTTGAGTGTTTGAGTGTCCTGCTCGTTTTCAAAAACTATGATATCGCCCGGTGTAGCCGTTACTATTGTGCTTGCGGTAACGGTTGCAACGTCCTCGTTGATTGAAACAACGCCGTCCTCAAGCACCTTTCCGTTTTTATTCAGAAGTATGTAGCCTTCTCCGCAGTCAATGGCAAGTTCAGCCTTTGCGGCGGTAATTGCCAATGTCACATTACCTGTCGGGCTTCTCTTTACATGAACGCTTTCAATATAGGGCAGACTTGTTTCAAGCTTATTTGAAATATCCTTCTTTGATGATTTGAACATATTTTCGCCGACGTTAAGCCCCGAGGCTGCTACTATCGTTTCAGCATTATATATATCGTCGCCCGTAACATTGATAGATTGAATTTTGAAAAACACCGTAAGCGAAAGAGCTATTGCGGCCGCAATAATCAATATAATTACAACGGTGTAGCCGATTATCTTGTTTCTTCTTCTTTTTTTACGCCTTTCAAGATTTCTCTTACTACGCAATTCATCCCTCGACATAGGCTCGGTTGGTTTTTGTGCCGTTCTCCGAGCCTGCGTCTGTGTTCTTTGAGATGTTTGTGTTTTACTTCTTTTCTGTTCCATTCTCTTTAATCCTTTTAATGTCCGCACCAAGCAAAGACAACAATTTTTCGGGATTTTCATAACCCCTGTCTATATGCTCGGCACCGCTTATAACGGTCTCACCTTTTGCCGCAAGACCTGCTATTACAAGTGCAAATCCGCCACGGAGATCGGGCGATACCACCGAAGCACCCGTAAGATACGGCACACCCTCTATGACCGCCGTTCTGCCCTCGACGTTGATTTTCGCACCGAGTCTTATCAATTCGCTTACATGCTTATATCTGCACTCAAATATATTTTCCACCACAACCGATGTGCCGTCAGCCACGCTCAGCATCGCCGTCAACGGTGCTTGAACGTCTGTCGGGAAGCCCGGATAAGGCATTGTCCTGACTGTTTTTACTCTTGAGAGTCTCGGCGGAGAAGAAATGCAAATCCATCTGTTACTGACTGAAACATCACACCCCGACTGTTTAAGTACAGGTATCAACGCTCCCAAATGAGCAGGAATTATCTCTTTGATACAAACTCTGCCGTGGGTTATCGCACCTGCGAGCAAGTATGTTGAAGCGGCAATTCTGTCGGGTATTACCGTATGCGTGGTTGCCGTGAGTCTTTCAACGCCGTCAATGATAATCGTACTGTCGCCTGCGCCGTGAATTTTAGCACCGCAGCCGTTTAAGAAATCTGCAAGGTCGCTTATTTCAGGCTCTCTTGCGGCATTTGTTATAACGGTTGTTCCCTTTGCAACGCACGAAGCTATCATTATGTTTTCGGTAGCGCCGACAGACGGAAACGGCAAAATCACTCTTGCAGCATGAAGTCCGTTTTTACACTCAAAATGCAGTCTGCCGTGTTCTTCAAAGACCTCTGCTCCAAGCTGCTCCATTGCACTTATGTGCATATCGATAGGTCGAAGTCCGATTTCACAGCCACCCGGAGTTGACAGCACTGCCTTACCCGTTCTGCCCAAAATCGCACCCAGAAAAATAACCGATGAACGCATTTCACGCATAAGACTGTCGGAAATTTCAAAGCCGTTTACACCGCTTGAATCAACGCAAACGGTATGCTCCTCTCGCTTAACCTTACAGCCTAATTCGACAAGTATTTTCAAAGCGGCGTCAACGTCGGAGAGAATAGGGCAATTATGTATGATGTTTTCACCCTGCGACAGAACACAGGCGGCGAGTATCGGTAACACGCTGTTTTTTGAGCCGTGAACCTCAATTTCTCCCGTTAGCCTTTTTGAGCCGTTTATGATAAGTTTATCCATAAAGCACACCTCACAGTTAAAAGCATCGCTGTTTCATACTATGCTGTGTGCGGTTTTATGTTAATTCAGGAGTGATTCGATAACATTACAAATTCTCTGTGCCGAATCACCGATACTGAGTTTCTTTGCGTTTTCGCCGTAACGAACGAGCAAATCTCTGTCGGAGGTCATTTCCCTGACTGTTTGAGTCAACAATTCTGGCGTTAAGTCCTTTTCCTCGATTACCCTTGCCGCATCGGAATTCACAAGCGTCATTGCGTTGTGATACTGATGATTTTCGGCAACATTCGGAGACGGGATAAGCACAGACGCTCTTCCGACAGCCTCAATTTCAGAAAGCGAGGACGCTCCTGCCCTGCTGATTACAAGGTCGGACGCCGCAAGGCACATATCCATATCGTCAATGTACTCTCTTATAATTACATTAGTTCCCTCGCCCGTTTTGACTCCGCTTTCACGAAGCTTATCGGGAACCCATTTGCCGTATTTTCCCGTTGAGTGCATAAAGAAAAGCTTTTTGTCATTATGTAAAGCCTTTATAACCTCAACCATATTTTCGTTTATAGTTTTAGCACCGAGACTGCCTCCCATTGAAAGCACAAACACCGTGTCGTTTGAAACACCGAACTTTGAACGGGCAAAAGATCTGTCCGCATCAAAAATCGATTGTCTTACGGGAAGTCCCGTGATTATCGGCTCATTTTTAGGCGAAAGGTATTTTTTAGCCCCCTCAACCGTGAGCATAACTCTGTCCACTTGTTTTGCAAGAGTTTTGTTTGTAACTCCCGGAAAAGCGTTCTGCTCATGAATTGCCGTTTTTATTCCCATTTTTACAGCTGTGCTGACAACGGGACCGCTGACATATCCGCCGAAGCCCACAACGGCATCGGGATTAAACTCTTTAAGTATCTTTTTAGTCTGCGAGCTTGATTTAACAATAAGCCCGAGTGTTTTTATGTTTTTAATGATATTTTTTACAGTAAGCTTTCGCTGAAAGCCTGAAATAGTTATAGTCTTAAAATCGAAGCCTGCTTGAGGCACAAGGCGTGACTCCATATGGTCGCTCGTACCGATAAAAAGTATTTCGGCGTCGGGGTGTCTGCGCCTTAATTCACCTGCCGCCGCAAGAGCCGGATTTATATGTCCGCCCGTGCCGCCTGCCGCAAATATAACCTTCATTGTATTCTCCTTTGAGTTTATTTTTTAGGCATTTTTGAATATCTTGAAACCGACAGCACCATTCCCATTTCGGCAAGCAGCATCATAAGCGACGTACCGCCGTAGCTGAAGAACGGCAAGCTGATACCCGTATTCGGAAGCGTGTCGGTTACAACGCCGATATTAAGCGCCGTCTGCATACCTACCTGAAAAACAATTCCGATTGCGGTAAGTGCGCCGAATCTGTCTTTTGCATGTATGCCTATCACAACACCTCTCCATACAAGAAGTGCAAAAAGCAAAATTATTATCGAAGCACCGACAAAGCCCAATTCCTCGCAAACTATCGAGAAAATAAAGTCGTTTTGAGGCTCCGATACGAAAAGGTGCTTTTGCTTTGAATTGCCGAGTCCCGCACCGAAAAGACCGCCCGAGCCTATTGCATAAAGCGAGTTATTTGTCTGCCAGCGTGCGCCCTTAGGGTCGTAGCTCTTATCAAGCCAAGCGGTAATTCTTGCACCTGCGTATTTTTCGAGTATTTCGGGATTTGTAACAACGAATACAATCAAGACAACCGCTACAATACCGATTATAATAAACCAATGCTTTTTGAATTCGCCCATAAACATCATTGTAGCACCGATAGCAAGTATCAAAAGCGTACCCGAAAGGTGGTTTTCAAGGTAAACCAAGCCTGCCGTTATAACGATTACGGCACCGTAAAGGCAAAGCTGAACAAACGAGTCATATACAACGATTTTTCCGTTTGTAAGCTCTGAAATCTTCTTTGAAAAGGCTGACTGATTTACGCTTTTTCCGACTATCTTTTTGTGGTTTCGCTCCATACCCCAAGCACAGAACAGAATTACCACAAGCTTTGCGATTTCAGACGGCTGAAATGAAATTCCGCCGATATATATCCACCTGTGGAAATCTCCGAATCTCGCAGGCAAAATAAGAACGATTATAAGCAAAAGCCATGCTATCGGAAGTCCTAAAACGCCGACAAGCTTAAAGTATTCGTACTTGACTTTAGAAATTCCGAGCATTGCGCCAACGCCTAAAACAGCAAACAAAAGCTGCCTTTTGAAGAAATATGCGCTGTCGCCGTTTTTGTTGTAATACGCATAGGTGTAGCTTGCGGAAAAGAGCATTACGACACCTATTGTAAGAATTATAATTACCAAAAGAAGAAAAGGCACATCGAAGCTTCCGTTTGCAAGCCAATCGGGGCGCTTTCTTTTCATTTTTTTGCCCTTTGAAGCCGAATTTTGTTTCGGTAACGGCTTCGCTTTAGCCTCTGCCATAGCTTTCTCCTTTCAAGTTGATTTTTGTTTAATTATTTTGCACCGTAATAGAAAAGTGCCACGCCTATAACGCTGCCGATTATATTTATAAGGGTAAATACAATTACGATTTTAACCTCTTTCCAGCCGCACATCTCAAAATGATGATGAATGGGAGCCATTTTGAAAATACGCTTGCCGTGAGTGGCTTTGAAATAGCCGATCTGGATAAGGTCGGAAAGCATTTCAATTACATATATTATTCCGAGGAAAAGTATGATAAGCGGACAGTCGATAGCATATGCGAGAGCCACGACCATACCGCCGAGGAACATTGAGCCCGTGTCGCCCATCATTACCTTTGACGGATGCCAGTTCCAAATAAGATAGCCGATACAACCGCCCGCAAGGCACGAAGCGAGTATGCCTACACCGAAGAAGCCTTTAAGCGTTGCAATTACAACGAATGCGAGTGCCGCACTTGCCGTAACAGAGCCGCAAAGTCCGTCAACGCCGTCGGTAAAGTTTACTGCGTTTACGGTAAGATAAATAACGCCCATACCGAAGAACCAGAAGAACCATTTAAGGTCAACATTTCCGACAAAAGGAATATTCATATAAGTGTTTCCCGACATATAAAGTGCGCCGAGATACGCAAGCATAAGCAAAATCTGCGCTATTGATTTCTGCTTGATTGTAAGTCCCAAATTTCTTTTCTTCGCAACCTTAATATAGTCATCTGCAAAGCCGATTATACCGAAGCCGAGCGCCATAAGTATTCCTGCAAAGGTTTTAACCTTAACGCTGTCCTCGACAACGCTTCCGCTTGCAATTAAATTACCGCTGAGAAGCTTATCTGTAATAATAACGATTGCAAACGAAACGACCGTGCTTATTATGAACATTATTCCGCCCATTGTCGGCGTACCCTGCTTTGACTTATGCCACGCAGGACCTATATCAAGTATAGTTTGACCGAATTTCAGCTTTCTCAACTCGGGAATTATTACAAATCCCAAAAGGAACGAGATAAAAAAGCTCAAAACCAATCCAAATACCAAGCTTATCCAAACCTTCATTTACTTCTCCAACCCTTCATAGAGTTTTTCTATTATTTCCTCGAGCTTCATCCCCCTGCTCGCCTTAAACAGCACGCAGTCGCCCGATTTGACATCTTGTACGAGCGTTTTTGCAAGCTGTGCCTTATCGTCAAACCAAAGCACCCTTTCAACGCCCTTTTTAGCTTCTTGTGCTATATATTTCGACTGCTCGCCGAAGGCATAAAGCACGTCAATTTTTTTCTCCGCCGCATATTTTCCGACCTCTCTGTGAGCAGTCTCGGAATAGTCGCCGAGCTCAAGCATATCGCCCAAAACGGCTATTTTTCTGCCTGCGTTCATATCGGAAAGCACGTTCAAGGCGGCACGCTGCGAATCGGGACTTGCATTGTAGCAATCCTCGATTATCTTAACGCCGTTTACCTCTTTAAGCCTCTGTCTCATTCCCGACGGGGTGTAATTTTCAAGCGCCTTTGCAATTTCCTCAGTGGGAAGCTCAAGCAAAAGACCGACGGTATATGCCGCAAGAGCGTCATACACATTGTGAATACCGACAGTCGGTATTGTAACCTTTTGAGTTTTGGAATACGCTTTAACAGAGAATTCCGTATTCGAACCGTTTTCCTTTATATCAAAGGCTCTGACATCTGCGTTTTCATTTTCAATTCCGAAGAATATGAGCTTATAATCATCATTCTTTACAGTCGAAAGCTTATCGTTATCACCGTTCAAAATCAACGGAGAGCCCTTTTTCATTCCGTCAAGAATTTCAAGCTTTGCTTTTAATATGCCGTCTCTTGAGCCTAAATGCTCAATATGGGAAACACCGATATTTGTTATTATTCCGATATCGGGCAAGCAGGCTTTGGTAAGGAGTGAAATTTCGCCGAAAGCACTCATTCCCATCTCAATTACAGCCGCCTGAGTATCGTTTTCAAGTCTCAAAAGCGTTTTCGGAAGTCCGATATCGTTATTGAGGTTACCCTCTGTTTTAATGGCTCTGTATTTTCTCGAAACAACCTCATAGGTCATTTCCTTTGTAGTTGTCTTTCCTACGCTTCCCGTAAGTCCGATAACCTTTAAGCCGTCAAAGGATTTTCTGTAATTCTTCGCAAGCTCCACGAACGCTTTTTTAGTGTCGTCAACGTAAATTACGGGCAAGCCGCAATCGACCTCCCTGTGACACATAACCGCCGCAGCACCGCTTTTTTCAACATCCTTTACAAAATCGTGAGCGTCAAAGCGATCGCCCTTTATGGCAATAAAAAGCGTGGAAGCGTCAACCGTGCGAGAATCAATGCTGACATTATTTATTTCCTTGTTTTCTCCGCAGAGCCTGCCGCCCACCCATTCGGCAACAGTCTGCAAGCTGATTGATTTCATCTTATATTTTACCTTTCAAAATGTCGGCAACTACTTCTCTTTCGTCATAATGAATTTTGCCTGTGTTAAGAATTTGGTATGTTTCGTGACCCTTTCCCGCAAGCAAAACAACGTCTCCTGCCTTTGCAATCGACATAGCGTATTTTATAGCTTCCGTTCTGTTTACAAGCGTTTTAATCTGAGCCTTACAGCTTTTCATACCCTCTAAAACGTCTTTAACTATCAATTCGGGGTCTTCGCTTCTCGGGTTATCGCTTGTAACAACGGCAATATCGGCTAAGTCGCCTACAATCTTACCCATTTTCGGGCGTTTTGTTCTGTCTCTGTCGCCGCCGCAGCCGAAAACGGTAATTATTCTGCCGTCAGTCGTTTCTCTGAGCGACGAAATAACATTTTGGAGTCCGTCGGGCGAATGTGCGTAGTCGATAAGCACGGTATAATCGGTATCGGTATCAACGACCTCAACCCTGCCCGGTACGCCCTTTGACTGAGAAACAGCCGAAATTACGCTGTCAAAATCAGCACCTGCAAGCACGGCGCAAACTGCCGCACCCATTGAATTATAAACGGTAAATCTACCGGGGATTTTAATGTTAATTCTGCCGATATTATCAGGGGTCAAAAGCTCATACTGAACGCTGTCGCTAAAGCATTTTACGTTTTTAGCCGAAAAATCGGTGTTGTCTGTTTTAACTCCGAAAGTATATACCTTACAAGGCAATGAGTCAACCATAACATGCGCATATTCGTCATCCGCATTTATAACGGCGGTATCACAGATTTCAAAGAGCTTTCTTTTTGCCTTAGCGTAATTTTCAAACGTTCCGTGATAGTCAAGATGATCCTGCGTAAGATTGGTAAACAACGCTATATCAAAATGACAGCCGTCAACCCTGCCCTGTGCGAGTGCCTGCGAGGAAACCTCCATAATGCAGTATTTGCATCCGCTGTCAACCATTTCGGCATAGAGCCTTTGAAGTTCCTTGCTGTCGGGTGTTGTAAGCGATGAAGTATACTCCTTGTCGCCCGTAATGTTTTTAACCGTTCCGATAAGTCCCGATTTAATCGAGAGCTTATCAAAAATATTCTTTATAAGAAATGTGGTTGTGGTTTTTCCGTTCGTGCCCGTAACACCGATAAGCTTTAATTTTTGGGCAGGATTACCGTAAAAAGCTGCGCAAATGCGAGAATATGCGTCTCTTGTGCTTTCAACGATAACCTGATTTTTAACGCCTGTGTCGTGCTCGGCAATAACTGCGGCAGCACCCATCTCTTCAGCCTGCTTCGCAACGGAATGTCCGTCAAAGTGATTGCCCTTAATGCATACGAACACGCAAGCCTTTGTTATCTCATTGGATTTATCAGTAATATCCGATACCTCACAATCGGTATAAACACTGTCGGTTTTTACATTTTTCAAAAGTTCTGAAAGTTTCAATTTCGTTTCCTCCGTAATTTATCCGCCTTTTCACAACCGTTTATTTATGCATCCTGTACGTTTACGGTTGACTTGAAGTAAACCGTGATTACGCTACCGAGCTCCGCCTCAGTATTGGGGTCAATGCTTTGCTTATATGATACGACCTCGGACGCATTTGTTGTGCCCGAAAATCTGATATTAAAGCCTGAATTTACTGCCGCCGAATTCGCCTGCGACATTGTCATACCCGTAAGATTGGGCACGCTTGCCGTCTGCTTTTGTGCCTGATTATCCGTGTAAACGACGATTACACCGCCTGAACGAACCTGTGAGTCCGCCGCAGGTGTCTGTGATACTACCTTATCGCCCGAGCCTACGACCTTTAAGGTGTAGCCCGACGTCATCGACCTTGCCTGAGCTACGCTCAAGCCCACAAGCGAAGGCGTTGTCGAGGATACATTTTTCATTTCTGCGTCCTCATACTGCGGCTCAATATTGAGATAAGCGAGAACCTTTTCAAGAATTTCGCCTGCTATCGGTGCTGCTACAACACCGCCGCCGTGAGCGCCTGTCGGCTCGTCAATCGCAACGAGTATCGCTATTTTGGGATTGTTAGCCGGAGCAAAGCCTGCAAATGATGCTATGTATGCGCCCTCTTTACCGATTTTCTCCGAAGTACCCGTTTTGCCTGCGACGTGATAGCCTGCCACATAGGCATTTTTACCTGTTCCCTTTGAAACAACATTTTCCATCATATCCGCAACGGTTGAAGCTGTTTTTTCGGAAATAACCTGTCTTTTTACCTTTGACTGCGTTTTTGCGATTACATTGCCGTCCGAGTCAAGAATACTGTCTACAACGTACGGTTGCATAAGCTTACCGCCGTTCGCAATAGTAGATATGGCATTTACAACCTGTATCGGTGATACTTGGAAAGTCTGACCGAAAGAACTTGACGAAAGCTCGGCAATTCCCATTTTTTCAAGTGAATGGTAAGTAACATCCGCAACGGGAGAAGCCTCGGCAGGGAGGTCAATTCCCGACTTTTCCGTAAAGCCGAATGCTTCAAAATACTTAAAGAAGTTTTCTTTGCCTAATTTTTGTCCTATTGTAATAAAGAACGGGTTGCAGGAGTTCATAAGTCCCTGCGTAAGTGTTTCCGTTCCGTGACCGCCGGGCTTCCAGCATTTTTGATAGTGGTTTGCAACCTGTATGCCGCCCGTACAGGTAAATGTTGTATTAAGGTCAACGACACCCTCTTCAAGAGCCGCCGCAACAACAACGGTTTTGAATACAGAACCCGGCTCATAGGTATCGCTTATCGTTCTGTTTCGCCATTGAGAGAATTTTGCGTTTTGCATTTCCTTCGAGCGTTCCGCCTCGTCAACTATTTCCGCAATCTTGTCGGCAACAAGCTGATTTGAAATTACATTCGGCTTATTCAGGTCAAAATCGGGCTTTGAGGTCATACCGAGAATTGCGCCCGTCTGAACATCCATTATAATTCCGTAAGCGTATTTAGCTCCCGTATCGACAAGAGCCTGATCGAGGCTTTGCTCGAGATAATACTGAATAACCTCATCTATCGTAAGCACAAGATTTGCGCCCTGCTGTGCCTCATATGTCATTTCATATTCGCTCGACATTACCTTTTGTCTTGCGTTCATAGCGGTAATAATTCTGCCCGAAACGCCTGTAAGCTCGCTGTTATAGGACTGTTCGATACCGCCGTTGCCATTATCGTCGGCGTTGACAAAGCCGATTATCGTAGAAGCAAATGAGGAATAGGGATAATACCGCTTCGTGTCGGGGTCCATACAGATTATCTGACTGAGCTTTGCGTCCTTGCTCTTCTTGTTTTCCTTATCGTACTGCTTTATGTAATCCTGAATGTCGTTTTTGACGTTTTCCTCTACCTCGCCCGAAATTTTAACGTAATTTGAATCCTTCAAGGTCTTTTCACGGATAACCTCCGCATCAATGCCGAGCTTTTCCGAGAGAACGGAAACGACAGCCTCACGCTGTGCATCCGTTGTTATTTTCGACGGAACTATGTACACAAGCCACGCCGAAGCACTTTTCGCAAGCACATTCATATTTGAATCGTATATCGTACCTCTCTGCGCCGAAACCTTTGTATCCAAAAGCTGACTTTGCTCCGCTTTAAGCTTATATTTTTCTCCGTCTATAAGAGCCACTCTGACGAGGCTTCCTATACACACCAAGAAAGCAAGAATAAGTATTAAAAGTGCGATTGTCGCTCTGTAGCTCATCTGTTTTAACGATCTTGCCTGCATATTTTCAGCCCCTTTCACATAAAATTTACGCCGAAAATTCGGCATTAAGATACAACAACGAGAGTTAAGAACATTTACTTAACCCTCGTTGTAATTTTATTTGATTATCTGCTCATATATTCCATAATCTTGGAATAAAGCGATGTCGAATTCGCATTGAGTGTTCTCGCACCGGAAACCGTTACCTTGTCAGCTCCCGAAAGGTCAATGTATTCTATTTGATAGCTTTCCATCTTAACCATACCGAGATTTGTCTGAGCGTATTCTTCAACGTTTTTAAGAGAAATCATAGAGTCAAGCTGCATATTAAGTCTGACGTTTTCGCTCTGTGCGGTTGTGATTTTAGTCTCCGCCGCAGAAATCTGTCTGTCAAGCTCATCAACCTTAATTCTTCCGTAAAGCAATGCGGAAAGCATTGAAAGCAGGAAAATCGAAATCGCAATTATCTTTGCGCTCTGTAATGCGCTTGCGTGCATTTCCCTCTTAACTTGATTTAAGGTCTTTTTCGGCTTATTGACAAGCTCTATTTTAGGCTTGTCCGCAACCGGAACAACAGTTGTTTCTATTTTACGGGCAGCGTTTCTCTCATAAGAGCCCTGCTTCGGCTCAAACATCGAAAAATCAATGCCGTCATACATATTATAATTTCTGTTCGCCATGATACGCTTCCCTTCCTCAATCCCTGATTTTTTCTATCGAGCGTAATCTTGCACTGTGAGAGCGTGAGTTATTTGAAAGTTCCTCCTCGCTCGGTGCAAGACCCTTTATTGTAACCTTGCCTCTCGGTGTTTTTCCGCACACACAAACCGGAAATTCCTTAGGGCAGGTACAGCCTTGTGCAAATGAATTAAATCTCTGTTTTACCATTCTGTCCTCTAACGAATGGAATGTAATTATTGAAAGTATTCCGCCGACCTTTAAGCAATCAAACATATCGTCAAGTGCCGTATTGAGCTGGTCAAGTTCGCCGTTTACTTCAATTCTCAACGCTTGAAATGTTCGCCTTGCAGGGTGTGAATCTCTCATCGCCTTTTGAGGCATTGAGCTTTTGATAATATCTATAAGCTCAAACGTGGTTTCAATTTCCTTTTTCTCTCTCGCAGCCACAATATTGTTAGCAATACGGTTTGCATATTTCTCTTCGCCGTAATCGCGGAGAATTCTTGTAAGCTCGCCCACCGAAAGAGTGTTGACTAAATCCTTGGCGCTTGTTCCCTGCTTGCTCATTCGCATATCAAGCGGAGCGTCCTTGTGAAAGGAAAAGCCCCTCTCCGCCTCGTCAAGCTGAAAAGAACTGACGCCGAGGTCCGCTATAATTCCGTCGGCTCTTTCGCCGTTCAGAATTTCTTTTATGTTGTTAAATGTATTGTGTACCACAGTTACCTGCGGATAAATTCCCAATCTTTCATTCAAGACCTTGATAGCGTCGGGGTCTCTGTCGATTGAAATAAGTCTGCCCGTTGTAAGCTTCTCGGCAATCGCTCTCGAATGGCCTCCGCCGCCTGCGGTACAGTCAACATACAGTCCGTCGGGCTTTATGTTAAGAGAGTCGATAGTCTCATTAAACAAAACGGGAATATGTGAAAATTCCATATTGTTACTCCCGTCAGTTTATAATGCTCGGGAATCTCTTGTACGAAGCATTGATCTGTTCCATTTCCTTGTCGTACTTTTCAGCGTCCCAAATTTCAATTCTTGTACCGACGCCGACAACCGCAACGTCCTTTTTAAGACCTGCGCCCTCGCAAAACGACGCTTTAACGGTTATTCTTCCCTGCTTATCGGGCTCAACCGAAATAACATTTGAAAAGAAGAAGCGCTGCCAATCGGCATCTCCGCTTTCCTCGACGATCTTGCTTTTTTTCTCCCACTCCTCTTCGCCGTAAACGGCAATGCACGGTAAGCTCTCATCATAGTAGAGATAAAAGCTGTCGCCGAGCTTGGCTCTGAACTTCGCAGGAATGAACAGACGTTTCTTTGAATCGATTGTATGCTTGTAACTGTTTGAAAAAGACATCGTCCGTTCCTCCTTCCTTCGATAGTCAAAACCGTGGGATTTTGCACCTTTTTTATGGAATTGCTATGCAATTGTCCACCACATTGATTACATTATACTTTTATTTACTAAAAAAATCAAGTGTTTTTACCGATTTTTTAACGACAAAAGGCGTACTTTTACAGGTAATTTTTACCGAAATTTTCAAAATGTTTTTGTGCAATAAGCACATAGAGTGAAACTGCTTTGTTTCAGTCTGCCATTTTCAGGATAAAAAAATCCCCCACCGAGCACCACCAAAGCACCCGTGGGGGAAAATCCCATTGTAAATGCATAAAAAAGCCGAAAAGCATATATAGAACGTGCTTTTCGGCTTATGCTTATATAGTATTAAATTTTAGCTGTCAAGGAACTGACCGTCAATTATACCCGAAACAAATTCTTTAATATAGGAAACGCTGAATTTAGAGTCCTTGAGCCTGCCCGACTGCCTTTTAGCAAGGTCGTCGTTGTATTGAGAAAACTTGAAAATCTGAACGTCGTGACTGCCGTTTACATAATGGGTTACGATAGGCTCAAATTTCACGTCGCTTACGGTAAGCTTGCTCGTATTGAAATCCTTTGTGACGGTGTACCGAAGCATACCGCCGACAACCCTTGCAGGTGTATTCTGCTGAGAAATGAAGTTTCCGAGCGAATAAGCCACAAGCGTCCTTGTTCCGTCCGCCTTTTCAATGAATTCAACAGGCTGTATGACATGGGGATGGTGTCCGATTATAACATCTGCGCCCCAATTCGCCATTTTCGCCGCAAGATTTTTTTGATCCTGCGTAGGTGTAGTCTGATACTCGTTGCCCCAATGTATGTTGACAAGCACCATATCGCAGTTTTCTTTAGCGTTCTTAATTTTTCTTTCTATTATATCCTCGTCGGCAGAATAGATGATTTTAAGCTCGCTGTCCTTAGGAAGTGAAAGCCCGTTCGTGTATTGAGTGACACCTACAAGACCGATTTTCAAGCCGTTCGACTCTATGTATTCGACCCTGTTGAGATCCTCCTCGTTCTTATATGCACCTGTTCTGACAACGCCGTCAACGCTGTCCCAATACTCAATGGCCTCCGAAAGACCCTTTGCGCCCTTGTCAATCATATGATTATTAGCCATTGCGATAACGTCAAAGCCTATTTTCGCAATTTCATCTCCGACCTCATGCGGAGAATTGAAAAGCGGATAGCCCGACGGCTTATTGCTTTTTGAAATAATCGTTTCCTGATTTATCGTCGCAACGTCAGCAGCCGCAACGTCGGGTGCTATATTCTTATAGCAATACGAAAAATCGTAACCGTTACCGCCTGCACGCTTGTTTGCCTGCTGATAAATTCCGTCGTGAATTAAATTGTCGCCGACAGATAAAAAGTTTACGCTGACCGTAGGCAAAGGCTCGGTCGTTGTTTCCGCAGGCGTCGAGGTGTCAACGGGTGCCTCAACGGGCACAGAGCCGTCCTCCGTCTTGGTCGCAAGCAAAACACCTATGCCGCACAGCAGCACCATTGTCAAAATGATTGACAGAAATACTTTTACTTCCCTTTTAGCCATTTTCCCTCTCCGTTATTTTTTTATTTAACGAACTTTTCCTTGTATCTCTTTATTGAATCGTCGATTATATCAACTGCCGAGAGCACACCCTTGACCTCATCAATATCCGTGGTCTTATTTTCAAGAGTTTTGTAAACCGTGAAAAAGTGTTTCATTTCCTGAAAAATATGAGCAGGCAGCTGTGAAATGTCCTTATACTCGTTATATGTCGGGTCGTCAAACGGAATTGCGATAATCTTATAGTCCGCCGCACCGTTATCAAACATTGAAATAACGCCTATCGGATAGCATTTTACAAGTGCCATAGGCTCAATCTGCTCAGAGCAAAGCACAAGTACGTCAAGCGGGTCATTGTCCTCCGCATAAGTTCTCGGAATAAAGCCGTAGTTTGCAGGATAGTGAGTCGAGGTGTAAAGAACTCTGTCAAGCCTTAACATACCTGTTTCCTTATCAAGCTCGTATTTCATCTTGCTGCCCTTGCTGATTTCAATTACAGCGTCAAAGGCTTTTCTTGTAATTCTCTCAGGATTTATATCGTGCCAAATATTCATTTTGTTACTCCTTTATGCTCCTCAATAAGTCTGTTCCTGACTCTCCAAAGCTCCTTTGAAAGGTCAACGTAATATTTGTGAGGATTTTCAAACCTCTTAACCTCGTCCCAAAGCGTATCAATCTGTTCTGAGCAATACTCTCTTATCTCGTTAAGGCTCGGCTCGTCATAAACACATTCGCCCTGCTTAAAAATCGGGACAAGCAGCGGTCTTGCGACAAATCGCTCAATATCCTTACGCTTCCAAGTGAAATCGGGATCGAAAAGCGTATACGGTTTTCCGTCATCTACCGTCTCTCCGTCAAGCGTTAAAACGTCGGCAATAGCCTTGCCCGACTCCGTATCAAACAATCTGTAAACAGATTTTGACGACGGAATGGTTATCTTGCTGACATTTTCGGAAAGGTTGATTTTCGGTATAATTTCTCCGTCCTTTTCAACCGCACAGAGCTTATACACTCCGCTGAAAAGCGGTGAAGTTGCGGAAGTGATAAGCCTCTCGCCGACAATAAAGCAGTCAACCTTTGCACCCTGTGATACCATATCGCCGATAAGGTATTCGTCAAGCGAGTTCGATGCCATAATATCGCAATCGGGGAAGCCCGCTTCGTCAAGCATTTTCCTTGCACGCTTTGAAAGATAGGTTATATCGCCCGAGTCTATTCTGATGGAATTAGGTCGCTTGCCCATTGGAACAAGCACGTCATTGAATGCCTTAATCGCATTCGGAATACCCGAACGGATAGTATCGTATGTATCGACAACCACTGTGCAATCGTCGGGATAACGGCGTGCATACTCACAGAACGCCTCATATTCAGAGTCAAACATCTGCACCCAGCTGTGTATCATTGTGTTAACGCTCGGAATACCGAACAGCTTTTGCGGAATAATTCCCGAGGTCAATGAGCAGCCGCCTATATAAGCAGCTCTTGCGCCCAAAACAGCCTGCGAAAAGCCCTGTGCTCTCCTTGTGCCGTACTCGGCAACGGTAGTCGAGTGTGAAGCACGCACAAGTCTGTTTGCTTTGGTTGCAATCAAGCTCTGCTGATTAACAAACATAAGCAATGCCGTTTCGATAAGCTGGGCCTCCACAACAGGACCTCTTACCTTAACTATCGGCTCATTCGGGAATATCGGTGTTCCCTCCGGTATCGCCCATACATCACAGGTAAATTTGAAATCCTTGAGATAATCGCAAAAAGCGTCGCTTATCCCCTGCTCCCTTAAAAAGTCAATATCCTCTTTAGTGAAATGTATGTTTTTAAGGTATTCTATAACCTGCGAAAGACCTGCCATAATCGCAAAGCCGCCCTTGTCGGGTACTTTTCTGAAAAACAGGTCAAAATACGCAACGGTATCCTTGACGGGACTGTTGAAGTAGCCGTCCGCCGTTGTAAATTCATACAACTCCGTAAGCATTGAAATATTATTTAATCCGTTTAACGAGTTCATAAGCTCACCTCTTTGCTAATTTTATCACAATTTTTTGTCTATGGCAATTAAATTTGATTGAAATATATATGTATTTATACTATAATACAGTAAATTTATAAGTTTAGGAAGTGAAACGGAAATGCTCGGTATAATAATCTCCTGCGTAGCGGCTTTTGCGATATTCTTGGCAATATCCTATGCCTTCGGCTTTTATAAAACCGAATACAACCCGTCAAAGCTTTCTCATAATATAGTTATATTTTTAAGCTTAGGCATTTTGATAGCAGGCGCAACGGTAATTTACAGCTTTCTCGCAAAGGACAATTTCATCTATCCTTATTTACGCCCGTTAAAAAGTATGAATGCTTACGAGCAACAGTTTGACGCATTCTTAAAGGGTCAGCTGAACATTGACGTTGTTCCTGACCTCCGGCTTTCTATAATGTCAAATCCTTATGACGAAAGTGCCAGAAGGACAGAGGGATTTTTTTATCTTTGGGACAGAGCATATTTTGACGGTAAGTATTACTCATATTTCGGCATTGCGCCTATACTTTTAATATATTATCCGTTTTATCTCTTAACAAAGACCGTTCCCGAGGCTAACACCGTATGCTATATTTTAACGGTATTATCCGCAATCGTAATAGCGTTTCTTGTCATAAAGCTTCAAGAAATATTTGTGAAAAAGCCTAATTTTATAATGCTTATCCTTTCAATTTTTGCGTGTGAGCTCGGAAGCTTAATTTATATGGTGCAGGCAAGCGCAGATATGTATTACACCGCCGTTGCAAGCGGTATACTTTTCCTGTCGCTGTTTTTGCTTTGTACATTTTCGGCATATGCAAGCAAAAAGAACGGCAAAAGAGCCCTGCTTTTCGCATTGTCGGGCATTTCGCTCGTTTTTCTTGTGATGTCACGTCCAAATCTTGCGATTTATTTCCTGTTAGCCGTTCCGATTTACATTAAAACCGTTTTCGGCAAGGATTTTAAGCCGTCGGAGAAAATATGTCAGGTACTTGCGTTCGCCGTGCCGACCGTTATCGGTGCTGTCGGAATTATGTGGTACAATTACGCCCGCTTCGGCTCGGTTTTCGAGTTCGGTGCAAAGTATCAGCTGACCGTTCACGACGTTTCGGAATATTCAATCACATTGCTTTTGTTCCTGCCGGCTTTGAAATATTATTTCCTTCAGCCTCCCATCTTTTTGAGTAAAGCGCCGTATTTCGATATACCGTTTTCTCCGCTTAAAAATTTTCCGGGGTATGTATATATGACCTCAACCGTCGGCGCAATGGCGTTCCCGTCAAACTGGGCAATAGCAATTTCTCCGCTTTTCATAACCAAAAAAGCTGATAAAACAAAGCTTTCAATATTCATTTTGAGCATTGTATCGGTAGTCGGCTTAGCTTTCACGGATATGTGCCTTGCAGGCGTAAACATACGGTATCTTGCCGATATTGCGCTCGTTACGGTGCTTATTTCAACAACTGTAATTTCAAAATTCGTAAGCCTTGAAAAAAGAACAAGCCAAAGCTTGGGCTTTACAATTTATGCCGTTTCGTGCTTGCTTTTACTGCTTACAATAATGATAGGCTTGTTCCTCGTTTTCATAAATGAAAGAAATAATTTACTAAATCTGATTTATGATTAAAAAATGTGTTGACATTTGAGCTTTCCCGTTGTATAATATCTCTCGCAGTTGAGAAAGCTCAACAATAAATAGCGGTATTGTGTAACGGTAGCACAGCGGACTCTGACTCCGTATGTAGAGGTTCGAATCCTTTTACCGCTGCCAAATAAAAAGCAGACCTTTAACGGTCTGCTTTTTATTTTTGTGTTCGTATTGAATTCGAACCTCAACAATATAATAAAGAATCCTTTAGCAAGCGAAGCGCCGCCGAGGTTCTGCCGTAAGGCAGGTTCTCATACCGCTTGCCAACACCTCGGAACATTCGTGTTCCGAGGCATTTTTCCTTTACCTTAAAATATCGTTGAGAGTCTTTGAGAGATTTTAAGAGACAGCAAATTTCAAAATTTCAAATCCGTTTTGGTGCGATTTAGGGCATTTATGACTGAGACTTTTGAGAGATATCGCTCAAATCAAAATCGTAATACGAATTGAAATGAGCAAAAAATTTGAGAGACATTTCAAAAAAATAATGAGGGTTTAAAGTAATAAAACTTTAAACCCTTTCCATAAATTGCTCCTAATCTATTTCAATCTTAAAACAAATAGGATTATAGCTTGTAAAATGTTCATTTGCTTTGATGACAAGCTCATTGTAATTCCTCTCAAAATCAAGCTTCTCTCCTGTTGACAAAAGCGTAATTTTTCTGATTATAAAATTGTGATGAATATGCTTTTTCATAACCTTTATAACAGCATTTTCACCATTTGGACGCATTTGAAAAGCATATATTGAACCGCGTTTATATGTGAATCGGAAATCCTTTTCTGTAAACGCCTTTTCTTCTCTGTCCTTAAAAAAGCCCTCCTCATTGTTCACATCACCCTCGCCGAATTGTTTCCAAAAGGTTGTACCGTAAATGCCCTCACCATTCAGCTTCATCCATTCGCCAAGTTCTTTTAACACCTGCGTTTCCTCATCGGTAATTGTTCCGTCCGGTTTAGGACCGATGTTGAGCAGCAGCATACCGTTTTTGCTGACAATATCAATCAAATCGGTAATAATCTGCCTCGTGCTTTTATAGGTATTGTCCTTTCTGTAGCCCCATGAATCTTTACCGATTGCCGTATCTGTCTGCCATGGGATTGGTGAAATATACGTTAACGCACCACGCTCTACATCATAGGTTGCCACAGTCGGCGGAAATGCCTCATGCTTATAGTTGATGGTAACCTCTTCGCCCCACTCATCTGCTCTGTTGTAGTAATAAGCTGCCAGCTTTTTTAGATACGGCTTAAAGGAATGGTTGTGAATCCACCAGTCAAAATAAAGAATTTTCGGCTGATATTTATCAATCAATTCACAGGTACGCACGAGCCAGTCCTCAAGCCATTCTTTACTTGCACCGATTGAATACGTATCGGCTGTCGTTTTGTGTATTGTATGGCTGTCCCATTCAGGGCAATAAACAGCGGGTCCGTAAAAATCTCTGTACTTTTCATCATTTACATCACTGTCAAATGTTCTGCCCATATTCATAAAGAAATAATGCTCGGCTCTGTGTGTTGATGCACAGAAGGTCAAGCCATTATTCTCACACGCTTTCTTTATCTCGCCCGTAATATCTCGGCAAGGTCCCATTGCTTTGGCATTCCAGCGGTTAAACACTGTATCATACATAGCAAATCCGTCATGATGCTCACACACAGGCATAACAAATTTTGCACCGCTTTTCTTGAACAGTGCTGCCCATTTATCTGCATTAAATTTTTCAGCCTTGAACATAGGGATAAAATCCTTATAACCGAATTTATCCTGCGTACCATAGGTTTCTCTGTGATATTCAAATTCACGGCAGTTTTTATCATACATTGCTCTTGAATACCACTCACTGCCGTAGGCAGGAACACTATAAATACCCCAGTGAATAAAGATTCCGAGCTTGCCGTTATGATACCAGTCCGGCGTTTTATGATTGGATAAAGACTCCCAATTATCCTTATATTTTCCGTTTGCGATTACATCGTCTATCTGCTGTAAGTATTCCTTAGTTGTCATAATTTTTCCTCACGCAAAGCATTCTACAATCTCTGCACCCTTTCTGACAAATGCAATAAATTCATCAAAGCGTATTGAAATATTATAGCAGGCAGTAAGTCTTACCACCTCACCGTATCTTGAAAAAACAATCACATTATCTTTTATAACTGTATTATTCATATCATTCACCTCAGCGATGTAACTTATTTAAGGATTGACGATAAAAACAAAAATACTTTTTATCTTTTCGTAATAATGGACTTGTTCTCAAGACGCGTAATAGCTTATACAATAGGGTTAATATTTACTTATAACTTTTTCACTAAATATTTTCTGTAGTCAATATTACCATTTTTCACGCTACTTTTCAACAATTTTCTAATAAAACACGAATAATATGGTCACATTTTCAAGTGCAGGGTCACATTTTTGGACAGGTGGTCACATTGTATCAAATATGCTGTACAAAGACAAAAAAGACAGGTAACTTCAGTTGCCTGTCTTTTTTTCATATGTTTTAAGGATTCGAAGAATCCTTTAGCCGAGCAAGGCAACGCCTTGCGAACGCCATCAAATTGCAAAGCAATTTGATATAACGCTGCCGTATTTTACAGGATTTTAGTAACAATTGAGGATTCGAAGAATCGTTATTACGAGCAAAGCGAGTAACAAGGTTATCGGGACCCATTCAAAAAAATTGAGCACATCGTATATTGTTTACGATGTGCTTTTTCTTTATAAAATGTTTTCCATTGTGTACTTTTGAATTTTTAAGCCGCACTTTTCATAAAATTTTTTTGCACTTTCATTTAAAGCCCAAACATTAAGCGTTAAATTATAGCAGTGTTTTTCTTTGGCATAATTTTTCACATATTCAAAAATTTTATAACCTATTCCGCCGCCACGCAGATTTTCGTCAACACATAAATCATCGATATAAAGCGTTTTTATGTGTTGCATTGAATCTGCGTTTTGCTTTTGAAAAATGCAAAATGCATATCCAAGTATATTACCGTTTTTTTCATCTGTTGCAATAAAAATCGGTTTTTCTTCATTTTTAATTATGCTTTTAAGTTCATTTTCATTATATTTTTTCTTTTTCGGTATAAAAAGGTCGGGTCTTTTGTCGGAATGAATTTTATGTACTTGGTAAAGCAGTTTTGTTATTTGTTCAATATCGCTTTCTTTTGCTTTTCTGATTTCCATTAATGTCACCTCTGTAATTATTATAAATCTACTTTGATTGAATTTCAACATATCTGTTGATTGTTGTTGAAAATACGCTGTTTTTATGATAAAGTATGGTTAGTGAATTGTTTGTTTAAGGGGGAGGAATAACAAGGACAAACGAGAAAAATTACTAAATAGTGCACAACAAAAATATAACATAGTTCAAAAACGAGCTGAAGGAATAAATATTGAAGCAAAGACAAATGCTTTATGGGGTCTAGGAGATTCAAATCGATATAGAGGGCATTTTTTATTTGCCTTAAAATCTTGTAAGAGTTTTTGAGAGATTCTAAGAGACAGCAAATTTCAAAATTCCAAAGTCATTTTAGTGCGATTAAAGGCATTTACGACTGAGACTTTTGAGAGACATCGCTCAAATCAAAATCGCGACACGAATTGAAATGAGCAAAACTCTGAGTGAATACAGAAAATCATATTTATAGCCGTTGACTTTATAAAAACTCGGGTGTATAATCAAAAAAATAAAGCTGTCTCGGCTGATGAAGACTATAAATTTTGCTGTTTCTGAACACAACAGCAGAGTTTACAGTCTTATTTTTTTGTAGGTGATAATATGAAATTTAAAAAATATGCAACAAAAACGCTGATGATCGTTATCGGATCAATAATATCCGCATACGGAATTACGCTTGCAATAGGCGCAGGTTTCGGCGGCGCAACACTTGCGATATTGTGGCAAGGGCTGACGAACGTGACAGGTATGTCAATCGGCACATCGTCGCTTGTTGTGGCTGTGGCAATGATAATTTTTGCCTTTTTCTATGACAGAAAGCAAATCAATGTTGGCACAATTCTTTACCAAATCATTTACAGTTTTTTCGTGGATATATTCACAAAAATTCAGCATTATACAGATATTAAAGCGGTTAATTTTGTTATAATGCTGCTTGGCATTGCTATATTTTCGTTCGGAACGGGGCTTTACTCCGCCGCTGATTTCGGCAGGGGCTCATATGAAGCAGTCACATTTTCGCTTGCCGAAAAAAACGGATGGAAAATCAAAATCGTACGAATGGTTCTTGATATTATAATAGTAATTATCGGCGTTTTGCTCGGCGGTAAATTCGGAATTTGCACAATTGCCACCGTTTTGCTCTCCGGTCCGATAATTCAGGCAACCGTAAGCACTGTTAAGAAATCTAAGATTTTAAAAAACATTTCTTAAAATTTTCATACAAGCCTAAAAGTGATAAGACATACAAAAAGGATAGAATTCGATTTTGAACAAGTCCGTAAAAAATGAACAATAGAAAAAGAGCCCTCTTGATGTAGAATATACATCAGGAGGGATTTTTAATGCCAAGAAATTATCGAAACATAAGTATTTATAAAAAAGAAATAACAGAATTAAACTAAAACAAAACTGACTCCGCTTGAAAAACGAAATCAGTTTGTTGCTTAAAATTTAATTTTCTACTTCAAGTAGGCTCTTTTTGTACTGTCTGCACAATCTGGGGCAGTTCACATTTTCGTGTGTTCGATTTTATATTGTTGCCATTGTGTGAGTTCTAAGATATAATTATTTTTGCAATACTATAAAAAAATATCGTTCGCTATTTCATATTAAGTAGAATTCATTAAATAAAAGACGGAAAAACAACTATAAAAGTCGAAAAGGCAGACATTTTCCACATTTTCGAATTCAGCAACGAATAAAAGAACATATACAAAAAAGGACTTGGAGTAACGACACTTCAAGTCCTTTTGCTTAATAAGATTAAATTTATACATTTCAGATTATTTTACCGCTTACAAATCCAAAATCTCAATATTATGCGTCAACACATCCCCATATTGAAGAGTGTGCCGTTTTGCGTTTCCCGACGAGGCTTCTTCAATTTGAAAAATATGCTTATATACACCTATAATCTTCACAGGGACATCATTCAACTCCAGCTTTGGCTTACGCAGAGAAACATTGATACGAATGTTGGGGTTGCTGTGATAACGCTCTAAAATATTCTGTTGAATTTGTTGAAGCTCATTATTTTCGCTCATAATACCCTCACTTTCTGACAAAATAGTTTAGCAATAATGTTCACTTACTTATCAATTCAGAGCGCTCCGCTGCCAAACTCACGGCTGATGGTTATAACTCTGTTTTTCATATGCTCTGCGCTCCTTTCGTATTCAATTCTTTATATGTTTTCACGATGATAATTGCCGAGATGATAAAGGTTAAAATATCGGACACAGGCATTGAATAAAGCACTCCGTCCAAGCCGAAGAACACGGGCAAGAGCAATGCAAAACCCACACCGAACACAACCTCTCTGAACATTGACAATAAAGTCGATTCCAACGCCTTGCCGACTGCCTGCAAGAAGATGAAGCAAGCCTTATTGACGCAAGCCAAAATCATCATACAAAGATAAATTCTGAATGCCTTGATTGCGAATTCGGTATAATAAACGCTCTCGTTTTTCGCACCGAAAACAGCAATAAGCTGATGAGGAAAGCCCTCTGCCAACAAAAGTGCAACAGCACCCACCAACGCTTCGGCAAAAAGTAATTTTGTGAACAGCTCTTTTACACGCAGCTTTTTCTCTGCGCCCATATTATATCCGATAATAGGAATACAGCCTGCCGCCATTCCGACTACGATTGAAATGACAATCTGAAAGAATTTCATAACAATTCCGACTACCGCCATTGGGATTTGCGCAAACTGTTCTTGCTTGAAAACAGGGTCTTGCGCACCGTATTTGCGAAGCATATTGTTGATTGCAGCCATTGCCGCAACAAGACTGATTTGAGACAAAAAACTTGTAATGCCGAGCAACAACATTCTTGTGCAAATGTTCCATTGCAAAGCAAAATCTTTGCGTGAAGGCTTGACTATTTTCATATGCACAATATACCAAACGGCAAGAATTGCAGTCACTACCTGACCGATGACCGTGGCAACAGCCGCACCCATCATTCCCCACTTGAAGCAGAAAATGAAAATAGGGTCAAGAATGATATTGATAATAGCACCTGCAAGGGTGGAAATCATAGCAAATTTCGGATTTCCGTCTGCACGAATTACGGGATTCATTGCCTGTCCGAACATATAAAACGGAATTCCCAAAGTTATATAAAAGAAGTATTCCTGCGAGTGACGGAAGGTTTCCTCGTTGACAGTACCTCCGAACATAGCGATAATTTTGTTTGCAAATGCCAAATACAGCACCGTCAAAATAATACTGCCGACAACTGTCAGTATTACCGCATTACCTACACTTCGCTTTGCTTTGTCAATTTCCTTTCTGCCGAGCGCCATACTTACAAAAGCACAACAGCCGTCGCCTATCATTACAGCGATAGCCAATGCAACCACCGTCAGCGGAAAAACGACTGTATTGGCAGCGTTACCGTAAGAGCCGAGATAGCTTGCATTAGCAATAAAAATTTGGTCAACGATATTGTAAAGCGCACCCACCAATAATGAGATGATACAAGGGATTGCGTACTTACGCATGAGCTTATCAATACGCTCAGTCCCTAAAAATTGATTTCCTGTTTCCATATAAATTCACCTTTCTTTCAGAAAATAAAAAATACGCAAGTCCTAAAATCCGGACTTACGCATTCTTGCTACACGATTTTATGTAATTGTGTTTTATTTTTTATCGTTTCTCACACGATTTCATAAAAATAGCGTGTAACCTCTGCAACTGGATTTACGCAGAAATGCCACACGTTATGTGTTTATTATAGCAGAAAAAAGCTGAAATTTCAAGTGATTTTATTTCAATCTTTTATTCATATATTAACCGTGAGTAAAACTTCAATAGACAATAAACATATACAATGATATAAAAAATGATTATTTCAACATAGGCGGTTTTGAAAAAAGATTGCGAGGCTCCGATCTCGTATGTTGAGGTTCTCTTACCGCTAACAAATAAGAGAAATCCGTACTTTGCACTTATCGCAATACATTTGGATTTCTTTTTTATTTATCAATCTATCTCAAATCAAGGCGAGTAGCAAATTGCTACTCGCCTTTTTGTTTAATTATTTTTGTGATTTTCTTCAAAATATTCCTCTGCTTCTTCGTAAGAGTCAAAATCTTCCTTATAATAATCATAAAAATCGTCGGCGTATTCAAAAGCTTTAACATTATAATATTCTTTATATGACTCTACGGTATACGGTGCATTTGTCGTGGCTTCGTCGGGTGTATCGTCATTTATCAAATCTTTTATATCTATTGATGAAACAATACCGTTCGTGCATTCGACCTTGTAAATTTTGCCCTTATAAGCCTTGAATTCATAAGTGTTATGCCTTTCGGTGCAATTCCCCTGCCCGTCATCGCCGCTTTTATCAATATAAAAGCCGTCAAGGCTGCTCTTTAACACGGTATCCTGCATAAGCTTTTCGGGCATATCCGTATACGGATAATATCTGTTCCTTGAAAGCTTGATTTCTTCTTCGTGAGTGGTTTTTCGGGTTTTATCAACGCCGATTATCTCATACTTAAAATCTTCAAATTTTTCCTCTTGCTCCGACGTAAGATTACTGCATTTTGAATTGAGAAAAGCAGCGTAATTATACGCTTTCCTGTTCTCGTCGAAAGCAATATGTGCACGGCAATATTCAATCAACGCATCAACGTCCTTATAGCCGTCCTTTTTCTTTTTCATTTCAGACAGCAGGCTTTCCGCTTCGGAATACTGTCCGTTAAGTGTCATTTCAACAGCTCGGTCATATTGTGAAAAGAGCTTGTTTTTAGCTGCGTTACTTTTGACGGCAGGGTGCTGCAATATAGCGACAACAATCAAAGCCAAAGCTAAAATAACGCCGACAACTACTCGGATAACAGTTTTAACGGCACTGCTATCGTGTGTGGTTTCATCTATCTCATTGTAAACCATAACAATCCCCTTTCCGATTTTATATTAACTATTATATCTATTATATCATATACATTAAAAATGAACAATGTATTTGCAAAGTTAAGACCGCTTTTTTGGACTTAGTATTGTAAAAAGGCTTCCGCCTCAAACGAGACAGAAGCCTTATTTTTATGCGTTTGTATTGCGAATACAGTTATAGTCTGTTATCAGTCTTTAAGCTCATCAACATACTCGGTATGCTCACGCAAGAACTTCTTTTCCTCAGGTTTGAGGTCAAGACCGATAGTTCCGCCCGGATTCATAAGATAATCGGGGTCGAAGTAGTTTTTAAGAGTACGGATTACGCCGTATTCCTTCTCGCCGAGATAACCCTCGAGCCACGGAGCAAACATCTTACCGATACCGTGGTGGTGGCTGATAGCAGCGCCGCTCTTCTGAATTGCGTCAAGAATGGTAGCGTGGTAAGCACGGAACTCTTCCTCGTCCTGCATCTTTGTCATAAAGATAAAGTAGAGGTTTGCACCCTGCGGATAGCAGTGCGACATATGAGTTGTAACGATTGTATTCGGAAGCTTATGGCAAACCTCACGAACCTCACGGTGAACACGTCCCATATTTGACCAGTTAACCGTACATTCAAGAGTATCAATCATAAAGCCGAAGTCCATAAGCGTATCACGAAGATAAGGATCGTTGAAACGTCCCTTTTCCCAACCCTTACATACATAGCCTGTCATCGGGATACCGCCGTGCTTAACGGCAATCTTCATAATGTTGTTGGCAACGTTCCTTGAGAAGCCCTTTTCGCCGTCTGTAAAGCCGAGGAAGAGGCAACGTTCAAAGTCCTTATAGCCCAATTTATCAAGAATAGGCTCAAGCGGTGTTTCGTCGACGTTGTAAAGATGGAGCATCAACGAAGTTTCTTCGGGGTCTGAAAGACGGAAAACGGAGGAGAAGCCGCATTCACACTGCATCATTTCACGACCTGCACGCATTGCTGTTTCCCAATCCTTGAACATATATGAGAAACGCTTTCTGTTCTCGGGCATCCAGCGGAAAATCTTGAGTGTAACCTCGGTAAGAACGCCGAACGCACCCTCGCCGCCCATCATAATCTGATTGAGGTTAGGACCTGTTGCCTCTCTCGGATAATGGCTTGTTTCAATTTTACCGATCGGAGTAGCATATTTCTGAGAAACAACGATATCTGCGATAGTACCGTAATATGTACTGTTCTGACCTGCACCACGGGTAACAGTCCAGCCGCCTACGGAAGAATACTCAAATGACTGCGGGAAGTGACCGCAGGTATAAGCACGCTTTGCACCGAAAATGGTCTGTGCGTTCTGAAGAGTTTCCTCAAGCTTCGGACCTGACATACCTGCCTGAACGGTGATTGTCTGATCGGTTTCGTTAAACTTAATAACCTTATTAAAGTTACGGCGCATATCAAGAGAAACACCGCCCTTGATAGGTTCTACGCCTCTTGTAACGGAGGAGCCGCCGCCGTAAACATAAAGCGGAATTTTATTCTTTGTAACATAAGCTACGATTTTTTCAATCTGCTCGCTTGTTTCGGGGAAAACAACGAGGTCGGGAAGAGAGTCAAAACGACGGTGACGCAAGCGCAAAAGGTCGTACATTGTCTGTCCGTAGGAAACGGCAAGGCGGTCATAGTCGCTCTGTGAAATATTCTTTTCGCCGACGATATTTGCAATAGCCTTTACGTGCTTTTTATCAATCTTCGGTGCGTGCTCTGCGCCGAGATTTACGGGATCTAAGCCCAAATCGTCATTATACTGCTTAAAGTCTTCATCTTTAAGATTACAACGACCCTTAACATACTTGTAAAGACTTTCCTTCGGATATTTGAAGAAATCGGGATCGCCCCAACGGAAAATTGAACGGTAGCTGTCCTCGGGTGCTCTTGTAAGCATCCATTTAGGCTCGAAGCCCTTATACGGTTTTGTACTCATAATCAGTGTCCTCCTGTTTGAAAATAATGTAAGTATTTTTCTATCGGTCTTAATCTTGCGGCAAGGTGTGAATATGCCTTGCTGTAAATTTTCATATATGTACGGTGGTTTTCCTCGTTCGGCGTAAACACATCCTTTCGATGTACCATATGAGAAATCGCATCCTCATAGCTGTCGAATACACCTTGTGAAAGGAAAGCAACCATTGCACAACCGACTGCACTCGCCTCGTGGGTTTGAATACGGTGAACGGGTAAGCCGAACACATCTGCGGCGATTTGGCAAACAACGGGACTGCTTGCTCCGCCTCCGCCTGCATAAAGCTCATTAACCGTGACCTTTGAACGCTTCTGCATTGTATCAAGACCGTGGTACAGCTCCATGCAGATACCCTCAATTATTGCTCGATACAAGTGATAGCGTGTATGGAAATCGGAAAATCCGATTATTGCACCGCTTGCGCTCGGGTTTGTAATACCCGGAGTCCAGAACGGCTGTAAAATCAGTCCTCCCGAGCCCGCTTCGATATTTTTGATTTTATCGTCAAGGAATCGCTCAACGCAAACACCCTCTTCGGCGGCATCGACCTTATCCTTTGACGCAAACTGCTCGATAAACCACGAAATCATCCAAAATCCACGGTAAACCTCAAATTCGGGATTATACATATCATTCGGAACTGCCGGATAAGCGGGCATATACGGTTGCGGCTCAAAATATTTCTTGACCGCCATCTGTAAGGTTGAGGTTGTACCGAATGAAATTGCGGCTTGATTTGATTTTACCACCGACATACCGATAGTCTCGCATCCCTTATCGGAGCCTGTTGCGATAAGCGGTAAGCCCTCGGGAATTCCCGTCTTTTCAGACGCTTCCTTTGTGATTTTTCCTATAACCTCGCCCGACGGGACAAGCTCGCAAAGCTTCTCTGTCGGGACATTGCATACGCATCGTGTGAGTGCGCTCGGCTTCATCCAACGGCGGTTTTTGTAATCGAACGGCACATGACCTATCATATTGGCCGCCGAATCCTTTAGCTCTCCCGTTAAAAGATAGTTGAGATATGACGGAAGCATAACGTATTTATCCGTTTTAGCCCATATCTCAGGCTCATTTTGCATAATCCAGTTGCCCGTAGAAGCACGGTAAATCATATCTACCGACTCCTCCATACCGACAAGCGAAAAAATTGCTCGCTTATATGCAGGTATTTGCCCGTCAACTTTTGCCTCTCTGTCATCGAGCCATAATATTATGTCACGCAACGGGCGTTTGTCCTTATCGAGGCAAAGCACCGTGTCACGGATACAGGTAAGGCATACGGCTGTTATGCGGTCAAGCTTATCGGCATTTCTTTCGATAACCTTTTTTGACATTTCAGCGATTATATTAAAGTAAAAATCCGGAGTTTGTTCCGCCCAACCGGGCTGTTTTGATAAATAAGGAACCTTATATTTTTTCTGCTCCTTATCCTCAAAGCCTCCGCTTTCATTGACAAGTAAACATCGAGCACTCTGTGTGCCGACATCAAAGGTCAGCACAAGTGACTGTTCCATTAAAATATCCCCCCTATTTCTCCGTCAGGTTTCGTTATTGTCGTCTTTTAATATGTTGCTTGTGGCAATCAAATCCACACCGAGATCAAGAATATTAGGTACAACGACCTCTTCACGTCCGATTCGCTTTGAGACGGTAATTCGATTGACCTCATGCATTAAATCAAAGATTTTATTCTTCGGTATAGCCCCCGATACACGAACAGGCAAAACAGGCACCGAAGGGAAGCTCGTTCGTACTGTCGTGCAAACGGTACGGCGGGGATCGGTCATCTCGTTTATAGCAAATTCTTTGCCCCTTTTGCAGGTGTTACCGGTTACAACAAGCTCGTCGCCCTCTGATGTAATCGTCATCCTGCAAGAACGGGGACAAACGATGCAAACTAATTCTTTTGTCATTTTACACCGTCTCCTTTACCGAGTCTTTCCAACTGAAGTTCTACTCTGCTGTTTTCGTTTAATTCGCAGCCGTCAAAATCTATTGTAAGGTTTTCCATTTCGGGCGGTCGCATAAACGCATATCTTTTTTTAAGAATTTCCTTACCGTCTGCAAGAATATGGAGAACACAGTTGTTTTCCTCCTCACGAACACGGAAATACAAGTCTGTTTTGCTGTTATCTTCATTGAGGTTAAGCCTTTGCGGTACAACATAAAGAAGTCCGTCGCCGGGTGTTACCTCAATCAATTTTCTTGCCTTTTTAGAATACTGTGCGGCACATTTACCTGCCTGCTCGGCATTCTGCGAAACATAGTCAACCAAATCGTTGACGTGAAGTGCGTTACCGCAGCTGAACACGCCGTCTGTGCTTGTCATACACTGTCCGTCGCATATAGGACCCTTTGTGCGTGGGTCAAGCTGCACACCGATTGACTCTGCAAGTTCGTTTTCGGGGATAAGACCGACCGACAAAATAAGCGTATCACATTCAACACGGGTTTGAGTTCCGGAAATGGGCACCATTTTTTCGTCAACCTTTGAAATTTCAACCGCTTCGAGTCTGTCAACACCAAACACACGGGTTACGGTATGCGAAAGATGAAGCGGAATATCGTAATCGTGTAAGCATTGATGAAGGTTTCTTGTAAGTCCCGACGGTGTTGGTTTAGCCTCATACACACCGAGAACCTTTGCACCCTCAAGGGTCAAACGACGAGCCATAATAAGACCGATGTCGCCCGAGCCGAGAATTACGCATTTCTTCGCAGGCATAAGTCCGAGAAGATTGGTAAAATGCTGAGCTGTTCCTGCTGTGAAAACGCCTGCCGGACGTGTGCCGTGAATAAATACCTGCTTTGCGGTACGCTCACGGCAGCCCGTTGCCAAAACAAGTGCCTTTGTCGTAAAGACCGAAACACCGCTTCTGCCTACGGTATGTACCGAAAAGCTTCCGTCGGCATTTTTATCTATTTTAGTAACAAATGTCAAGGTGCTGTATTCAATATTGCGTTTATAGAGTTCGTCCTCAAAACGCTCTGCATATTCGGGTCCCGAAAGCTGTTCGCCGAAGTGATGAAGTCCGAAGCCGTCATGAATACACTGCTTGAGAATACCGCCGAGCCTTGCCTCTCTTTCAAGAAGGAGAACCTTTGCTCCGTTGTCGTGTGCGCTGATTGCTGCCGCAAGACCGGCAGGACCGCCGCCGACAACAAGCACATCATAGTTTCCCGTCGTCATCACTTTTCGCCTCCTTCGTTAGCCTTTGTTTCACCGTAAGTGATAACCGATTCCGCCGAAGATTTTCTAACCTCCGAAAGCGGAACGCCGAGGAATTCGGCAATTATCTTTGTAACAAGCGGTGAGCAGAAGCCTCCCTGACAGCGTCCCATTCCGGGTCTGATACGCTTTTTAATTCCGTCAACCGTCGGAACGCATATCGGAGATTTCAATGCGTCGAGAATCTCGCCCTTACTGATTTGCTCGCAACGGCAAATGATTTCGCCGTAGTCGGGATTCTCCGCTATCATTTTTTCTCTTGTTTCGTCGTCCATTTCACGCAAAACGGGAACGCCCTTGCGGATAGGATTATAATTGTTATTCTTTTCAACAGTCTTTGACTTGCCGAGCATATCAACCGCAAGCTCTGCCATATCAACAGCAACTGCGGGAGCTGTCGTAAGTCCGGGTGACTGAATACCTGCAACGTGAATCAAGTTCCTTGTGTTTCTGCCTGCTTCAAGGATAAAGTCCTCCTCAAATGTAGGAGCACGAACGCCCGTGAAATATGTAATAATATCACGCTGTGAAAGCTCGGGCATTGTCTGCGTCTGCTTGTCAAATACAGTTTTAATGCTCTCTGCACGGGTTTCGGTATTTTCCTTTTCAACTGTTTCAACGGCGTCAGGGCCTACAAGAAGGTTGTCATGCACGGTATGCAAGATACCGCCGCCCTTTGAGTGAGTTTTTCCGTGAACGCTTATAGCCTTTATGGAAGCGACCGAATGCATATATGCGCCTGCTTTTTGGTCGAGGATCGAGTTTGTGCCACGGCGAGGATGAATCGAGAAAAATCTGTCATCCGCCATAGCGGCAATATCCTCAGCGAAAACGCCTGCCGCATTGATAACGATTTTCGGATGGATAACACCTCTGTTGGTGGTAACGTTTATGATTTGATGAGCCGATACGTCCATTGAAAGAACGGCTGTATTGAGGCTTACCTGCGCACCGTTCTGCACTGCGTTTTCGGCATAGGCTATTGTAAGTCCGTACGGACAAACGCAGCCTGCACTCGGGTTATACATTGCAAATTTTGTGTCATGAGTAAGCTTCGGCTCACGGCGCATAAGCTCCTCGCCCGAAATCAACCTTGTGTCCTCAATGCCGTCGTGATATTTTCTCCAGAAAACATAAAGTGCGACAAGCGGCTTGAAAGCCGAATTGCGGAAAAGAACATATTGACCGACCTGCTTAAACGGAACGTCGAGCTCACGGCAAATATCTGCGTACATATGGTTTGCACGGCGGATATATTTATGCTTCAACGAGCCTTTTCCGAGGTCAATACCCGGATGCACCTCGCCGTCGTTTCTGCCCGAAGCCTGAAGTGCAAGGTCTGCTTCCTTATCGACAAGCAAAACGTCAAGCTTCCACTTTGTGAGTTCTCTTGCAATCGAAGCGCCTGAAATACCGCCGCCGATAACAAGAACATCGGGACTTCTGCCCTCCAAAGAGTCGTCCTTAACTGACGGAATACGTATCGGAGCAGGCTGTTCTCCCGTATAAACAATATCATTTACGACGTGAGTTGTGCTGTACTTCTTTGCCGCCGCCTGACAAGCAGAGATAATCTCGCCCCAATCGGAGCTTTTGCCACGCACAAATACAGAGCCGTTCTCCAGCGTTGCGTTAAATCTTCCGCCGAATTCTTTTTTCAGTCTTTTGTTAATTGATGATATACTCATAATTCAAGCCTCTTTTATCATCTTTACAGTCGGTCGAACGCCCGACTGTGCTTAAAAAATATGTCGGTTAAATGACCGACTGAATAGATTAAGTATAAGTCCGCAAAAAGTGTTTGTCAATACTTTTAACTAAAAAAATCGTTTTTGTCCGATTTTTTTTGTGGACATTGTTCAATATTCGTGTTATACTTTAGGCAATATTTTTAGTGGAGAGATATTATGGCAGCACAAAGACCCGAAAACATCAATGAAATTATACTCGATACAGCAGAGGAGCTTTTGAAAGAAAACAGCTTTTCCGAAGTAACTCTCGCAAAGATAGCCGAAAAGGCGAACATCTCTAAAGGCACGCTGTATTATTATTATAAAAGCAAGAATGAAATTCTTTTTGCCGTTACAGACCGCTATCTTTCACGTCAATGGGACGAGCTGATACAGTGGACGGAAAACAAGGAAAAAGATACCTCCCCTCACCGTCTTGTCAACTATGTTATTGAAAGGAATATCGCTTACTCGGGCTTGAGGCTTCATTTGTTCGACGCCGCTTTACTCGGAGACGAGGAAATCAGGTCAAAGCTTATCCACCGCTATGATGAATTCCAAAAGCTCATTTCTTCTAAAATAGCCGAACGAACCGACAGGGTATCCGCCGACTATTTCACTTGGCTGATTTTGACGGTTTCCGACGGAATTATTATTCAAAACAGCCTTAAAAACGACGCTTTTGACACACAGCAATTCTTAAAGCAAAGCACCGAATACATCAAAAAATTCGAAAATATGCACAAAGCATAACCGCAGCCTCTGTTTTATAAACGGAGGCTTTCATTTTGAATTTTTTATAAAAAGCATTACCGATAAATATATACTTATTGCCAAAAAGGTGAAATTATAACCGCTTTTAATAAGTATGTAAAATCCGAAAAAGTTCATAGGAACGAGAAAAACAACAGACACCGCAGTTATGATTTTTTCGCTTTTATCGCTCGGAAGTCTCTCAAGCAGCAGACTTTCAAGCGCCCTGCCGCCGTCGAGAGAAAACACGGGCATTATGTTAAAAAGACCGATTATCAAATTTATTGCCGCCATTTCAAGAAAAATATCCTTACGGTAAAAAGCATATAAGAGCACAAACACAAAAAGAAGAAAAAAGTTCATCATCGGGCCGCTTACAGCCGTGATGAACTCTTTTTTATAGTCTTGCGATATGTCGTTTTTTCTGATTATCGTCATTCCGAAAATGCCAAAGCGCACGGTATCGGGCTTTTCTCCGCATAAAACAATCGCCAAAAGGTGTCCTGCTTCGTGCAAAAGTGAAAACAAAATGGCATAGCGTATCTCATCATTGATATTAAAGCTCATTAAAAAGGTCACGCAAGCCGCAAACAAAAAATCAATTTTAACGCTTACGCCTCTTACGGAAAAACGCATCAGCTCTCAAGCACCCACAGCGGATTATGGCGCACCGAGCCGATACGGATTTCAAAGTGCAAATGCGGTCCTGTCGCCTGTCCCGTTGAGCCGACTTTAGCGATAATCTCCCCTGCTCTGACGTTTGCGCCCTCCTCGGCTATCAGCTCCGAGCAATGACAGTAAACCGTCGTGATATTGCCCTCTGACTCAAGAAAAATGTAGTTACCTCTTATATCCGAATAGGAAGCCTTTACAATTTTTCCGTCAAAGGCGGCTTTTATCGGCGTTCCCGATTTTGCGGCAAGGTCTATGCCCGAATGGAAGCCGTATTTATTTGTAACAGGGTTCATTCTGTACCCGAAGCGTGATGTAATTCTTGTATATTCAACAGGCTTTACCATAGGCTTGCTGAAAAACACAGGCGAAAATGAAGCGGTTGTGCCGTCAACATACATTAAATCCTCGCCGCCTGCGCCCGTCAGCTCCTCTTCGACGGCTGTTTCCTCGGACGAACGGTTGTTAGGCTCCGAAACAAATGCAATTACCGAACGAACACAGTCCGCCAAGTCTTTTGCCGTCAAATCCTTTTGCATTATCGAATTATAAAACTCGTTTATTGCGACAAAGGTCTTGCTCTCAGTCTTATAAAAGGTGAAAAAGAGAAGCAATACCAATGAAAACACAACCATTTGCGTCATAATAACAGAAGTCATCAAGTCGCTGACCTTTTTCGGCTGTTCATCCTGTGCTGCGGCTCTCGACCTGCTGCGATTTCTGCGTAAATCACGATAATCCGCTTCGTATTCCCTTAATTCATATTCCATATTATCACCCGATAAAGAATATGTTTTTTCAAAGAAAAATATGATAAAAGCCCGTCATAAGACGGGCTTTTTATATAAAGTATTATTGTATCAAGTCAACAACATTCTGTCGTTGTCAAGAGCCTTACCGGCTGAGAGCTTGAACTGTTCAAGCAAATCGGAAACGCCGAGCTTTGCCCTTTCCTCGCCCTCAACATCAAAAATAACAGTTCCCTTATCCATCATAACCGTCCTGTTTCCGAGGTCGAGAGCCGACTGCATATTATGCGTAATCATAAGGCAAGTAAGGTGGTTTTCCTCTACGATTTTTGTTGTGAGCTCAAGTACCTTTTCGGCAGTTGAGGGATCGAGTGCCGCCGTATGCTCATCAAGCAATAACAATTTAGGCGGAGTATATGTAGCCATCATAAGCGTCAACGCCTGCCTCTGACCGCCCGACAAAAGACCTACGGGCTGGTGCATTCTGTCCTCAAGTCCCATATTCAAAAGAGAAAGTCTTTGACGGAACTCCTCTTTGTCTTTCTTATTGATTTTACTCAACCAACCGCCTTTACCTGCCGCAAGAGCAAGATTTTCCTCAATGCTCATTCCGGGTGCGCTGCCACGCATAGGGTCTTGGAAAAGACGTCCGATAACCTTTGCCCTTTTGTACGAGGGGGTTAAGGTTATATCCTCGCCGTCAAGAACGATACTGCCCGTATCGGTTATAAAATCGCCTGCGATAGCGTTAAAAAGCGTTGATTTTCCTGCTCCATTTGCACCGATAATCGAAATGAAGTCGCCGTCTTTAACGCTCAAGGAAAGGTTGTCAAGAGCGAGCTTTGCATTGACAGTATCGGGATTGAAGGTCTTTGTAATGTTTGTTATTTCAAGCATTATGCCGCCCTCCTTGCTTTGTTATGATCTAATCTTCTCTTGAATTCAGGATATTTACTCTTGAGATAAGGTCCTGAAATTGCGATTATAACAATTACCGAGGATACCAGCTTGAGCATTGAAGCAGGCATATTGAAGCGAAGTGCAACGGTATAAACAAGGCGGAACACGATAGCGCCGATAACCACACTTATCGCCTTTGCGGTAATCTTACCCTTACGCATAAACACGCCGCCGATAAGAAGCGAAGCGAGGGCAACGGTTACCATACCCGTACCTATATCAATGTTTACCGACTTTTGAGACTGTGCAAGCAAGCAGCCCGAAAGTCCCGTGAAAGCGTTTGAAACGCAAAGTCCGATAATCGTTGTAAACGCAGGGTTTATTGACGAAGAACGAACCATATCGGGATTGTTGCCCGTCGCACGAATTGCAAGTCCCAGCTTTGTTTTCAGGAAAAGCGATAAGAACAAAATCACAAGCACTACCGCTATCAGCGAGACAATCAGCACCGACTGCTTTTCAAGAAATGTGCCTGCAAGAAGCGTTTTCATTTTTGTAAAAACAGTTTCGGTTTTATTCATATTAAGCAACGACGAATTGCCCATAGCCGCTATGTTTATCGAATACAATGCCGTGTTGACGATAATTCCCGCAAGCAGGCTGTCAACGCCCATTTTCGTCTGCAAAATGGCTGTTATAAATCCCGATGCGATACCTGCGAGCATTGCCGCTACGATTGAAAGATACGGATGCCCCGATATTGCGACAACTGCGCCGACGGACGCTCCGAGTGTGAAGCATCCGTCAGTTGATAAGTCGCAGACATTAAGCATCGAATAGCTTAAAAACAATGCAAGCACCGTAAGGGAGCTGATAAGTCCCAATTCAAATGCTGTTTGTAATAATGCTGTGGCTGATACTAAGCTCATAATTTGTTAAGTCTCCTGTTTATTCTGCCGCCGAGGTAAAGCTCTCTGCGGTTGTTATGCTCTGAATTTTTGTGCAATAGGGCTTGAAGGTTGTTTCAAGTGTATTGTAATCGTAACCAAGCTCCTTGCATATATCGGTGTTGATTGTTGCCGTGCCGTTATCAAATACAGTTACGGGAAGAGTTGCCGTGTCAGCACCGTCAACAAGAATATTAGCAATCATCTTTGCTGTTTCAACACCAAGCTTGATATAATCAACGCCGTAGCCGAGGAATGCGCCGTTAAGTGCAAATGAATCTGCGCCTGTGAAGTGCGGGATTTTAGCCGCTGCAAAGGTTTCATAAATTGAAAGCTCTGATTTCATAATTGTATTGTCGGTAGGTGTGAATACTGCGTCAACCTTATCGTTTACAAGAGCCTGAGCTGCCTGCTGAACCTCTGCGATGGTTGTTCCTGTGCGTTCAACGTATTTAATACCCTTTTTGTCAAGGAATTTCTTTGCTTCTTCAATCGGTGTTTTTGAGGAATCCTGACTCATATCGTAAAGGAGACCTACTGTTTTTGTCTCAGGGTTGTTTGCAAAGATAAGATTCATAATTGCTTCTGTATTGAGGTAATCCGAGGTACCTGTGATGTTTGCGCCGGGGTTATCAAGTGAATTTACAAGTCCTGCGCCTACGGGATCGGAAACCGCCGAGAAAACAATCGGAATATCTGTTGTTGCCGCCTGCATTGCGATTGCTACGGGTGTTGCGATACCGACCATAAGGTCAACGTTTTCAGCCTTGAAGTTTGAAATTATCTGAGCGAGAACGTTTGTGTCGCCGTTGCAGTTATCATAAAGGATATTGAACTTAACGCCCTTTTCCTGCTCGATTACCTTTAACTGTGCTTCGATATTTTCATAAATCTGATTGAGTGATGCGTCATCGACATAGTTGCAAATGCCGATTTTATAAGTCTTTGATGCGTTGTTGTCTGAATTTTTGTCGTTTGCGCAAGCCGCAAAGCCTAAAACAAGTGCGAATACGAGTAATATTGATAATGCTTTTGTAATTTTTTTCATGGTGATTGGCTCCTTAATTTTATAAAATGTTTTGATGATTTTCGGTTTTTAATTTTACTGTCGCCATCGCCATCGCCTTGTTAAAATTATCATAAAATCACTCCAAATAAAAATAAAAAAATCCTGTCCCAATAATTGGGACAGGATATAAATACCTGCGATACCACCCAAGTTGACGAAATAACTTCGCCCGCTCTGCCTCATACTGAAATATATGAGCTGTACTGTAACGGGTACACCCCGTCGGTTACTACTTGCGAAAACGCTTTCGACCGCCCTCATAAGTCCATTCGCCTTAAATTTCACTGCTGCCATCTCACTGTCGGCAACTCTCTTTGAGCTTCTGTAAAAGGTTACTACTCTTAATCGTAGGTTTTGTGTTGTTTTTTATAAGATAGCACAAGTATAAACACTTGTCAACACTTTTTTCAAAAAATTAAGAATTAAATTTGTCGCCGTCTACGTTGTCTTTTTCTTCGGGAGCCTTTTCGTCCTCAACGGTAAAGTCAACACTCATACCCTCCGAGCCGTATGAAAAGCCGTTGTAATCCATAGGATTGCGGTCGAAATTCATATCGGGTACAACGGGAATAATTCCGAAAGAATCGGGCGATATAAGTCCCGAGTCAATAGCATGCTTTTTAAGGTTTTCGTAGTACATAGCCTTTGTTGTTTCAACATAGGGTGTAACATAGATAATAGCAATTCCTGCGGTACACGCAACAAGCAAGTACCAAGCAATGAAGCTCAAATCAAGCACGAACAAATCTGATTTATAGCCTTTTGTCATAATCTCGCTCATTTTTCTTGCGTCACGTGAGTTGAGATTGGGATTGTCGTGAAGAATGTACTTTACCTGCGAATATGAATACCCCTTAATAACGCCGGGAATGACAAAGAGCAATGACCAAAGTCCGATAATAATATTTGTGACAAGCATAGTCGAAAGGTATTTTCCGAACCTGTCGAAGCCCTCTTTGTATATAGACTTCCACTCGGGGTTAAAGCCCCTGATGTGATTGAGATAATATCCTGCAAGAGAAACCATAAAAGGTAACAAAAGTATGCCGATTACGAAATTTGTGCCTCCGACGCCGACGGACGCATTGTCAGCCGAATCATAGTAATCGTCAAAAAACACCATTCCGTTAGAGAGAATATTTTTTACGTTGACCCAAACAGCAAATCCCTCCTGCAAAAGATAAATGATGATTGCCGCAAAGAACATTTTCAACCATCTTGTATCGGTAGAAATGAAATTTTTAGCTTCATACTTAATTGCCTGTCTGTTTAATACACCCATATTTTACCTCCTTATTCCCTGTGCCACTTCACGCCCTGCGGAGTGTCCTCAAGTACAATGCCCTGCGCTTTGAGTTCATCTCTTATTCTGTCAGCCTCAGCCCAGTTTTTCTCCTTTCGAGCGTTCTGGCGAGCTTCGATAAGCTTTTCAACCTCTTCGTCAAGGCTGCCTGTATCTCTATTATAAACGAGTCCGAGGACATTTGTCAATTCGTCAAACAAATTAATGGCATATTTAATAAGCTCAGCTGATTTAGAGTCGATTACATTGACATTTATATCCTTAACAAGCTCAAAAACAGCCGAAATACCGTCTGCGGTGTTAAGGTCGTCGTCCATAGCCTCAATAAACTGTTCACGTCTTGAATCAAGCTGCTTTTTGATTTCCTCCGCATTTTCGGGAACAATATCCGTTGCATTCTCCAATGCGAAATCAAGGTTGTTACGGCAAGTATAGAGTCTCTGAAGCGAAGCCTTGCACTGCTCGATTATATCTACGCTGTAATTTATCGGACTTCTGTACTGCGACGAAATCATAAGATAACGGATAGGCTCGTAGCCGTATTTTTCAGCTACATCACGAACTGTAAAGAAATTGCCGAGAGATTTTGACATTTTAACGTTATCAACATTGATATATCCGTTGTGCATCCAATAATGTGAGAACGGAACACCGTTGCAGCACTCGGACTGTGCGATTTCATTTTCGTGGTGCGGGAAGATAAGATCCTGACCGCCGCAGTGAATATCGATTGTATTTCCGAGGAAGCGATGAACCATTGCAGAGCACTCGATATGCCATCCGGGTCTGCCCTTACCCCACGGAGACTCCCAATAGGGCTCGCCGGGCTTTGCACCCTTCCAAAGTGCGAAGTCCATAGGCTCTCTTTTGAGCTCGCCGATGTTAATTCTTGCGCCTGCCTCAAGCTCCTCAAGCGGCTGATGCGAAAGCTTGCCGTAGCCCGAGAATTTCTTGGGGCTGAAATATACGTCGCCGTTTTCAACAGGATAAGCATAGCCCTTTTCAACAAGAGTTGTAATGATATTTATAATCTCGTCGATATTTTCGGTAGCCTTCGGATGAACGGTAGCTTCACGGAAATTAAGTCCCTTTGCATCCGTCCAGAACTCCTTGATGTATTTCTCCGAAACAGTTTTGTAATCCGAATTTTCCTCAATCGCCTTTTTGATTATTTTGTCGTCAATGTCGGTGAAATTCTGAACAAATTTAACCTTGTAACCTCTGTATTCAAGATAACGGCGAAGCGTGTCAAAAACGCAAAGCGGTCTTGAATTTCCGATATGAATATAGTTGTAAACCGTAGGGCCGCAAGCATAAATTTTAACCTCGCCGGGCGTGATGGTTTTAAGCTCCTCTTTTCTTCTTGTAAGCGTGTTATATATCCTCATTATGCTTATTCCTTTCTTCTTCAAGCTCTTTTTGTAATTTATCTATCTTAACCGACATTCTGCAAAGCTCCTGCGACACGGGGTCGGGAATATGAATGTGGTCAAGCTTGTCAACTCGTTTTCCGTACTGCTTAACAATCCTTGCCGGAACACCGACAGCCGTACAGTTTTCGGGTATTTCGTCAAGCACCACCGCACCTGCGGCAATATTTGAATTGTCTCCGACCTTAAACGGTCCTAAAACCTTTGCTCCTGCGCCTATCATAACGCCGTTGCCGATTGTGGGATGCCTTTTTCCCACATCTTTACCCGTTCCGCCGAGCGTTACTCCCTGATAAAGTGTAACGTCGTCGCCGATTTCGGCAGTTTCTCCGATTACCACGCCTGTTCCGTGATCGATGAAAAATCTTTTTCCTATTTTTGCGGCAGGATGAATTTCAATTCCTGTCTTTCTGACCGCCCGCTGAGATATTGCTCTTGCTATAAATTTATGATTATGCGTCCAAAACCAATGCGCCTTGCGGTGCATCCTTATAGCCTTCAGTCCCGGATATAAAAGCAAGATTTCAGCATTTGACTTTGCGGCAGGATCCCTGTCCTTGACGGTTGCGATGTCCTCTTTTAACTGTTCGAACATCAAAACACCTCCGATAAAAAATAAAAAACGCCTTCAAAGTCTTACGACTCCGAAGGCGAAAAATTCGCGGTTCCACTTCGATTTGTAACTCAAAAGGCTTTAACGCACCACTGCGTGCGAAGATACTGAAATTCCCTTCGCCTGCTCATAAGCGCACTTCGTAAATTCCTGTCTTAAAGGCGCTTTCAGCCGATGACGCCCTCTCTCTAAAAGCATAGAAAAATACTACTCTTCTTAATCACAGCATTTTTACAAATATATTGTACCACACTTATTTTGAATAATCAATCGAATTTTTACTGTCTTTTATATATATTATGCCTGAAATTACCGTAAGTACCGCTGTTATCCACAAAAGTCCGTTGGAAACATTGGAAAGAGTAAGCCAAGCAGGCAATTTTTCAAGGCAATTTGAATGTAAAACGTCGTTGATTATATAATCAACCTCGCAAAGCAGCATTATGACAATCGTAAATGTCATTTGGCTGACTGTTTTGAGCTTGCCCCAGATATTCGCAGGGATAACCGTTCCGTTTGAAGCGGCTATCATTCTTATTGATGCAATGGCAAACTCCCTTGTGAGGACTATCATTACAATCCAAATGTTGCAAAGTCCCATTTCCATTAAAGCAAGCAGCGCCGAGGTTGTCAGCACCTTATCCGCTATCGGGTCAAGGAGTTTTCCGAAGTTGGTTATCTCGCCGTTTTTTCGTGCAAGCTTACCGTCTATGGCGTCGGTTATTGCCGCTACGGAAAATATCAGCGTTGCGATTAAAAATCTGTGAGGTAAGCTCTCCCAAAGAATTACCGCAAGGTAAATGGGCGTAATAATCATTCGAGCTATCGTGAGCTTGTTGGGTGTGTTTAATTTCATACTACTTCTCCGATTAAATCATATTCGTTTATACCCATTATCTCAACATCCACAAAATCGCCCTCGTTTAATTCGTAGCCGCAGGTAAAGTTTACAGTTCCGTCAATTTCGGGTGCGTCACGCCAAGTTCTGCCGTAATATGTGTCTGTGTAAGCGTCGTAGCCCTCGACAACCGTGCGCAAAACCTTGCCGATATTCTGCTCATTGAGCCTTTCGAAGATACGGAACTGCTGCTCCATTATCGCTTCTCCACGCTCTTTTTTAACGTCCTCGTCAATTTGGTCGGGAAGCCTTGCCGCAGGTGTTCCCTCCTCCGCCGAGTAAGCAAAGCAGCCGAGTCTGTCAAACTGTGCTTTTTCGACAAATTCCGACAGCGTTTCAAAATCCTCCTCCGTTTCGCCGGGGAAGCCTGTAATGAGAGTTGTTCTCAATACGACATCGGGGATTTTCGCCCTTATTTTTTCAACAAGAGAAAGCAAGCTGTCCATATCGCCCACACGGTTCATACGTTTGAGAACGGGTGCACTTGCGTGCTGAATCGGAATGTCAAAATATTTAACTATTTTATCGTTATTCGCAACAACGTCGATAAGCTCGTCGGTAATCCTCTCGGGATAGCAATAAAGAACTCTTATCCACTCCAAGCCCTCGATTTTGGCAAGTGAGGTCAAAAGTGCGGGCAAAGCGGACTTTCCGTACAAGTCCTCGCCGTACCTCGTTGTGTCCTGTGCGACAACGACAATTTCCTTTACGCCTGAACGCACAAGGTCCTGAGCCTCTTTGATTATATCCTCGGGCTGTCTTGAACGGAATTCGCCTCTGATTGAGGGAATTGCACAATAAGTACAGTGGTTTGAACAGCCCTCTGCGATTTTAAGATAAGCAAAATATGACGGAGTTGTGAGCATTCTCTCGCCGTTCAAGGGCAAGCAGGTTTTGTCTGCAAAGCTCTCGATAGTTTCATCGGACTCCAACGCATTTTTGCATATTTCGCAAATGTCGCCGTTTGAACCGATACCTACAACCGCATCAACCTCGGGAAATTCCTTTGCAATTTCCTCCCTGTACCTCTCCGCAAGGCAACCCGTAACGATTATTTTACCGATAACACCCTCGTTTTTCAACTCGACCATATCAAGTATATTTTCAATAGCCTCTTTTTTGGCATCCTCGATAAAGCCGCAGGTGTTTACGATTACCGCATCTGCACCGTCAACGTCATCTGTAATTTCAAAGCCGTTTTGAGCAAGACGTGCAAGCATAATTTCGGCGTCAACCTGATTTTTGGGGCAGCCGAGTGAAATCATACCTATTTTTTTACTCATAGTAATTACCATTGCCTTTCAAGTCATTGTCCGTATCCGCAACCTCGTTCAACGCCTTTTTTATATCGGAATAGGAATAGCCCATTCTCATCAAGCCGTTTATTGTCCGTTTGATATTTTTTTCATCGGACAACTTGTTGCGGTATTTTGAATTCAACAATAATATAATACGATTAAAATCGTCTTTGTCAAGTGATTTTACAGTTTCGCTTGCAATTTCCGATGTAATTCCCTTTTGCTTTAGTTCCTGTTCGATTCTTTTAGGGCTGTATTTTTTGCGTTCGTACAACTCCTGCGCATAAAGCTCGGCAAAGGCTTTGTCGTCAATAAGCCGAAGCTCCTCAAGACTGTCGGCTGCAGACTGTGCCGCCTCTTTAGGATATTTTTGCGATAGCTTTGTAATAATTTCTTTTTTTGAATGAGCACGGCGGGAAAGCAGGCTCATTCCGTTTAAGAAAGCACGACGGGAGTTGACCGAGCACTCAAGTTCAGCCAACTCCTCTTCATCTATACTGTTAAAATTATGCCATTTTTCAGAGTACCAGAAGTTACTGTCAACGGTCATTTTGTATTCGCCGTCGATATAAATATGTATCTTCTGCGCTCTTCCCGTTTTAACGCTAAGCTCCATAATTATTCATCGTCAACGATAATGTCGATTTTCGCCCTTGCTTCATCCTTAGTTGTAGCGACAGGCTTATAAGCGATAACCTCATCTTCGCCGTCAAAATCGTCAGTCTTATTTCTCGATTCTTCAATCTTCTCTCTGATTTTAGCTTCGATTTCGTTAGCGATTTCGGGATTATCTCTGAGGTACTGCTTGGTGTTCTCCCTGCCCTGTCCGACTCTCGTCTCGCCGTAAGAGAACCATGCACCGCTTTTCTTCATTATATCCATTGAAACAGCCATATCGACAAGCTCGCTCTCTCTCGAAATACCCTCGCCGAACATAATATCAAATTCAGCCGTCTTAAATGGCGGAGCTACCTTGTTTTTAACAATTTTAACCTTTGTATGCGAGCCGATAAATTCGCCGTTAGTTCCCTTGAGTGATTCCGTTCTGCGTACATCCATACGGATACTTGCGTAGAATTTAAGCGCACGACCGCCTGTTGTGGTTTCGGGATTTCCGAAAACAACGCCGACTTTTTCACGAAGCTGGTTAATGAAAATGATTATTGTATTTGATTTTGAAATAACGCCTGCAAGCTTACGCATAGCCTGAGACATAAGTCTTGCATGAGCACCCATATGGCTGTCGCCCATCTCGCCGTCAATTTCAGCTCTCGGAACAAGCGCGGCAACAGAGTCAACAACAATTATGTCAAGAGCACCCGAACGTGCCAGCTGTTCAACAATTTCAAGTGCCTGCTCGCCGTCGTCGGGCTGTGAAACAAGCAAGGAGTCAACGTCAACTCCGAGATTATGAGCGTAAATCGGGTCAAGAGCGTGCTCTGCGTCAACAAACGCAGCCTCTCCGCCTGCCTTTTGAGCCTCGGCAACTGCGTGGAGAGCAAGAGTTGTTTTACCTGAGGACTCAGGTCCGTATATTTCAATAATTCTGCCCTTCGGGAAACCGCCGATACCCGTTGCGGCATCAAGAGCTATTGAGCCTGTGGGAATTGCCTCGATATTAAGAGCGTTACCCTCGCCCAAGCGCATAATTGCGCCCTCGCCGTATTTTTTCTCAATCTGTGAAAGAGCAGTTTCAAGAGCTTTCTTTTTATTATCGTTTTTTGATATACCTGTTTTCGGTGCCATTATTTCAACCTCACAATCGCACAAATGTTCGTTTTCTAAATTATATATGATACTGTGTAAAAATGCAAGTGTTTTTTAATAATTTTATAAAAATTCAGGCAAAATATTTTACTATCGTCATTTATTTCGCTGTTTTATCGGCTAAAAAGGAAAAAAGAGCAAATTTTTTATATTTTTTTGTAAAAAGGCTTGCATTTAGTTAAATATTCTGTTAAAATACTGTCTGTTATCGATTAAAGGAGGTGCCTCGCACTATGGCAAAATGTGAATTCTGCGGAAAAGATGTTGCTTTCGGCATTAAAGTTTCTCACTCACACAGACGTTCTAACAGAACTTGGAAGCCTAATGTAAAAAGAGTTAGAGCAATCGTAAACGGCTCTCCTAAAAGAGTTTATGCTTGCACTCGTTGCCTTCGTTCAAGCAAGGTTACAAGAGCTTAACTTAATTGCTGAATGAACTTACGCTCACCAAAAGGTGAGCGTTTTTTCTTTATGCTTTATGCGCTTCAAATATATTTCACACAAGCAAAAACGGGATGCCCTCTTTTTGAGAGTATCCCGTTAATTTTGTAAATAAATCAGTCAAGAATTACGCCCATAACACCTGCGGGAGCAAGAACTGCGTTTGCCTCGTCCGTGTCAATGTGCATTGCAAGTGCATACTGCGGATTTACTCTTACGACCGTGTCGCCGAAAACAAGCGAACGCTCTGCCGAGTCAATTTTAACAGATACAACCTGCTTGTCCTTAAGACCGTACTTTTCAGCGTCCTCGGGAGTCATATGTATATGACGCTTTGCAACGATAACGCCCTCTTTAAGCTCAAGCTCGCCCTTAGGTCCTACAAGCTTGCAAGCACCGCTGCCTGCGATATCGCCTGATTCTCTGACAGGTGCTTTAACGCCGATTGAACGGGCGTCGGAAGCTGAAATCTCAACCTGACAAGCACTTCTGACAGGTCCGAGAATTGAAACTGCCGGAAAAGAAGATTTCTCGCCGATTACCTGTACTCTCTCCTCGCAAGCGTACTGACCGGGCTGTGAAAGATCTTTTTTCTTTGTAAGCTCATAGCCTTCGCCGAAAAGAACCTCGAGAGCCTCCTTCGTTACGTGAACGTGACGTGCCGACGTTTCAACTAAAACTGTTTTTTCCATTTCTAAATACCTTCTCTTATTGTATTATAAACCCAACTCGGCTCTTGCTGCCTTGATATTGGCAACAAACTTTTTACCGGTTTCGGTTATTTGCTTATAATCGCCTGTTTTTGCACCTGCGGTAAGCGACGAGCCTGCACCTACGGCAACTGCGCCTGCTTTTATCCACTCTCCGACGTTATCTGCGTTAACTCCGCCTGTGGGCATCATTTTAGCATACGGGATAGGTCCTTTAATATCCTTGATAATCTTGGGTCCAAAGAGGTCTGCGGGGAATACTTTGAGAATATCCGCACCGTTTTCCATAGCGATAAGACCGTCTCTGACTGTCATAATACCGGGCATCATAGGAACTCTGTAACGGTTGCAAAGATGCAAAGTGTCCAAATCAAGAGCAGGGCTTACAATATACTGTGCGCCCGAAAGCATTGCTATTCTTGCGGTTGTAGCGTCAAGCACCGTGCCTGCACCGAGAATAATCTCATCGGGGGTGTAGCGTTTTGCAAGCTCCTCAATAACCTTATCGGCGTGCGGAACGGTAAAGGTAAGCTCGATTGCGGCAACTCCGCCCTCAAGACAAGCATCTGTAATTCTTATAGCCTTGTCAACAGACTCGGCACGGACAACGGCAACTATACCGCAATCCTGAATTTTAGTAAGTATTTTTTCCTTATCCATATTTAACTCCTGTTTAACGGCAGGAGCTAACCCCTGCCGTACAAAATTACAACTTTAATATTATAACAAATATTTATCCGTAATACAAGGTGCAAAACAGCGTCCGATATTTCAAGCCGCCGAAACACAATATTGCGGAAAACTTGCTTTTTTCGTAAGACAAGACGTGACGACGAAGGAATATGCGATATTTCGAGTCGTCGGAACACAATATTGCGGAAAACTTGCTTTTTTCGTAAGACAAGGCGTGACGACGAAGGAATATGCGATATTTCGAGTCGTCAGAACGCAGTATTACGGAAAAAGGGGATTATCTGTCTACTCTCGCACCTGCACCGGACACTATCTTCTCAACCTCTTTAAGTGAAGCCATAGATGTATCACCGGGTGTGGTCATTGCAAGCGCACCGTGTGCGACACCGTAGTTGACGGCTGTTTGCGGATCGCCTGTTGTCATAAGACCGTAAATAAGACCCGATGCGAAGCTGTCGCCGCCGCCGACTCTGTCGTAAATTTCAAGTCCCGGCAAGGAAAGTCCGTTGTAAATTTTGCCGTCTGCGTAGCAAATTGCCGACCAATCATTTACGGTTGCGGTCTTAACTGTGCGGAGCGTTGTTGCGATTACCTTGAAGTTCGGATATACCTTGCAAACCTCGCCGAGCATCTTTTTATAGCCGTCAATGTTAAGGGATTTGAGGTTTTCGTCGTTGCCTTCGATTTCGAAGCCGAGACAAGCGGTAAAGTCCTCCTCGTTGCCAATCATAACGTCGATATATTTTGCAATTTCCTTATTGACCTCCTGTGCTTTTGCCTTACCGCCAATATCGTTCCAAAGAGACGGGCGGTAATTAAGGTCATAAGAAACAACCGTTCCGTATTTTTTAGCAGTCTTAACCGCTTCGATAACAACCTCCGAGGTCGTTTCCGAAAGTGCGGCAAAAATTCCGCCTGTATGAAGCCAACGAACACCGAGAGTTCCGAAGATATAATCCCAGTCAATATCGCCTGCTTTAAGCTTTGAAACAGCGGTATTTCCCCTGTCGGACACACCGACAGCGCCCCTGATACCGTAGCCTCTTTCGGTAAAATTCAAGCCGTTTCTGACAGTTCTGCCGATACCGTCATATTTTACCCATTTAATGAGAGAAGTGTCAACTCCGCCTTGAAGCATAAAATCCTCAACAAGTCTGCCTACCTCATTATCGGCAAGTGCCGTAACAGCCGAGGTTTTAAGTCCGAAGCAACGGCGAAGTCCTCTTGCGACGTTATATTCTCCGCCGCCCTCCCACGCTCTGAATGAACGTGCGGTTCTTATTCTTCCGTCGCCGGGGTCAAGTCTTAACATTATTTCGCCCAAAGAAATTGCGTCAAAAGTACATTCCTCGGGTTTTCTCAAAGCCAATTCCATATTTATATCCTTTCAAAATTAAACGTTTATTACATAGTTTCCCAAAAGAATACAAGCCTCGCAAAGTGCCATAAGCACCAGAGCGATAATAATATCCTTTTTGGATTTCTTACCGAGTAAGCCTTGTCTTTCCTTTTCTGTCGAAACGGTAATATCGCCGTTTTCGCCTAAGCTTTCTTTTTGAACGGTAGTTTTACGGTTTCCGTCAACAAAGAATTTAATAACGAACACTATCGCAACAAGTAAAAACAAGCCTGCTATAACATAAATCCACATAACGTAACCGCCCTTTCAATAAAATCAAACGCCCGAATAAGCGTTAAATCCGCCGTCAACCGCTATCGTCGTTCCTGTGATAAAGCTCGAATATGCCTCATCGCAGAGGAAAAGAAGTGAACCTTCAAGCTCCTGCGGCTCGCCGAAGCGTTTCATAGGAGTTGCGGCAAGTATTTTGCCCGTTCTCGCTGTGGGTGTTCCGTCCTCGTTCCAAAGCAAAGCCTTGTTCTGATTTGTCGAGAAAAAGCCGGGTGCGATTGAATTGACACGAATTCCGACATCGGCAAAATGTACAGCCATAAACTCCGTGAAGTTCTTAACCGCCGCCTTTGCCGCCGAATATGCAGGGATTTTTGTAAGCGGACGAAAAGCGTTCATTGAGGTTATCATTACAATACAGGTGTTTTCTTTTTTAGCCATATCGGGTGCGAACACCTGTGTCGGGATAAGAGTTCCGAGGAAGTTAAGGTTGAAAACAAACGAAATTCCCTGTGGGTCAAGGTCGAAGAAGGTTTTTACATCGTCATTTTTTTCAACAAGGTCGATTTTTTCAAGTGTTTCCTTTGTGGTTGTGCCCTTAGGATTGTTACCGCCTGCGCCGTTTAACAAAATATCGCAGGTTCCTAACTTTTCGTTTACGATTTCCCTTGCCTTTTCCATGCTCTCTTTTTCGAGTACATTGCAGCCGACAGCTATTGCCGTACCGCCGTTTTCGGTTATTTCATCGGCAACTTTTTGAGCCGCCGCTTCGTTGAGGTCGAGAACAGCAACCTTAACGCCCTGACGAGCAAGTGCCTTTGCAAAATCGCCGCAAAGAACTCCGCCGCCTCCTGTAATAACAGCTACTCTGCCTTTAAGATTTTCATGTGTCATATCAGTTTCTCTCCTTACTCTTTTTTACAGCTTCCCAAAGTCCGTTGAGATATGCGACGCCGAGTGCTCTGTCATAAAGACCGTAGCCGGGGCGTGCAACCTCTCCCCATATCATTCTGCCGTGGTCGGGGCGAATATATCCGTCAAAACCAACGTCCTGCAAAGCCTTGACGATTTCATACATATCAAGCGAACCTGTATTGCTCTCGTGCGCCGTTTCGTTGAAGTGATTGTCTACAACCTTTACATTGCGCAAATGTGCAAAATATATTCTGTCGCCAAACTCTCTTATCATTGCAGGCAAGTCATTTTTTGAGCTTGCGCCGAGTGAGCCTGTGCAGAAGGTAAGTCCGTTATACTTTGACGGTACAATTTCCAAAAGCTTTTTAAGAGACTCCCTGTCCTTAATAATTCTCGGAAGTCCGAAAATATCCCATGGCGGATCGTCGGGATGGATAGCCATTTTGACATCACACTCCTCACACACGGGCATAATCGCATCAAGGAAATATTTGAGATTGTTCCAAAGGTCATCAGAAGTAACACCCTTGTACTTTTCAAAAAGCTCCTTGATTTCGGGCATTCTCTCGGTTTCCCAGCCGGGCATTGCATAGCCGTTTGAGTTATCGTCAATGTCCTTGAACATCTGCTCGGGGCTTTTACCCTCAATCTGCACTCCGTCATAGGAAAGACAGGTTGCGCCGTCGCCCATATCCATTGCAAGGTCAGTTCTTGTCCAGTCGAAAACGGGCATAAAATTATAGCATATAACCTTAACGCCTGCTTTTGCAAGGTTGCGGATGCTTGCTTTATAGTTTTCGATATATTTGTCTCTTGTAGGCAAGCCGATTTTAATGTCCTCGTGAACGTTTACGCTCTCGATACACTCCATTGTAAGCCCTGCTTTTTCAATCTCCGATTTCATTTTCATAATGTCATCGAGTTCCCACGCTTCGCCCGCAGGTAAATTGTGCAAAGCAGGAACAACGCCGACAACATTCGGGATTTGCCTAATTTGTTCAAGGGTTACGGTGTCCTTTTCGGAACCGAACCAGCGAAAAGTCATTTGCATAGCTTCAACCTCCTATACATACGCTTTTATTTTATCACGTAGTATTATTATTGGCAATAAAAAATATGATATTTTTACAAATTAAAAGCACCTCAAACAGTACAAAACCAATTGAGGTGCAATTTGGCTGAGTGTTCATAAGGAAGTATTGGTTTCTCACATAAAAACCCATTATGCTTTTGCCAAAAAGCCTCGCAAGGCGACAGCCTTGCTTCATTTCTCGGCTTCGGCATAAAAGAATTTTTATAGCTACGAAACTGCAACGCACTTCAAAATAATATATTTTTGATACAAGAAAAGGCAACCCCCACAGATAATGCTGACGCATATCTGCGGGGGTTAACGAATTATTGTGCAAAAAGATGTTGTTTTGAAGCAAAACTGCCTTATCAACACTCAGCCTTATTATTTATTATCTTTTAATTTGGCAAGGTATTCCCTGTCTTTTTTTGTAAGCTCGGCGCTTTTAAGCATATCCGGTCTGCGTTCCAAGGTGCGTTCAAGGGATTTTTCTCTGCGCCATTTATCGATATTTCCGTGGTGTCCCGACAAAAGTATATCGGGTACCTTCCTGCCGTGCCACTCGGGAGGCCGTGTGTATTGAGGATATTCCAAAAGTCCGCTGTAATGACTTTCCAATTCCTTTGCCTCGTCGTTCGGCAAAACTCCGTCAATCATTCTTGCGATACTGTCGGAAAGAATGAGTGCAGGAAGCTCTCCGCCCGTCAAAACATAGTCCCCTACCGAGATTTCCTCGTCAACTATTTCCTCGATTATACGCTCGTCAACGCCCTCATAATGACCGCACAGTATTGCGATATTCGGAAGCTGCGAAAGCTCCTTAACACGCTTTTGAGTGAGCGTTTTACCCTGCGCCGACATATAAATAAGATGCGGTTTTTTGCCGTCCTCTGAGCAAAGTGAAGCGAAGCAGTCATAAATAGGCTGAGTTTGCATAAGCATACCCATTCCGCCGCCGTACGGTGCATCGTCCACTCTGTTGTGCTTATCAAGCGTAAAATCTCTGATATTTACAGTATCAATTTCAATTATTCCGTTTTTCCTCGCCCTGCCGATTATGCTCTCGTCAAGCACGGCATTGCACATCTCGGGGAAAAGAGTCATTATTGTTATTTTCATTTTTCAACGCTCTCCCCATCATCAAAAAGTCCTTTTATAGCGTCAATCTCAACAAAGCCTGCTTCAACATCCGTGCTTATAACCACGCTTTTAATTGCAGGAATGAGGGTTTCCCTGCCGTCGTCGGACTTAACCGTCCAGACATCATTTGCAGGATATTTCTGAATATCGGAAATTTTGCCGTAAACCTTATCGGTTCCCGTCTGCCTGACCTCACAGCCTATTAAATCCTCAATAAACCAAGTGTTTTCAGACAAATTCGCATCTTCTCGCTTCATATACAAGACCTTATTGCGAAGCGACTGCGCCTTTTCCATAGTGTCAACCCCGTCAAGCGAGAGTATGACAATATTGCCGTGAGGACGAGCCGACTTCACAGCGATTTTTTCATTTCCGTTTTCGTCAAAATATACTGTTTTGAATTTTTTGATAAACTGCGGCGCATCACACCACGGATTGAGACGAACCTCGCCCTTTACGCCGTGAGTACCGACTATCTGCCCGAGCTCAAGATAAGGTTTAAGCATATTTCCCCCATAAAAGCTAAGGGGTACATAATGTACCCCCACTTAATCAGTCAATATCAATTTGAACTTTTTCCCCGTCCTTAACGGCACGTGCCTTAACAACGGTTCTGATTGCCTTTGCAATTCTGCCCTGCTTACCGATAACTCTGCCCATTTCGCTTTCGTCAACGTGGAGATGATATACAATGATACCTCTCTCGTTGGGCTCGTCAACCGTAACGCTGACCTTATCGGGATTTTCAACAAGACCTTTTGCAATGATTTCAAGAAGTTCTTTCATCTAAAAGATCCCCCTTGATTATTTAATAATGCCGTTCTGCTTAAGCAAAGCCTTAACAGTATCTGTGGGCTGAGCGCCGTTCTTAATCCACTGCTGAGCCTTCTCTGCATCGATATTAACGATTGCAGGAGTCTTCATGGGGTCAAATGTACCGATTTCCTCGATGCACTTACCGTCACGGGGAGCTCTTGAATCTGCTACGATTACACGGTAGAAGGGAGCCTTCTTTGCGCCCATTCTGCGAAGTCTGATTTTTACTGCCATTTTGTTTTCCTCCAAAATATATTATAAATAATTTTATGCCAACCACTTAAATTAAAGTGCTTAGTTGATAAGTTTACATCGGGAAGCCGCCAAAGCCACCCTGTCCGCCGCCGAAATTCATTCTCGAAAGCTTCTTTCTCATGCCCTTTGAGTTGAACTGCTTCATCATCTTCTGCATCTGACGGTACTGTGAGAGAAGTCTGTTGACGTCCTCAACCTGCATACCGCAGCCTGCCGCAATTCTTCTTTTCCTCGACGGGTTAATAATGTCGGGATTTGCACGCTCTTTGGGAGTCATTGAGAAAATAATTGCCTGTATTCTGTCAAGCTGACCGTCGTCTATATCGACGTTTTTAAGCTTGCTTCCGACACCCGGCAGCATTGAGAGAATGTCCTTCATAGAGCCCATTTTCTTAACCTGCTGCATTTGGTCGAGCAAATCATTGAGGTCAAACTTGTTTTTGCGGATTTTAGCTTCAAGCTCCGCCGCCTTCTTCTCGTCAAGTGCCGTTTCAGCCTTTTCGATAAGCGAAAGCACGTCGCCCATACCGAGTATTCTCGAAGCCATTCTGTCGGGATAGAAATAATCAAGCTCATCAAGCTTTTCGCCCATACCGACAAATTTAATCGGCTTACCCGTAACTGCTCTTGCCGAAAGAGCCGCACCGCCTCTTGTGTCGCCATCCATCTTGGTAAGCACCATACCGTCAATGCCGAGTGCCTCGTCAAATGTACTTGCAACGGTAACTGCGTCCTGACCCGTCATTGCGTCAACGACAAGCAAAATCTCGTGAGGGTGAACGGCAGCCTTAATATTCTGCAATTCCTCCATAAGCTCACGGTCAATATGCAAGCGACCTGCGGTATCTATAATAACATAGTCATAGCCCTGATCCTTAGCGAGAGCCACAGCCTGCTTTGAAATCTCGACGGGATCGCCCTGTCCCTTTTCAAACACGGGAACTCCGACCTGCTCGCCGACAACCTGAAGCTGTTTAACGGCAGCCGGACGGTAAACGTCGCAGGCTACAAGCAACGGTCTGTGATTTTCTTTTTTAAGTTTAAGAGCAATCTTTGCACAGTGTGTTGTTTTACCCGAGCCCTGCAAACCGCACATCATAACGATTGTAGGCGGATGAGAAGCATAGGCGAGCCTTGTCTGTGTACCGCCCATAAGGTCGGTAAGCTCTTCGTTTACAATTTTAATTACCATCTGGGCAGGAGTAAGGCTCTCCATAACCTGCGAGCCGATAGCTCTTTCGGTTACCCTTTGAGTAAAGTCCTTTGCTACCTTATAGTTAACGTCCGCCTCAAGCAAAGCAAGACGAACCTCACGCATAGCCTCTTTAACGTCCGATTCATTAAGACTTCCCTTGCTGCGAAGCCGTCCGAATGCGGATTCGAGTTTATCCGATAAACTTTCAAATGCCATTTCAGTACCTCTTATTCAACCACGGACAATGCCAAAGATTTGATTTTAACAACGGTTTCGTTGACCTCTCTTGACAGGTCGTGTTCGAGATTGTAAACATTTATCTTTTCGGCGCAGTCGATTATACCGTTCATACATTCCCTAATATGCTCAAACTTAGCCGCAAAGCCAAGTTTTTCTTCCATCTCGTAAAGCTGAGCCTCGGCACGCTTAATAGCATCCCTTACGCCTTGACGGGTAATACCCTCATTCTCGGCAATTTCGGAAAGCGAAAGGTCGTCATTATAATAATAATTGAGAAAATCCCTCTGCTTTTCGGTAAGAACGTCGCCGTAAAAATCATATAAAATTGTTATTTCAACGTTATTAGCCATTAAAAAAAGCCCTCTTCCGAACGTATAATTCGCAACAACACCCTGTAAAGCCCATTTACTTTACAGGGTGCTATTATACTAAATAAATATCAATTTGTCAAGAGAAATTTATCTCCAATCGATAACCGCATCATGCGAGCCGTTGTTTATGTCGTCATTTCCGACAGCGACCTTGTTTGACTGACCCTCAGGTTTTTTTGCGGTTGTTTCAGGCTCGGTAGCAGGCGCAGCAGTCTCCGCCTCTTTCTTTTCCTTATCCTTTGCCACCTGTGCAGCGGTCTTTGTTATAAGGTCCTCATACATCTCTGCATAGCCGTCCTTGTCGGTTGTTACGGGTATTTTTTCGCCGTTAACATTTGTAATAAACAAATCTCCGTTTTCATCCGTCGAATACTCAACCTTATTATCGGTATTGGGCTTTTCCTTAAAATCTTCATTCTTTTTGCAAGCTGTCATAAGTGTTGCCATCGCAACAAGTGCAAGCGCAACGGCAATAATAGATTTCTTCATAGCATTTCCTCCAATATAAATCTAAGCTTATTTTAACACAAAAGCCGATATTTGCAAGCCTTATTTCAATTCTGCTATCGTAACGCCCTCTTCACCCTCGCCGTAAATACCCGTGCGATAGGTTCTGATATTAGGATGCTTCCTCAAATGAGCTTGAACAGCCTTTCGAAGCGTTCCCGTGCCCTTGCCGTGAATTACGGTAAATTCATTGAGCCCCGAACGCAAAATGCTGTCAATAAAGCGGTCAAGCTCCATAATAGCCTCTTCCCGGTCCATACCTCTTAAATCAACGCTCGTCTTTGCGCTCTGAGTTTTAAGCTCGGTCTCCGTCGTTCTGACGGTACGGCGTTTCGACTGCTCGGTATTTTTCTTTTTCTCACCTAAAAGCCTTAGCGTATCCTCGGGAACCTTTGTTTTGATTATGCCTGCCTGAACCTCAACATTTCCCTTTGAGTCTGCGACGCTTACAACCGTTCCTTCCGTGCCGAGAGTGGTTATGCGGACATTGTCGCCTACTTTCAACGGTCTCGGAAGCTTGTAATCGCCGTCATCATCGTCATAATAGGTATCACTCGTCAAATCGTCGATAGCGTTAAGGTGCTGCTTCATGGCAGCCTTTGCCTTTCTCGCCATCTCGGCGGCGTTTTTCTCTTTCGCCTGCTGTTTACGGAGCATATCAATCTCAAGCATAAGAGAATTTGCGGCACGCTTTGCGTTTTCGACAATTCGTTTTGCCTCGTTCTGTGCTTTTTCGATTTCCTTATCGCTCTTTTTCTGCGCCTCGTCAAGCTTTTGCTGAACAGACTCCTTCATTTTGTCGATTTGAGCTTTAAGCTCCTCTGTTTTGCGACGCTCGTCCTCCATTTGAAGCCTTGTTTTTTCAAGGCTGTCAACAACGTCCTCGAAGCGTGTGTTTTCCTCTGAAATAAGCGTTTGAGCCGCTTCGATTATTTCATCGTTAAGGTTCAAATGCCTTGAAATCGCAAAAGCGTTTGAGCGACCCGGTACGCCGATTAAAAGCTTATATGTAGGGCTCAACGTTTCAACGTCAAATTCACAGGAAGCGTTTTCGACCCTCTCTGTTCTCAAGGCGTATTCTTTAAGCTCGGAATAGTGGGTTGTAGCGGCAATTTTCGCACCTTTTCTTCTGAGATATTCAAGCACCGAAACGGCAAGTGCCGCACCCTCAACGGGGTCTGTGCCTGCACCAAGCTCATCTATCAAAATAAGCGACGACTCATCTGCAATCTCGGTTATCGATACGATTTTTGTCATATGTGCCGAGAACGTTGAAAGCGACTGCTCAATGCTCTGCTCCTCGCCGATATCGCAAAGAATATTTTTGAAAATGCAAAGACGTGAATTGTCGTTTGCCGGAATATAAAGTCCGCACTGCGCCATAAGCGTCAAAAGTCCGAGAGTTTTAATCGAAACTGTTTTACCGCCTGTGTTGGGACCTGTTATAACAAGCGAGTCAAAATCCTCACCGAGTCTGATGTCAACGGGCACAACCTTTTGCGGATTGAGAAGCGGATGACGTGCTTTTTTCAATTCGATTATGCCCTCGTCGTTGATTATCGGCTTTGTGGCTTTCATTTTATAACCCAGCTGTGCCTTTGAGAAAATCAAATTGAGCTCTACCGCACTCTTATAGCTTAAAATTATGCTGTCCGCAAATTCCGACGCCGCAACCGAAAGCTCCGATAAAATCCTGTCGATTTCATCCCTTTCCTTGCTCTGCAAGACCTTGATTTCATTGTTTGCCTCGACAACTGCGGCAGGCTCGATAAACACCGTTGCACCGCTTGAAGAAGTGTCGTGCACCATACCTGCAACCTGTGAGCGATGCTCGCTTTTTACGGGAACGACAAATCTGCCGTTTCGCTGTGTTACAATAGCGTCCTGCAAGCTGCTTCGGTAAACGGGAGAACGCAGCATTTTATCAAGCTGTTCTCTTATTCTCGACTCCTGCGCACGCATTTTTCTGCGTATGGTTTTAAGCTCCGACGAAGCGTTATCCGACATCTCGCTTTCGGAGATAATCGCATTGTTTATCATATCCTCAAGAAATTTGTTCGGATAAAGCGAATTGAACAAATCGTCAAGTGCCGTACTCATACCTGCTGATTTATCGTGCCAGGAAAGTATGCCTCTTATAACCCTGAGTACCTGTGAAATATCAAGTAATTCACGCATATTAAGCACGCCGCCCGCCTGCGCACGGCGGAGTGAGTTGTCAATATTCATAAGGCCGCCGAAGCCGGGTGCTCCGAATTTCGCAATCAAAATATGCGCCGCTTCGGTCTTTGAAAGTAAGCTTGAAGCCTCGAAAATATCATATGACGGCGTAAGTGCCAACGCCTCCTCCCTTGCATCCTCACAAGCGGTAAGGTCTGCAAGCTGAGAAAGTATTTTCGGTAATTCAAGTGAAATGTAATCCTTTTGCATTTATAAAGTCCTCATAGAATTGTAAAATTCAAGTGTTTTGAAATTTCTGTCCGATTTAACTTTTGTATAAATTTCTGTTATATATGAAAGCTCGGATAATTCGGAGTCAGTCATTTTGAAGCTGAAAAGCTTTTCAAGACTTGAGAAAACAATGTGCCGCATTGCCGTAACAATACGCAGCGGAAGCGGAAAAAGAGCGTTTCCCGAGGCACAGTTTTCACAATAGAGAAGTCCGTGTTCAACGTCAAAAAACATTGTTGGCGTTTCAAACTCTCCGCACCTCTCACACGCAACCAAATTCGGTGCATACCCCGAAAGTGACATAAGCCGAAGTTCGACAATAGCTTTTAGCTGCTGTGCAGGCTTTTTGTCGTGAGCCAGCATATAAAGAGCGTTCAGCATAAGGCGCAAATAATCGGTAGCCTGCTCATCCTGCGGCGACAGCTCACACGCAAGTTCGGCAAAATACTGTGCAAGAGCAAGCTTTTCAATATCGCTTCTCAGCTCAAAAAACATTTCGATACTCTGCGCCTCGTCAATTATGTAGCTGTCCTTTCCCGAATAAAAGGAAAGCTGCGAATAGCAGAATTGACCTGTGGTGGAATGTTTTTTGCTTTTTATGCTCTTCGCTCCTCTGACGAAAGCCTTTACGATACCCATATCCTCCGTCAGCACCGTAACAAGCTTGTCCCGTTCACCGATATTCTGTTCTCTGAGGATAAGACCCTTTGTGTTGTACCTCATTTTTCGCTTCCTCGGTTTTCTCTTCCTGTTTTATTGCGTTATATTTTATATAATCGTCAATTTTTCCGCTTTTGTAAAAAACGTACCAAAAATCCTCGCTTTTCATAACAATACCGCCTTAAAAGATTTATATAATTAACTTAACCTTTTAAGACGGCTGTATTACTGTTAATCTAAACCAAAATTGTGAATAATTCCTTCTCTGTTTCGCCAATCCTCTTTAACCTTTACCCAGCATTGAAGATTTACCTTTATATCAAAGAAGTTTTCAATATCCTGACGTGCATAGGTGGATATTTTTTTGAGCATCTGACCGCCCTTGCCGATAATAATTCCCTTATGGCTTTCACGCTCGCAATATATTGTCGCTTCGACATCCATAATACTGCCGTCGTCACGCTCTCTCATTCTTTCGATTGCAACCGCTGTACCGTGAGGAATTTCCTTATCCAAAAGGCGAAGCATTTTTTCCCTGATAATTTCAGCGACAAGCACTCTTTCTGGCTGATCCGTCAAGGTGTCGTCAGGGAAAAAGTGGATGCTCTCGACCGACAACGCTTTTAATTCGTCAAGCAAGGCGTCAAGTCCGTCGCCCGACTGTGCGCTGACGGGAACAATCGCTTTGAAATCATAAAGAGCCGACAGCTCGGCAAGCTTTTTCATAAGTTCGGTTTTGTCCTTGAGCATATCGATTTTATTGATTGCAAGCACAACCGTCATTTTTTCCGTCTTGAATTTTTTTATAAGCTCAAGCTCTGCCGTGTTAAGCTTTTCGTCATTTGCGTCAACCACAAAAAGACACGAGTCAACGTCCGATATGCTGTCGCTTACAGCCTGCACCATCTTTTCGCCGAGCTTGTTTTTCGGCTTATGAAAACCGGGCGTGTCCGTAAACACAAGCTGAACATTGTCCTCAGTTGTCAAAACGCCCATTATTCTTGTTCTTGTAGTCTGCGGTTTTGACGAAACAATGGCAATTTTGCTGCCTATAAGTCTGTTAAGAATTGAAGATTTGCCGACATTTGCCTTACCGACAATGGCGATAAACGCCGTTTTTGATGTATTGTTCATTTAATATTTCCTTTATTTTTTATCCTTTGAAGCCTTACCGAAGCCCTTGAATATAAACACCGTTGCAGGGATTATTGATAATATGAAAACAACAAACATAACGGGATTTTCACGGTAATATAAGAACATTTGCGAAAATGCTTCGGGCTGACCGAGTATCGCAATTCCCGTTGCCACCGCAAAAATCACACATACAAGCACCGCACCTGCCGCCGTGTCCTTTGCAACTTTGCCGTTTTCAGTATACTCCTCACTCGCAATATCAACCGTCCGTTCAACCGCCGTGTTTATAAGCTCTGCCGCCACGACCGCCATATTTGCAAGGAAAATCACAGCTAATTGAGTTCTTGTAATTTCAAAGAAATCATAGACGAAAAGAAAAGAATACATATATATCATACATACAAAATGTATTCGCATATTTCTTTCGTATCTCAACGCCTCAAAAATCCCCGAAAAAGCATAGCCGAAGCTCTTTATAAGACTTTTCATCGCTTATTCCTCGTCGAGATAATAGCTTCCGTTTCTTTTAAGACCGAGCTGTGTGAGAACACTCTCTTCCTTTTCACGCATATGAACAGCCTCAAGTCCGCCGTTCTCGTGGTCATATCCCAAAAGGTGCAAAAGTGAATGTACCGTCAAAAATGCAATTTCCCTCTGAAGCGGATGACCGTATTCCTCAGCCTGTGCAAAAGCCTTTTCAATGGAAATGACTATATCGCCGAGCATCTTTGCGCCTGTGTCGTGGTTTATGTCGTAAACACCGTTTTCGCCGAGTGGGAATGAAAGAACGTCTGTCTCCCTGTCTATGTTTCTATGTTCAAGATTGAGCTTATGAATTTGCTCGTTATTAACAAATGTTACGCTGATTTCAGCCGAGCCTTCAAAATTTTCCTGTCTGAGCACGGCATTACAGCAACGGCGCACAAGCATACGCACACCCGTCGGTATTTTAATATCCTTTTGTTCGTTTGAAATAATTACTTTAATCTTATCCGTCATTTTCTCTTCTCCTCACTTTTTTCATAAGCCTTGATTATATCCTGTACCAATTTATGCCTTACAACATCCTTTTCGGTAAATTCATTGATTGCAATACCGGGAATGTTTTTCAAAATCCGCATTGCCTGTGTAAGTCCCGATTTTTTGCCGTCGGGCAAGTCAATCTGCGTTATATCGCCCGTGACAACCATCTTTGAATTAAAGCCGAGACGGGTTAAAAACATTTTCATCTGCTCTTTAGTTGTGTTCTGCGCCTCGTCAAGAATTATAAAGCTGTCGTCAAGCGTTCTGCCTCGCATATAAGCAAGCGGTGCTACCTCAATGCTTCCCCTCTCCTGATATTTCTGAAAAGACTCTGCGCCGAGCATATCAAAAAGAGCGTCATACAAGGGGCGTAAATACGGGTCAACCTTTTGCTGCAAATCGCCCGGAAGGAAACCCAGCTTTTCGCCTGCCTCAACAGCAGGTCTTGTAAGAATTATTCTGTTTACCTCTTTCGCACGAAAAGCCGTAACAGCCATTGCAACCGCAAGGTAAGTCTTTCCCGTGCCGGCAGGTCCTGCTCCGAGAACAATCGTGTTGTTTCTTATCGCCTCGATATATTTTTTCTGACCGAGAGTTTTAGGCTTTACAGGTTTGCCCTTTGAGGTGACGCAAACGCAATCGCCCGTCATCTCGGAAAGCTTTTCCTCGGAATCGTCCTTTACAAGCGATATAACATAGCGGACATTTTGGTCTGAAAGCGACTCGCCCTTATTTATAAGCATAAGAAGTCCCTTAACGGCTCTTGACGCTTTATCTACATTTTCCGCTTCGCCCGTAATTTTAAGCTCCGAGCCTCTGTTTATAACGCTTACGCCGAATTCCTTTTCTATAAGCTTGATATTCTCGTCAAAGCTGCCGAAAAGGCTGACGGCGTGTTCCATTCTGTCAACATTGATTATTTGCTCGAACACCAAACGACCACCTTTTGAAAAATCTATTTATATTTAATATATTTTACCACAATGTATTATCATTTTTCAACAAAAATTTCAAGTCTTTTGCCTATTTCTTTCTTGCACTCATAGTTTCCGCTGAACAGCGGCTCTCCGTTTACAAAATCGAACGAAAAATCCGACGAAAGTATCTGTTCACTATCCAAATACATAGCTCTGTAAGAGCAAGCGTAAAGGTATGCCGAATAAATCTTTTTGTACTCTTCGGGAAAAGCCTCGCAAGGCTCGGAATAATAAACTCTTTTTGTGATTTTTCCGAGAGGCAGGCTCATATCTCCGTTTGCAACGAAGCTTTTTTCGGTGTAAACATTATCTTCCCCCACACCGATACCAAGCGGAATTTTAAGCCCGAATATAAACAACAAATTCTGCTCCGACAGCTTTGAAAGCCTTGAAAATTGTCCGTTGTTACATGAAGCGTTGATTTCATTTTTCACACGGGCGTGAACTTTACCTCTCGCCGCTTTCAGATTATAGGTCTTGTCGAGATTTTCGGTAATTCCCGAAATAAGCAAATCGCCTTTAAGCACCGCATCGCCCGAACGCACTTCGGCAACTCCAACCGTCGCTTCAATCCCCATTATCGTTCCGTCCTGTGAGGCGACTATATTGCACGGTGTCGTGCTGTCGGGAAATTCAGGTGCCTCGCTCAATTCGCTTACGACAATTTCAACCCTTGAGCCCTTTATATTTACGCTCGCCCACGCAATTTTCGGCAACAGCTTTTTAGCCTCGTATGCCGCCTCCGACGGAGAAATTGCCGACCGTCTTGCGCCCACTTTTACGCCGACTGCTTCAAACGCATCTAAAACCTGTTCATCGGAAAGCGTTTTGTTGCCCGAAACCGACACGCTCCATATCATTGTCGATAAAAAGGAAACGGTAATTACCGCCGTCATAAAGCCTGCAAGCAAGCCGATTCTTCGCCTGTTTTTGTGAATAAAAAACGGCAGTCCGTGCTTCTTTGTTATCCTCACACGAACGCCCGAATTTTTTGCGGAAGCTTTTATAGACTTGTACCCGTTAACCGTTGTGTCGGCTGTTATACTGTCCTTACTCTTTTTCATATTCCAAAGCGGTATTTTATTCATGGTACAGAGGTTTACAAAGCGTTCGGGAAATCCGCCGTAAGCTGTAAAGGTTACAAAACCCAATAAAAATCGTATTAGCCTTATTATCAACATTCCCTCACCCCTGACTTTCAAATTCCACGCTTAAAATATTCCCGCTGATAACCGTTTGTATCTCGGAATACGCTTTAATTTCCATATTGTCTCCGACAAAGGTTATAATGAGCTTGCCTGCGTTTAATCGCACCTTATCCTGCGTGTATTCGAGTATTCCACGGCATCCGTCAACGGATATTTCCCTGTTTCCCTCCGCTTCGATGTGCGGTAAATTTGAAGTTAATATTTCAGGAATATCCAAAGCGGTTTTGAGCTTTTCGCCTGCAATGCTTTTTCGCTTTTCTCGTGATTTCTTTCCGCTTGAACTCATTTGCTCACCTCGCTCATATATCTATATGACAAAGCATATAATTTGATACCATAAAGAGAGTGTGATGATATGGAAAAAATGAAATCCCGTATAGGCAACCTGATTTTAATAATTTTTTCGTTGGGTGCGTGCTTCTGCCTTTTTTCAAAATCGCAGGTCTGTGCCTCGGGAATAAAAGAGGGTATGCTTCTGTGCGTCGATAGCGTTATACCGACGCTTTTTCCGTTTATGATTATTTCGCAATTTATCGTAAAATCGGGAATATGCGATTTGTTCGGCAAAATTCTCGGTAGAATTACGGTTAAGCTCTTTCGCCTGCCCTCTGTCACCTCAAGCGTGATTTTGATGTCGCTCATAGGCGGTTATCCTATCGGCGCAAAAATGACCTATGAATTGCTGTGTGAGGGTAAAATATCGCAAAAAGCGGCTCAAAAATTAGACCTTTTCTGCATTAACGCAGGACCTGCCTTTATAATCAGTACCGTCGGAACAATGCTTTTGGGCAGCACCCGTGCAGGCGTTATTCTCTACTGCTCGGTCGCTCTTTCCTCTGTTATAATCGGGATTTTAACAAGGTTTATTGATGCGGAAAAGGCTTACGAATACAAAAAAGAGTCGCCTGTAATTCTCAGAAATCCCATTGAAGCGTTTTCGTTTTCCGTTACCGACAGCGTAAAGGCTATGATTTCCGTTTGCAGCTGGATTGTAATTTTTAATTGCTTGATTAAATACATTTGCTCGTTCTCGTTAAACGGATATACAGTTGCATTATCGAGTATTCTTGAGGTTACAAGCGGAATTAAAATGTCGCTGAATTTACTGCCCGTACCTGCGTTTGCGGCGATAATCTCCTTTGGCGGTCTGTCCGTTCACTGTCAAATTTACTCTTACGTAGCACGGACGGGGCTGTCGGCAAAGCTGTTTTACACAGCAAGGGTGTTATGCTCTGCGGTATCGGCTCTAATCTGCTCGATAATTCTCAAATTCATTCCGTGCGAAATTGAGGTGTTTGCAAATATCTCAAAGCCGTCATTTGAGGCATATTCCGTGTCGCTCCCTACCGCCTGCGCTCTGCTTTTGATGTGCTCCGTTTTGATTTTTGAACTTGACAACGAAAGGAAATCAAAAAGAGATATTCATACTCGATAGAAAACTTTGAATTTATCAAAAATTTGTGATATAATTAAAAACAACATATCAAATGAGAGATTTTATCCACAATAGGATGTGAAAAAATGAGAAAATCGGTTTTTAATACAGTCAACATATCCCCTGCCTGCGCCTACTGTCAGCACGGCAAGCCCTCGCCCGACGGTGAAACGGTGCTTTGCGTGAAAAAAGGCGTTGTCGCAAAGGATTACAAATGCAGAAAATACAAATATGATATTATGAAAAGAGTTCCTCGCCGTGCACCCGAGCTTCAGCAGTTTAACGAGGACGATTTCAAACTTTAACAAGCAGATAATATGTTAAATTGAAATTTAATATCAACATTTTCTGTCCCGCAAGGGCAAATGACAAGCTAATTCCTAAAATATCAAGGTTTTTACGGCGGTAAAATAAAGCACATATTTTAGTACAATACAATATTCTTAAAAGCGACGCTCCTACAAAGGAGCGTTATTTTTATGCTTAAATTTACTCAACACTTTATAAAAATATGTCGATTTATTTGCTTGATACTATTTAATATATATAAGTAATTTTTTATATTACTTATTTTTAATTTTTTTAGAAAGGAGGTTTGTTCAATGAGCGTATTAAAAAAAGCATTTATTGCTAAGCTTGTCGATTTTTACATTAAAGACAATTTTAAAGGAAACGCATCCGATTTAAAAACAAATTGTTTAGGTATACTTGAAGTCAGAATGTCCTGCAATAAACACCCCGGTGAACATTTCGTTGTATTTATTACGGGACACGGAACTTTGCAGACATCCTGCGGAACAATTTATTTTAGCGGAAACGAGCTTACAATTATATGCAAAGCAAACCGTTACAAGTTCGAATTATTGTTGGGCTTAGAAACACTGCCGACAATAACTTCGAAAATTCATCCACCGTCATTCTTGCTTAAGCAAGAAAAATCAAAAATCAATCAGCGTATAAGAACTATCTTGTGCTGATTGATTTTATTTGTTCAAAACAAAAGGAGTTTTTTATATGTGTAAAAGAAATTTATCCAACAAATCAGATTACAATATGTTCTCAATTTTTGATATGCTGTTCACTTCTGGCGGAGAAACATATACAAAAGAGGAATTGTTAAAACAAGGTATCACCGAAGAACTTTTGGAAGAAGCTATACAACTTAATTTTATTTCAGAGGCGTCAGATGGCAAATTTACAAGATAACTTTAACCCCCAATTTAATTCTTGGAATGAATTTGTACGCTACGGCAGACTGAAATACTATGAACTAAATGACATTGAAAAATGGTTTAAGCTCATATTTTCATATGCTGAAAGCAATCCTATGATAAACGAAAATCTTTGCATAGGTACACCCGGAATTTGGTGTGTTCACGAAGATGATGAAAAATATGACTGCTTTACCTGCCTTAGCGAAGAAATTTCAAAAGTAAAAAAAATGTTCGGTATATCGTAACCTCAGAGCACACAAAAAAGGCAATCTGCTTTTGCAGATTGCCTTGATTTTTATTGTTTTCAGTCCTTGCGCCAAACCATTTTGTTGACAACGCCTGTGTATGACTGAATTATTTTAACTACCTTTGTGGATACATTTGTGTCGGTATAATCGGGAACGGGAATTCCGTAGAAGCCGTCACGGTTTAACTCAACTGCCGTATCAACTGCCTGCAAAAGCGATTTTTCGTCAATTCCCGCAAGCACAAAGCAACCCTTATCGAGTGCTTCGGGGCGCTCTGTCGAAGTCCTTATGCAAACCGCAGGGAACGGAGAGCCTACCGAGGTAAAGAAGCTTGATTCTTCGGGAAGTGTACCCGAATCCGATACAACCGCAAAAGCGTTCATCTGCAAGCAGTTATAATCGTGGAAACCGAGTGGCTCGTGCTTGATAACTCTTTCGTCAAGTTCAAATCCGCTTTGTTCAAGTCTTTTTGCGGAACGGGGATGACAAGAATAGAGTATCGGCATATCGTACTTTTGAGCCATTTTATTTATTGCATTGAACAGCGAAAGGAAATTCTTTTCGGTGTCGATATTTTCCTCTCTGTGAGCAGACAAGAGAATATATTTGCCCTTTTCAAGTCCAAGTCTTGTATGAATATCCGAAGCCTTTATTTTTTCGAGATTTTCACTCAAAACCTCTGCCATAGGCGAACCTGTAACATAAGTTCTCTCCTTTGGAAGTCCGCAGTCGGCAAGATACTTTCTTGCGTGTTCGGAATAAGCCATATTAACATCTGAAATTATATCGACAATTCTTCTGTTGGTTTCCTCCGGCAAGCACTCGTCTTTACAGCGGTTTCCTGCTTCCATATGGAAAATCGGAATATGCAATCTCTTTGCGCCGATAACAGAAAGGCAAGAGTTTGTGTCACCCAAAACAAGCACCGCATCGGGCTTTATCTGTGCCATAAGTTCATAAGACGAAGCTATGATATTGCCCATAGTTTCTCCGAGATTTTGACCTACGGCATTGAGATAAACATCGGGATCGGCAAGACCTAAATCCTTAAAGAACACACCGTTAAGATTGTAATCGTAATTCTGTCCCGTATGAGCCAAAAGGCAATCGAAATATTTACGGCATTTATTGATAACCGCCGCAAGTCTTATTATTTCGGGGCGTGTGCCGACTACAATAAGCAACTTTATTTTTCCGTTGTCTTTGAATTTAACATTTGAAAAATCCATATTAATCACCATAGCCTTTTAGGCAACAAATAGTTTTTTAAAAATCACCGTTTTAACCTGCGTTGCCTGAACAGGCGTTATGGTGATTTCTGCCATCTCAAAATTTTTCCGAAGGCGAATTTTGAGGGCATTATAATTATGTGAATAGTGTGATTTTTCACACTATACCTCTTCAAAAAATGTATCGGGTTTATCGGGATTGAAACACTCGTTACACCACATAACAGTAACCATATCGGTATCACCGAGATTTTCTATGTTATGAGTATAGCCTGTCGGAATATCGACAACTTCAAGTTTATCGCCCGAAACAAAGTATTCGTAAACCTTTTCTTCGCCGATTTTACGGAAACGGATAACACCTTTTCCGCTGACAACAAGGAACTTTTCATTCTTTGTATGGTGCCAATGCTGTCCTTTTGTTATGCCCGGCTTTGAAATATTAACAGATACCTGACCTCTGTCGGCAGTTCTTAAAATCTCGGTAAACGAGCCTCTGTTATCTATATTCATTTTAAGCGGATAGGAAAATTTATCTGTGGGTAGATAAGAAAGATATGTAGAATAAAGTTTCTTTGAAAAACTGCCCTCTGTCATATCGGGAACGCTCTTATCCTCTCTCGACTTCTTGAAAGAATAAATCAAATCGACTATTTCGCCGAGAGTTGTGTTATGTTCAACGGGAACTTTGCAATAATCTCCGTCTTTTGTTTCCGATCCGCAAAGTGCGTTTATGAGTTCGTTTACAACATCATCAATATACACGAGAGTCATTTTGTGGCTTCTGTCGTTGACTTGAATGGGCAAATCGTTTGCGATATTGTTACAAAATGTAGCAACTGCGCTGTTGTAATTCGGTCTGCACCATTTTCCGAAAACATTTGGGAAACGATACACAAGCACCTTTGCGCCTGTTTCCTTTGAATAATCAAAGAATAAATCCTCGCCCGCTTTTTTGCTCTTTCCGTAAGGATTATCAAGCGCCGCTTGAGTCGAAGAAGAGAGCATTACAGGACAAGTGTTATTGTTTTTCTTCAATTCGTCAAGCAAGTCCGAAGCAAAGCCGAAATTCCCCGACATAAACTCGCTTTCGGTTTCGGGGCGGTTTACTCCTGCAAGGTTAAAGACAAAATCGCAGTCCTTACAGAACTCGGAAAGCATTGATTTATCCGTGTCTATATCGTATTCGTAAATTTCAATATCTTGGGTTAAAGGATAAGTTTTGTCCTTGCCGTATTTTATGTTTTCAAGCTCTGCGACAAGGTTTTTTCCTACAAATCCCTTTGCACCCGTAACAAGAATTTTCATTTATTTCTCCATCTTTTCAAGCTTTTCACGAATGTATGCAAGTGAAAGCAATTTTTCCTTTACCTGCTCGACATTGAGAAGTTCTGTATTATTTGAATTGAACTCTGTCAACGGATTGCGGTCTTTATCGCCGTCATTGAAATATTTATCGTAGTTAAGTGAACGCTTATCGCAAGGCACACGGTAGAAATTGCCCATATCTGTAGCGTGAGCGCACTCCTCGTTAGTAAGGAGAGTTTCGTACATCTTTTCGCCGTGACGAATACCGATAACCTTAATTTCGGTTTCGGGGCAGAAAAGCTCTTTTACAGCTTCGGCAAGAACACCGATTGTGCAAGCAGGTGCTTTCTGAACAAGGATATCGCCCGAAACACCGTTTTCAAATGCGAACAAAACAAGGTCAACAGCCTCATCAAGAGACATAATAAATCTTGTCATTTCGGGTTCTGTAATCGTAATCGGTTTACCCTCTTTTATCTGCTCAATCCAAAGCGGAATTACCGAGCCTCTTGAACACATAACATTACCGTAACGGGTACAGCAAATTTTAGTCTTTTCGGGGCTTACGGTTCTCGACTTTGCAACGATTACCTTTTCCATCATAGCCTTTGAAGTACCCATTGCATTTACAGGGTATGCTGCTTTATCGGTTGAAAGGCAAATTACGCTTTTAACACCCTCGTCAATAGCAGCAGTAAGCACATTATCTGTTCCGAGAACATTGGTTTTTACCGCTTCGATGGGGAAAAATTCGCAAGACGGAACCTGCTTTAACGCTGCTGCGTGGAAGATATAATCAACGCCGTGCATAGCGTTTTTAACAGACGCCAAATCTCTTACATCACCGATAAAGAACTTGATTTTATCGCTGACCTCAGGCATCTTTGCTTGGAACTCGTGGCGCATATCGTCCTGCTTTTTCTCATCTCTTGAAAAAATACGAATTTCACCTATATCTGTCTGCAAAAATCTGTTGAGTACAGCATTACCGAACGAACCTGTACCGCCCGTAATCATAAGTGTTTTTCCGGAAAACATAATTTCACACTCTCTTTTTTAATAATTTATTTTAACAATAAAAATTACTGTTTGAAACAACTTTTTATTTACAAAATTATACCATACAAGTCAATTATAAAACACTCTATCTCAATTTACCTTGTTTTAATTTTTGAACAACTGACATAAAGAGCGATTTTTCATAATCGTTAAATCCGCACAAAATCATTATCAACAAATATGTTCCAACCAACACAATGCCATTGATGATGAAATTCAGATACACATTTGAAACAGGGTTATATCTGACTGCAAGCCATCCGATTACACAGGATAAAATCAACTGTGGCATCAACTTCAAATATGTTTCCTTGAAAAATTTTTTCATATTCAATTTCATATTCTTCTCATAGATTAAAATCATCAAAACATTTCTGACAGAATATGCAATGAATATAGCCAAACTTGCACCGATTGCGCCGTAATATTTAGAAAGCGGTATAGAAAACGCTATATTTATAATTCCCATTCCGACAAAAACAAAAGCTTGGAGTTTAACCTTGTTTTCGACAATAAGTGTAGTGTTTGCAATTTGCAACGGCAGATAAAACAAGCTCGGCAAAATAAGCAACACCGCACAAATATAGCTTTCGGTAAAATCAGCTTTGTGCCAAATATCAACAATAAACGATTTTCCCAATGCGATAAACCCGACTGTGATTATTCCGACAATCATTATTTGCAATCTTCCGATTTTAATCATCAAGGGAGTAAGTTCCTCGTCCTTTTTACCTGATACTACAATCCTTGAAATTCTTGGCATAAACATACCGTTTATAGCAGAAGAAAATGTGTAAACATAGCCTTCAATAGTAGAGGCTAAGCCGAAAACCGCTGTGCCTATTGAGCCCGTAGCCGAAAATGCTGCGATTATAGTAGGTGTAATGTTAAATATCAGCCTTTGAGCAAGAGAGGAAACTGTTGTCCAAATCGAAAATCCGAATATGTCATTGAGTATACTCTTATCAAAGTATTTCAAATTTGCACGTAACGGTGTACTGCGTCTTATTACAACAAATTTAATTGCAATCGTGAATAAGCCGCCCAAAGCATTAGCTATAACAAGAGCCTCAACTCCTGCACCGAAAAGCAATGCGATAACAACCATTATTATTATAGAAACCTTATAAAAAAGGTCACATATTTTCAACTGAACAAACTTTTCATAAGCGTTTAACACACCGTTCAAAGTAATGAACGGAAAAGAAAGAACATTGTAAATCGCAACAATTATATAAAGGCTTTTCAACACCGTTATTTCATCGGCAGTCAAATTAACATAAATTTTATCAATAAAGAAATATGCTATGACAAGCGCAACTGTGATAGCGACATCTACTACCAAGTACATTTTATAGACAATGCCCATAAAATCATTGGCTTTTTTTTGTTCGCCCTTTGCGTTATAAATAGATAAAAACCTTGATACAGCCGCACTCATTCCGAAATCGATGATAAACAGCGTTATCAATGATGTGGCGATTGTATAAAGTCCGTAATTTCCCTGTCCGATTTTCGTTATCATCCATGGGGTATAAATTAAACCCGCTGCGATATTAAACGCAATCGCAAAATATGAAATTAACGCACCAAATTTAATTTGCCTTGAACTGTTCATTAAATAACTCCGGTTTCATAACCTGTTTTTCTAAAATCAGGTTTATTTTTTTATTTTGTTCAAACGTTTCTTAAGTCCTCTGCTCAAACTGCCAAAATCACCATGAACAACTCTCAAAAATATAGACTCTACTCGGTTAAAGAAAGCAATCATTTTGGGTGGATTCATAAAATTGTTAACCAATGAATCGTATTCCCAATCATCAACTATGTATTTAGGATGCTTTAACGGAAAATCTAATTTATAAAGTTTTAATCTGTATAATGCACGCTGTCTGTGCGGAACGAGCTTAATGCTTTTAACGCTGTTTGCAGACTCTTCCGATAAACCGATATTTGTCATAAGATTTACTCTCGGAACAATAATAAGCGGATAATTGAGTATTTGTGCTATTCCAAACTGAGTTGACCAAGATGTAAGCTTTCCGCCGTTTTCCATTATCGCATGCTTTTGACAGGCTTTTGAATACGCACTGCCGAAAATGGAATCATTTTTCTCCAGACCTTTCAAAATATGAACGGCTTCCTCGTCATTAAGGAAATCCATATCAAAATCCACTTTATCCCAAGTGCGTTTCCAAGTTGCCCAACCGGCTATTGAACCTACACGTGCAAAAAAATAGTCACTTTTCACCGAATTATATGTATTCAAGTGATTCATGCCGGTAATCATTCCGATTTTATCGCTGTCGATATATCTTTCCAACATTTCTTTACAAAACGGGAAAAAACTTTCCGAAGCTACACAATCGTCTTCAATGATAATCAGCCTGTCAACTTGTTCGAAGCACTTAGTTATTCCCGTGAAAATCCGTCTGCCACAGCCCAAATTAACATCCGAAAAGTCCTTAACCACTTCACATTCCCAATCAATATCATTAACTACTTCACGGCATTTTTTAATATTTATAATATCGTTTTCATTATCGACCCTTGGTCCGTCCTGAATCAAAAACAATTTGGAAGGACGAGCGTTTTTAACGGTCTCGAAAACTTTTTTAAGTTGTTCCGGTCTGTTGAAAAAAATCATTGCAACCGGCACATCTGTTTTTACTGGTTTTAATTCACTCATCTTCAAAACTCCCTATTTAACACTTTAATAGAAGTTAAATCTGTATAAAATTCTAACTTTTCCAAAATGCTCATCACATTTCAAACACTAAAATATTTTGTAAACCAATCTACTCTCGATACTTAATTGTTTTTTAAGGTTCATTATACCCTAATTTAACATTTCTTTAATAACGGTAATGTCTCCGACAATCGAAAAATCATTATGATTACAGCCAATCATCGCCTTAAAGAGCCTTTTTCGATAGCTTCTCTTAATTACATTATTCTAATCCTTTGAGCATTGTTTTCAAATCGCAAATAAAAGCTTTATCAAGTACCCCGATGGTTTTCCTGCTGTCATACTCCTCTGAAAAATCAATGGACTTTATAGCTTTTGCTATATTTTCAGGTGTTTGTTCGTCATAATAATATACGCACTTTCCGATACCGGACTCTTCGACGACGGGTATTCTTACGCTTACAACTCTAAGTCCGTTTGCCATATAGGAAAGAATTTTAGACGGAAATGAAGTGTCATTAAATTTAGCATTGGGGTTTTGGGTACTCAATCCTATATCACAGCTTTGAATAAATTTAATATACTCTTCTCCGGATAACAGTCCGTCATAAGTTATATCGGCTTTGGATTTTTTTGAAATATTATCTATGGTATTAAGCATTTCAGCTTTTTCTTTTTCATTGCCAAAGCCTAAAATATGGACATGATAATTTTCATCAAGAAACATAGCAGACTCTGCCGACGCTATCGCTCCGCCTTTTCTCGGATCAAATGTTCCTGCATAAACACAATGAATTTTACCGTCGGAAAAGATTTTAGGCATTTCTTTTTCAATATGATATGTACCGTAAATAATAACTTCGGGCTTTTTTTTCGTATTTACCTTTTCGGATAAAAGTTCTGTCGGGAAAATAAAGCCGTCGGCAATTTTGAAAAAATCGTATTCTTTTTGCGATGTTTTTTCATCGCCGATAACATCGCCGTAAATCTCTTCAGCTTCGATAATCAACTTAAACCCTTTTAGTTTTTTAAGCCTTTTCACGAGAGACATATAACCGAGCGAATGGTAAACCATAACCGTACTGTCTTTGTTTGTATTCTTAACCATATATAAAAACAGCTTTGTTTTTAAGATTACTCTGTCTATAACCGAAACTATTCTGTTTAATCTCGGTAATGATGAAAAAAGTTTAAGTGTAGTTTTGTCTGTAAGTTTAACTTTTTTTGATTTGCAAAACTTCTTTTCTACCGCTCCCGACGCAGAAACAATTTCCGTGCTGTAACCCGCTTTCTCAACAGCCTCACAAATATAATTCATTTTATTAACGGCAGCCAAAACAAAATTTGTTCCCGAATCGGGCAAATTATAGTAACCTAAATAAAAAATCTTCTTCATATTTTTCAACCTTCACATAACAAAGCTTTAATTCCCATTACTTTTTTCTGTCGACAAATCCGAATAAAGTTTTAAGTATTCGCCCATATTTTTGTTGCTGTCGAAGTTTTCTTTTGCAAACTTAATGCAAGCATCAGAATACGATTTCTTACCGTTGTTAAGCACCGCTTCAATCGACGAATAAACAGTATCCGCCGACAAATCGCTCACAACGCAACCGCAAGATGTATTTACAAGTTCGGGATTTGCGGTATAGCTGTTCGTTACAACAGGTGTTCCGCAAGCAAGAGCCTCGGCAACGACCTTTCCAAAAGTTTCTTCTTTGGAAAGCTGTAAGAACACATCTGCCGCATTGTAATATTTAACAAGTTCATTTATATCTTCTGTAGTCGGTACCCATATAATATTTTGAGGCAAATCAATATCGGGCTTATTACCGACAAGCATAATTATTTCATCATCTTTCAAGAGATTTGAAATTCCTAAAAATGTATCAAGACCTTTTTTATTATTCCAAATATTTGAAACGCCTAACAGTATCTTCTTGTCGGTTAAATTATATTTTTCTCTTATATCATCTGCATTTATTGGCTTGAAAACGTCTAAATCTATCCAATTATAAATCAGCTTAACAATATCTGCGTAACGTGCTATCGGTGATTTTTCAATTTGGCTCGTTGTCCATTTTGAAACACCTATCAAAGCAAGTTTATCAATTTTAGAAAACATTTGAATTTTGTCTTTGAGCAATTCTTCTGTTTTGTCGAAGAACCATGTTCTGTTACCGTCCTGCAAATTAGGACAGTTTCCGCACCGCTCCTGCCATTTACTGCAATCGGAAGATATAAAATGCATGCATTTTCCCGTTATAAACCAAAAGTCGTGAAAGGTTATAACAACCGAAATCTTTTTATCTGCAAGATATTTCATAAGCATTGGCAAGTTTATATAATTCCCGTGAAGATTTCTCAAATGAACCACATCAGGGTTAATTTTATCTATAAACTTGATTAAATCTCTTGTCGCTAAATGCGAAAAATAGCCTTGCTTACCTGAAATTCTTGACAAGAGGCCGTGAAGTTTAACATCAAGTGCAGAACCGATATGATATAAATTCTTATCGTCCGGTTTGTTTGTTTTTGAATAAGCAACATAGGACTCAATCCCATTATTTAAAAGAGCATTATGCAATTCTGCTGTAGTTCTTCCTGTACTACCCAAATTATAAACAGCATTTATTTGTATAACCTTCATAATATTCCCCGTTTCCCAAACGCTTTGCTTATATTCCTAATACTCTTTAATAATAATGTGTTTGCCAGAAAAATTCATAAAACGGATTAAGAAGTATAAGCTTAGCGATTAAAACTCCGACACCGGAAATATATACGATAGGTTGCACACGCTTATTAAATGCTTTTACCAATTCAGGAACAAGCAACATCAAAAACAGAGCGTAATACTGCTGTACTCTCATAAAGGCTTGGTTTCGAATTGTCAAAAGAGTAAATGCGGTTGCAAACAAAGCAGCGTTATAAATAGCTCTGAATTTATCTTCACTAACATTATTTTTGATATATTTAATAAAAATGAATGATGCCAACATTATTAAACAGATAATAAGTACATAAGATGAGGTATCTTCCAAGCTTTCTTCTTCAACATCATAACCGATAAGCTCGGCAAAAGGTCCGTATAACGCTTTACCTAAAGCAAGAAAAGCTGATGTTATTACCGTGAAAATCGCAACATACGTCTTTGTGATTTTTTTATGTGCAAAGAATGCAAACGGCAAAAAGCAAAGACATGATTTATGTATAAAAAATGATAAGAATGTTATAATCAAAAACGGTATGATTTTTTTCTTTTTTATAAATTCATAACCTATAAAAACAACGAATGCCGTTGCAATAGTCTGCCTTATTCCGGTAATGGCATAGAACAAATAGAACAATGTGGAGAAAATTACAAAGCTCAAACAAGGCATCGAAGAGTTTTTGTAAATCCATATTGCCATCGGAATCATAAATACAAGCGCTATGAATATAAGATAAACTTGATAATTTGTAGAAAAGACTTGAAACAGCTTTACAAAAAGTGAATATCCGGGGTCTTTTATATCACCGCCATGTATATAAAATAAAATATCACTGAAAATTTTATTCCAAGAAGTATTTTGTACCAAATAAAATAATCTGCGATAGTTCATTGTATCCGCACCGACATATCCGCTACGAAGTCCGGAAACCAGCACCCATTGTATACACGCTATCGCACAAAATGCTTTTTTCTTTTGATCACTCGGTTTATATGCAAGCAAAAGAAACGCCCACATGAACATCAAAAGAATATTAAGCAAATATATGAGCATCTATTCCTCTCCTTTATAAAGATTTTCTATAAAATATGTGATTATAATGTTTGTTATTTCAAATACAAACGGTATATGGTCATTTCTTATGCTTGTCCAATGCTTTTTTAAAAAATGAATATATAGGGTTTGTAATTTTGTTCAACAAAAAAGCCAAAAGTATTATTACCGCAGTAATAAAAAACCAATTAGCCGGAAACGGCAAAAAGTTTATCTTATGTATTAAAGGAAGTTGAACTAAATATATCTCAAGAGTAATTGTAGAGATAAAAGTAATTACTGTTTTTATAGGCTTTGGCAAATTTTCTAATTTTGAATCGATAGACGCAAAGCAACGAAACAGCACAAAAAGAAGCAATAATAAAACTAATTGATTTATTATTTGAAATTTTGAAATTGCCGTAAATTTAACGAACAACATTTTACTTGCAAAATATGCTATAAGTGAAATCGGCAACGCTATCCAGCAAACAATACATTTCTTATTTATAAACCTTTCTTTTTCTATTCTGCAATACGCACCAATCAACATTGCAAACATAAAAAGAAAAAGTATCATAGGCTCGCCGACCGCATCTATATGATAACGGCTTTTATCATAAAAGAATACATAATATATAAGCCAAACACTTGCAATAGCCAAACTAATCTGTGGAATATGTAATTTTAGTTTATCATATTTCATAATAAAATAAAACGGAATATATAAAACTAAAATAGACGAAATGAAATAATAGCGACTCGGAAAAATAAATGACGAGAAAAGTCCCTTGAATGTAAGTTCAATTCTAAACAAGCCTACTATTCCGTATATTGCCGTCATTAACCATGTGGCAGGCAATAATCTGACAAGTCTTTTTGCATACCATTTTGGAAATGACTCTTTTATATTTACAAGGCAAAAACCCGAAACAGCAAAGAATATAACATTTCCAAATAATCCGCCGTTAGCGATTAAATCGGTAGGATAAACTCCTGTATAATGAGAATTTGTAATAAGACAAGCGGCTAACGCCCTTAAAACCGTTATAAAAAAAATCAACCTTCAACACTCCACTGTCAAATTTTACTTTGTTTTTTACTCAAGATTTGTTTTATTTAGCTGCTAATAATCAAACAAACAACTGCAACGCAAATCTATAAATAAATTAAAACTTTATATCGATAATTGCTATATATATTATTTGGCAAGAGCATTTAACATTTTAAAGAACTCTGCTTTATTGGTTTCACTGTGATTTTTCTTTCCGCAGTCATAGGCTGTTGTCGCATAAGAAAGTCGCAATTCCTCGCTTTCAATCAAAGGCTTGAGTTTTTCAACAATTTGTTTTTCGCTTTCAGATACAACTGCAGAATTATTCTTTATGAAATAATCAATGGAAGCAACATCATTCAGTCCAACCGCAAAAATCGGTCTTGAAGAATTCAAATAATCTACAATCTTTGCGGAAAATGATTGCCTAACCAATGAGCGCCGGCTTTTATCAAAGCTTTCCGCATAAACAAGTATATCTGCTTGTCGCTGAACATCAGATACTTTATCGGCAGGAACACCCACATAAACATCAAAAGAATATTAAGCAAATATATGAGCATCTATTCCTCTCCTTTATAAAGATTGCTCTAAACTTTCCGCAAGTTTTTTTTGAATATCTGTTATTTCAAAAGATTTCTTGCCATAACACCATGCCTTTTCACTATAAATATCAATTAAGTTTTGATTATTTATAAGCAAATTTAATTTTTCATATATTTCATCATTACTTTTTGCAACAATAGCCGCATCATTTTTTATAAGGCAATCTATAGACGCAACATTTTCCGGTCCAACAGCAAAAATGCATTTAGCACTATGAAAACAATCAACAAGTTTTGTTGAAAACGAGTGATGAATAAGGAGATAGTATTGCGGGTCAAAGCTCTCCGCATGCACCAGAATGTCCGCATCCTTTTGCAGTTTTTCAATCTCCGCAGCGGGCGCAGCGCCCATGAACACGGCGTTTTTGCCATCCGCAATGGCATCCCTTTGCACGTCGGACAGCAGCGTTGCGGAATAGATATGCAGCACGGCACGCATGCCGTTCTTATTGATATGCTGTAGCGCTTCTTTGACGGCAGCAAGCGTTTCCCACCTGCCGAGTGCCAGATTGCCCGCATAAAGCAGCCTAAGCGGCTCATGGTGCGGCGTCGGCATCGGCCTTTCGGAAAAGTCCGCGCCTTTCGTCATAATCTCGCAGGAACGCCCGAAAATGCGCTCATAGTCTGCCTTTTGTGTCTCGGAAATGACAAACAGCGTATCTGCCCTTTTTGCTATTTTGCGCATGTACCGCCGATGTACCGCCTGCGACAGGTGCGTCAGCGGAGCAGACCAACCGACGGTATAGCTGTAGTTATCGTCCCACGCAAACAGCATCAACGGTGCGCCGCTGTGCTTTTGGGCAAAGGCGGTCATTGCACCGAGCGAGAGGTTTTCATTCAAAATGGAAACGATGAGGTCGGGCTGTACTTCCTCGATGAATGCACGCAGGTTGCGGTTTTTCCACGGTACGATCTTCCAGATAATGTCACGAGCGATATATTTGAGCCAGGAGGAATTGCGCTTGGCAATCTCCTCCAGATGCATGGCATGTTCGTCGAGTGCATAGTCACTCGCCGTGACGCGCTCGCCGATGCGGTCGCAGCGAAAAATGTAGCGCGGCAGCTCCACCTCCGCAATGCGAAAGGCGGCTTTTATCTTTTTATCGGGCGCACCGCTGCGGGTGAAAAGGCTGTAAAGCTCTGTATCCGCAATCTCACCGAACAGATTGAGTAAGGTGTTGCCGCTGCTGACATCGTAGGCAATGGCGCCGCTGGTAACAAATAACACTTTCATCTTCTTCATCACAAATTCTCCTTGTAGCACTCAATAGCGACCTTCTTTTCCCATTCCACATCGCAATGCTTTGTAAGAACATTTGGAGAAAAAAGGTTGCCCTCTCTACCCTAAGTCTTGGGCAAATTCGGCTCGCCGCCGTAATTTGATGAGGAGGAAGCATAGACGAAATTTTCAACTCTATTCTGCCTTGCCGCCTCAAGCGTATTCAGTGTGTCTTCAATATAGAGAGACAATTGACACAAGCGAATAGGCATTTTTCTGTTGATTACAGTTCATATATTTCTTTGAGTTCATCTTTCACCTTTGATTTGGAATATCTTTTGGAAAACAAATACGCATTGTCAGCAAATGTCATATACTTATCGTTGTTCTCCAAAAGCTCGCAGATATGCTGTGCCATTTTTTCGCTGTCTCCCACATCAACCATAAAACCGTTTTTCCCGTTGTCTATCAACTCTCTGTGTCCTCTGTTATTGGAAATAACGACCGGTTTTTTGCACATCATCGTTTCTATAACATTGATTCCGAGTCCTTCTCTTATACTGCATGCGACAAGCAAATCCGAAATCTGATGATACTCGCTTATATTTGTTCTATAGCCAAGCAATACAACATGATTCTCAAGATGTAATGACTTGATGAGATTATCCAAGTTGTTCTTTTCAGGTCCGTTTCCTGCGATAAGCAATTTAGCATCAGGGTGTCCGGCAAGCACAGCCGGCATTGCTGCAATCGCTGTCTTTTGGTTCTTGTTAGGGAGCAGTTCTCCTATACACAAAATTAATTTTTCATTCGGCTCATAGCCCATCTGCACTCTTTTTTTGCATACTTCATCCGGACTAAGCGGGAAAAAGCGCAATTCATCAACACCGACACCATGTATACGGCAAGTTTCGCACTTAAAGTGTTCTTTTGAAAATCGATAATCTTCGTCAACTATCGTGATGAGCTTGTCAGTCTTATGAGCAAAGAGTTTTTCTATCGGGTAGTAAAGTAACCAGTTTTTAATCGGTGCGCCTTTGTAAAAATGAAAACCGTGCGCCGTATAAAAAACTTTTACTCCTTTTTTCCTGAACGGTGATGCCGCTTTTCGAGTCAGGATACCTCCAACAGGCGTATTGCAGTGAATAATGTCGTATTTACCGTTTTTAATGATCTTCCTCAGTTCTCTGTATGCTTTTATATTTTGAAAGTCAAAAGGGGATCTACAAAACGGAATATCAAACACATGGTCTGCGAAATCCAGTTTCAGTCCGTTTTTTTCAGCAAGATTATTTTTCGCCGCCACGTCGACCTCGCACCCATAATCATGAAGCATTTCCACAAGAGGCTTATGAAATTGACAAATATGAGATTGAACCGTTGCGGTTAAAAGCACTTTCATTTAAGAAACTCCTTCATCTGTTTTTAAGCATTTAGAATGTCTCAGTATGGAAACAACCGATTAAAGATATCATACAAGTGTCAAGGCTTTTTATGTCACCCTTAATAAACTCATAATTCGGATTATCAAGAAACATATCAACATTTTTTTACTTACCTGTTGAAAGATCGTCAAACGCTCTGACCTTATATCCCATATTGAGTATAGCTTCGCAAAGATTTGAACCTACAAAGCCTGCCGCACCTGTTACAAGTAACAGGGAATTTGACGGAAACTTTAAATTTTTATATCCCATTTATATAATTTCCTTTTTCAATATGGTAAAAATTGATTTATTGTAAATATTATATTGAGTAATCTCGCTCTTGTGGCTGTTTCCTTCATATTTATAACACGAATATTCATATTATAAAGCTCATGATTAAGATAGTTTTTCAAATCAAGATGATGTTCATCGGAAATTCTCTTTTCAAGCGGAACTCGGAACATCAAATCAAGGAATTTGCGGTTATTATATGCGAATGTTATATCAAAACAATATTTCATCTCGCTAATATTCATACCGCCCCAGCTTCCCCATGTTACCTCGTTATAATGCATATCCGCCGTAGGATAACAGGTTGGGATTTTTTCGTATTCAAATTCTTTGATATATTTTGCAAAAATCTTGTCTATTTTATGAGCGAGCGGTCTGTTAAGAATAAATATTTTATAAAGATTTCTGTAAAGTTTCGGTGAGAGTTTAGGCATCTTTTTTCTGCCATAATGCTTATACCAATATGCCCTTATGGTTTCCGATACCCAAGATTTAACCTCAACGTCACAACCGCAGTTTTCTTCAAGATAAAATCTTTTTCTCGTCTCGTTGTCTTTACTTTCAGCAACATAGCCGTTATTATGACGTAGAATTTCAACCTTCAAATCATAATCTGCGATTTCATCTGAACTTTCAGGAATATTATAAATATGCTGTTTAACATTAAATGCGTTTGAAATTATTTTTGCCGCTTCGACATCCGGAACTTCTTTCGGTGCCGAAAGATAACTGAAGGTTTCAAACTTATCGTACATACCGTTTGCCGCCGCAAAGGTAGTATTACTGTCTATACCGCCTGTGAGAGAAATCCATGGATGCTCCCATTTTTTTGAAATCAGTTCCATATTCTTTTTAAGAATATCTCCGGCTTGCTTGATAACCTTTTCGTATTCCGCACCCTCGGCAAATTCAAATGCTTTAAGAGGCCAAAAACGTTTGTGCGAAATGTTTTTGTTTTGATATAAGTATTCAATGCTGGGAACAATTCTTTTAACATTTGCAAACGGTGTCATATCGGCAGGAAGATAAGGTCCCATAACTCTACCGTACCACTTATAATTTATAAGTTCTTTTACAAAATCATCCATTTTGAGATTGCAAATATCACCTATAAGCTGTGGATGTGATGAGAGGTAAAAATTATCGTCTATAACACCGTAACAAGCTGACTGCATACCTGATGAATCAACCGAAAATTTGATTTGCCCATTCTCGATAGCACCCGTGACATAAACACCGGTAATTTCAGAAATCCTGTCATAATACTTGTCCGTGCCATAGTCATTAAGAATATCGGCAAGTATTTTTTCCTCATCGATTTCCATCAAAAACGGATCATAACAATGTCCGAGCAAAAACAAAGTTACTTTGTCATTGCTCGCAAAGTGAACGGCTGTTTTATTGTGTGTATAGAAATAACAACCGTCTTTTTGTTTTTCATTCCAATTACCGTAAAACGGAAAATCATTTATATTTTCGATTTTCTTATCAGATACCAAAAAGCCTCTGATAAAAAGAAATTTTTGAAGCTCCGGTTTTTTGTCAAGTGCTTCTTTAAGCATTAAGTACATCTCCTAAAAATTAAAGTCGCCAATAAATATATCCTGCATTTTCATATTCCTTGCGATTAAGCATTCCCTTAATATCAATAAGAACATTCTTATTTTCATTGTGCTTGAACATATTTTCAAAGTCGCTAAAGTTAAGGAATTTAAACTGTTCATGTGCAACCGCAAGAATAACCGCATCGCAATCCTTGATTGTGTCAATGTCAACAAATTCAATTCCATAAAGACGTTTTGCTTCATCAACATCAGCTGTAGGATCTGCGATTATCGGCGTAATACCGTACTCACGAAGCTCATTATAAATATCAATAATCTTAGTATTTCTTGTGTCGGGGCAATTTTCCTTAAATGTAAAGCCGAGAATTGCAACCTTTGCGGTCTTTATCGAAACATCTGCTTTAATAAGATTTTTAACTGTATTTTCCGCAACATACTTGCCCATATCGTCATTTATTCTTCTGCCGGAAAGAATAACCTGACTGTGATAACCAAGTTTTTCAGCCTTGTATGTAAGATAATAGGGGTCAACACCTATGCAATGACCTCCGACAAGTCCGGGATAGAATTTAAGGAAATTCCACTTCGTTCCTGCAGCTTCAAGTACTGATTTTGTGTCAATTCCCATCTTGTTAAAGATAATCGAAAGCTCATTCATAAATGCAATGTTTATATCTCTCTGTGAGTTTTCAATAACCTTTGCCGCCTCGGCAACCTTGATTGACTCAGCTCTGTGAACACCTGCTTCAACAACAAGTTCATAAACCTTTGCTACTATATCAAGAGTTTCCTCGTCCATACCGGAAACAATTTTCTTTATTGTTTCAAGGCGATGAACCTTATCACCGGGGTTAATTCTTTCGGGGCTGTAACCGATTTTGAAATCCTCACCGCATTTAAGTCCCGATTCTCTTTCAAGGATCGGTACACAAATTTCCTCCGTAACACCCGGATAAACGGTACTTTCAAACACAACGATTGAACCTTTTGTAAGGTTTCTGCCCAAGATTTCACTTGCGCCTTCAACAGGTTTAAGGTCCGGTGTATGGTCATCGTTTACAGGCGTCGGAACTGCTACAATGTGGAATTTAGCTTCACGCAATTTTGTTTCGTCGGCAGTAAAGGCAACGGAACAACTTCTGATTGTTTCATCGCCGACCTCGTTAGTCGGATCTACACCGCTTTTATAAAGTTCAATCTTATTTTTATTCAAATCAAAACCTATAACATTTACTTTTTTAGAAAATGCTACGGCAATGGGCATACCTACATATCCGAGACCGACAAGCGAAATTTTTTCTTCACCTTTTACAATTTTTTCATATAAATTCATATTAAACAACTCCTATTGTTATTTTTTATCTATAAATCAATTCCGCAAAACTTGAGCATATTTGAATTGACTTTTCTTACGTCGTATTTTTCTTTGCAATACTCGTAACTCGCTTCGCCCATTTCTTCGATTTTATCGAAATGCTCAATAAACCAAATCATCTTTTCGGCTAAAGCCTCGCTATCCTTTGCAGGAACTAAAAAACCTGTTATCCCGTTGCGTACAGTTTCACGACAGCCCGGAGCGTCGGTTGTGATTATCGGTCTTGCCGTTGCCATAGCCTCAAGTATCGTCCTCGGCGTACCCTCTCTGTATGACGGTAAAACATACACAGAGCATTTTCCGTAATAGGGTGCGACATTGTCGGTTTCATCAAAATATGTAATAGTTCCGTTGTCGATATATTTCTGCAAATCTTCTCGACTGATTGAATCCTGTATGCCCTCACACGCTCCCAAAAGCATAAATTTGACATCGGGATATTTTTCCTTAACCGTTTCAGCTGCACTTAAATACTCACGAATTCCCTTTGCATACATAACACGTGCAAGCATAAAAAATGTCATCGTGTCGGGATACGGAAGCGGCTTAAAGCGTTCCATATTTACACCCGAACCGTTTACAACTCTACACTTTTCCGGCTTTACAAGCTTTAGCCTTATCACTTCATCTCGGTCATCGGGATTTTGAAAAACCACTGTATGAGCAGCTTTCAGCGCCGGTTTATATAGAATAGACATTATCAAGCATATAACTCTTGCTTTCAAGGTCTTCTGTGTAAACGCATAACCGAGTCCCGTTATCATTGCGGTTATTTTCTTTACCCCTGCACGCTTAGCCGCAATTGAGCCGTATATTACAGGCTTACTTGTATATCCGAGTACGGCGTCGGGCTTTTCTTCACAAAACAGCTTATACAGCGCTCTTTCGTACTTAATATCTTTAATCGGATTGACACCGTTTTTATCCATCGGTATTTCGACAAAGCGTGCGCCGAGAGCCTCAATTTTGTCAACATTATCCCTGTTCGGTCCTGTGACGATAACCTCATACCCCTTAGAAATAATGAGTTTAACCAAATCCCCTCTGAAATTGTATGCCGTTCTGTTTTTAGGAGAAACCAAAACAAATTTCAATTCAAACTAACCCTTTCATTGAAGTTTTAAGATTATCATAAGCAAGAGAAAAAAGCCTTGTATTATTTTTTGATGATACGAATGAATTGTGCGGAGTTATCACAACATTTTCCATATCCCAAAGTTCGCTGTTTTCGGCAAGCGGTTCATTTTCAAAAACATCAAGCACCGCACCCGACAAAATTCCGCTCTCAAGAGCTTTTACAAGGTCTTTTTCGTTGACCACCGCACCTCTTGAAATGTTAACAAGCACCGAGCCGTCCTTGAATTGTGAAAACATTTCACCGTTGAACATTTCTCTCGTTTCATCGGTCAACGGGATTGTCAAAACAACGGTATCGGCAATGCCGAGTGCCTTTTTTATGTCGTTTATATTATAAAACTCGCTGTATATTTCACTTTCGGGTTTTGTTATATCAACGGCAACAATCTTTGTACCAAATGCTGAAAATCTCTTTGCACATTCCGTTCCGACGCTTCCGCAGCCGACTACCGCAACCGTTTCCCCGCAAAGTTCACGAAGCTCTCTGTCCTTTTGCCAAATATGAGCCTTTTGGTTTTCGGAAAAGGTATTCAAATGCTTATAAAGGCTCAAAACTCCTGCCAATGCAAATTCAGCCATCGGCACCGAATATACTCCCCTCGCATTGAAAAGAGTTATATTTCTTTTTTGTATTTCCTCAAGCGGTACTCTGTCAAGTCCTGCCGAAGTAAGCTGAATAAATTTTAGCTTTCCAAACTTTGAAATGTCATGATAGAGAAACAGTCCGTTACAAATTACTGCATCCGCTTCGGAAAAATCACATTCCGGTTTGCCTCTTTCGTCTTTTTGAAGCATAATTTCAAAGCCTAAAGAGGTTAACATATCAAGTTGTTCCGCCGTAGCATTAAATGCACCTGTAACAAGCAGTTTCATATATTCCCCTTATTTCTTTGCGTTTATTATATCGACAACCTTTTGAGTACACTCTACGGTTTTCTTTCTGTTTTCCTCAAATTGCTCATGAGTCCAAGTTGCAAGAATCTTTTCGTATTCCCTTATGTCGTGAACTCCGCTTTTAAGCTTTTCGCCTACCGAAGCAATATCGGGCTCCTTTGAGGCATCGCAAAAGGCTCTCGACAAAATAACACACTGTGAGCCGAGACGATAATGCTCTCCCAATATACACTCGGCAGGGAGAGTACCCGTACCGACTCTTGCAACACCGCCGAAGCCGTAGCGTATACCCTTTTTCTTAATCTTGCTTGTGAGTGCTTCAACAGTTCCGTCGGCAAGAAGCTCAAACATAAACGTCATATTCTTACTCAAATGCAAGTCGTTAAGTCCGATATAAATCTCATCAATTCCACGAAGTTCTAAAATATCGTCAATTATATCCTGCGCTTCGCTCGTTTCAAGCAAAAGACAGGTCTTTGCCCTACCGGCAACAAGGTCAATAAAAAGTTTAACCTCCCGTGTCGTCTTGAAATACGGAAGCATTATTATATCCGCACCTGCCTTGACAATTTCATCAATTTCCCTTGCCGAAGAAAGATAATCCTTTGTTGCGCCATGAATAGGGTTGCATCTGACAAGAAGTTTTGATTTAGTTAAAATAGGTCTTAAAGCCTTTATGTCATCAATAGTGTGATGCGACTGAACCGTATCAAGACCGCCTTGTCGCAATTCCTTACCTATGTATTCCATATCAACAAATATTCTGTCAACACCCGCATCCTGTGCAAGCGAAGCAATATCCGTTTTGTTCGTAATGTACATAAGCTCCATGACAAATTAAACCTTTTCCTCTACTTTTTCTTCCTGTTTAACAGTTTCGCCTGTGTTTTCGTTATCAGCGTTAGTAAGTACCTTAAACACCGTCATAAACATTATCTTAATATCCAAAGCCAATGATACGTTGTTGACATACCAAACATTAAGTTCAATCCTCTTATGCCACTCGACACCTTTTCTGCCGTTGACCTGCGCCCAACCTGTAATACCGGGGCGAACAAGAAACATTTTCAGCTGTTGCTCACTATACTCCTCAATCGGCCACGGGTGATATGTAAGCGGAGGGCGAGGTCCTACAAAACTCATATCTCCGTTTAATATGTTGACAAGCTGAGGTAATTCATCAATGCTCGTTGCACGAATAAACTTGCCAACCTTGGTAACTCTTGCGTCATTCTTGCCTGAATAAACACCGCTTCCCTTGCCCTCTGCACCGACGCACATAGAACGGAATTTGTAAATATTAAACACCTTACCGTCCTTGCCTATTCTTTTCTGCTTGAAAATAACAGGACCTTTGCTGTCAAGTTTTACAGCGAGCGAAGTAACAGCCAAAACAGGACTTAATATAATCAAGACAAGAAGTGCTGTAACGAAGTCGAAAAAGCGCTTGATAAACCGGTTGTAAATGCCTGTATAATTATGTTTTTCAACATTTGTCAATTTGTTGCTCATAGTAAAAATGTCCCAATCCCCCATTGAAGATACATACTATAATATTATATATTCATAAGCTATAAAAGTCAATGAAAATCATACGCCGACAGGCAACTGAACTCATAAAAAAAGGCTGTAAAAGATTTACACCCTTTACAGCCTTTTACTTATTTGGATAACTGCTTTACAACCTGATTTCCGAACACCGAAGTTCCTGTAACAAGTATGCCCTGCACAACAGAATCAACGCTCAATCCGAGCAATCCGACTGTTCCGAGAACGCCGAAAAGCAGTAAAATAAGCGGTATATATTTGTCATTGATTTTTTCAAGGCGCTTTATAATCATTCCGATAATGTTCAATACAGGAATAAGAATTAAAGCTCTGTCTGTAATATATCCCAAAACTTCCACTAAATCACCTCACCTTATATCCGATTTATTGATAAATCCCGTAACATTCTCCCCTATCGGTTTTTTCTCTGCCTTTGACGGAGAAGATGTGATACGGTATCTTCCGTTAATCTCAATACCGTCATAAATATAAAAAGTACCCGATTTTCTCGTTGCAGGGGTTTTGGCGGTGGCTGACACATAAAGAGGAGTATTCGACAATGAAATCATCATTCTCGGCGGATATGATTTGTTATTGTTAGCAGGTGCTGATTTTGAAAATCCGTTGAGTCCGTTCGCTTTGATTATCGAATAATAATCCTTATAACTCTCATCAAGGTCAACTCTTCCTGTAATGCCATCTATATTTCCTTGCGATGAATACTGCCAAATACCGTATTTTCCGTCATAAGTTGCTTTTTCAGTCCACTGTGCAAGCCACGTATCATATTTTCGCTTACATTCCTCATCGATAAAATTGTCAAGCCAATACTTATTCGCATAAACGCAAACATAATATCCTGCTTTTTCGACCGTTTCGCAAAACGCTCTTATAATATCCGACACGAACTGTTTTCCTTTATCAGACTGGCTTTTTTCCTCAACATCAAGTGCAACAGGATATTCAAACTGCTTTCCGTCTATCCATTTAAGGAATACCTCTGCTTCCTTTTTCGCATCTTCAACGCTTTTTGCATAACTGTAATGATATGCACCGAGTTTTATACCCGCATTTTTAGCGTTAATATAATTCTCCTCAAAGCGTTCGTCCTTTTGCCCGTCATATTTTCCGTATCCTGCTCTTAAAATCGCAAAATCGATGCCGGAATTTTTCACCTTTTGCCAATCAATTGCTCCTTGATGTTTTGATACATCGATGCCCTTACTCATAATATTCATTCCTTTCAATCATTGATATTCTTTGCTCGTGAATTTTCACTCTTTCCTCCAAAAGCGGCACTCGTTGAGCAAAGTTGTTGTGCTTATCAACCTTTTTTTCAAGCTCACGAATACGATAATTCGTAAGCTTTGTGCTTGTCATAATACCTCCGACGGTTCCGATAGCTGTCCCTAAGAATGAGAATATTGCAATCCATATTTCAAGATTCATCCGGAACATCTCCCAAAACAGCTTTAGCACTATTTCTCACTTGTGCAAGCGAAGTAGCTGTACTCAAGCCCTCTGCAAGAGAAGTCAAGCCGTCCTTATTTTCCGTTGTTTCCTGTTCGGCAAACGACATAACCGCCGTCTCTTCTTCAGCCGTCATATCTCTGTATATGCCGTTATCATATATGCGCATATTCAATCCCCCTTAAGCGTTATAGTCAATGCCGAGAAGTAAAAATCTGCTTCCCTTTTTCATTTTTATTGTTTGGTCGTGAACGCTGAAACGAAGCTCGTATATACCCGCAGGGTATGGTAAAACCACGGGAACTAACGATATATCCGAATTAACCGACGTATTGTTATTCTTCAAGCCTTGCGCAATTCCGTTTGAGAAATTCCTGAGAAAATCACTCGAGTAGGTGCTTTTAATACCCACAGCTGAGGAAGTACGCAAAAAACTATCGGCTTCAAGCCACAAAGCGCATTCCGTATCGGCGGCACCGGTAAACTCTCTATACATCAGAAACTGGGCACCTTTTTTTACGCTCAACGATAAAGGCTTATTAGATAATGCCGCATCGAATTTTCCGATGAACAAGAAAAAGAATTTTTGCAAGTCAAACGCATTGCCGTTATCATCTTGTGAGGTCGAAAATACGCTTATATCCTCCGTAATTGTAATATCGTTTATAATTCTGTATTTAATTTTATCATCCGCATATTTTTTAACCACCTTATTTTGAACAGGGTTTTCTGATGTGTCGGACATTTCCGCATCAACCTCAACTGAAGGTCCGACATCACCTTTATCTCCCTTGTCGCCTTTTATACCTTTTTCACCCTGTAAGCCTCTGTCGCCCTTGTCGCCTTTGTCGCCTTTATCTCCTTTTTCGCCTTTGTCTCCTTTTACGCCCTGTATTCCTCTATCGCCCTTATCTCCTTTAAAATCTCCGTTTTTAACAGCTTCAAGTAAAGAGTTTACCGAAAAATCATACTCTTCTCGAAGTGCGTCGTCACAAGCAACTATCGGCGAAAAGCAAAGCTTAATTTCCTTTGCTTTGATAAGCTTTTTTGTGTCATAAGTCGTTTCGTTGACTTCGACAACATTGAAATAGCAGAGCATACTCATACTGCTTGTAAGGCTCGCAGGCAAATCAAAGCTGATTTTACCGCTTTCGTTCGGCGTAAGATATTCCGTTCTGACAACTCCCGTCGGAAGTGCAAACTCAAGGTAATATCTGTACTGCGGTGAAATATACTGTGCATCTATTTCAAATACGAGGGTGGTCGCATTATGCTCATACATAGTGCCCGCATTGTATATTTCGTCGGACAAAGAGCCGTCAACCTTTACGGTTACTGTTTTATTCATATTCAATTCTCCTCGCTGATATTATTTATTATTTGGTCAAAGTTTTTCGGGAGGTCAACAAGAGAGAAGCCGCACAAATACGCATATTTAAGCACCGAATATAATTTATCGGTAGCCGCCTTGAGCGTTTTGTAAACCTGCTGTCTTGAAATACCGTGCTTTTCTGAAATGTCGGTTATTTTCAAATTTTCAAAATACCTCTCACGCAAAAGCTCCCCCTGAAAATCGGTCAACTCGGACTTGACCGCTTCCGAAAAAATCTTTTTTATAGTGTTTTTCCTCGTTGTTAAAATGTATTTCGGAATTTCTCTTGTATCATCTTCGGTCATAAATTCAAACTTCTCGGACAAAAGTCTGTATTCACCGACATCAATTCCGATAATATTCCTATTATTCATTTTCCACCTCCCGAAAGTTTCGTAAATTAAAACAACACCTAACAACCAAAATCGGCCGCAGGTGTTGTTTTTTAATGTGCGTCGTTCACTCGCATATTTAATTATAGGACGCTTTTTGTTACTTGTCAACACAAAAAAGACCGATTGAAAACAATCGGTCTTATATGTATTAAAATTTTTATGCTTCGTTGGTTACAACAATGTCAATTCCCGTTCCGAGAATATCTTTTACTGCAACATCGCCGAAAGTAACAGGTGCTTTAAGGGTAACCTTGTTTACTTCCTTCATTGCGTCAAAAAGCATCTCCTTCGGAATAGGCGAAGCTGATTTTACGGGTACAACGGGAAGTCTGCCACCCTCAACCTTAACGGTAGATGTGAGCATTCTTTCGGGGTGAGTGCATTCCTGACGAGCGTACTTGTCACCTCTCGGGCAGGTGTTACCTGTTACGGAGATAACCTCATTGTTGTCGTCAAGCTCAACCGTTATAGCGCAACCCATAGGACAGGATACGCAAACCATTTCTCTCTTTGTCATAATTTACGCCTCCTCGATTGTTACTGTAAGTGTGCTGTCGGCAGGAAGAGATTTAACAGTGTCAAGTTTAATGAGAACATTCTCCATTTCACCGGGAGCCATCTTCTTCTTATTCTTTGACATTATAACCTCGTCGCCGCATTTAACAACAAGCTTAACATTTTTGAATACCTGACCGACACGGAAGTAGAGTTTAACGTCCTTATCGGTTTCCTTGTTAATTCTCTGAGGTACGATATAGCGAACGCCGTTAGTTCCCTGAGTATTGATATAGTCGCCTGACTTCTTCTCGCCCTTAATGAACTTAGCTGCGCCCTCGCCTGCTATCTGGCTTTCCTCGGTAACATAGTCAACAAGGTCATGAACCTGCAATACGTTACCGCAAGCAAATACGCCCTTGTGGAGAGTTTCTCTGTACTCGTCAACCGACGGGCCGTTAGTAATGCGGTCAAGCTCAATACCTGCGTTCTTTGAAAGCTCGTTCTCGGGAATAAGGCCGACAGAAAGCATCAAAGTATCGCAAGGAATGTACTCCTCTGTGCCGGGAATGGGCTTCAAATGCTCATCAACATTTGCAACCGTAACACCCTCAAGTCTGTCCTTACCGTGAGTTGAAACAACCGTGCAAGAAAGACGAAGCGGAATATCAAAGTCCTCAAGGCACTGAACAATGTTTCTTGTAAGACCGCCCGAATAAGGCATAAGCTCACAAACAGCCTTAACCTTTGCACCCTCAAGAGTCATTCTTCTTGCCATAATAAGACCGATATCACCCGAGCCGAGAATTACAACGGTTTTACCGGGCATATAGCCGTCAATGTTAACATATTTCTGTGCAGTACCTGCGGTCATAATGCCCGAAGCTCTGCAGCCTGCGATTGAAAGTGCGCCTCTCGGTCTTTCACGGCAACCCATTGCAAGAACAATGGCCTTAGCCTTGATTGTGAGAAGTCCGTCTTCCTTATTGCAAGCCGTAACAACATTGTCGTCCGATATATCGAGAACCATTGTGTCAACCTTGACATCAATATCGGTTTCCGATACTTTCTTTATAAATCTTCCTGCGTATTCGGGGCCTGAAAGCTCTTCGCCGAAATAGTGAAGACCGAAGCCTGTATGAATACACTGCTCGAGAATACCGCCGAGTGTGTCAGCTCTCTCGAGAATAATAATTTTTTCAATTCCCTCTTCACGTGCCTTGAGCGCCGCTGCCATACCGGCAGGGCCGCCGCCGACTACCGCTAAATCATAATTAAGCATTCTACACACCTCACTTCGTTCTCTCGTAAATAATCTTGGACTCTCCGCCAAACTTTGTAATCTCGTTCATCGGAACGCCAAGCTCTTTTGCAAGCAATTCAACAACCTTGCTGCCGCAGAAGCCGCCCTGACATCTGCCCATGCCGGCTCTTGTTCTTCTCTTAACGCCGTCAACGTCTCTTGCGCCTGCAGGAGCGTGAATAGCGTCGAGAATTTCGCCCTCGGTGATTGTTTCGCAACGGCAAATAATTCTGCCGTAAGCAGGATTTTTCTTAATAAGAGCCTCTCTCTCCTCTTTCGACATATGTCTGAAGCGAACTGGAGCCTCTCTTGTCATCTTGTAATCAGCCTTTTCGTCAGCCGAAAGCTTTTCAAACAAAAGCTCTTCAACATACTTTGCGATAGCAGGAGCAGCCGAAAGACCGGGAGACTCGATACCTGCACAGTTGATGAACTTATCGCTCTTATCCGAATAGCCGATAATAAAGTCGTCTGTAACCGGATGCGCACGAACACCTGCAAAGGATGTGATTGCACCTCTGAGGTTAACAGCCTTTACGCTCTTAAGAGCTCTTGATACAACAAACGCAAGTCCCTCGGGAGTTGTATCAGTATCGTCCTTGTCGGGCTCGTCCGTCGCTGACGGTCCGATAAGAAGGTTGCCGTCAACCGTGGGAGTAACAAGAACACCCTTGCCCATCTTATTCGGGCACTGGAATATTGTATGGTTTGCAAGGTAGCCGAAGGATTTATCAAGAAGATAATATTCGCCCTTTCTTGCAATAAGCTCAATGCTGTCGTCGCCAATCATTTTGGCAACCTCGTCAGAATGGTTACCTGCCGCATTGATTATGTACTCAGCTTCGATTGTGCCGAGAGTTGTGTCGAGTTCGTAAACGTCATTTTCTTTCTTAATTGCCTTAACTTCGCAGTTCCTGAGGAATTCAACTCCGTTAGTAACCGCAACTTCCGTTGCCGCAATTGTCAATTCATACGGGCAAACAATACCTGCTGAATTTGAAAGCAACGCACCGACAACCTCTTCGGAAACATAAGGTTCAAGTTCTCTGACCTTATCTCCGTCGATTATTTCAAGATTCGGGACACCGTTTTTGACACCTCTGTCGTACAGTTTCTTAACGTGCTCCATTTCCTCATCGGAAAAGGCAAGAACGAGAGAGCCGTTGTTTTTGTAAGGGACATTTAATTCCTTACATACCTCAGGCATCATTTCGGTTCCTTTCACATTCAATTTTGCTTTCATTGTTCCCGGAATAGCATCGAAACCGCCGTGAACAATTGCGCTGTTAGCTTTTGTAGTACCCATTGCCACATCATTGCATCTTTCGAGCAAAGCGACCTTAATGTCATATTTGGACAACTCCCTCGAAATGAGAGCGCCTACAACGCCCGAGCCGATGACTGCAACATCGTACTTCATAAAACCTCACCCCTTGTAAAATATATATTAATCAATGTTCTGACCGGCAAAGTCATCCTTCTCCTGCTTTTCAACGATAACCATACCGCTGTTACCCTGCGTCTTTGAAAAAGCTTTGGAGATTTTTGAGTTTATACCAAGGAACTTATCTCTGTAAGGGAATGTGTCTTGATAATATTCCTCAAACTCTGAAAAGTATTTTCCGTCAAGCACCGCCGAAACAGTAAATTTCGGTCTTTGCTTGAGAGCTCTGTTTTCCTTTTGGGAAACAGTTTTATCGGTGTCAAACGCACTTATAAGAAAAAGTGTTATTATCACACCGACAAAAGCCAAAATTATGAAAAATGCACCCGCTTTATTCGGAGTAACATCTTTTTTTGTTTTCGTTCTTATATACATAGCCATATGCCACCGTTAAAATCTGAAATAAAGGAAGGGATTGTAGCTGTCGCCGATAAGCGAGGCGGTTGAAACCGTCAACGAGAACAGCACGAACAGTATGATTGACAAATTGACAACAGCCTTACCCGATTTGCTTGCGGAAATGTTCTGCGCAAACCGTTTTATAATGCTTGCAATCGGAAGCGATGCTATTATTCCGATGATTATTACCGCTATATAGTTTTGAGCGACTGTTTTTTCTGTAAGCGTAGAAAATCCGTTTTGGAAGAAAATCGCTCTAAAGAAGTTCTTAAGGTTAGCGAGGTCTTCAAAATAAAAAAACGCCCAGCCGATAACCACTACAAGCAGAGTGTAAATGTGTTTGATGACGGAGCTTGTCCTTGAAAGTCGCTTGCCGATATAAATCTTTTCAAGCATAAGGAAAAAGAAGTAGTAAAGCCCCCAAAGTATGTAGTTGTAGCTTGCACCGTGCCAAAAGCCCGTAAGCACCCAGACGATAAGCATATTAAACGCCCAATGCTTTCTGTTGCCGCCGAGCGGAATGTAGACGTAATCCCTGAAAAACGAGCTTAATGTAATGTGCCAGCGTCTCCAAAAATCATTTACGGAGTCGGCGCAGTAAGGATAGCGGAAGTTTTCGGGGAAATCAAAGCCGAAAATCTTGCCCAAGCCTATTGCCATATCCGAATATGCGGAAAAGTCAAAATAAATCTGAAGAGTAAATGCGATTATACCGATCCAAGCACCTGCAAAGCTGACGCCGTTCATATCACCGCCGATAAGCTTTGTTGACAGCTCGCCTGCATAGTTTGCGATAATCGTCTTTTTAATAAGACCTATGCAAAAGCGCAAAATGCCGTCAGATGCTCCCTTTAAGGTAACAGTTCTTGAAGAAAGCTGCCTTTCTACGTCGCTGTAGCGAACAATCGGTCCTGCAATAAGCTGCGGAAACATCGAAACATACAAAAGCAACTTAAAAAAGGAATCTTGGACTCTCACTTTGCCCCTGTAAACGTCAACGACATATGTAAGAGCCTGAAATGTATAGAAAGAAATTCCGATAGGAAGCGCAAGCCCGAGCGATTTAATGTTAAGCGAAAATGCCGAATTAAGGCTCTGCGCAAAGAAGTCCGAATACTTGAAGAGTGCAAGGCTCGAAAGCGTAATTGCCACGCTCAAAAACAGGAAAAGCTTTGAAAGCACCTTTCCCCTGTATCTGTCAACCAAAAGTCCGCCGATATAGTCTACAAGCACGGTAGCAATCATCAAAAGTATATATTTCGGCTCGCCGTATGCATAAAACGCCAATGAGAAAACCAAAAGCACGGCGTTGCGGATTTTTATATTCTTCGTCAAAAAATAAAAGACAAGACACAGAGGCAGGAAAATATATAAAAATACCAAGCTTGAAAAAACCAAAAATTTGCCTCCGATAAATGTTATAGTTAAAAATTATCTATTGTGTATGTGTTTTAACACACTTATATTTAATTTTCCGCAGAATTGCATTGCGGAAAGCATTTGTAGCAACAGTATACCACATTTTTTATAGAAATAATAGTGTTTTTAGAATATTTTTCATTAAATTTTGCACAAAATTATACTGCTTTTTCCATTTCTTTTTTCAATCTTGCTATAATTCGCTTTTCAAGGCGAGAAATATAGCTTTGAGATATGCCGAGAATGTCCGCAACCTCCTTTTGTGTATGCTCCGTTTCCCCTCCGAGACCGAAGCGCATATTCATAATAAGGCGTTCCCTCGGCGACAGAGAATTTACCGTTTCCAAAAGCACCTTTTTCTCGTCCTCACATTCAAGCCCTCGGTTTATCTCGTCGGGCTCGCTGCCCAGAACGTCGGACAAAAGCAGCTCGTTTCCGTCCCAATCGATATTCAACGGCTCATCGATTGAAATATCAGTTCTGTGCAGATTTATTTTGCGAAGATACATCAGAATTTCATTTTCAATACACCTTGAAGCGTAGGTTGCAAGCTTTATGTTTTTCTCGGGCTTAAAGGTGTTCACGGCTTTAATAAGTCCTATTGTTCCGATTGAAACAAGGTCATCCGTCCCCACGCCTGAACTGTCAAACTTTTTCGCTATATAAACGACAAGCCTTAAATTATGCACAATCAGCGGCTCTCTCGCACTCTCGTCCCCGTCCGAAATGCGTTTGAGATACTCCTCCTCACGCTCCTTGGTAAGCGGCTCGGGTAAATTCTCTCCGCCGCCGACAAAGTTTATGTCGGTCTCAAAAAACAGCTCTTTAATTTTGCTGAAAAGTGACCGTATGTACTCTTTTATCATCACTGCTCATCCTTTCAAAAAAGTCATTGTTGAGTATTGCCGAATATTCTCCGTTTGTAAATTCCGTTTTGCTTTGAGCGACAAGCACATTTTTGGCCACATATGCTTTTCCGTCTTTCTCCACGCTCACTCCGTCAACCGACAAAGCCCTTAAAAAGCCCTTTTCTCCAACCGTGTTATATGCCACAAGTCTTATTTTGTTTTCGGCACCCATCATATCTATTGCGTTATTGCCACGAAAGCAGGCCTCGGGAGAAAAACCGACAAGCGAATTAAAAACACTGCTGTCGGCTATGATAACGGGCTTCCCCGAAAAGCCGTCCTTGAGAGTATTCCCCGTGTCTAAAAGAGCGTTTACGGTAACGCTTCGCCCGGAATTGAAAAACGTCACGCTGAAAATTGATTCGGGCGGTGCGCTGCGCTTTATAAGCCTTAAAATAACGGTAATCACAGCATAGCAAATAACCGTCGAAGCCGTCAGCACCTTTATATCGATATTGAAATAAACCACGCTGTTATTAAAGACCATTCCGCTTGGCTTAAATGCAAGCCAAATACCGAGCATTATACCCGCAAAAGCAAAATTCACGGCAAAGAACACTCCGACCTCTCTTAGAAACACCTTCAGGCTTTTCGGCGAAAAGGCGATAACCGTGAGCACGGCGGATACGGCAAAATTTATACAAACGGTCAACACCTCGGGAAGCTCGGGCAGGAAGATTATCAATGAATATAAGCTGCCGAGAGCAGACGCCGAGAACAACCTTATCCGCTTTATATCACAGCGAAGAATTTTTGCACTTGCCAAAAGCAGAAAATAGTTTACGAATATGTTTACGGCAAGCAATATGTCAACATAGACAGTCAAAGTTATCACCACACAAAAAAAGAGCCTGAAGCCAATTATATAGGCTTCAAGCTCAATAATTTGTCATATCGTGGTGTTAATTTTGTTTCCTGAGATAATCCTCAAGAATAAGCACGGCAGAGACCGCATCAACCACAGCCTTACGCTTTTTCCCTCTTGTGTCGGTTGCGTTTAATATGTTGTGTGCGGAAACCGTCGTCAAACGCTCGTCCTGAAAATCGACGCTCAACCCCGTCTTTTCCGAAAGCAGCTTTGCAAATTCCTTGCAAGCCTCGGCACGAAAGCCCTCGCTTCCGTCCATATTCTTAGGAAGTCCCAAGACGATTTTCTCCGCCTTTTTTTCAAGGCATATTTTTTTGATTTCCTCCGAGAGAAGCTCGGGGTCTTTTTGCTTTATAACGGTTACGGGAGAGGCAAGCAGCTGCAGCTTATCGCAAGCTGCCACACCTGTTCTCACGTCGCCGTAATCAACGGAAATTATTACCATATATTCTCCTATTCGGCAGGCGGAAGATTTTCGGGAGCAGCGGTTGCAGGCGGAGTCTGTTCGGGTGTCCCCTCATTCGCACCGGGTGTTTCGGGATTTTGCGGATTTTGCGTTGCTACCGTTTCGCCCTCGCTGACAGGCTCTTGAACGCTCGGTGCCGCACAGGTTGTGCAATGACCCGGAAGATTGCTCTTTGTGTACCAGCCCGTCGCCGTGCTCTGACAACCATCGCTCGCAAGGAAGCCCGACTGCGTACAGTAGGTTTCGCTCACTAAAAGATTGGAATGGACATCAAACGGCTTTGCCGTAAGTCCCTTGTGTATTCTCTTCATTACCTCGGCAAATACCTTACCAGAGGGGCTTCCCGAAACATAAGCGGAAAGCTGCTTGGGCATATCACAGCCGTACCATACAGCCGCAACATAATAAGGTGTTCCGCCGACAAACCAACGGTCCTTATCGTCACTCGTCGTACCTGTTTTTGCAAAGGTCTCAAAGCCTGAAACGCCGTAATTTCGTGCCGTAGCCATATGTGCGGAATCTGTTACGACCGTCTGCAAAAGCTTGTTCATTACATCTGCGGTATCGGGGGAGATAATCTGCTCGCCCTCCGAGTCCTGATGCTGAAGATATATCTTTGTGCCGTTTGCGTTCGTAACCTTATAATAGCAATACGGCTCGAAGTATTTACCGCCGTTGCCGAATGCCGCAAACGCAGCCGCCATCTGTACTGTCGTAACGCCCTTGCTTGCGCCTCCGACTGCAAGCGACGACATATTTTTATCGGTATCGTTCAAATAAGTGAGCTTGAATTTCTCGGTTGCGTATTTATAGCTCAAATCAATTCCCATCTGTCTGAGAAGCTGTGCCGGAACAGTATTGTATGATACGCAAAGTGCATGCTGAACGGTAACATAAGAGTCGGGAGAGCCGGGATCGTTACCGTAGTTTACAGGACCTGTTCCGCCATCGGGGTAGTAGTGTGCGACACCGTAGTTCTGTACCTTTGTACTCCATGTTACATATTTTTCCTCAACCGCAGGAGAGTAAATTGAAATCGGCTTGATTGACGAACCGGGCTGTCTCGGTGTTGTGGCACGGTTAAGACCTCTGTTTTCTGTCTTTTCGCCGACACCGCCTACCATTCCTAAAATTCTGCCGCTGTAATCCATAATGGTCATAGCCGACTGTGCGTCGGGAACATTTTTGTTGTATGCAGGCATCGTTACCTTGTTGACGTAAACGTCCTCAAGCTGTGACTGAATACTTGTATCAACCGCCGAGTAAATTCTCAGTCCGCCGTTGTAAATAAGCTTTGAAGCCTGCGATTTTGTATAGCCGCACTGCGACACAAGGTCGTTTATAACAGCCTGTATAACATAGTCAACATAGTAGCTCTGAATTTCGGTGTTAACAGCCGCATTGTTTTCGGTTTTTGTATCGCCGTTGTCTTTTTTAACATAATTCTCACTGTTTGTGAAAATCATTTCATAAGCAACCGCCTCATCATATTCCTCCTGAGAGATATATCCCTCCTTGAGCATATTTTTAAGGCAGGTAAGCTGTCTTTTCCTGTTTGTTTCGGGATGAAGCAACGGGTCATTCGTCGATGGGTTTTGCGTAATCGCCGCTATCGACGCACACTCTGCGATATTGAGCTCGGACAAATCCTTTCCGAAATACTTTTCAGCCGTGGTTTTAACGCCATAGCAGCCGTGGCTCATATAAACGGTATTCATATACGCTTCAAGGATTGTAGCTTTAGAAGCATGCTTTTCAAGATTTAAGGCATTGAGAATTTCATAAAATTTACGGCTTACGGTCTTGCCGTTCTCGCCCGTAAGGTTTTTGATAAGCTGCTGCGTAAGCGTAGAGCCGCCGCCTGCCTTACCGAAGGTAATAACAGCCTTAAAGGTTCTTATCCAGTCAACGCCGTCATGCTTTTCAAAGCGCTTATCCTCAAGGGCAATATACGCCTTTTGGAGACTTTCGGGAATTTCGTCGATACTCGTCCAAACACGGTTTTGCTCGCCGTGAAGCCTTGTGAGCTCAACCGCCTCGGCATTTGAATTGTAAGCGTAAACTATTGTCGTCTGCGCCTGATTTTCCTTGTAGTCGGCAATGTCGATTTTAGCCTCGCCATTGACATAAGAGGTCATAAAAATCAGCAGATATGTGCAAACTATTACAAGAGAAACAAGTGCGGTAAAAGCCAAAGCCAACAAAGCGGTAATTGCCTTCTTAGCCTTTGGATTGAGCTGTTTCTTCTGTTTTTTCGGTTTTGTACGCACATTTTTTGCCATATGTAGTTCCTCCGTACGCTATAATTCACCATAAAAAGTATTGTAACATAATTTTGCGATTATTTCATCTGTTTTATAAAAAAATATAAAATTTTGAATAAGTGTTTAATTTCAGAGCCTTTTGCCGAAAATAACTCAAAGGAGTGATTATGTGCAAAGGATATTTATTAAGGGCATAGCCGTCGCCTCTGTTTTGCTTTTGACGGTGTTTGCCGTCGCCGCATTTTCTCTCGGCGCAAAATACGAAAAAGCGACACCGCCGCCCGAAACGACAAGCCCCTCGCCGCTTTATACGCTGTCGCAATATGACGGAAAATTAGCTCTTTTCAAGCGTGGATATTCAATGCCCGTTGAAATATATGAGGTTTATCTTTCTTCGCTTCCGCAAGATGAGCAGAGCAAAATCAAATCGGGTATAAGTGCTCAAACAGATGAAGAAATATTGAAAATCATAGAAGATTACACAAGCTGAACGGATATTTCAGCTGTTTTTATATCCTCGGGAATTGCAATTTCAAGCGTTCCCTTTTCTCTGATTGCAAATTCGGCTTTTTCTCCGTTTACGGTTACTTTGTAATCGTAATTATCGTTCATTACAACAATTACCGTTGACCTTTTAGCGTTGTAATGGCTGACGGTTGCGTTAAAGCTTGTAAAATCCCCGGAAAAATCGCTGTTCTCACAGAAAATATCAAATCCGAAGCTGAATGTACCCGGATTATAATAAGCATTTGCCCAGATATTCACAGGTGCGGAAAGTCCGCCGAAATTGTGAAACCAACCGCCTCTGCCCGTTGTTATGGACATCATTTCAAAGGTGTAATAAGAGTATTCAACCTCTTTTTTCCATGCGTCAAGGGCGGTTTTTGCAATTTTATATGCAAAGTCGCTTTCGCCGAGGTCAAGCATTGTTTTCCATACAAACCATTGGTGTGAGAACCAGACGTTGCCGTTCCAATAGCCGTTAGTAGCATAATAGCCTGCTTTCATATTGACTGCGGAAATACCGACCTTGCTCATCATTTCATCCTCACTCTGAATGTGAGAAAGAAGCTTTTTAGTCTGATTTTCGTCTGTTATGCCTGCGATAAGCGGATAAATACCGTCCATTGTCTTGTTCATATTTTCTCCGCTTTGGCTTCTCAGCTGCTCTTTAGGCTCGCCGTTTTCGTCGTGAACGACATATGAGAAATAGCCTGCGTCCTCGTCCCATGAATAGGTCTGCAAGCCGTCGGACACACGCTTAATATCCGCCCTGTATTGCTCTGAATCCTCAGCTTTTCCGAGGTGCTCGGCAATTACAGAAAGGATTTTCGCACATCTTATTACCTGCGACGAGGATATGCACGGAGCTGTCAAAAGCTGAAGCTTTTTTCTGTATGTTTCAACCTGCGGCGGCAAATCGTCCATACCCGAACAGTTGTAGAAATACTCAAACGTAGTTGTCATACCGCTTTTGAATTTTGCGGTTGTCGAGCCGTCTGCCCTGCCGCAAAGAAATTCGTAAAATCTCTTTACACGGTCATAATAGCCGTAGAGCTTTGTCTTGTCGTTAGTGCGGGAAAGCATATCGTAATATTGATAAATATGCACGGGAACGGGAGAGCCGTGAAGTAAAAAGGCATAGTCCCTGTTGTCCTCCTCACTCAAATATAGGTCAAGAATATACTCCGCAATTTTCGGATTATACATATTCATTTCAATACCGATAAAGCCCGAATCCCAAGTGTAGAAAGAGTCCCAACGCTTACCGGGGGTGTGATGCACCACATAATCGCCGTGATGATAAAGCGGATACACAGTATTTTGGAACATAGCGGCACGCAAAAGCTCATTTGAAAATTCGTATTTTTTTCCTGCCTCATTGAGTTTTATTTTTTCAGACGAATTTTTTGCGGAAAGATATATTTTTTCGTATTCCTCGGGTGTTTTGTATTCGGTTTCGCAATCTGAAATGACGGCGTACTCAATATGACTTGTGTGAGACGGCACATAGAGAGTATGTACAAGAGTGTTTTGATAATAGCCCTCGTCGGAATGTTTCCACGAAAACTCGCCCGAAAAGGTCTCCATCATATTGTCGAAGCTCGGATCGGGCTGTGAAATTCTCGGAGTCGGAACGTCCTCAAGGCAACCTGTCGGAATTTCACGAAGTCTTGTTTGAGCATTAAATGTTCTCAAAACAAAGGTATCGGATATATCCTGATATTTCATTTTGACGGTTTTTCCGTTTTCGTTTTCCTCGCACGTTACCGTCGGCATAAAATTATTTTTTTCGATTGCGGTTGTGATTTTTTTGCTGTCCTCTGCCTCGGTTATTGCAAAAAAGTCAAATTCGATACCGCCCGTTCCCTCGGAAATGAGCTTTAATGTAAATTTTTCTCCGTTTAACGCACCAAGCGGAATTTCAGCAAGCTGCAAATCGTCGCAAGCCTTGAAGCTAAAGGAATCACCGTTGATTGTAAAGTTAGAAGCCTTTACAGAAGTTGTGCGGTATCTGACCGTTAAAACAGCATTGTTATAGTTGTTTTTAAGGTCAAAATTATAGATAATTGTATCATTTTTTTCTTCGCCGAGCTTTGAGTATTTCGGAAGAATATATCTGTTATTATCTCTGTCTCCCAAGCCCTTATGAAGATAAAAGCGGTCGTCGAAGAACTCGCCCTTGTGCATAGCGTCCATAGTTTCCTTATCCCACGGACGTGGCGTGTTGTATTCGTAGCTTTCATAATCGAGCGCTTTTTTGAAGTCGCACTTTTCGGGCAAGGTAAGTGTTACTCTGTTGACAGTCGGGAACTGAACGGAGGAAAAGAAGTTAACAAGACAATTCTGCATCATCTCGGAATTGTTAAAAATTTCCGTTCTGACAAGCGTTGAGTGGTCATCAAGCCTTGTAAACGAAACATCGGAATAGATAACGTCCTTCCATTCGATGTCCTGCCTGTAAGAATAGTAGGAATAGTCGCTCTTACACTCCCACGGATGAACACCGACGGGAATTGTAACATTCGGAACTTTAGCGTCCGTGTTTGAAACGCACGGAAGCACCACAAGGTCAAACCTTACGCCGCTTTCGCTCTTGTGATCGACTATTTTTGAAATTCCAAAATACTTTTTTGAATAAGGACCCCATTTGGGCATAACATTTATCATATTTTTTTACCTCTCATCGCCGAGAACTGCCTCGGCAACCTTAATTCCGTCAACACCTGCCGACACTATACCGCCTGCATATCCTGCTCCCTCTCCGCAAGGGTACAAGCCTCTGATTTTTGTCTGCATAAACTCATCACGAACAATGCGAACAGGTGCAGAGCTTCTTGTTTCAGGACCTGTCAGCAATGCATCGTCACACGCAAAACCCGAAAGCATTTTATCCATCTTGACAAGGGCGTCGCACATTGTGTTCGTAACCTTTTCGGGAAGCAAAGCCCTTAAATTTGTATATTTTACGCCTGTCGGGAATGACGGCTTAACATTTTTACAACCTGTCGATGCAACATTGTTCAAGAAGTCCTTTACAAGCTGCGACGGTGCTGAATAATCTCCGCCGCCCATCAGGAAGGCTTTTTCTTCGATTTCACGCTGCATATACATTCCTGCAAGCGGGTGTTCCGAATTGAAATCCTCGGGAGAAATTCCGACAAGCACAGCACAGTTTGAGTTTTCCTTATCTCTTGCGTACTCGCTCATACCGTTTGTAACAACCGTATTTTCCTCACTTGAAGCACACACGACCGTACCGCCCGGACACATACAAAAGGTGTACGCTCCTCTGCCCCCTTGCGGATGACAGGCAAGTTTATAGCTTGCAGCGCCGAGTCTTGGATGATTAGCAAATTTGCCGTACTGCGACTCGTTTATCATTTCCCGTTTATGCTCAATTCTTGCACCGACAGAAAACGGTTTTTGAAGCATCGGCACACCTTTGTTGTAGAGCATTTCAACGGTATCTCTTGCAGAATGACCGATAGCCAAAATAACGGTATCGGTTTCATAATCATAAGTTTTCCCGTTTTTCTCGGTAAGCGTAACGCCCTGAACAGAGCCGTTGTATATAATTATATCGATAAGCTTTGTTTCAAATCTGACCTCGCCGCCGAGTGAAATAACCTTTTCTCTCAAGGACTTTACAACGCCCTTTAACTTGTCCGTTCCGATATGCGGCAAAGCGGAAATCATTATTTCTTCCGGTGCGCCGTTACGGCAGAACTCGCAAAAAACCTCTCTTACTCTGCTGTCCTTAATTCCCGTTGTAAGCTTTCCGTCGGAAAAAGTACCTGCTCCGCCCTCGCCGAACTGAATGTTCGAATCGGTATTAAGCACCCTGTCATTCCAAAAGGCATAAACGCTTTTCGTTCTCTCGTCAACCTTTTGACCACGCTCGACTATCAACGGCTTTAAGCCTGCTCTTGCAAGCATAAGCGAAGCGAACATTCCGGCAGGTCCGAAGCCGACAACAACAGGTCGAAGCTGTGAAGTTCTTTTGTTTTCGGGCAAGGTATAAACGTATTTTTCTACCTTTTGAACTCTCGAAGCAGAGCTTCGCATAAGCAACGCTTCTTCGTCGCCGTCAACGGTAATATCAACGGAAAAGATAAATTTTATATCGTTCTTCTTCCTTAAATCGACGCTCTTTTTGTATATTTCAAGCGTTTTGATGTCGCCGCTTTTAATTTTCAAAAGTCTTGCGACTTCTTTTTTCAAATCGTTCTGCTCGTCCTCATAGTCAAGCGGAAGCTTAATTTCATTTATTCTTAACAACGGTATTCTCCTTTAATATTGCCTCTGCGCAAAGCCGTCCCGAGCTCCACGCCCATTGAAGATTGTGTCCGCCGCACAAGCCGTAAACATTCACGGCTTCGCCCGTAACGTATAAGCCTTTGACGTTTTTACATTCAAGCGTATGGGGATTTATTTCGCTTTTCGGCACTCCGCCCGAGGTTACCTGAGCGAACTCAAAGCCACGAACTCCAACTGCCTTTAATTGAAGATTTTTAACCTTACTTGAAAAAGCTTTGATTTTGCCGTCGGGTATATCTCCTATCGGCTGAGCGTTCTTGATATTTAATGCAAGCAAAGCATAGCTTCCGAGTGCTTTCGGTAAAATTCCCGAGACTGTCTCCTCGGCGGTTTTTTCGGTATATTTTTTCTTTTGTGAAAGCAAGAACTTCGCAAGCTCATTTTCGTTTATATCGGGTAAAAGGTCAAGGCAAAGGGTTATGTTTTTCCCCTTATTCTCTGCGACAATTCCCGAAAGCTGCATAATCGGAATACCCGACACGCCGTAATCGTTGAATTGAACCTCGCCCTTTTCTTTATATCTGCTCTCGCCGTCAACAAAAAGCTCTGCCGTACAGATATTGCGGACACCCTTTACCGATTTCGGAAAGCCGTCGATTATAACGCCTGTCAAAGCAGGAACGGGCGGTACGATTTTTACGCCCAAGCTCTTGAGAAGCTTAAACGAGCCGCCGTCCGTGCCCTGAGCTCTTGCGGCACTTCCTCCCGAAGCGATAACAAGCTTATCCGCCTTGTACTTTCCGTTTAACAAAAATTCGTTTTGAGTACGCTTAATTTCTGTTATTTCGGTATCGGTAAACACTTTAATTCCTATACTTTTGACCTCACACAACAAAGCGTTTACCACAGCCGAAGCCTGTCCCGAGACGGGATAAACCCTGCCCTGTGCCTCCGTCCTTGTCAAAAGACCTAAGGAATTGAAAAACTCAATATTGCTCTTGGGCGGATATTTTGAAAAAGCGTCTGTCAAAATTTCCGTATCGCCTCTGAAAAATTCCTTTGACGAGTTTTCGTTTGTAAGATTGCATCTTCCGTTTCCCGTGACAAGAATTTTTTTGAGTATCCTCGGCATCTTTTCGTAGACTGTAACGCCGATGTTTCTATTCTGTTGTTTTAATGCAACGGCGCAGGTAATACCCGACGCACCGCCGCCGATAACAGCAACTTCCATAATGCACCCTTTTGTCGAAACATAATTTTACATTTTATTGTATCACACTTATATAACGCAATGCAAATAATTGTTTGAGTAAATTGACAAATTTTATTAGGTAGGGTAAAATTAGAGGGTAATTAAATATTAAATTGGAGTACATTATGGAATTTGATGCATTTGATGCAGGAATTGAATTGGGCGGACTTCGCAACCGTGAGGAAATTCGTCTGCTTATCTGTTACCTGCTTAAAACAATAGACAAACCGCTTGAAAAAAGTCAGCTCAATGATGCGGTGCTTGAAAACGGACTTGCAAACTACTTCGAAGTAAATCAGGCTTTGACGGAATTGCTCTCAAACGCAAGTATTGACACCGTTATTGAAAACGACGAGGAATGCTTTGTTATTCTCCCGAGGGGCAGAGAAATTGCGGAAAGCCTTGAAACGACCTTGCCGATTACCGTCAGAGAGCGTGCTGTAAATTCGGCTATTAAGCTTATGACCTTTAAGAGAGTTGAAAAGGACAATAAGGTTGACATAATCAAACTCGACAACGGCGGATACAATGTAGTGTTCTCGCTTATGAGCGGTAACGACGAGCTTATGCGCCTTACTCTCTTTGCGGGAGACAGCCTGCAGGCGCAGACAATTAAGGAAAATTATCTTAAAGACCCCGTTAAGCTCTATTCAAGCATTATAACGGCTCTTACGGTTTAATTTAATATTCGGACTTGCAAATTTCACACCTTTTGCTCATATTATCTTGAGAAAGGGTGTGATTTTTTTGTTGGCTTTATTGTTCCAATCGATTTTTGCAAATATGTTCTACCTTATGCTTCACATTCAAAATCAAGGCTCATTTCCGAAGCCCTTGACTGCAAAGCAGGAGCGTGAGGCACTTGAACGCTTGCAAAACGGAGATGAAACGGCAAGAGATGAGCTTGTAGAGCACAATTTGCGGCTTGTCGTGCATATTATCAAAAAATATTATTCCAATTATTCCGACCAAGACGATTTAATATCCGTCGGCACAATCGGTCTTATCAAGGCGGTAAACAGCTTTAAGCCCGATAAAGGGACACGGCTTGCGACCTACGCCGCAAGGTGCGTTGAGAATGAAATATTGATGTATTTCAGAAATCAAAAGAAAACCTCGCAGGATATTTCAATGAGCGAGCCTATCGACACCGACCCCGAGGGCAATCCGCTGACGCTTTCGGAGACTATTTACACCGACGACACGGTTTGCGATGACATATATCAAAAAATGAAAATCGAAAAGCTGCGTAAGTACATTTTCGAAATGCCCGATGACAGAGAAAAGGCGATTTTAATAAAGCATTACGGACTGAACGGCTGTTTCCCGAAAACGCAAAAAGAAATCGCAAAGGAGCTTAAAATTTCACGTTCTTATGTTTCGAGGATTGAGAAAAAAGTTTTGGAGGATATTAGAAATTATTTTGACGAAGATGACTGTGTGTGATAGAATTAGACATTATAAAGTGATACGGAGAAAATGATGATTGAGGAAATTTTGAAAAATCAATCCGCTTGGGAATATCTCAAAAGCACAGATTTGCCGATAATTCTCTACGGCACGGGCAACGGTGCGGACAGAGTGATTGACGAATATGAAAGGCTCGGAATTAAGCTGTCGGGCGTTATGGCTTCGGACGGCTTTGTCAGGGACAGATACTTCAGAGGCTTTAAGGTCAAGAGCGTTTCGGATTTTGAAAATGAATTTCCGGATTTTGTAATCACCGTCGGCTTCGCTTCACAAAGGGAAGAGGTCATTGAAAATATACTGAATCTTTCAAAAAGGCATAAATTGCTTGTTCCCTGTGTTCCCGCTTTCGGCGAAGCTTTTTTGAACAGAGAATTTATCGTTTCGCATACAACAGAACTCGAAAGGGTTTATTCGATGCTTGCGGATGAAAAATCAAAGCTTGTTTTCTCGGATTTTCTCAATTTCAGCTTGACGGGAGAGCTGTCATATCTTTTCGCAAACGAAACGGATAAGGACGAGGTGTTTTACAACATTCTCAAATTGGGAGAAAACGAAAGCTACCTTGATCTCGGCGCATACAAGGGCGATACCGTTGATGAATTTCTACATTACACAGGCGGTAAATATTCATCTGTAAAGGCGGTTGAGCCTGATAAAAAGAGTTTCAGAAAGCTAAAAGAACATTTCCCCGACAAGGATAATTTTTATTTCGTAAACTGCGGAATACTCGACGAAAACAAGACGGTTTATTTTAACGGAAAAAGCGGACGGAGAAACGCAATTTCCGACTCGGGCGACGAAACAAGGGTCTGCACGGTGGATTATCTGTGCGAGGATTTTCCCGTAACATACCTAAAAGCCGATATTGAGGGCTGTGAAAATGAAATGCTCCGGCGCTGTGAAAGGACATTTAGAGAGTTAAAGCCAAAGCTCAATATAGCCGCCTATCACAAAAGCGAGGACATATACTCGATACCGCTTAAAATACTCGAATTAAACCCCGATTACAAAATATATCTGCGACACCACAGATACATTCCCTGCTGGGATCTGAATTATTACTGCATATGAAAAAAGAACTGTAAATCAAGAGATTTACAGTTCTTTTTTTATTTATTGTCGGAATTTTCCTCGTCAAACCACATTGAAAATTTACATCCGCAATAGTTTTGCCTGTAAAGGTCAAATTGCTTAGAAAGCTCGGTTGAACGCTTGTAGCCCTCTTTTTTCTTGAAATCGGACAAGAGATATTTTACGCCGTACTCCTCTTGCAATTTCATTCCGATATTGTTAATGACCTCGGCGTTCTTATGAGGGCTTACGGTAAGCGTTGTGCAAAAATAATCTGCGCCGATTTCCTTTGCTTTTCTTGCGGTCTCACGAAGTCTTAAAATGAAGCACCTTGCGCATCTTGCTCCGCCCTCTTTTTCGTTTTCCATGCCTTTGACAAAATCAAAGAACTCGGCTTGGTCATATTTTGCCGCTACCTGTTCTATCCCCTCACCAAAGCCGCCGGAAAGCAATTTATCAAACTGTTCAAGGCGTTTTTGATATTCCGCTTCGGGATATATATTCGGGTTATAAAAATAAAGCTTAACCGTAAAATGCTCCCGAAGCCTTTCGATAACGGCACTTGAACACGGCGCACAGCAGCATTGAAGCAAAAGCACAGGCTTTTTACCCGTACCCTCGATTTTTTCAAATTCATTTTCCATTAAGGCTTGATAATTCGTTTTCACTTGAAATTGCTTCTTTCGGTAAATATTAAACAACGGAATATGCCGAAAGCTCCGACACATTCCGTTATGTGTTATCAGTTAGCTCTGATACAGCTCATAGGCTCAACGGTAATTGAGTTTACCGTAACCGCTTCGGAATTGTAGTTGAAATAGATAACGATGCTGTTGTTGTATTCCGTGCAGTAAACTCCGTTTTGGATTTGATAATGGTTAGTAATTCTTGCCGAACGGAGATTGCCTATTGTGTTATCGGCAAGCGTGTAGTTATCTGCCGCCTGCGTTATCTGCGACTCATAGTTGTACTTTGCGTCAAATTCCTCATTATCGGTTTTTGCGTAAGTCCATTCATACGACGGCATTGCACCATACTCGATTGATTTGAGAAATGCCTGTTTTGAATTTTCGCTCAGGTTTATCGGCTCATTAGAATAGTCAACTATTCCGTGAAGAACGATTTGCGCAAACGGTATTGCTTTATAAACCGCACCGTCCTCCTCATATGCTGTCTTGGTCGGAAGATTTACAACGGCGTTTGCATTGGAAAGCATACAGAAATTTCCGTTTTCAATCATCATTTGGTGGTTGTTGCCAAGCACGGAAAGCTGCGAGGTAATTATATTAACCGCATTACTTCTTGTGTGCTTTTCGCCCGAATAATCGGAATAAAGACTGCTTCCGACATCGTTTATGCTGTAGCCGTCAACCTGATAATTCTTGTTATTTTTCATAAATGAAAGCACGCCGTCCTCAAGCTTTGAAAGATTGAGCGCATAGCTTGTCCTGTTTTCCTTTCCCGCAACAGAGGAATAAATGTTACTATAATCTGTTCTGAGCTTTTCGCCCGTTATATCGTAAGCAGCCAATGACGAAGAACCTTTTTTGTTATAATTTACAAGGCTCAAATCGGTAAACATTGTAAACTTCTGCGTCTTAACATACTGCTCAAGTGCCGCAAAATCCTTTTTACTGCCGAGCGATTTTATGGGAGAAGCCGAGGATATTTCATCCTGATTATCCGCACCGTCAAGCATACCCTTATATCTCAAGGTGATACTGTTTACGCCCTTTGCCTTCAGCTGTCCGAGAAGGTCAAGCGTTTGCTCATAGTCGGACAAGGTCTTATAGGAATGTGCGGAATTCTTAGCTATCGCACCCTGTACGGTCAGCATAAGCGGAATGTCATCTGTGCTCTCAACCGCCTTTGACGGGATAACAGACTCCCTTATAAGCACCTCTCTGCAAGCGCAGGCAAGTCCGGAATAAACAGCGTTTTTGCCCGACAAAAATCTGTAACAGATATTTATTTCGCCTGTATAAGTTTCGCCGACATATCTTGTAGTCTTTTTGCCTGTTGAATTTGTGATATATGAAACATCGGTTATTCTAAAGCTTGCACCGACACGGTTGTATGTGCCGCCCTCGTTATAAACCTTCCTGTGCGAAGTAATATCGGCTACCGTATCTCCGCTTAAAACTATACCGAGAAAGGCATTTTGCGAGGATTTCATACCAAATACGGGCATAATAGCGTCCGCAGAAATTTCATCTGTCGAAGCTTGCTTCAATGCCTTATCCTTGCCGTAAACGGAATAGCTTCTTGATTCATAAGCGTCCGTCGCACCGCTGCCTGTCATAATAAGCGCACCGCTTGCGTCGGGAACAAAGATATAGTCGTCGCTCTCTGCAACGGTTGACGCACCGAAATAGTTGAGAAGCTCAAGCTTTTCAATAACATAGCCCTTGCTTACGGTTATGTCGCCGCTGTTGATTTTAGCGTAAAACGCACCGTCCTCAAGCGAGAAGGTAACGCTGACGGAGGCATAGATTTCTCCGTTTCCAACCTCGTTATAGGCTTTAAGTGCATTCTCGGCGGTTAAAGCCATATTATAGGTAACCTGAATACCGTTGTTTACCGGCTTAAAAGATGCCGAGGAAAATGCAACCGAGTTATCCTGCGAATTGAGCTTATACTTTCCGCCCTCCGAGGAGAGTGTCATTTCAAGCACCGCCGCAGGGGTGGTTTCGTCGCCGTCGGAAGCCACGGGAAGCGCATACCATGTTTTGTTTGTGCTTGTATCCTTAATTGCAACGTTGTAGGTTGTTCTGTCAAAATAGAGCTCAAGCAAGCCTGACTTTGCAACATAAATCAAGGAATTTGTATTTGTAATGTGATTATTGCGTGCGGAATAAGCAGCTTCGTTGATTTCGGAAGCGGCAGACACCGAGGTTTTAACCTTCGTGGAGCAGGATGACAACGACAGCACCGCAATCACGATTGCCAAAACAGTTGCGAATATTTTTTTTATAAAGTGATTTTTTTCAAAATTCATATGCTACACCTCACAAACTCGACACACGTCGATTTATATATAATAACATACTTTTCTGAAAATTTCCACTACTAAATCTATCCTGTCATTTTTCTGCGCATTTCCTGAAGCAATAAACGCTCTCTGCGTGACACCTGCACCTGTGAAAGTCCTAACTTTTCCGCCGTGACGGTCTGCGTTAAGCCCTTGTAATATCGCAGTTCTATAAGACGTCTGTCGCTTTCGGGCATTTTTCCGATTATCTCTCGCAGTGCTATTGAATTGTGTATCTGCTCTTCGCCGAAGTCAACGGGAATATCAATTTGCCGTTTCCCCTCCTCGTCGGTTGCAGTCAGCGATACGGGCGGTACTGCGATATTTAACAGTTCAACCGTCTCAAACTCGTTTATTCCGAGTTTTTCGGACAATTCCGAAACTGTCGGCTCTCTGCCGAGCGACACGGAAAGCTCATCACGCAGCCTCACAGCCTCTCTTGATTTTTCCTTTAATGAACGGCTGACCTTGACTGCGCCGCCGTCCCTGAAAAGCCGCTTAATTTCGCCTAAAATCGCAGGCACGGCATAGGTTGAAAAACGGTAGCCGAGCGTTTCGTCAAAGCCGTCTGCCGCCTTGACAAGCCCGAGACATCCTGCCGAGTACAAATCGTCATATTCGATACCCCTGTTTCTGAATTTGTTTGCGCAGGAATGAACAAGCCCTAAATTATTGCTTATCAGCTCATCACGAGTCATTACAAAGCGTTTCTGCCTTTGATTTTTTTAATGATCGTCACAGTCGTACCCACATTTACCCTTGAACGAACCTTGATTTTATCCGAAAAGTTTTCCATTACGGTAAAGCCGAGCCCTGCCCTATCCCCTCCGAGCGAGGTGTAAAGCGGCTGCATAGCCTGTTCGATATTTTCAATTCCACACCCCTTGTCACGGATTTTTATTTCAACAACCGAGTTTTCAAAAATTCTGACGGTTATGTAAATCTTGCCGACCATATTCTTGTAAGCGTGAACAATGCAGTTAGTTACCGCCTCGCTGACGCTTGTTTTTATGTCGTTTATTTCCTCGACCGTAGGGTCAAGCTGTGCGGCAAACGACGACACCGCAAGACGTGCATAGCCCTCGTTTACCGAACGGCTTTCAAGCTGAATTTTCACTTCGTTTAAGTATTTCATTTTACCGACTCCCTCGCTTTCTTTTTCAATACCGCTATTTTTTCAAGCCCTGCAAGCTGCATAACCCTGTATGCGTGCTCGGACAGATTGACAATATAAAACGAGCAGTTTTTGCCCTCGATAAGCCTGTATCTTCCCATAACAAGCCCTATCCCCGAGCTGTCCATAAAGGTTACATCTCCGAAATCGAGTATCAGCCTGTCCGGTTGACGAAAAGCCACACATTCATCAATTGCCTCTCTTATTTGCGGTGCGTTGTGATGGTCAATCTCTCCGCTTAAAAAGGCTGTGACCGACGTACCGTTTATTTCTGTTTTAACGTTCATTTAATCATTCCTTTCAACGAAATATTACACCGAAAGCGTCAAAAAAATTGTCAAAAAAAGAGCCTTATGAAGCGAATGCTTCATAAGGCTCTTAATTATATTATTTACATCAGAAAAGACCGCCGCCTAATTCGCCGAGCAGGCTTTTCTTTGTTGTCGTAGCCGTTGTGGGAGGAGCACCCCAAACTTGAACGTAGATTTCCTTGCCACGCTCATATTCCTTACCTGCCTCGGGCGTTACCGTAATAACCTCGTTTGCCGTGTGCGAGCCGTCGTTGTTCTTTTCGACCTTTTTGCATACGAAGCCTGCCTCGGTCAAAAGGTTGAACGCCTTGTTGTAATCCATACCCGAAACGTCGATAAGCGTAACGTATTCGATACCCTTGCTGACGGTCAATTTAAGCTCGGAGCCTTGCTCTATCTGAGTTCCCGCTTCAAGGTTTTGACCGATTATAACGCCTGCTTCGGCGCTGTCTGAATACTGATAATCAACCGTAAACTTAAAGCGTGTTTTCTGAACCTCGTCATTGGAAATTCTCGAATAGCTCTGTCCGACAAAGTTCGGAACTTCAATCATCGGTGCAACGCCTTCTGTGGTAGGCTCTTTTGGATTGTTTTTGAAATGGTCATATGTCAGCCATCCACCGAGAGCCAGCACGCCGATTCCCAAGCAAATCGCAAACGCAATAATCGCCATTTTAATTTGTTCGTGCTTCTGCTGCTCCTGACGTGCAAGCTTTTCAAGACGTTTTCTTTCGGCAACCTCATCCTCTGTCGTTGTGGGAGCTTCAACCTCACGCTCTCTTACCTCATGGATAGCGTTTGACGCCATAGTACTCGGAGAACCCGAAAGCTCTTCACGAAGCTCGTCTACGGTAGCTGTTCTGTCGCCCGGTTCGATTGTAAGAGCATGATCGAGAGCCGATACAAGATATGCGGGCAATGCCTCGGCAAATCTCGGCGGAATCATAAGCTTATCGTTGGTTATTCTTTCCGAAGCCTCTGCCGGCGTGCTTCCGATAAGTGCTCTGTAAATTACGGCTGCAATACCGTAAACATCCGTCCAAGCGCCTGTATCATCAACATCGTGATACTGCTCGATTGCGGCATATCCGGGGAACATTTCCGGCTTAACTCTTGTTTTAAGACAACGTGCGGAGGAAATCATAAAGCCTGTAAGACGAAGCTTGCCGTCTCTTCCGAGAACAAGCGTATTCGGCGAAATACCTCTGTGATAAATATCCATTGAATGAAGCGAAGCAACAGTTGTAAGCACAGGCATCATAAGAGTTTTAACTCTGTCCCAACCGAGATAGCCTGTTCTGCTCTTTAAGAGAAAATCCCTTAAAGTAATCGTTTCAAGGTATTCGCTTACCGCATACGCTGTGTTGTTTTCCTCAATTATATCTATAACAGGGATAAGTGCGGAGAGGTTTCTGCTCATTGCAAGTTTTCTGTTAAGAGTGAGGAATTCACGCACGCTGTCATAAAAGACAAGTCTGCTGTCCTCATTTACTGTAACTTCAGTCTGTCCTTGCAGTCTTGTTATATTCTCAACAGGCAAAAATTCACGAACGGTAACGGTTTCTCTGCTCTCGTTATCCCAAGCAATATATGTGACACCGTCGCCCGATGCGGAAATGACCTTACCGACAGTATATCTTCCGCCTATAACGGTCCTCAAAGGCAAATACGGTGCAGGAGCAACCGTATCGTTATGAAATCCGCAAAAGGGACATTGCTGAACATTTCCTATTTCCTTCATACAACCCATACATAAATTATCTGCTGTCATTTTTATCCTCCGTTAGTTCTTCGGTTGATTATTGCATAATTTGAAATTTTTTATTTTGTGCCTGTCGAGCCAAAGCCGCCTGCGCCTCTTGAGGTTTCGTCCAAGTCCGACACCTCTGTAAGCTCGGGAAGCTCAACGGGCTTTATAATCATCTGTGCAACTCTTTCAAACGGCTGAATTTCATAGGCTTCCGAAATCTGATTGATAACGCCGACGCAAATTTCGCCTCTGTAATCGCTGTCGATAACACCTACGGAATTGAGAAGTCCTATTCCGTGCTTTATTGCAATGCCGCTTCTTGAATAGATAAACGCAGCATAGTGCGGATCGTCAAGTCCTATTGCGATACCCGTAGGAATGATTGCGGTTTCCCCTGCTTTTAATGTTATAGGCTCGTCAATGCAAGCATATAAATCATAGCCTGCGGAGCCCTCTGTTGCCCTTGTGGGAAGCTTTGCGTTTTCTCTTACTTTTTTAATTTTAAGTTCTTTCATTATTCTACTCCTCTGTAAAAAAGTCCTCGGGTAAATTCGCCGTCGGGCGCAGAGTGCTTTTTATAATCGGATATAATCTCTGCCGCCTGTTTTTTCGTTTCAAGCGTGAAAAACATTATATCAAAATCCGTGTTTTTAATCTCCGACAATCTGTCGAGCATATATGTAGGTCTTGAATTGAGAAGCTGTGAAAAGCCGTTTTCACAAATCACGGGGAATGAAATCCCCTTTCTGTCGGTCAAGAAGCTGCTCTTTTTACACTCGGCACAGGTCTTTGCGTTTTTAACGGGACAATTTCTCGTAAGCATAAGCGGAGTCCTGCCGTAAACGGCGCAACCTCGCTTGACGTTTCCGCAAAGCTGTGAAATTTTCGCAACAGTCAATTCATATGACAAAACCGCTTCTTTAATTCCGAGCTTTTCCAAAACTTTTAATGACTGCGAGTTAAATACATTCAAAAACGGGCCGCCGATTATCTCAACTCCTGCCTCTTTCGCCGCACAAACGGCATCAAGGGTGTTGCAAAGGGCATATTTAGCACCGCTTTTTCTGATTTTCTCAACTATCTTATCGTAATTTCTGAAAATTCCTCTCGGTACGCTCACACCTGCCGAATGTTTTTCAAAAATGCTCCTATCGGTATCAAGCGGCAGGAACATTCTGTCGCAGGAAGCATTTTCGGGTATGCTTTCAGCATTATTAAAGCAGAGATAGAGCCTTTTGCTCCCCCTTTCCCTGTCCTGCAAGCGAAAATCGAATTCTTTTAATTCTCTTTCGGGGACTTCTGTCAATTTTTTCGATAACTCCGCCAAAATTTCACGTCTTAAAGCGTTTATTGCCGAAACGGGTATACTTATGCCGTCAGAAATATCCGTATGTATTTCTCCCGAATAAAAGACCGTACCGCCGCACTTTTCAAGCTGTGTTTTGACCGTTTCCTCTGTCAAGGGTCTGTTTATAGCCTTTTCGCAGACAATATCCGCCTGCGTAAAAGCGTTAATTCTGCCCGTCTTTGCGGCAAGCGTCGGTGCTTCGTTTTCATAAGCCGTGAACACAAAATCCACCTTATGTACGGGCATTTCTTTCTCGTATATTTTTTCGTATTTTTTAAGTAATTCCGTTGTCGCAGAGGTTACGTTTTCTTTTTCTCTTTTACCGAACATATTCCGTCCGAGAGAGGATATATAATAACCGTCCGTAAAGCCCGAGCGTGAAAACAGCGACTGTAATTCGTTCCGCCTTTGCTGTGTATATGCTCCGTCAAGGCTTTCCCTGCAAGCTATAACCGCCGCCGAAACGTATTCGGGGCGTTTCATTCTTCCCTCGATTTTGAAGGAAGCTATGCCCATATCGGAAAGCTCCGAAAGATATTCGACAAGCGACAGATCCTTTAAGCTCAAATCCGTACCCGTACCGCCGTCAATTTGAAACGGCAATCTGCAAGGCTGTGCGCAAAGTCCTCTGTTTCCGCTTCGTGAGCCGAGCATGGCAGACAAAAGGCATTGACCCGACACGCTCATACAAAGTGCGCCGTGAACGAACACTTCAAGCTCTATGGGTGAATTTTCGGCTATATGCTTTATTTCCGATTTTGAGAGTTCTCTCGGCAAAACTGCCCTTGAAAAGCCTAACTCGGCAAGCGCCCTAATTCCCTCAAGCGTTCCTGTTGAAAGCTGAGTTGAGGCGTGCATTTCCATCTCGGGACAGATGCTTTTTACTATCCTCGCAACGCCCAAATCCTGAACTATGACGGCATCCACACCGCTTTCGCAAATCAGACGGACTGTGTTTTCAAGTTCTGAAAACTCGCTGTCCGAAACAAGTGTGTTAAGCGTTATATGGCATTTTACCGAATGAAGATGGCAAAAATCAACCGCCCTTTTAAGCCCGTCGCCCTCGAAATTGTCGGCATTTCTTCTTGCATTAAAAGCACCCGTGCCGAAATACACGGCATTCGCACCGCTGCGCACCGCCGCAACAAGAGCGTCAAAATTACCTGCCGGCGCAAGAATTTCAGCCATCATTGCTCTTCGGAAAACAGATTTATCTGATTTGATTTTGCTTTCGCATCTGCTTTCATTCTGTCAATCTCTCTTTTATAGAAATCTCTTTCGGACTGTGCTTTTGCGGTGTCCTCAAGATAATTTTTCATATCTGCACGAAGCTCCTCCGTTTTCTTTTCAGCCTTTTTGCAGTTGCAACCGTATTCGAGTGCTATAAGCACTGCAATCTGACTTGTTGAAATGAAAGGATTTTCCGTTCTTATCTCGTTTATTTTGGAATTAATCTCCTTTGCAAGCTCCATTGTAAGCTCAACGCTTTCATCCGTTCTGAGTGAGTAATCCACTCCTGCTATATTGATTTTAACGCTGTTCTTTTCCATAATCAAAGTACCTCTGTTCCATTCATAAATTACGTCTGTTTCTTATTATACATTAAAGTTGCAAAAACTGCAATAACATTATACTTTACAAGCCGTAACAAAGCACGGCAAAACTCAAAGTTACATTTAACCTCTGTAAAGTATTTAACCTTGCCTGCTCTTTTTCGCCCGTTTTGTAATAATACGGGGTCATAGCAAACAAATTTTTTATATCCTCTGTGCAGGCTATGTCTGCGGTGTATTCAACCCTCTCGCTCTTTAATAGCTTGAAGCCCTCTATTTCAAAGGATGACGGCTCATTTTTATAAGCCTTGTCATAAACCGCCTGCTTTAATTCAAGCAAATGATTTTCAAGCGGAATTACCATAAGCATACGGCCGTCGGGCTTTAATATTCTCAAAAATTCCTTTTCGCTGTGAGGAGAAAAAATTTCGGTTATCATATCGGCACAGCTGTCGGGTAACGGAATATCAAACGAGCTTGCAACGGCATATTCAACGGTTTTATTCCTCTTTGCCGCTACCGCAAGAGCATCTTTTGAAATGTCAAAGCCGCAAACCGTCCTGTCGGGTAATACTTCGGCTATTTTCGAGGTATAATATCCCTCGCCGCAGCCGCAATCGACTATTATATCGCCGGCAGCCGTAAATTCACGGCACATTTTAACAATCGCCTCACGCAACGGCTCATAATATCCTTTATCGAGGAAATCACGCCTTGCAGATACCATAAGTTTATTGTCGCCGTGGTTTCCGCCTGTGCTTTTAAGTAAAAGATTTACATATCCGCTTTTTGCCATATCAAAGCAATGACCGTTTGAGCAGATAAGAGATTTTCCCGTTTTATTGAGTTCATTTTTGCAAACAGGGCATATAAACATATAATCACCGATAATATATTATTATAAATCGGCGGAAATTTCAACCGCTAATGCATTAGAAAAAATTATATCTTAATTTACCCGAAAAAATTGCCATAAAAGGTGTGTTTTTGTGTTTACCTATAAACAAAAAAATCCTGCCAAGCAGGATTTTTTGTTATCATATAAATTATTTCGAAGCTGTGTTCTTTTCAAGAAAATCAACAAGCTCTGTTTTCTTGCTGTCGGACAAAAGTCTGTACTTTGCAAGAACGCTCTTTTCCTCTTTTGAAAGCGTGCTTACAAGCTTATTACCGCTTTTTTTCTTATACTTTACGGAAATATCCTCCACATTAAGCGGAACAGTCGTATCAATTTCAAGTATAAAGTCGGAGCTGACGTCGAAAACCTTAGCAATTTTACTAAGGAGATTAACATCGGGCTTATTCCTCCCCGTTTCATAGGAAGCATAGGTGGAGCGCTCAATTCCGATTGCATCCGCAAGCCCCTGCTGGGTAAACTTATTAGCTTTTCTGATTATCTTTAGTTGTTCACTCAACATATCAATCACCGTTCCTTTAATACTGTATGTTAATTATAATTCCAAAGGCAATCAAAGTCAATCAAAATTGTGTTTGAATATAACAACAAAGGCGTCCTCTGTCAGAACGCCTTGTTATTTGTTCAATTATACTTAAATGCACGCTCGGTCTTTAGACCTATATACATACCCTATTAACCTATTCCGAATCAATATATGGATTAGCGTAGACTTTAACAAGGCTATCTGTATAATCTGTTTCTATACATTCCCCAAAAGTAGAAAGGAAACCTCTTATAAAGTCATCTCCGACATAAAATTCATCCTTGTCTTTATAAAAATACGGCTCACATTCTGTATAGCCGTTAAGGGCAAACAAGTTATAATAATCATTTACTTTCGCACTTGTCAGTGTAATAGTGTCAAGGTCAAGCTTATACTTAATGCCATTGCATTTAACTATTGCAATAGTGTCGTTTTTCCATTCAACCGTACCGCCCATTTCTTCAACTATCCTGACAAACGGAACAACAGAATATCCGTCTGGATGAATTTTAACAGTTATATCTTCACATTCTTTATCGTTTACAATAAGCTTGCCGTCTTTCCAATTTGAAAAATCAATATTATGATATTGCGTTATATCCCGTTTAGGATAAACAGGGGGTCTATTATTAACAGCGATAACTATTACAATTATCAAAATTATCAAAACAACTGACATTATAAATGCAAGCATAAATTTTTTTGTTTTCATATTTACCCCCTCTAATTACCACTTCACTATTTTCATTATAATTTCAAAGGCAATCAAAGTCAATCAAAATTGTGTTTGGATATAACAAAACCGCCTGCCGATGCAAGCGGTTTTATTGTAACTGTTAAATCAGTTGATTTCCGAAAGTTTAACTGCTCTGTGCTCGTTTGCAGACTTTTCTGCTGCGAGTGCGATTTTAACAGACTGTAAGCCTGCGTGGATACCGACGGGTGTTTCGGTGTTATTCTCAACTGCCGAGCAGAACTGTCTTACCTCCTCGGAGAAGCTCTCCATATATCTTTCAAGGAAGAAGTAAAGCGGTTTTTCGCCCGTTACACCGTCAGCGGTAGAAATTACGGCAGATGAAAGCGTATCGTTCGAGGTTGCAACCATACCCTTTGAGCCGAAAAGCTCTGCTCTCTGGTCATAGCCGTACATAGCCTGACGGGAATTGTCGATAACAGCAAGTGCGCCGTTTGCCATTTTAAGAGAAATGATAGCGGTATCAAAATCGCCGTACTCACGGATTGACGGATTGATAAGAGCGTCTGCGTAAACATAAAGCTCTTCAACGTCGCTGTTTGTAAGGAAGCAAGCCATATCAAAATCATGAATTGTCATATCAAGGAAAATGCTTGCCGCACAGTAGCCGACAGGTGGTGCCTGCGGGTCTCTTGATGTAATTTTAAGAATTTGAGCATCGCCGATTTTGCCCTCGTCATAAGCCTTGCGAATAGCGGCAAAGTTATGGTCAAAGCGACGGTTAAAGCCAACTTGGAATTTAACTTCGGGATGAGCCTTGAGTGCGTCTGCGATTTCAAGGATTTTATCAACTGTATTTGCAAGCGGCTTCTCACAGAAAACGTGCTTGCCTGCATTGATAGCCTCGATTGAAATGGGTGCGTGTGTGTCGGTTGACGAGCAAACCATAACAGCGTCGATTTCAGCGTCGTTTATGATTTCCTTGTAGTCCTTATAAACCTTTTCAACGCCGAAGCTTCTGATAAAGCTTTCTGTTTCATCGTTCATAAAGGGGTCAGCCATTGCAACTACGGTTGCGTTTTTTACGTGGTAGCAAATTGACTCAAGATGTACCTTACCGATACGACCTGCGCCGATAATACCGATTTTTAACATAGTTTTTACCTCCAACAAATTGTCATTTACAAAGTCTGTCGTAAATCTTCAAAATATCGTCAACGGATATTTCTTTGATTGTATTTGACGGCGAGCCGGATGCAAATGCGTCCTCTGCCATCTTGGGCATTGCCCTGCGGAACTCATCTAAGTCAATTCCGTAACCCGATACGCTCGGGATATTGCATATGTCGCAAATTTCCTTGCAAGCCGCAACAAATTTCCTTGCGCCCTCTGCATCGGAGTCCGCTTCGTCTGCTTTTCCGATTGCACGAGCCATATCCGCAAAGCGTTTTTCAGCACCGTCGCAAACATAGTCGAAGCACTCAGTCATAAGCATTGCGTTGCTTATTCCGTGCGGAACATGGAAAAGTGCGCCTATCGGACGAGACATACCGTGAATTATCGTAACAGAAGCGTTATTAAACGCCGTGCCTGCCTCAAGTGCGGCAAGGCTCATCTGCGCTCTCGCTTCAACGTTTTGAGGCTCACGGTAAGCTATCGGAAGATACTCGAAAATCCTTTTGACAGCACTCAAAGCAAGGTCATCTGTCATAGGCTGTGCCTTGCGTGAGGTGTAAGCCTCGCTTGCATGGCAAAGTGCGTCAAGTCCCGTAGCCGCCGTAACGGAAGCCGGTGCGGTCATAGTAAACGCAGGGTCGTCGATTGCAAGGTCGGGCATAAGCACCGCACCCTTTAAGAGCATTTTTATATCCTTTTCGGTGTTTGTGATAATCGTAAACTGTGTAGCCTCCGAGCCTGTACCGCTTGTGGTCGGGATTGCAACCATAGGCGGAGTCGGAACGGTGATTACCTTGCCGAGGAAATCATTGATTGAGCCGCCGCTTGTGGCAACTGCGCCGATTGCTTTCATGGTGTCAATCGGAGAGCCGCCGCCGACAGCGATAAGGAAATCGCATTTCTCGTCATTCCAAACTTTCAAGCCTGCTTCGACAATTTTATCGGTAGGCTCGCCCGTTACGCCGTCAAAAATCGCATACTGTGTGCTGCTCTTATCGAGTATATCCGTAACTCTCTTGGCGTTTCCGAGCTTCACCATCATAGGGTCGGTAACAATAAGAGCCTTTTTGCCGAAGGCGGAGATATGCTCCGAAGCGTCAGACAATGCGTTTTCGCCGTAGAACACCTGTTTGGGCATAATGAACTGATAACTCATTTTACACCCTCCAATCAAAGTCCTGCTTTTTCAGCGATATATTTTCTTGCCTTTATGGCATATTCAAGTGGATTTGCAATTGCCGGATCCTGCTCTGCCTCGACAAGAACATAGCCCTCATAGCCTGTCTTTTCAAGAACGTCAAAAATGGGCTTGAAGTCAATTACTCCGTCGCCGGGGACTGTAAAGGTGCCGAGTCTTACGCCCTGCAAGAAGCTCAAATGTTCTCTCTTAACCTGTTCAACCTTTTCGGGGCGAATATCTTTAAGATGCACATGACGGATACGGTCCGCATATTTATTGAGCACCGACATATAGTCCTCGCCGCAATATGCAAGGTGTCCGCAGTCAAAGAGAAGTCCGAAAAGCTCGGGGTCTGTGTTAGCCATAAGTCTGTCGATTTCCTCTTCGGTCTGAACAACCGTACCCATATGATGATGGAAACAGAGCTTAATGCCCATATCCTTTGCAACCTTACCAAGCTTGTTTATGCCTGTGCAAAGAGTGTCCCATTCCTCGTCGTTCATAACATATTTAGCCTCAAAAATCGGCTTATCCGTGCCCTGAATAGAGTGTCCCTGCTCGGACATTCCGACAACCTTAGCACCCATTTCCTTTAAGAAGGTGATGTGCTCGATAAAGTCCTTTTCGACCTCTTCATAAGGCTTAGTTGTAAGGAAAGAAGAGAACCAAGCGTTGCAAATCTGCATACCACGAAGCTCAAGTGCCTTTTTAAGCACAGCGGTATCACGGGGATACTTATTACCAACCTCACAGCCTGTAAATCCTGCAAGAGCCATTTCGGAAACGCACTGTTCAAATGTGTTTTCCGCACCCAAATCGGGCATATCATCATTTGTCCACGCTATCGGCGCAATGCCGAGTTTTACTTTGTTTTTGTCAAGCATATCAGTATTTTCTCGCTTTCTCTTGATTTTCTTTTTTATTCAAATAAGCCTTTTTAACGGCTTCATTTTGAGATGTACTTGCAACGCCGACATTCCACCACGCACCGTAGCCGTCGGTCATTGATTTTGGAAGAACTTTTATATCGATAAGCGTTGAAACGGTCTGTTTTTTGGAGTCCTCCAACGCAAATCTAAGTTCTTCGGGAGTTCTTGCGGTATAAGTCTTAACGCCATAACCCGAAGCGCATTTAGCAAAGTCAATCGGTACAAGGTCGCCTAAAAGATTGTTGTTATCGTCTCTGAAACGGAACTCTGTGGCAAGGTTGCCGATACCGTTTGACATTTCAAGGTTATTTATACAGCCAAATCCGCTGTTATCGAAAAGAAGTACATTTATCTTCTTTTTCTCTTGAATCGAGGTTATAAGTTCGGAGTGAAGCATAAGATAACTGCCGTCTCCGCACATTGCGTAAACCTCTTTATCGGGGCAAGCAAGCTTTGAGCCGAAAGCACCTGCTATTTCATAGCCCATACAAGAATAACCGTATTCCATATTGTAGGAATAAAGGCTGTCGGAAGTCCACATTCTTTGAAGGTCACCGGGAAGCGAGCCTGCCGCACCTACGCAAATTGCATCGTCGTCGATAATCTCACGAACCATTGAAACCGCAGCGGTTTGTGTGATAGTGCCGAATTTTTCCGCAAATTCGGGGATTGTGCGTTCATCTCTCGCCTTGATAAGCGGTTCGAAGCTTTCATCGTATTTATACTCTGCAAGACGCTTCATTTCGTCTACCCAATCCTTGCGAGCCTGTGCAATTTCGGTGGTATATGCCGATTTATAGCCGTTTTCTCTCAATTTATCCGAAAGAGCCGCAAGACCTAATTTCGCATCACTCACAAGTTTTACGGCACCGAGTTTGTAAGCGTCAAAACGTGAGGTGTTGATTGTCAAAACCTTTGCATCACTTCTGAAAAGCGACTTTGAACCTGTTGTGAAATCGGAAAATCTTGTTCCGACACCGAGAATGACATCAGCCTCTTTCGCTATTACGTTTCCTGCCGAGTTACCTGTAACACCAAGACCGCCGAGGTTATATTCATTGCTTGAATGGCAAGCGGTTTTACCCGCCTGAGTTTCGGCAAACGGGATATTAAACTCCTTGCAGAAGCGTTCAAGCTCCTCGCCTGCCTCCGAATATCTCACGCCGCCGCCGCAAATCACAAGCGGTTTTTTAGCCGTAAGAAGAATTTTGACAATATCGTCAACCTCCTCCTCGGACGGAGCAACTCTTGTAATTTTATGTACTCTTTTTTGCAAGAATTCGTCGGGGAAATCATAGCTTTCGCCCTCAACGTCCTGCGGAAGAGAAATACAAACAGCACCTGTTTCGGCTGTATCCGTAAGCACTCTCATTGCGTTTATCATAGCGGACATAAGCTGTTCGGGACGTGCAATTCTGTCCCAATATCTTGTAACTGCCTTGTATGCGTCATTGGTGGTTGTGGCAAGTGAATTTACCTGCTCAAACTGTTGAAGAACGGGGTCAGGCTGACGGGTTGAAAACGCATCTGCCGGTATGAGCAAAAGCGGAACATGGTTGACCGTTGCCGTTGCCGCCGCCGTAATCATATTTGCAGCACCCGGTCCTATTGACGAAGAACAAGCGATAATTTTTCTGCGGTTGTTCATCTTTGCGAAAGCGGTTGCGGCATGAGCCATTCCCTGCTCATTCTTGCCCTGATAAACGGTGAGTCCGCCTCTGTCGGAGTCAAGAGCCTCGCCAAGGCCGCAAACTATACCGTGTCCGAATATCGTAAAAATTCCGTCAACAAACTTTGTTTCTTTTCCGTCAAAGGAAACATATTGATTGTCAAGAAATTTAACAAGTGCTTGTGCGGTAGTCATATATGCCATAGTTTTATCTCCTTATTTCTCGTCTAAAAGCCATTTGTGTTCGGGTGCGTCAATTCTCGTCTTTTTCCACGGATCGCCGTCAAGATGTCTAATCATCCAAACATAGCACATTTTGTATCCGGGTGCAGCCACCTGCTGATGCGTGTGCATTGGTGTTACGCAAAGGCAACCCTTGTCGCCGACCTTATAGCAATCATCTCCGTTAAAGCCGACGCCGAAGCCCTGCGGCTTTTCAAATTCATAATAGTAAACCTCGGGTTGCGGATGATAATGCGGCGGATAGCTCGTCCAACAGCCCGGCTTGTGGAAAACCTCGCCCAAGACAAGCTTTGAATACGGAGCGTTTTCATAGTCAAACACCGTAAGCACCTGTCTGTCAGCCGTGCCGTCCCATTGGTCTGCGCCAAAGTGCTGAACGGTCATATCCTCGCCTTTATAATAATGAACGCCGAAATCGTTTGAGTTATCAGTCTGCTCAATTACAAATCTCGATTCCTCGTTCGCCTTAACGGTTACTGTATTATTCCTTGCAAAATGAATTGCCGTCGCCTTGTCAAGAAACGGAGAACGCCTCTTTGCGTTTTCGGTTTTACCGTCGAAAACAAAATCGACATCGCCTGCCATCAAAAGCAGAGCCGTTTCGTTTTCCGCTTCGCAGAAGGTCATTTCCTCGCCCGCTTTGAGAACTTTAACTCTGATATCCATCAGCATATCGGAGTTTTTGCCGTTTCTCTCACAGAGGATTTTTTCATTGTTTTCGTTGAATTTAGGATTTTCGTACATAATATTACCCTCGTTCATATAAATTAAACTTTTGTTTTATCATCAGTAAGTGAAGCGTTTGCCGTTTTTATCGGTATTTCCTCGCCGAGATAGGTGGGCTCGGGCTCTGCTATGCAATAAAAGAAATCCTTTACCCTTGCCGCCGCTTCTCTAATGTTATTTGTAATGGGATATTTAAGCTCCTCCCTGTCAAGCCCATACGCCTCAATACCAAGCTGCCTTGCAATATACACAGCCCTGTAAAGATGATATTTCTGCGTTACGATAAGCACCTTTTGAGCCTTGAAAACATCTCTTGCACGATACATTGACTCGTAGGTCGAAAAGCCTGCGTGATCCATAAACACGCAATCCGCCGAAGCACCGTTTTCAACAAGGTAATCCTTCATAGCGTTTACCTCGTCATAGCTTTTCGTGCCGTGATCGCCCGAGACAAGAAACCTGTCGCTGCAATTTTTATTGTATGCTTCAAGAGAAAAATCAAGTCTTTCCTTTAGCATAGGCGACGGCTTGCCACTCCAAAGCCCTGCGCCAAGCACCAAAATACAATCATAGCTGTCCGCTTTCAATTCGTCTACGGTAACAAAATTCTTTTTAGAAAAAGAAAACATATATGCGTTAATGCCGATTACCGCCGAAAAAAGCAAAACACAAATACATAAAAGCGTACCTATAATGCCCTTGAAAATCTTGTTTTTGAACAGCTTTTTCATATGAATACCTTTCTGCAAATCAAAAGAGGGAGCGAAATGCTTTACACCCTTGCAATCATTTCGCCGTATTCTTCTTTTTCTTTCTTAATAAAGTCCTTGACCGCTTCGACAGAGGGCATATCCTGTGAGCAAGCATGAGAAGCCACAAGCATAGCCGCCGAAGCCGAGCCGAATTCAAGAGCGTCAATTATTTCATAGCCCTCAAAAAGTCCGTAAAGAAATGCGGAAGCGTAACCGTCTCCGCCTCCGAATGATTTAAGAAGCTTAACGGGGAACGGCTTAATGTTATAGCTCTCGCCGTCATTTGTATAGGCTGTTGAGCCCTCCTTACCGTGCTTGATTACCACGATTTTAGCATTTTGCGAATGCCAATATTTAGCTGTTTCCTCGTCGGTCATACCCTGCTTTATGAGCTTTTCGGTAAGGTCATATTCCTCACGGGAGCCGAGAATAATATCAGCCTCACGAGCAACTGCTGAATAATAAATTGAAATTTCATCGTCATTTTTCCAATTATACGCACGGTAGTCAATATCAAAAATAATCGGAACACTATTTCTCTTTGCAAGCATAACAGCCTTGAGTGCCGCCTCTCTCGACGGGCTTTCACAAAGTGCCGTGCCTGAAATCAAAATTGCCTTACCCTGCTTGATGTATTCTTCGTCAATATCCGAAGCCTCCAATTTTAAGTCAGCCGCTTCGTTGCGGTACATAACGATTGAGCTTTCCGTTTCGGATTTAATTTCGGTAAAGGTAAGACCGATTTTCTCGCCGTTTTCACATCTCTTAACTCTTGAGGTGTCAATTCCCTCTTTCTCAAAGAAATCTGTTACAAATGTACCAAACTGGTCGTCGGAAACACGGGCAAAAAATCCGCATTTTTTACCGAGTCTTGCAAGTCCTACCGCAATATTTGCGGGAGAGCCGCCGAGGTATCTCTTAAAGGTCGTGCTTTCGTTAAGCGGACAGTAATAATCGACGGGATTCAAGTCAACCGCAATTCTGCCCAAAAGAATAAGGTCGTATTTTTTTGAAGAGTCGAATTCTATGTATTTCATAATTATCTCCTTGATTATTCCATATTGAAAACTTTAATATGTCTTTTAACGTTTTGGTAAACTCCCTCGACCTCACAGGCAGAGAGCTCAAAGTAATTGGCTTTTTCCTTGTTATCACAATAAGCCTTTGCATAAGCCGCCAAATTATCAAAGGAAGCGGTTGCTATATTTATCTTGCGAACACCGAGTGAAATTGCCCTTTGGAACTGCTCGTCGCTTATTCCCGTACCGCCGTGAAGCACAAGCGGTGTGCTGACTTTTTTATGTATTTCCTCAAGCACGTCAAAGCGAAGCTCAGGAAGAACGGGATAATTTCCGTGTGCGTTTCCGATTGCCACCGCAAGAGCGTCAACTCCCGTTTCGTCGCAAAAGCGTTTTGCGTCATCGGGATTTGTGCAAAGAATTTCATGGCTCTTTCCCTCGCCCTCGTTTCCGCCGACAACTCCCAATTCAGCTTCAACGGTTGCACCGTATTCCTTCGCTGTCTCAACCACGCCTTTTACCGTTTTAATGTTTTCCTCAAGCGGTAAAAGTGAGCCGTCAAGCATTACCGACGTAAAGCCTATATCAAGAGCTTGCTCAACCGTTTCCACATGTAAGCCGTGGTCAAGATGCACCGCAATATCGACATCGGCATTTTCAGCAGCCGCAAGCATCATAGGTCCCATCAATTCCAAAGGCGAGCTTTTAAGCCTTACCTCCGCTATCTGCAAAATAATGGGGGTTTCAAGCTCCTCAGCCGCCTTGACGGCGCCCATAACCATTTCCATATTTCCGACTGAAAAAGCACCGACGGCAACGCCTTTCTTTTCGGCTTCTTCAAGTAATTTTTTCATCGGGACAAGTGCCAATTACAACACACACCTTTCTGCTTTTAAGACCCGTGATTTACAGCGAGTTATATATGGATAATATACCACTAAAGCAACTGTTTTTCAATGTATTTTTAATAAAAAATTGTGCAATAATCGTAAAAAAATCAGCTGCAAAATGTCTGACCAAAAAAAGGCAATCCGCAGCTGAAATATTTTCTTGTTTAATATCAATACAGCTTAAAAATATAGCATATAATTCCATATAAAAAAGCTGCCGATGTGCCGTAAACAATTACGGGTCCGGCTATCGAAAACAGCTTTGCGCCCGTTCCGAGAATTTTGCCCTCGCTTCGAAATTCCATTGCAGGCGAAACTATGGAATTTGCAAAGCCCGTTATCGGAACAATCGTGCCTGCTCCTGCGTGCTTTGCGATTTTGTCAAACACGCCGATACCTGTCAAAATTGCTGTCAATACTATAAGCACAACCGATGTCAAGGTCTTTGTTTCCTGCTCGTTAAAGCCCGATTTTTGGAACAGATACATCAGCACTTGACCGATAAGGCAGATAAAACCGCCAATTAAAAACGCTTTGAGACAATTTGTAAGCTTCGGAGATTTCGGAGAAGCCTTTTTCGCCATATCGGAGTATTCTTTACCTGTTGTTGACATAACAATCACCTCTTTTTGTATTTTTACCGTTAAAGACTTAAAAATTCATAAATTATTTATTGATTTATGTTAGGATTTACTATAAAATTTATATTGTTAGGCGGTGTTTATGGAATGAGTTTAATCGAAGTAAAAGACATTTACAAAATTTACAATCCCGGTGAAAATGAAGTCAGAGCACTCGACGGCATAAACCTCACTATTGAAAGAGGTGAGTTTGTTGCAATCGTCGGTCAATCAGGCTCGGGTAAATCAACGCTTATGAATATGCTCGGACTTTTAGACGTTCCGACAAGCGGCGAATACTACCTTGACGGCGAAAACGTTTCGCATATGACAGATGACCAGCTCTCCGAAATACGCAATAAACAAATCGGATTTATTTTTCAGGGCTTCAACCTCATTTCAAGCCTTACCGCACAGGCAAATGTTGAGCTTCCGCTTGTTTACAGAGGTATGCGACCCGACGAACGGCACAAGCTCTCTACGGAGGCTCTCGAAAGAGTGGGACTCGCACACAGAATAAACCATCTTCCGAAGCAGATGTCGGGCGGTCAGCAGCAAAGAGTTGCGATTGCAAGAGCAGTTGCCGCACGTCCGCCGATTATCCTTGCCGACGAGCCGACGGGTAACCTTGACAGCCGTTCGGGCGAGGATGTTATGAAAATTCTCAAAGGCTTGCACGAAGAGGGCAGAACAATAATTCTTATCACGCACGACAACGGAATAGCCAATCAGGCAAAGCGTGTTATAAGAATACAGGACGGTCAAATCGTTGACGACTATATTAACAAATAAAAATTCAAGTAGCTATTGTAATTTCGTTTTAATTGGTATATAATAGCAAATGTATATTGATTTTCTTAGGAGGTGGCAAAATGTTAGATCCGAACAAGACCATAAAATTTTCCATTAAAGATGAGTGTGATGAGCAAATGCGTCAAACCCTGCTTGCAGTTTACACCGCTTTGCAGGAAAAGGGCTACAATCCCATAAGCCAGATTGTCGGATATATACTTTCAGAGGACCCGACGTACATTACCACTCATAATAACGCACGCAGCCTTATACGCCGCCTTGACAGAGATGAACTTTTGCAAACTCTCGTTAAAGAATATCTCAAATCAAGTTCCGAAAAGTAATTGAGGTGTAAAAATGGCTGAAAAGAAAAATGATTTTTTGACTTATAAGGGAAAGCCCCTTGTAAGAAACGGAAATACCATTTACTATGGCGATATGAACGACGATTTCGTTATTATGATGCGTATTTTGAGCTCGAAGGAGTTCGGCGATACCGATCTCGCTTCAAAGGTATCCGTTCAGCTTGTCAATACAGACCCGAATGTCAGCATTAAAGAAAAAATCGTTAAAACAAGCGAGAAAAAAGGTCTTTATGCGGCAATGGATATTGCAGATATCTGGTTGACAAGAGCGTTGAATCCCAAAGATGAATAATTTTTAATCTAAAAAATCCGCTTAACCGATTGGTCAAGCGGATTTTTCTCTGTCTGTTTTTATTCAATTTCTGATTTCGGGTCATCGCCGAGACGATAAAGGAAGTGCATACTTAAAAGGCAGATAATCGAACCGATAAACAGAATAGCTCCTGTCATTACATATATCTTTTCCGCAACGCCCGAAGCCTGTTCCAAAGCACCGAGATTTTGGTCATAACCCGTAAATCCAAGTGCCAAAGAAATTAAGGACGCACCAAGTCCCTGTGCCACTTTTCTGAACAGCGAATAAGTTGCATAAATCGAGCTTTCCTCTCTCCTGCCCGTTTTCATTTCCTGATAATCTATACAGTCAGCAACAAGCGCCCATGTAAGAACAAGATAGAATGCCGAGCCGAACATTGCAATTCCGATAAACACAATCCAAATATATGGGTTTTCAAAGCGTACGAAGGTAGCAATACCGCTTGCGATTGCCGAAATCAAGAAGGGATATGTGCAAAGCTGCTTCTTTGTAAATTTCTTTGAAAGAGGCTTTACCGCAACTATGCCCAAAACCGTCGGCAAGCCCGCGATTATTGTAGCTATCGGAATTATGCTTGTATTCTTAAAGTAGCACATAAAAATATACTGCATTGAGGTTGTAACAGTCATCATCAATGCAAGATATGACATTGACGAGATTGTGACACCGAGCATATTCTTATTTTTAAGGAATGAGGCAAATGTTTTGAAATAATTGAATTTCTGCGACTTGTCAACTACTGCGGGAGCAAGTCTTTCGGTTGTCAGTTTACGAAGAAGAATAAACGAAATAAAGCCGATAACGCCCATCACAGCAACGATTATAAAGAACAGATTGCCTCTCGGGTTTTTATTTTTATCATAGACAATAGCAGGAAGCAAAACCATAACAGGAATCTGTGCAAGCATTGCGCCGACGCTTCTTACAGTCGAAAGAGCGCTTCTCTCCTCGGGAACATTCGTGATTACCGACTGCATTGAACCGTAGGGCACGTTTACACTTGTATATGAAATACTCCATATGCAATAAAGACCGAAGCACATTGCAATTTTAACGCCGTACGGAAGTGACGGAGCGTAAATGAAAAGCAATACGCTTGAAATGAGAAGCGGTAAGCTCGCCCATTTTATCCAAGTCTTAAACTTACCCTCTTTACCGGGTTTTGCGGAGTCACAAAGTCCGCCGATAATCGGGTCGTTAATAGCGTCAAAAATCTTTGCAAGTAAAATGATAATTGCAAAGTGTTCGGGCTTTATACCCATACAAGTAACGTAGAAAATCATAAGATAGTTGTTAATAAAAGCAAAGCTCATATTACAACCGAAGTCGCCGAGAGCGTAGCCGACCTTGTCACGTATGCCAAAAGGTCTTATTTGTTTTTCCTGCATCTTAATCCCCCTAATTGAATTGAATTAAATTAAAATATATAAATATTATATACTCATTCTATATAAATTATCAATTCGCAAAGTCACTATATTTTAATACGGTAATACGGCTAAAATCACAAGAGAAAATTAAGCAAAAGAAAAAGCACCCACACATTAAGTGCGAGTGCCGAATATCAGAAATATAAATTCCTTAGTCTTCGTTCTTTTTCTTCATTGTAACTGCAACTGCTGCTGCGCAAACTGCAACTGCTGCTGCTGTTGAAACATAAAGCTTTCCGCCTGTTTTCTTAATATCAACAGAATTCTTGTTGTTGTCGGGTTTAGCTTCGGGAGCTGTTGTCTCGGGAGCCTTTGCACCCTTATCTGTTACGTTGATAGCAAGCTCGTCGCCGTTAACTGTAACAGCTGCGTTTGTACCGTCAATAGCGTCTGTTGCAGAAGCTTTGAAAACGCCGTCCTTCTTGAGAACCTTGAACTTAGCTGTGAAAACCACACCTGCGTCCTTAGCTTCGCTTGCAACGCTTGCTACTGTGATTTTGCCGTCAACAGTATCGTTGATTTCAGTTGTGAAAAGATCGGTAGCCTCAGCCGAGCCTGCTACATACTTGTAGTTTTTAGTGTTGTATTCAAGAACACCCTTGAAGCCCGAAAGACCGCTGCTTACTTTGAAAGAAACTGTAATTACATCGCCTACTGCTGCTGTATCTGCAGATGACTCAACGTCAACCTTGTATGCGTCAGCTGCGAAAGCCGGAACGCAAGCAACAGCAATAAGAAGAAGTGCTACGAGAACTGAAAGAACTTTTTTCATATCTTTTTACCGCCTTTAAATTATTTTCGCATAATGCGAGTCGATATTATGATAGAAAAGCACATAAAGCCTTTACTATATGACTAATGATACTATAATTCGGTTGAATTGTCAACAGAATTTTATTTATCTTTATCAATATTTTCGTTTATTTGTACCGCTGCGTCAGGCTCGTCCTCCTGCTTTTTCTTTTTAATAACAAGTGCGATAACTATTGCCGCTGCAAGAGCCAAAACAGTAGCCAAAACAACAATGATTATAGCCTTTTTGTTTGTCTTTTCATTGATTTCGTTTTCTTCTCCCGCCGTTGTGGGCTCGTTCGGCATTATGTCGGCAGGAAGCGTCTCGTCGGGTGCGGGAGCGTTAGCGCTTCCGGTTATGCCCTCGACCTTTTTTTTCTGCGCTGCTTTATTGCCCACAGCAGGCTTTGTAACCTTGTTTGCAGGTTCTGTCTGAGCCTGAGGCGGAATTGTCTCCTCCGCAGCCGCACCTGTTCCCTCGGCTATCGTAAGAACGGCACCGGGAATTGATTCTGTAATATCCTTATCCGCACCGTCAATAGCTTGAGTTGCCTTCACGCTGATTTTTCCGCCTGTTTTAAGCACCTTGAATTTTACGGAGAACAATGTACAGGCAGACTGCTCGCTTGTTGAAACCGCCACCGCAATAAGCTTGCCGACAGTTTTGTCGTTTATTACCGTTGTGAAACTCGGATTTAAGCTGGCGCTGTTCGAAACAAGTTCAAAGCAAGTCTTATCGTATTCAAGCAAGAGCTTTGCACCCGAAAGTCCGCTCGGTACGTTTACGCTTACCGTTATTGTATCGCCCTTATTCGCCGTTGACGGAGCTGAAACAAGAGACAAGGCTCCTGCGAATGAATTGAGACACAAGACCGACATAAGCATTGTTATTATCAGTATTACGGAAATAGTTTTTTTCATAGGTTAAACCGCCTTTTCTGTTTATCTTCAATATAATACATTTTTTTACCGTTTGAGTCAATATTTGTCGTCATTTTTAATGTAAAGTTTTTTGCTTTACAACTGAATATCTCTGTTAGGCGTAACATATATGGTGTTATACACATGATATATGACCTTACCGGGCTTTGCGTTGTTCGGCTTCTTGACATTTTTAATCAAGGTATAGTCAACGGGCACCTTGTCCGCACCGTCGGCAGAACTGAAGCGAGCAGCTATTCTTGCCGCCTCCTCGATTGCCGTATCGGTGATTTCTCGGTTATTCGAAACAATGACCGTATGCGAACCTGCAAAGTCTTGAGTGTGAAGCCACATATCATAGTTCTTCGCCGTCTTAAACGTCAGCTTATCATTTTGAACATTATTCCTGCCGACAAGCACACGAAAGCCGTCGCTTGTAGTAAATTCATACGGCGGTAGGGTCTTTGGAAGCTTGATTTTGTCCTTACCCTTACGTCTTATATATCCGCCTGCAATCAATTCCTGTCTTATTTCGGAAATTTCCGCTTCGCTGTCTGCCCTTGAAAGCTCGTCGAGAACAGAGTCGATATACAAAAGCTCCTGTTCTCCGCTTTCGATTAAATCGGCAAGCATTTTTTCAGCCGTCACGGACTTTTTGTATTCCTTATAATACTTTTGCGAATTCTGAACGGGCGAAAGCGCAGGATTCACTTTAATACGAACTACATTGTTATTGTCATAATAATTTTCAATATCGTAAAACGCCGCACCCTTTTCCAATCTGTAAAGATTTGAATTTATAAGCTCGGCATAGATACGCAGCGTTTCCTTGTCGTCGCACTTTTCAAGCTGCATTTTTTGAAGGTTAACTTTTTTTGCAACTCTCTGCGATGCGTTATTCAAAAGCTTCAGCATATCGCCCGCACGGCGTTTAATCCTGTACATTCTGTCCGTTTCAAAGCAAAACTCATCAAGCAACTCCGAAAACGAAGAATATTTTTTAACAGGATAATTCTCGCCGTATTGAGTTATATCCATAAACGAAAAATCAACAGGATTTCCCTCGGGATCAAAAACGACCTGCGGAGACGGCTTGTTTTCGGCTATGATATTCTGAATTTCAACGATTTTGTCATATAAAACGCTCTCGTCGATAACCGTCATATCCTCAACCGCTTTATCGGAGCACGCACAGGCAATTTCTCGGCAGACAATCGGAGAAACGCCCAAAACGCTTGAAAGAATTGCCGAGGACAATTTTTGATTTTTCTTCTCGCATACAGCTTTTACAATCTCCCCTGCCGAACAGCTTGAAATATCAAGCTTATTTTGGCTCGGAGGCAAAAGATATGTTCCGCCGGGCAAAACCTCTCTGTATGTGGATTTGGTTTCGTCAACCCTTTTAACGGCGTCAATCACCTTGCCGTTTTCGTTTACAAGCACGATATTGCTACGCTGTGCCATAATTTCGATAAACACCTTGAGCTTAACCTTGTCGCCTATCTCGTCGGTGGCGTCAAAGCACAATTCAAGCACCCTGTCGAGCGATACCTGATTTATTTCGGTAAGCGTTGCACCGACAAGGCGTTTTCTCAAAAGCATACAGAGCATAGGCGGTTTTTGCGGATTTTCAAGCGTTTGCGAGGTTATGTGTATCCTCGGAGAAATCGCCTGCGCCGACATATAGAGCCTGTACGCACCGCTGCGGGTACGCATAAGAAATACAAGCTCGCATTTCGACGGCTGATAAACCTTTTCCACCTTTGCTCCAAGCAGATATTCACTTATTTCATTTTTTATAAAGCCTAATGTTATTCCGTCAAGTGCCATATTTTCCTCAAATATATGTTATGGGTGTTTTCTGCTCAAACACCGTAAATTTTACATTATCAAATTTTTCTTGAAGTCTGTCGCAAAGCGGCTTTATTGAAATTGCCTCTGTTTCAAAATGACCTGCCGCAATAAGTCCGATGCCGAGATTTATAGCGTCGAGAAAATCGTGATGACCCGCATCGCCCGTAACGAGCAAATCGCAGCCCATTTCCTTTGCTTCAAGCAGATAATCGCTGCCTGCGCCTCCGCAAAAAGCAACTCTTTGAACTTCTTTTTCGGTAAGACAAGCTCTCACGCTTGCAGAAAGAGCTTTCCCGACAAGTCTTGCATACTCGCCGACCGTCGTTTTTTTAACGTAGCCGACAGTCAATATTCCCGACGGAGATTTTACGGTATTTTCAGCCGAAAGCGTTGTTGCCAAAATATCACTCACTCCGCCCTGTGCGACATCATACGAGGTATGGGCGCAGATTACCGAAAGTCCGCTGTTGACGGCGGTATAGACCTCACTTCCAAATTTCACTTGCTTTAACGCTCCGAAAATTATCGGATGATGGGTAATCACAAGCTCACAGCCCGATTTTTTTGCGTATTCGAGCACCTCATTCGTGCAATCAAGCGCAAGCAGCACGCTTTTAACCTCGGTGTTTTCGTCGCCGATCAAAAAGCCGCTGTTGTCCCATTCCTCCTGCTTGCAGAACGGTGCAAGGCTGTCTATATATTCATATATTTCCTTTGCCTTAGGCATTTTCAATACTCCTTATCAGCTTGAGAATTTTCTCATCCTTTGTGCCGTTATATTTATTATAAAGGCTCTTGAGAACTTTCTCAACAAATAATTTGTCGGTTTCGTTGTCGCTTTTCGGTAAATTTCCTACATAGTATTCGTATAGCTTATGCTCTGATTTCACTCCCGAATACCTTGCGGAAATGATAAGATAAACACGCTTATCCTCGCACACGGTTTTTTCGGCTTCAATCAGAAAGCCGTTATCAAAAAGTGCTCGCCACACATCCTCAAAATGCGTCATAGGCTGCAAAATAAGATGTATTTTTTCATCCCTAAGCCACTCGGTTGCGTTTATCATATCGGCAATCATAATTCCGCCCATACCCGCAACGGCAATCTCCTGTGCCTCATAAGGCTCTATATTCTCAAAGCCTGCCGAAAGTCGAAGCGTGATTTTATCCGCCAGCGAATATTCGTCAAGCGTCTTTTGAGCGTTCATAAGCGGATTTGGATTTATATCCGAAGCTATTGCCCTGTTTGAAATTTTATTTTCTACTATGTATGCCGGAAGATATGCGTGGTCCGTGCCGACATCCAAAAAGGTGTCGCAATTATTTACCATACCTGCCACGGCATCAAGTCTCGGTGTCAATTTAATCATAATCAAAAAAATGAGGGTTGACAGAGCAAAACACTCAGCCAACCCCGTCGCCTTCTTTATTTGCTTGATTTACTTGCAAGAAAATCGTTTATCTTTTTAACAAGCTCGTCCGCATCAACGCCGTGAACGGCACAAGCCTCCTCAACGCTCTCGCCTCTCGAAGCAGGGCAGCCGAGACAATGCATTCCCATTTCAAGGAAGAAAGGAATGGTCTCTCTATCCGCATCGAGAATATCGCCGATTGTCATATCCTTTGTGATTGAAGTCATTGCTTTTACCTCCGTTAATTAAATTGAATTATACTTATTTATTACCCGAATTTGACTGATTATCAATGTTTTCCGGTAATATATTAGTTTCGTCAATAATGTAGTTTGGTCTGTTTTTAACCTCAAGGTAAACCCTTGAAACGTATTCGCCGACTACGCCCATTGAAATTAAAATAAGTCCGCCGATTATCAAAACCGAGCACACAAGCGACGGATAGCCATCAACATCAGGTCCGAAGCAGAGCGTTTTAATTATCGTATAAAGCGCATAGATAAACCCTACAAGGCTTGTAACAATGCCGCAGAAAAGTGAAATTTTAAGCGGTGCGGTTGAAAAGCCGATTATTCCGTCAACCGCATAGGCAAACAGCTTCCAAAATGACCATTTTGTTTTGCCTGCCGCACGTTCACGGTTTTCGTGCTCAAACCACTTTGTTTTGAAGCCGACCCAGCTGAATATGCCTTTTGAAAAGCGGTTGTATTCGGGCATTGAGATTATTGCGTTAACGACCTTTCTTGTCATAACCCTGTAATCCTGTGCGCCCTCCTCAATATTTGCGTCGGAAATGCGATTTATCAGCTTATAAAAGCTTCTTGCAAATGCACTTTTAAGCTTAGCCTCGCCCTTTCTGTCGGTTCGTTTTGCGGCGGCTATATCGTAGCCCTCCTCGTTGACGCTTTTAACCATTTCCGGAATAAGTTCGGGAGAATGCTGCAAATCCGCATCGATAATTCCGACATAATCAGCCGTTGACATTTTAAGACCTGCAAGCATTGCCGACTCTTTTCCGAAATTTCTTGAAAAAGAAATATACTTGACAGTTTTATCCCTTTCGGCAAGCTGTCTTATAATATTTACGGTGTTATCACGGCTTCCGTCATCGACAAAGATAAAAGAAGCCTTTATTCCGTCGAGCGAGTTTAATATCGGAGAGACCGTATCGTAAAAAATATTCAAAACAGCTTCCTCGTTATAGCACGGAACTATAAATTCAAGCGTTTTCATACGTTCTCCCCTTTCTTAAATCATCATTCATTTAATTATACAATTAAACCTCGTCAAACGCAAGTGCTTTGTTAAGCACGGTAAAGCCCTTTATTGAATTTGAAAGCTTAATTTCGGCTTTCGGAACCGTCATATTGCCGACTCTCTCGTCGTAATAAGAGCCGTCAAGCACGCCGTCGATATAAATTTTAATCATAGCGTTCTTTTCTCTGACAAGGGTTATTTTTCTGTCGCCCGTGTTACAAATATCGGTGTGTCCGACGCATTTGAGCGAACAGCAGTTAAATCTCACATTGCCGTTTATAAGCGAAACCGCAAGAGAATTACCCTGTGAGAATAAAAGCGTTTCCTTTGTTGCGGTGTTCACGGTCATAGTGAGTGTGAAATCGTCCTCAATCTCGCAGGGTGCTTCTCTGCTTGAGAACAAAAGATTGTCCTTATAGCAAGCAAGCGTTTTTTTAGAAGTAAGTTTGTTGCCGTAGAGGTCACGAACGCTGTAATCAACAGTATATTTAGAGCCTGCCTGTGCGTTGTCAAAATGCAAAAGCACCTCGCTGTAATTCGCAAGCAACTCCGCCTTTATAGGATTACCCATATAAGTAAAGCTGTTTTCATCAAGTACAATGTGTCTGTCAAATGAGAATACCGCTGTGTGTTCATCCTCAAACTTTGCTCGCTTTAATACAGGCGCGGTTGTCTTTTCTCCGCCGAATTTATATATTACAATTTCGTGTGCGCCAAGCTCAACCGAAAGAGTGTCACCGTAGGAATATTTAATATCGCATTTCTCGGTTTCGTAAGGGATAACATTTATGCGTGTAAGTCCCTTTACGTCCTCGTTTACGCCGATTTCCTTTTCAAGTTTAACCGAGAATTTCTGCGGTTTATCGGACGGATTGCGAAGTGAAATAATACCCTCTTTACCGTTCCATGCGCTGTAGCCGTAAATTTTACCCGAGTCGGCACTTTCGCCGATAAGCTTTGAATTTCTGAGCGTTTCAAAGTTTTCTCTGACAAATCTTAAAACATCCGCATTTATGCGCCACATATTATCGTTGAAAAGGTCGAAGCTGTAATAAAGCTCCCAAAATGCCGTGCCTCTTGATGAAATCATATACATATACTTACGGTACTCATCATCGGTCATTTTAACCTTTGCGGTGTGTCCGTAAATAGGCTCGTGGTTATACATATTCGAGTTCGGGAACTGATACTGCCTTACCCTGTGAAAATCATAGTAAAGCGCATCTCTGTATGTGAGCATACGGTCAAAATCCTTGCCGTTGAGCTCCTCTCCGCTTACTGATTTATCCGTAAAGCCTATATCGGCACTGTTTTGCATCCAAACGCTGTTTACATATCTCAAGAACCACGGACTCGGAACAGCATAGCAAGTGAGGTTTATCCAAAGCTCCTTGCCCTGCTCCGCACGGAATTTACGCATATCACGGAAAATATCAATCCACTTTTCCCAAGCGTCAGTCATAACGTACATATCCTTATAGCCGCCCGTCGGGTGTCCGTGCCTTTTACTGCGGCAGGGCTTCAACATAAAGCCGTCAAGCTTCCAATAGTCTATGTCAAAGCGATTCATATAATCAAGGAAAAGCAATTCAACATTGCGAACATATTTTTCATCTGCAATACATATGTCGTATGACCTTCTGTTATAACCGCCCTTGCCGTGTCTTTGCATACGCTTACCGAACGGCCTGTTAAAGTTATAACCGCCTCTCGGTCCGAGCCAAAGTCCGAAATGTGAAGAAAAATTATTCGCAAGCCGTGATGAATTGTAAAGCTCGTGAGGAAATTTATCGTTAAAGCACCAAAAATCGCTCTTGTAATCGTTCCAGCCGTCATCAACAACATAAGCGTCAAGCGGTTTTACGAAATTCTGCGTCAAGCCCTTTTCAATCTGATAAAAAGAGCCTGTTATATTCTCCTCGGTAATGTTAAGCATATGGTCATACCAAGAGTTATATTGAGTGCGAAGATAGGTTTTCTGCGAAACGGTTTTGATATATTCGAGAAAATCTGCTCTGATAACGTCAAAAGACATTGTCTGTGCGCTTCCGAAAACGGATTTGTGGAAAGAATGTTCCTTTTTGCCGTTAAGTATACTTGCGATGCTCTTTCCGCTGTAATAACGCAAACGCAGGGTATTTTCAACAATGTTGTTGTCGTTCATCGGAAATTCCGAGCCTGTGAACATACCGTTAATATAAACAGGCTGTCCGAGCGAAGCGTGGAAGCCGTCAATGAATGCCTTATCCATCTCGGGATGCGTCCATTTTTGCTTTATGCCGTCCGCAAGCACCAAAAGCTCGGTATCGACGGTGTCAATACGCAAATTAAGGTTGCCCGAAGCCGAAAAACAAAGCTGTTTTTTCATAAAGAAATCGTCATTTTTAAGCTTATATACCAAACGGAAATTCAGCGTGGTATTGCGATAAATTGCAGGCTTGAAAACGAACTCCAAAATCGAGGAGTCCGACTTTTCATAGGAATTTATCTTGTCAATTGTAAGCATTGACGCTTTAAGCTCAAATTTTCCGAATTTTTTCAAGAATGTAACGGAAAATTCCTCGCTACCCTTTCCGGCTGCAAACAAAGCAGGCTCATTAAGTCTTTTGTTTGTGATGGTATCGGGTAAAAGCTGTCCGTTTTCAATAAAAAAACTTCTTTCGATATACTCATTTCCGATAATCGCTTTTTTATCATCGCTTTTAATGTATGTCATAGTTAATTTTTCGCCTCAAAAAATTTTTCATCAAGTATTTTCGCCATATTTTCAACAAGCTCCGAGCAAGGACGCTTTTTATAATAATGTTCTGTTCTCGCTTCGGGTGCTGCCGTTTCCTTTGCCTGTGCCTCTTTTGTAAGTCCCAAAAGCTCACGGCAAATTATTGACGGATTATCCTTCTTAAATTCTTCGGCGATTTCCTGCACCTTTTCATAGGTTTCCTTTTTCTTTTGAGTATCCTTGCCGTCGGTCGCACCGTAAAGCATACCTATAACAAGAGCCGCACCTGTTACGGTACCGCAAACCTCTCTCATTCTGCCGACGCCGCCTCCGAGTCCTGCCGAAACACGCAATGCGGTTTCCTCGTCCATATTAAATTCATCACAAAAAGCACAGAACACCGCCTGTGAGCAGTTATAGCCTTGCTTGAACAATTCAAGTGCTCTGTCCGAATGTTTTGACATAGTATCGCCTCCGAATATCACTAAACTATATAATACCATACTTGCGATATTATATCAAACAAAATAAATGAAAAAATCCCTGCTCCTTCAAAAAGAAAGAACAGGGATTTGTAATCGACAAATTAAAATTACTTAAGTGTAACTTTAGCGCCAACTTCTTCGAGCTTAGCCTTTGCAGCGTCAGCGTCATCCTTAGAAGCAGCTTCCTTGATTACCTTCGGAGCGCCGTCAACCATAGCCTTTGCCTCAGCAAGACCAAGACCTGTGATCTCACGAACTGCCTTGATAACCTTAATCTTCTCTGCGCCTACTTCTGTAAGCTCTACGTCGAACTCAGTCTTTTCCTCAGCTGCTGCTGCGCCGTCGCCAGTTGCGGGAGCTGCTACTGCTACTGCTGCTGCTGCAGAAACGCCGAATTCATCCTCTACTGCGTGTACGAGCTCTGAAAGCTCAAGAACTGTAAGAGCTTTGATTTCTTCAATCATAGCTGCAATTTTCTCTGATGCCATTTTATTTTCCTCCAATAATAATGAAATAAATTTTTAAGTTATACAGCAAAAATTATTCTGCTGCGGGTGCTTCCTCTGCGGGAGCTTCGCCACTCTTGTCAACAACTGCCTGAATAGCACGTGCAAAAGCTGCGATAGGTGCGTTGAACGCACTGCAAACTGTAGCGAGCAATACTTCTCTTGACGGAAGCTTTGCAAGGCTTGAAATCTTTTCAAGAGAAATTACCTCATTGTCGAGGAAACCGCCCTTAATGTTGAAATTCTCATTCTTGTCAGCGAATTTCTGAAGAATTCTTGCTGCTGCAACGTAATCGTCCTCAGATGTAGCAACGGCTGTTGTTCCTTCAAGAACACCGTCGAGCTCTGCGAGATCAGTGCCGTCGATAGCAAGATGGATAAGTGTATTCTTGGTTACAGTGTACTTGACACCTGCTTCACGGAGCTCCTTACGGAGAGCTGTGTCGTCAGAAACGGAAATACCCTTGTAATCAACGATTACACCTGCGCAAGCATTGTCAAATCTTGTTTTAAGATCTGCAACCTGCTGCTTCTTGATTTCTAAAACTTTCTCACTTGGCAAACGAATTCACCTCCTATAAAAATGTTACGCTTGCTTTATGAGATAAAAAAGCCTCTCTGCGAAAGACAGAGAGGCATAAAACTTTAATAATAAGTTCCATTTCCTCGGTAGGCAGATAAACTTTACGCATAAATGCACCTACTGTCTTCGGCAAGCGGATATTATATTAACATACCCTGACGGGTTTGTCAAGCACTAAGATTAAGCAGAGTACTTGTTTGCGTTGATTTTAACGCCGGGGCCCATTGTTGTAGCAACAACGCAGGACTTAATGTATTGACCCTTGAGTGTAGCGGGCTTAGCCTTAACGATAGCTTCCATAAGAGTATTGAAGTTCTCGATGAGCTTTTCAGCACCGAAAGAAGCCTTACCGATCGGGCAGTGAATGATGTTTGTCTTATCAAGACGGTACTCGATCTTACCTGCCTTTGCTTCGGTAACAGCCTTAGCAACGTCGGGTGTAACAGTACCTGCCTTGGGTGAAGGCATCAAGCCACGAGGACCGAGAACCTTACCGAGACGACCTACAAGACCCATCATATCGGGTGATGCGATACATACGTCAAAGTCAAGCATACCGCCTTGAATGTCTGCAAGAAGATCCTCAGCACCGACAATGTCAGCACCTGCAGCCTTTGCAGCGTCAGCAGCGTCGCCCTTAGCGAAAACAGCTACTCTGACATCCTTACCTGTACCGTTGGGAAGAACAACAGCGCCTCTAACCTGCTGGTCAGCGTGTCTTGAGTCAACGCCGAGGCGAATGTGAGCTTCAACAGTTTCGTCAAACTTAGCAGTAGCTGACTTGCAAGCCAACTCAAATGCTTCATTTGTATCGTAGAGCTTTGTTTTTTCAATCAATTTTGCGCTCTCGTTATATTTTTTTCCGTGTTTCATAATTTACTTTCCTCCTATTAAGTGGTTAATCGGATTTTTCCTCCCACGAAGGAGCATCAGTCTTCGACAGTGATGCCCATTGAACGAGCTGTACCTGCGATCATGCTCATTGCAGTTTCAACAGTTGCTGCGTTGAGGTCGGGCATTTTCTGCTCTGCGATCTTCTGAAGCTGTTCTTTCGTGATTGTTGCGACCTTAGTCTTATTCGGTACGCCTGAACCGCTCTCGATGCCGCAAGCCTTTTTAAGAAGGACTGCTGCAGGAGGAGTCTTTGTTATGAATGTGAACGAATGGTCTGCATAAACAGTGATAACAACGGGGATTATAAGTCCTGCGTCGTTCTTTGTGCGCTCATTGAATTCCTTTGTGAACGCCATAATGTTAACGCCGTGCTGACCGAGTGCCGGTCCAACGGGCGGTGCCGGTGTTGCCTTGCCGGCAGGGATTTGAAGCTTAATAAAGCCTATTACTTTCTGAGCCATTTTAGCACCTCCAAAAATCGTGGTAGTGGCGGAATAAGTGGCTTCGCCTATTCCTCCCACAGCGCATATGCGCTATAAAAAGCGACTTGTCGCTTAATACCATGTTTACTGTTGTTTTTCAACCTGATCGAGTTCAAGTTCAACCGGCGTTTCTCTGCCGAGCATTGAAATTATAACTCTGACCATATTGTTTTCTGTGTTGATTTCGTCAACTACGCCGATAATGCCGTCAAAAGCACCGTCGATAATGGTAACCATATCTCCCTTTGCGTAGTTTACCTCGACAACACGCTTTTCAACGCCGAGAGCGGCAATTTCACTGTCCGAAAGCGGAACAGGCTTACCCTCGGGGCCTACAAAGCCCGTAACACCTCTCGTGTTGCGAATGACATACCATGTGTCATCTGTCATCTCAAGCTCACCCGAGTCCTCATTTTCAAAGACAGCAAGCTTTACGATAACGTAACCGGGGAAAATTTTTCTTTCAATTTCTTTCTTGGATCCGTCGTCCTTAATCTCGGTAACGAGCTCAGTCGGCACTTGAACATCAAGAATATAGTCCTGCATCTTACGATTTTCGACTACCGTTTCGATATTCGCCGCAACCTTATTCTCATAACCCGAATAAGTATGAACAACGTACCACTTGGAGATTTCTGCCATTAGACATCCCCCTTATAAACCAAAGAATCCGGAAATGATTGAACCTGCTACGGCTGTTGTTGTTTCTGCGTCAGCCGGCGCATTTTTCGAAGCATTTACGAGAAGCTTAATAAGTTCCGAAAGGCCTGTGTCGATACCCCAGATTACCAAACCTAAAACAAATACGCAGAGCAAAACTATGCCTGTGCTTTTGAGAACGGTTTTTGAATCCGGCCATACGACCTTTTTGCACTCGCCTCTTAAGTCCTTAAAGAATCTCTTGATATTCTTGCCCATTGAGGCAAAAACATTCTTCTTTTTCTTAGGAGCTTCGGGCTTGTTTTCTTTCTTGGAATTTTTTGCGGGAGCAGCGGCAGAATCTTTTTTAATTTCGTCAGCCATTGTTTTAACCTCCGCTTACTTTGTTTCTCTGTGGAGAGTATGTTTCTTGCAGAATCTGCAGTACTTGTTCATCTCCAACCTGTCCGGTGTGTTCTTCTTGTTTTTCATTGTGTTGTAGTTGCGCTGTTTGCACTCTGTGCAAGCCAATGTAACCTTTACTCTCATTTTCGGCACCTCCATTATTAGCGTTACACGCTTGTTTAGCCTACCTCAAAAAAAGTGGGCACAAAAAAAGAACCCTCTTTCAGAGGTACAAGTAATATAACATAAACCGTTGCGTAAGTCAAGAAAAATTTTCTCAAAAGCGGTTATTTATGCGAACATTATTGTTATGCGCCTATATTCGCCTTATATTATAATGAAAAGCGACTGTAAAAACCGTGTTTTCGCAGCCGCCTTTATTTAATAGATTATAAGGAATTAAGGTCATAAGGAGTTCTTTGGTAGACAAAATAGTTAAGCCAATTTTGGAACAAAAGGCTTCCCACCCCACGCCAAGTGATCGGCGGCGTTTTCCTCGGGTCGTTGTCGGGGAAATAATTGTAAGGCATTTTAATATTCAAACCTTTTTTCAAATCCCTGAAATATTCCTTTGCAAGCGTATCGCTGTCATACTCGGAATGTCCCGTGCAGAAGAAGTTTCTGCAAGCCATATCGGAGATGAGATGCACGCCCGCTTCGTCGGAATAGGACAAAATCTGCAAATCCTTGACCTCGGCAATATCCTCCCTGCGAGTTTCGGTATGCCTTGAATGCGGTACATAATAAACGTCGGAGAAGCCACGAAGCAGCGGATGATACAGGTCAAGCGGTCTGTGCTTGAAAACACCGAAAAGCTTTTCATCAAGCATATGCTTCGGAACACCGTATTTATAGTACAATGCCGCCTGAGCACCCCAGCATATATTATAGGTAGAATACACATTGGTCTTTGCCCAATCGAAAATCTCACAAAGCTCTTCCCAATAATCGACCTCTTCAAACGGCATCATTTCAACAGGCGCACCCGTTACAATCATACCGTCAAACTTGCGGTTTTTAACATCATCAAAAGTCTTGTAGAACTTGAGCATATGCTCTTGTGATACATTCTTTGCAACATGCGACTTAACCTGCAAAAGCTCGACGTCAACCTGAAGCGGAGAGTTACTCAAAAGTCGTAAAATCTGCGTTTCGGTCTCGATTTTAGTCGGCATAAGGTTAAGAATTATAATATGAAGCGGACGAATATCCTGCGTCATTGCTCTGTTTTCCGGCATAACGAAAATGTTTTCAAGCTCAAGGCTGTGCCTTGCCGGAAGCTGATTATCTATTTTAATGGGCATTTGTCCACCTTCTTTCTTAAAATTCGCAAAAAGTATTTTAACACAATATTTTTAATATATCAACCTTGAAATGACAGTATTTGAAAGCAAAAATCCGTTTCGGGTAAGTCTGATACCCTCCGAATCTGAAATTACAAGCCCGTTCTTTTGCAAAAATTCAGCCTCACGGCGCATTTTTTCGGGTATCGGATGAGAAAACCTGCATTCCGTTTCCGCTTCGGTTATCCCCTGTTTCAGCCTCAGCTTCAACATTGCGTATTCCGAGAAATCGCCGCCCTCGCCGTCGGGAACACAAACAAATTTGTCCGTTCTTTTCTCACAGTAAAAGCGTTTTCCGTCAATAAAGGAATGAGCCGAAGAGCCGATACCTAAATATTCCTCGCAATTCCAATATTTCAAATTGTGTCGGCTTTCAAAGCCCTGCTTAGAGAAGTTTGAAATTTCATACTGATTATAACCGTGCTTTTCAAGGTATTCGCACATATACAAATACATATCTGCAACGGTATCGTCGTCGGGCAGCGAAAGCGTATTTTGCATTTTATAAAACGGCGTGTTCTCCTCAATTTTAAGGATATAACAGCTAATGTGCGGTACATTTTGACCTATACAAAAATCAAGCGTCGCTTTTAAGCTTTCAACCGTGCTTTCGGGGATACCGAGCATAACGTCAAGTGAAATGTTTTCGATACCTGCTTTCCTTGCAAAATCGACGGCATTTTCAACCTCTTTTTTGCCCGATATTCTGCCGAGTCTTTTTCGCTCATTATCGTTTGCCGATTGAAGTCCGAGCGACACTCTGTTGACGCCGACAGCCGCTATATTTTTGAAAAATTCATAGGAAACGGAGTGCGGATTACACTCGACCGTTATCTCTGCGCCGTCTGTTAAGGGAAAATTAGATTTTACACATTCAATGATTTTACAAAGACGCTCAAACCCTATATACGACGGGGTTCCTCCGCCTATGTAAAGTGTATTTACTTTACAGTTGATTTGCCCTGATTTTGACTTTATTTCGTCACATAAAAGGCTCACATATTGCTCTTTTTCGTCATCCTTACAACGAAAAGAATAGAAATCGCAATACGGACATTTTGAGTCGCAAAACGGAATGTGAATATATAATCCTATATCCTTTTTCATACTTTTATAAAGCGAATATCGTGTTCGGTACTTTCGACATATTTTATCACGTCGTCAAAGCTCAAAAGCACGGTAGCAGTGTTGTTGTTCGGATGGAAGCCGAGGCACGGAAGCGTTTTCAAGTCCTCGTCAAGATAGACCTCAACCGCATCCGCAGTATCGTTTATGATACCCAAAAGAGAAACAGAGCCTTTTTTAACATCAAGATACTTCGAAAGTCGCTCATCCGAGGCAAAGCTCAATCTTGTTGAGCCTATCTCATCACGAATAAGCGATAAATCTGCGTGTTTATCCCCTCGCAAAATTACAAGGGCGTGTCTTTTACCCTTGTAATCACGAAGAAATAGGTTTTTGCATATTTCGTTATTATCGTTGAGGTGCAATTCGTCAAGCTCTTCCATTGTAAAAGCGGCAGGGTGCTCCTTTAGCTCATATGAAACAGAAAGCTCGTCTAACCTCTGCAAAATGTTATCTCTGTTATTCATCTAACTTCAACACCGCCATAAATGCCTCCTGCGGTACTTCAACCGTACCAAACTGGCGCATTCGCTTCTTTCCTTCCTTCTGTTTTTCGAGAAGTTTCTTCTTTCTTGTAATATCGCCGCCGTAGCACTTCGCAAGCACGTCCTTACGCATTGCCTTAACGGTTTCACGGGCGATTACCTTTCCGCCGACTGCTATCTGAATCGGGATTTCAAACATCTGTCTCGGAATATTCTCTTTAAGCTTTTCTGCGATTTTTCTCGCTCTTGTATATGCCTTATCGGAATGAATAATAAACGAAAGAGCGTCTATTACATCGCCGTTTAACAATACGTCAAGTTTAACAAGCTGTGATTTTTCATAGCCTTTGAGCTCATAGTCAAAGGAAGCATAGCCTCTTGTTCTCGATTTAAGAACGTCAAAGAAGTCATAGATTATCTCATTAAGCGGAAGAATGTATTTCAAATCAACTCTGTCCGCATCAAGATAGGTCATACCCTCGTAGGTGCCACGTCTGTCCTGACACAAGTCCATAATTGCACCGACATATTCGGGCGGAGCGTAAATGTGTGCCTCGACAACGGGCTCTTCCGAATAATCAATCGTCGCAGGGTCGGGATAGTTCGACGGGTTGTCGATTTCAACCACCGACTTATCAGTAAGATGAATTTTATATACAACGCTCGGAATTGTCGTTACAAGGTCAAGATTATATTCCCTTTCAAGGCGTTCCTGTATAATTTCAAGGTGGAGAAGTCCGAGGAAACCGCACCTGAAGCCAAAGCCCAATGCACCCGAGGTTTCAGGCTCAAATGAAAGTGCCGCATCGTTTAATTGAAGCTTTTCAAGTGCGTCACGGAGATTTTCATAGTCCGCACCGTCGGCAGGATAAACACCGCAGAATACCATCGGATTTACCTTTCTGTAACCCGGAAGCGGCTCTGTGGCAGGTCTTTCGGCTGTTGTAACGGTATCGCCGACACGGGCATCGGAAACGGTTTTGATTGAAGCCGTGATATATCCGACCTCGCCCGAAGAAAGCTCTTTTGCAGGCTCAAGAGAGGTTGCTCTCATATAGCCTGTTTCAACAACGGTAAATTCCGCACCCGTAGCCATCATACGCATAGTGTCGCCGGGCTTTATCTTGCCGTCCATAACTCTGACATAAACGATTACGCCACGGTAGCTGTCGTAAATCGAGTCGAAAATCAACGCCCTCAACGGCTCGCTGTCTCTGTCCTCGGGAGGAGGTACAAGATTTACGATTTCCTCCAAAACAGACTCGACATTTTCGCCTGTTTTTGCAGAAACTCTCGGCGCATCAAGGCACGGGATGCCGATTACATCCTCAACCTCATGAGCAACACGCTCGGGGTCTGCGGCAGGCAAATCTATTTTATTTATAATAGGTACAATTTCAAGATTGTGGTCAAGCGCAAGATATGTATTTGCAAGAGTCTGCGCCTCAACGCCCTGCGAAGCGTCAACGATAAGCACTGCACCCTCACAAGCCGCAAGAGAACGGGATACCTCATAGTTAAAGTCAACATGACCGGGGGTGTCAATCAAATTAAGCTCGTAGGTCTTACCGTCCTTTGCGGTATAGTCAAGCTTTACGGCGTGAGCCTTGATTGTGATACCTCTTTCACGCTCAAGGTCCATATTATCAAGCAGCTGATCCGCCATATCACGCTTTGCAACAGAGTCGGTAAGCTCCAAAAGTCTGTCCGCAAGGGTCGATTTGCCGTGGTCAATGTGAGCGATAATCGAGAAATTTCTGATGTTTTCCTTTTTTGCCATAAACTACCTCTTATATAAATTTACAGTTTTTCTTTATTAAAGCCGTTGCCGTAAATATCGTCGGCATCGGTAACTATCATAAATGAATTTTTGTCAACCTGACCTATAAGCTTTGAAAAATACGCAACCTCTTCGGCTCTCACGGCACAGAAAATTATCTGCTTTTCATTTCCCGTATATGCGCCCTGAGCCTTAACAGACGTAACTCCCCTGCCGAGAGTAAAAAGTATTTCCTGCGCCATTTCTTTTCCGTGTTCGGTGACAATAAGCACGGTTTTTGAATGTGAAAAGCCGGAACTTACAAGGTCTACCGCCTGAGTTGAAATGAAAACGGTAACAATTGCATAGAGTATTGCGTCTACGCTTTTATATGCGAAATACGACAGCAAAACTATCGTAAGGTCAACTATAAAAATAAGTCTGCCCATTGAAAGATGCGGATATTTAAGTCTTAACAGAGTTGCTATGACATCCGTTCCGCCCGTTGTCGCACCGTGGAGAAAAATAAGCCCCAACCCCGTGCCGAGCAGTACACCGCCGAAAACAGCGCTTAAAAGTCTGTCACCCGAATAGCCTTTCATAAAGTTCGCAAACAAGTCAATAAAAAACGAGCTTTCAAAGGTGGCAATAAATGTTTTTATAACAAATTTATATCCTAATTTCAGAAAAGCAACAACAAATAACGGTACATTCAAAAGGAATACCGTAAGACCTATCGGAAAGCCGAAAAGATAATTTACAACCGTAGCAATTCCCGAAAAGCCGCCTACGGTTATCTCATTCGGAGCAGTAAAAAGGGTGATTGCAGCCGCAAAAAGTATGCTGCCTAAAGTCCACCAAAGAAAATCCTTGAATGTGTTTTTAATATTAGTCCTTGTCGCTACCCGTTTCAGAATTGAGCACCTCGTCGCTGTTGATTATTTCAAATAGCTCACGAAGTCTTTTTTCTTCGCCCAAAAGATACAGATAACCGAAAAGCGTTTCAAGACCCGTGGCATAATGATAATCGCCCTCGGACTGATTTTTCGGAGTGTGCTTTGTGTGGGTGTTTCTGCCACGCTTAAACACGTCCGACTCCTCTTGAGTCAAAACAGATAAAAGCTTTTTAGCACCCTTTGCCTGTGCAGCGGCATTTACCTGCTTTATCGAAAGCGTATGTAGAACACCCGCCGGTCTGTTACATTCAAGAACGAGTTTTTCACGCACCAAAAGTCCGTAAACCGCATCGCCCAAAAATGCCATTGCCATAGGACTGTAATTCGATATGTCATTTTTGTTTACAATTTTATTATTGTCCATTTTTCACCTGATATGTAGTTTTATAAATCACTAAAAATACTCATCATTATTCCATTTTCGTGGATTTTCGTTTATATACTCCCAAACCTCAAGATATGCCCTTTCGTTACTGATTATATTATCATAAAAGGATGCAAACAATTGTATTTTTATTGTAGGGGCGAACTGTGTTCGCCCGTTTTTAATTTGCTTTGAATTTGCAGGCGACCGCAGGTCGCCCCTACGGGTTGATATTGAATTCAATTTGACAGCAACCGTTAGTCGTTATATATCCGCAAATTCGCTCGGCGGCAGCAAATTCTCCCGAATTCAGGCACCCTTTTGTCTGCTTCGCAGACATTTCCCCTAATAGGGGAATAACCACCGCCCTACACCGGTAAGGTTAATTTGATGTTGACCGCAACAACGCAGTATCACACAAAAAGCAACATTTATTTTTAATTTTGAGTGATTTTTGTGCAGAGCAAGGCGCAAGCACGACGACGTATGAATATACTTCGAGTGCAAAGCAACGAAGCTATGCGCAAAAAGTACAAAAGATTTAATTTTGAGTGATTTTTGTGCAAGACAAGGCGTAAGTGCGATGGCGTATGCCATACGTCGAGCACGCAACAACGCAGTATTGCGCAAAAAGCACCAAAATTAAGGGATGTAATCGAATTCGAGGTCGTAGATTGATACTGTATCCCCTTCGTGAATACCCTGCTTGATAAGCTCATCGATTATACCGCTGGATTGAAGAACATTTTGGAAGTATTGAAGCGAAGAGTAGTCGTCGGGGTCGGTTTTGAGGAGAATTTTATAGAGCCATTCAGCCTCGACAATGTAAACGCCGTCCTCAACGGTAACTTTGAAACCGTCATTTTTCTTCTGCGCCATAACCTCAAGCGGAATTTCTTCCGATTCATATTTTTTAACAGGCGGAAGAGAAGCAAGCTTTTTCGCTACGGCATTGATAAGCTCTTTCGTGTTGTACTGAATGGGAGCGCAAATTTCAAAGTATTCATAACCCTTGCTTTCAATATAATTTCTAAAGGTTGCAAGCTGTTCGTCTGTGGCAAGGTCGATTTTGTTACCTGCGACAATCTGCGGACATTTTGCAAGCTCGGGATTGAATTTAACAAGTTCTTCGTTAATCTTTTCAAAGTCCTCAATCGGATCTCTGCCCTCACTGCCTGCAACGTCAACTATATGCACAAGCATACGGCAACGCTCAACGTGACGTAAAAATTCATGACCTAAGCCCACGCCGTCAGCCGCACCCTCGATAAGTCCGGGAATATCGGCAATTACAAAGCTGTTTTCGGGACCCATTGAAACAACACCCAGAACGGGAATTATAGTTGTAAAGTGATAATCGCCGATAATCGGCTTTGCCTCGCTGACAACAGAGAGAAAAGAGGATTTACCGACATTCGGGAAACCTAAAAGTCCGACATCTGCAATGAGCTTTAATTCAAGGCTTACCTCCCACTCCTCGCCGGGAGCACCGCTTTTGGCAAAACGGGGCGTCTGCCTTGTCGGAGTTGCGAAATGAGAGTTACCCCAACCGCCGTTTCCGCCTTTTGCCGCAATAAACGGTTCATTAGATGACATATCCGCCATAACGACGCCGCTTTCAACCTCACGGATAACCGTGCCTCTCGGAACTTTGATTATAAGGTCGGGAGCTTTTTTACCGTTACAACGGCTGCCTCTGCCGTTTTCGCCGTTTTGCGCTTTATATTTCCTTTTATAACGGAAATCGGCAAGAGTTGAAATATTATCGTCAACCTGAAAAACAATGTTGCCGCCTCTGCCGCCGTCGCCGCCGTCAGGACCGCCGGAAGCCACATATTTTTCTCTGTGGAAAGCAACGGCACCGTCCCCGCCGTTTCCTGCTTTTATATGGATTTTCGCTTTATCTACAAACATAATTAAATTCCTTTTCTTTTATCAACTTTATTTTAACCGCTTTTGTTCGGAAGCAGCCGAACAAACACTCAAATTTTTTATCAAGATATTATATCAAATTTTATTACATTTATAAACAGTAAAGTGATAAAAAGTTGTATTTTTTTACTCGAATTGCATAAATTGTGCTTGAATTAGTTGACATACACTATATGTTGTAGTATTATGTTTACAGGACAAGGCATATAATGAAAAAGAGTAAATTAGAACAATATTAAATAAAATCAAGTTGAGTCCACTTATATGTACTCTACTTAAAATATTTTCGAACATTTGTGTTGACAAATAAAAAATGCATGCTATAATAAGGGTGTAACCAACAAGAACGAATGTTCGACGATGAACGGAGGAAATTATTATGTTAGCTATTTTCGCAAAAACAAGTATTGAATTGGCAGTTGTTTTACTTCTTATATACGGTTTCATTCACGAAAAAGAGGTTATCAAATTTGAACAGTATGTCAAGATGGTCATTGTCGTAAATTACCGCAGATATAAGAAAAGAAAAAGAATTGAGCAAATGAAGAAGAACAGAGAGTTCCGTGTCGTTAAGGGCGGCAAATCGCCTAACGGTCGCACTCCTAATTCATTTGACGTGGCTTAATGCAGCCATATTAAATTGCTACCTCTTTCCATAATAGATTTTTCACACACAGACAAGCAGGAGACGGATTTTTATCTGTCTCCCGTTTGTCTTTTTTTGATAAATGTGGTACAATACCTCTTCGATAGGAGTGTTTGCTTTGAACAAGGATAAAAAATCAACCGTCAAGCTAATAATTCGCCTTGCGGTAATCTTTGCCGTTATGGCGGTTGCGATAATAAAATATGATAAGCTATCCAATATAGATATACGAAGCATTGTTGCAAATTCGCCGTCGGTCGCTCTTGCAATACTGAGCGTACTCGGAATATACGGCATAAAGGGCGCAGTTTTCGTAGTCCCCGCTTCGCTCGTTTATATTTCGGTGGGAATGGCTTTCCCCACGGTGCAGGCGGTAATAATCAACCTTTGCGGAATTGCCGTTGAAGTAATCGTTTCGTATATTTTCGGTTGGTTTGTCGGCGGAGAATATGTAAACGACCTTTTGAAAAAGAGCAAGGGCGGAGAAAAGCTGCTTGCGTTTGAAGAGAAAAACAAATTTGCTTCCATATTTATAATCAGATTTTTACCCGTGTTTCCTATCGACTTTGCAAGTCTGTTTTTCGGCTCAATGAAAATTCCGTTCGCAAAATATTTCTTGGCTTCCGTTCTCGGAATTGCACCGAGAGTAATTTTTTTCACAATTCTCGGCGACGCCGCATATGACTATATACCTATGAAGTTAATCGTTATAGGCATAATCTGCGCAATACCGATTGGTGCGATATATTTGATTGTAAAGTGGTTAAAGGATAAAAAAAGCAAAGAAAAATAAAGCTTGCTATTGTAAACAAACGGTAGCAATGCTACAATATAAAAAATGATTGAATTGAGGTATGTATATGATATATGAAAGCATAAAAAAATTAGTTACCTACGGACTTGAAACAGGTCTTATCGAGAAATGTGACAAGGTTTATGCTACAAACAGAATTCTTGAGGCTCTTCGCCTTGACGAGTATGACGAGCCGTCGGAAAGCTTTGAAAATGTTGACCTTGAGAGCACGCTTTGCGAATTGCTCGACTTTGCGGCTGAAAACGGTATTATCGAAAACAGCGTAGTCTACCGTGATTTGTTCGATGCAAAGCTTATGGCTTGCCTTATGCCTATGCCTCACGAGGTAATCAAGACCTTTAACGCTCTTTACAGCGAAAGTCCCGAAAAGGCAACGGATTGGTTTTATAAATTAAGCGGCGATTCCGACTATATCAGAAGATACAGAATTAAAAGAGATATGCGTTGGTCAGTTCCGAGTGAATACGGCGATATTGACATTTCAATCAACCTTTCGAAGCCCGAAAAAGACCCGAAAGCGATTGCCGCAGCAAAGCTTCAAAAGCAAAGCGGTTATCCTAAGTGCCTTTTGTGCAAGGAGTGCGAGGGTTACGCAGGCAGAGTGAATTTCCCTGCAAGACAGAATCACAGAATTATCCCGATTACAATCAATAATACGTCTTGGGGCTTCCAGTATTCTCCTTATGTTTACTACAATGAGCATTGTATCGTATTTAACGGCGAGCATACACCGATGAAAATTGAAAAGGCAACATTTATAAAGTTGTTTGACTTTGTAAAGCTGTTCCCCCATTATTTCCTCGGTTCAAATGCGGATTTGCCGATTGTCGGCGGCTCTATCCTCTCTCATGACCATTATCAGGGCGGTCATTATACCTTTGCAATGGCAAAAGCACCGATTGAAAAGCATTTCACAATCAAGGGCTTTGAGGATGTTGAATCGGGCATAGTTAAATGGCCTCTTTCGGTTATCAGACTTCGCAGCAAGGACAGCGACAGAATTATCGAGCTTGCGGATATAATTCTTAAAAAGTGGAGAGCCTACACGGATGAAGCGGCATTTGTATTTGCAGAAACCGACGGCGAAAAGCACAACACGATTACACCGATTGCAAGAAAAGTCGGCGACACATATGAGCTTGACCTTGCACTTCGTAACAACATAACAACAGAGGAATATCCGCTTGGCGTTTATCACCCGCACGACAAGTATCATCATATTAAGAAGGAAAATATCGGTCTTATCGAAGTTATGGGACTTGCGGTGCTTCCGTCAAGACTTAAAGAGGAGCTTGCAATCCTCGGCGATTACATTGTAAACGGCAAGGATATACGCTCAAACGAGCAGATTGAAAAGCACGCAGATTGGGTTGACGAATTCAAAGCGAATTACGGCGAAATCACAGCGGAAAACGTTGATGAAATACTCAAGGCAGAGGTCGGCAAGGTGTTTGTCGGAGTGCTTGAGGATGCAGGCGTTTATAAGTGCACAGAGGACGGCAGAAACGCATTCATGAGATTTGTAAACAGCATATAATCATCAATTAAAAGCACAAAACGGCTGTAAAGGTTAAACCTTTACAGCCGTTGTTTTATTAGTATTTACAAGGGTTATGCCTATTTTATTTTATAATCAAAGCACAAAATATCCGAGCAAGCCAGACAGCAAGCCGATTGCTGCACCGACAAGCACATCGGAGAGATAATGCACGCCGCCTATTACCCTAATGGCACACAGTAAAACACCGATTATAAACAGCGGTATGCTCAGCACGGGTTTGACGTACAAAAAGGTCATCGCTATCATAAAAACAGAAAAGATGTGTCTGCTCGGCATTGACTGCCCTTTTTTATCCTTATTTATAAGCGGTCGGATATTCAGCGTTTCATAAGGTCTCGGACGATTTATGACACGGCGGAGTCCGCTGACGAATAAGAGCATACCGGCAGGTATCAAGACGCACCGAAACAGCTTCGTTCTGTCTGAAAATGCAAGATATGCCAATAATGACGGATAAGCGATATAAACTATTCCCGTCAAAGCTGTATTCAACAAATTAAAGCCCAACACCGAGTTCTTATTTTTGCGAAACGGTGCTGAAATCTTTCTGTATTGGCTCGAAGTCATTTGCTTCACCTCACTAAAAGTATATAACATTGCAGGACATCTTTCAATCTTTTTTGACAAATTCCTACGTTCTTCATTGACAAAGACGATTTATAAACTTATACTATATATACTTATTTATAATATAATTTCAGGAGATAAAAATATGAATCAATATTCACAAGAGGATAAAAGACGACGTCAGATGAAGCTTTCAGGCAAAGCGGCAGCAGCTTCAAAGGAAAAAAGGACTATCTTAATTGTTGTATCGTGTATTCTTGCAATAATTCTCATTGCAGGCATAATCGCACTTGTAAAGCATTTTAAGAAACCCGAAACGCCCTTTGTTCCCTCGCAGAGTGAGCCTGCCGTATCGGAGCAACAGACCGAAGCACCCACGCAAACACAAGCACCCGAAACCACAACTTCTCTTTCCGACGACGTTATCATAACAGACTATTCGGCGACAATGTACTCGACAACAGTTACATTGAATGTCAGAAGCGCACCGTCAACAGACAGTCAGATTTTAGGTCAGCTCGGTCAGGATACACCGATTAAGGTAACGGGCAAATGCTCAAACGGTTGGTTTAGAATTGACTTTAACGGTCAGACAGGCTACTGTTCGGAAAAATATCTCAAGGGCAGTCAGGACCTTTCGGACAAACCTTACTATATCAAGGTCAACCGCACACAGAACATTGTCATTGTCTATACGAAGGATGCAAACGGCGGCTACACCGTTCCGTACAAGGCTATGGTTTGTTCGGTAGGCTTGAATGATGCAACGCCGACAGGCTCATATAACACGACAGACAAATACACCTGGCGACTCCTTTCGGGCAATGTTTACGGACAGTATGCAACGAGAATTACAGGACACTATCTGTTCCATTCCGTTCCGTATGTTACGCAGAACAAGGCAGACCTCGAATATGACGAGTTCAACAAATTGGGCGAGGCTGCTTCGCTCGGCTGTATAAGACTTTCCGTTGAGGATGCAAAGTGGATTTACGACAACTGTCCTAAGGGCACTCCTGTTACGATTTATGACAGCAACGATCCCGAGCCGTTGGCTAAGCCCACACCTATTAGAATTGACACGAATGATACAAGACGTGTTTGGGATCCCACCGACCCCGATCCGTCAAACCCGTGGAAGCAGTAATTTAAGACACATATTAAAGGCACATTTCGTTTTGAAATGTGCCTTGTTTTTTTGCCGAAAAGCGGCTTAATTTAATTTTTCACAAGCGAGTCTTTCAACCGCTATTGCGTTATTGTATCTCTCCATATATTTGTCGAAGCCCTCAACGTCTCTCAAATCGGGGTCAACACTCACGGACTCGGCAGAAGCAAAAATCTTGTTGTCAAGATAATCTTCAAGGCTTTCATCGCTTTTTGATATGGCATAAAGTGCAAGCACCGCCATACCCCACGGTCCTCCCTCGCCTGCCGTTTTCATAACGGTTACCTTTGTGTTCAATGCCGCAGCCGTTATTTTTTGACCGACGCCCTCGGTTTTATAAAGTCCGCCGTGTGCGGAAATTTTGTCAAGCTTAACATTTTCCTTTTTCAAAAGAATATCGTTTCCGTTTTTCAATGCGGCAAAGGCTGAATACAATTCGTTCCTCATAAAATCGGCAACTGTAAGCTTTGAATTCGGAAGTCGCATAAGCATAGGTCTGCCCTGTGAAATATCCAAAACAGGCTCGCCCGACAGGCAGTTATATGAAACTATTCCGCCGCAATCGGGATTGCCCTTGAGAGCCTCGAAATATAGCATATCGTAAACCTTTGATTTCTCCGTCGGGTGTCCGCTGAGTGTTAAGAGCTCGCAGAACATTTTTACCCAAGCGTCTATATCTCCCGTGCAGTTGTTACAATGCACCATTGCAACGGGCTTTCCCGTCGGAGTAGTTACAAGGTCGATTTCCTTATATACATTTTTAAGCGGCTTTTCCAAAACTACCATTGAAAAAATACTCGTACCTGCGGAGACGTTTCCCGTCTTTTCTCTAACGGAATTTGTAGCGGTCATACCCGTACCGGCATCGCCCTCGGGAGGACAAACGGGAATTCCCGATTTGAGCGTTTTGCTCTCGTCAAGAAATTCTGCGCCGCTTTTTGTAAGCGTTCCTGCGTTTTCTCCTGCGACAAGAACCTTCGGTAAAATATCACGAAGCGAAAAAGCATATCCGTCCTTTTTAGAGAGCGTGTCAAATTTTTTAAGCATTGCCTCGTCGTAATCGTTTATTGCGGAGTCAATCGGAAACATACCGCTTGCCTCGCCGACGCCTGCGACAAACTCGCCCGTCAATTTCGAGTGAATATACACGGCAAGAGTAGAAAGCCTTGAAAGCTTTTTCAAATGTGTTTCGCCGTTTAGCATAGCCTGACGAAGATGCGCAACAGACCACCTTTGCGGAATATTAAATTCTAAAAGCTCGGTTAGCTCTTCGCTCGCCTGTGCGGTTGAGGTATTCCTCCATGTTCTGAACGGAGTGAGCAAATTGCCCTCGCTGTCGAATGCCATATAGCCGTGCATCATTGCGGAAACGCCGATTGAGCCAACCTCGGTAAGTTCAATTCCGTATCTGTTTTTCACGTCATTTTTAAGGTCTTTATAGCAGCTTCGAAGCCCCGTGTGAATGTCGTCAAGTGAGTACGTCCACACGCCGTTTTCAAATCTGTTTTCCCATGTGTGACTGCCCGACGCAATGGGTGTCGCCTCGTCGTCAATCAGCACCGCTTTTATTCTTGTCGAGCCGAGCTCAATGCCCAAGCTCGTCCTTGCAAGGAGTATTTTTTCTTTAATTTCCATTTGCTCACCGCCGCAAAAATATTATGTAAATCTATTTTAATATATATCCCGATATTTTTCAATATAAAAAAATAAAGTCCGAAAAGCCTTGATAATACGTGGTTGCGGAGCTTCGCAACCGATAGTTTCCTTGAAAAATCGCATTTGTAAACTAAAGTTGGTAGCGCAACCGAGGATTTTTTTGTAAGATATCGGCGTACCGAGAAACAAGGGCTAAAGCCACTCGGGTAAATTCAAAAGCTACTTTTTATCAACAATAGAATTTGACAAACAAGGAGACAAACACATGAAAAAGACAAACACAATACACTTCGGAATTCAGAGAAAAATCGTTTCAAATATGACCGCCGAGAGCTGGGAAACAATCCCTCACGTAACATATAATTATGAGCCTGACGTAACCGCTTTTATGCGTGAATATAAAAGACTGAATTTCGGAAGAGACCGCAACGATAAGATAACGATAAATACTCTTATGTTAAAGGTTATCACGGAGGGCCTCAAGGACGCACCGATTCTCAACTCGCACTTAAACTTCAACCGCAAGCTTGTAAGAGGCGAGCTCAACACCTATGAGGACATAAATATTTCAATGCCTATGATTCTTCCCAACGGCGAAATGATGACTGTGAATCTTCATAATTTTGAGAACAAAAATCTTGACGAAATGACAGCCGAAATCAAAGACGTTACCCGCCGTGCAGAGAACACGGATTTGAACGAGGTAATGTTTGACGTTTCACTCGACAACACTATTGCCGCACTTAAAAAGGGAAAAATTATGCAGACTGTTTGCAGACTTATCGGCTCAAAGACAGGCAAGCACAGAGTTAAAACTCTCAGCGGTAAAGCTAAAAAGACTTATGAGTCGATTCCCGTTGAGGACAGACTTACAAAGCACGATATTGAGCAGGGCACAACGACAATTTCAAATATCGGTTCAACCTACCGTCAGCAGAGAGGCTCAACCTGCCTTCTTGAAATCATACCGCCGCAGGTTACCGCTTTCGCAGTAGGCGCCGTTCAGGATAAGCCCGTCGTTGTAACAAACGAATTCGGCAAAAAAGAGGTTGAGGCAAGACAGGTAATGCCCATTTGCATTGCATTTGACCACAGAGCACTCGACTTCGGAGATATAGTTCCTTTCCTTGAAAGGCTCGACGACATTTTTGAAAATCCCGAGCAAATTCATTCGTGGGTTTCAAATGATGAAGCCGACGAGCTTTCACAAATGCAGGACGCTTAACTAACTTACCCATCCTATCTATATAAATACCTTAAAGCATGACACCGCCGTACCCGAAAGAGTGCGACGGTGTTGTGCTGTTTATTCAATTTGAATACTCAAAATATTTACTTTTTATAGTATCTTCAATATGGTCACATATTTTAAGAGCGACGTTTTCAAGCTTGCCGATAAACAATTTGTGTGCAAGCTGATATACTGCATTTAAGATAACCGCTATAATAAGAAGTGCCAAAAATACAGAAATCATTATAGGAATCAACCATACACTTCCTGCCCACTTATTTATATTAACAAACTTCCACAAAATATCTCTTACGGCGATATGCTCTTGAATTAAATAGACCACAAAAACCGCAGGCATACAGTAAGATAAAACAGAACTCATTCGTTTGCCAAAACGGATTTTTAAATTCGTGAACATTATAAATGATGATACTGTAAACAAAAGAGATAATATAGAATTATACATTAACACGTTGATGTAATCAAAAATGCGATGCTCCGCCTTTATTCTAAGAGCAAAAATCAAAGCTCCGCAGACAAAAAACATAACAGGACCAAACAGTTTCTTTCGCTTTACACCATAAATCCTAATGTAAGCGGATATAAAATATAAAAGCACAAACCACAATATACTATGAGAATAATGACCTATATAGGTTGTGGGGTCAACAAATGGTGAAAAGTGATAGAAAACAGATGTAATAAACGCAAGTACAGATATAAATGAAAGCAATCTAATCCTTGAAAGCGAATGTATAAACTGATTTAAAAACGGTACTAAAAGCAATAAAAATAAATAGTTTACAGGATACCAATAATGCACAAAGGCGGTAGGTAAGAACACTTTTGCCAAAACCGGAACGGTGAAGTTTCTGTTAAAAGTCAAAGAAATCAAAAATATTGTCACCGAATAGAAAAATATGAGCGGAATAAACGAAATTATTTTATCTTTCGTTGAAGTTTTGTTAACAAGAAAAAATCCGGAAATCAATGTAAATCCGCTTATTGAAAAATATTGCAACACTTCTATTAAATCAACAAGAAAAGCATTGACAGAATTGCTCGGCATAAGATTGCCATATCCTATAATGTGAATAGTAGTTATTAAAAACATACATAACACACGATACAAATCCAATGAATTGTTACGCTCTTTCATTATAAACTCCTAAAGAATAATAGATAATTAAATTATTGTTTTTATTATTCTATCATAGATAGCAAAAAAGTAAAGTGTTAAAAGCATAACTCATCAACAATGCAAAATCTCCGTGATAGGTTATCGGTTATAACGCTTTTGAAAAATTGTATCCGAAGGAGTTCGTCGGTATTGTGCTGTTTATTATTAAAAATAAGTTTTAAGCCTCAATTTCTTTCATTGCCTTTTTGAATTGGAAGCCAAACAGAACAGATGTGAATATAACCGCAATAATATCCGCTATCGGCTCTGAAAGGAATACGCCCGTTGTCTGATTTGCTACCAAGTGCGGCATAATGTAAATCAGCGGAATCAACAGCACGAATTTTCTTACAACCGCAACAACGATTGAATTTACGGCCTTTCCGAGAGATGTAAAGGTCATTTGGCAAGCAATTTGAATTCCGAACAAGAATATGCCTGCAAGATAAATCCTGAGCATAGGAGTTGCAAACTCGACAAGGCTTGCGTCCGATGTGAAAATGCTTATAAACGCTTTCGGGAAAAGCTGTACCGCACTGCAAAGCAAAACGGAATAGCTCAGGCAAGTTACAAGCAACAATTTGAATGTGTTTTTAACCCTCGGCGAACATTTAGCACCGTAATTATAGCTTAAAATCGGCTGCGCACCCTGTGCTATACCCTGCAACGGAAGCATAGCGAACTGCATTACGCTCGATAAAATCGTCATTGTTCCAACCGCAATATCGCCGCCGTATTTAAGAAGCGAGGAGTTAAAGCAAACCGTTACAATGCTTTCGCTTGCCTGCATAATGAATGTTGCAAGTCCTAACGCAATGCACGGTAATATAATATTCTTTTCAAGACGTAAATTCTTTTTCTTGATACGCAAATAAGTCTTTTTGCCTCTGAGGAACGAAACTACCCATACGGCTGAAATCGCTTGTGAAATAACGGTTGCAAGCGCACCGCCCTTTACGCCCATATGAAGTCCGAATATGAAAATCGGGTCTAAAATAATATTGCAAACAGCACCGATAAGAACTGACACCATTGAAATATTCGTAAAGCCCTGTGCGGTAATAAATGCGTTCATTCCCAAGGTCAGCTGAACAAAAATTGTACCGAGAGCATAAATGCCCATATAATCTGTTGCGTAGGAAATTGTGTTTTCACTTGCACCGAACGCCAACAAGATAGGCTTGTTCCATATCAAAAGAATAACTGTCAATACACAGGAAATGATTATCTGCAACGAAAAGCAGTTGCCGAGAATTTTCTCCGCCGTGTCATTATCCTTTTTTCCCATGTAAATCGAGGCTCTCGGCGCACCGCCCGAGCTTACCAATGCCGCAAATGCTGTAACAATCATAATAATCGGCAAACAAACGCCCACGCCCGTCAAAGCCAAGCTGCCCTCAACGGGGATATGCCCGATATATATCCTATCGACGATATTATAAAGCATATTGATAAGCTGTGCGATTACCGTAGGAATAGACAGCTTTAGCAACAGCTTTCCGATTGGATATGTGCCTAAAATGTTTTCATCTTTTTTCAAATTAAACTACTTCCTTTATTTTGACTTATTTATTGAATTTATCTATATTTTCCAACAGGGCGGAATTAAGCTTTTTTCTTATCCTCATAAATTCTTCGATTTCTTCTTCGTCCAAAGCCGACAGCACGACTTCAAGCTTTTTAATGGCGTTTTTTCGAAGCTCTGCTACTTTTTCAACCCCTTTTGAAGTCAACACGATAATCACTTTTCTGTTATCCTTATCATCACATTTTCTCAAAATCATACCCTGTGAGTCTAAATCGCCTAATATTTTTGCAATTCTTGCCGTGCTGACAGCCATTGCATCGCTTATTTCTTTCGGGTAGGCTTTGCAATTATGCGTGTACAAATAATTTAGGACAAACGAGTCGCCCTGTGATATTTTTATAAGCCTTCTGTCCATTATCAGCTGCCCTGTGCTTGACAACTGCTCCAAAAACCTTATCGTCAAATCCTCCGATACCATAAGAACACCCCTGAATAAATTGCTAACATTGTTAGCTATCTATTATATTATATCACGATAAAATATGTTGTCAACATTGAAAAAAATTAAACAGCTTAAAAACATTTGAAATAAAAAGTCCCGTATTAAACACCGTTTTCTGCGTAAAATATTACAGGATAAAATTAACTTTATAAGGAGAACGGTATGAAAGCAACAGGAATTGTCAGACGAATTGACGACCTCGGCAGAGTTGTCATTCCAAAGGAAATACGCCGTACTATGCATATGCGAGAGGGCGACCCGTTAGAAATATTCACGGCGGCGGACGGCGAGGTTGTGTTCAAGAAGTATTCACCGATAGGCGAATTTTCATCCTTTGCCACTCAATACGCAGAGGTTTTAAGCAAGACTACGGGAATGACGGTTATGATAACCGACAGAGACAGAGTGGTGTCCGTTTGCGGTGCACAGAAAAAGGCTCTGACCGACGGCAGAGTATCGCCCGAGCTTGAAGGTCTTATGGACGAGAGAGGCTCATTTACGGCAAAATCGGAGGTCGGAATTAAGCCGATTATGAACAGCGAGCTTGAGGCGTCGATTATTTATACGATTATCGGCTCGGGAGATGTCGCAGGCTCGGTTGTGATGATGTTTGACGAGCATAGGACTCCGCCCGATGCCACAAAAGAAAAGCTTGTTTCCGTTGCCGCTTCGTTTCTCGGAAAGCAAACGGAGGATTAAGCTTAATAAGCAAGCAAAATAAAAAAACGGACTTGAAGTCCGTTTTTTGTTATATTATATGTACTTTACTTTTTAATATCAAACCAAAACTCAACGCCGTTTTCGTGATTTATCACTCCGTAATCAAGTCCGTAGAGTTTTTGAATTGCGCTGACTATCGAAAGTCCCAAGCCGTATCTGCCCTCGCTTCGGCTTCTCGACTTATCCGCACGGTAAAAGGCAATCCAAATTTTATCTATATCCTCGTCGGCAATCGGCTTACCCGTGTTAAAGACGGAAATTCTGTACCTGTCGCCCAAATCATTGCTTGAAACTGTAATCTGCTTCTCTCCGTCTGCGTGCGATACGGCATTTGAGATATAATTGTTTATAATCATTTCCGTTTTCACTCTGTCGCCGACAACCCTTGTGTTTTCAGGGATTTTGTTTGTAAAGGTTATTCCCTTTACACTTGTTTTGATGGAATTTGCGTCTGCGTAATCGTCCGTCAAAGCGGAAATATCAAAGTTTTCATCCTTTAGCACAACATTTCCCGACTCGTACATTGAAAGCTCCAAGAGCTGTAATACAAGCGTGTTCATTTTTTCGGTTTCTCCGACAATAACATCGCAATATTTTTTTGCCGACTCGGTTTCGCCGTTTTCAATCATCAGCGACGCACCCTCGGAATATCCCCTTATTATAGAAATCGGAGTTTTCAGCTCATGAGAAACGTTTGAAATGAAATCCTTTCTGATTTTTTCAAGCGTTTTTTCTTTTTCAATATCCTTTAGAAGTCTTTCGTTTTTACTGTGCAAATCATCAAGCGTTTCATTAAGCGAATCGGACAGGTGGTTGATACTCGACGAGAGCACGCTCAATTCATCATTGCCCGTAACCTCGCACTTCTCGGAAAAATCCATTTCCGCCATTTTTCCCGTTACCTCGCTCATTTTAATAAGCGGCTTTGTGAATTTACCCGAATAAAAATAGATAACGGCCATCGCCGCAAGCATTGCGACAACGCTTGTAACGCTTGTAATCATAACTGCAATATCAGCCGTGCGGTCAACGTCGTCCTTACGGGAATACATTTCAATTTCCTCGCCGCCAGAAAGGTGTGAGCCGTAAACTATATACTGTATATTTTCGTTTTCAATCGTCTGAATTTCAAAAAATGAGCCGTCATCATAGTCCTGCCGCTTTGAAACGGTAATTTTACCCTTTGACGAGAAAATGTCCGTCGTACCGAAATAAAGCGGATCACCGTTTTGAGAATAAATATCAATGGAAAAGCCGTATTTCTTTTCAAGCGAGCTCAGCTGCGATACATAATCGCCCGCATTAAAATCAAAGGTGCTTATTTCATTTTTAACATCAATCATAGAACGCTTTTCGTTCTTTGCGTAAATCGTCGGCAAAAGGAAATTGTTAAGCGACAAAATAAGCAGTACGGCAACAACCACGACTGCCCCGACCTGCAAAAACAGTCGGGTGCGGATGCTTATTATCTTTTTACTCTGCTTATTATTCATCGGAATTCTCCTGAAGCTTATATCCGACCGCATAGACGGTTTTCAAATGAGCCTCTCCCCACTCGCCGAGCTTTGTGCGAAGCCTTGCAACGTGCGTGTCAACAGTTCTTATATCTCCGAAATAATCATAACCCCACACATCGTCAAGCAGCTGTTCACGGCTGTAAACCCTGCCGACAGCCTGCGAAAGCTTTTCGAGTATCTTAAATTCCTTGACGGTAAGGTCAATTTTCTTTCCGTCAAGACGAACATCAAGGGCCTCGGGGTCAATGACAAGCCCCCACAGTCCCTCTTTTTCGGACTTCAATGCACCGTTACGGCGAAGCAATGCCTCCACCCTCTTAACAAGCACGACGGGAGAAAACGGCTTTGTAACATAGTCATCTGCTCCCGAATCGAAGCCTGTTATCTGGTCAAAATCCTGACTTCTTGCGGTCAAAAGCATAATCGGAACATCCGAAGTGCTGCGTATTCTGCGGCAAACCTCCCAACCGTCAAGCTCGGGCATCATAATATCAAGAATACAAAGTGCAACGTCCCTGTTTTCATTGAAAAGCTCAAGTGCTTTAGCTCCGTCCTCAGCCTGCAAAACGGTATAGCCTGCCTTTTCAAGGAAATCCGAAACAAGACTTCTGATAAGCTGCTCATCATCTGCAACAATGATTTTTGACATAAAAATACACCGCCCTTTCTGTTAAATTGTAACACAAAGGACAGTGTTGTTCAATATTATTTATTTAATGTACTTTTTAAGCTGCGTCTTTTCAACCGCTATAAGCAACGGAATTCCTGCGGCATAGCACACGACAAGCTCGCCGAGACCGACCCAAAGTGCCTGAATAAGATAGCCGTAAAATGTAAAACCCTCGGGAAGAAAGGCGGTAATCTCCGCTCCGACAATAAGTGCGTTGCTGATTACGGGGAACAGCGGTGCCAACACGGGTATACCTTTTACCTTGACATTTCTTGTCTTGTAGGAAAGAAATGCGGCAACAAGCGTTGCAAGAGTTCCGCAGATAATATCAATCATACCGTACGGGCTTCCGAGATTTCCCAAAAAGCAGCCGATTGTAAGCCCCGGAATTGCTGCCGGAGTGAGTGCTGCAAGCACCGTAAGAGCCTCCGAAAATCGAAACTGAACAGCTCCGTAAGCAAGTCCGACCGATGATGCGGCGTAAGTCAATGCGGCGTAAAGTGCGGCAATTACCGCACCCGAAACGAGTGTGTAAACCTTTTTGTTTTTCATATTCAATTCTCCTTAGTTTTGATTGACACAAAGTGCCGGTCAGGATGGTTACGAACTGACCGCTTCGCTTGAAGCAATGAAATGATACAGTATATTCCCTGTTTTGTCAAGGCTCAGACATAAAAACAGACTGTAAAAGCAGCAGTTTTACAGTCTGTTGATATATTCCGTTTTCAGTTGAGTGTAAACTCAACCGTTTTTGTTTCGCCGGGTGCAAAGGTAAGCGTTTCGGTTTTGTCGGAAAGTCCGCAGGAAAGCTTTATCGTTTGCTCAATATCGGAGGTTACGGTTACCTGTGCGGTTTTTGCGTTCACGTCCCATTTAAGCGAGTCAACGGTGGCACGGGTTCTTGCCTTTATGCCTGTTATCTCGCCTGCGTCAAAGCCCGACTCGAACAGTGCCGGAAGCACCTCTATCTCATTTGTGTTTGAATAAACAAGCGCTTCATTGACAATTCCAAGGTAGCCTATTGCAAAATCAGTACAATAACAGCTTCCTTGGTCGTAGTCGTGGTTTGTCATAAGAGAATTATATCTGATTTTATGGTTTTGAAGCTTCAAAAGAGCCGATGTGATACTTGTTCTGTCCTTGAGCCTTGCCGCAATAAGCGAACGGTGGACAAGTGCGTGGCTTGCCTCATTCTCCGAAGTTCTGTTATCAATCGCCTGTATGCAAGCCTGCTTGAGCTGTTCGTCGTTCTGCGTTTCAAACAGCGGCCATACACAGTAAAGGTGGCTTAAATGTCTGTGCTTGTTGTTCTCGCTGAACTGATTGCACGCCCATTCCTTGAGTGCTCCCGTCTCGTCATAGAGATACGGCGGAAGCTTTTTGAGCATATACTCCCACCTTGCCGTATCCGTTTCGGGTGCAACATCCTTTACAACGCTCAAAAGCATATTTATATTATCCCTGCATGCGGCAATGTCAATAGCCGTGTTTGCGTCGGACGGAGACGGATAATTTGACGGGTTATTTTCGGGAGAATAGCTCGGTAAAATGCAATAATATTCATTATCGGCAAGCTCCGTCTTACCCGCTTCGTAATGAATATCCCCGTTTGAGTCGGTGTAATACTCGGCGGTCATAAGCTGTTTCCAATAGTTTACAGACTTAATCAAAAGCGGCATGAGCACATCTTCTTCAAGCTGCAAGTAACCACGAGCCTTAATCGTTTCTATATCACTGTCCGTAAGGTCGTCGGCAGTCGTCGAAAGCACGGATTTAAGCTTTTCAAGGTCTATTTCGTCGCTTAGCGGAATTCGTATATTGCCGTAGCACTGTAAGGTTTCATACAAGGGCTGAATCATCCAGCTTGAGCCTGCGTTCCAATATCTGAACGGATACGGATAACAAGTTTCCGTGATTACCGCCTTGTCGCCGTCGGTATTTACGGGAGCCTGTATCGCATCGGTAAAGCCGTGGGTCGCAAGAGCGTTTTCTTCCCAATCGGGCAGCTGACGGAGTATAAAATATGTATAGCCTATCGGCGAAGAGGAAATATTGCCCGTGTTCATTGATGAGGTCTGCAAATTAACATTTGCGTCCATTGTATATTTACTGCCCCAGCCCGTGTTCCATTCTCCTGTCCACATACCGTAAAGGCGTGAGGTAGAATATCCGCTGCAGCAGAGGTATGCGTATCTGCCTGCATAGTACGAACGCTGACTCAAAGCGGAATTGAGCTTTTTCTTAAATCGCTGCGAGCGTAAAAGTGATTCGTTTGACTTGTCGGAGCTTCCGTCCTTCAAAGTAAGCGTTACTGCATCAAATTGCGACTTATATATTGCAAGGTGTGCATTGAGTGCAGAATCATAGCTGAATTTTCCGTCAGCCGTATATTTTTTTGCGAAATCAGCAGCTCTCTCATAAAGTGAATTTACAAGCGAATAGTCTGTTTGAGCGTCAAAGTCGGAATATTTGCCCATATTGTAATCCCTGCCCGTAACGGTTATGAGATAAACGCTGTCCGCTTCGCTTACGGTAACCTGCGGTTGAGTGTCCGAAGCATATTGCTCATCGGAGGGCTTGGCTTTTTCCGAAAAATCGAGCGTACCGCCGTCCGTTACAATATATGTAAGAGTGGCATAGCCGCCGTTTTTAAGCTCCGAGTTTTCATAGTCGGGATAATGTGCGACAAAGGCAAGATATCCCTTGTCCCCGTCGGCTGTCTTTTTGTATCTTATATTTACCTCGTCGCTCTTTGAATAGTTCGCAAGAGTGGAAATATCGTCATAGCTAAGCGTAACGGTTACAGGTGTATTTTCACTTGACTTTTCGATTTTAGTGACGGTTACACAGTCGGCAAGAGAGGTAAAGGTCGTCCTCTCCCAAGTACCGTTTTTATCAGTGTATCTCACGCCGACCTGAGCCGTTTCATAGTCGGTATAGCGTACATAGTCCTCTGTGCGGTGCTTCTGCGAGGAAATACGCAGCTGACCGCCCGGATGGAAGCGGTAGACATCGTCATAGCTTGCATTGTCAACTATATCCTCGCCCTTAACAATGCTCTGCTTTACCGTTTCAAGCTCGTGTGCCGTATCGGGACAGGTTCGGGCGTTTTCGTTAGGCATAATGAAATGCATATTCTGGTAGATAATCGTATCGCTGTACGGACTTCCGCTTGTGATAAAGCCCTCAAGACCGTTACCGCCGACCATTCCCTGCCGCCACGACTTTGTCTTATTTGTCTTTTTGTCGGAAAGCTGTGTGTAAGAGGTCGAATATGAGATTTTCTCATTATCCTTAAACACATCGCTCATATCGGGCGTTTTTGCACAAGCGGTACACGAAATACAGACCGCCGCAACAAGAGCCGCCGAAATCAACTTTTTCATATTTTTCATTTCCTCACCTCTAAAAAAGTTTATCAAAAATTACTTGTGCGACAGCACAAGCGGCACGAAGTGACGGCGGCGACAGCCGCAATTTAGTCATTCAATGTTCTCCGAAACGGTCAAAATCTTTGATTTTGTTATCGTTTCGTGAGGTTATTATATCATAATATTTTTTATAATACTATAAATTTTTTGCAAAGCTTATTGACTTTATCGAAGTAAAGTGCTAACATATTAGTATGACAAAGCAAAGGAGCTATCGCAATGGCAGATTTCAAAACAGAGGCAACGGATCGCCTTTTCCAAACCTTTCTAAATCTTGAAAGTCTTGACGACTGTTATAAATACTTCGACGACCTATGCACAAAAAAGGAAATAATCGATATGGCGCAACGTCTTGAAGCCGCTATAATGCTTGAAAAGGGAGCAAATTACCTTACTATTTCAAAGCAAGTGGGCATAAGCACCGCCACGATAGGCAGGGTCAGCAACTGTCTGCGCTACGGCTCGGGCGGATATGAAAGCGTAATTAGGAAGCTTGAGGAGAGTGAAAAGAAATGATAATCGAAACAGATAATCTCAAATATGACGAGCAGGCTGTGTTTCTTCTTCGCTCGCTCTATTCAAAATACGGCTACAAGCAATACAAAATGCGTAAATTCGAGGAATACGACCTCTATGTTCACAACAAGGATTTTTTAATTTCCGACAGCGTAATAACCTTTACCGACACCAACGGCAAGCTTATGGCGTTAAAGCCCGACGTAACCCTGTCGATAGTCAAGAACACTAAGGACTCCGACGGCTCTGTGCAAAAGGTCTATTACGACGAAAACGTTTACAGGGTGTCAAAAGGCACTCATTCATATAAAGAAATCAAGCAGGCAGGTCTTGAGTGTATCGGCGACGTTGACACTTACTGTGTATGCGAGGTTTTGAGCCTTGCCGTAAAGAGTCTTATGACGATAAGCGAAAGCTGCGTCGTTGACGTTTCCGACCTTGCGATACTTTTTGCGCTTTATGATTATATCGGTCTTTCGTATGAGACGAGGAAAAGAATGACCTCGCTCATTTCCGACAAAAACACCCACGAAATGAAGCGGCTTTGTGAGGATATGTCGGTTTCGGCAGAAAGCACGGCGCTTTTGGAGGAACTTATATCCTACAACGGCACTCCCGACGAGATTTTGCCGAGGCTCAAGGCTATGGCTGAACGAATAGGCGCACAGGCTGAATTTTCGGAATTTGAAAGCGTTGTTTCATCACTTGACGAGGAGCTTCAAAGCAAGCTGCGTATTGACTTCTCGGTAGTGAGCGATATAAACTATTATAATGGTATTGTTTTTAAGGGCTTTATCGACGAAATTCCCGACAGCGTGCTTTCGGGCGGCAGATACGACTCGCTTATGCAGAGTATGTCGAGAAAATCAAAGGCGATAGGCTTTGCCGTATATATAGATATGCTTGAACGCTTCAATATAAAGGAAAGGGAATTTGACTATGCTGCGGTTTTGCTCTATTCGGAAAACGACAGCATTTCAACAGTCAAAAACGCAGCGCAAAGGCTTATAAACGAATACGGCTGCGTGTTCACGGCAAAAAAGCTCCCTGAAAAAGCAACCTACGGTAAGCTTTTCGAGCTTCAAAACGGAGAGGTGATTTTAATTGAAAACAATGCTTAATGTTGCTCTCCCAAAGGGCAGGCTCGGCGAAAAGGTTTATTCCATGTTTGAAAAGGCAGGCTTCCCCTGCCCGTCAATCAAGGAGGTAAACCGAAAGCTTATATTTGAAAACGAGGAGGCAGGCGTTCGCTACTTCTGGGTAAAGCCCTCGGATGTTGCCATATACGTCGAAAGAGGCGCCGCAGACATAGGCATTGCGGGCAAGGATATTCTTCTTGAATATGAGCCGGATATTTATGAGCTGCTCGACCTCGGAATAGGCAAATGCAGAATGGCGGTCGCCGCACCTAAGGGCTTCCGTGACGACGTTCGCAAAACGCTTCGGGTTGCAACGAAATTTTCAAACATAGCTCAAAATTATTACGCCTCACTCGGCAGAGATATTGATATAATACATCTTAACGGGTCAATCGAGATAGCTCCGATTTTAGGGCTTTCCGACGTTATTGTAGATATTGTCGAAACAGGTACGACGCTTAAAGAGAACAATCTTGAGGTCGTTGAAACAGTCGTTCCGATTTCGGCAAGGCTTATAGCAAACAAGACGGGCTACAAGTTCAAAACAGCTCAAATCAAAAAGGTTACAAATTGCTTAAAGCAGCAGGTGGAGTGTAAAAATGATTAAGATAATGAAATACGGCGAAGTGCCGAACAGTGAAATTTTTGCCCGTTCCGTTCCGAAAACCGATGTTGCCGGAACGGTTGCCGAAATCATAAAAAATGTAAGAGAAAACGGCGACAAGGCACTTTTTGAATACTGTGAAAAATTTGATAAGGCACAGCTTTCCTCGCTTGCGGTAACAAAAGAAGAAATCGACGAGGCGTTGAGCCTTGTAGAGCCTGAATTTTTGGAAATACTTGAAAAGGCGGCAAAAAACATCAGAAAATTCCACTCCCGTCAGGTACGCAACAGCTTTATAATCAACGACGAGGACGGAATTGTAATCGGTCAGAAAATAATCCCCGTTGACAGAGCAGGACTGTATGTGCCGGGCGGTACTGCGGCTTATCCGTCAACAGTTCTTATGGACGCCATCCCTGCAAAGATAGCAGGCTGCCGTGAGGTAGTTATGGTAACCCCTCCGACAAAGGACGGCAAGGTAAATCCCGTCATACTTGCGGCGGCGTACGTTGCAGGCATTGACCGAATTTTCAAGGTCGGCGGAGCACAGGCAATAGCGGCACTCGCATACGGAACGCAGAGTATTCCTAAGGTGGACAAAATCGTGGGTCCGGGAAATGCCTTTGTGGCTGAGGCTAAAAAGCAGGTTTTCGGCGTTGTTTCAATCGATATGATAGCAGGTCCGAGCGAGATACTTATAGTTGCGGACGGCAAATCAAATCCGGCATATGTTGCGGCGGATTTGCTCTCACAGGCAGAGCACGACAAAATGGCAAGCGCAGTACTTGTTACCGACAGCGCAGAGCTTGCAAGAAACGTCAGCACGGAGCTTGAAAAGCAAATTCCGTTGCTTGAACGCCGTGAAATCGCAAGAGAGTCCATTGATGTTAACGGCAAAATAATCGTTGCCGATACTCTTGACGCAGCAATTGAAATCGCAAATGAAATTGCTCCCGAGCATTTGGAGCTGTGTGTTGACAATCCGTTTAACAAGCTCGACAGCATACGTCACGCAGGCTCGATATTTATGGGCAGAAATTGTCCCGAGGCTCTCGGCGACTATTTCGCAGGTCCTAACCACACCCTGCCGACAAGCGGAACGGCAAAATTTTCAAGTCCGCTTTCCGTTGACGACTTCATAAAGAAAACGCAATACACCTATTACACAAAGGACGCACTCAAAAAAGTTGCCTTCGACGTTGCGGCTTTTGCGAAAAAAGAAGGCTTGACGGCACACGCAAAGAGTGCTGTTATCCGTGTGGAGGACGAGCAGTGAGCAGATACTTTTCAAAAAAATTCAAGGCTCTTGTCCCCTACACTCCGGGAGAGCAGCCCAAAGAGATGAAATACATAAAACTGAACACCAATGAGTCTCCGTTTCCGCCGAGCGAAAGGGCAATGAAAAAAGCAGCCGAAGCGGTTAAAAATCTTCAGCTTTACTGCGACCCCGAGTGCCGTGAGCTTGTAAAAAAGGCAAGCGAAGTCTTTTCGGTCGATACAGATGAAATACTTTTCACAAACGGCTCGGATGAAATTCTTAATTTCGCTTTTTCAGCCTTTTGCGACGAAACGCACCCTGCGGTTTTCCCCGACATAACCTACGGCTTTTATCCCGTATTTGCCGAGATAAACCGTGTACCTTATGAGGAAATTCCGTTAAAGGACAATTTTACAATTTCGGTTGATGACTACATCGGAATAAACAAAACGATTTTTATAGCAAACCCCAATGCCCCGACAGGTATTGCGTTAAGTCTTAACGACATTGAAAAAATCGTTTTCTCAAACCCCGAGTCGGTCGTTGTTATAGACGAAGCGTATGTTGACTTCGGCACAAAAAGCGCCGTAAGCCTTATCCACAAATACAGTAATCTGCTTGTCACGCAGACCTTTTCAAAATCACGCTCGCTTGCAGGCGGACGGCTCGGCTTCGGAATTTCCTGCAAGGAGCTTATCGCAGACCTTAATACAATCAAGTATTCCACAAATCCATATAATATTAACTCTCTTACTCAAGCTGTGGGAGCAGGTGTTTTAGAGGATGAGGAATACACAAAAAGCAACTGTAAGACGATAATCGAAAACAGAGAATATCTTACAAAGAAGCTTGAAGCTATGGGCTTTTTCGTTCTTCCGTCAAAGGCTAATTTCGTGTTCGCAAGACACAACAAAACAGACGGACGGGCACTCTATGAGGCTCTCAAAGGCAAGGGCGTGCTTGTAAGGCATTTTGACAGCGAAAGGCTCAGAGACTATAACCGCATCACAGTCGGAACAAAAGAGCAAATAGACATACTCACACAAAAAATTGCGGAGGAATTATGATGATCAATTTGAGAACTGCAAAAATTGACAGAAAAACCAACGAAACCGATATAAAGCTCTCGCTGAATATCGACGGAACAGGCAAAAGCGACATCAACAGCGGCTGCGGCTTTCTTGACCATATGCTGACTCTTTTCGCCTCTCACGGAAAATTTGACCTTGAAATAAAGTGCGACGGCGACACCTATGTTGACGACCACCACACGACCGAGGATATAGGCATTGCTCTCGGGCAGGCATTTTCACAGGCACTCGGCGACAAAAGAGGTATCGTTCGCTATGGGGACACAATTCTTCCTATGGACGAGGCTCTTATTCTTACGGCGGTTGATTTTTCGGGCAGGAGCTGTCTGCGGTACTCACTTGACATTCCTGCGCAAAAGGTCGGCTCCTTCGACACAGAGCTTGTAAAGGAATTTTTCATCGCATTCACAAGCAATGCAAAGCTCACGCTTCATATAATGCAGCTTGACGGCGAAAACTCACACCACATTATCGAGGGTGCATTCAAGTCCGTCGCAAGAAGCATCAGAGCGGCGGTAAAAATCGACAGCGATTTTGCCGACGAAATTCCGTCCTCAAAGGGTGTGTTATAATGGTTGCAATTATTGATTACGGCGTGGGAAATCTCTTTTCGTTAAAAAGCTCATTTTCCGCTATCGGCGCAGATGCCGTTGTTACAAGCTCAAAATCGGAGCTTGAAAGGGCGGAGTCGATTATCCTGCCGGGCGTAGGTGCGTTTTGTGACGCCGCAAAGAAGCTCAAGGACAGCGGACTTGAGGACACGGTTATCTCCCTTGCTAAATCCGGAAAGCCGCTTATGGGCATTTGCCTCGGTATGCAGCTTCTGTTTGAGAAAAGCTATGAATACGGCGAGCACAGTGGCTTGGGGCTTATTAAGGGCGAGATAAGACCTATCGAAGCAGTCATTCCGAAGGACTATAAAATTCCGCATATCGGCTGGAACAGCCTTGAAATTCGAAAACCCACACCGATTTTTGAAAACGTAAAAAACGGCGAGTATGTTTACTTCGTCCATTCATATTATGCCGCCGACTGTGAAAGCTCGGTAACGGCGGTATCAGACTACGGCGCACCGCTTACGGCGTCGGTGCAAGCGGGAAATATTTTCGGCTGTCAGTTTCATCCCGAAAAAAGCGGCGAAACAGGACTTAAAATACTTCGCTCATTTGTAGCCTTAGGGGAGGAAAAATAATGTTTATCTATCCTGCAATAGACCTTTACGAGGGCAAGGCGGTAAGACTTTTTAAGGGCGATTACGCACAAATGGAGGTCTTTTCGGAAAATCCGCCCGATGTCGCAAAAGATTTTGAGAGCTGCGGCGCAACGCACATACATCTTGTTGACCTTGAAGGTGCAAAGAACGGAAAAACGCCGAATTTTGACACGGTTATGAAAATTCACAACACAACTGATATGTTTTGCGAAATCGGCGGCGGAATACGAAGTATGGAAACGGTCGAAATGTACCTTGAAAACGGGATTGACCGTGTAATTCTCGGCACGGCGGCTGTAAATGACAGAAAGTTCCTTGAAAGAGCCGTCGGAAAATATAAAGACAGGATTGCAGTCGGCGTTGACATAAGGGACGGCTTTGTCGCAATCAAAGGCTGGACGGAAAAATCGGAGCTTGAAGCGTTTGCGTTTTGCAGAGATATGCAGGCTCTCGGCGTTTCGACGCTCATATGCACCGATATTTCAAAGGACGGCGCAATGAAAGGCACAAACCACAGCTTATACAAGGAATTGAGCGAGCAACTGAAGATGAACATAATTGCCTCGGGCGGAGTTTCCTCGCTCGATGATGTCAAAAAGCTTCGTGCGCTCAATATTCACGGTGCAATAATCGGTAAGGCTTATTACACAAAGGCTATCGATTTAAGGAAGGCGGTTGAGTTGGCTCTGTGATTACAAAAAGAATTATTCCCTGCCTTGACGTCAAGGACGGGCGTGTTGTAAAGGGTGTAAATTTCAAGGGCTTGCAGGACGTCTCATCCCCTGTTGAGCTTGCAAAATATTACACGCAGAACGGTGCCGACGAGCTTGTGTTTTATGATATAACTGCTTCCTCGGACGGCAGAAAGCTGTTTACCGACATACTTTGCGAAACTGCAAAAAGCGTATTTATTCCGCTTACAGTCGGCGGCGGTATAAACACCGTTGAGGACTTTGACAGAGTATTAAAATGCGGTGCCGACAAGGTCAGCGTGAACTCCGGAGCTATCAAAAGCCCCGATTTAATCTGTAAAGCTGCAAAGCTTTACGGCGACCAATGCGTAGTGCTGTCGGTTGATGTCAAAAGGGTTGACGGCGTTTTCAGAGTTTTTGCGAAGGGCGGCAGAGAAAACACAGGAATGGACGCCATTGAATGGATAAAACGCTGCGTTGCAAACGGTGCGGGCGAGGTTGTTGTCAATTCCATTGACACGGACGGAGTAAAAAAGGGCTTCGACCTTGAAATGCTCGAAAAGGTATGCGATGCGGTAAATGTGCCTGTAATCGCCTCGGGCGGAGCAGGAAAAATCGAGGACTTTATAACTCTTTTCAATACCGTTCCAAAGGTTGACGCAGGACTTGCCGCTTCGATTTTCCATTTCGGAGAGGTCAGCATAAAAGACCTGAAAAAAGAGATGAAACGCAATAACATTCCGACAAGGATATAAGGAGAAAGCTATGTTGAACATTGACGAACTTAAATTTGACGAAAAGGGTCTTATCCCCGCAATCGTCGTTGACGCAAAGACGAAAAAGGTCTTGACTCTCGCATATATGAACAGAGAAAGCCTTGAAATTTCGCTTGAAAAGGAGCTTACCTGCTTTTGGAGCCGTTCAAGGAACGAGCTGTGGCTCAAAGGCGAAACAAGCGGAAACTATCAGCACATTGTTTCGATAACGGCAGACTGCGACAATGACGCTCTTGTCGTTTTGGTCGAGCCCGACGGTCCTGCCTGCCACACAGGTTCATATTCCTGCTTTACAAAGCCTGTTTTCCAAAGTGAGGAACGCTCGGAATTTTCCTACGAGGGACTTATGGAGCTGATAAGAGGCAGAAAGACAAATCCGCAAGACGGCTCATATACCACCTATCTTTTCAACAAGGGACTCGATAAAATTCTTAAAAAGGTCGGCGAGGAAAGCACAGAGGTAATCATTGCCGCCAAAGCCGAGGACAAAAAGGAAACCGTTTACGAAATTGCGGATCTTGCCTATCATATTATGGTGCTTATGGTTGAAACGGGAATTTCACTTGACGATATAAGAGACGAGCTGGCATCACGCCACGTTATCGACCACAAGGTAAAGCAGGAGAAGATGACCTGATGGAGCTTTTTGATTTACATGTTCATTCCGTTTTCAGCGACGGCAGGGACACACCGAGGGATATAGTTATTTCGGCGATTGAAAAGGGCGTAAAAACGCTTGGCTTTTCCGACCATTCCTACACCGAATTTGACGAGCGATATTGCATACAAAGTGACAAGCAAGCCGAATACATCCGAACAATTAACGAATTAAAAAATGAATTTTCGGACAAAATAAAAATCCTTTGCGCCACCGAGCAGGATTTTTATTCAACCGCCCCCACGGCAGGCTATGATTATGTCATAGGCTCTGTTCACTATGTTTTAATTGACGGGGAGTACATTCCCGTTGACGAAACCGCCGATATATTAAAGCAAGCGGCAGATAAATATTTTTCGGGCGATATTTTAAGCCTTTGCGAAGCGTATTTTGAAAACGTCGGCAAGGTTTACGAGAAAACCAAGTGTGATATTGTCGGACACTTTGACCTGATAACAAAATTCAACGAGCAGGAACAGCTCTTTGATGAAAACGACCCGAGATATATAAGAGCCTACCGAAAAGCCGTTGATAAAATAATCACGGACTGCAAGGTGTTTGAAATCAATACGGGTGCTATCAGTCGAGGTTACAGGACTACCCCCTACCCGTCCGAAAATATACGAAGCTATATTCGTCAAAAGGGCGGAAAGTTCATTCTTTCAAGCGACAGCCACCAAAAAGAAACGCTGTGCTTTGAATTTGACAAATTCCGTAATTTGCTGTAACAAAAATAAAAATCTGTAAAAGCTAAATATTTTTCAAATTACACTTGCAAAACCCGAGGAATTTATATATAATATAAAGGCGTTTTGCGAGAGCAATAATATTCGCAAAATAAATAATTGCTACTGTGGCTCAGTTGGTAGAGCAGCGCATTCGTAATGCGCAGGTCGTCGGTTCGAGTCCGACCAGTAGCTCCAAAAAAGAGGTTTGATCTATGCGTTGGTCAAACCTCTTTTTGATTGTCAATAAGCGTATTAAAGCCCATATAATTTATGGCTTTTTGTATTTCTTTTTATCACTGCCTTATAACCGACATTTCTAATGGTAACAATTTCAAATTCTTTATTGTTCCTTAGCTTGTTACGAAGTCTGTTCACATGTACATCAACAGCTTTATCATTGCTTTCCGTATTAACTTATGATATTATAAGTATATAATTATCAATTTGTTTTGAGGAATAAGATGAAAGAGTATATATGTAAAATCGCTTCTATTGATGAAGTGATAACAAAATGGAATTATGAAATAAAAAAACAAAAGCGAAAACAAAAGAAATCGGCTTTAGAGTTAGTGAAAAATAATGCAGTTGAGAATATAAAAAACGGTCAGGCTGTTACATATTATGGAAAATTAAATGACAAAATTATTTGTCAAGCGACTGCCATGTTTGATGAAGATATTATTCAAAACAGTGACGGTCTTGTTGGAACTAAAACTGTATATCTGTGTAATTTCAGTACAGATAAAAAACATCAAGGCAAAGGATATTTTTCAAAGCTTTTCAAATTTGTAATTGAGGACTTAAAAAACAAAGGTTACACAAAGTACACTTTAGGCGTTGAACCAAAAGAAACAAAGAACTTGCAAATTTATCGGCATTTCGGTTTTAATACACTGATAAAATCAGGGCATGAAACCTATCCCGATGGTACGATTATTGATGTTGATTATTATGAAATGGAATTAGATTAGAACAAAAAATCTCACTCTTTTTTCGGAGTGAGATTTTGTAATTTTGGTGTTAAATATTCCAAGACCATCTATTGACCATTTATGAATTTTCCATATTTCCGCCGAGTAAATTTCCCATTGTGTTTGCAACATTCAGAGCGGTCGGCGTGTAAGTTCGTCCGTTAATGCAGAAAAGCCTGTTTGTAAAATGTCCATTTCTTACCGAAATCAGGGAAAATACATAAAAGCTCTTGTCATAAAGCAGCCCCCTCGCGTGATTCATCAAAATAAAATACATTTACTTAATAGCCCAAAAAGTTTTCATTTTCAATAATTTATGACAAATGCATAAATAGAAAGAATACATGCAAAAACAAGATATCAAAAAATTCCTGCAAAGCAATCGTTAATTCCATATGTTATTCTCACGGATGTTAAAGTAAAATGAGAACAATTTAATTATACCTATATGTATAAAAAGTATTTTAATACTGATTTTTGCGGAACAGAGGTAAAAAAGCCCTGCACAGATATTCTACCACATGGCTTTTATGTGTCAGGAGAATCTTGTATGGGTCAAAGCTACGGATTATAAAGAAAATAGGCATATTTTATCGGAACTGTTTCTTCCCAACCGATTAAATATGCTGTTAAATCTCCAATTTCAAGGTTGGAAATTGACGACGAGTGCATAATTTCATTCGGACAATATTTAGACATCAACGTCTGTTTCTCCATATGCATATTTAAAGCATTTTCGCCATGTTCATCAACATATTGATTGGTGTAGTACAGGTCTGCGGCACCGAAAAGATGCAAAAGCTCGTGTGCATATACATAAGATACAGTCTTTTCCCACTGCACCATACTATATACCATACAAATATCAAAATATACATACTCCCCTTCATTTGCTTCGTCAGATGACATAAGCTCCGGACTCCACATTTCTAAAGCACCGGAAGGATAAGCATTTGACCTGCCGTTTTTATTGAAATGTAAAATAAAAGCTATATTTTGTGTGTTGTACTTTTTAGAAAGCCTGTTGTAATAAGAACCGAATTTTAAATTTTTCATAATCAGCAAAACATCATCATACGGCATACCGGTTTCGTCTGTGATGACATTCGGATGCTGATAATGCATCTTCAATTCCGCATCGTCTTTTCCAGTGATGATTTTGGCTGCTTTCCCTCTTTTTTTTGCTTCATTTTCCAGCCAATCTGCGGCTTTACGTACTTCCTCTGACATTTCATTTTCAAGCTGTGGTGTTATTTTGGCTTCGGGGTCCTCCATAAAAATGCTGACCACCAAAACATCGCCTATCAGTTCCTTTGCGCTTCCTGCATTTTTGGAAGCATAATACGGCTGAACGGGTTCCTCGCCTGTAAATGCTTGCACCTCTTGTTTCGGTTCTTCCTCTTGGTTTTTCGGTATGTTCTCGGTTTTTGGAGCACACCCGAACAATATAAGGAAACAAAGGATTGAGGTTAAGGCAGTCCGAATTGCTTTCAAAAGAATCTCCTCCCTAAGCCAACAAACGGAGCAAGATGAATTTTCCGCCTTGCCCCGTTTACTGTGTTATTTGAATTATTCGTAACGGTAATATCGGTTAATGATTTCATTGTCAAAGGTATAAATGATATCGCCGTTCGGCACTTCGTTCTCTTCGGAATATAAATCCTCACCGGTTTTGTTGCGTGCATCGACATACGCTTTGACGGCTTTATCAAAATCTGTTCTCGATATGTTGTACCGCTTCACAAAACTTACCAGAAGCATTTCGTTTTGATGTTCCCCATAACCGTTTTTTTGGGATTCCTCGTCTGCCCAATTCATAAAGTCTTGACGAGCGTCTTCAGGAAGCAAATCTGTAAACTCACCCCAAATTTGATAATATATGATACGGTATTTGCGTGTAAATTCATAATCATCTTGGTCTTGAGGTTCCAACTTGATTGAACCGGGTTTATACTCCGGCAAATTGGAATTATCCGTCTGCTTTGAGTTGCTTTCCGTTCCCTCAGAAGCCAAGTTCTTCGTAGCGGACACCGAATCGGACGGCGGATTGGATACTGATGGCTGACAAGCTGAGAATAAAAGAACAAATGCACAAAGCGCAGCTGTTAGCCAAACAATGGACTTTTTCATAAAAATACCTCCTTTTAGTCTGTTTCCCATATAATATATAACAACTCTAAAATGGATTTATATTACAAAATATTTCTAAATACATTTAACATTATATTTTTCTTTTTGTCAAGGAAACATATATAAAAAATATAAACCTACATGCATCTTAAAACAAAAATGCATATAGGTTTATCATAGTTTTATTGAATTTTCTCTCCGACTTCATAGTAGTAAAAGCACTAATTTAAGTCAAGTACTTTTAGTTAAGAAAAATTTTGACCTTTACATATTGTTTATCCATCAAAAATAGAAAGGTAAAATTATATTTCCATTTCCCAAAATCTTCTGAAGAACAAGTGTATAAGGAAATTTTATTTATTGTTTTCTTAAAAACAGAACATCAAAAACACGGGCAATAATTTCCGCCTACAGACGAACGTTTATTTTTGTATAACATATCGGAAATAACCGAATGTTGCAGTTGTGCAACCGTATTAGGAATATCTGTATCCGTTGGATCTGCAATAGCAAGGTGAACGGTGGCTGTTTCCCATAACTTTTCTGCAGTGCAGAAAAAGTTTTTGCCGTGTTTTATTTCAACTCAATGACTTTTTTCACAGGGTATTGCGAAATTACCAACGACATTTTTTCTTTTTGCACCCGTTCCATAGGATAGCGTTCGCTGTACACCGCCTCAACAACAAATGGCAAGTGAAAGACCATTTCCGTATTTGGATGCAAGCGGAAGGAATAAGACCCTGCAAGCTGAGGGTACATACAATCCCATAAATCCGCATCCACCCGAAGCATAAGCGCATCGTCATTGACCAACAGCGTATCAAACATATAACCGTCGCCGGTTGCTTAAGAATCACTATGTATGTTCACCCTCATATCCACAGGATATTTGGAGAGTACGAGTTGAAAATCGGTTTTGTATAACATATCGGAAGTAACCGAATGTTGCAGTTCTGCATCTCCGTAGCTTATTGCGTATGGAAAGTGTATAATCGCCTCGCTATTTTCTACTAACTTGAACTTTTTTATGGAGTTCAGTTGCGGGTATAAAGCACTCCAAATTTTATCGTCAACCTGAAGCTTAAAATCGTCAGCCGCAAGAATTGTGTTATACAAATCGATTCCGCTGTTCTCATTGTTATTATTAATATTTTTTACTTTTACTTCAACATCAAAAACATACTCCGGAACATACTGAATAAAAGGGTCGTCTATATCTTTTGGTATATTTAGTTCTTTAATTTGATGTTCTTGAAGGAAATCATCTGTTTTAATAATTTTTGCAGATAAAACGGTTATTGAATAACCATTTCTAATTTCGCTTGAATCTTCATAGTAATTATCTTCATAAAAGACTTCTGTTCCCATTTCAAATTCTTGTATATTCGGTCTTTCAGCATTCATATTTAAGAATGCTATTTTTACAGTAGCAGAAAGCAATAGCATTACTGAAAAGATTGCAATGATTTTTTTCATTATAATTCACCTGTTTCAACTACATCAATTATTTTTCCGTCCTCAATGGAATAAATAATATCAGATAAAGATTTTAGTATTTCATACTCATGGCACGCAATAATCACAAGTGATTGTCTTTCTTTTTCACGCTGAACAAGACTCTTGACCATTTCCACGCCTTCCGAATCGAGAGAATTTGTCGGCTCGTCAAGAATAACGATTTCAGGTTTTTCCATAACAGCAGCGGCAATTCCCAATCGTTGCTTCATTCCTAATGAATACTTTTTATATTTTTTATCTTTTGCGTTTGAAAGACCAACGAAATCTAAAATCTCATCAATTTCATCGTCAGTCACAAAACCTTTAATTCCTGCAAGAAGTTTAAGATTCTCTTTTCCTGTATATCCGTCAATAAAAGCTGGATTCTCAAGGAGTGCGCCTACGCTCGGCGGAAATGAAATATCCTTGTGTAATTCTTTATCGTCAATATAAACAGAACCGGAAGTCGGTCTTATCAAACCGGTAATCATTCGCATCAACATCGTTTTACCGGAACCGTTAATGCCCTTAAAACCTGTTACCGTTCCTGCGTGCATTTCAAGATTGATATTTTCAAGAACCGTCTTCTTTTTTATTGTTTTTGTTATATCTAATAATTTTATATTAGCCATATCTATCACTCCCTATTTAATATGTCGTACCGTGAAAACACAATAGATCCAATTATCATAGAAGATACCGTTACAATAATCGATATTAATATTCCCGTAGCAGCTCTTAAACCGTTATTAACTACTGCGTCGTTTCTTAACAGCATTGCATAGTTTGAAAATAAAAACGGTGTTTTGTAAAATGCTGCTGATATGATGTGTGTTACAGTAAGCATAAAACTCACATTTGGCTTAACCACAAGAGAAATTGTCATTTGCAACATAGACATTGCAACCATAATAAAAAACGGTAACACAATCTTTAATCCTATATGAAAGCTTTTATACATATAATAATCAAATTTGTTATTTGAAATCGCAATACAATATTCCGAAACCTCTCCTGAGAATGAAGCTTTTGTTATCAGTCCAAAAATCATTATCGCTGAAAGAATAATCATATTTATAATTGCCATTGTCACAATGATCCAACAGCACTTTGAATACCACCATGTTTTTCTTGAACGTGTATTAATAAGGACAAATTTGCCAAATCCATTCAAATCCTTAAACGGATAAATTAATGTTATAAACATTGAAAAAACAAAAAGCAATGTCCATATTGACGGAAAAGAGAAACTTTGACCGATAACCGGTTTATACTCTTCTTTTCCTGCAAAAATATAAAACACATAATCTGCGAGAGAAGATGGAGCGGAAACGCTGTTTAATGTACAGAAGGTACGATACCTTATATAATAATCAAAGCAAAATGCTGCCGCCATACACAAAACAAGCAAATATTTTTTAAAACTTGAAGCGCAACCATTTTTCAAATCATATCTTAACGATCTAAAAAACATCATTTTTAGTACCTCGTATGATTGTAATCAATCCTGTAATTATGAATAATACTACAAGCTCGATTATTGCATTATGCAGATATATGAGATTACCCGTAGTAGCATGTAAAAATTTCAACGGCGAAAGCTCGCCGATATTTTGAAGCATATCCCTAAACATGCCTGTAGCGTAGTTTGCTATAAGCAATAGAATAAAGGGTACTGTTGTTACTGCAATTTTATTTTTCACAAAAAATGACAAAGCAAGACTTAAGCAAGCATATATACCCGAAAACAAAGAGGTAAGCAATGTCATAGCGATAAGATACATAATCGGATGCGTGAAGAACAGCTTTGATAGCATGATTCCGGAGTAATGTATATAACTGAAATTGTAATAAATATCCGGCTTTACGGCAGGGATAAAACAAGCAACGACTAAAATGTTAAGCAAAATAGGTATAAACGCAACACAGGCGCCTGAGAGAAATGTTGCAATAAATTTTGATATATAATAATTTTTCCTTGTTGTTCGGATAAGCACATTTTTTATGTAGCCGCTTCTAAGCTCAGTTGAATATGACCAACCGTAAGCAAGGCATGCTGTTAATGGAAGTAAAACATAAAAAATATACGGAGCTACGCTACTCATATCATCGGCTATCCAATATTGATAAAGCGTATTAACCGGCAACCATGGGTTTTCCGAAGCGTGAATCATACCAAAGCTTTTTTTAGAATATAACACGGATACAATTCCGGCAATAATAGTTATAATGCAATTTATGATTAGGGAAAGGTAAAATAATTTGTTATTAAAAGCTTTTTTCAATTCTGTTTTCAAGGACAATATCATTGTTATCTCTCCCTCTCTATTTTCAATGGAATATAGCATATTTTCCTATCAATATCTGTTCCGTTGAGCACAACACTTTCCCCAAGACAAATACAAATATTATGATTTTCGAGTTCTGTTTTATTAACAATATAACAAAGCTTAAATCTTGCCGTTTCGTCTTTCTTTAATGAAAAATAATAATATTCGTTCTCCTCTGAAGACCTGGTAATATCCTCTGTTTGTTCAAGATAAGCGCAGAAATACGATTCATTTATCGGAAACTTATAGTCATCAGCGAACAGATACATATTTTCAAGTATATGTATATTCTCATCTTCTGTGCCGGTGTAAGACCTTTTTCTTTCAGACTGTTTTTCAATTGAAAGTTCTATACATAGGAGCTGCAAATTATTATCAATCAATTTTCCGTCAGATGTAAAATATTCGGTCTTTCCGTTGCTGTTGGGAAAATCATCTATTGACAAGCCCGCCTCACTTAAATCATTTATAAAGTATGATTTTTCTACGGTATATTTAAATACCGCTTCCGAGTTTTCATCATCTTTAATATAATAATTATTCGGGTTATCGACTACTTCAATAGTTTGCAATTCCGGATCATTATTTTTAATGGGATTCCCGGTAAGAACGCCAAGACCGAATCTCTTTAATTCATTAAAGCTACAAGAAGAAAGTAGTAACAAGATAGAGCCAAATAATGCAATTATGCAAAGAGGCTTCATAAGTTTTTTCGAATGCATTTTATTTGTTCCTCCAATAAAGAGATGCAAAATATATCTTATGACCGTAATCATTTTTATGATTACGGTCTTTGCTTTTATCTGTTAAAATACGGAAAACTGCCTAATGTGTCCGGACTCATCCAAACCATTATTTACCTTCATAAATATATAACAGTAAGGAAAGGGATTTATGTGACAACAAATCTAAAAAAATATATAGATTTGTTAATGTTTTATTTTACAGATAAAAAATAATACTTTCATTAAGTGCTTTTAATAAACTTTGGTCTTTTGTGCAGCCGAAACAGCAAAACACTAAAAGAAGCACGGCAAATATCAATGAAATAAGCATCGTGCTTTTCTTAATCATATTTTTCATACAAAATTCCTCCTTGATTTGAATTATACCATTCTGCTTAACTTTGAAAAGATTATTTTCAAAAGTGATATTGTTTTTTGCAAAAATGATACATTGTGATTGGAGTTATATATCTTTTTGTTAATAAATATAGATTTTTCAAAAATTGAGGTCGTGTCGCTAACCAAATAAATTATTACATGCTTGTCAGTGAAACCTTGCATACTATATTAATAATTATGGATATTTTTAATTAGTATCGGATTTGACGTATCTATAAATGAAATCCCCGTTTTTATTATGAAACTTTCCGAGAAAAAAGTAATTTTTTGTACTGGTTTATAGTTTTTTTCGTTTTTTCTATTGACTTTTTTATAATAACTCCTCCATAATTATATAATATGGGGGTGTTTATGTTGCTCAATATATTGATTTGTGACGATGACATAATGATTATTAATAAAATCAATTCACTGTTAAATCATTATTTTTCTCAGCATAGTATGGAATATTTAATTTTTTCATCTGTAGATTCCGCTGAAATCTATGAAAGCGATCAAGTTTTTGACATCGCATATATAGATATTGAAATGCCCGGAATTAACGGTTTAAAGCTCTCACAAAAGTTAAAGCAAAACAATCCCGACATTTTAATTATGATTATTACCGCATTTGAAAGTTATCTAGATGATGCAATGGAAATTCATGTATACAGATATCTTTCTAAACCAATTGATGAAAATCGTTTCTTTATCAACTTGACATCTGCGCTAAAGAAGTATCACAACTTTCATCATGAGATTTTACTTACAAACCAATCTAAAACTGTCCGTATAACAACATCAGATATTATCTACATTACAGTTTCAGGGCATAAAAAAATGATATGTACAAAAGATGCGCTATACTATTCTAATCGATCCCTAACAGAATTGGTAAAGGAGATTAACGAGCCACAAAATTTTGCTTTCTCACACAGCAGCTACTTAATTCACCTGAAATATGTAACATATTTTGATAAATCAAGTGTAACTGTCCGACTAAGCCCATCAAAAACCGAATTATTACCAATGTCTCAGCGTAAATATGTTTCTTTTAAAAAATCCTTTATAGAATATATGGAGAATGCGATATGATACAGCATATTATTTTTTGTTTTGTTTACTTTTTTGAACAAATTGTCTCCTATATTTTTTTCAACAACAAATATGAACGTAGGATTTCATTAAGACTCATAACTCTTTGCTATGCCTGTTCCGGCGTGATACAGTTTTTTATCAGTTTCATTGGTTTCCCAAATTTAAACTCCTTCTCTTTTCTCATCCTAAATATAATCGTTGCTCTTATTTGCTTCAATCTTAGTGTTAAACAGTCTATTTGGTCCAGTTTATCATTAACTATGATGATGATATTGTCAGAAATGCTGGTCATCTATATATTTACTGTTCCGTTCAATTTACAGATTTCAGAGATCACAGAACGAGCTGACGTTATGATTTTTACAACCCTTGGTTCTAAGGCGCTCTATTTCTTCTTAGTGATGATTTTCTCAAAAATCTCATTTAGAGAAAATAGATATACCAAACATTCTAAATTATACATCTTGCTATATTTGTTACCTTTGTCAACGATAATTATTTTATGGATATTTACTATCTTTTCATTTGGAAGTGTACTTTCTCCTTGGCAAAGTAGTTCTCTAACCATTGTTTCAATTTTGCTATTACTATCCAACTCCATTGTATTCTTTACGCAAGAACAGATGACACGTATACAACAGGAAAACTTTGAGTTGCGCTTGGAACAGCAAAAAGAGAAAATTAATATCGAATATTATGAACAACTTGAAAAGCAATATGAGAATTCAGCAATTCTGGTTCATGACACAGAACGCTGTCTTGCTACCATCGCTGAACTAGCCACTCAATCTGACGAAAATGCAATTTTAAATTATATACACGCTTTTATGAAAACGAATCCGATTAATAATCTGCGCATATACAGTAATAATAAATTGGTCAATATCATTGTGACACGCTACTGTGAATTATGTCGAGAAAACCATATTGATACAAATATTGATATTCGCAACATAGATTTTTCATTCTTGAATGACGGAGACATAACCGCCATTTTGGATAATCTTTTAGAAAATGCTTATGAAGCCAGCAAAAAAGCAGAAAAAGGTGAGATAAATCTACATATTGATGCATTTAATGAGAATTATGTTTTAATCAAAATACAAAACCGCTGCCAATACCCGCCAAATATTAAACACGGCAATATTATTACTTCAAAAAAAACTGAAGGTCATGGATATGGGTTAAAAAGTGTGCGCCGAGATACTGAACGCTATAATGGTGAGATCAAATTTTCGTATGAAAAAGAGAATCAGTTGTTCC